>ERZ773263.1-NODE-1-length-533772-cov-5.560321_pt1 | contig 533772 bp, 488 predicted proteins | sample MGYA00511076_ERZ773263 | MGnify/ENA primary metagenome ERZ773263 (study PRJEB29015, sample SAMEA2738155) | human oral metagenome | biome: human oral; feature: human-associated habitat; material: saliva | place: China | collected 2195 ... | reverse complement strand
CCCGCCATTTTTATGTCTTAAACGTGGAAGCTCTCGCCGCAGCCGCAGGAGTCTTTAACGTTTGGGTTTTCAAATTTGAAACCTTCCTGTAATCCTTCTTTGGTGTAATCAACTTGTGTGCCGTCTAGATAAACCAAGCTTTTTGGGTCGATATAAACGCGCGCGCCGTGTTCTTCAAAAATCAGGTCGTCTTCGTTCGCTTCATCGACAAATTCAAGGTTGTATGCCATGCCTGAGCAGCCGCTGGTTTTCACACCCAAGCGCACGCCCAATCCTTTGCCGCGTTTGGTCAGGTAGTTATTGATGTATTTGGCTGCGTTTTCTGTGATGGTAATCATGCTTTTTTCCTCATTTCGCAATCATTTTCTGTTTTGCCTGTTTTTTTATTCCAGACGGCCTCTTGAACTATCAGGCCGTCTGAAAACGCTGTTTTGTCCACTCTATTACGGCGGCAATGGCAGCTTTTGCCTGCGGACTGTTTTTCCAACAAGTCGAGCCGGTCAATTGTGCGCCCTGTTCCAAAATATCGTCTAAATCCGCAACCGCCAGAGTGGCAATATCATCCAATCCCATTTGCTGCAAACGCTGCAATATGGTTTTACCTATGCCTTTGACAGCAAGTAGGGATTGGATTTCTTCATCAGTAAAAGGCATATCGTCTTCTTTGATTTTGCAGGTACTGGCGCACTTATATGGCAAGTTGGACTTATCAAGCCGATTTAGGCATTAATATCCACAAACTAAGTATCTGGCAAACAAGATTATTTGTTTTCCTGACGTTTGCGATAGTCGGCAACAGCTGCCTTTACCGCATCCTCAGCCAAGATGGAGCAGTGGATTTTCACTGGGGGCAGTTCCAATTCTTCGGCGATTTCGCTGTTTTTGATTGCCAGCGCGTCATCCAGACTTTTGCCTTTGACCCACTCGGTAATCAAACTGGAAGAAGCAATGGCGGAGCCGCAGCCGTAAGTTTTGAATTTTGCATCTTCAATGATACCCTCATCGTTTACTTTGATTTGCAGACGCATTACGTCACCGCAGGCCGGTGCACCGACCATGCCGGTACCGACAGATTCGTCGTTTTTGTCGAAAGTACCGACGTTGCGGGGATTTTCGTAGTGGTCGATTACTTTATCGCTGTATGCCATGATGTGGTTTCCTTTGTGTTTTTAGTGGTGTAAATGGTTTGTTTACAAATATTCAGACGGCCTGAGGTTTAGATTTTGCACGCGCCGCCTTCGCAGCCGTCGTCATTTTCCGAATCGACGCCGCCTTCCACGGTAACGCCGTCAAAATCTTCGAGCAGGTTGTCGAGATTGTCGAGGTCGAGCTCTTGTTCGTCCATGGGCTTGTATCCTTAATTTGAAGATTGTAGTTTTTAGGTCGTCTGAAAAGGTTTTTTAAGGTTTCAGACGTCCTTTTTAAGGTCTAAGTTGATTGCCTATTACAGTTGTTTTATCAGCCATTTATAAAGGCACATTCTAAAATTGTTTGGGGTTTTCCGTTAACATTAATCGGTTTTAGTTTTGCTTGCAGGGTTTCGTATTCTTCTAAAATCAAACTGTATTTTCGAACAGGACGATATTTTCCTTTTAACACCTTGCGTGCCTGTTCCAAAGGTACATCCAACAACAAACGGGTATAGCTGTAACCTGCGGTTTCTAATTGGAATGTCTGGCTGATATGAACCACAGGTAAGTCATAGTAAGTACCGCTGAGTTTCAAACGGGTTTGATCAAGAATGAACTGTTCTCCATCTTTACTAAACTCCGCGCGGTGCAAAGTCATCGGTGGGTGCACAAGATCACGGTAAGCCTTTGGCAGCTGGACTCTATTGGGATGATTCAAACGTAGGTTTTGATATTTAGAGTCTTTATCGTTCCAGTTATCGCTTACATCACTAAATGGTTCCAACAGGTTTTCCAAACGCTTATCGAATTGGCAGCCGTTTTCAAATGATTTGAATATAGGTGACCAATCAGGTTGTGTCTGTGCTGAAACCAGCGGAGCAGAGCATAGAATCAGACAAGAAAGTAAGTGGCGTATTTTATTTTTTATTATCGTCATTTTTAGTATTTTTCTTGATGAGGTCGTCTGAAAAGGTAAAGGTCTTTTGAATTTTTCAGACGACCTTTTCCCTTGATTAATGCGCTGCCCATTCAATCGAGTTCAAATCGATACCTTCTTTAAACATTTCCCACAGCGGAGACAGTTCGCGCAGTTTGCCGATTTTGGATTTGATCAGTTCTGCTGCGAATTGGACTTCTTCTTCGGTGGTCATGCGGCCGAAGGTGATGCGCAGGGAGGAATGTGCCAATTCGTCGTTGCGGCCGAGTGCGCGTAAAACGTAGCTTGGCTCAAGGCTTGCGGAAGTACAGGCGGAGCCGCTGGATACAGCGAGTTCTTTGACTGCCATAATCAGGCTTTCGCCTTCGACGAAGTTGAAGCTGACGTTCAGGTTGTTTGGAGCGCGGTGTTCGAGGTCGCCGTTGATGTAGACTTCTTCGATGCCTTCGATACCTTTGAGGAAGATATCGCGCAGTTTCAGGTAGTGCGCAGTGTCTTGTGCCAATTCTTCTTTGGCAATGCGGAAGGCTTCGCCCATGCCGACGATTTGATGGGTCGGCAATGTGCCGGAACGGAAACCACGTTCGTGACCGCCGCCGTGCATTTGGGCTTCGAGGCGGACGCGTGGTTTACGGCGTACATACAGGGCGCCGATGCCTTTAGGGCCGTATACTTTGTGGCCGGACATAGACAACAAATCAACTTTGGCTGCTTCAACGTCGACAGGCACTTTGCCGCATGCTTGTGCTGCGTCAACGTGGAAAATTATTTTGCGTTCGCGGCAGATTTCGCCGATGGCGGGAATGTCTTGTACTACGCCGATTTCGTTGTTTACCCACATTACGGAAACGAGGATGGTGTCTTCGCGGATGGCGGCTTTCAGTACGTCTAAATCAACCAAGCCGTTTTCTTGTACGTCCAGATAAGTTACTTCAAAGCCTTGGCGTTCGAGTTCGCGCATGGTGTCGAGCACGGCTTTGTGCTCGGTTTTCACAGTAATGAGGTGATTACCTTTAGATTTGTAGAAGTGCGCCGCGCCTTTAATGGCGAGGTTGTTGGATTCGGTCGCGCCGCTGGTAAAAACGATTTCTTTGGAGTCGGCGTTAATCAGGGCTGCGATGTCTGCGCGTGCTTTTTCTACGGCTTCTTCTGCTTCCCAACCGAAGCTGTGGCTGTTGGAAGCTGGGTTGCCGAAAATATCGGACAGGTAGGGAATCATTTTTTCGGCAACGCGGCGGTCAACGGGAGTGGTGGCGGCGTAGTCGAGGTATACGGGGGTTTTGACGGTCATGGTTTGCTCTTTCGTTTGGTCATCTGCCTGCGGTCTTTGCCGTAGGTCGGTTTAATGAATGTGTGTAAAGGTAACGACATGACTGCTGTCGCTGCAGTTTTTTTGTTCAATGATGCTTTGCAGCGTAACGCCGCTGAGGTAATCATTGATGGTTTTGTTTAAGTTTTCCCAAAGGTCATGGGTCAGACAGGGGGCGCCGTGGTGGCAGTTTGCTTTGCTGCCGCATTGTGTGGCATCCAGGCGGTCTTCGGCTGCGGAGATGATTTGTGCAATATTGATTTGCTCGGCGGGTGCGGCAAGGATATAGCCTCCGCCTGGGCCGCGTAGGCTTTCAACCAATCCGGCACGGCGCAGCTTGCTGAATAATTGTTCGAGGTAGGAGAGCGATATGCTTTGTCGTTCGCTGATGGCACTGAGTTTGACAGCACCGGTTTGCGCGTTCATCGCCAAATCTATCATGGCGGTTACTGCAAATCGCCCTTTGGTAGTCAGTCTCATGGTGTGGTTGCCTGTGTGGGCGTTTTTATTAGTGGAGGGAATTGTCTAATATCTGAGTGTTTCAGTCAAGTATGTGGTGGCTCGGTTTGATTGTTTGTTTAAATGGTGGCATGGGTTGATTTTTAAATCGGAAAATATTTTCTTTATTTTTCTGTAATTTGGATTTAAGGCCGTCTGAAAAAAGGCTATCAACCCTACAAATATCAGGGTTAAAATGTTTTGATTTAATATTAATACTGATATAGATTATCAAAATTATTCTTAAAATTTAGTTGTTTTGATGGAGTAAAATAATGAGGTGTTTGAAATGTTCAGACGGCCTTGACCATCCATCTTTACCTTAACATAGGCAATCGACCATGAAATCTGATTTAAGCAAAATAACCTGTATCGAAGACTTGCGCCTTGTTGCCAAACGTAAAATGCCGCGTATGTTTTATGACTATATTGACTCAGGCTCTTGGACGGAAACCACTTATCGTGAAAACACTTCGGATTTCAAAGACATCCGTTTCCGCCAAAAGGTATTGGTTAATATGGAGGGACGCAGTCTCGAAACCAAAATGATTGGGCAGGATGTGAAAATGCCGGTAGCGATTGCGCCGACCGGTTTCACGGGTATGGCGCACGCCGACGGCGAAATCTTGGCGGCGCGGGCGGCGGAAAAATTTGGTATTCCGTTTACGCTGTCGACCATGTCCATTTGTTCGATTGAAGATGTGGCTGAAAACACCAGCTCGCCGTTTTGGTTTCAGCTTTATGTGATGCGCGACCGCGAGTTTATGGAAAACCTGATTAAGCGTGCAAAAGATGCCAATTGTTCGGCTTTGGTATTGACTGCCGATTTGCAGGTTTTGGGTCAGCGCCACAAAGACATTAAAAACGGCTTGTCTGCGCCGCCGAAACCGACCATCGCCAATTTAATCAATCTGGCGACCAAACCCGAATGGTGCATGAAAATGCTGAACACGGAACGCCGCACTTTCCGCAATATTGTCGGTCATGCGAAAAACGTCGGTGATTTGTCTTCGCTGTCTTCATGGACTTCCGAACAATTCGACCCGCGCCTGAGCTGGGACGATGTGGCGCGCATCAAAGATTTGTGGGGCGGCAAGCTGATTATCAAAGGCATTATGGAGCCTGAAGATGCGGAAAAAGCAGCGAAAAGCGGCGCGGACGCATTGGTCGTTTCCAATCATGGCGGCCGTCAGCTTGACGATACTGTGTCTGCCATTAAGGCTTTGCCTGATGTGGTCAGCGCGGTGGGCAGCGACATCGAGGTTTGGATGGACAGCGGTATCCGCAGCGGTCAGGATATTTTGAAGGCTTGGGCTTTGGGTGCGAAAGGTACGATGATAGGCCGGGCGTTCCTGTATGGTTTGGGTGCGTATGGTGAAGAAGGCGTAACCCGTGCGCTGGAAATCCTGTATAAAGAAATGGATATTTCCATGGCGTTTACCGGTCATCGCAATATTCAAGATGTGGATTCCAGCATTTTGCGTTCTACGCGTTGGGTTCAAGATGAGTTTTAATTTTCGAACATAAAAAAAGGCCGTCTGAAAATCTGTTTTCAGACGGCCTTTTTATAGACGGCTATTTCTCGTTTTTGCGATACCATTCGATGAAGGCATCGGGTTTGACAAAGCCTAATAAGGGTTCGCTATGACTGCCGTCGGAGCGGACAACAAACACGCCCGGAGGGCCGAAGAGGCCGTATTCTTTCAGTAAGGCCTGATGGTCGGGAGTGTTGGCAGTTACGTCGATTTGGAAGAAGCGCTGCATATCGACTGCTTCGTGTACCTGCGGCTGGTTGAGCGTGTAGGCAGCCATTTCTTTGCAGGATACGCACCAGTCGGCGTAGAAATCAATCAGCACAGGCTTGCTTGGATCGGCTTTCAAAGCGGCATCCATAGCGGCTTTGAGTTCGCCGACATCGGTAAACATTTTGCCGTGGTCGGTTTCTTGTCCGGCTTCGGATGGCGGGACCAGCGTTAAGAAGTGGTGCAGGGCGGTGGTTTGTTTATTAAAGCTTTGCCAGCCAAACCATGAGCCGCCAATCAGCAGTAAAAAACCCAATACGGCGGCAACCGTTTTCAGACGGCCTTTCTGTTTGCCGGATTTCGCCAAAAGCATCAGGGCGGGAACAATCATCAGCAAGGTGTAGAGGCCGACTACTGCGAAATAAGGCAGATGCGGTGTGGCAAGGTATACGGCAACGGCCAGCAAGATGAAGCCGAATGCGTATTTGATGCCGTTCATCCAGTCACCTGCTTTAGGCAGGATATGGCCGCCGAATGTGCCGATAATGATGAGCGGTACGCCAGTGCCGAGTGCCAAGACATAAAGCGCAAGACCGCCCAAGACGGCATCGCCGGTCTGGCCGATATAGCCCAAAGCAAATGCCAGCGGAGGTGCAACGCAAGGGCCGACAATCAGCGCGGACAAAATACCCATGATGAAGACGGAAATGATTTTGCCGCCGGAGAGTTTGTTGCTTTGGTTTTGGAAATAGGATTGGACAGAGTTGGGCAGCTGGATATTGAAGAGGCCGAACATAGACAGCGCCAGTATCACCATCAATGCGGCGGCGGCAAGCACAACCCAAGGCTGTTGCAGCCATACGGTCAACAGCGCACCGGTCAAACCGGCAATCACGCCGACTAAGGTATAGGTCAATGCCAAGCCTTGTACATACACCATCGACAAGGTAAACGCGCGGCCTTTACCGGCTTTTTTATCGCCCACGACAATGCTGGAAACAATCGGCAGGAGCGGATACATACAGGCGGTAAAACTTAAGCCCAAACCTGCGACAAAAAACGCCAACAGGTTGGCGTTTAAAGTATCCCAAGAGAGCTTGAAGCGGCTGCTGTCGGGATTGTTTGTACTGGGTTGCGTGGGCATTTGGCCGTCTGAAGAGGCGGACGGTTGCAAGAATCGGTCTTTGGCAGAAACCGGCTCGTCGCTTTGCGGTTGGTAAACTCCGTTGCCTTTTACGTCAAACTCGGTGTCCACCGGCGGATAACACACACCCACTTCGGCACAGCCTTGATAAGTCAGCGTCAGTTTGTATTGCGGCGCGGCTTGTTTGTAAGGCAGGTCAACCTGTGCGGTATGGTGGTAAACCGTTTGTTTGCCGAAGAATTCGTCTTCTTTTTCTTCGCCTTTGCTGAATTTGGGTTCGGCCAAGACTTTGTCAGGATTGGTCGCTGCAACGATTTTGGACTGGTACATATAGTAGCCGTCAGCGATTTTGAACTGCACGCTGATGCCTTGATCGGTTACATTGACTTGAGGTACAAAGGCTTGCTCTGGAGGCAGCAAATCATTGGCATCCACTGCGAATGCGAAGCTGCTCAAGCCTAAAAATGCAATGAGGAAATAAAGGAATTTTTTCATAATATCCACGGATATGCCGTTGAGAAACCGTCATTATAAATGATGGGGAAAACAATCGGCTTAATTTAAGTTAAAGATTACGTGAGTTGTCTAATTCTTTTGAATTATATCGGATTGCAGTTAACCGTACATGAGCGATAGTCTCATGTTATCGTTCAATCTATGCCAAAGGCCGTCTGAAATGTTCAGACGGCCTTTGTTTTTATTCTGCTCGGCTTTTAAGGATAAGCAATATAAGCGTAAGCGGAATGGTTGTGTATCGATTCGAAGTTTTCGCTTTCGACGACGAATGATTCGATGCGTTTGTCTGCAATTAACACCGTGGCCACATCACGAACCATGTCTTCGACAAACTTCGGATTTTCGTATGCTTTTTCCGTTACATACTTCTCGTCAGGGCGTTTGAGCAAGCCGTAGAGCTGGCAACTTGCCTGTGCTTCGACGTAATCGATGATTTCTTCGATGGCTACATCCGCGTTTGCAATCAGGCTGACGGTCACATGCGAACGTTGGTTGTGCGCGCCGTATTGGGAAATTTCTTTGGAACACGGACACAATGAAGTAACTGGAACCATTACTTTCAGGCTGTGGCTGTATGTACCGTTTTTAATTTCGCCGGTCAGGGTAACATCATAGTCGAGCAGCGATTGGATGCCGGAAACAGGCGCACTTTTCTTACGGAAAAATGGGAAGGAAACGCTGATTTTGCCGGAATGGGAATCCAACAGGGCAACCATATCGGCGGTCAGCTTGTGCAGCGTATCGAAATCCAAAGCATCGGTTTGTTTTTCCATCAGGGCGACAAAGCGCGACATATGCGTGCCTTTTTGGTCGGCAGGCAGGAAAACCGTCATGGTCAGGCGGGCGACGGTGGATTGTTCGCCTTCTTTGCTTTTGAGGGAGATTGGAAAGCGCAGGTCTTTGATGCCGACCTGATTAATCGGCAGGTTGCGTAAATCGCGGCTGGATTGCACGTCTGCAATGGCGTTCATGCGTGGTATGTCCTTCATGATAGGATTGTTGAGATGCGTGTGGAGGGAATCGGCTCGTATCGGCTGATTTGCAAATGCGAGATTATATCACTTGCTTTATCTGCCTGCATTGATTGTTTCTATTTTTCAGATAGTGATAAAATCTTTGATTATTCACATCTACATAGGCAGAGATCAAATGAAATTCGCCACGAAAGCCATCCATTCCAGCTACGATTGCGACGAACACAACCGTGCGCTGATGCCGCCGATTTATCAAAACAGTATGTTTGCGCTGCACGAGATTGGTGAAAATGTGCCTTACCGCTACTCACGCCTGAGCAACCCGACCCGTCAGGTATTGGAAGATACCGTTGCCGATTTGGAGCACGGTGCGGCCGGTTTTGCGTTTTCCAGCGGCATGGCGGGGATTGATGCCGTGTGGCGCACATTCTTGCAACCTGGAGATACCATTGTCGCGGTCGCCGATATTTACGGCGGCGCTTATGATTTATTGGTCGATGTTTATCAAAAATGGGGTGTGAACGTTGTTTTTGCCGATTTGGGCAATCCGGATAATTTGGATGAGCTGCTCAAAGCACACAATGTCAAACTGGTTTGGCTGGAAACGCCGTCCAATCCGCTTTTGCGCTTGGTGGACATCAAAGCGCTTGCCGCGAAAGCCAAAGCAGCCGGTGCGCTGGTCGGCATCGATAACACCTTTGCCACGCCATATCTGCAACAGCCGTTGGATATGGGGTGCGATTTCGTGTTCCATTCCGCTACCAAATATTTGTGCGGCCATTCCGACGTATTGATGGGCGTAGTCGTTGCCAAAACCAAAGAGCTGGCTCAGCCTTTGCACGATATGATGGTGCATACCGGCGCGATTGCAGGCCCGATGGACTGCTGGCTGGTGTTGCGCGGTATCAAAACGCTGGCTCTGCGTATGAACGCCCATTGCCAAAACGCACTCGAAATCGCGCGCCGTTTGGAAGCCCATCCTGCCATTGAAAAAGTGTTCTATCCCGGCCTGCCGTCGCACGAACATTATGAACTTGCCCAAGCACAAATGCCCCAAGGCATCGGCGGCGTGGTTACGGTTTATCTCAAAAACGACACGCGTGAAGCGGCCAATAGTGTGATTAAAAACATGAAACTGGTCAAAATGGCTTCCAGCCTCGGCGGCGTGGAAAGTTTGGTCAACCATTGCTATTCCCAGTCCCACAGCGGCGTACCGCATGATGTGAAAATGGAAATGGGCATCAAAGTCGGCCTGCTGCGTTTCTCTGTCGGTATTGAAGATGTGGACGATATTTGGAACGATATTTCTAAAGCATTGGATACGACTTTGTAAATAAGGCTTAAAGGTCGTCTGAAGATGAATGGTTTTTCAGACGGCCTTTAGCAATAACAAAGGAATAGATATGAAAACATTATTCGGTACATTGATGAGTATGGTAGTTTTGGCAGCTTGTACATCTCCTTCAGCATCTCAGCCTGAACAAGCCTCTAAAGCGCAGGTACAAACTCAACAAGCTGCGCAACCCACTTTAGCCGCCAAATGGCGTGTTGTCGCTTTCAATAAATTCACCGAAAAAGATTTGGCCGGTACTGATGCCTATCTGGATTTGAGTGATATGCCTAAGGCGTATGGCAAGATGGGGTGTAACGGTATGATGTTTCAAGCCAATACGATTGGTTCGGACAAAATTGATTTTGGCCATATTGCGGTAAGCATGATGCTGTGTGAAGACATGAAGTTGGAAGATGCGTTTTTGCGCAAACAAAGCATGTGGAACTATCGTTTTGACGGTAACGATTTGATTTTGGAACAAAAAGGCATCAGTATCCGTTTGCGTCGTGAATAATCTTAAAGGCCGTCTGAAAATAAATATTTCAGACGGCCTTTTGAATCTTTATAATAAGCCCTATTTGAAACTGATACCGAATATCAAGGAAACCTATTATGGCAGCTTCTCCAGAAGCCAAGTTTACCGAAGAAAAAGTCTTGTGGATCAAACACCATACGCCTAAGCTGATGACTTTTGCCATCAGCCGTCCTGAATCCTACCGTTTTTCGGCAGGACAGTTTTCGCGTCTTGGTTTCCGTGACGGCGAGGGCTTTATTTGGCGCGCGTATTCCGTCGTGTCTGCCGAATACGCCGATACGCTTGAGTATTTCGCAGTGTTAATCGAAGGCGGCCCGATGTCGGCGCGTTTTGCTGCGATGAAAGAGGGCGACACTATTTTGCTGGATAAAACGGCTACCGGTTTCCTCTTGCCCGAGCGATTCCCAGACGGTAAGGATTTAGTTATGCTCTGCACGGGTTCCGGCATTGCGCCTTTCCTTTCCATTATCGAGCAACCTGAAATCTGGCAGCGTTTCGACCGTTTGGTTTTGGCGCATTCCGTCTCTTACGCCAACGAGTTGATTTTCAACCAACGCCTTGCTGATTTGAAAAAGCATCCGCTGATTGAAGAATATTTCCATAAATTCACTTTTGTTCCGATCACTACGCGTGAGGAAACGGAAGGCGCATTGAGCGGCAAACGGATTCCCGAATTGCTGAAGAATGGAGGCTTGGAAGAAAAAATCGGCTTCAAGTTTACCAAGGCCGATACGCGTTTTATGGTTTGCGGCAATCCGGCAATGGTCAAAGACACTTTCCAAGCCCTGATGGATTTGGGCTACGCTATGCACCGCAACCGCATCCCCGGCGAAATTATGATGGAAAATGGTTTTTAACAGATAAATGGTCAAAGGCCGTCTGAAAGTTTCAGACGGCCTTCAATATTAAATATAAACCGAAAATCAGAGAAAATATGAATATCAAACAAATTATTCAAGCCCTGCCCAAAGCCGAGCTGCACGTCCATATCGAAGGGACGTTTGAGCCGGAATTGATGTTTGAAATCGCCAAGCGCAACCATATAGCGATTCCTTATGAAAATGTCGATGCGGTACGGCAGGCTTATGATTTTCACAATTTGCAGTCGTTTTTGGATATTTATTATGCCGGTGCCGGCGTCTTGCTGCACGAGGCGGATTTTTACGATTTGACCCGCGCGTATCTTGAGCGTTGCCGTGAAGACAATGTCGTGCATACGGAAATATTTTTCGATCCGCAAACCCATACTGCGCGTGGCGTGGCATTTGAAACCGTGATTAACGGCATTGTCCGCGCCTGCCGTGAAGCCGGACAGCAATGGGGCATAGGCACGTGTTTGATTATGTGTTTCCTGCGGCATTTGTCGGAAGAAAGCGCATTTGAAACGCTGAATCAGGCTTTGCCTTATAAAGAACACATCATCGGCGTAGGCTTGGATTCGAGCGAACTGGGGCATCCGCCGTCCAAGTTCGAGCGCGTGTTTGCTCAGGCGCGGGCGGAGGGTTTATTGACGGTAGCACATGCCGGAGAAGAAGGACCGCCGGAATATGTTTACGAGGCTTTGGACTTGCTGCATGTCCGCCGTATCGATCATGGCGTACGGGCGGAAGAAAATGAGGCGTTGATGGCGCGTTTGATTAAAGAACAAATGCCGTTGACCGTTTGCCCGTTGAGCAATTTGAAATTAAAAGTGTTCTCTGAAATGGCGAAACACAATTTGCGCCGTATGTTGCAACGCGGCGTGTTGGTAACCGTCAATTCCGATGATCCGGCGTATTTCGGCGGCTATATGAACCGCAATTTTGAAGCGCTTGCTGAGGCTTTGGATTTGAGTGCGGAAGAAATCAAAACCTTGTGCGCCAATTCGTTCCGCGCTTCGTTTTTGGACGAGGAGGAAAAGGAAAAATGGATACGGAAGATTGAAAGTTTTCATGTTGAATAACGATAAAAGGCCGTCTGAAAAAGTTTCAGACGGCCTTTTATGATGGCGGTTAATAGTCGACTTTGATTTTAGGCGTTTCCTGCGCGGCTTTGTATTCTTCTTCCAATTCAAAGCGCAGCGGATACAAATTCAATTTTTCCATCAGCAGGCGGTCGCCGTCTTCGTCTGGATTGCCCGTAGTCAGCAGCTTGTCGCCGTAGAAAATCGAGTTTGCGCCAGCCATGAAACACATGGCCTGCATGGATTCCGGCATATTGCTGCGGCCAGCGGACAGGCGGACGTAACTGTGCGGCATGGTAATGCGCGCGACGGCGATGGTGCGGACAAATTCCGTCCAGTCCAAATCTTCGGCATCGGCCAGCGGCGTGCCTTCTACTTTAACCAATTGGTTGATCGGCACGCTTTCGGGCTGCGGGTCGAGGTTGGCAAGGCTGGCAATCAGGCCGGCGCGTTCGGCGCGGGTTTCGTTCATGCCGACAATGCCGCCGCAGCAGACTTTCAAACCGGCATTGCGGACTTTGCCCAAAGTATCCATGCGGTCTTCGTGTTTGCGGGTGTGGATGATGTCGTTGTAGCGTTCGGGGTCGGTGTCGAGGTTGTGGTTGTAGTAGTCCAGGCCGGCTTTTTTGAAGTCTTCCGCCATGCCGTCTTCGAGCATGCCGAAGGTGCCGCACACTTCCATGCCCAAGCCTTTCACCGCGCTGATGATTTCGGAAACGACAGCCACGTCTTTGGGCTTGGGGCCGCGCCATGCTGCGCCCATGCAGAAACGGCTGGCGCCGCGCGATTGGGCAATTTTGGCTTTTTCGACGATTTCGTCCACATCCATCATCTGCTCTTTGCCCAGATTGGTGTTGTGGTGTGCCGATTGCGGGCAGTAGGCGCAGTCTTCGGGGCAGCCGCCGGTTTTGATGGAGAGCAGGGTGGAAAGTTGGATTTCGCGCGGGTTGAAGTTTTGGCGGTGGATTTCGGCGGCTTGGAAAACGAGGTCGAGAAAAGGCAGTCCGAACAAGGCCTCGACATCGCATTTTTTCCAATAACGCGCAGTCGGATGCGGCTTGCGCTCGGTTTGACGGCGCAAGGCTACGGGAGATACGGTCATAGTGTGTTCTTTCGTGTTTACAGCGACGCAGTGTCGCTGACGGCTTGACTGCCGGCGCAATGACGGCAGCAGCAGGTTTGAAATCAATATAAAAGGCCGTCTGAAACGGCGCAGCAAGTGTAACGCTTTTGATAATGTAGAGCAAATGTTTCAGACGGCCTGAAATATGGTTTGCCCGGGTTTGCTATAATCGCATTTTTAATTTTTCCGTTTTCTTATGAACGCGCCCAAAGCCTTCGCCGTACTCGGCCCGACCGCCGGCGGTAAAACCGCACTGGCCTTAAATATTGCCCAATCGCTGCCGGTGGAAATCATCAGTTTGGATTCCGCACTGGTGTATCGCGGCATGGACATCGGTACGGCCAAGCCGACTGCCGAAGAGCTTGCCGCCGTACCGCATCATTTGATTGATATTATTTCGCCGCTGGAAAGTTACAGTGCGGCAGATTTTGTCGGCGACTGCGTGCGCTTGGTGAACGAAATACATGCGCGCGGTCGCTATCCGCTGATTGTCGGCGGCACGATGATGTATTTCCACGCGTTGACGGAAGGTTTAAACGATTTGCCCGGCGCGGATGCGGCGGTGCGCGCACAGCTTCAGGCGGAAAAGAACGAACATGGTCTGGCAGGCCTGTATCGCTGTTTGCAGGAAGTTGACCCGATTACGGCAGGCCGTCTGAAAGCCAATGACAGCCAGCGTATTGAACGCGCTTTGGAAGTCTATCTTCTGACCGGCAAGCCTTTGAGCGAACATTTCACAGAGCAGAAGCAGGCCGTGCCTTTATTGGATTTATGCACGGTTGCCCTTATCCCCGAAGACCGTCATTTATTACACCAGCAAATCGAAAAACGCTTTTTAAGTATGCTGGAACACGGTTTCCTCGATGAAATGCACGCCTTACGCCGCGATTATCCGCAACTGCATGCCGATATGCCGTCTATGCGCTGCGTGGGCTACCGTCAGGCTTGGGATTATCTCGAAGGCGAAACCGATTATGACACCTTTGTCGAAAAAGGCATTGTCGCCACGCGCCAGCTTGCCAAACGCCAGTTGACCTGGTTGCGGAAAATTCCTTTGGCGCACACGTTAGATCCTTACGCAGACAGCGATTATGTTCAGACGGCCTTAGCCTTGGCGCGTCAGCATTTTCAGGAATAATCCATGCTGACCACGCCACCACTTGCGCCTAAGACGTTGGCCGCGCTAAAAGAATTGGATATTTGTACACTGGAAGATTTACAGGAAATCGGCGCAGTCCGCGCATTTTTATTGCTGAAAGCGTCGGGTTTGACCGTAACCAAAAGCACCTTGTGGCAACTGGACGCATTGGTTTCGGATGTGGATGTCCGGCATATTTCCGAGGAGAAAAAGACGGAGCTGGGCGAGGCATTAAAAAACCATCCGCCTGTTGCCGTTTTCCCTTCTCAAAACGATATGGAAGCCTTTATGCGGCTGGCGATAGAACAGGCCAGACAATCGGCGGTATTGGGCGAAGTGCCCGTTGGCGCGGTCATCGTATATCAAAGCGAGGTAATCGCAGCGGCACACAATACTTGCATTGGCGACTACAATGTCAGCCATCATGCCGAAATCAACGCACTTGCCGCCGCAGGCAAAGCTTTACAAAACTACCGTTTGGAAGATTGCGACGTGTACATCACCTTAGAGCCTTGCTCCATGTGCGCATCTGCCTTGATACAGGCGCGGGTCGGGCGCGTGATTTATGGTGCAACCGAACCTAAAACCGGAGGGGCAGGCAGCGTGGTCGATTTGTTTGCCGACAAACGTCTGAACAAGCATACCGCAATTTTGGGCGGCATATTGGCAGAAGAATGCCAAAGCGTATTGCAGGATTTCTTTGCGGCCAAACGTAAGGCCGTCTGAATTTCAGACGGCCTGTCAGCAAAAACACTTTATTTTAAATTTTCGGATTTCCCATGTCAGTCAATCATTACGAAAACTTCCCTGTCGGCTCCATTGTGCTGCCGCGCCGTTTGCGCAAGCCGGTTCACGCCGTTTACGCTTTTGCACGGACGGCGGACGATATTGCCGACGAAGGCAATACCGAAGCAGCCGAACGCCTGCGCCAACTGGACGAACTAAAGGCAGAGTTAGACCGCATTGCACAAGGCGGGAAACCGCAAACGGCTTTGATGCAGCGCTTGTACAACGAAGCGATTGAGCCGTTTCAATTACCGTTGCAGCCGTTTTATGATTTGCTGGCGGCGTTCAGTCAGGATGTGGTCAAAACTCGTTATGAAAACTTTGGCGAATTGATTGCCTATTGCCGCTTGTCCGCCAATCCGGTGGGGCGCATTATGCTGCATTTGTACGGGCAAACCGATGAAGTGAGCATGGCGCAAAGCGACGGCATTTGCACTGCCTTGCAGCTGATTAATTTCTGGCAGGACGTGGCGGTAGATTGGCAGAAAGGGCGCGTGTACATCCCTCAGGAAGATTTGCAGAAGTTCAAAGTCAGCGAAGGGCAGATTGCGGCCGGTAAAGCCGATTTTGCTTTTCAACGACTGATGGCGCACGAGTGCCAGCGTGCCTTTCAAATGCTGAAGGCCGGTTCGCCGTTGGGCAAAACCCTCAAAGGACGAATCGGTTTTGAGCTGCGCATGATTATTGTCGGCGGCCAGTTGATTTTGCAGAAGCTGGACGGTTGCAAATATGACGTGTTTAACCAGCGGCCGCTGTTGGATAAGAAAGACTGGATGATTATCATCAAGCGGGCTTTGATGAGGAAATAAAAAAAAAGGCCGTCTGAAATGGATGTTTCAGACGGCCTTGATGTTTTTCGATTAGCGGTTTTTCAAACGGTTGATGCGGTTGTCCAAAGAAGGATGGGTGCTGAACCAAGAATCTTTGGCTTCACTGGCAATGCCCATTGCCGTCATGGTTTGCGGCAAATCGCTGGGGTTGCCTTTCAAGCGTTGCAGGGCGGCAATCATTTTTGGCGCACCCACCAGTTTTGCAGCACCCGCATCAGCGCGGTATTCGCGTTGGCGGCTGAACCACATCACGATGATACTGGCAAGGAAGCCGAATACGATTTGCAATACCATGCTGACCATGAAATATGTACCTTGCGACGTACTGCCGTCATTGTTGCGCGCTACCATGCTGGAAACGATACGCGCCAAGAAGACAACAAAAGTATTCACAATACCTTGAATCAGCGTCAGCGTTACCATATCGCCGTTGCCGACGTGCGCCATTTCATGCGCCAAAACGGCTTCGACTTCATCGCGGGTCATGTGGTCGAGCAGGCCGGTGCTGACGGCGACGAGCGAACTGTTTTTGGTCGCGCCGGTTGCAAAGGCATTAGGCTCTGGGGAGTCGTAAATGGCTACTTCGGGCGTTTTCAGATTCCATTGGCGGGCTTGCGCTTCAACAGTTGCCAACAGCCACGCTTCTTCTTCGCTTTGGGGCTGGTCGATGACGACGGCGCCGACCGAATGTTTGGCGATGGTTTTCGACATCAGCAGGGAGACAATCGAGCCGCTGAAGCCGACGACTGCGGAATAAGCCAGTAGGCTGCCGACTTGGTCGGTGCTGTTGATGCCCAAGATGGCCAAAATAACACGGATGACAACCAGAACTGCGATATTGGTTGCGATAAATAAGAAAATGCGTTTCACCGATTATTCCTTTTTAGTGTGGTTTGTGAGGTGATTTTTATATGGGCGCATTGTCTCAAAAACTCTATAGAGATGAAACAGCGCAATAGGCAAAGGTATGCAAATTCAAAACAATTGAAGCAAAGGCCGTCTGAAAAGGTAGTCTCAACCAGTGAGAATCGCTTTTCAGACGGCCTTTGATAGGTAAAGCTATCTGCCGGCTTCTTCCAGCCAGTTGCGCGGTATGAGGAATTGATTGAGGCGTGCTTCGGGTGAACCTTCTTCCGGCACATATTGATACTCGAAGCGTACCAAAGGCGGCATGGACATCAAAATGCTTTCCGTACGGCCGCCGCTTTGCAGGCCGAACAGCGTGCCTCTGTCCCAAACCAAGTTAAACTCGACATAGCGTCCGCGACGGTAGAGTTGGAAATCGCGTTCACGTTCTCCATAAGGCGTATTTTTGCGTTTTGCCACAATCGGCAGATACGCGGCGATATAGCCTTCCCCGACTGCCTTGATAAAATTCAAGCAGGTATCGAAATCCCAGCGGTTTAAATCGTCAAAAAACAGGCCGCCCACGCCGCGTGTTTCGTTACGGTGTTTCAAATAGAAATATTCGTCACACCATTGTTTGAATTCAGGATAAACCGATTCGCCAAATGGCGCGCATACGTCCCGCGCCACTGTGTGCCAATGCACGATATCTTCTTCAAAAGGATAAAACGGCGTCAAATCAAAGCCGCCGCCAAACCACCAAACCGGCTCGGCATTTTCAGGGTAGGCAATAAAAAAGCGCACATTGGCATGGCTGGTCGGGACATAAGGATTTTTCGGATGAATGACCAGCGACACGCCCATGGCTTCAAACGCCGCGCCTGCCAATTCAGGACGATGGGCCGTGGCAGAAGCCGGCATTTTTGTTCCCTTTACATGCGAAAAATTCACACCGGCCTGCTCGAATACTGCGCCGTTTTTCAATACGCGGGTTTCGCCGATGCCCAGTTTCCCCGTCCATGCTTCATGCACAAATTTGGCTTCGCCATCTTCTTGCTCCAGTGCGGCGCAGATTTGGTTTTGCAGGGTTTTGAGGAGGTTTAGAACGGATTCTGTGTGCATGATATTTCCTTGATGATGGTGTTTTGTTATGGACAAATTTTTGCACAGGCCTATCTTGTAACCAAGCTTCATTCATCAGCAATAGGTTGAAAGGTATCGATGATGTTGCGATACCTTTCAGATGGCCTTGATTTATTCAGTAAAAAAGGTATGTGCGCCCAAATAGTTTTTGGCGTAAAACGGGGTGGAAAGTTTTTCGGTTTTGATGGTTTTGCCGCTGCTGGGGGCGTGGATGAATTCGCCGTTGCCGATGTAGAGGCCGACATGGGAATATTTGTGTGCGCCGCCGGTATTGAAAAAGACCAGATCGCCGGCTTTTAATTTGTCATCGGAAATTTTACGGCTGGCTGCGGCCATATCGCGCGCGGTGCGTGGCAGATTGACGTTGAGGGCGTTTTTATAGACGAATTGGATCATGCCGCTGCAGTCAAAGCCTGTGGATGTGGTGCTGCCGCCCCATTTGTAGGGCGTGCCAATCAGGCCCATGCTGTGAAGCATCAATTCCTGCGAACCTTGGGTGCGGTCGATATGGGAAATGCGGACAGGTTGGACTTTTCTGGCGGTTGTTTGTGGCTTGTGGGATTTGTGTTTGCCGGTGGTGCCGCAGGAGGCCAACAATAGGCCGGTGGTACAAACAAATAGGGTTTTGCAGATGAGTCGAGACATAGTGAGTTCCTTCGGCAGCATGATTTCCGTTTTCAGACGGCCTCTATAATAATCCTTCTATGGGCAGGATGGATAGGATTTTTGAAGTAACCCGTTTCCAGAATTTGGCTTCTGGTTCTTGTGCGTAAGTTCGTTTTTCGCTTGGGTCATACCAGTATAGTTTATTGTAATTGCCAAGCGTTACCTGATAGGCGTAGCTTGGAGTGGTCGTTACGAGGGTGCGCTGCATTTGGCCTGCGATTTCGGGACTTTCGATGACGACACCCATTTCGGTATTGAGCCGTGCGGAACGTGGGTCGAGGTTGAATGAGCCGATGAAAATGCGTTTCTCGTCCACGATGAATGTTTTGGCATGCAAGCTGGTGGCGGAGCTACCGGTTAAGCCGCGGTCTTTGGAGGTCGGAACGGCGTGGTTGGGTTGGAGTTCGTATAGTTTGACCCCGGCTTTAAGTAAGGGCTTACGGTATTTGACGTAGCCGGAATGGACGGCGGCAACGTCGGTCGCCTGGAGGGAGTTGGTCAGGACGGTAACGTCCACCCCGTTGTGAATCAGCTTTTCTATGGCTTTAACGCCCGATTTTGTGGGTACAAAATAAGGGGAAACAAGGTAAACGCTTTTTTCAGGTTGCTTGAGAGCGTCTTGCAGGCGTTCGGAAATAGGCGGTTTGTGCCGGTCGCGGTCTAAGCCTTTAGCCGGGTCATCGCTGATCAGGCGTGTGCTGACACTTTGCCACTCCATAAGGTTGCTCTGCATTTTTTGATAGAGGCTGGAGTGTTCGATGCTTTGGCGGTAGCGGATGAGCGTTTGATTTTTATCTTGGTCGGTGTAATCAAGCTCTGCCAATCCTTTTTTCAGGTTTCCCCGTTTGATAATGCTGGTCGCGTTGTAGGCGGAATGGCTTGCCCAATAGCGGTCGAAGTCTTGGGACACTTCTGTTACTACGCGGCCTGTGGCGAGGATATCGAGGTCGGCAAAGATGGTATCGTCGTTAACCTTAAAATATTCGTCGCCGATATTGCGTCCGCCCAAAATGGTAGCACGGTTGTCGGCGGTAAACGATTTGTTGTGCATCCGGCGGTTAAGTCGCGGAAAGTCAGTAACATAGCCGAGTGCACGCCATTTTCTGAAAATAAAGGGATTAAACAGACGGACTTCGATATTGGGATGATTGTCGAGTGCAAGCAGGAGATCATCCATGCCGTTGGTGTTGTTGTCGTCCAGAAGCAAACGCACACGGACGCCGCGTTCGGCCGCGCGATGAATCAGGTTGAACAAAAGCTTGCCGGAGATGTCGTTGTGCCAGATATAGTACTGCAAATCGAGGGTATGGTCGGCGGATTCAATCAGGGCGGCACGGGCGACAAAGGCTTCATGGGCATCGTTCAGCAGATAGATATGGGAAATATCGGCCTTGGAGGGAGTAGAAGGAATACCTAAGGCGCTGTCCAGTCGCGGCGTTGCAGGGATGTCAAGATAACTGCTTTGGGTGCGTTCGTCCAATGAAGGCAAAAACGCGGCGCAACCGCCCAATAGCAGGGTATAAAGAAAGGGAAGATGAAATTTCATGGGAAACCGGTACAAACAATCCCTACCTAAATGACATTTAGGCAGGGATTGAAGTGAAATTAGGTTGCTTGAATCAGCTTAGAAGGCAACATAATTTGCCGGATTGACCGGTTTGCCGTTTTGACGGATCTCAAAGTGCAACTGGGTACGAGATGCATCGGTATTACCCATGTGCGCAATGGTTTGACCGCGTTTAACGGTTTGGTTTTCATTAACCAGCAGGCGTTGGTTGTGGCCGTATGCGCTCAAGAATGAAGAGTTGTGTTGGATGATGACCAAGTTGCCGTAACCGCGCAAGCCCGAGCCTGCGTAAACGACTTTACCGTCTGCCGCTGCAACAACAGGCTGGCCTTGCGTACCGGCGATATCTACACCTTTGTTGCTGCCGCCGAAGTTGGCGATAACGTTACCGGTAGTCGGACGCTGCCATGTGATGCCGCTGACGTTGCGGCTGCTGCCGGTAGACACGGTTGGTGTATTGGCAGGAGTGCTTGGAGCCGGAGCAGTAGTTGTTGGCGTAGAAGGTTTGCTTGCAGAAGCTGCAGGTGCAACGTAGCCTTCAGGTTTCACACGGAGGGTTTGACCAATGCTGATGGTGTTGTCGGACAAGTTATTCCATGCGCGCAGATTGTCTTGGGTAATGTTGTAGCGTTTGGAGATGTTGTAAACGGTATCACCACGAACAACGGTATGTGTCGCTGCATTAATATCAACAGGCGCATAAGAAGGCGTGTAAGTGCCGGTGCTGCCGCTGTTGTACGTTGGAGCAGGTGTACTTGCCGGCGGAGTGTATGGAGCATCTGCCGCTGGGCTGGTGTTGGTATTGTAAGGCGCTGCACCGTAAGGATTGTCAGCGGTAGAGCTTGTTGTTGAACCACCGCTTTGTGTGCCGACGACTACAGGAGCCGGTTGTTGGCTGGCACAGGCTGCAAGTAATAAAACCAAAGCTGCCGATCCGGCATAAGATACACTTTTTTTCAACATGTTAATGACTTTCGTATTCGGGTAATTGTTCTTGTCGGGGCATATCATAATAAAAATATGCTTGTTTCTCAAGTGTTCGGCTGTTAGGGACTGTTAAGGTGCAGGGATTTCTGACCAAAAGGAAGCGGTTTGCTCCATTTGTCCGTAGGCAGTCAAATCGACTTGCAGGGGGGTAATCGTGATGAAGCCGGACGCGCATTCGCCAAAGTCGGTACCTTCTTCGCTGTCAGAAACATCGCCGACCGGCCCAATCCAATAAATTTGTTCGCCACGTGGATTATACATGGGAACAATGCTTTGTTCATGATGACGACGGCCGAGCCGTGTAATTTTTATGCCTTGGATATCCTCAGGTGCGACGGCAGGGATATTGATGTTCCATAAGATGGGTTTGGAAATAGGGCGTTTGAGAAAGTAGGAAAGCAGTATCCAAGCGGCTTTTTCTGCAGTTTCCCAATAACGGCTGCTGGAATCGGCAAGCGAAAAGGCAATAGCGGGAATGCCCATCAGATAAGCTTCCGTTGCGGCAGCAACCGTACCGGAATAAAGCGTATCATCACCCATGTTTGCCCCGTTGTTAATGCCGGATAAGACTAAGTCGGGTTTGAAGTCGGCAAGGGCATGCTGACCGACATGAATGCAGTCGGTGGGTGTGCCGTTAACATAGTAAAACCCGTTTTCCGCCTGTTTCAGTTGTAAAGGACGGTCTAAAGTCAGGGAATTGCTGACGCCGCTGCGATCGCGTTCGGGCGCAACTACCCTGACATTGGCAAATTCTGCACATACTCTTGCCAAAACTGCCAAACCGGGCGCAAGATAACCATCGTCGTTTGAGATTAATATGTTCATGTGACAATATTGTGTCTATCGGTAAGATGGGCGGTATTGTACTGGTTTGCTTGAGCGATTGTCCATGAATCGGCAACGTTTGGGCGGAAAGGATAATAATGAAACATTATGAATTAGACCCCAAAGCTTTATTGGGCGGCGTGATTGCTTCAGACGGCAATCAGGAGATTGTTCAGCTTTCACTGCAGAAGAATAATGAAATTCCGGCATATGAGGCGGATGCGATTATTTTGCTTTTGGTTTTAAACGGCAAAGCCGAAATCAAAACGGTGGACGAAGTTTTGCAAACCGAAGGCTTACAAGTTATCCGTCTTGAGCCGATGGAAGCACACAGCATTCGCGCGTTGGCCGATAACACCAATATTTTGGTTATCAAACAATTGATTCATGAAACCGGTCTCAGCAAACGTTTGAGATTTGGAAGTTGCTGTCTGTAATGGCAATAAAGGCCGTCTGAAAAGTTTCAGACGGCCTTTTTAAAATCAACTAGATTTATTTCAAACCTTTTTTCACCAAATCTTCATAACCGCCATGGTTGGTTACGTTGGTGTAGCCGGCTTTTTTCAGCTCAGTCAGCGCAGCTTCTGCTCGGCGGCCGCTGCGGCAGTAGAGGTTGACCGGTGCGTTTTTATCCGGGCTGACGGATTTGATGCGGTCAACGATTTGGTCATGAGGGATATTGAGCGCACCTTGCAAGTGGCCTTCTTTAAATTCTTCGGCAGAGCGGACATCAATCCAAACGCCTTTTGCTTTTGTAGGCTGTGCCGCGCTTTTTTCAACCTTAGGCATAGAGGCTGCGGAAGCGGCCAAAGGAGTGGCAATAGCGGCGGCAAAAAGTACGGCGGTCAGCAGTTTCTTCATGGTTCAATCTCCTATTAGACAGAAAACAATATGATAACTTTATCAGTCTAGCATTTCATCAGGCCGTCTGAAAGGGGAGTCGGCTTTCAGACGGCCTGATTTTACAAACCGATTAGCGTTGGGTTTCTACTGCTTCCAAAGCGCGCAAAGCGTAGGTATAAGCGGCACCTGCATTCAGTGCGATAGCGGTGGCCAATGCGCCGGCGATTTCGCTTTCGGTTGCACCTGCTTTGACTGCGGCGGCTGCATGCACGCTAATACAGCTTTCGCAACGTGTGGTAATAGCAACGGCAATGGCAATCAGTTCGCGAGTTTTGGCATCCAGTGCTTCGGCAGCGGCTGCTTGATCCAGTGCACCGTAGGCTTGCAGCATTTTAGGATGGTTTTTACCCAGTTCGCCGAATGCTTTTTTTACCAAGGCGGTATGTTCAGGCCAGTCTTTAAACATGATATGTCCTTTCTTAATGTGAGTGGATAAGATAAAAAATCCTATCCGTTTGTGTTTGGTGTGTGTATTATTGCAATAATTGGAAGATTTTAATCGTCAAAACATCTCATTTATTGGTAAAAAACACTATGGATATTTTGGATAGGCTGGTCGAATTGGCGCAGGTAAAAGGCAGCGTGGATGTTCAATGTCTTTTTCGGGGGGAATGGTATGTGCGGCATGAACCAAAGCGTGCGCATGGTTTGGTGCATATCGTAACTGCCGGTTCGGGTTATATCCGAATTGATGGGGAGCAAGAGACAAGGCTGCTGAGTGCGGGGGATATCATTTTTTTTCCGCGCAGCGTAGGGCATACTTTGAGCAGTGACAGCAGTTGTGAAAATCTTGGCGTCAACGTGCTGACGAGTGAAAAAGGCGCATTTAAAGTCAAGCAAAGTCATGCAGGAGGCGATGCGGCTTTGCATCTTTTCTGCGCGCGGTTTGAATATGAAGCGCAGGCAGATATTATGGCGGGACTGCCTGATACTGTTTTGCTGAATATCAACCATCCTTCTTTACAGTATTTGGTGGCATTGTTGCAATATGAGAGCGGTCAGGCTTTGTCCGGCTCGGTAGCGGTTGTGAACGCATTGGCTTCGGTGTTGTTAGTATTTCTGCTTCGAGCCAGCCTGGAGAAAAATGGGGAAGCGCAATTAAGCGGTTTGCTGAATGGTTGGCAGGACAAACGCCTGCGGAATCTGCTTCAGGCAGTAGTGGATAAGCCGGAAGAAGAATGGAATATCGAGAAAATGACCGCGATGGCCAACTTGTCTCGCGCCCAGTTGATGCGGGTATTTAAGCAGCAGACGGGAACAAGCCCGCATGCCTTTGTAAACAGTATCCGCTTACAGCAGGGGGCATTATTGTTGAAACAGACGGCGGATTCGGTTTTATCGGTTGCGCTCTCGGTCGGTTTTCAATCGGAAACGCATTTTGGCAAGGCATTTAAAAAGCAATATGGGATATCGCCGGGGCAATATCGTAAAAATGACCGATCTGATGAAGCGGCGGAGCCGGCGGAAGAAATGCCGATTTATTTTATTTGAGCAAATCATAAAAGGCCGTCTGAAAGTGTGAAACGAAATCTAAGATTTACAAAACACTTTTCAGACGGCCTTAATTTTAAAATGCGTCAATCAGACGGGATTAGTCCAGTTTTTTGAAATGGCGGCGGCGTTCCAATTCGCTCAGGTAGCGTTTACGCAGGCGGATGGATTGTGGCGTGATTTCAACCAGTTCGTCATCGTCGATGAACTCAACTGCACCTTCCAAAGTCAATTTGATCGGCGTAGTCAGGCGCACGGCTTCATCTGTACCACTGGCACGGACGTTGGTCAGTTTTTTACCTTTCAGAGGGTTTACCACCAAGTCGTTGTCGCGGCTGTGAATACCGATAATCATACCTTCGTAGACCTTGTCGTTTGGAGAAACGAACATACGGCCGCGGTCTTCCAAGTTCCACAGGGCGTAAGCAACGGCTTCACCTTGCTCTTGAGAAACCAGTACGCCGTTGTGACGGCCGGGCATATCAGGTTTAACCGGTGCGTAGTCGTCAAAAACGTGGCTCATCAAGCCGGTACCGCGGGTCAAAGTCAGGAACTCACCTTGGAAACCGATCAGGCCGCGGGCAGGAATGTGGTACTCCAGGCGGGTACGGCCATTACCGTCGCTTTCCATATTGGTCAATTCGCCACGGCGGCGGCCGAGTTCTTCCATGACCGCGCCTTGGTTTTCATCCGGCACATCCACAGTCAGATTTTCGTAAGGCTCGCATTTTTGACCGTCAATTTCACGGAATACCACGCGCGGTTTGCCGACTGCCAATTCAAAGCCTTCGCGGCGCATGTTTTCCAACAAAATGGTCAGGTGCAATTCGCCACGGCCGGAAACGCGGAATACATCAGCGTCGGCAGTATCTTCAACACGCAGGGCAACGTTGGTCAGCAATTCTTTTTGCAGGCGGTCGCGGATTTGGCGGGAAGTCACGAATTTGCCTTCAGTACCGGCCAAAGGAGAGGTATTGACCATAAAGTCCATGGTCAGGGTCGGCTCGTCCACGCTCAACATAGGCAAGCCTTTAGGATTGTCTTTGTCGGTAATGGTTACGCCGATACCGATGTCTTCGATACCGGAAATAATCACGATGTCGCCGGCTTCAGCTTCTTCCAAAGGTACGCGTTCCAAGCCTTGGAAACCCAACAGTTGGTTGATACGGCCTTGGGCAACTTGTTCTTCATGATTCATGACGGCAACGACTTGGCCGGGTTTGATGCGGCCGTTCAGGATGCGGCCGATACCGAGGCGGCCGGTGTAGTTGTCGTAGTCCAGTTGGGAAATTTGGAGTTGCAGCGTTTCATCCGCGCTGCCGCTTGGTGCAGGCGTGTGTTTCAAAATGGTCTCGAACAGAGGGCGCATGTCGCTGCTCTCGTCGTTTTCATCCAGTTTGGCAAAGCCGGACAGGCCGGAAGCATAGACGATAGGGAAGTCCAATTGTTCGTCGGTTGCGCCCAAGTTATCGAACAATTCGAATGTTTGGTCGATAACCCAGCTTGGACGGGCAGACGGTTTGTCGATTTTGTTGATAACAACGATAGGTTTCAGACCCAAAGCCAAGGCTTTTTTGGTCACGAAACGGGTTTGCGGCATAGGGCCTTCTTGTGCGTCAACCAACAGTACGACGCAGTCAACCATGCCCAATACACGTTCCACCTCGCCACCAAAATCGGCGTGTCCCGGGGTATCTACGATGTTAATGTGGTAGCCTTCGTATTCGATGGCGGTATTTTTAGCGAGAATGGTAATGCCGCGTTCTTTTTCAAGATCGTTGCTGTCCATGACGCGTTCTTCGACTTGCTGGTTGGAACGGAATGTACCGGACTGGCGCAGCAATTGGTCAACTAATGTGGTTTTGCCATGGTCGACGTGGGCGATGATGGCAATATTGCGGATTTGTTTCATGATAATTTATAAGGTTTAGCTGGTTGCTTAAAAAAAAGATAACTGGCAATTATAGCACGATTCGCAAGTGATGACGGAATGGGTGATTCAAAAAAATCAGGTAAAAGCAGTTGAGAATAATTCATAATTAAATTTGATTGATTTTGTTGGATTATTTGCTTTTATTTATGGTTAACGAATGTAAATGTTTTTGAATAATGCAATGGATTCTTAATACTAATGTCAAAAAAATATTATTAAAAACAGGGGATTAATTTTTCAGACGGCCTTTTTGGCTGGTTAACTTTTTTGATAATTGTTTGTATTTTAAATAGAAAATTTGTCAAAAGTGCTACTTGTGCATACAATTACCTCATTCCATAACAACACACGAATCTTCATTTCGTGATTATCAACTTTTAAAAGAAAGAGAAAGAATTATGCAAGGCAACCAAGCAGTTATTGATTACATGAACGAATTATTGTCTGGTGAGTTGGCTGCTCGCGACCAATATTTTATCCACTCTCGCCTGTACTCTGAATGGGGTTACACCAAACTGTTCGAACGTTTGAACCACGAGATGGAAGAAGAGACCACTCACGCCGAAGACTTCATCCGTCGTATCCTGATGTTGGGCGGTACGCCTAAAATGACCCGTGCCGAACTGAACATTGGTACTGACGTAATCTCTTGCCTGAAAGCAGACTTGAACACTGAATACGAAGTACGCGATGCGCTGAAAAAAGGCATCAAGTTGTGCGAAGAAGCTCAAGACTACGTTACCCGCGATTTGATGATTGCCCAACTGAAAGACACTGAAGAAGATCACGCTCACTGGTTGGAACAACAACTGCGTCTGATCGAATTGGTCGGCGAAGGCAACTACTACCAAAGCCAACTGTAATCTAGCGTATAACATACAAGGAGCTGAATATGAAAGGCGATCGCTTAGTTATCCGCGAATTGAACAAAAACTTAGGCTTGTTGCTGATTACCATCAACCAATACTTCCTGCATGCCCGCATTTTGAAAAACTGGGGCTTTGAAGAATTGGGTAGTCATTTCTACAAACAGTCCATCCGCGAAATGAAATCCGCAGACGATTTGATCGAACGTATTTTGTTCTTGGAAGGCCTGCCTAATCTGCAAGAATTGGGTAAATTGCTGATCGGTGAATCTACCGAAGAAATCATTGCCTGCGATCTGAAAAAAGAGTATGAAAAACATGATGCTCTGGTTGCAGCCATCGCTCTTGCAGAAGAGCAACAAGACTACGTCAGCCGTGATTTGTTGGAAAAACAAAAAGACATCAACGAAGAACACATCGACTGGCTTGAAACCCAGCAGGAATTGATTGGCAAAGTTGGTTTGCCAAACTACCTGCAAACTGGGGCGCAAGAGGACTAAAACACAAACTACTGCCAAATATAGCAGTCCCTGCTCCCATCGACGGCATATCTTTACGGATATGCCGTTTTCTTTTATGAAAATGCTTAAAGGCCGTCTGAATGTTCAGACGGCCTTGATTTTATATCGCTTTTAAACGGTATAGATAAGTAGTTTCCTTGTTTCTGGCAAATGCCAAAGGATCGGATTCATCTATTGCTTTTTTGTGTTGCGGTTTGGTTTTCAGAATATCAACTACATTGAGTGAAGCCGTCTGAAAGCATTGGTTTAAAAAGTCTTTATCGCGCAAATGCAAGTGTTCTGCCAAGTCGGAAATAATCAGCCAAGCTTCGCCGTTTGGATTTAAGTGATGACGTACACCGTTGAGGAACGCAGTCAGCATGGCATGATTGGGGTCATAAAGGGCAGTCTCAATAGCCGAGGTCGGTTTTGCCGGCAGCCAAGGCGGATTGCAGACGATAAGGTCGGCGCAACTTTCGGGAAATAAATCAATCGATTGGATGTTGATGGCTTTATCCAAGCCTAGGCGTTTGAGGTTTGCTGTGGCGCAGGCTATTGCTTTTGGGTTGGTGTCTGTGGCAATGATGTCGGGTATGCCTCGCTTGGCCAAAATTGCGGCAATAACACCTGAGCCGGTGCCGATGTCAAAGGCCGTCTGAATATTGGGAGCGAGTGGTGCTTGGGCGATTAAATCCAAATATTCGCCACGCAGTGGAGAGAATACGCCGAAAGGAACATGGATTTTTCCGTCTAGCTGCGGAATGTCTATGCCTTTTTTGTGCCATTCGTGTGCACCGATAAAACCCAATAATTGATTCAGCGGCAAAAGAAACGGTTTGTCGTTTGGTGTGTCGTAAACATCGCGAAGGGCGGCGTAGATGTCGGGTGCACGTGCATTATCCAGTTGAAAATTTGGTTGGATTTCAACAGCAAGCATATTGAGCAAACGGCTTTGCTGAGCCTGTTTCATACGGTGGGCGTGAAAGGCCGTCTGAATATCGGCAGGTACGTCTTTCTTTTTTTCAGACGGCCTGCGGATACGTTTTTTCATTGCGGCCAAGACTTGCTTGGCATTGTGAAAATCGCCAGTCCAAACAGTTGCAGTTTGCGCATGGGCATTTTTTAAGATTTCTGCTGCACCTGCTTCTTGTATGTAAACCGCCTGCTTAGGCGGCTTTTGTGTGCTTTCGTTGCGCCATTCGATGTCGGAACGGTCGGTAGGGATGGTGTGGAACATAATGTGTTTCAAATCGGGGAAATAGGGGATTAGTTTACTATATTTAGGATGTGTTCGGTTTGAGAGGAGCTTTTAATAGTCTCAATTAGACAAAATGTATAAAAATTTCTCAAATTTTAAAATTTAAACCAATATTTTGATAAAAATAGATTGTCGTTTTGTCTAAAATGAGTATAATGTAAAACCAGAACACAATAATCTTAATCAGATTTGGACAAGGAACATCATGCAATTAGACATTGACCGTTTGGTTGCCTATTTTGGCGGCGTAAACGCGCTGGCCGAAGCCCTGAAACAGCATGACCCGGAAAATGCTGCGACCACTGCGGCTATCTACAAATGGCGTACACGCGGTTCTCTGCCTTTGGCTCAGTTGCAAAAACTGACCGCTTTGGCGGAAGCGCAAGGCAGACCGCTTGATTTGAATGCTTTTTTACAAAAAAACGAATCTCTGGAGAGAACAGAAATGACACAAACCAACCGCGTTATCATTTTCGATACCACTATGCGCGACGGCGAGCAGTCGCCTGGTGCATCCATGACCAAAGAGGAGAAAATCCGCATTGCCCGCCAGTTGGAGAAAATGGGAGTGGATGTGATTGAGGCGGGTTTTGCAGCAGCCAGTCCGGGCGATTTTGAATCGGTTAATGCGATTGCCAAAATCATTACCAAATCTACAGTTTGCTCATTGGCGCGTGCCGTTGAAAACGATGTGCGCAAAGCAGGTGAAGCTGTTTCCCCCGCTCCAAATAAACGTATTCACACTTTTATCGCCACCAGCCCGATCCACATGGAACACAAACTGAAAATGAAGCCACAGCAGGTCATCGATGCGGCGGTCAAAGCGGTAAAAATTGCCAAAGAATACACTGATGATGTGGAATTTTCTGCCGAAGACGCAGTGCGTTCGGATTTGGACTTCCTTGCCAAAATCTTTACGGCGGTTATTGAAGCGGGGGCGACTACTATCAATATTCCCGATACTGTCGGCTACTCCATCCCTTCCGTATGGTACGAGCGTATCAGCAACATCATCAAAAGCGTTCCCAATGGCGACAAAGTAGTTTGGTCGACCCACTGCCATAATGACTTGGGTATGGCGGTTGCTAACTCATTGGCTGCTGTTCAGGCAGGTGTGCGCCAGGTGGAATGTACCATCAACGGTTTGGGTGAACGTGCTGGTAATGCCAGCCTTGAAGAAATCGTGATGGCGTTGAAAGTGCGTCATGATTTGTTCGGCTTGGAAACTGGCATCGATACCACGCAAATCGTGCCGGTATCCAAACTGGTGTCCACCATTACCGGCTATCCGATTCAGCCAAATAAAGCAGTAGTTGGTGCAAATGCCTTTGCACACGAATCAGGCATTCATCAGGACGGCGTGTTGAAACACCCTGAAACCTATGAAATCATGACTGCCGAATCAGTTGGCTGGTCAACCAACCGCCTGACTTTGGGTAAACTCTCCGGCCGTAATGCTTTCAAAACCAAGCTGGCAGATTTGGGTATTGAGTTGGAAAGCGAAGAGGCGTTGAATGCGGCATTTGCACGCTTCAAAGAGCTGGCGGATAAGAAACGCGAAATCTTTGATGAAGACCTGCACGCTTTGGTGTCTGACGAAATGGGCAATATGAATACCGAAAGCTACAAATTCATTTCCCAAAAAATCAGCACTGAAACCGGCGAAGAACCGCGCGCCGATATTGTGTTCAGTATTCGCGGTGAAGAAAAACACGCTTCCGCTAGCGGCTCAGGCCCTGTTGATGCCATCTTCAAAGCCATTGAAAGCGTAGCACAAAGTGGCGCAACCTTGCAGATTTACTCTGTCAATGCGGTAACTCAAGGTACAGAAAGCCAAGGCGAAACTTCCGTCCGCCTGCAACGTGGCGACCGTGTGGTCAACGGCCAAGGTGCGGATACCGACGTATTGGTGGCAACTGCCAAAGCCTATTTATCTGCACTGAGTAAATTGGAATTCGGCCAAGCCAAGCCAAAAGCGCAAGGCAGAGGCATGATTTAATGCTTTGAACAAGTAAAAGGCCGTCTGAAAACGTTGTAATACGTTTTGGACGGCTTTTTTATTAGGCTAAAGAACCAACTCGGTTATTGAAGTTTCAGCAGCCTATCTTGTTCGACGGACAATACGCCGTTTACCTTTTTGAAATAGGCAATGGCATCTTCAATCTTGGTCTTGGAAGACGGACGAATAGCAATGCCGTTCAGGTTTTTGTATTCATAAATCAAACTTGCGCCGGAGGCTTTCACTGCTTTTAGCAATGGCGCAGAACCGGTTTGGGCATCATAGAAGATAATCAGGTTGCCGGTAGTATCTTGAGCTTGTTGCTGAGATGGAATGGCAGTTGATTGAGTAGGAGTGCTCTGGCAAGCGCAAAGCAGGGTGGAGAGTAGGACGAATGCTAGGGTTTTCATGGCATTAATTCAATTTGATAAAAGACTAAGGCCGTCTGAACAATCGTAAAACGAAATCAAAGTTTCTCTTTACAACTTTTAGACGGCCTTAGTTCCTTATGCTTCAGGCAATTCCATGGCTAGAACGGTTTGTTCTTGTTTGGCACGGAAAGCCGCCAGTTTTTCAGCCAATTCAGGATTTTCGTTGGCCAAAAGTGAAATGGCAAACAGCGCTGCATTGGCCGCACCGGCTTCGCCAATGGCAAATGTGGCAACAGGAACGCCTTTGGGCATTTGTACAATCGAAAGCAGGGAGTCTTCGCCGCGCAGATATTTGCTGGGCACGGGAACACCCAAGACGGGAACCGTGGTTTTGGCTGCAACCATGCCCGGCAAATGCGCTGCGCCGCCTGCGCCGGCAATGATGGCTTTGATGCCGCGTTCGCGTGCGGTTTCGGCGTATTCAAACATCAAATCAGGCGTGCGGTGTGCAGAGACGACACGCGCTTCGTATTCAACGCCGAATTCTTTGAGAAATTGTGCTGCCTGCTGCATCACCGGCCAATCGCTGTTGCTGCCCATAATAATGCCGACTTGGATCATGAGGAGTTCCTTTTGCTTGAATGGATTAAGGGTAAAAAATATTCAGACGGCCTTGGGGATGACAAGGCCGTCTGAACGTTTATCTTTGTTTAAGGCTGATGGAAGCGCGTTTTGCCGCCTCGCTGTTGGGGAAACTTTGTATCAGTTTGCGCCATGTGCTGCGGGCGATGTCTTTTTGTTGCAGTTTGTATTGGCATTGGCCGATGCTGTACATGGCATCGGGAGCTTGCGGGCTGTTGCGGAATCGGTTGGCGTAGCGGTTGCCGATTTCGATAACGGATTCGCAGTTACCCAGACGTTGTTGGCTTTGCAGGAGCAGGTACATATTGCGGCGGGCAATTTCGCTGCCATTGCCGCCGTCAGCCTCTTTCAAGATGGCCACTGCGGCGGAGAAGTTGTTACGCTGATAGTATTTTTGCGCCTGATTATAAAGGCGCAGTTCGTTTTGCGAAGCTGAGTCTGTTTTAGACGGCACGCCACCGCCATTTGCCAAATAGTTCATTTTCAGCTTGCGGTCGTCTAATCTCTGGGCCTTGGGGTTGGAAGCCGAAGTAGTCGGACGTTTAATGTTTCGTTGTTGTTCTAATGTGTGCAAGCGTTGATTTAATTCTTCAACGGTGCGTTCCAGTCGGGCGATTTGTATGCCCAAGTGGTCAATCTGGGTTTGTTCGTCCAGGCGCGGATAGGGAATACTTTTTTCATGCAAAGGCTCACGCGGAATATCTGGCAGGACAAAGTTCGGATTGTCGGCAGGTTGAGGGGGATGGGAAACGGCGCATGATGTGGCCAATAGAGTAAGCGGCAAAAGAAACAGGGAATGTGATAATGTTTTCATCGGATTGTGTCGTTTTATTTTTTTAGTAGCAGTGTCAAACCGTCGCCGATAGGCAGGGTAATGGGAATAATGCGTGTATCGTGTGGCAGGTTTTGGTTGAAATGGCGCAGGATATCCAAGCTGGGCGGATCATTTTCGGCAGCTTCATTCATGACGCGCCCACCCAACAAGATATTGTCGATGGCAATCACGCCGCCACTCCGTACCAGTTGCAAACAGCGTTCGAAATATTTCGGCGTAGGCGGTTTGTCGGCATCGATAAGTGCCAAGTCGTAGCTTTCCGATTCGCCTTGCGCAATCAAATCATCCAAAGTCAGCAAAGCCGGTTGCAGATGAAGCGAGATTTTATGCGCTACACCTGCTGCTTTCCATGTTTCGCGAGCAATATCGGTAAAGGTTACATTAATGTCGCAAGCCGTGATTTTGCCGTCTTCGGGGAGGGCAAGCGCCATGGCGGTGCTGCTGTAACCGGTAAAGACGCCAACTTCCAAATATTTTTTGGCATTCAATAATTTGGCCAACCACACCAACATGGCCGCCTGCTCTTGGGCGATGGCCATCTTTCCCAGACGATGTGATTGTGTACGCTCGCGCAATGCGGTCAAAACGGGATGTTCGGATTGACCAATGCTGTTGAGGTAATGTTGCAATGCCGGATCGGTATTGTGCGTGTTGGTCGTCATGCCGATACGGGATTAGTCTTGATAGTAGGTATAGGGTTTTTTGTTGACTTTGGCTGCTTCAAATTCGGCCTGCTCTGTCGGATTGAGGGTAACATCCCACAATAAATGGCGGTTTTCGAGGCGTTGCGCTTCCATTTCGGGATTGTCTTCCATGAGTTTGTCGAGAAATTGGGTAGCTTCGGATTTGTAGTGGTACATGATGTTCTGCCTGAATCGTTGTCAGACCGTCATTATAGCCGATATTTTTTGCCAATACGCTAATTAATCGAACTTCCATAAGGTATAATGGCACGTCTTTTTTAGGCCGTCTGAAGCCTTTGCTCAATGTTTTGCCCCTTCTGCGGCAGAATATTGTGCAAAGGCTTAAGCCGGACAAGTTTCAGACGGCCTTTTTTATTGTGAAAAGAGCTGCTTATGTTAAAAAAATGGCTGCATAAAGTGTTGCCTAAAAAACACGTCAAATCATTGCCCGAAAAGGAAATTATCCCGCTTGAGCAACACGGTATCCGCGCGGATATGTTGAGCTTTGCCGCGGAGAAAATTGCCAAACGCCTTCATGAAGCCGGTTTTCAGGCTTATGTTGTGGGCGGTGCTGTTCGGGATTTGTTGCTCGGAGTCGAGCCCAAAGATTTTGATATTGCAACCGATGCCACGCCGGAGCAAATCCGCAAAGTATTCCGCCGCAGCCGTATTATCGGCTGCCGCTTTCAAATCGTTCATGTGATGATTGGCCCTGAAACTATTGAAGTCACAACGTTCCGCGGTGGCGATAAGGTTCAGCAAAATGCACAAGGCCGAATTATGAAGGACAATACTTACGGCAGCATTGAAGAAGATGCCATGCGTCGCGACTTTACTTGCAATGCGCTGTATTACGACCCGATTAAAGAGGAGATTTGGGACTTCCATCAGGGCGTGGCTGATGTTGCCGATAAAAAATTGGTGATGATAGGCGATCCTGCCGAACGCTATCAGGAAGATCCTGTCCGTATTCTTCGCGCCGTCCGTTTGTCGGGTAAATTGGGTTTTGAAGTGGAAGAGCAAACGGCTTTGCCGATTGCCGAATATGCAGGCCGTCTGAAAAATGAGCCTGTGGCCCGTCTATTTGATGAAATTTTGAAAATCCTGTTTTCCGGTTATTCTCGTGCCTGTTTGAAACGGTTGAACGAGTTGGGTATTCCCGAAGGCATCCATCCGCTTTTAGATGCCTTGAAAACGGCTGAAGCAGCCGACAAACGTATGATTATGTTGGCCTTGAAAAATACCGATGAGCGCCTCCGTGCGGATAAGTCCGTTTCCGTCGGTTTTGTATTGGCGGCGGTATTGTGGCCGACACTAAACGCCATTTGGCAACGCAATCAAAGCCATGGTCAAAAACCTGTCCCTGCGTTGATGGATGCGATGAACACCATGCGCGATACGGTAGAGAAAGGTTGGGGCGTACCGCAACGATTTTCTGCAACCATGCGTGAAATTTGGCAATTTCAGCCGCAATTCGACAATATGCGCGGCGCACGCCCATATCGTCTGCTATCACAAGCCCGTTTCCGAGCTGCTTATGATTTCCTGATTTTGCGTAGCGAGGTTGGCGAGGTTGATAAAGAGATGGCTTCTTGGTGGACAACTTTCCAACATGCCGATGAGGAAGCACGCCAGCAAATGACTGCGGCTAATGATCACAAACGTCAGAAACAAAGTGGATCAACTGATGGCAAACTCAAACGTCGCCGCCGTCGTCCGAAAAAGAAAACCACTGAGGCTGAATAAATTATCAAAATTAGTTTAAGGCCGTCTGAAACGATTAAATCTTTTGAGATTTGGTTTTCAGACGGCCTTCGTATTTCAAAAAAAACCGCAGGCTTTTTAACCTGCGGTTTGCTTTTATGATTTGTTTTCTTCGCTGTCGAGGAAGCTGCGGAGGCGGTCGCTACGGGTTGGGTGGCGCAGCTTGCGCAGTGCTTTGGCTTCGATTTGACGGATACGTTCACGGGTTACGTCAAATTGTTTGCCGACTTCTTCCAAAGTGTGGTCGGTATTCATATCGATACCGAAACGCATACGCAAAACTTTGGCTTCGCGCGGCGTCAGGCTTTCGAGGATTTCTTTGGTTACTTCGTGCAGGCTGGTGTACATCGCAGCTTCTGCCGGTGCAACGTTGTTTGCATCCTCGATGAAGTCGCCCAAGTGCGAATCGTCGTCATCGCCAATCGGTGTTTCCATGGAAATCGGCTCTTTGGCAATTTTCATAATTTTGCGGATTTTATCTTCCGGCATTTCCATCAGCTCGGCCAGTTTGGCAGAATCAGGCTCTTCACCGGTTTCTTGCAGGTATTGGCGCGAGATACGGTTCATTTTGTTGATGGTTTCAATCATGTGAACCGGAATACGGATGGTACGCGCTTGGTCGGCGATGGAACGGGTAATCGCTTGACGGATCCACCATGTGGCATAAGTAGAGAACTTGTAGCCGCGGCGGTATTCGAATTTGTCTACCGCTTTCATCAGACCGATATTGCCTTCTTGAATCAAATCCAGGAACTGCAAGCCGCGGTTGGTGTATTTTTTAGCAATGGAAATAACCAAACGCAAGTTGGCCTGAATCATTTCCTGTTTGGCGGCTGAGGTTTCTTTCTCACTCAACACCATGTTTTTATTGATTTCTTTCAACTCTTCGATGGAAATGCGGGTTTCGGCTTCCATATTTGCCAACTCGGTTTGTTTTTCGAGGATGGCGTGGCGGAAACGATCCAACGCGTTTGCCCATACACGGCCTTTGGCTACTTCTTCTTCTACCCATTTCAAATCGGTAATGGCAGGCAGGAAGTTTTTGATGAAGTAGTCGCGCTCCATACGGACGCGGTCGATACAGATGTCACGGATTTCGCGTTCGAGTTTGCGGATGTTTTCAACGCGGCTGCGCAGGTTGCTGCTCAGGTTTTCGATTTGACGTGTGGCAAAACGGACTTCTAACAGTTTGTTGGCAATGGCATCACGGTGTTTCAGGTAGTTGGCGTGCTGACTGCCGTGTTTTTCCAACTGCTTGATCATTTTGCCGTATTCGCTCTCGATAAAGGCGAAGTGTTCCAAAACTTTTTGTTTCAGTTCGGCCAAATGGGCGGCGGATATGGCTTCAGAGTCGCTACCTGAATCGTCTTCATCTTCCTCGTCGCCATCTTCATCATCGCTAACGGTTTCTCCTTCTTCGTCATCTGGTTTGGCATTTTCCAAATGACCCAAGCCTAATTCGTTCAACAAGACTTCATTAGGGTCGATGATGGCTTCAACAACTTCATCCACACGGATTTCGTCGTTGCGGACTTGCTCGATCAACGCCAGAATTTCGGCAATTGAGCCTGGGCAGGCGGAGATTGCCTGCACCATGTTTTTCAGTGCATTTTCGATTTTTTTGGCGATGATGATTTCGTCTTCACGCGTCAACAGATCGACTTGACCCATTTCACGCATATACATACGCACAGGGTCGGTTGTACGGCCGAATTCTGAATCTGCGCTGGAGAGTGCTGCTTCGGCTTCTTCAACGGCATCGTCGTCGGTCATGGCGGCGGCGTTGTCGCTCAAGAGGATGTCTTCAGCATCGGGGGCTTGCTCGGTTACTTGGATGCCCAAGCCGGAAATCATGCTGACGATGTTGTCGATTTGCTCGGCATCGGACATATCGTCGGGCAGGGCGTCGTTAATTTCGGAATAAGTGATGTAGCCGCGTTCTTTACCCATGATAATGAGTTGGCGCAGACGCGCACGCTGCTCTTCGATACTCAAGGGGCGGTTGTCGTCTTGGTCTTGGTATTCTTCGTAGTTTTGATTTTTAGACATGGATTGCTCTCTAGGTTGATAGGATGCCGACGGTTTACGGTGATGTGGCCGTACCTGAAGGCGGAGCAGAGCTTTTTGTTGTGAAATCAGATTTCACTTTAATACTCTGAGGCCGTCTGAAAATATTACGGATGGAGTGTTCTGCGTGTTATGTTTCGCAGCGTGTGTTTAGATTGTTCAGACGGCCTGAGGGGTTAGTTTTGCTTTGCCGTCAAAAGTGACAGCAATAGTTTTTTTTCATTTTCGGTCAAACCAGTTTGAATACTTTTTTGCTTTAAAGTTTCGATTTGACTGTATTTTAATTCATTTAACAACTTTTTCATGCCAATTTGGAAACTTTCGCAATCTTCTTCGTTATCCCCTTCCATTTCTTCAGAATGAAGGGTCGATAAAAAGATTTGATTGACGGTTTCCTCATAGGGCGAACCGCGCATATATTCAAGCACTTGTGCGGTTGCAGGAGTCGTATCGTGATGCTTGATTGTTTCGGCCAGATTGGCAAGGCAGGCAAAGTCACCGCTTAAAGCCAGATAATCGGGCAGGTCTATATATGAAGCCCAAGCCGGATTTATCAAGAGGCTACGTATCTGTCTTTGAACCAGTGTCAGCATGGTTGGCTGTTTGACAGAAATAGGCGGCAGTTTGTAACTTTTTTGTTTGACGTGCCGCTTTGGCGTTTCTTGTCCGAGTAACTGGGCGAGGTTGTCAGGGTCAATGCCCACCAGCTCGCTGAGTTTTTGTTTCAGAAGATAGCCCAATGCCGGCGCGGTAATCTGAGCCAAGAGCGGAGAACTGGTTTTGACCAATTCTGCTTTGCCTTCTTGCGTATTGAGGTTGAGGCCGTCTGAAAGATGTTCCCAAAAGTATTCGGATAGAGGCTTGCTTTGGTTTAACAAGGCATCTTCAAATTGAGTCTTGCCGTAGGCGCGGATGTAGCTGTCGGGGTCGTGTTCTTCGGGTAGGAAGAGAAAATGCAGCGATTTATCGTCTTTTAATTGCGGCAACGCATTTTCCAGCGCGCGCCAAGCCGCTTTACGTCCCGCACTGTCGCCATCAAAACAAAAATAAATACTGTCGGCCTGACGCATCAGGATTTTGACATGTTCCGCCGTAGTTGCCGTACCTAAAGCCGCTACGCCGTAGCCAACGCCGAACTGCGCCAATGCGACCACGTCCATGTAGCCTTCGACCACCAAAATCCGTCCTGCCTCTTTTACGGCAGCACGTCCTTCATACAGCCCGTAAAGGTTTTTCCCTTTATCGAACAAAGGCGTATCGGGAGAGTTTAGGTATTTGGGTTTGGAATCGTCCAATACGCGGCCGCCAAAGCCGATTACCTGCCCACGCGGATTACGGATAGGGAACATAATTCGATGGCGAAAGCGGTCGTAATGTTTGCCTTCGTTATCAATGACCATGCCTGTATCCACCAACGCAGTATTCGGATAGGGTTGGAACACTTGCGCCAAAGGTTGCCAACCGTCAGGCGCATAGCCTAAACCATAATGTGCGATGACTTCCGCACTCAAGCCGCGCTTGTCCAAATAAGCCTTCGCCGCCGGATTGAATTTCAACTGTTGCGCATAAAAATCCGCCGCCGCCGCCGTCGTTTCTTCCAAAGTTTGTTGCTTTTTTTTACGTTCGGCACGGATTTCGGGGTTGTCTTCCTGCCCGCGAACTTTAGGCACTGTCATACCGACGCGATCAGCCAAAAACTGCACCGCCTCCGGAAACGACAGCCCCTGATGTTCCATCACAAAACCAATCGCCGAACCATGCGCTCCGCAACTGAAGCAATGGTAAAACTGCTTGGTCGGGCTGACCGAAAACGACGGCGTTTTTTCCTTGTGAAACGGACAGCAGGCCATATAGTTCGCCCCGCCTTTCTTCAGCGGAACCTGCTCGTCGATAATATCTACAATATCGACTTTGGACAAAAGCTCGTCAATGAAATCAGATGGAATCATGGCTCGGCAGAAGAAGATGGACGGAAAATATTTCAGACGGCCTTATAAACAGACAAAGGCCGTCTGAAAATGGAATTTCGAACGAGGGTTGAACTGAGTTTTATATTATAGCAAATTGTTGTCATACATGTGTTCTATCCTTTTGAGGTAGATTATTAATAATCGTATTTCATTCGTAATTAAGATAGATATGATGTAGCTAACGCAAAGGCCGTCTGTAAGATTTTCAGACGGCCTTTGTTGTTGTCTTATTTTGCGATTCAGTTGCGCTTTCATGGTATGAATATGATAATGAACATATATCCTCGGTTTTAGAAAGGTCGTTTCTTATGAAAGATTTTGCCCGTTTGCTTAATCATCCCGATATTTCCTTTTCTCCGATTCCAGATGCCATTAAAGTTGATAACCCTGCAACAGGTGAGGCTTTGGCGTTTGTACGTAAGACTGATTCAGACGGCCTGAAGCTTTTGATTCGAAAGGCAGAGGCGGCACAAAAATTATGGGCGGCAAAAACTGCGTTGGAACGCGCCGATGTGTTGTGGCGCTGGTATTTTTTGATTAAAGAAAACAAAGAAGAACTCGCGCGTATCATGACGATGGAGCAGGGCAAAAGTCTGACTGAGGCGCGAGGTGAAATTGATTATGCGGCTTCGTTTGTGCGCTGGTTTGCGGAAGAGGCGCGGCGGATTGACGGCGATGTGCTGACAAGTGTGAAAGCGTCGCAAAAACTGGTTGTGTTGAAACAGCCTGTCGGCGTTACTGCTGCGATTACGCCGTGGAATTTTCCATCTGCGATGATTGCGCGCAAGACTGCGCCTGCTTTGGCTGTTGGTTGCGCGATGATAGTCAAACCAGCATCACTCACGCCTTTGAGTGCGTATGCATTAGTCGTTTTGGCTTATGAAGCGGGCGTACCACAGGATTTGTTGCCTGTTGTCAGCGGTAGTGCTTCGGAAATCAGCCATGAATTTGCCACGAATCCGACCGTGCGCAAAATCAGCTTCACCGGCTCTACCGAAGTCGGCGCGAAAATTTTTGCCGACAGCGCGGCAGACATTAAAAAACTCAGTTTGGAATTGGGTGGCAACGCGCCGTTTATCGTGTTTGACGATGCCGATTTGGACAAAGCCGTCGAAGGCGCGCTTGCCAGCAAGTTTCGTAACAGCGGTCAGACCTGCGTTTGTACCAACCGCGTTTATACTCAGTCTGGTATTTACGACGAATTTTGCCGCAAATTAAGTGAAAAAGTGGCTGCGCTCAAATTGGGCAACGGCTTGGAGGATGGCGTAAACCAAGGGCCGCTGATTGAGGAAAAAGCGGTGGAGAAAGTCGAGCAGCACATCGCCGACGCGCTTGCTAAAGGCGCAAGTTGCCTGACCGGCGGCAAACGCAGTGCATTGGGCGGAACGTTTTTTGAGCCGACTGTTTTAAGTGGCGTAACGGCGCAAATGGCGGTAGCTCGCGAGGAAACCTTCGGGCCTTTGTGTCCGGTGTTCCGTTTTGAAACCGAAGCCGAAGTCGTCGAGGCTGCGAACAATACGGAATACGGTTTGGCAGCTTACCTTTTCACCTCCGACACCGCCCGCCAGTGGCGCGTCGGCGAAGCCTTGGAATACGGAATGGTCGGTATCAATACGGGCTTAATCAGTAATGAAGTGGCACCATTTGGCGGCGTAAAACGCAGCGGTTTGGGACGTGAAGGCAGCAAATATGGTGCGGATGAATATTTGGAATTGAAATATTTGTGCATTGATGTAGCGGAATAAGGCTGCAAAGTAAAGGCCGTCTGATAGTTGGTTTTCAGACGGCCTTTTTTAAACGCAGAAAAGGTATTGGGTAATTTTCATATTATGAGAACGAGCTTTATAAAGAAGCAAAACCATAAGAAACAAAGTTGCAAAAAATTTGTCACATGTTTATAAAATTAGTTTGATAACTATTTTATATGTTTTAATTGCATTAGAAGTGTATTCCAAATTTCTGGCAGTAGTTTTTCTTTGAGTGATGGCAGCGAAATTTTGGCACATATATCGGCGGCACAATTAGTTATATACACAAATGTGGGCAAGGCGAGATTGGTTCTTTTTGCTCACACGGTGTGGCTCATATCGATAGCGTGGGAACTTTATCTAGGTTGCAATTTTGGGGTATGATTTTTATAAAAAAGGTGATGTGAATGTTGAAGAAATTTTTAATCCTGTTTTGCGTAGCTTTCACCGGCGCATGCAGTTCCTTTGATAGAGACGGTTTGACAAATGGCTCATATTCTCAAGGGAAACGGCTTGACCCGAATTGTGATCATTATGCTGTCGGCGGTAGTGGTGGCGGTTGTAAACCGTCAGGTCAATGGCATCTTAAAGATAAACAAGGACAAAGAGTGCCATTCTAGTTTTTAAAAATGATTGTAGAACGGGCATTTAATTATTTAGGCCGTCTGAAATTTGGTTTTCAGACGGCCTTTGTTTTAGAGTAGATCCTGGATGGCTGAACGTTCTTCTTCTAATTCGGCCAGCGTGGCGGCAATACGTTTTTGGCTGAATTCATCCGACAAATCCAAGCCTTGGACGATGCGGTAGCTGCCTTCGTCACAAATGACAGGGAAGCCGAAAATCAAACCTTCAGGAATGCCATAAGAGCCATCGGATGGAACGCCCATGGTTATCCATTTGCCGCTGCTGCCGAGTAACCAGTCGCGCAGGTGGTAGATGGCGGCATTGGCGGCGGAGGCCGCGGATGATGAACCGCGTGCGGCGATAATGGCGGCACCGCGTCCGGCAATTTTCGGCATGAAGACTTCGGTGTTCCAGTCGGGTTCGGTAATCATGTCTTGGACGGACTCGCCATTGCTGGTGGCGTAGCGGTAGTCGGCGTACATGGTCGGGCTATGGTTGCCCCAGACGCACATTTGCTCGATGGAAGTAATCGGGCGGTTGATTTTTTCGGCAATTTGGCTGACAGCGCGGTGATGGTCGAGTCGCATCAGGGCTGTAAAATTTTCCGGCGGGATGTCGGGGGCGGATTTCATGGCGATGTAGGCGTTGGTATTGGCCGGATTGCCGACGACGAGGACTTTAACGTTGCGATTGGCAACTTTGTTCAACGCCGCGCCTTGTACTTTGAAAATTTCGCCATTGGCGTGCAGCAAGTCGGCGCGCTCCATGCCTTGCGTACGCGGGCGCGCTCCAATCAAGAGGGCGATGTCGGCATCTTTGAAGGCGACTTCGGGGTCGTCTGTGGCGAAGATGTCGGCAAGGAGCGGGAAGGCGCAATCCTGCATTTCCATAATCACGCCGCGTAATGCCTGTTGTGCCTGCGGTAAGTCGAGCAGCTGCAGGATAACGGGTTGGTCGCGTCCGAGCATAATGCCGCCGGCGATACGGAAGAGGGTGGCGTAGGCAATTTGGCCTGCCGCGCCGGTAACGGCGATTCGGACGGGTGGCTTGAGGGTCATATTTTTCCTTTTGAAGTCTTTGTTTTACTTGATTTTCGGATTATAGCAGTATTATGGGGAGAATGATGTAGGAAGGCCGTCTGAAATTTGATTTTCAGACGGCCTTAAGTGTTTGAAAAGATTATTCGCCGTTTTTCTTTTCAGCTTGTTCTTCTGCTGCTTCATAGGCTTCGACGATTTTCTGTACCAAAGGATGGCGGACGACGTCTTCGCTGGTGAAGGTGTGGAAATACAGGCCTTCTACATTGCGCAGTTTTTCGCGTGCATCTTTCAAGCCGGATTTGATGTTGCGCGGCAGGTCGATTTGGCTGATGTCGCCGGTAATGACTGCTTTGGCACCGAAGCCGATACGGGTCAGGAACATTTTCATTTGTTCGGGCGTGGTGTTTTGCGCTTCGTCCAGAATCACATACGCGCCGTTGAGCGTGCGCCCGCGCATGTAGGCGAGCGGGGCGATTTCAATCAGGCCTTTTTCCATGAGTTTGGTCACTCGGTCGAAGCCCATCAGGTCGTAGAGCGCGTCGTAGAGCGGTCGCAGGTAGGGATCGACTTTTTGCGCCAAATCGCCCGGCAGGAAGCCTAATTTTTCGCCTGCTTCGACTGCAGGGCGTACCAAAACGATGCGTTCGATTTGGTGTTTTTCCATGGCATCGACGGCGGCGGCAACGGCAAGATAGGTCTTACCCGTACCGGCAGGGCCTAAACCGAACACGACATCGTGGTTGAGCAAGGCGCGTATATAGCCGTTTTGGCGCGGGGTACGGCCGCCGATGCTGCCGCGTTTGGTGCGGAAATAGTATTGTTGGTCGTGGTGTTTTTCTTCGTGTTTTTCATCTGCGGTTTTGGCTTCAACGGCCGCAAGACTGATGGCGTTGTCGTCCAAGTCGCCTTTTTCTGCGGCTTCGGCAAGCGACAGCAAGGCACGACGGCCGGCGTGTGCCAGTTCGCCCATGAAGGTGAAATGTTCGAAGCGGCGGCTGATTTGGATATCAAGGGCTTTGCCTAAGGCTTCGAGATTGCTGTCGAGAGCGCCGCACAGGCGTTGCAACACGGTATTGTCAATTTCTTCAAACTGCAGATGGACGGTGTGGGTCATATCGGTTTCCGTAAATAAATCTAATTTTTCCGTATTATACCCTTGTTCAGACGGCCTGCTTTATAATACGTCGCTTCTTTTTAATAAACCGTTTCAATCAAAATGAATCACACTGCTTCTCCTCAATCGGAATTTCTGCGCGGTATCAAAGAATGTTCCCCCATGCTGATCGGCTTGTTGCCGTGGGCGCTGATTTTGGGTATGCAGGGCGGGCAGAAGGGCATGAGCTGGCTGGAAATGCTGTTGATGACGGGTATGAACTTTGCCGGAGGTTCGGAATTTGCCGCAGTCAATTTGTGGGCAAATCCTTTGCCGATTCTGCTGATTGCAACAGTTACGTTTATGATTAATTCGCGCCATATCCTGATGGGTGCTGCCCTTGCACCGTATATGAGGGATATGCCGCTGAAAAAGGCGATGCCCGCGCTGTTTTTTATGTGTGATGAAAGCTGGGCAATGGCGTTTGCTGAAATTCAAAAGCGTAAGGCGGCAGGTTTGCCTGCATTCAATATGCCGTTTTATGCCGGCGTGTGTTTTATTTTGTATGTAACGTGGATTGGTTTTGCAGCATTTGGCGCGGCAGTCGGCCCGATGTTCGGCGATGTGGCGGCTTGGGGCTTCGGCATGGCGTTTCCTGCGGTGTTTTTGGTGTTGCTGCGCGGTATGTGGAAGAGCTTTGCGGCTTCACGCCCTTGGTTTGTCAGCCTGATTGTGGCGTGCGCAACTTATTTGACCGTGGATGGCGCATGGTATGTTCCGGCCGGAACGTTATCGGGTTTGTTGGCGGCGTATGTGTGGGGAGAGCAAAAATGAAGGATTTGTTGTCGCTGCAATCGTTTTTGCTGTTTTTAAGTATGTTGGCCGTTACCTATTCAACCCGATTAATCGGCTTTTTTGCATTGCGCAACCGTACATTGAGCCGTCGCGTGCAAGTGGTTATGGAGGCTGCGCCGGGCTGCGTGTTGATTTCTGTGATTGCGCCTTATTTTGTATCGGACAAACCGCATGAGTTGCTTGCCATTGCTTTGACGGTATTGGCAGCTAGCCGGTTTTCGATGTTGGTGACGGTATTAATCGGGGTCGGTACTTCGGGCATACTCGGTTATTTGATGAAATAAAAAATTTTCAGATGGCCTTACTTGTTATAATGGCCATCTGAATTTTTTGATAAAGCAAAAACATGGCAAACCAACGACTCATCTATGTCTTGCACGCCGTGAATGCCCGTTTGTGGCAAAACCCGAAATCGATTACTGAACTCTATATCCAAGAGGGCAAATCCGATGCGCGCACCCGCGATGTATTGGATAAGGCGGCCTCTGAAAACGTGCGCGTGCATTTTGCCGATGCCGACCGCCTGAATGCCATCAGCAAAGGTGCGCGCCATCAGGGCGTGGTCGGGTTTATCGATGCCTCCAAAAACCATGTTCACTTGGAAGATGTGTTGGAAAACCTGAACGAACCGCCGTTTTTGCTGGTATTGGACGGCATCACCGACCCGCACAACCTCGGCGCGTGCCTGCGTACTGCCGATGCGATGGGTGTACATGCCGTGATTGCGCCCAAAGACAAAAGCGCTGGCCTGAATGCGACCGTCAGCAAAGTTGCCTGTGGCGCGGCGGAAACCGTGCCGTATATTACCGTAACCAATCTTGCCCGTACTTTGCGTGAATTGAAAGAATACGGCATTTGGATTGTCGGCACAGACATGGGCGGCGACTCCGACCTTTACCACTGCGACTTGCCTGACAGCGTGGCTTGGGTAATGGGCAACGAAGGCGAAGGTATGCGCCGCCTGACGCGGGAACATTGCGATATGCTGGTATCGATTCCGATGTTTGGCACGGTAGAAAGCATGAACGTTTCCGTCAGCGCGGGCATGGTATTGAGCGAAACCCGCCGTCAACGGGTGTTGAAATCGGAAAAATAAAAAGTTTAATTAAAAGGCCGTCTGAATGTTTTTCAGACGGCCTTTTTCAGGTTTTATTCTTTAACCAAAGGACCTGATTTCTTTTCGCTACCGGCGGCAATGCGAACTAATTGGAGAAATTCCGATTTCAGTTCAAACGGATCGTCGCCTTGGACTTTCTGTACCATTTTTTCAATGTCGTTCCAGCCCAGTTTGCCGTTGTATTCGCCGCCGCGCAGGGCTTGGGCATAGGAAGCTGCGGCAAGGGCAAGCAGGGTGTCTTTATCGGCTTGCTCCAGCGGTTTGCTGCCAACAGGGATTGCTTGTTCCATCAGCTTGCTGTCTTTTTCTCCGGGCAGTTTGTAGCGTACTTTGACAAAGGCGTATTCGTTTTTACTGCCTTTGACGGCAGGGGCTTTTTGATAGCGTGATTCGTTCAGCCAGCCGTTTTTGCCTGCCGGAATGATTTCATAGATGGCGGTCACGCTGTGGCCTGAGCCGATATCGCCCGCATCTACTTTGTCATTGTTGAAGTCTTCATTGCGCAGGGTGCGGTTGGTGTAGCCGACCAAGCGGTATTCTTTGACAGTGGCAGGATTGAATTCGACTTGGATTTTGACATCTTGCGCAACGGTGGCTAGTGTGGAAGTCAGTTGCTGTTGCAGAACTTTTTTCGCTTCTTTTTCGTTGTCGATATAGCTGTAATTGCCGTCGCCTGCATCGGCAATTTGTTCCATCATGTCTTCGTTGTAATTGTCCGTACCGAAGCCTAGCGTGCTGAGTGAAACGCCGGTTTTTCGTTTTTCGGAAACCATGGATTTGAGCGTTTCGGTATCAGATACGCCAACGTTAAAGTCGCCATCGGTCGCCAGCAGGATACGGTTGATGCCGTTGGGTACAAAGGCTTTTTGTGCTTGCTCGTAGGCCATGCGTAAAGCGGATTCGCCTGAAGTCGAGCCTTCGGCCTCCAGTTTGTCGATGGCCTTCAGGATAGTTTCTTTATCAGCACCTGATGTGGGTGGAAGTACCAGCTCTTCGCCTGATGAGTAGGTAATCAGAGTAACTTTGTCTTGAGGACGTAATTGTTGGGTCAAGATCCGCAGCGTTTTTTGAACCAACGGAAGTTTATTTTCTTCATCCATGCTGCCGGATACGTCCACGAGGAACACAAGATTGGCAGGCGGCAGATCTTTCTTTGCTGTGTCTTGTGCTTGGATACCGATTTTGATCAGCTTGGCTTCCGGTTGCCATGGAGAATCAATGGTTTCAGTGTGAACGGCAAATGGACGGCCGTCAGTAGGCAGTGGATAGTTATAAGGGAAGTAATTGATGATTTCCTCAATCCGTACAGCATCTTTAGGCGGCTGTTCGCCGCTGTTCAGAAATCGGCGGACGTTGGCGTAGCTGCCGGTATCGACATCGATGCTGAATGTGGAAACAGGTTCTTGAGCAACGGATTTAACCGGTTGGTCGGGTTGTTCTTGGTAGCGTTCGGTGTTTTCTGTAAGAGACAGATTTTCTTCAGCAACGGCAGCAGCAGGCAATGCTGAGTCCGGTGAGCCATGAAGATTTTCGGTTGACGAGTCTGATCGGTCGAGAGGACCGGAACACGCAGTCAAAGCTGCCAAAGTGAGTATGGAAACGGTTTTCAGAAAGAAACGGGGCATGATTTAAGCTCCTAAGGATATGCTGTTATGGGTACTTATGAGCAGTGTATTGGCAATTTGAAGGTATTTTTATTTAAATTCTTATTTAGGGTTTGCCCTAGGTATAACTAGGGTAAATGGTCGTCTGAATATTTTCCAGACAACCTTTCAAAATTTTAATGTTGTTCCAAACGTTTGACTTCCGTTTCTTCTAAAACTTCCGCCTCCACCAAAGGAATCGTAACATCGGCATCTGTTGATGGCTTTAAAAGCTCATATACGGTTTTTTTAACGGCTGTTTCAATACGAGAACGCATTGCACATACGAATAAAAACAATAAGATAAAAAATGAGGTAAAGATAAATAGTCCGTATAGGTAGCTGCCTAAAAGCTGGCCTATATAAAGTGAAAGGCTAAGTAAAACCAAAATGACGGCCACTGCTCCAGTGATGGCGAAAAGCAGGTAGAAAACGCTTGGTGCCGCATATTCAGAAGCCGTTTCTGCCAATTGTTCCTGTTTTTCTCGAACGCTGTCGGAAATCGGGTCAATGATGGCTTCACGAAATTTCCGCTTTATAAAATCAAACATAGTTTCCCCTTTTTTATAATGGTTAAAGAAATAGCATTATCTTATAAATAAGAAATTTATGCCAAAGCATTTGGAAATTTGGATGTATTGGACGCAGTGAATATACCGATTAGTTGAGATGGAGGGATAGGCTATTATTATTAAGTACAGCTTTGTGAAGGTTGGAGCAGCTCTGCTTATATTTAATAATAAAATAGAAAAACTATAAATAATTCAAATAATTAAAATTAATGGAATAGATTTGTAATGATATGTTTTGTGCTAAGATATTTGAGTATTAAGTGTTTTAATTCTCTTGATTTTATGGCTAAAGCACGATGTTATAAGGCTGAGACGATTTTGCAAAAGTCTCAGCCCTGATTTATCTTACATTAACTTTTCTTCCGGCGACGTTCGCCCGGCAGCAGCATATCTGCCCATTTGATAATGTTGGCGACTTCTGCAGGATTGAGTTCGTAGAACTGGCCGCGTTTGAGGCGGTTTGGCAGGCCGATGGGGCCGAAGCCTACACGGACGAGACGGCTGACGGTGAGACCTTGGCTTTCAAAAATGCGGCGTACTTCGCGGTTGCGACCTTCTTTGATGACGACGTTGTACCATTTGTTCGCGCCTTCGCCGCCTTGTTCGTAGATGCGTTCGACTTTAGCTAAACCGTCTTCGAGCATGACGCCTTCTTCGGTCAGGACGCGCATTTGTTCGGTGGTTAACTCGCCCAATACGCGTACGGCGTATTCGCGTTCGACTTCAAAGCTGGGGTGGGCAAAGCGTTGAACAAGTTCACCTGAAGTGGTCAGGATCAAAAGGCCGCTGGTATTGATGTCCAAGCGGCCGATGGCCACCCAGCGGCTGCTGGCTGCTTGCGGCAGGCGGTCGAAAATGCTGACGCGGCCTTGCGGGTCGTCGCGCGAAACGATTTCGCCTTCTTGTTTATAGTAGAGGATGATGCGTGGCAGGCGGTCGGCCCATTTGAGTTTGATGATGCTGCCTTTGACGGTAACGTGGTCGTCGGGTGTGATTTTTTCGCCCAATTGGGCTACGCGGCCGTTAACCGTTACCCAGCCGTTGCTGATCCATTCTTCCATTTCTCGACGTGAGCCGACGCCGGAGGCGGCCAGGACTTTTTGCAGGCGCTCGGGTTCAAAGCGTGAAAGGTCGCTGCGGCGTTCTTTCAAATCGCGGGCGTGTTCCATGATTTTTTGGTTGGGATTGCGAACAACCAGTTTTTTGGCTTTGGCAGCACGTTGTTTAGGCGCGGTATTTTGAGCTTTGGGGCCGTCTGAAACTTTTTGGTTGTAAGGTTTGCCTGATATTTTTCGATCGTCGTCGGGACGTTTCTTATTGGCAAAGGATTTGGCCGGTTTGGAAGGTTTTTTGGCGGTAGAGGATACGCCGTCGCGCCATTGGCGTTTGCTGGAAGGCTGTTTGGACATGATTTTTCCTAACTCGCTTGAAAAAGCGGTTCTTCTGCGGCGGTTGCGGCAGGGGTTGGATTGGGGGAAAAGGCCGTCTGAAAATCAGATTCAGACGGCCTGCCGATGAAAGGCTGTATTGTAACTCAACCAGTAAATTTTTGTTTGAAAATCCGAAAATTATGGCGAAAGGCGTTCACGTATCCAGTTGCCGTCAATCAGGCGGTATTGGATGCGGTCGTGCAGGCGGCTGGGGCGGCCTTGCCAAAATTCGATACGATCGGGAATAACGAGGTATCCGCCCCAATGCGGAGGGCGGGGAACATGCAGGGGATGTTTGACACCGACGGCCGCGGCTTTGGCCACCAATACGGCTTTGCTGGAAATCACTTCGCTTTGCGCACTTGCCCATGCGCCGATACGGCTGGTATATGGGCGGCTCTCAAAATATTCGTCCGAAGCGGCAGCATCAAGTTTTTCAATGCGTCCTTCGACACGCACTTGGCGTTCGAGTTCCGGCCAGAAAAAAGTCATAGCGGCAAAAGGGTGTGCCGTATAGGAGCGGCCTTTGCGGCTGTGGTAATTGGTAAAGAAAACAAAGCCTTTGGGGTTGACTTCTTTCAGCAATACCATGCGGCTGTTGGGCCTGCCGTCTTCGCCCACGGCGGCAACATTGACCGCGGTCGGCTCGTTGACTTCGGCGTGAATCGCTTCGTTCAGCCATTGCTCGAATTGGACAATCGGGTCGGCGTGGCATTCGGCTTCCGACAGCTCGCGTTTGCTGTAATCTTCGCGGATATTGTGCAGATCCATGATTTTTCTCCTTAGGTCTGACTGAATCATACTCCGTTTTTTCAGACGGCCTCAAGGGCATTTGTGTATAATCGTAGCCCTTTCCAATATAGAACAATACGGAGTCCCGTCATGCAAACCGAAGTCGAACTGAAAATCTTAAATCCGAAAATGGCCGATTCCCTGCCTGCTTATGCAACGCCCGGTTCTGCCGGTTTGGACTTGCGTGCCTGCCTGGATGAAGCCGTTGTGTTACAGCCGGGCGATGTATATCTCGTTCCGACCGGTTTGGCGGTGCATTTGGCCAACCCTGCGTATGCAGCCGTTTTGCTGCCGCGTTCCGGCTTGGGTCATAAACACGGTATTGTTTTGGGCAATTTGGTCGGTTTGATTGACTCGGATTATCAAGGCGAATTGAAGGTTTCTTTGTGGAACCGTGGTAAAGAAGCGTTTACCATCGAGCCGATGGAGCGTATCGCACAAATGGTGATTGTGCCGGTTGTCCAAGCTGCGTTTAAGGTTGTGGACGAGTTTGCTGCGAGTGAGCGCGGTGAAGGCGGCTTCGGCAGCACCGGTAAAGCCTGATGATTTAAAAGGCCGTCTGGAACGGGATAAATTGAAATATTCGATTTCGGTTTGCCGCTGTTCAGACGGTCTTTTTGTTGTGCCAACCTTTGCATAATTACACACAAGATTGCATTTTTATATCTTGCCTGCATGGCCGACGCACCCAATAATACAGGCCGTCTGAAACCTTTACGGAGCGTTGTTATGTCCCGCCCCTCACTTTTTCTGCCTTTGTTTTTGATTATCTTTGGTGCGATTTGGTTTTTACGCGCTACGGATATTTTGCCTGCGACATCGACCATGATTGCCGGCGCATTAATTATTTTAGGCTTTGCCGTGTTGATTATGGACGGCATCAATAAACAGTCCATCGTTTCCGGCCCGATGCTGGTTTATATCGGTACAGCCATTTATCTGCACATGAGCTACTGGATTTACCTCTCGCCTCTGCTGGCCATCGGCATGGTCGTGTTGGGTTGCCTACTGTTGCTCTCACGCAGCGATATGATTCCTGAAAAACACACAAAATAGAAAGATGAGAGATTTGGGTTTTGCCCTATAAAGGCCGTCTGAACAATGGTATAATCCGCCGATTCAGACGGCCTTTTTTATTGTGGTTTAAATTTGAAATTTACCCTCACGGCTGCACCGTTTTCTTACATTTTGCAAAGTTTCCGCCATGACTCAAGATAAAATTCTTATTCTCGACTTCGGCTCGCAAGTTACCCAGCTGATCGCCCGCCGCGTGCGTGAAGCCCACGTTTACTGCGAACTGCATTCTTTCGACATGCCTTTGGAAGAAATCAAAGCCTTCAACCCGAAAGGCATCATCCTCTCCGGCGGCCCCAATTCCGTTTACGAATCCGATTATCAAGCCGATACCGGTATTTTTGATTTGGGTATTCCGGTTTTGGGCATCTGTTACGGCATGCAATTTATGGCGCACCACTTGGGCGGCGAAGTTAGCCCGGGCAACCAACGCGAATTCGGGTATGCGCAAGTTAAAACCATCGACAGCGAGCTGACACGCGGCATTCAAGACGATGCGCCAAACACGCTCGACGTCTGGATGAGCCATGGCGATAAGGTTTCCAAACTGCCTACCGGCTTCTCTGTCATCGGCGACACCCCGTCTTGCCCGATTGCCATGATGGAAAACGCTGAGAAACAATTCTACGGCATCCAATTCCACCCTGAAGTGACCCACACCAAACAAGGCCGCGCGTTGTTAAACCGCTTTGTCTTGGATATTTGCGGCTCAAAACCAAGCTGGACCATGCCGAACTACATCGAAGAAGCCGTTGCCAAAATCCGCGAACAAGTCGGCAGCGACGAAGTGATTTTGGGTTTGTCCGGCGGCGTGGACTCTTCCGTAGCGGCCGCGCTGATTCACCGCGCCATCGGCGACCAACTGACCTGCGTGTTTGTTGACCATGGTCTGTTGCGTTTGAACGAAGGCAAAATGGTGATGGATATGTTTGCCCGCAACTTGGGCGTGCGCGTGATTCATGTTGATGCCGAAGAGCAGTTTTTAGCGAAACTTGCCGGCGTGACCGATCCGGAGAAAAAACGCAAAATTATCGGTGCGGAATTTATCGAAGTATTTGACGCTGAAGAGAAAAAACTCACCAACGCCAAATGGTTGGCGCAAGGTACGATTTACCCTGACGTAATCGAATCCGCAGGCGCAAAAACCAAAAAAGCCCACGCCATCAAATCCCACCACAACGTCGGCGGCCTGCCTGAAAACATGAAGCTCAAATTGCTTGAACCATTGCGCGACTTGTTCAAAGACGAAGTACGCGAATTGGGCGTGGCTTTGGGCCTGCCTCGTGAAATGGTGTACCGTCATCCGTTCCCGGGCCCAGGTTTGGGCGTGCGTATCTTGGGCGAAGTGAAAAAAGAATACGCCGACTTGCTCCGTCAAGCAGACGATATTTTCATTCAAGAATTGCGCAATACTACCGATGAAAACGGCACATCTTGGTACGACCTGACCAGCCAAGCCTTTGCCGTATTCCTGCCTGTGAAATCCGTCGGCGTGATGGGCGACGGCCGTACTTACGATTACGTCGTTGCTTTGCGTGCCGTGATTACCAGCGACTTTATGACTGCACACTGGGCAGAGCTGCCATACTCGCTGCTCGGCCGCGTGTCCAACCGCATCATTAACGAAGTCAAAGGCATCAACCGCGTGGTTTACGATGTAAGCGGCAAACCGCCTGCCACGATTGAATGGGAATAATCCCTCAATAATAAAGGCCGTCTGAACTGATATTGTTCAGACGGCCTTTATTTTTTAGGGACTAAGCCCAATTAAAATTGATTTTTCAATTCACGCAAAACGGCGAAGACTTCGAGTTCGCTGTTTAATTTTCGTCCGCTCAATTCTTCGGCACGAGCCTGAACTTGGGGCAGGTGTATGCGGAAAAACGGATTGACTTTGCGCTCGTGCGCAAGGCTGACAGGCAGTGTCGGCGTATGTTCGGCTGCGGTCAAGGCCATCTGAATGTCGGCATTGTCTGGCTCGATATGCTGAGCAAAGCGCAGATTGGAGGCGGTGTATTCGTGGGCTGGATAAAACAGCGTTTCTTCGGGCAGCTGGTTGAATCGGTGGAAGCTGTCGTAAAGCTGCTCGATTGTGCCGGTAAATACGCGGCCGCAACCAGCGGAGAACAAGGTATCGCCACAGAAAACGTGCAGGCCGTCTGAATTTTCCAGCAGATAGCTGATGTGTCGGTCGGTATGGCCGGGAGTTGCCCAAACGGTAACCAAGCCTTCGCCAAACGGGAACTGAGTACCTGCGGTGACGGTATGCGTTGCTACGTCGATGTCGCTTTCGCCATAGATTGGGGATTCTAAAAAGCCGTGGAACAGGCTTTTCGCGCCGCCGGTATGGTCGGGGTGTGGATGGGTAATCCATGTTTGCGCCAGCATCAGGCGGTTGTGGACGAGGAATTTCAAAACGGGCGTGGCATCGGACGGATCGACGCAGGCGGCATGGTTGCCTTCTTGAATCATCCAGATGTAGTTGTCGTTTAGGGCTTGGATTGGCGTGATTTTCATATGCTTTCTTCTGGTTGGGGGTTTCAGACGGCCTCTAGATAATCTTTGATATTCGGGCTTTGGCCGAATACGGCTTCATGGGCTTGCTGGATACACAGTCGGTTGAACAGCAATCTTTGGGTTTGGTCGCCGTCGATAATCCGCACTTGGACTTGCAGTTTGGGCGCGTCGTGATGGAAGGTGTTTTTAAACGCGTGCCAACGGTCAGCTTGCAGATGGACGATGGCAAACATATCGTGCGAGATATTAACGCCGACACTGAATAGCTTGGCCGAGGCTTGCAGGCAGAAACTGCTGTCGCCAAACAGGCAAAGCCCCGTGTTTTCCGGATAGCGGAACAATTCGATTTTCACTGCGTCGGGTTCGGCAAAGATATTACAAAACAGCCGTTCAAACAACGACGGCTGTGCCACGCCTTCGCTCAACATACCGTAAAGCCCGCCCAGCCAATCGACATAGCTGAGAAAAGAAAAACGGTAGTCCTGCATAATGGCTTCGATACGCTTGGGGTCGCGTTTGCTGATCAAGCGGACAAATTCAAAACCGACTTCCGGCAGCCGCGCCCGAAGCGTTTGATGCAGGCGGTGGGCAAACAGGTTTTTATGGTTGTGCGGATTGCGCAGAATACCGAGGAATTTCAGCCGCAATATCCGCCACAAGGCATCCGGTACTTTGACGGTGTCGGCATTTGCCGTAGGTGTTTTCAGACGGCCTGCAGGTAAGGTGCGCAGATGGTTGCAGGCATCTTCGTAGCCGCTTTCATGACGGTTGAACCAGCTTTCTAGATTGTATTGGTTGGCGGAGTCTTCGACAAAGGTCAGCGTATAGAGGTTTTTCGCCGCCAAGTTACCGATGATGTTGACGCTTATCGCTTCGCAGCGGTTTTGTTCTTTACCACGGGCTTTTTCGCCAGTATGGAACATTGACAAGGGCAGGCGGTAAACGTTTTGGTTTTGCGGGCTGACCTGCGGATTATGCGAATGCTGCCGCTGCTCGGTTTGGGCGATGAAGTGGTGTTCCTTCGTCGGATTCGCGGTCAACAGGGCGTAAGGCTTTTCTCCGCATTCGGAAAATTCGCAATCGCTGAGGATAAAGGCTTGTCGAGTCATAATATCGGGAAAGGCCGTCTGAATATGTCGATTATAGTTTAAAAGAGGGAATTATACAGAATGATGTGGAGATTTCCCTGACAGCTGAAACCTAGACATAGATTTTCGGCTGTTTTCATTCTTAATCCTTCCTTTTAAAATGTCCCCAATATTTTTAATTTGATTACTCAAATCTCAACATAGTTAGCGTCAAAGTATAATAGGTATTGTCTAAATTATGCCTTATTAATTTCAAATATTATTATATTTTATTTAGTTTATATTTTTTAATTAATTTTATATAGATTAATAAAAGTAATATAATTAAAATATCAAAAATAATAAAAATCGATAATATTTGAGTTATATCATAGATTGTAGTGAGTATATCTTCGGTAGAACTCATCATTTCTATCTTATATTTAATTGTTAAAAAAACATTTAAAATATAGACTATTTGAAAAATAAGAACCAATGAAACAAAAATCTTTATCAATATCTTACCTAAGATACTCATTTTAATTTCATATTTATTCATAAATGAAATGTTGTGTGGTAGCCAATGCAGAGAAGAGTAGTAAAAGACATAAAGGCCGTCTGAAACAGGTTGGAGCGAAGTCCGATATACCTATTTTCAGACGGCCTTTTTCTTTCAAATCAGTCAATCAGGATACGATTTAGCCCAAAGCCTTCCTTGCCCCGGCAAAGAGGCGGTACCAGCCGGACAATTCCGTCCAGTCTTCCGGGTTCCAGCTCATTTGTGCGGCGCGGTACACGCGTTCCGGATGCGGCATCATGATGGTAACGCGGCCGTCGGCGTTGGTCACACCAGCAATACCTTGAGGCGAGCCGTTAGGGTTGAGCGGATAAGTTTGGGTCACTTGGTTTTGACCGTCCACATATTGCAGCGCAATGCCTAAATCGGTGGAAATATTGCCGCCATGCAGGGCGAAATCTGCGCGGCCTTCTCCGTGGCTAACGACAACGGGCAGGCTGGAGCCTTGCATTTCGTTCAGAATCAGCGACGCGGATTTCGGTACATGAACCATGCTCAGGCGCGCTTCAAACTGTTCGCTCAAATTGCGTTTGAACTTCGGCCAGCCTGCCGTGCCGGGGATGATTTCGGCGAGGTTGCTGACCATTTGACAGCCGTTGCACACGCCCAATGTCAGAGTGTTCGGATCGGCAAAGAAGGCGGCAAATTGGTCGCGCAGAGCAGGGTGGAACAGAATCGATTTCGCCCAGCCTTCGCCTGCACCGAGTACGTCGCCGTAGCTGAAGCCGCCGCACGCCGCCAGCATTTTGAAGTCGGCAAGGTGGACGCGGCCTGCCATCAGGTCGGACATATGTACGTCATAGGCATCGAATCCGGCACGGGTAAACGCGGCGGCCATTTCGATTTGCCCGTTCACGCCCTGTTCGCGCAGGATGGCGATTTTGGGTTTCGCGCCGCTGTTGACGAAAGGCGCGGCGATGTCTTCGTTTACGTCAAATTTCACGTCGGCAAACAATGCGCTGCGTTCGTTGTCACCAATCAGGGCGAACTCGCTGTCGGCGCAGGCGGGGTTGTCACGCAGGCGTTGGATGGCGTGGCTGGTTTCCTGCCATGCGCGTTGCAGGTCAGTGCGGTTTTGTTCCAATACGATGCCTGCTTGATTGCGGATAACGATTTTCTCGTCAGTACCGATGGTTGCAACGGCATGCAGTGCCAAATCAGCTTCTTTAAACAAGGCTTCTACTGCCGCAACATCTTGTTTGGCAATTTGAATCACTGCGCCCAGCTCTTCATTGAACAATGCGCGGATGCTTGCTTCGTTGACATCGGCTTGGTTGGCAACCAGCGAGGTCAAATCCACATTGACGCCGATGCGGCCTGCAAACGCCATTTCCGCCAAAGTGGCAAACAAGCCGCCATCGCTGCGGTCGTGGTATGCCAAGAGTTTATCTTCGGCGACAAGCTGTTGAATCACGTTGTAGAAGTCTTTCAGATGGCCTGTATCGTCCAAATCAGGCGCATCACCGGTCATGTTGTTGTAAACCTGACCGAACGCGGAGCCGCCCATACGCGCTTTGCCGAAGCCCAAATCGATAAACAGCAATACGCTATCTTCGACGTTTTTCAACTCAGGCGTAACAGTCTTGCGTACGTCTTCCACTGGCGCAAACGCTGAAATAATCAGGCTTAAAGGCGAAACCACAGATTTTTGTTCGCCGCCGTCCTGCCACACGGTTTTCATCGACAGGCTGTCTTTACCCACCGGAATGCTCAAATCCAATGCCTGACAGGCTTTGGAAACGGCTTCGACGGTGCGGTAGAGTTTTTCGTCTTCGCCCTCGTTGCCGCACGCCGCCATCCAGTTGGCGGAGAGCTTGATGTTGCCGATGTCGCCGATGTTGACCGCCGCGATGTTGGTGATGGCTTCGCCAACGCACATTCTGCCCGAGGCGGGCGCGTCAAACAGGGCAACGGTCGGTTTTTCGCCCATAGACATTGCTTCGCCACGGTAGGTATTGAAGCCCATCATGGTCACGGCGCAGTCGGCTACGGGGGTTTGGTATTTGCCGACCATTTGGTCGCGGTGGGTCATACCGCCGACACTGCGGTCGCCGATGGTAATCAGGAAGTTTTTAGCGGCTACGGTAGGCAGGCGCAGAACGCGGTAGGCAGCTTCGGTAATGTCGATATCGCCGGCGTTAAACGGTTTTTCAGATGGCGTAACTGTTTTGTTGGTGCGCGTGGTTTTGGGCGGTTTGCCGAGCAAGACGTTCAGCGGCAAATCGACGGGATTGTTGGAGAATAAATCGTCGCGTACTTTCAAATGGCCGTCGTCGGTCGCCGTGCCGACTACGGCAAACGGGCAGCGTTCGCGTTCGCAGATGGCGCGGAAGGTCTCCAAATCTTTTTCCAAAATGGACAACACATAACGTTCTTGCGATTCGTTACACCAAATTTGCAATGGGCTGAGGCCGTGTTCTTCCAGCGGTACTTCGCGCAGCTTGAATACCGCGCCGCGTCCGGCATCGTTGACGAGTTCAGGGAAGGCGTTGGACAAGCCGCCTGCGCCGACGTCGTGGATGGAGATAATCGGGTTTTTGTCGCCAAGCTGCCAGCAACGGTCGATGACTTCTTGCGCGCGGCGTTCGATTTCAGGGTTGCCGCGTTGTACGGAGTTGAAGTCTAAAGATGCGTCGTTTGTACCGGTATTCATAGAAGAAGCCGCGCCGCCGCCCAAGCCGATAAGCATGCCCGGGCCACCCAGTTGGATCAGCAATGCGCCTTCGGGGATTTCGTCTTTGTGTGTTTGTTGTGCCTGAATGCTGCCCAAGCCGCCGGCAATCATAATCGGTTTGTGATAGCCGCGGACTTGACCATCAAATTTTTCTTCAAAGGTGCGGAAGTAGCCCAAGAGGTTCGGACGGCCGAATTCGTTGTTGAACGCTGCGCCGCCGATCGGGCCTTCAATCATGATGTCTAGAGGAGAAGCGATATGGCCGGGTTTGCCATAGGCTTGTTCCCAAGGCTGCTCCAAGCCGGGGATATTCAGGTTGGAGACGGTAAAGCCGGTCAAGCCTGCTTTCGGACGTGAGCCCTTACCTGTTGCGCCTTCATCGCGGATTTCACCGCCCGCGCCCGTTGCCGCACCCGCAAATGGAGCGATGGCGGTCGGGTGGTTGTGCGTTTCCACTTTCATGATGATATGGGTGTCTTCTTCGTGGAAACGGTAGCCTTGGTTTTCCGCCGCATTCGGATAGAAACGCTCGATTTTCGCGCCTTCGATCACAGACGAATTGTCTTTATAGGCAACGACTGTGCCTTCGGGATGTGCGTTGTGTGTATCGCGAATCATGCCGAAAAGGGATTTCGGTTGTTTTTCGCCGTTGAGGATGAAGTCGGCGTTGAAGATTTTGTGGCGGCAGTGTTCGCTGTTTGCCTGAGCGAACATCATCAATTCAACATCGGACGGATTGCGGTTTAAAGCCTGATAGTTTTCAACCAGATAATCGATTTCGTCGGCTGAAAGTGCCAAGCCCATTTCGGTATTGGCTTTGATCAATGCCTCTTTGCCGCCGCCCAATACATCTACGCTGGAGAAGGTTTCCGATTGGATGTGGTGGAACAGTTGCGCCGCTGCATCGATGTCGGTCAACACGCTTTCGGTCATGCGGTCGTGCAACAGGGCTGCCCATTGTTGTTTTTGCCCGTCGGTAAGCGCACCTTCCAACCATACGGCCATGCCGCGTTCGATACGCTCAATGCCTTCCAAACCGCAGTTTTCGGCGATATTGGTTGCTTTGGAAGCCCAAGGCGAAATGGTGCCCAAACGGGGCGTTACCAAAAATAAATGCAAGCCCTCGCGCGCTTTGGGCGTTTGTTCAACGCTTTGCGCCGCCAGTAAGGCTTGCAGTTTTTCGACTGTCGCGGCATCAAGTGCTTTTTCGCTACCGACAAAATACCAAAATTCGCTGCTTAATTTGACTTCGGGCAGGCCGAGTGCGGCTGCTTTTTGAAAGAGTTTTTCAACACGGAAATCGGAAAGGGCGGTTACACCGCGCAAGGGCAGAACAACAGACATGGATTCAGCTCACAAAATGCAGTTGGGGAATCCATTATTATACCTGAAAAATGCGATTTTGCTTGTGAATTTATACTTGAAATGTTGACAATTTTTACTTGTGAACAGAAGACGGAAGAAGCCGTCTTTCCGTCCTTTTGTTTATTTTATATCTGATTATTCAGTTATTTTTATTTATTTTTGAAGGATTGGGCGAAATGGGGTCGGATAGGTGCGACGACATAAAGTGAGGATTATTGGATGGTTGTTTGTGATTTTTTGCTGACAATAAGGCCGTCTGAAACCTTGTTTTCAGACGGCCTTGCGTTATCCTTTCTTTTTATTCCCCAGCATATCCAACAAGCCTGCTAAGTTACTTTTTCCTTCTTCCTTGCTCACAATCGGATCGCCGCCTTTGCGTCCTAAAATTTTGATGTCTTCCTGCGGCATTTCGTCTATGAAGCGGCTTGGCTCGGGGAACTGCCATGTGCCTTGTTTTTTGCGTTTGAGGCAGTGGGTCAGTGTAAGCTGGCGCTTGGCGCGGGTGATGCCGACATACATCAGACGGCGCTCTTCTTCGACGTTGTCTTCTTCGATGCTGTCGTTGTGCGGCAGGATGCCTTCTTCGCAGCCGACAAGGAAGACGTAGGGGTATTCTAAGCCTTTGGAAGCGTGCAGTGTCGAGAGTTTGACGGCATCGACTTCTTCTTCACTTTTGCCTTCCAAAAGCGTCATCAGGGCGATGGTTTGGGCAAGCTCGATGATGTTTTTGCCGTCTTGCTCGCCTTTGCGTTCCAGCCAGCCGGTCAGGTCGGTAACGTTGCGCCATTTGATTTCGCCTGCTTTGCCTTCCTCATTGGCTAGCAAGTGGTTTTCGTAGTCGATTTCTCTCAGCAGGTTATGGATAAGCTCGCCTGCTTCGCTGGTTTCAGCTTTGGCGCGGTAGTTTTCAATCATATCCATGAAGGCTTGCAGGTGTTGGCGGTTGGTATGGTTCAACAGGGCAAGTGCTTCTTCAGTTTGCGCGGCTTCATATAGGCTGCATTCGTGTTCGTGCGCGTAGGTGTTGAGCTTGCCCAGTGTCACGTCACCGATACCGCGTTTGGGCGTGGTAACGGCGCGCAGGAAGGCGGGATCGTCGTTGGGATTGGCAAGCAGACGCAAATAGGACAAAACGTCTTTGATTTCAGCTTTGTCGAAAAAGCTTTGTCCGCCGGAGAGTTGGTAGGGAACGCGCGCGCTGCGCAAGGCTTCCTCAAAAATCCGTGCCTGATGGTTGCCGCGGTATAAGACGGCGAAATCGGCGTATTGGGTTTTGTCGCTGCCGACCAGCTTCTGCTTGACGATTTGGCTGACAACCCAGTCGGCTTCGTGCTGCTCGCTTTGACAGGCAACGACCTTGACGATTTCGCCTTCGCCGAACTGCGACCAAAGTTTTTTGGTGAACAGCTTGGGGTTGTTTTCAATCACTTTGTTGGCGATTTTAAGAATCCGCGCGGTGGAGCGGTAGTTTTGCTCCAGCTTGATGACCTTCATCTGTGGATAGTCTTCCTGCATTTTGCGCAGGTTTTCCATGTTCGCGCCGCGCCATGCGTAGATGGACTGGTCGTCATCGCCGACGGCGGTAAACATGCCTTCCGCGCCGGTCAAGAGCTTCATCAGCGTAAATTGGCAGGTGTTGGTGTCTTGGCATTCGTCAACCAGCAGATAACGCAGCCGTCGTTGCCATTTGTTGCGCACTTCGCTGTTCTGCTGCAAGAGTACGGCTGGCAGGCGGATTAAGTCGTCGAAGTCCACTGCCTGATAGCTTTGCAGGGTTTCCTGATAACTCGCATAGACGCGTGCTGTTTGCTGTTCCCACACATTAGTGGCCGTCTGAACGACCTCTTCAGGAGTCTTTAAATCGTTTTTCCAAAGGGAAATTTGATGCTGCGCTTTGAATATGGCTTCTTTGCCCGTACCGCCCAAAAGCTCGCCGATGATTTTGGCGCTGTCGGTAGAGTCGAGGATGGAAAAGTTTTTTTTGTAACCGATTTGGTTCGCCTCTTCGCGCAAAATCTTCATACCCAAAGAGTGGAACGTACAAATCGTCAGCCCGCGCGTTTGCGACTTGGGCAGCATTTTAGAGACGCGTTCCTGCATTTCCGTAGCTGCTTTATTGGTAAAGGTAATCGCGGCGACGGTATGCGGCAGATAGCCGACATTGACAATCAAATGCTTGATTTTTTGCGTAATCACGCCGGTTTTGCCGCTGCCTGCGCCGGCAAGGACAAGCAGGGGGCCGCCTAGATATTTGACCGCGGCTTGCTGTTGGGGGTTGAGTTTCATTGAAGGGGAAGACGGGTAATGTGAGGAGCAATTATACAACAAGGCCGTCTGAAATTTTCAGACGGCCTTGGGCGTTTTTTAGAGTAAACCTTATGCAAAATATTTCAATTTGCCTTTGAAGTCTTCTATTTTTTCATAGCCTTTTTGCGCCATGATGGCTTTTAATTCAAGGGAAACCCGTTCAAAAATGTCTACGCCTTGCTGGTGTAGCGCCGTGCCGATCTGCACCATGCTTGCGCCGCACAAGATGTGTTCAAATGCATCACGGCCGCTGTAAACGCCGCCTGTTCCGATGACTTGGATAGACGGATCCAGTCTTTGATAGAACGCGTGGACATTGGCGAGCGCAGTCGGTTTGATGTATTCGCCGCCTATGCCGCCGAAGCCGTTTTTCGGGCGGATGACGACGGATTCGTCTTCAATATACATGCCGTTGCCGATGGAGTTGACACAGTTGACGAATTTTAGGGGATAGCGGTTGAACACTTTCGCCGCTTGATCGAAATGGGCAATATCGAAATACGGCGGCAGTTTGATGCCCAATGGCTTGTCGAAGTAGGTAAAGGCATTATCCAAAATTATCTCGGTTGTTTCAAAATCATAGGCGATTTGCGGTTTGCCGGCGACGTTTGGGCAGGATAGGTTGAGTTCGGTAATGCCGTTGAACCCGCTGTTTTGCACCTTTTCCAACAGGATATGTGTTTCGCCGGGCGACAGACCGACCAGTGATAGGAAAAATGTCCGTTCCGGCTGAGACTCTTGAAGGGTAAGCAGGTAATCCAGATAGTAATCAATGCCTTGATTCGGTAAGCCCATCGAATTGATGCTGCCGAGAGGCACGTCCCGATAACGCGGCTCGGGGTTGCCTTGACGCGGGGTAAGCGTTGCGGTCTTGGTAATGACAGTGCCTGCCGAAGACTGTCTGACCGCTTCCAATTCCTCAACGGTCATACACGACACACCAGCCGCATTCATCAGGCAGTTGTCAAAAGAAAAACCGGCGATTTGGGTTTTCAACGATACCATCTCCTGCTCCTTTTCTTCGTAAAATCAAATTGTTTGCCAAGCGTAACACGAAGAGGCAGTATGATTTTTAACAAACATCAAATGACAAAGCATGTAGGCGGATGTTGTTTTCAATATTGAAAAAAGGCCGTCTGAAAAACTCAAACGGTCTTTCAGACGGCCTTCACTATATGGCATCAATTAGGAACAAAAGCTGTCGGCTGATTTGGAGATTGGGTTTTAAAAATCAGGCCAACCATTCGGCCAAGGCCGCTTCAAAACGTTTCAAGCCTTCGGCCATGTCTTCATCGTTCAGCAGCAGGCTGGGGGCGAAGCGCACCACATTGGCGCCGGCAACCAGTACCATCAATCCGTGTTTCAAAGCGGCGGCGGTGATTTCCGATGCCTTGCCTGCGTATTCGTCTGCCAACACGCAGCCGAGCAGTAGGCCCATGCCGCGGACTTCTTTAAATACGCCGGTCTTTTCGCCTATTTCACGCAAGGCCGTCTGAAGTTTTTGGCCTTGTTGTTCAACGTGTGCCAATGTTTCGGGCGTATTGATGATGTCAAACGCACGGCTGCCGACCGCACACGCCATCGGATTGCCGCCGAAGGTTGAGCCATGTGTTCCGGGGCCGAAGGTTGGGGCGATTTTATCGGTTGTCAGAATTGCGCCAATCGGGAAGCCTCCGCCCAAGGCTTTGGCGGAGCTGAGAATATCGGGTGTTACGCCGTAATGCTCGTAGGCAAACAGTTTGCCCGTATGACCCATGCCAGTTTGTACTTCGTCCAAAATCAGCAAAGCACCATGTTTGTCGCATAAACGGCGTGCGGCTTGCAGATATTCTTGAGTGGCAGGCAGAATGCCGCTTTCGCCTTGAATCGGCTCGATAATCACGGTGCAGGTTTTGTCGCTGACGGCTGCTTCCAATGCGGCAACATCATTGAAGGGAACGTGGGTAATGCCGGCCGGCAGCGGCGCGTAGTCTTTGCTGTATTTGGGCTGGCCGCCGACGGATACGGTAAACAGGGTGCGGCCGTGGAAGCTGTTGAGGCAGGAGATGATTTCGGTTTTGTGTTCGCCAAAATGATCGCGGCCGTATTTGCGCGCCAGTTTCAACGCAGCCTCATTGGCTTCTGCGCCGGAGTTGCAGAAAAACACTTTGTCGGCGAAGGTGTTTTCGACCAATTTTTTGGCCAATTCTTGCGCCGGTTGGGTGGTATAGATATTAGAAATGTGCCAGAGTTTTTGCGATTGTTCGGCCAAGGCGGCGACTAAATCGGGATGACAATGACCCAGCGCATTCACAGCAATACCGCCTGACAAGTCAATGTATTCTCGTCCTTCGGTATCCCAAACCCGGCTGCCGAGCGCGCGTTCCGGAATCATGGGGGCGAATGAGAAATTGGGTGTCAGGTAGTTTTGCATGTTCTTTTCCTTTTGATATTGTCAACAATTTCTTGAATTATGCGCCTATTGATTCAGAGATTCAATATGGCAATCAGGCCGTCTGAAAACTGGCTTCCAGACGGCCTGATGCTTATTTGTGCTTGATTTCCCAGCATTGATGGATTTTTTTGTTGCGGAAATCGTCGGGAACGGACTGTTTGGAAATGTCTTTGACGGTGTATTGTTCCGCGACCGAATCGTCCAACACAAAGCTGCGCAGGTTGTTGGAGAAATACAGAATGCCGTCTGAAGCGAGCAGGCTCATTGCACCGTCAATTAGCTTTTTATGGTCGCGCTGGATGTCGAGAATGTCGAGCATCTTTTTGCTGTTGGAAAAGCTGGGCGGATCCATGACAATCAGGTCGAACCTTTTGCCTTCGTCTGCGGCGTTTTGCAGATATTGGAACACATTGGCGCGGACGATTTTATGTTGTTCGGTGTCAATGCCGTTGAGTTCGAAATTGCGTTTTGCCCACTCGAGATAAGTGTTGGATAAATCGACGGTTTCACTGGATACCGCGCCACCGGTTGCGGCGTAGACGGTAAAGCTGCCTGTGTAGGAAAACAGGTTGAGGAAGCGTTTGCCCGCTGCGGTGTCGCCGACTTTTTTGCGCGTGTTGCGGTGGTCGAGGAAAAGGCCGGTGTCGAGGTATTTGTCGAGGTTGACCCAAAACTTGCGGCCGTTTTCAGTAATGACGAAATCGTCGCCGGTTTTGCCGGTTTTCTCATATTGCTGTAAACCTTTTTGACGTTCGCGGCGTTTGAGGTGGATTTGTTCGGGCGCAAAACCGGTCACAAAACCGATGGCTTCCAATACATCTGCAAGCCATGCTTCGTATTCTTCGGGCTGCATCAGCCAGCCGGTATCGTATTCCTGAAGATGGATTTGGTCACCGTAAACATCGACGGCAAAGGGAAATTGGGGAATATCGCGATCGTAAATGCGCCAGGCTTCGATATTGTTGCGTTTGGCCCATTTCATAAGATGTTTAATGTTTTTGCCCAAGCGGTTGGCAAAGGGGGTAATGTCGGTCATGGTTTCAGACGGCCTGAATTAAGTATTGGGAAGGGGTTGGATTTTAACGCACTTGATGTCTTTTTGCTTGACTGTTATCCATAAAATCTATATTATCCGCCGTTCGCCTTTTGATACGAAGCCATCGTCATCCAACCTAAACCGCCGTTTCGGGCGCGTTTCTTTTATTGCTTGCATATTTGCAAAGCCTTTTCTGTGCAGGTTGTCGTCGATGTTAACCACAAGCAAGATGCTTGCGACAACTCTGTAACTTCACATTTCCCGTATCGTTACTTTCCTTTGCTTCAGGTCGTCTGAAATTGTTCAGACGTGCGCGTTGTTGTCTCTTAGGATAGATATGTCTATTAAATTTTCCGATTTGAACCTTGATAAAAACATTTTGTCTGCCGTACGCAGCGAGGGTTATGAAAGCCCGACCCCGATTCAGGCGCAAGCGATTCCGTTTGCTTTGGACGGCCGCGATATTATGGCTTCGGCACAAACCGGTTCAGGCAAAACCGCAGCCTTCTTGCTGCCTACCTTGCAAAAACTGACCAAACGCAGCGAAAAACCGGGCAAAGGCCCGCGCGCGTTGGTATTGACCCCAACCCGCGAACTGGCGGCTCAAGTGGAAAAAAATGCTCTGGCGTATGCTAAAAATATGCGTTGGTTCCGTACTGTCAGCATCGTCGGCGGCGCATCTTTCGGCTACCAAACCCGCGCCCTGAGCAAACCGGTTGACCTGATTGTCGCCACTCCGGGCCGTCTGATGGACTTGATGCAGAGCGGTAAAGTTGACTTTGAACGTTTGGAAGTGCTGATTTTGGATGAAGCCGACCGCATGTTGGACATGGGCTTTATCGACGACATCGAAACCATCGTTGAAGCAACGCCGACCGACCGTCAGACTTTGTTGTTCTCCGCTACTTGGGACGGCGCGGTTGGCAAACTGGCGCGCAAATTGACCAAAGACCCTGAAACCATCGAAGTTGAGCGCGTGGATGATCAAGGCAAAATCGAAGAGCAGCTGCTGTACTGCGACGATATGCGCCATAAAAACCGCTTGCTCGACCACATCTTGCGCGATGCCAATATCGACCAATGCGTGATTTTCACGTCCACCAAAGCCATGACCGAAGTCATTGCGGATGAGTTGTACGAAAAAGGTTTTGCCGCCAACTGCCTGCATGGCGATATGCCTCAAGGCTGGCGTAACCGCACGCTGATGGACTTGCGCAAAGGCCGCTGCAAAATTTTGGTTGCCACCGACGTTGCCGCACGCGGTATCGACGTACCGACCATTACCCACGTTATCAACTACGACTTGCCGAAACAGGCAGAAGACTACGTTCACCGCATCGGCCGTACCGGCCGCGCAGGCCGTACCGGTATTGCGATTACTTTTGCCGAAGTGAACGAATACGTCAAAGTACACAAAATTGAAAAATACATCGGCCGTAAATTGCCTGAACTGACCATCGAAGGCATGGAACCGACACGCAAACGTAAATCTGCCGGCGGCAAACCGAAAGGCAAAGGCGGCTGGGGCGATCGTAAATCCGGCGGCTGGCGCAGCGATAAGAAACCGGCTAAAGAAGGTTTCGGCGGTAAAGCTCGCGGCGAAGGCCATAAAAAAGACGGTTTCAAGAAAGATGGCTTTAAGAAAGATGGTTTCAAAAAAGCTGACGGTTTCAAAAAAGGCGGCGAAGGCTTTAAAGGCAAGCGCAAGTCTAACGATGGCTTTGGCGGCAAACACAAAAGAGGTTGATTGCTTCAATCTTAAGGCCGTCTGAAAAAGACATAAGGGCGTGTGAATACCCTTTTTTATGGTTTCGAGTTTTCGTATAGAAAAAAGCGCGGGATTGATCCCACGCTTTTTTCAGACGGCCTCTTACAAAGCAGCCAATACGGCATCGCCTATTTCGGAGCAGGAAACCAGTTTGGTGCCTTCTTCGTAAATGTCACCGGTACGCAAGCCTTGTTGCAGTACTTTTTGTACGGCGTTTTCAACTTGTTGAGCGCGTGCTTCGTCGTTCAGGCTGTAACGCAGCAGCATGGCTAGAGACAATACGGTCGCCAGCGGATTGGCTTTGTTTTGACCGGCAATGTCGGGAGCAGAGCCGTGGGACGGTTCGTACAGGCCTTTGCCGTTTTCGTCCAAAGAAGCGGAAGGCAGCATACCGATGGAGCCGGTCAGCATGGAGGCTTCGTCGGAGAGGATATCGCCGAAGATGTTGCCGGTGGCAATCACGTCAAATTGTTTGGGCGCACGCACGAGCTGCATGGCGGCGTTGTCGACATACATATGGGAAAGCTCGACATCAGGGTATTCTTTGCCGATTTCTTCAAAGATTTCGCGCCAGAGTTCGGTAGTTTCCAAAACGTTGGCTTTGCCGACGGAGCAGACTTTTTTGCTGCGTTTTTGGGCGGATTGGAAGGCAACGTGGGCAATACGGCGGATTTCGCTTTCGCTGTATTTCATGGTGTTGTAGCCTTCGCGTTCGCCGTTTTCTAAAACACGGATGCCGCGCGGTTCGCCAAAGTAAATATCGCCGGTCAGTTCGCGTACGATAAGGATGTCGAGGCCGGCTACGATTTCCGGTTTCAAAGTAGAAGCATTGGCCAGCTCTTTATACAAAATGGCAGGGCGCAAATTGGCAAACAAATTCAAGTCTTTACGGATAGCCAACAAGCCGCGCTCAGGGCGCAGCGGACGGTCGAGATTATCGTATTGAGGAGAACCGACTGCACCAAGCAAGACCGCATCGGCTTTACGGCAAAGGTTTTGCGTGAATTCTGGATAAGGATGGCCGTATTCGTCATAGGCTTCGCCGCCCAAAGGCGCGTATTCGTAGCTGACATCCAAACCTTGTTCGATAAGTTTGTCGAGTACACGGACGGTTTCTGCAACGATTTCAGGGCCGATGCCGTCGCCGCGCAAGATAGCGATATGTTTGGTCATTTCGGGTTTCCTTATGGGAAGGTTTTAGGTAAAGGGCAGGTCGTCAGTTTTTCAGACGGCCTTAAATCAATTTGCTCTGAAAACGCTGATTGTACCATTATGGTACTGGTAAAGCTGGGTAGAAATCGCGTAGGCAGAATCTTCAAATGCCTGCAGGGCAATATTCGTCATCGCCTGCAAAGCCTCTTCATCGGACGGGCTGCAAACGAGCAGGGCGTTGCGTGCCGGGACTGCAAAAACAGGGTTGGCCGGCAGCATAGAATCGTCTTTAAGTACTTCGTCCAAAAGCAAAATTAGGGAAGCATCATAGTCGTTGTCCAAATGAATTTGAGCCAATGACCAACCTTCGGCATGATGAATTTGGACACGTCCATTCATCCGTTGGCGCAAATTATCCATGGCGGTACGATACAAGGCGTCCTCATCTTCAATACCGGCTTCTTTCATATGCTCACGATTGAGCGTATGCATGGATTCTTCCGTATCCACCATATAAAGCAACATGATATCGCCCGCAATCGGTTTGTATACCAGGTAATCGACAGGTTCGGCTTCGTCCGTATTTGTAATCAGTCTGGCGTTTTCCAAATAAATCGTATTTTTAATCGTCGGAAGAATTTGTTGTGCTGAAACACTGGCATCAGTGTCTTGAATCTTATCGATAACTGCTAAATTGGCTGTAACAATAGCTTCCAAGGCCTCGGGATTTTGCAGATAACTTGTGTAATGGTTGCTCAAATATGTGCTGAACGATGCTTCATCGTCTTCGGAAAAATGGACAATAATCGGCGAAGAAGCAATATTTTCGCCCCAGTCGATTTTTGCCTCAAGATCCAATTCTTCTTGAATGCGACGGGCAAAGTATTCGATAAATTCCTGCCAAGTCATTAATTTAGGTTTGGAGCGGAACAACCTACTGAAAAAAGACATATTGTGTCCTGAATAAGGGGATAAGGCCGTCTGAAAAATTATAGACGTTCGGTTTCAACACGGATTTTAAAAACGACTTTGCGTATGTTCGGCCTGTCGCCAACCAATGGGGCATGCGCATCATTCGGGAAAAATAGCGTAAATTCGCCGGGCTCCAAGGTTAACCAGGTTTCCGGCTCGCAGTCGAAAAACTCGATATCGCGCTTTTCGTTATAGCCTAAACCGTTTTTCAGACGGCCTCTGTCTATCCAGCCATACGTTTCGCTGCCATCAATCGGCGTTTGAATATCAATATGTTTTAAGTGCGCTTCAGGCTGGGCTTCTCCCTGCGTCCTCATCGGCTCGCTGCCGATAAAAATACGGATATTGGGATTCTTGCATAGTACTTGGCCATCCGGCAGCTTGGCAAAATCCAAGGTCTGCAACAGATGGAAGGCTTCGGCAAAGTCGGGATGCAAGGCAGCGTAGCGGGTGGCATTGCTTATGGTGTCGGTAATCATAATATATTTGTGTAGATTAAAGGCCGTCTGAAACACTTAAATTTTTCAGACGGCCTTTTGTATATCAACCGTTAAATAGCCAAGGCTGGCTTTGGCGGCGTTTTTCTTCAAAGGCGTGAATTTCGTCAGCGTGTTGCAGGGTCAGGCCGATTTCGTCCAAGCCGTTTAAGAGGCAGTGTTTGCGGTGTTCGGTAATATCGAATGTGAATGTTTCGCCGCTAGGGGTGGTCAGGGTTTGCTCGGCAAGGTCGATGGAGAGCTGATAACCTTCGTTGGCTTCAACTTCTTTGAAAAGCTGGTCAACCTGTTCTTCTGTCAAAACGATAGGCAAAAGGCCGTTTTTGTAGCAGTTGTTGAAGAAGATGTCGGCAAAGCTGGGGGCGATGACGGCGCGGAAGCCGTAGTCGTCCAATGCCCAAGGGGCGTGTTCGCGTGAAGAGCCGCAACCGAAGTTTTTACGCGTCAACAGGATTTGTGCGCCTTGATAGCGTGGCTGGTTCAGGGAGAAATCCGGATTTAACGGGCGTTTGCTGTTGTCCATGCCAGGTTCGCCGTGGTCGAGGTAACGCCATTCATCAAAGGCATTTGGGCCGAAGCCGCTACGTTTAATGGATTTCAGAAATTGTTTGGGGATGATGGCGTCGGTATCGACGTTGCTACGGTCGAGCGGGGCGACGATGGCGGTGATTTTGGTAAAGGCTTTCATGTCAGATTCTTATAGTAATAATGGGAAATTTTATGGCTATTCGGGTTAGCGTGTGCTGTGCAAACCGATTCGGTTGCCTTCTGTGTCTTCAATAAATGCTGCAAAGCCGTTGGCAATGCGGAATTTCTCTTGTAACAGTTTGCCGCCAGCTGCAACGGCTTTTTCTGCTGTTTCGGCACAATCCGGGCAATTGAAGAAAATGGTTGTACCACCGTGGCCGGGCTGGGCGTTGCTGTCGTGCCAAATCATGCCGGCCGTACCGTGTTGTGTGTAATCGGCTGGGAAAATGATGAAACGGAATCCGTTGCCGCCAACGTCTTGCAGGGGCTTACCGAATACGGATTCGTAAAAGGCTTTGGCGCGATCCAAATCATGAGCGTGAATACCAAACCAGCTTGACGGATTACTCATTGTTTCTTCCTTTGCTTGGAATTGTGAAAATGTCTGAACAAGTAATAAGGTATCAGGCCGTCTGAAACGGAGTCAGGAGCTTCAGACGGCCTGATTTACCGAATTATTCGGTAGCGGCTTCGATTTTTTCTCCAACATGGCTCATGCCGCGGCCTACTGCATTGCCGCCTTTTTTAACGGCTTCGCCGGTTTTTTCGGCAACGTGTTCTGCGGTTTCTTTGGTTTTATCGGCTACGCGCTCGGCAGTCTCTTTGGTTTTGTCCCAATTGCGGTTGGTATCGTCTTTTGCGCCGGACCAAGTGCTGGAACAAGCTGACAGGATGAGGGCTGCGGCAGCTAATGCAAACAGTTTTTTCATACTAGATTCCTTTCAAGTTATCAATGATTAAGAAGGTTTTCGGACGTTTTGCGCAATAGGAAAACTTACTTGAGCAAGGTATTGTTTCAAAGGTATTGTTTCAGACGGCCTGATCAATAAAGGCCGTCTGAAAATACTTTAAGCCATAGTGCGGATGTCGGTAAAGTGGCCGGTCACTGCGGCTGCGGCTGCCATGGCAGGGCTGACGAGGTGGGTGCGTCCGCCGTTGCCTTGGCGGCCTTCAAAGTTACGGTTGGAAGTAGAGGCGCAACGTTGTCCCGGAGTCAGGCGGTCGGCATTCATGGCGAGGCACATAGAGCAGCCCGGCTCGCGCCATTCAAAACCGGCTTCGATAAATACTTCGTGCAAGCCTTCTTTTTCTGCCTGCTCTTTAACCAAACCGGAGCCGGGGACAATCAATACGCGTTGTACATTGTCCGCTTTTTTGCGGCCTTTGGCGATAGCGGCGGCTTCGCGCAAGTCTTCAATACGGCTATTGGTGCAAGAACCGATAAAGACGATATCGACAGGGATTTCGTTTAATGGCGTACCGGCTTCCAAGCCCATGTATTCAAGGGCGCGTTCCATGCCGCTGCGTTTGACCGGATCGGCTTCTTCGGCAGGATTAGGCACTTTGCCGCTGATGTCTAAAACCATTTCAGGCGAGGTGCCCCAAGTTACTTGAGGCTCGATGTCTTCGGCTTTGAAGTGGTATTCTTTATCGAATACTGCGCCTTCGTCAGACACCAGCGTGCGCCAGTATTCGACGGCTTTATCCCATGCTTCGCCTTTAGGTGCGAAAGGTTTGCCTTTTACATAGTCGATGGTGGTTTGGTCGACGGCAACCATGCCTGAGCGCGCACCGGCTTCGATCGCCATATTGCACAAGGTCATGCGGCCTTCCATAGAAAGGCTGCGGATGGCTTCGCCGCCAAACTCGATGGCGTAGCCTGTACCGCCTGCCGTACCGATTTGGCCGATGATATAAAGCGCTACGTCTTTTGCGGTAACACCGGGTTTCAGACGACCCTCAACGGCAATCAGCATGGATTTGGATTTTTTCGCGGTAATACACTGGGTTGCCATGGTGTGTTCGACTTCGGAAGTGCCGATACCGTGAGCCAATGCACCGAATGCGCCGTGGGTAGAGGTGTGCGAGTCGCCGCAAACGACGGTCATGCCGGGCAGGGTGGCACCTTGTTCCGGGCCCATGACGTGCACAATGCCTTGACCTTTATCCATGAACGGGAAGTAGGCGAGTGCGCCAAACTCTTTAATGTTTTTGTCCAAAGTATCGACTTGCAGTTTGGAAATCGGGTCTTGGATGCCTTTGTCCCAGTCGCCGGTCGGGGTGTTGTGGTCGGCTGTGGAGACTACGCTGTCGATACGCCAGAGTTTGCGGCCGGCCATTTTCAAGCCTTCAAATGCTTGCGGGCTGGTTACTTCGTGAACCAGGTGGCGGTCGATGTAAAGCAGGACAGTGCCGTCTTCTTCTTCGCGGACGACGTGGCTGTTCCAAAGTTTATCGTAAAGGGTTTGTGCGCTCATGATGAGTATTCTTTGCTATTGGTAGGTATGAATGATGGTTTGCGTTTATGGGCGGATTTTAGGCTTTTTATAGGGGCTGCGCAATAGAAATTTGTCCAATTTTTAAAATTTGTTGCAAAGTTTCAAAAACATTTGTCAAAAATTAGACAAATTGTAGAATTGTTGACAAAAAGATTCATCTTATCTGAAAGAATGCTTGTCGAAATGCACTAAAAAGTTCTATTATTCTCACTCAACCCACACTTACCAAGAGGTATAGAGAATGAAATTACCGGTAATGGCTCCTGAGCATCTGACTCAATTACGGGAATTTGAGAAAAAAGTCCTTGCCAATCATGCCAAAATCGAAGCATGGTTCCGTTCGCATTGGAACGAACACCGTCCACCATTTTATGGTTCGGTTGACATCCGTAATGCCGGTTACAAAATTTCATCTATCGATATGAACCTGTTTCCGGGTGGCTTCAATAATTTGAATCCCAACTTTATCCCGCTGGCGGCGGTTGCCGCGCAAGATGCGGTACAGCGCGCATGTGAAACGGCAAAATCCGTATTGATTATTCCTGAAAACCACACGCGCAACACATTCTATCTGCAAAACGTTTACGCCCTCAGCGAGATTTTGCGTTCGGCAGGATACGAAGTGCGCTTGGGCAGCTTGAATCCTGAAGTGACCGAGCCAACCGAGTTTGAAACCGCATTGGGCGACAAAATTTTGCTTGAACCTTTATTGCGTACCCGTGAGCGTGTACATCTTGCAGACGGTTTCTCGCCTTGCGTTGTTTTGTTGAACAATGACTTGTCTGCGGGTGTTCCTGAAATCCTTAAAGACATCAGTCAAACCGTATTGCCTCCATTGCACGGCGGCTGGACGACTCGCCGTAAAACCGAACATTTCGGCGCGTACAACCAAGTTGCAGCCGACTTTGCCAAGTTGATTGACATCGACGAATGGCAAATCAATCCTTATTTTGAAAAAATCAGTGGTTTGGACTTCCAAGAGCGTGAGGGTGAAGACGCGTTAGCGGAAGCGGTAGAACGCGTGCTGGCGAAAATTCAAGCCAAATACGATGAATTAGGTATTACCGACCAGCCTTTCGTTATTGTGAAAGCCGACGCAGGTACTTACGGTATGGGCGTGATGAGCGTTAAATCTGCGGATGAAGTGCGCGGCTTGAACCGTAAAAACCGCAACAAAATGGCGAAAGTCAAAGAAGGCTTGGAAGTTAGCGAAGTTATTGTCCAAGAAGGTATTTATACTTACGAAACCATGAACGGCGCCGTGTGCGAACCCGTTGTGTATATGATGGATCGTTTCGTAATCGGCGGTTTCTTCCGTGTACACGAAGGCCGTGGTGCAGACGAAAACCTCAACGCCGGCGGTATGGTATTTGTTCCATTGTCCAACAGCATTCCCACCGGCAGTGGCGACAATTCCCAAGAAGCGCCCGAAGCCTGCAAGCGCGTATTTGAACAATGGGATTCGCTTGGTATGCCGCGCTCTGAAAAAGACTGCGACGTCGACAATGAACACAACCGCCTCTACGTTTACGGCGTAATGGCGCGCCTGTCCTTGCTTGCTGCCGCATTGGAGCTGGAGAAAACCGCGCCTCAAGCCTAATAAAACGTTGATCGATATTGTCAGGCCGTCTGAAAATTATTTTTCAGACGGCCTTTTCTGTCTGTACAATTCATTCTAACTAAAAAACATGATTTATTTTTATGAGCAAACCAGCCAATCCAGTTGAGACAACCGACAATCTGCAAGACCAAACCATGCAGCGCAGCAATACCGATAATGCGCCGCGTTCTGCCATCCACCAAACCTTATATTCCGCCGATACCTTTGTTCAGCATGATTATCTTGCCGGAAAGGCTTTGCCCGATATTGCACGCCCGCAAGAAGGCCAAATCAACTGGCTGCATTTTGTCGGCATCAACGATGCTACTTTGCTCAAACACGCGCTTGAGCCTTACGGCATCCATGAGCTGGTTATTGAAGACATTCTCAGCCGCAAGCAGCGTCCGAAAATCGAAGACTACGGCAGCTATGTTTTTACTGCCGCACAGGTTTACCATTACACAACCACAGGCAAGCTCCATTCCGACCAAGTGTATGTGATTATCGGCAAAGATTTTGTGTTGTCTTTCCAACAAAAACCGCTGGGCTTATTCAGCCAGCTGCGCCGGCAGATGCACGAAAATCCGCACAATATTTTAAACAAAAACACGGCGTTTCTGGCGTATTGCCTGCTTGACCGCATTGTGGACGACTATTTTATCGTTTTGGAATCATACAACAACCGTTTTGAAACCATAGACAAATCCCTGTTTAAAAATGAAAACAGCGATATTCTCAGTAAGATTCACCGCCTCAAGCGCGATGCCGTCCGCCTGCGCCGAACGCTTTTGCCCTTGCGCGATGTGTTTTACCAGCTGGCCGTGCGCGGCGATTTCGCCATTTTCAAAGGTGAATCCACCGTCTATCTGCGCGATGTGTACGACCACAATATGCAGCTTATCGAATCGCTTGATGCCTCTCGAGATATGGTGTTGAGCATGATGGACATTTACCTTTCCTTCCAATCCAACCGCATGAACCAGCAAATGCGCGTGTTGACGGTTATTACCATCATCTTCATGCCGCTGACCGTCATTACCGGCATCTACGGCATGAACTTCGACAATATGCCCGAGCTGCATTGGCATTACGGCTATTTCATGGTTTTGGGTGTGATGCTGTGCATTATCATCGGACTGCTGATTTTCTTCTCACGTAGAAAATGGCTGTAAACGGGTAGGCAAGGGGTTGAAATTCAACGATTAAAAACGGTAGAATAATTTTGCACACGTGCAGTCTGAAGTTTTCAGACAATTTAAAAATAAATATCAAAAGGAGAATAAACGATGAAACCGGAACGCCAACTTCCTTCCCATGAACTGATCATGTCCGAGCTGATGATGCCTTATACGGCAAACTTCAGCGGCAATGTTCACGGCGGCGATCTTTTGCGCCTGCTCGACCAAGTGGCATATTCCTGCGCCTGCCGTTACAGCGGTACCTATTGCGTTACTCTGTCTGTTGATAAAGTATTGTTTAAAGAGCCTATTCATGTCGGCGAACTGGTAACCTTTTACGCCAGTATCAACTACACAGGCCGCACCTCTATGGAAGTCGGCATCCGTGTAGAAGCGCAAAACATCCACACCGGCAAAGTGCGTCATACCAACAGCTGCTACTTCACCATGGTTGCCGTTGAAGACGGTAAGCCGGTTCCTGTACCGCCTTTGGAAATCAATACACCGCGCCAACGTTGCCGTTATGAAAGGGCTAAAAAGCGTAAAGAGTTGAGTCTGCAGGCTGCGAACGAAGATTCTGGCTGCAACTAAATTGAATTTATTAAATAATGAAGGCCGTCTGAAATCCTGTTTCAGACGGCCTTCACGCAAAAGCCATAAACTGCTTGTTTTGTGGTAGAATCAACAAGATTTTTGCCATACGAAATTACAGATAATCATGACCGACGCAACCATCCGCAACGACCATAAATTTGCACTTGAAACCCTGCCTGTCAGCCTTGAAGACGAAATGCGCAAGAGCTACCTCGATTACGCCATGAGCGTGATTGTGGGTCGAGCCCTGCCGGATGTCCGCGACGGTCTCAAGCCGGTACACCGCCGCGTGTTGTACGCGATGCACGAGTTAAAAAACAACTGGAATTCCGCCTATAAAAAATCGGCCCGTATCGTCGGCGACGTTATCGGTAAATACCACCCCCACGGCGATATAGCCGTTTACGACACCATCGTCCGCATGGCGCAAGACTTCTCCATGCGTTATGTGTTGATCGACGGTCAGGGCAACTTTGGTTCTGTCGACGGCTTGGCAGCAGCAGCCATGCGTTATACTGAAATCCGCATGGAAAAAATTTCCCATGAAATGCTGGCGGATATTGAAGAAGAAACCGTCAACTTCGGCCCCAACTATGACGGCAGCGAACATGAGCCGCTGGTATTGCCGACCCGTTTCCCTGCGCTGTTAGTCAATGGTTCGTCTGGTATTGCCGTCGGTATGGCAACCAATATTCCGCCACACAATTTGGGCGATACCATCAATGCCTGCCTGCGTTTGTTGGACGAGCCTGAAACTGAAATCGACGAGCTGATCAACATTATCCAAGCGCCCGATTTCCCAACAGGTGCGACTATTTACGGCTTAAGCGGCGTGCGCGAAGGCTATAAAACCGGTCGCGGCCGCGTGGTAATGCGCGGTAAAACCCATATCGAGCCTATCGGTAAAAACGGCGAACGCGAAGCCATCGTTATCGATGAAATCCCATATCAAGTAAACAAAGCCAAGCTGGTTGAGAAAATCGGCGAGTTGGTACGCGAAAAAACGTTGGAAGGCGTATCCGACCTGCGTGACGAATCCGACAAATCCGGTATGCGTGTCGTGATCGAATTGAAACGCAATGAAAATGCCGAAGTCGTTTTGAACCAACTCTACAAACTGACCCAGCTGCAAGACAGCTTCGGTATCAACATGGTGGCCTTGGTTGACGGCCAGCCGCGCTTGCTGAACCTGAAACAAATCCTGTCCGAATTCCTGCGCCACCGTCGCGAAGTCGTTACCCGTCGCACCTTGTTCCGCCTGAAAAAAGCGCGTCATGAAGGCCATATTGCCGAAGGTAAAGCGGTGGCCTTGTCCAATATCGACGAAATCATCCGTCTGATCAAAGAATCTGCCAATGCGCCGGAAGCCAAAGAAAAATTGCTGTCCCGCCCATGGCGCAGCAGCTTGGTTGAAGATATGCTCAGCCGTACGGATTTGGACCTGCAAATGATGCGTCCTGAAGGCTTGCCTGAAAATTTGGGTCTGCACAGTCAAGGTTATTATCTGAGCGAATTGCAAGCCGATGCCATCCTGCGCATGAGCCTGCGCAACCTGACCGGCCTCGATCAGGAAGAAATTGTCGGCGAATATAAAAACCTGATGAGTAAAATCATTGATTTCGTGGATATTCTTTCCAAACCAGAGCGCGTTACCCAAATCATCCGCGAAGAATTGGCAGACATCAAAGCCAACTTCGGCGATGAGCGTCGCAGCGAAATCAATCCGTTTGGCGGCGATATCGCCGATGAAGACCTGATTCCGCAACGCGAAATGGTCGTTACCCTGACTCATGGCGGCTACATCAAAACCCAGCCGACTACCGATTATCAGGCGCAACGTCGCGGCGGCCGCGGCAAACAGGCAGCGGCAACCAAAGACGAAGACTTTATCGAAACCCTGTTTGTTGCCAACACGCATGATTATTTGATGTGCTTCACCAACTTGGGCAAGTGCCATTGGATTAAAGTGTACAAACTGCCGGAAGGTGGCCGCAACAGCCGCGGACGTCCGATTAACAACGTTATCCAATTGGAAGAAGGCGAAAAAGTCAGCGCCATCTTGGCCGTCCGCGAGTTCCCGGAAGACCAATACGTCTTCTTCGCTACTGCACAAGGCATGGTGAAAAAAGTCCAGCTGTCTGCGTTTAAAAACGTCCGCAGCCAAGGCATCAAAGCCATCGCGCTTAAAGAAGGCGATTACTTGGTCGGCGCAGCGCAAACCGGCGGTGCGGACGACATTATGTTGTTCTCCAACTTGGGCAAAGCCATCCGCTTTAACGAATATTGGGAAAAATCCGGTAACGATGAAGCAGAAGATGCAGATATCGAAACCGAAAACGAAGATTCAGACGGCCTGGATGATGAAAATGCCGAAAACGCATTGCCAAGCGGCAAACACGGTGTCCGTCCGTCCGGTCGCGGCAGCGGCGGTTTGCGCGGTATGCGCCTGCCGGCCGATGGCAAGATTGTCAGCCTGATTACCTTCGCCCCTGAAGCCGAACAAAGCGATTTGCAAGTATTGACTGCTACCGCCAACGGCTATGGCAAACGCACCCCGATTGCCGATTACAGCCGTAAAAACAAAGGCGGCCAAGGCAATATCGCTATCAATACCGGCGAGCGCAACGGCGATTTGGTTGCCGCAACTTTGGTTAGCGAAACCGACGACTTGATGCTGATTACCAGCGGCGGCGTTCTGATTCGTACCAAAGTTGAGCAGATTCGCGAGACCGGCCGCGCTGCCGCAGGCGTGCGCCTGATTAATTTGGATGAAGGCGAAACCTTAGTCAGCTTGGAGCGCGTGGCCGAAGAGGCTGAAGATGAAGCCGCTTTGGAAAGCGATACAGCTGAAAACCAAGTGGTAGAAGCTGAAGATACTCCGTCTCAAGAATCTTAAACGTCAATGAAAAAGGCCGTCTGAAAAGTTTTCAGACGGCCTGCTTATTCCAAAAGAAAATCCCGTGAGCGCAACCGAACCGTTCGATTTACCTCTTTTTCTGAAAAATCTGCCCAATCTGCCGGGCGTGTACCGTTTTTTTGACGAAGACAATAATGTTTTGTATGTCGGCAAAGCGGTCAATCTCAAGCGGCGCGTTTCCAGCTATTTCCAAAAAAACGACCATTCGCCGCGTATCGCATTGATGGTAAAACAGGTTCACCACATCGAAACCACCATCACGCGTTCCGAAGCCGAAGCGCTGATTCTCGAAAACAACTTCATTAAAGCCCTATCGCCGAAATACAATATCCTTTTCCGCGATGACAAAAGCTATCCTTATTTGATGCTCAGCGGCCATCAATATCCGCAAATGGCGTATTACCGCGGCACGCTGAAAAAGCCTAATCAATATTTCGGCCCGTATCCCAACAGCAATGCCGTGCGCGACAGCATTCAAGTGTTGCAAAAAGTCTTTATGCTGCGTACCTGCGAAGACAGCGTATTCGAGCATCGCGACCGTCCTTGTCTGCTTTACCAAATCAAACGCTGCACCGCTCCTTGTGTCGGCCACATCAGCGAAGAAGATTACCGCGACAGCGTGCGTGAAGCTGCGACTTTCCTCAATGGTAAAACCGACGAACTGACGCGTACCTTGCAACACAAAATGCAAACCGCAGCCGCCAACCTGCAATTTGAAGAAGCCGCCCGTTACCGCGATCAAATTCAAGCGCTCGGCATCATGCAGAGTAATCAGTTTATCGACAGCAAAAATCCGAACAATCCCAACGATATCGATTTGCTTGCGCTGGCGGTTTCAGACGGCCTGGTTTGCGTACACTGGGTCAGCATCCGCGGTGGACGGCACGTCGGCGACAAAAGCTTTTTCCCCGACACCAAAAACGATCCCGAGCCAAACGGACAAGATTACGCCGAAGCCTTTGTCGCCCAACACTATCTAGGCAAAAGAAAACCCGACATCATCATCAGCAACTTTCCCGTTCCCGATGCGCTGAAAGAGGCTTTGGAAGGCGAACATGGCAAACAAATGCAATTTGTCACCAAAACCATAGGCGAACGCAAAGTCTGGTTGAAAATGGCGGAACAAAACGCACAAATGGCGATTGCACAACGCCGCCTGCAACAAAGCAGCCAGCAACACCGTATTGATGAACTGGCAAAAATCCTCGGCATGGATTCAGACGGCCTCAATCGCCTTGAATGTTTCGATATCAGCCACACACAAGGCGAGGCCACTATTGCGTCCTGCGTTGTGTACGATGAGCAAAACATCCAGCCTTCGCAATACCGCCGCTACAACATCACGACCGCCAAACCCAGCGACGACTACGCCGCCATGCGTGAAGTGTTGACGCGCCGTTACGGCAAAATGCAGGAAGCCGAAGCCAACGGCGAAAGTGTCAAATGGCCGGATGTCGTGTTGATTGACGGCGGCAAAGGGCAAATCGGCGTAGCCGTATCGGTATGGGAAGAACTTGGGCTGCACATACCTTTGGTCGGTATCGCCAAAGGCCCCGAGCGCAAAGCCGGTATGGAAGAACTCATACTGCCTTTTACCGGCGAAGTCTTCCGCCTGCCACCCAACAGCCCGGCCTTGCATTTATTGCAAACCGTACGCGATGAATCGCACCGCTTTGCGATTACAGGCCACCGTAAAAAACGCGACAAAGCACGCGTTACTTCCTCACTCAGCGAAATCCCCGGTATCGGCAGTAAACGCCGCCAAGCATTGCTTACCCGGTTCGGCGGTTTACGCGGCGTGATTGCCGCCAGTCGCGAGGATTTAGAAAAAGTGGAAGGCATCAGTAAAGCATTGGCGGAAACCATTTACGAGCATCTGCACTGATTGGTTTGAACAGCAAAAAGGAACAATATGAAACCTGTCATCATCAAAAATATCGAGATCGGCAAGGGCCTGCCTAAAATTGCCGTGCCTCTGGTGGCCGCCAATACGCAGGAATTGGAGCAGGCTTTACGCGTATTGAAAGAGACGGCTTTTGACATTATTGAATTTCGTGCGGATTTTTTTCAAGCTGCGCTTGATGCCGATTTTATTGCCGAGCAATTAGGCATTGTCCGACAGGCTTTTCCTGATAAGCCCTTACTGTTTACGTTTAGAAGGGCGCAAGAGGGCGGTAATACGCCTTGTTCAGATGACTACTATTTTGAATTATTGGAAAAAATCATCCGTTCCAAACAAGCTGATATGATCGACATCGAGCTTTTTGCCGAGGAAAGCGGCGTAAAACAAACCATTGCTTTGGCGCATGAGTATCAAACTGCCGCCTTGCTTTGCAATCACGATTTCCAAGCTACGCCGTCTTTGGCAGACATTACAGGCCGTCTGAAAACAATGGCCGAATGGGGCGCGGATATCTGCAAAATTGCCGTGATGCCGCAATCGCCGCAAGATGTATTGACTTTATTGCAGGCAACATATGATGTTTCACAAATTATCGACCGCCCGATTATTACTATGTCCATGGGTCAAACCGGAGCCGTCAGCCGCTTGGCCGGCTCGACTTTCGGCTCGGCCGTTACCTTTGGTGCTGCAGGAAAAACGTCGGCCCCCGGCCAAATTGATGCCAACGAATTAAGGAAAATCTTAGCGATTTTGGGATAGTTTAATTATTAATATTCAAGGCCGTCTGAAAAATATTTTTCAGACGGCCTGATTTTTTTAAATTTATTTCTTTTAATTTTAAATAAAATAGGTAACAATGGGTTTCCTATTTTAATAACCAGAGGAGAAATAAAATGACTACTACTAAAGAAAACCTAGCGAACCCAGGTCCAGTAGGCCTGTGTGGCTTTGCATTGACAACTTGGTTGCTCAGTCTGATTAACGGCGGCTTTTTTACTGCTCAAGAGGGTGTCGGCTTAGTTTTGGGCATGGCTCTCGCCTTTGGTGGTATCGCCCAAGTTATTGCCGGTATGTTTGAATTCAAGAAAGGCAATACGTTTGGTTTTACCGCTTTTATCAGCTATGGCGCATTCTGGTGGACATGGGCTTTGTTTACCATCTTTTTCAAAGGTGAAACAGCTCCGGCATTTATCGGTTGGTATCTCTGCGCATGGGGTATGTTTTCGCTGATGATGTTTGTGGCTACCTTGACCAAGCCTAAAGTATTGAGCGGTATTTTCTTTTTCTTGACACTGACTTTCTTTGCTTTGGGTATTGGAGATGGCATGGAAAATCATAGCATCGTCCATATCGGCGGTTGCTTAGGCTTGGTAACTGCACTTGGTGCGTTCTACTTGGCAGCGGCAGAGGTCATCAACGAATCTTTTGGCCGTACTGTTTTGCCGGTTGGCGAGCGTAAATAAGGTTGCTTAAACAAAATGCCGTCTGAACGGTGGACATGAAATCAAAGATTTCGGCCACAATGTTCAGACGGCATTTTTATTTGTCTTCAAATAAATCGACATCAAATAAATCCGGCTCTTTGATGCGCTCCCGACAATCAAGCTTGATGTCTTCAGTAACCCGGCAGCAGCACGGCAAAATTTCTCCGGGCGCGACAAAAGCGAGCGGAAAATTATCATAAGAGACTTTTCCATCCAAGATTTTAACCCGGCATGAACCGCAATAACCGCTGCGACATTGGTATTCAACCTCATGTCCGGTGCGCTCCAAGCCCTCCAATAAGGTTTCGCCTTGTTGGAGTTGGAAGGTTTTGTCGTGTGTGCTGATGAGTGCCATATGATTTGTTTGGATTGGAAAGGCCGTCTGAAACGGTGTAAAGACGAAATCAAAGATTTCTGCCACACCGTTCAGACGGCCTTGATCATAAAACCGAATGTTCGATTACAGCTCGAAATCGCCCAAATCGTCGGCATTGACTTCCGAATCAATCTGACCAATCAGGTAAGAGGAAATTTCCACTTCCTGCGGCGCAACCTGTACATTGTCAGAAGACAGCCATGCGTTGATCCAAGGAATCGGATTTTGGGTCGCACCTTCAAATCCGGCAGGCAGGCCAACCGCCTGCATACGCAGATTGGTAATGTATTCAACGTATTGAGCCAAAATTTCTTTGTTCAGGCCAATCATTGAGCCGTCTTTAAACAGATAGGCCGCCCATTCTTTTTCCTGCTCGGCTGCTTTTTTGAAGAGGTTGAAACACTCGTCCTGTAATTCATTCGCGATTTCAGCCATTTCAGGATCGTCGGCACCGGCGCGCATCAGGTTGAGCATATGCTGGGTGCTGGTTAAATGCAGGGCTTCGTCACGGGCAATCAGCTTGATGATTTTGGCGTTGCCTTCCATCAATTCGCGCTCGGCAAAAGCGAACGAGCAGGCAAATGAAACGTAAAAGCGGATGGCTTCCAATACATTGACGCACATCAGGCAGAGATAGAGCTTTTTCTTCAACTCGCGCAAAGACACAGTAACAAGTTTGCCACCGATATTGTGCGTGCCTTCGCCCAACAGGTTGTAATATTGGGTGTATTCAATCAAATCATCGTAATAGCAGGCAATGTCTTCAGCACGGGCGATGATGTATTTGTTTTGCACAATATCATCGAACACGACTGAAGGATCATTCACGATATTGCGGATGATGTGGGTATAGCTGCGCGAGTGGATGGTTTCGCTGAAGCTCCACGTTTCAATCCAAGTTTCCAGCTCGGGAATAGACACCAAAGGCAAGAACGCAACGTTCGGACTGCGGCCTTGGATCGAATCGAGCAGGGTTTGGTATTTCAGATTGCTGATGAAAATATGTTTTTCGTGTTCGGGCAGATTGGCGTAGTCGATACGGTCGCGCGATACGTCGATTTCTTCCGGACGCCAGAAGAAAGACAATTGTTTTTCGATCAGTTTTTCAAATACTTCGTATTTCTGCTGGTCATAACGGGCGACATTTACCGGCTGACCAAAAAACATCGGCTCTTTCAACGCGTCGTTTTTGGTCTTGGAAAAGGTGCTGTATGACATAGTTAAATGTTCACAAGACATTTATTCTGAATCCTTGTCTTTAAAGGTTTTGACAGTTTGTAGGAAATTTTTATTACACAAAATATTTTTGACCTGTTTAACCGAGTAAATTAATACAGTCGCAATTAAAAATGTTACGTCTTTATTACGCCCTAGACTATCAATAATCGAAGGAATATCCATAAAACTCATATACTTATAATGAAGAATATCCTCCCCAAGAAGCCTAAACTTTAATTACAGACTTCTTGAAGAAGTTCTGTTAATAAAAATCCAGGTCCTTAAATCTTACAAGCCCCACCAGCACAGCCGTCATCTTGAATATCGGCTTGAGTATCGTCCGCACCGTCGCGGGTGTTGTGGTAGTACAGGGTTTTGACGCCGTATTTATAGGCGGTAAGTAGGTCTTTCAGCATTTGTTTCATGGAAACTTTGCTGCCTTCAAATTTGTTCGGGTCGTAGGCGGTATTGGCAGAAATCGATTGATCGACGAATTTTTGCATTACGCCGACAAGTTTCAGATAGCCTTCGTTGCCGGGAAGCTGCCACAGGGTTTCGTAGGCATCTTTCAGGGTTTCAAATTCCGGTACGACTTGTTTCAAAATACCGTCTTTCGATGCTTTGACCGTTACCAATCCGCGTGGCGGCTCGATGCCGTTGGTGGCATTGGCAATTTGCGAGCTGGTTTCAGACGGCATGAGTGCGGTCAGGGTAGAGTTGCGCAGGCCGTATTTGACGATGTCGGCGCGCAGGCTTTCCCAGTCGTAGTGCAAAGGCTCGTTGCACACGGCGTCCAAGTCTTTTTTGTAGGTGTCGATAGGCAGTTTGCCTTGCGAATAAACGGTTTGGTTGAACAGAGGGCATGCGCCGTATTCTTTGGCAAGGTTTACCGATGCTTTGAGCAGGTAATACTGCATGGCTTCAAAGGTGCGGTGGGTCAGACCGAGAGCGGAATCGTCGCTGTAACGTACGCCGTTTTTTGCCAGATAGTAGGCGTAGTTGATGACGCCGATGCCGAGTGTGCGGCGGTTCATGGTTGCGGTGCGTGCGGCTGCAACAGGATAGTCTTGATAATCCAGCAGGGCATCAAGTGCGCGTACGGTCAAATCGGCGAGTTCTTCCAGTTCGTCCAAGTTATTCAATGCGCCCAAGTTGAAGGCGGACAAGGTGCACAAGGCGATTTCGCCGTTCGGATCGTTGATGTTGTCCAGCGGTTTGGTCGGCAGGGCGATTTCCATGCACAAGTTGGACTGATGAACAGGCGCAACGCGCGGATCAAACGGGCTGTGCGTGTTGCAGTGGTCAACGTTTTGGATATAGATACGACCGGTACCGGCGCGCTCCTGCATCAGGGTAGAGAACAATTCTGTTGCCGGCAAAGTGCGTTTGCGGATGTTTGGGTCTTGCTCGTATTGAGTGTAGAGACGCTCGAATTCGTCTTGGTCGGCGAAGAAGGCATCATACAAACCCGGAACTTCATTCGGCGAGAACAGGGTAATGTTGCCGCCTTTGATCAAGCGGGTGTACAGCAGGCGGTTGATTTGTACGCCGTAGTCCAGTTGGCGGATACGGTTGTCTTCTACGCCGCGGTTGTTTTTCAATACCAACAGGCTTTCGGCTTCGATGTGCCACAATGGGTAGAACAAGGTTGCCGCGCCGCCGCGTACGCCGCCTTGCGAGCAGGATTTTACCGCCGCTTGGAACATTTTGAAGAATGGGATACAACCAGTGTGTTGTGCTTCGCCGCCACGGATTTCACTGCCCAAGCCACGGATACGGCCGGCGTTGATGCCAATGCCTGCGCGTTGGGAAACGTATTTCACAATCGCGCTCGTGGTGGCGTTGATGGAGTCGAGGCTGTCGTCGCATTCAATCAACACGCAGCTTGAGAATTGACGGGTAGGCGTACGCACGCCGCTCATGATGGGTGTAGGCAACGATACTTTGAATGTGGAAACGGCGTCGTAAAAACGTTTGACGTAATCCAAACGGGTCTCTTTCGGATATTTGCTGAAGAGACACATGGCCACCAAAATGTATAAAAACTGTGGCGTTTCATAAATTTGGCGGGTAACGCGGTTTTGAACCAGATATTTGCCTTCCAGCTGTTTTACGGCAGCATAAGAGAAGGTCATATCGCGGCTGTGGTCGATATAGGCATTCAGCTCGTCGAATTCTTCGCGGCTGTAATCTGCGATGATGTGGCGGTCGTATTTACCTGCTTCGGTCAGTTTTTTAACGTGATCGTAGAGGTGAGGCGGCTCGAATTCGCCATAAGCAATTTTGCGCAGATGGAAAATGGCGAGGCGTGCAGCCAGATATTGATAATCGGGCGTATCTTGTGAGATCAGGTCGGCCGCGGCCTTGATGATGGTCTCATGGATATCGTCGGTACGGATACCGTTGTAAAACTGAATATGTGATTTGAGCTCGACTTGCGATACGGAGACGTTTTGTAAGCCTTCCGCCGCCCAAGTAACAACACGGTGGATTTTGTCTAAATCGATATCTTCCAAGCGTCCGTCGCGTTTGGTTACTTTAATATTCGTTGCTGCATTCATTGTTCAGTCTTCCCATTAAAAAACACAAGATACGGTATGTGATTGCTTTGAACGGCACAATATAATGTATTTTTCTTTGTTTAACTAGACTTGACAATGCGCTTTTTTCGGGGTGTGGATTAGGGGATGGGAGGCTTAAACTAGATTTTATCTGGCTTTGTGGCGATTCGGTATTATTTTGTGTTTGCATCACATTTGTTCAGAATTTTTCTAGAGGCTTATGAAATAAAGAGATTTATATTCAGGTTTCGTCTAAATGGAAGGTATGTTAAATTTTGCAAAGCAAGTAGTATGATGTAGTAATTAACCACATTTTTGTCATGTAAAAAATGGGCGTTTTGCCGGTGCCCTGGCGAAACATATAATGGAAAAACTATTTAGGAGGCGAATCATGTTAATGTTGAAAAATTTAGGTTCCGCACTGGCGGCGGTTGCCGTATTGAGCTTGGGTGCTTATTCTGCCGAAGCGGCGGCCAAACCGAACGTCCATCAAGCGAGCAAACACCAGTATACGAAGAAAAACAAATTGCATCCTGCTTGTAAAAGATACCTTGAGCGCCGTGCAGCTTGGTATCGCTACAAAGGCAACAAGGCCGAGTTGAGGGAAAACCGAAAAGCGGCAAAAGCGTTCCGCGGTTTGCCTTATGCCGAGCAAAAAATCCGATGCCAAGCCGCTTATCAGGCATTTGATGATTTTGATCACGGCAAATTCCGCCGCCGTTAATCGTCTGATTTAAACAAAGGCCGTCTGAATGTTTCAGACGGCCTTTGATATTTATTTCTCAACAATGATTTTGTTTTCGGCTTGAGACTCGTATTGGGTGGATTCATCACCGTAATACAATACGCCCAGCTTGATGGGGATGCGGCCTTGCGATTTGCGGTGGGCATTGGAGTCGCGCAGGGAGTAGGCGCAACCGCAGTATTCTTGTTGGTAGAAATGCTCGCGCTTACTGATTTCAATCATGCGTGCGCTGCCGCCGCCTTTGCGCCAGTTGAAATCCCAATAAACCAAGTCATCGTACGGTTCGGCAGCGCGATGGCCGCAGCCGTTGATCTGTTTCATGTCTTTCCAGCGTGAAATGCCCAGTGAGCTGGTGAAGACATGGAAGCCGTTTTCATGGGCGTATTGCGCCGCTTTTTCAAAACGCATATCGAAACACATGGTGCAGCGGATACCGCGTTCGGGTTCAAATTCCATGCCTTTGGCTTTGGCGAACCATTCTTTGCGGTCGTTTTCGTAGTCGTCGTCTTTATCGACAAAGGGAATGCCGAATTTGTCCGCAAAGCGCATGTTTTCTTCTTTGCGCAACATATATTCTTTGTACGGATGGATATTGGGGTTGTAAAAATAAATGGTGTAGTCGATGCCGCTGGCAAGCATGGCTTCCATCACTTCGCCGGAACATGGGGCGCAGCAGGAATGCAGCAGGACTTTTTTATGGCCGCCCGGCGGAACGAGGATGGGGCGGTCAATATCGGTAACGATAGGCGTGTTTAATTCGGTCATGGTTGGATTCTATTTATTGTTAAGTGTTTCAGACGGCCTTGGGTATTGAGGCCGTCTGAAATATAAGATGAAGTGTATATTTTAACAGAGCTACACTTTATGGAACAGTTTGCTACTGCTTTTTCTTTTCGTTCAATGGCTTGAATTCTTGCGCATCAGGAGGTGGGGCTGCGAAGATGATGTCTGGATTGGGGTGCGCCGCAAACTCTGCCAGCAGGTTGCGATAGTCCAGCGACTGTTTCATCAGCTCGGCGGCGGCGGTGCGCAGATTGTCCACGTCTTCCGGGGGCAGATAGAAACTGGTCGGGATATTCAATACCTTGTCCCTCAGCTGGGATGGCGGAAGGTCTTTGAGATTCAGGCTGACGAAAGAGAAATAGATGTTTTCATTCTGCTTGTCTTTGTTCCATTGATCGACAAAAGCCCTGAAGCGGCGCAAAGACTCTTGCGAATGTTGGTCGATCGGGATATTCACGATGGCGGAAACAACATCGCGGAAGCCGGGTACGGCCGCGCTTTTATCCAAATCGCTGCTGACTTCGTTTTGGGCATTGACGTTGATGACGACAATATGGCGGATTTTGTTTTGTTTGATTTTATGCGTCAGGAGTTTTTCCGGATACATTTCCGTCATGTCCAAAAGGCTGCGCATACCTAGATTGTCGGTCAAGCCGCCGTCGATAAGGTGGATGTAGGGACGGTTTTTGCTGTTGCTGTATTTTTGGAAACGCTCGAAAAATTCTTTTCGGGTTTGCAGCTGTCTTTTACCGGCTTCGCTGTCGGAGACAAGTTGCAGCGGCGGCGTGTATTGGCAATGGCCGCCGTTGTTATTGAGCGTAATCGGTGCAAATACCATAGGCACGGAGCTTGAAGCTGCGACGGCGCGGGCAAGTCGCAAGTCGCCCAAGTCGATACACATCGGGTCGAAATATTCCTGCGTGAAATTGAAACGCTCGCCTATGCCCATATCGGTGGCGGAAATGATGGCAAACGGGCCCTTGGCATTTTTTTCCAAATCGCGGAAAGTGGTTTTGCCGAAAAGGTAGTTTTCAAACTGCTCCTGCAACAGATCGCCGCGTCCGTATTCAGGCGAGGCCAGTCGGGGCAGATTGGACATGGAGAATGCCTGTTTGACGACTTGGCGTTGGAAGTTTTGGTGTAGGAAACGTTTATAAAACAAGGGAATGGTTTCTTCGCCCTTGAGTGCAAAATAAGCCGCCAAAACCGAGCCGCCAGATACGCCAACAACGACATCGACGTTGGCCAGCAAGGATTTTCTTTTGCCGCCGATGGTTACCTGTTGCTGGTTGAGCTGTTCTAAAACGCCGTAACCCAACGCCGCCGCACGTGTTCCTCCGCCTGAAAACATGACGACAATTAAGGTATCATCATCGTCTTCCCGCTGGAGTTTGCTGGTTTCAAAGCGGTAGCCTTGCTTCAAATCGACTGCATCAATACCGGCAACGGGTTGGTATTTCACCAAGGAGCAGGCGGATAACAGGGCGAGAGAAAGTATGGAAAGCGTGGATTTGAGCTGGAATTTCGGCATAAAGTCAACAAAATCGGAAAATTATTGAAAACGGATTATAAAGGTTTTCAGGCGTTGTTCACAGAAGCAGGCCTTTCAGACAGCCTTTTTGTGTCGATTTTCCGTTATAATCGACACAATCTTTGTCTTTCCAAACCCTTATGGCGCAACCGAACCGCATCAACCACGAACCTGTCTTTCTGCTTGCTTCCGCCCCTTGGCGCGAGAGCAGCTTGTGGGTGGAGGCCTTCAGCCGCCGTTATGGACGCGTGGCTTTGTTGGCCAGAAGCGCGCGCAAACGGCAGAGCGAATTGCGCGGCGTGTTGGTGCCGTTTGTGCCGGTGAGCGCGTCTTGGTATGGTTCGCAAGAGTTGAAGACCTTACATCGCGCCGAATGGATAGGCGGTTGGCCGCAGCCGCAGGGCAGGGCTTTGTTCAGCGGATTGTATGTGAACGAGTTGATGCTGAAGTTGACCGTCCGCGAAGACCCGTTGCCCGAGCTTTATGATGTTTTGGCAGAGACCATGAAGACCATCTGTTGCGAGGCCAACCACATTGCCGCTTTGCGCTGTTTTGAATGGACGCTGCTGACACGCTTGGGATTTGCCCCCGATTTGTTTCATGACGGCAACGGTAATGAAATCAACGGCGGAGAAACTTATTGGCTTACGCCGGAAGAGGCTGTGGTTCCCCTAGCCGAGGCCGATCGTTTCCATGCGCTCAATAAGGGCGTTGCTATATTGGGCGCGACGTTAATTGATTTGAGGGAAGGCAGTTTCGTTCATCAGGAAAGTCTGGGGCAGGCTTTGAAAGTGACGCGGCTTTTGATTGACAACCTTCTGCCCGAGGGCATCAAGTCTCGGCAGGTTTTGCAGCAGTTGCAGCAGTTTGGCTTGGGCAGTTGAATTTTTTTCAGACGGCCTTTGATAGGTAATGGCTCAGGCCGTCTGAAACCTTAATGAAAGGACATTATTATGTTGTTAGGCGTAAACATCGACCATATTGCCACCGTCCGCAATGCGCGCGGTACGATTTATCCCAGCCCTGTCGAAGCGGCGCTGATTGCGGAAACCCACGGCGCAGATTTGATTACCATGCACTTGCGTGAAGACCGCCGCCATATTAAAGATGCGGACGTGTTCGCCGTTAAAAACGCCATCCGCACGCGCCTGAATTTGGAAATGGCACTGACGGAAGAAATGCTGGAAAACGCGCTCAGCGTCATGCCGGAAGATGTGTGCCTCGTGCCTGAAAAACGTCAAGAAGTAACTACCGAAGGCGGTTTGGACGTATTGGCGCAACAGGATAAAGTGGCCGAGTTCACCAAAATCCTGACTGACGCAGGCATCCGCGTGTCCTTGTTTATCGATGCCGACAACGCGCAAATCCAAGCCGCTTATGATGTCGGCGCGCCCGTTATCGAGTTGCATACCGGTGCGTATGCCGATGCACACGGCCACGCCGAGCAGATGAAACAATTCGAGCGCATTCAAAACGGTGCGCATTACGCCAGCGATTTGGGCTTGATCGTCAACGCCGGACACGGCCTGACCATTCACAACGTAACGCCGATTGCCCAAATTCTCGCCATCCGCGAGTTGAACATCGGTCATTCGCTGATTTCCCAAGCACTCTTCCTTGGCCTGCCTGAAGCGGTCCGCCAAATGAAGGAAGTCATGTTCAGAGCCAGAATGCTGCCTTAACGGCATCAGCCATACAGGCTAAAGCGGTTTGCTTTGGCCGGTATCCACACTTTCAGACGGCCTGACTATTTAAATAAGGAGCAGACCCATGATTTACGGAATCGGTACAGACATTGTTTCCCTCAAACGTATTATCCGTTTGAACAAAAAATTCGGACTGGCATTTGCGCAACGCATTCTCAGTCCGGAAGAGCTGTTGGAGTTTCCGCAGGCAGGCAAACCGGTTAACTATCTTGCCAAACGCTTTGCCGCCAAAGAGGCTTTTGCCAAAGCCGTCGGTACGGGCATACGCGGCGTGGTGTCTTTCCGCAATATCGGTGTCGGACATGACGCATTGGGCAAGCCTGAATTGTTTTTTGCACCGACTTTGACTAAATGGCTGGAAGAACAGGGCATCCGCGGCTGTCATCTGAGCATGAGTGATGAAGAGGATACCGTTATGGCTTTTGTCATTGCGGAAAAATAAGGCCGGATTTTAAGTATTCTGAAATAGAGCATCCTTTTCAGACGGCCTGAAGGGTTAGATATTTGTTGAAGGTCGGGCGTATAGGCCCGACATCATTTTTTTACGCATAAATTGGCAGGTGTCGTCGCCTGCCGCATATAAGAATAATCTCATGATGACTGAAGACACACGTCCATTGGTGCAAGTGGTTGCCGGAATTTTGCTCGACAAAAACGGCCGCTACCTGCTCAGTTCCCGCCCGGAGGGCAAGCCGTATGCCGGTTATTGGGAATTTGCCGGAGGCAAGGTTGAGGCAGGCGAAAGCGATTTTCAAGCCTTGCAGCGCGAGTTTGAAGAAGAACTCGGTATCCGTATCCTTGCCGCTACGCCGTGGCTGTCCAAAGTCCATTCCTACGAACACGCACATGTACGTCTGCATTTTTTATGGGTGGAAGCCGACCAATGGACGGGCGAAATCCAATCGAGGGAAGGGCAGAAATGGGCATGGCAAAAGGCAGGGGATTTTACCGTTGCGCCGATGTTGCCTGCTAATAGCGCATTGTTACGCTCCCTATCTATTCCGCGCCAGCTTCAAGGCCGTCTGAAAAGCGGCTTGAGCGGTCAAAACAGCATGGGCGAATATCATGTTGTGCCGTATATGTCGGCTCAGCATCAAACCGCATCTGCCGTATTGCTGGATTTTTCCGATTGGCAACAAGGCAAGCCGATAGAAGCGCCTAGCGTGTGGCCAATCATTGAAAACGCCGAACAATGGCAGCAGGCGCAAAATGCCGATGCTGTCGTATGGAAAGTGGAGAATGAAGCGGCAGCCAAGCAAGTTGTCGATATTTTGGCGCAAGGTGTGGCTATGCCGCTAATTGTAGCTGCTCCGGAAAGTATGGTTTCCATTTATCGCGAACAGTGGCAGAGCATGGGTGCGCACGCCGTTGTGACCGATAATGACATTGAGGCTGTCTGGAATGAGTAAAAATCAAAAACTTCTGATTGCCGCTGTTTTACTGATTGTGTTTGCTGCGTCCAAACTGCTGCTCCTAGATTGGTGGCAGCGGCAACAGATAAAAGCGAATGTAGTCGAATGTAGTCTAACACAAGGCTGCGTTCTGCCTGACGGTTCAAAAGTGCGTGCGACCTCTATCAATACACACGAGCCGTTTGATATTGTGGTGGAGAATGTGCCGAAGAATACGGGTGCGGTCAGTATCAGTTTCAGTATGAAAAACATGGACATGGGCTTCAACCGCTATAACCTGACGCAACAATCGCCACAAAGTTGGCAGGCTGCGCAAATCCGCTTGCCGTTTTGCGTCGAAGGCCGCCATGATTACACTGCCGACATTACCATTGGCAAACAGACTTTTCAGACGGCATTTAGTGCAGAGTAGTCATCATGCAAAGGCCGTCTGAAAATTTAAAGGCTAAAATTTTAAAATTTTTCAGAAGGTATATTTAAAAGTTCCTTATAAATGAATCAATTATAAATTATTTTTGGGTAGATTGTTTACAATTATTTTGACTATAAGCCAAAAGCACAAAACGGACAGAAGCTAAGCCACGCAAGGATTTGATGTGGTACAGCCTGTCCGTTTTTTACATTTGTTGCAAAAAAATCGTTTATTAATAACTGAAATTTTTATAATTTTTTTGAAAAAAGTGTTTGACAAGACTGGTTTTATTTTTTAAATTTGTTTCCATAAATAAAAACTACATCGCACTACAAAGGAACATCATTATGAATCTGTATCAAACCACTCTCTCTTGTTATAGATTTTCTCCCATCTCTGCCGCTCCCGTCGCCGCCAGCTTATTGGCAGTCCCGACGGTCTGAAGGCTCTCAACCCGAATCCAGTTTCCGCATTCCCACAAGCACTTCGGGTTTTAAAACTTCTTTCCCCTGTTGCATTCATATACTGATTAATAATATTTAAAAAACAAATACCTCCGCTTCAGCCTTATTGTATTCATTAGTTTTGATAACTATTTGTATTTATTGATTTTAAATTTTCAGATAGTTGATGATTGAAATTTTACAGGTCGTCTGAAAACAGTTTTTAGAACGATTGTTTCTTTTTAAACGGTTCATTTCAAGTTGTGAAAAACTGGACCGTCCGATTAATACTGAAAAAAAGTCTATAAAGGAGAAATATGATGAGCCAACACTCTGCCGGAGCGCGTTTCCGTCAAGCCGTGAAAGAATCGAATCCTCTTGCCGTAGTCGGTTGCGTCAATGCTTATTTTGCACGATTGGCCACTCAAAGCGGTTTCAAAGCGATTTACCTGTCTGGCGGCGGCGTGGCGGCCTGCTCTTGCGGTATCCCTGATTTGGGCATTACCACAATGGAAGATGTGCTGATCGACGCACGACGCATTACGGACAACGTGGATACGCCTTTGCTGGTGGACATCGATGTGGGTTGGGGCGGTGCATTCAATATTGCCCGTACCATTCGCAACTTTGAACGCGCTGGTGTTGCAGCGGTTCACATCGAAGATCAGGTAGCGCAAAAACGCTGCGGCCACCGTCCGAACAAAGCCATTGTTTCTAAAGATGAAATGGTTGACCGTATCAAAGCTGCCGTAGATGCCCGCGTTGATGAGAACTTCGTGATTATGGCGCGTACCGATGCGTTGGCGGTAGAAGGTTTGGATGCCGCTATCGAACGCGCTCAGGCTTGTGTCGAAGCCGGTGCAGACATGATTTTCCCTGAAGCCATGACCGATTTGAAAATGTACCGCCAATTTGCAGATGCAGTGAAAGTACCTGTATTGGCCAACATTACCGAATTTGGTTCCACTCCGCTTTATACCCAAAGCGAGCTGGCTGAAAACGGCGTGTCACTGGTGCTGTATCCACTGTCATCATTCCGCGCAGCAAGCAAAGCCGCTCTGAATGTTTATGAAGCGATTATGCGCGATGGCACTCAGGCCGCAGTGGTTGACAGTATGCAAACCCGTGCCGAGCTGTACGAGCATCTGAACTATCATGCCTTCGAGCAAAAACTGGATAAATTGTTTCAAAAATAAGTAACCGCTTTCAGACGGCCTTTCAACAAATCCGCATCGGCCGTCTGAAAAATAAAACCCATAAAAATACAAAGGAGAAATACCATGACTGAAACTACTCAAACCCCGACCTTCAAACCTAAAAAATCCGTTGCGCTTTCTGGCGTTGCGGCCGGTAATACCGAATTGTGTACCGTTGGCCGTACCGGCAACGATTTGAGCTATCGCGGTTACGACATCTTGGATTTGGCACAAAAATGCGAGTTTGAAGAAGTCGCCCACCTGCTGATTCACGGTCATCTGCCCAACAAATTCGAGCTGGCCGCTTATAAAGCCAAGCTCAAATCCATGCGCGGCCTGCCTATCCGTGTGATCAAAGTTTTGGAAAGCCTGCCTGCACATACCCATCCGATGGATGTGATGCGTACCGGCGTATCCATGCTGGGCTGCGTTCATCCTGAACGTGAAAGCCATCCGGAAAGTGAAGCGCGCGACATCGCCGACAAACTGATTGCCAGCCTCGGCAGCCTCCTGCTGTACTGGTATCAATATTCGCACAACGGCAAACGCATTGAAGTTGAAAGCGACGAAGAGACCATCGGCGGTCATTTCCTGCACCTGTTGCACGGCAAACGCCCAAGCGAATCACACATCAAAGCCATGCACGTTTCACTGATTCTGTATGCCGAACACGAGTTCAACGCTTCTACCTTCACTGCCCGCGTGATTGCCGGTACAGGCTCTGATATGTACTCCAGCATTACCGGTGCAATCGGCGCCTTGAAAGGTCCGAAACACGGCGGCGCGAACGAAGTGGCTTACGATATTCAAAAACGCTACCGCAATGCCGACGAAGCCGAAGCCGACATCCGCGAACGTATCGGCCGCAAAGAAATCGTGATCGGTTTCGGTCATCCGGTGTACACCATTTCCGACCCTCGCAATGTTGTCATTAAAGAAGTGGCACGCGGTTTGAGCAAAGAAACCGGCGATATGCGCCTCTTTGACATTGCCGAACGCTTGGAAAGCGTGATGTGGGAAGAGAAAAAAATGTTCCCGAATCTGGACTGGTTCTCCGCCGTTTCCTACCAAAAATTGGGCGTACCGACTGCTATGTTCACACCGCTGTTCGTAATTTCCCGTACAACCGGTTGGAGCGCACACGTTCTCGAGCAACGCAAAGACGGCAAAATCATCCGTCCGAGCGCAAACTACACAGGCCCTGAAGATTTGGCATTCGTGGAGATTGAAAACCGCTAATACGCGTAACAGCAGGGTGGGCCGCCAGCCTGCCCCATCTCGAAATGCCGTTTGAAAACAATGAATAAATTAAGTTTTCGTTTTTCGACGGCCTAGTGCAGTATGCGAGAGAGAGAGCCGGCCGTTTGGAAAACATGCTGCTCTGCTGTCGTCATTCCCATACAGGCAGAAATTCAAAAGTTGAAATGTTCTGCTGTAAAGAGTGCTGAAAGATTTAAGTTTGGATTTCCGTCTATACGGGAATGATGGTAGCGGAGCAGCAATTTTTTTTCATACCGCGAATAGATTTCAGACAACAAGCAATAAAACAGAATTTATGGTTTCAGACGGCCTTAAGGTCCGAATCAACAGTCCGTCTGAAACCTCAAAACCAAAAAAAGAATAGATTTAGGAGAACCGACATGACTGCCAACCAACGCTACCGTAAAGCTTTACCCGGTACGGATTTGGAATATTACGACGCGCGTCAGGCGTGTGAAGACATCAAACCAGGCTCTTACGACAAGCTGCCTTATACAAGCCGTATCTTGGCTGAGAACTTGGTCAACCGTGCAGACAAAGTCGACCTGCCTACGCTGCAAAGCTGGCTGGGTCAGCTGATTGAGGGAAAACAGGAAATTGACTTCCCTTGGTATCCGGCGCGCGTGGTGTGTCACGATATTCTGGGTCAGACAGCGTTGGTGGATTTGGCAGGCCTGCGCGATGCGATTGCCGAAAAAGGCGGCGATCCTTCCAAAGTCAATCCTGTGGTGCAAACCCAGCTTATCGTCGACCACTCTCTGGCCGTTGAATGCGGCGGCTACGATCCTGATGCCTTCCGCAAAAACCGCGAAATCGAAGATCGACGCAACGAAGACCGTTTCCACTTCATCAACTGGACAAAAACCGCATTTGAAAATGTGGACGTGATTCCGGCGGGCAACGGCATTATGCACCAAATCAACTTGGAAAAAATGTCGCCGGTTGTTCAAGTTAAAAATGGTGTAGCGTTCCCTGACACCTGCGTCGGTACAGACTCTCATACGCCGCACGTCGATTCACTGGGCGTAATTTCCGTAGGCGTGGGCGGTTTGGAAGCCGAAACCGTAATGTTGGGTCGTGCATCCATGATGCGTCTGCCTGATATTGTCGGCGTTGAGCTGACCGGCAAACGCCAGCCGGGCATTACTGCCACCGACATCGTGTTGGCACTGACTGAATTTTTGCGTAAAGAGCGCGTGGTTGGCGCATTTGTCGAATTTTTCGGCGAAGGCGCAAGAAGCCTGTCTATCGGCGACCGTGCCACTATTTCCAACATGACCCCTGAGTTCGGCGCGACTGCCGCGATGTTCGCTATTGATGAGCAAACCATTGATTATTTGAAACTGACCGGTCGCGACGACGCGCAAGTGAAATTGGTGGAAACCTACGCAAAAACCGCAGGCTTGTGGGCAGATGCCTTGAAAAACGCCGTTTATCCTCGCGTATTGAAATTTGATTTGAGCAGCGTAACGCGCAATATGGCAGGCCCAAGTAACCCGCATGCCCGTTTTGCGACCGCCGATTTGGCCAGCAAAGGCTTGGCTAAACCTTACGAAGAGCCTTCAGACGGCCAAATGCCTGACGGTGCAGTGATTATTGCCGCGATTACTTCGTGTACCAATACTTCCAATCCGCGCAACGTTGTCGCCGCCGCGCTGTTGGCACGCAATGCCAACCGTCTTGGCTTGAAACGCAAACCTTGGGTGAAATCTTCGTTTGCCCCGGGTTCAAAAGTAGCCGAAATCTATTTGAAAGAAGCAGGCTTGCTGCCTGAAATGGAAAAACTCGGCTTCGGTATCGTTGCCTTCGCATGTACCACCTGTAACGGCATGAGCGGCGCGTTGGATCCGAAAATCCAAAAAGAAATCATCGACCGCGATTTGTACGCTACCGCCGTACTGTCCGGCAACCGCAACTTCGACGGCCGTATCCATCCGTATGCGAAACAGGCTTTCCTCGCTTCGCCTCCGTTGGTCGTTGCCTACGCGCTGGCAGGCAGCATCCGTTTTGATATTGAAAACGACGTACTCGGCGTTGCAGACGGCAAAGAAATCCGCTTGAAAGATATTTGGCCTACCGACGAAGAAATCGATGCCATCGTTGCCGAATATGTGAAACCGCAACAATTCCGCGATGTTTATATCCCGATGTTCGATACCGGCACAGCACAAAAAGCACCAAGCCCGCTGTACGACTGGCGTCCAATGTCTACCTACATCCGCCGCCCACCTTACTGGGAGGGCGCACTGGCAGGGGAACGCACATTGAGCGGTATGCGTCCGCTGGCGATTTTGCCCGACAACATCACCACCGACCACCTCTCGCCGTCCAATGCGATTTTGGCCAGCAGTGCCGCAGGCGAATATTTGGCGAAAATGGGTTTGCCTGAAGAAGACTTCAACTCTTACGCAACCCACCGCGGCGACCACTTGACCGCCCAACGCGCAACCTTCGCCAATCCGAAACTGTTTAACGAAATGGTGAGAAACGAAGACGGCAGCGTACGCCAAGGTTCTCTGGCACGCGTTGAACCCGAAGGCAAAACCATGCGTATGTGGGAAGCCATCGAAACCTATATGAACCGCAAACAGCCGCTCATCATCATTGCCGGTGCGGACTACGGTCAAGGCTCAAGCCGCGACTGGGCTGCAAAAGGCGTACGCCTCGCCGGTGTTGAAGCGATTGTTGCCGAAGGCTTCGAGCGTATCCACCGCACTAACTTGATCGGTATGGGCGTGTTGCCGTTGCAGTTCAAACCGGGTACCAACCGCCACACCCTGCAACTGGACGGTACGGAAACCTACGACGTTGTCGGCGAACGCACGCCGCGCTGCGACCTGACCCTCGTGATTCATCGTAAAAACGGCGAAACCGTCGAAGTTCCGGTTACCTGCCGCCTCGATACTGCAGAAGAAGTATTGGTATATGAAGCCGGTGGCGTATTGCAACGTTTCGCACAAGACTTCTTAGAAGGAAATGCAGCGTAAGGTAAATCGGGCATAGTCAAAATGTTCGGGCTATGCTCAAAAAGGTTTTCAGACGGCCTCGAATGTTTGAGAGGCCGTCTGAAAAAACCATACTAAAAATACAAAGGAGAACTCGAAATGCCGCAAATTAAAATTCCAGCCGTTTACTACCGCGGCGGTACATCCAAAGGCATTTTCTTCAAACGTACCGATCTGCCGGCCGCTGCGCAGGAAGCAGGCGAGGCACGCGACAAAATCCTCTTGCGCGTACTCGGCAGTCCAGACCCTTACGGCAAACAGATTGACGGTTTGGGCAATGCCAGTTCGTCCACCAGCAAAGCCGTGATTTTGGATAAATCCGAACGCGCCGATCACGATGTCGATTATTTGTTCGGACAAGTTTCCATCGACAAACCTTTTGTCGATTGGAGCGGCAACTGCGGTAATCTGACCGCCGCCGTGGGCGCATTTGCCATCGAGCAAGGCTTGGTCGATAAATCCAAAATCCCTTCAGACGGCCTGTGTACCGTCAAAATCTGGCAGAAAAACATCGGCAAAACCATTATTGCCCATGTACCGATGCAAAACGGCGCAGTTTTGGAAACAGGCGATTTTGAGCTTGACGGCGTAACGTTTCCGGCAGCCGAAGTACAAATCGAATTTTTAGATCCGGCCGACGGCGAAGGCAGTATGTTCCCAACCGGCAATTTGGTCGATGAAATTGATGTGCCGAATATAGGCCGTCTGAAAGCCACGCTTATCAATGCCGGTATTCCAACCATTTTCTTGAATGCCGCAGATTTGGGCTACACAGGCAAAGAGTTGCAAGACGACATCAACAATGATGCCGCGGCTCTTGAAAAATTTGAAACCATCCGCGCGTATGGCGCGCTGAAAATGGGCTTGATCAGCGACGTATCCGAAGCTGCCACCCGCGCCCATACTCCGAAAGTCGCTTTTGTCGCCCCTGCGGCTGATTACACCGCTTCAAGCGGCAAAACCGTCAAAGCTGCCGACATCGACTTATTGGTACGCGCGCTGAGCATGGGTAAATTGCACCACGCCATGATGGGTACTGCTTCAGTCGCCATTGCTACCGCCGCCGCCGTGCCCGGAACGCTGGTCAACCTTGCAGCCGGAGGCGGAGCGCGTAAAGACGTCCGCTTCGGCCATCCATCAGGTACACTGCGTGTCGGTGCTGCCGCCGAATGTCAGGACGGACAATGGACGGCCACCAAAGCGGTCATGAGCCGTAGCGCACGCGTGATTATGGAAGGACAAGTCCGAGTGCCGGAAGATTGCTTTTAAGTTTTCAGACGGCCGCAGTATTAAACAAGGCCGTCTGAAAACCAAATAAGCAGATTTTAGTCGGGTAGCGATACCTGCAATGGAGATATAGGGTTGGGCATAAAGCCTGACTAAACACCAAACCAAAGGCAATCTGGAAAGCTCTCAAATGTTTTTGCTCTTTTCAGACGGCCTGAAGCCAAAAAAACAATCAAAAATTCAAAGGAGAAACACCATGTCCAACCAACTCATTCTTGTTCTGAACTGCGGCAGCTCTTCACTCAAAGGTGCCGTTATCGACCGTAAAAACGGCAAAGTTCTCTTAAGCTGTCTCGGCGAACGTTTGGGTACGCCCGAAGCAGTCATTACGTTCAGCAAAGACGGCAAAAAATGCCAAACAGCTTTGACCGGCCGTAACGATCATGCCGGTGCAGTAGGTATGCTGTTGAAAGAGCTCGAAAAACACGGCCTGCACGACCGCATTAAAGCCATCGGCCACCGCATCGCACACGGCGGCGAAAAATACAGCGAATCTGTTTTGATCGACCAAGCAGTAATGGACGAACTCAATGCCTGCATTCCGCTCGCTCCGCTGCATAATCCTGCCAATATCAACGGCATTTTGGCTGCGCAAGAGCATTTCCCGGGCCTGCCCAATGTCGGCGTGATGGATACCTCGTTCCACCAAACCATGCCGGAGCGTGCCTACACTTATGCCGTTCCGCGCGAATTGCGTAAAAAATACGCTTTCCGCCGCTACGGTTTCCACGGTACCAGTATGCGTTACGTTGCCCCTGAAGCGGCACGCATCTTGGGCAAACCGTTGGAAGACATCCGCATGATTATTGCCCACTTAGGCAACGGCGCATCCATTACCGCAATCAAAAACGGCAAATCTGTCGACACCAGTATGGGCTTCACGCCGATCGAAGGCTTGGTAATGGGTACACGCTGCGGCGACATCGACCCGGGCGTATACAGCTATCTGACTTCACACGCCGGTTTGGATGTTGCCCAAGTTGATGAAATGCTGAACAAAAAATCAGGCTTGCTCGGTATTTCCGAACTCTCCAACGACTGCCGTTCTTTGGAAATTGCTGCGGATGAAGGCCATGAAGGCGCACGCTTGGCTCTGGAAGTGATGACTTACCGCCTTGCCAAATACATTGCTTCGATGGCTGTGGCTTGTGGCGGCGTTGACGCACTCGTGTTTACCGGCGGTATCGGCGAAAACTCGCGTAATATCCGCGCTAAAACTGTTTCCTATCTTGATTTCTTGGGTCTGCACATCGACACCAAAGCCAATATGGACAAACGCTACGGCAACTCCGGTATCATCAGCCCGACAGGTTCTATGCCGGCTGTTTTGGTTGTTCCAACCAATGAAGAGCTGATGATTGCCCACGATACGGCTCAGTTGGCCGGCTTTATGGAAGAAGCAGGCTAGGGCGGAGATTCCCCTAGATCATAAACAATAAAAAGTGCGGATTCATCATCCGCACTTTTTTAATTACATCTCAATCAAGCCACTTGGGTTTGATGTTCGTCGCCGTTGCGCTCACGAATAACACCCAAGCGGTAAACGGTTTCGCCTTGTTCGCTCAAGAATGCTTGTACCGCATCGGCATCTTCTTTGGCAATGATAACGACCATGCCGATACCGCAGTTGAAGGTACGGTACATTTCTTGGGTTTCCACATTGCCTGCTTTTTGCAGCCATTGGAACAGTTTAGGCAATTCCCACGCTTTGGCATCGATTTGTGCAACGGTATTTTCAGGCAAAACGCGAGGTACGTTTTCGGTAATGCCGCCGCCGGTAATATGGGCCATGCCTTTAATGGTGAATTTTTCCAAAGCGGCAAGGATAGGTTTCACATACAGGCGGGTAGGGGCGATGATGGCTTCGCGCAAGGTTTTGCCGTTGTCAAATTCCGCATCCAAATCGGGATTGTCGCGCTCGATGATTTTGCGTACCAAAGAGTAGCCGTTGGAGTGTGCGCCGTTGGAAGCCAAGCCCAAAACAACGTCTCCGGCCTGAATGCTGCGGCCGTTAATCACGCGTTCTTTTTCAACCACGCCGACGGCAAAACCTGCCAAGTCGTATTCGCCTTCGGGATACATGCCCGGCATTTCGGCAGTTTCACCGCCAATCAAAGCGCAACCGGATTCTTCGCAACCTTGGGCAATACCTTTAATCACATCAGTCGCACGGGCAACGTCCAGCTTGCCGCAAGCGAAATAGTCCAAGAAGAACAAAGGTTCTGCACCTTGAACCAAAATATCGTTGACACTCATGGCAACCAAATCGATGCCGACGGTATCGTGTTTGTCCCAGTCGAAAGCCAGTTTCAGCTTGGTGCCGACGCCGTCCGTACCGGAAACCAATACCGGATTTTTATATTTTTTGCCGATTTCGACCAAAGCGCCGAAACCGCCCAAATCACCCAACACTTCAGGGCGCATAGTACGCTTGGCAAAAGGTTTGATGTTTTCGACCAGTTGATCGCCTGCGTCGATATCCACGCCTGCGTCACGATAGCTCAAAGAAGTGCTCATTGGATTTCCTTATTCTGGTATGGGTAGATTGTCGGAGCGTATTTTATCTTAAATTAGAGGATTCAGGCTGAATTTTTTGGCATTATTGTCAACAATTTTTATTTTATCTTAATAGCCGTCGCGCTTTCAGACGGCCTTTGTGAATCTGTTATACTGCTTATTTATTTCGAAAACCTTTAAACATCAATTGGGAAATACCTTTTTATGTATCAAAAGAAAGCGCGCAGTGTAAAACCGTGGATTATTATGGCTTGCGTTATCGCAGCCTTTATTTGGCTTTTATATGCCTTGGGCGATGTTTTGACGCCGTTTATCGTAGCCGCCGTTTTGGCCTATGTTTTGAATCCCTTGGTCGAGTGGCTGCAACTGAAGCGTATCCGTCGCGCGCCGGCCTCTATGATTATTATGGCACTGGCTTTGCTGATATTGCTGTCGTTGGTGCTGATTATCGTGCCTATGTTGTTGAACCAGTTTAACAATCTGGCCGAACGCCTGCCACAAATCGTAGGCTTTGTTCAAAACAAATTGCTGCCGTGGCTCAATAGCGTCAGCGGGGATTATATTCAAATCGATCAAGAATCAATTATTGCATGGTTGCAGTCGCATACGGATGAGTTGAGCAATACGCTCAAAGAATGGATTCCTACCTTGATGCGTCAAAGCGGCAACGTGATCAGCGGCGTCAGCAATTTGGTGTTGTTGCCTTTGCTGCTGTATTACTTCTTGTTGGATTGGAAACGTTGGTCTTCCGGAATCAGCAAATTGGTTCCACGCCGTTTTATCGAGATCTACACGCGTATCAGCGGCAATATGGATGAAGTTTTGGGCGAGTTTCTGCGCGGCCAGCTGATGGTTATGATGATTATGGGCTTGGTTTATGGCTTGGGCTTGATGCTGGTCGGTTTGGATTCCGGCTTTGCCATCGGTATGATTGCCGGTATTTTGGTATTTATTCCGTATTTGGGTGCATTTACCGGTCTTTTACTGGCAACAGTTGCCGCGCTTTTGCAATATGGCTCATGGCAGGGTTTGTTGATGGTCTGGGCTGTATTCGGTGTCGGCCAATTCTTGGAAAGCTTTTTTATTACACCTAAAATCGTCGGCGACCGCATTGGTTTGTCGCCTTTCTGGGTGATTTTCTCGTTGATGGCTTTCGGACAACTGATGGGTTTTGTCGGTATGCTTGCCGGCTTGCCGCTTGCCGCCGTCACGTTGGTTTTATTACGTGAAGGTGCATCTGCCTATTTCGGCAGCCATTTCTACAAACATAAATAAATCGATAATATTAAGGCCGTCTGAAATCCAAGTTTCAGACGGTCATTGATAACAAAGGAAGTCTATATGTTAGCCATTATCGGCGGCAGCGGTTTGACCAAACTGCCGGAACTCGAAATTACTGAGCGAAAAATCGTACGCACTCCATACGGCTTAACCAGCAGCCCTATTTTATTCGGCAGGTTGGGGCGTTTGGACATTGTTTTCCTCGCCCGACACGGCTTCAGCCATACCATCGCGCCGCATGAAATCAACTACCGCGCCAATATCTGGGCGTTACATTCTTTAGGCGTTGAAAACATTATTGCCATTTCTTCAGTTGTCGGTATCAACCCCGATTTTGAAAACGGCAGTTTGGTGTTGCCGGACGATTTGATCGACTATACCTATGGCCGCAAAGATACCTTTTTTGAAGGCCAAGAATGTCCGGTTGTCCATACTGATTTTTTCAACCCTTATTGCAATGAATTGCGACAAAAGTTGTTAAATATCACGAAAGCGCACAATGTGCCGATTTACGATTCCGCCGTTTATGGCTGCCTGCAAGGCCCGCGCCGTCCAACCCGCGCTGAAATCGCCCGTTATCGCCGTGACGGCGTAGATGTACTCGGTATGACCGGTATGCCTGAAGCCGTTTTGGCCAGGGAGTTGAAAATGGCCTATGCCCACTTTTGCAGCGTCAGCAGCATTGATTGCTTTGATAGCGGAGTAGGGACTGATGGCTGTGATGAACAGACTTCTATGGCGATGACGAAAATCCGACAATTATTGAATGGTTTGTAACTAATAATGCCGTCTGAAATGATGTTTCAGACGGCATTGTTTATTTAAGAAGCCGTTTCACGCGCCCAATGAGGTAGGGAGGCTTTTTGTTTGCGGAACGAGGCAAGTTGCATGCCCCGACATTTTTCAAAAATCAATTCGACCCCGCTTTGCAGCTGTAAAATCAAATTGGTATGCGTTTCCGTTTTAATAAAATCGATATTGCGTTGTACCAAGCGTTGAATGACGGCATATACATCAAGGCAGCCATTTGCAAAAAACCACGGATTTAACTTTACCCAACGGCCGCCGCTTAATGCAGCATCAGGCTGAAAATCAGCACGAATCTGTGTCAAACGATTGTCGGAGAAATGCAGTTCGATATCGCCATAAAGCCAAATATTCCAGCCTTTTTGTACCAACAAGCCTTTAGGGACGCAATCAGGCGCAGGAAACATCTGCAAAATAGACTCTGCCGATTGTCCGATTTCCAGATAGTCAAATCGGCCGGTATACAAAAAATCATAAATATCAACGGCAATAGGAAAGTGGTAACGCATGGCAACAACCATAGAAAAGCAATTAACCAAGCTATCTTAAACTTAAAATATAATGAAATCAATTCTTATTACTACTTATTTATATAAGAAAGGCCGTCTGGAATTTCAGACGGCCTTGTAGGCTTTGATTTAAATCGGTATTGGTTTACTCAGCCTTTAAATCAGCCACGCATTGCTTATCGCGTGCCTCAAAAGCTTCCGCACCACCCAAGAGTTTGAGTTGCTCCTCAGGGCTGATTTTGCCGAAGTTTCGAATTTGCTCGTCAGAGAGTTTGCTTAAAGGCTGATCCCACATGCAGACGCAATAGTCTTGAGCTAATTTCTCGTTTTGCGCATCCAAACCTTTTGCCTTCAAATCAGCTTGCCATTTTTCAGCAAAAGGAATGTTTTTCACGCAAGATTCCACTACATTTTGTTTCATCTGCGGCTTGTTCATGGCGCATTGTGAGAGCAGGGCGGTCAGAGCCAGCAAAGACAAAATAATCCATGCCCAAATGCGGATGGTGCGGATTTTTGCCTTGGCTTTCTTTCTGGCCGCCAGTTGTTCTTCAGACGGCCTTTCCGTTTGTTGCTCAGTCATGCAGGCTTTCCATGCGGATCATGGTGATCGGAGCATCCACGCAACTCAACGCTTCAATCGCAGCGATAGCGCGTTTGACGTTGTGTTCCACTGTGGTGTGGGTCAGAATCACAATTTCGGCAGTACTTTGATTAATCACGCCTTTTTGAATCAGAGCCTCGATAGAAACATTTTCTTTGGCCAAGAGTGCGGCAATTTGACCCAAAGTGCCCGGTTCGTCAGTTGCTTGAACGCGCAGATAGTAGCTGCTGGTGATTTCATCCATAGACAGAATATTTTGCGCTTGAACTTGAGAAGGTTGGAATGCCAAGTGAGGAACACGATGGTCAGTTTCCGCTTCAATCAGGCGGGCAATATCAATGATGTCGGCAACTACGGCAGAAGCAGTCGGCAATGCACCGGCGCCCGCACCGTAATACAAGGTTTCACCAACCATATCGGCATTGACACGGACAGCATTCATCACGCCGTTAACGTTAGCCAGCAAACGGCTTTCAGGAATCAGAGTAGGGTGTACGCGCAACTCGATACCTTTGTCGGTTTTACGGGTAATACCCAACAATTTGATACGATAGCCAAGTTCTTCAGCGTATTTGATATCGCGGCTGTCGAGTTTGCTGATGCCTTCCAAATAACAGGCAGAAAAGTTCATCGGCGTACCAAATGCCAATGCGCTCATAATCGTAATTTTATGGCCGGCATCATGACCTTCGATATCAAAAGTAGGGTCAGCTTCTGCATAGCCCAAAGCCTGAGCTTCTTTCAAGACGTCTGCAAACGCGCTGCCTTTTTCACGCATTTCAGTAAGAATGAAGTTGCTGGTACCATTAATAATACCGGCAATACTGCGGATTTGGTTTGCAGCCAAACCTTCACGCAAAGCCTTGATAATAGGGATACCGCCGGCAACAGCAGCTTCAAACTGTACCATGACATTTTTTTCTTCCGCCAAAGGGAAAATTTCATTGCCGTATTCAGCCAGCAGTTTTTTATTGGCAGTAACAATGTGTTTGCCGTTTTCAATCGCTTTCAATACCGCATCTTTGGCAATACCGGTACCGCCAAACAATTCCACAACAACATCAACATCTTGATGTTGAACCAGCTCAAACGGATCTTTGATAAAAGCAGCATTTGGGCAAATTTGTTTGGCTTTTTCTTCGCTCAAATCACAAACAGCAGAAATACGGACTTCACGTCCCAAGCGGCGGCTGATTTCCGCAGCGTTGTCCTGCAATACAGTGGCTGTACCGCCACCGACTGTACCCAAACCTAAAAGACCGATATTTACTGGCTTCATTGTGTCTCCTTTTGAGCCGATACTTTGAAATAATCACGAAAAACCAAGGCTTGTTATAATCGCTTGCAATCGTAAATTCAGAGCAAAGCATCAATGCACAAGGTCAAACGTTGAATCCTACCTGATATTGCTTGATTTTGCACCTTTTTTTGCAAGTTTCCCAAGGCCGTCTGAAAATCGTTCTACCATAAAAACAGGAATTGCCATGAAAATCACAGAAAACCATATCGATGAAGCCACATCATTTTTTTCATCCTCACAAGGTATATTGCAAATCGGAGAACAAACATATTCAGAACCCATTTGCTGGCAAGATGGCAAAGTAAGCATCATTCCTCGAACAACCATCGAAGAATTAAATGAACAAATTTTTATATCAGCAATTGAAACAGCAGAAAACCGTCCTGAAGTCATTATTATAGGTACAGGAGAAAAACAAAAATTCCTGCATCCCAAAATTGCTGCAGCCTTATCAGCCTACGGAATCGGCTTCGAATGCATGAACACAGCTTCAGCTTGTAGAACTTTAGTTTTACTGCAAGGAGAAGAACGAAGCACATGGGCTTGGTTGTGGCCATAATTTGTAGAAAAGACTATTGCATCATGCCAGTTTAGGTTCGCATAATTTATATTATGTTAAATTAATAATGCTAGTATTTTAGTCTATCAATTCCTGTTTTTCTCAATTCTACAATCACTTACAATATTCAAAAACAAAAAGGCCGTCTGAAAGGTTTTTCAGACGGCCCGAGACCTTTGCAAAATCCCCCCAAAAATCCCCTAAATTCCTACTAAGACATTCAGGGGATTTTCCATGACCACCTTCTTCCAGCAAACTGCCCAAGCCATGATCGCCAAACACATCGACCGTTTCCCACTATTGAAGTAGGATCAGATGATTGATTGGCAACCGATCGAACAATACCTGAATCGTCAAAGAACCCGTTACCTCCGAGACCACCGCGGTCGTCCCGCCTATCCCCTGTTGTCCATGTTCAAAGCCGTCCTGCTTGGACAATGGCACAGCCTCTCCGATCCCGAACTCGAACACAGCCTCACACTGCAAATGCTTGATCCCAAAATCGCCATTGAGTTTGACAGCGACCCCAAACGGGCACGCGCCAGCCGCCAAGCCGCGCTCAAAGATGCCGCCACACGTAAAATCTGGATAGCTGGCGCACATATGCCCTTCCCTGGCATCGGACACATCCGTGCCGAAAGCAACGGCAGCTATACTTGGGTGCCGGTGGAATATACCCCGATCGAAATCGACGGCAAAGTGCAATAAATTAACAAAAACCGACCGCACTTTTCTAAGAGGAAGCCGTCAAATGACGACTTTTTTGTGTTACGGCGATTTTTCTTTATAATACGAAAAATTTTTATGAATTAACAAAGGCAGGAATTATGGCGGTAGAAGCGGCTGACGGCGATTTATTGCACGTGGTGGAGTTATTGGGGGCGGCGGTAGTTGCCGTGCCGTTATTTAAACGTTTAGGTCTAGGCTCGATTCTGGGTTATTTGGCTGCGGGGCTGGTTATCGGACCCTTCGGATTAAAGCTCATTACCGATTCCCACGCTATTTTGCATATTGCGGAATTCGGCGTGGTGATGTTTCTGTTTTTGATCGGGCTGGAAATGAAGCCGTCGCATTTATGGAAATTGCGTAATCAGATTTTCGGCTTGGGTACCCTGCAGGTGACGCTTTCCAGTCTGTTCCTTACCCTAATCGGGCTGGCTTACGGTTTTTCTTTAGTGATGTCGTTTATTGCGGCGGTAGGTTTTACACTCACCTCCACCGCAATGGTCATGCAGATTATGGACGAACGTCATGAAATCAGCACACCGCAAGGTCAGCGCATTGTCTCCATTTTGCTGTTTGAAGATTTGCTGATTGTGCCCATGCTGGCGATTGTAGCATTTCTAGCGCCCGATAATCCCAATGCCGTTGCCGATGCCGTACCGCTATGGCAGAAAATCGGTGTTGCCGCGCTTTCTTTGGCAGCGTTGATTGCGACAGGTATTTGGCTGCTCAATCCGCTGTTTAAAATTCTGGCAAAATCCAAAGCACGCGAGGTGATGACTGCCGCCGCGCTGCTGGTGGTACTCGGTGCGGCTTATTTAATGGAGCTGGGCGGTCTGTCTATGGCGATGGGTGCGTTTCTGGCGGGAGTGCTGCTGTCGGAATCCGACTTCCGTCATCAGCTTGAAGCGGATATCGAACCGTTCCGAGGCCTTTTGCTCGGGCTGTTTTTCTTAGCTGTCGGGATGTCGCTGGATGTGGCAACGGTGCTCAATAACTGGAAGGTAATTCTTTCCGCCACTGTACTGATGATTATCTTGAAATGCTTTGCCATTTATGGAGTGGCGCGTTTTGCCAAAGCAAGCCATCACACCGCGATACACCGCGCCGTACTGATGTCGCAGGGCGGTGAATTCGCCTTCGTATTACTCGCCTCCGCTGCCGCACAACGGGCGATTAATGCGGAAGTGCTAGCGAATATGACGGCAATCGTGGTGCTCTCCATGATTACGACACCCTTCAGCGTTATGCTGTTCGACCGCCGTTTCAAAGAACCCCGCGCAGCTGCGGCAGTGGACGATGTGGAAGAACATACGGGCGAACTCAACGGCAACGTGCTGATTATCGGATTCGGGCGCATGGGGCAGGTGGTCAGCCAAATGCCGCTAGCCTACGGTGCCACCATTTCCATTCTGGACAACGATCCCGACATCATCAACGTCGCACGCGAATACGGTTTCAAAGTCTATTACGGCGAAGCCACCCGCGCCGACGTGCTGCATGCCAGCGGCGTGGAACACACCGACATCGTAGCGGTATGCGTGGACAACGGAGAAAGTGCGGTCAGAATTGTGGAAAATATTCATCATATCAACCCGAACGCCAAGGTGTTCGTGCGCGCCTGGGATAGACGCAATGCGCTGGCCCTAGTGAAAGCGGAAGCGGATTTCGTAGTGCGCGAAACCTTCTATTCTTCCATGAAAATGGGCGATGAAATCGTCAAGGCATTGGGTGCTAGCGTGCAGGAATTACGTGCCGTACACGACAAAGTACGCGACGCCGACAAAGAACGCTTCGCTTTGGAAATTGCCGGCAAGGAATTTGAAGGGCGCAGATTACTGTTGGGGAATATAAAGAAAAATTCGTAAAATAGAGCGCACTTTTTACGCCCGTTCGGAACGCAGGCGGTGTTGGCGGATGTTTTTCAGCAGGCGGAACAGTTCCGCCCACGCGGAGCGTTTCGGCTGTGGGGTGTTGCCTGTGCCGATGAGCTTCATTTGATAAGCATACGAGCCCAGTTCGAGAAAGCCGCCGAGCTTGCGATCGATGAATCCCAAGCCTGTGCGGACGGCGGGCAATTCCGCTTTTGCCAATCCGCCCGATAACATCCGTTGCGGCAAATCGGGAATGAGTGCAAATAGTATTTCAGACGGCCTTTTAAGGTTTCTACATCTATATTTTAGTCGGCGAACTGTTTTTTCATTCGTTCGCGGCGCTCTTGCGCTTCTACGGACAATGTCGCGGTCGGACGTGCCAGCAGGCGTTTGAGGCCAATGGGTTCGCCAGTATCGGCACAGAAACCGTAATCACCTTCGTCAATGCTGCGGATAGTCGCTTGCACTTTATTGAGAAGTTTACGCTCGCGATCGCGGGTGCGCAGTTCTAAAGCGTATTCTTCTTCTTGAGTAGCTCGGTCGGCTGGATCGGGAGCGGATTCGTGCTCTTGAAGATGGCCGGTAGTGGTGTTTGCATTTTCAATCAGCTCTTCTTGCATTTTAACCAGTAGTTCGCGGAAGAAGGCCAATTGGTCGCTGTTCATGTAGTCCTCTTCAGGACCATCCCAGTTTAAAATATCTTGTTCTGTCAGCTTTGCCATGGTGTCTGCTTTCGGTTTGTTGTTAATGATTTGGATGCTACGGGTTTGCTTTTATTGGGTTTTCTTAAATTTCCGTTTTGGAAATTGGGCGAATCATATCATGTTTTACCTATTCATTTATTCTTTATATTTCGATTTGCACTTTTTTGCACTACCTTACACCTAAATGTATTAAAGCGCTTTTTAGGACGTTGTATTTTTGGTCGTTAATACCTGCTGCGCTTTCAGACGGCCTATTGGAGCAACCATAGGTTGGTTTGCTGGATAAGCTGGGGAAACCATCGGGCCAGCCACAACCATAATAAGAGTGCCAACAAACTGCCTGAAAAATCGTATCGTCCTAGGCGTAAGAAGGAAAACGGTTTGAGCAATGGCTGCAAGATTCGTTCGATGGCATAAGTCAACGGCGAATAGCGGCCCTGTATGCTGGACACCATTCTAATAATCAGACCGATAAATAATGTATAGGCCGCGGCTTTCAGCATATGGAGCGCGGCAAACCAGAAGTTTGCCAAAATCAGCTTATTGCTGATGGACAGCGCCGGCGAGATGAAAATAATGGCGGTACAGGCAAGGTAGTACACCAGAAAACCTGAAGGCAGGCAGTACCAATCGGTTTTCTCGCCGGATGGAAATGCTTTTTGCCAAGGTTTGGTCAGCCAGCCTGTTGCCTGTATGCTGAATTTGAGCAGGGGGTGTTCTGCTGCCAATCCTGCATATCGGAGCAAAAAGCGCGTGATACACAGGATGGCAATAGCGTCTGCCAATAATAGGAGCAAGTCGCCACGCATGTTCAGACGGCCTTATATTGTTGCGCCATTTCTTGCGAACGTTTGACGCAGGCTTCTACACCCTGTTCGATAGCTTCGGCAACGTGACGGGCTTTGAAGGTTTCGATGGCTTCGTGTGTCGTGCCGCCTTTGGAAGTTACGTTTTGCTGTAATTGTGCGAATGCTTCGCCGGTTTGTTCGGCCAAAGCCACTGCGCCTTTAAATGTGGCGAGGCTCAGCTCGCGTGCGTCTTGTTCGTTGAAACCTTGTGCCAAAGCCGCATTTTGGAGCGCGCCCAACAAATAGAAAACATAGGCGGGGCCGCTGCCGCTGATGCCGGTAATATTGTGGAGTTGCTCTTCCTCGTTCAGCCAAACGGTTGTGCCGACAGAGCGCATGATGCCATCGGCAGCGGTACGGTCTGCTTCTGAAACGCCTGCATCGGCAAACATACCGGATACGCCCAAACCGATTTTGGCCGGTGTATTGGGCATGATGCGTATGATACGGCGTGTGCCGCCCAAATACTGGCTGAGGGTATCGATGGACAATCCAGCCGCCACGGACAACACCAACGCGCCATTTAAACGGATGTTTTGACAGGCTGCCTGCATGTCTTGTGGTTTAACAGCGAGGATGAGGACATCGTCCGCACTCAATTCGGGCAGGTTTTCAGAAGTGGCTACGCCCAATTCTTGCACCAGTTGCGCACGTCTTTCGGCGCCGCGTTCGACAATGTGGACACGATAGCCGTCTTGTTTGACCAAACCGCCTGCAATGGCAGTCGCCATATTGCCGCCGCCGAGAAAATAGATATTCATATATATGTCACTCCTTTGTGATATCGATCAGGCTGTCTGAAACTGCTGTCTGCCCTGTTCAGACGGCCTATTACTTTTATTGAGGATAATGCCGCTTGCCGAAAATCGCGCTGCCGATGCGGACATGGGTTGCGCCGCATTCTACCGCGATTGGCATATCTCCGGACATACCCATAGACAAAACATCTGCCTCGACGCCTGCCGCATTCAACTCAGCCAACAACCGCTGCATGGTATGAAACTGGCTGCGTAACTCATCGTCGCTGCTGTCAGCCTTGGCCACACACATCAATCCGCGCACTTTAATATTCGGCAACTTGGCCACTTCAAGGGCCAGCGCAACCGCTTCATCGGGCGCCACGCCGTGTTTTGCTTCTTCCGCGGCAATGTTCACTTCAATGCACACCTGCAACGGCGGCATTTCAGACGGCCTTTGTTCGCTCAAGCGCCGCGCCGTTTTCAAACGGCCTATCGTATGCACCCAATGTGCGCGTTCGGCCACAAATTTGGTTTTATTAGACTGCACATCGCCGATAACGTGCCAAACAATATCCGGCAAATCGGCCAGCATTTCCGTTTTCTCAAACCATTCCTGAATATAGTTCTCGCCGAAATCACGCTGACCGGCCGCATACACTTCGCGGATATCGTCTGCCGGAAAGGTCTTGCTGACCGCTACCAGCTTCACCGTATCCGCAGGCCGCCCTGCAGCCTCAGCCGCCTGTTCAACCGACCGGCATACGTCCTGATAGTTTTGTTGCAATACCGACATGGTTTTCTCCTTTAACCCGTTCATCACTCGGCATTTTGAAAATTTTACTTGGTTGAACGGATTTATCTATTTAAAATAAAGCGATTTTATTATTCTAAACCAAAACAAGGCCACATTATGCAGATTACCGACTTACTCGCGTTCGGCGTGAAAAACAAAGCCTCCGACCTCCATTTGAGTTCGGGCATTTCCCCTATGATACGCGTACACGGCGACATCCGCCGCATCAACCTGCCCGAGATGAGCTCGGAAGAAGTCGGTACCATGATTACCTCGGTCATGAACGACCACCAGCGCAAACTCTATCAACAGGATTTTGAAGTCGATTTCTCATTTGAGCTGCCCAATGTTGCCCGTTTCCGTGTCAACGCCTTTATGACCGAACGCGGCCCGGCCGCCGTATTCCGTACCATTCCGAGCACAGTTCTGACGCTGGAAGAATTGCGTGCACCGCGCATTTTCCAAAAAATTGCCGAAAATCCGCGCGGTTTGGTCTTGGTAACCGGCCCGACCGGTTCGGGTAAATCCACCACGCTGGCGGCGATGGTCAACTACATCAACGAAACCCAACCGGCCCACATTCTGACCATCGAAGACCCGATTGAGTTCGTCCACCAAAGCAAAAAGGCGCTCATCAACCAGCGCGAGCTGCATCAGCACACCCACAGCTTCACCAACGCCCTGCGTTCCGCCCTGCGCGAAGACCCAGACGTGATTTTGATCGGTGAGATGCGCGACCCTGAAACCATCTCCCTCGCCCTGACCGCCGCCGAAACCGGCCACTTGGTTTTCGGCACGCTGCACACGACCGGCGCCGCTAAAACCATCGACCGTATCGTTGACGTATTCCCCGCAGGCGAAAAAGAAATCGTGCGCTCCATGTTGTCCGAATCCTTGCGCGCCATCATTTCCCAAACCCTGCTGAAAACCCGCGACGGCAACGGCCGCGTCGCCGCACACGAAATCCTGATTTCCACACCGGCCGTGCGCAACCTCATCCGCGAGAACAAAATCGCCCAAATCAACGCCGCCCTCCAAACCGGTCAGGCCCACGGTATGCAAACCCTCGATCAAGCCCTGCAAACCCTTGTCCGCCAAGGCACCATCAGCCCAGAGCTGGCACGCAGCAAGGCGCAAAACATCGAAAACCTCTCTGTTTTCTAAACCATACCCAGGCCGTCTGAACCCCATCATCCCGTTTTCAGACGGCCTTTCAGCCTGACCGAATACCCGTTTTAAAGAGAATCATCATGAGCGACCTCGCCCCTCTGCACGACCTGTTAAGCGAAATGGTGCAAGCCTACTCACAAAAAAACCAAGCACCGCACATCCCCACCCCGGCCGAAATCGGCACGCATCTTCATCCCCTGCTCGACCGCATGTGTGAAGAGGCCGAAAAACGCAACGCATCCGACATCTTCATCAGCGCAGGCTTTCCCCCTGCCATCAAAGTCGGCGGCACCCTCACGCCCATGCCCCACAAAGCACTGACCGGCGCGGACACCGCCGCCATCGCCGAGTCCACCATGAACCCCGACCAGCTCGAAGCCTTCAACCGCGACTGGGAAATCAACTATTCCGTCCAATCGCGTAGCAACACGCGCTACCGCGTCAACGCCTACCACGAGCAAGGCCGCGTCGGCATGGTATTGCGCCGCGTCAGCCAAGACATTCCCGAGATGAAGACCCTCGGTTTGCCCGAGAAGCTCCAAGAGCTTGCACTCGCTCCGCGCGGCCTGCTGATCCTCGCCGGCCCGACCGGTTCGGGTAAGTCCACCACCATGGCCTCCATGCTCAACTACCGCAACCAAAAGCTGCCCGGCCATATCGTTACCATCGAAGACCCCATCGAGTTTATCTACAAACCTTGCCGCAGCATCTTCACCCAGCGCGAAATCGGCATCGATACCGACAACTGGAAAACCGCCGTTCAAAGCGCCATGCGTCAAGCACCCGATGTCGTCTGTATCGGCGAAGTCCGCAGCGAAGAAAGCATGGAATACGCCCTTCAACTGGCACAAACCGGCCATCTGTGCGTTTTCACCATCCATGCCAGCACAGCCTCCCAAACCATCGAGCGCATCATCAACTTCTATCCGGAAGACCGACGCCAACAGGTTTTGATGGATTTGGCGTTAAACCTCGTCGGCATCATCGGCCAACGCCTCACCATCAAGAAAAACCGCCAACGTACAGCCGTTACCGACCTCCTGCTCAACACTCCGGCCATGCAGGACTTGATTTTCAAAGGCGAATTGCTGGAAATCCGCGACCTGATGGCACGCTCCGGCAGCAACGGCATGCAGACTTTCGACCAAAACCTCTTCAACCTCTACGCACAGGGCCAAATCGAACTCAGCGAAGCCCTGCGCCAAGCGGTATCCGCCAACGATTTGCGCCTGCGCATTCAAATGCACGATGAAGGCAACAATACCGAACGCCTCTACGACCGCATCAGCGACCTCAACCTAATGACCTGATGGCGTAAGCCAAAAAAGGCCGTCTGAACAGATGCGGAAACGAAATCAAGTATTTCGCCGTATCCGTTCAGACGGCCTTATCTCATTTAAAGCATTCTGAAACCGACTGAAAATCCTGTTAAAATCCAATCATTCATCTCATAACAAATAAAACAACCCAACCATGAACACCCCGCCACTCAAACCTCTGATCATTGCTTCCCTACCCGTCTTCGCCAGCGTATTCATCGCCGCCACCCTCGTTTGGCACTTTAACACCCCCAAACTCGCCATGCCCTTCGTACTCGGCATTATTGCCGGCGGTTTGGTCGATTTGGACAACCGCCTCACAGGCCGTCTGATAAACATCGTCATCACCGTCGCCCTGTTTACCCTCTCCTCACTGCTTGCCCAAAGCACCATCGGCACAGGCATCCCCTTCATCTTGGCCATGACCCTGATGACTTTCGGCTTCACCATCCTCGGCACTATCGGCCTCAAATACCGCACCTTCGCTTTCGGTGCGCTCGCCGTCGCCACCTACACCACGCTGACCTACACACCCGAGACCTACTGGCTGACCAACCCCGTCATGATTCTGTTGGGCACTGTCCTATACAGCGTCAATACCCTGATCTTCCAAATTATCCTGCCCCACCGCCCTGTCCAAGAAACCGTCGCCAACGCCTACGACGCACTCAGCAACTACTTCGATGCCAAAGCCGACTTTTTCGACCCCGACGAAGCCGCATGGTTGGGCAACCGCCAAATAGACTTGGCCATGAGCAACACCGGCGTGATTACCGCCTTCAACCAATGCCGCGGCGCACTTTTCTACCGATTGCGCGGCCAACACCGCCATCCGCGTACCGCCAAAATGCTGCGCTACTACCTCTGCGCACAAGATATGCACGAACGCATCAGCTCCGCCCACGTCGATTACAGCGAAATGGCCGAACAGCTCAAAAATACCGATCTCATCTTCCGCATCCGCCGCCTGCTCGAAATGCAAGGCCAGGCGTGCCGCAACGTTGCCTCCTCCCTGCGCAACAACAAACCCTACGCATACAGCAAACGCCTCGGCCGTGCCATGGAAGGCTGCCGCCAATCCCTCAGCCATTTTGCCGAGACCCATGCCGATAATGCCAACCTCCACAATATCCGCCGCCTGCTCGACAACCTCAGCAGCGTCGATTACCAACTGCGACAACTGCAAAACGATGCGTCCCTTGCCGAAAACGACAACGCCGACACCCGCATCGCCGCCCTTGAAAACACCAAATTCCGCAATATCGGCGAAACCGTCCTCAGCCAGCTCAATTTCGAATCCGGCGTCTTCCGCCATGCCACCCGCCTCTCCATCGTCGTGGCCGCGGCCTGCATCATTGTCGAAATCCTCCATCTCAATCTCGGCTACTGGATTCTGCTGACCGCCCTTTTCGTCTGCCAACCCAACTACACCGCCACCAAAAGCCGCGTGTACCAACGCATTGCCGGTACGATTCTCGGCGTGATTGTCGGTTCTCTCGTCCCCTACTTCACCCCGTCCGTTGAAACCAAGCTCTGGATTGTCATCGCCAGCACCACCCTGTTCTTCATGACCCGAAGCTACAAATACAGCTTCTCCACCTTCTTCATCACCATCCAAGCCCTGACCAGCCTCTCGCTTGCCGGTTTGGACGTGTACCACGCCATGCCCATCCGCATCATCGACACCATCGTCGGTTCCGTTATCGCATGGGCCGCCGCCACTTACCTCTGGCCGGATTGGCGTTACCTCACCCTCAGCCACACCGCCGCCCAGACCATCACTGCCAACGGCCGCTATCTTGACGCCATCCTCGACCAGCTGCAAAACGGCAGCCGCGACGATGTCGACTACCGCCTCACCCGCCGCCAAGCCCACGAAAGCACCGCCGCCCTCAGCAGCACCTTGTCCGACATGAGCAGCAACCCGAAAAAATACCAAGACCGCCTGCAAGACGGTTTTACCCTGCTCAAAACCAGCTATGCGCTGACCGGCCACATTTCCGCGCTCGGCGCATACCGCGACCAAGTTCATCACGACGGCAGCGATACCTTCGCCCCATATGCCCGCCTGACCCACCACATCGCCGAACTCCTCAAACAAATGCCGCAGACCGAACCGGCCACCTTCGATGCAAGCATCGAAGCCATCCGACAGGAGTTTGCCGATTTGGAACAGACCGACAAAGAGCAATCCCAACAAAACCAAATCCTCAAACACCAGCTCGACCTCATCATCCGCCAGCTTGCACCGTGTTATCAGGCATTGCACAGACAGTCGGATACGCAAACCGCCTAAACCGATAATACATTTCAACAAAATAAAGGCCGTCTGAAACCTGATTTCCAGATTTCAGACGGCCTTTATTCAGCCATCGAGATTAAAACCGATTACGCGCCGCGTTTTTCCAAAGCAGCAACGGCAGGCAACTCTTTGCCTTCCAAGAACTCAAGGAACGCGCCGCCGCCGGTAGAGATGTAGCTGATTTGATCGGTTACGCCGAATTTGGCAATCGCCGCCAAAGTATCGCCGCCGCCGGCAATCGAGAACGCATCGCTTTGGGCAATCGCTTCGGCCAATACTTTGGTACCGCCGGCAAATTGGTCAAATTCAAACACGCCTACCGGGCCGTTCCATACGACCGTGCCTGCGGCTTTGAGCAGTTCGGCAAGTGCGGCGGCGGATTTCGGGCCGATGTCCAAAATCATATCGTCTTCGGCAACGTCGGCAATGTCTTTGACGACCGCTTCGGCATCGGCGGCAAAGGCTTTGGCAACGACGACATCGGTCGGCAGCGGTACGGAGCCGCCTTTGGCCGCCATTTTCGCCATGATTTTTTTGGATTCTTCCACTAAGTCGTGTTCGGCCAAAGATTTGCCGATGGCTTTGCCTTCTGCCAACAGGAAGGTATTGGCAATGCCGCCGCCGACGATGAGTTGGTCGACTTTGTCAGCCAAAGATTCGAGGATGGTCAGTTTGGTAGACACTTTGCTGCCGGCAACGATGGCAACCATCGGATGAGCCGGTTGTTTCAGGGCTTTGCCCAAAGCGTCGAGTTCGCCCGCCATCAACACGCCGGCGCAGGCAACCGGTGCGGCTTGGGCAACGGCTTCAGTCGAAGCTTGGGCGCGGTGGGCAGTACCGAATGCGTCGTTGACGAACACGTCGCACAAAGAAGCGTAGGCTTTGCCCAGCTCCAAGTCGTTTTTCTTCTCGCCTTTGTTGATGCGCACGTTTTGCAACATCACAACATCACCGGCGTTCAAAGTCGGTTTGTTTTCACGCCAGTCGTTCAATACTTTCACGTCTTTGCCCAACAGTTTGCCCAAATGCGCAGCAACAGGCGCTACATCGTCTTCAGGATGGAATTCGCCTTCGGTCGGACGGCCGAGGTGGGTCATCACGATCACAGACGCGCCGTTGTCCAAGCAGTATTTAATGGATGCGAGCGAAGCGCGGATACGGGTGTCGTCGCTGATGTTGCCGTCTTTAAACGGTACGTTCATATCGGCTCGGATCAGAACGGTTTTGCCTTGAACATTTTGTTCGGTCAGTTTCAAAAATGCCATGATGATTCCTTTGTGATGGTTGGAAACGGGAATGTTTGGGATTATCCGCGAATGAGGCGCGACGGTAAAGATTGGCAACGGCCGCGCTTGATGTGAATCAGCAGATAAGGCCCGGGCCGTCTGAAACATTCGGCCAATCTTTCAGATTTTCCGCTATACTTTGGCGATTGATTTTCATTTTACGGATTAAACCATGTTATGCCGAATTGCTTTAATGCTTGCCTTCGCGCTGCCTGCCGCCTCATGGGCGCAGACGCTTTCTGAAACCCTGCCCAACGGTCTGAAAATCATCGTCAAAGAAGACCACCGCGCGCCTGTGGCCGTTTCGCAGATTTGGTACAAAATCGGCAGCGTGGATGAAAAACCGGGCAAAAGCGGCCTGAGCCACGCTTTGGAACACATGATGTTTAAAGGCACGAAAGACGTTCCCTCCGGCGAGTTCAACCGCCGCGTGTCCGAGCTGGGCGGACAAAACAATGCCTACACCAACCGCAATGAAACGGTGTATTACGAAAACGTCGCCGCCGCCAACCTGCCCGAGATCCTGAAGCTCGAGGCAGACCGCATGCACAACCTCAACTTCAGCGACAAAGAATTCCTCAACGAGATGAACGTCATCCGTGAAGAACGCCGCCAGCGCACGGAAGACACGGCCGACGGCAAAATGTGGGAACAAGCCTACCTTGCCGCCTTTACCCAACCGTCCATGCGCGCCTCCGTCATCGGCTACATGAAAGATTTGCACACCCTAAAAGCCGACGACCTGCGCGCGTGGTACAAACAATATTACGCGCCCAACAATGCCGTATTGGTCATTGTCGGCGATGTCGATGCCAAACAAACGCTTCAGACGGCCGCCAAACTCTTTGGCGATATTCCGGCCAAAGCCCAGCCACCGCGCAACAAACTCCATACCGAACCCTATTTGCGCAAGCCTGTTACAGTCAAAGCCACTTCTCCGGTTACACACCAGCCGCTGATTGCCATCAACTTCCGTGTGCCGAAACTCCAAAAACTCGATGACACGATGCCTTTCGCCCTCGACATCCTCTCCGATATTTTGGCAGGCAACGCGTCCAGCCGTTTTGATAAAAACCTCGTGCGCGGCAAACAAACCGCATTGAGCGCAGGAACGCATTACGACATCATTAGCCGTGAAATGCCGCTGTTCAGCGTAATGGCCATGCCTTCCGAAGGCGTGAAAACCGAGACTCTGATTGCCCAGCTGCGCCAAGAAATCAAAGACATTGCCGACCACGGCGTTTCCGAAGAAGAATTGCAGCGCGTCAAAACCCAGGCAGCGGTCAACGAAATCTACGCCAAAGACTCCATGTCTTCCCAAGCCTCCATGATGGGCCGCCTCGAAGCGCGCGGTTTCCAATATACCGACGAACAAGAAATCCACCGCCGCTTGCAGGCAGTCAGCGCGCAAGAAGTACAGGCCGCCGCCCGGATGTTGACCGACGAGCGCATGAGTACCGTCATCATCGAGCCGCAAAAACCTGCCGCCGCGCCAAGCAAAAAAGCTGCCAAACGCCGATAAACATCAGGCCGTCTGAAAGCCCATACCCTTTCAGACGGCCTTAACAGAAAGCCACAACATGAAACCCACCCTGCTCGCCCTTGCCCTACTCCTGCCCTTAAGCGTCCAAGCCGCCACCGACATCCAACGCTGGCGCAACCGCGACGGCACCCAAATCCTCCTTGTCGAACGCCACGAAAACCCCATCATCGACCTTGAAGTCAGCTTCAAGGGCGCAGGCAGCGTCGCCAATCCGGACGGCAAAAGCCAAGTTGCCGAATTTACCGCCTCCCTCCTGACCGACGGCACCCAAGAGCTGGACGAAGAAGCCTTCAATGCCGAAGCCGACAACATCGGCGCACAAATCAGCAGCGACAGCAATGCCGAAAGCGCATCCGCAGGCTTCCGCAGCCTCAGCAAAGCCGACATCCGCGACAAAGCCGCCAACTTGCTCAACCACTCGCTGACCCGTCCGCGCTTTGACGAAACCGTTTTCCGCCGCCGTCAAATCCAATCCATTACCGGCTTGCAGCAACAAGAAACCACCCCCGACTACACCGCCACGCGCGAACTGACCAAGCTCATCTACCCGAACCACCCCTACGGCAGCGGCGCAAACATAACCGTCGACAGCCTCAAACAAGTTAGTCTGGACGACATCCGCACCTTCCACCGCACCCACTATAGCAAAGACAACGCCATCGTCGCCATCGTCGGCGACCTCAACCGCAAACAGGCAGAGCAACTGGTCGAACGCGTCCTCAAAGACCTGCCGGCCAAAGCCACCGCAACCCACGCCATCCCGCCCGTTCCCAAACAAACCGCCCAACGCCGCGACATCCCCTTTGCCGGCACACAGGCACAAGTCCTGCTCGGCACCTCTCTCATCAAACGCCACGACCCCGACTACTACGCCCTCGTTGCCGGCAACTACATCCTCGGCGGCGGCGGTTTCGACAGCCGCCTCATGAAAGTTTTGCGCGACCAACACGGCTACACCTACGGCGTATACAGCAGCCTCGCCCCGGCGACAGAAGAAGGCACGTTTGCCGTTTCCTACTCCACCCAAAAGAAAAACACCAAAGCCTCACTGGCCGATACCCAAGCCGTCATCGAACAGTTTATCGCCGAAGGCCCGACCGAAGCCGAACTGAAACAGGCCAAAGCCAACATCGTCGGCGGCTTTCCCCTGCGCTACGACTCCAACGACAAACTGCTCAACTACCTGAGCCTGATCGGCCTCTACGACCTGCCTAACGACTACTTGGAAGCCTACCCCAAAGCCATCAACAGCCTGACCGTCGAACAAGTCCGCGACGCATGGCAACGCCGCGTTAAATTCAAAGACCTCAACACCGTCGTTGTCGGCGCAGAATAAAACGCTTTAAAACAACAGGCCGTCTGAAAGATTTTTCAGACGGCCTGTTGTTTGACAATTATTCAGATTACTTATGCACTATGATACAATTTCTTACTTTTTAACTATTAATCATAAAAGGGGTTTTCATGAAAGTATATAAGATATTTAAAGATTCAATAGGCCAATATGAAGCGGTCAAACAAGGCTGGTCTTGGCCTGCATTTTTCTTTGTAGGCATTTGGGCATGCGTGAAGAAAATGTGGGGGTTGGGTATCATCCTTATTATTCTATCTATAATTTTAAGTTTTTTTAATTTTGGAGCTGAAAAACTGGTAAGTATGGACCCCGCCTTCGCAATCTTTCTCCCCTTTCTATTTCTTATTGGTATTACCATTAGAATCCTAATGGGTGCATACGGCAACAAACTGCGTGAAAAAAATTTGATAAGCCGAGGCTATCAGTATCAAAAAAAAGATACTGAATTTATTATTGCTCAGAATCCTCAAATGGCCATTATTCAGTATATTTCAAAATACGAAAAATAAATCGGATTCTTAAAACATAAAGGCCGTCTGAAACCTGTTTCAAGGTTTCAGACGGCCTTTTTGAACCGGTCAATTGCTTATTCAACCGTTACCGATTTAGCCAAGTTGCGCGGTTTGTCCACGTCTGTACCGCGTGCAAGGGCTGCGTGGTAAGACAGGAGTTGCACGGGGATGGTGTGCACAATCGGCGAGAGTACGCCGACGTGGCGTGGGGCGCGGATAACGTGCACGCCTTCGGTGGCGTTGAAGTTGCTGTCGAGGTCGGCGAAGACAAAGAGTTCGCCGCCGCGTGCGCCGACTTCCTGCATATTGGCTTTTACTTTGTCCAACAGGCTGTCGTTCGGGGCAATCACGACAACAGGCATGTTCTCGTCCACCAAAGCCAACGGGCCGTGTTTCAACTCACCTGCAGGATACGCTTCGGCGTGGATATAGGTAATCTCTTTCAGCTTCAATGCGCCTTCAAGGGCGATTGGGAAGTGGATACCGCGACCCAAGAATAGTGCGCTGGTTTTCTTGGCAAATTTTTGCGCCCAAGCGGCGATTTGCGGCTCAAGATTGAGAACGTGCTGAATGCTGCCGGGCAGTTGGCGCAATTCTTCAACGTATGCAGCTGCTTGCTCATCGGAAACCAGACCGCGTTGTTTGCCCAAGGTAACGGCCAAGCCGAACAAGACAACCAGTTGGGTCGTGAACGCTTTGGTAGAGGCAACGCCGATTTCTGCACCGGCGCGTGTATACAGCACCAACTCGCTTTCACGCGGCAGTGCGGATTCCATCACGTTACAAATAGACAGGCTGTGTTTGTGTCCCAAGGATTGCGCGTATTTCAGGGCTTCCATGGTGTCCAAAGTTTCGCCGGATTGGGAAATGGTGATGACCAATTGTTTCGGATCGGCAATCACGTCGCGGTAGCGGTATTCGCTGGCGATTTCCACGTCGGTCGGCACTTTGGCGATGGATTCGAGCCAGTATTTGGCGGTCAGCGCGGCATAGTAGGACGTACCGCAGGCAAGGATTTTGATGCTGTGGATATCGTCGAACACTTCGCGTGCATTCGCGCCGAAGTTTTCAGGTTCGAAACCGCCGTCCAAGAAGACTTCGGCAGTATCGGCGATGGCGCGAGGCTGTTCGTGGATTTCTTTTTGCATGAAGTGGCTGTATGGGCCCAACTCCAAAGAAGCCAAAGACAATTCGGACACTTTAATTGCACGTTCGGTTTGCACACCGGTTTTGTCGAGCAGCTTTTCGATACCGTTTGCGTTCAGCAGGGCGATGTCGCCGTCTTCCAAGTAAGCGATGCGGCGGGTAAAGGCGATCACGGCAGATACGTCGGAAGCGATAAAGGTTTCTTGGTCACCCAAGGCCACCAACAGCGGGCAGCCCATGCGCGCAACAACCATTTGTTCAGGGTTGTCTTGTGCGATAACGGCAATGGCGTATGCACCGTGGAAACGGGCAGTTGCAGCCTGGACGGCTTCAAACAGTTTGCCGCCGTTTTGTGTGTATTCGTGGTTGACGCTGTGGGCGATGACTTCGGTATCGGTTTGCGATTCGAAGGTGTAACCCAAAGCTTTCAGGCGTTCGCGTTCGGCTTCAAAGTTTTCGATGATGCCGTTGTGGACAACCGCGATCATGCCACCGGAAATGTGGGGGTGGGCGTTAGGCTCGGTTACACCGCCGTGGGTTGCCCAACGGGTATGGCCGATGCCGATATGGCCGAACACGCCTTTTTCGCGTGCTGCATCTTCCATCAGCTGCACACGGCCGACACGGCGGACGCGTTTGATTTTGCCGTCCATGTTTACGGCAATACCCGACGAATCGTAGCCTCGGTATTCAAGGCGTTTGAGACCGTCGGTCAGAAAATCGACTACATTGTGATTGGCGCGAATAGCACCTACGATACCGCACATATAAGTTCCTTAGTATCAAAAGTTTGAGAAAATGACTGCTGCTCCGGCTCCCGAAAGCGGCAGTCGGAAAACGCCGTTTTATATTAATTAAAACGGCAAATCTGAGTTTCAGACGGCCTTTTATGTTTCAAGGCCGTCTGAAAACAAATAAAAGATCAACCTTACTTCTTATCGCCTTTTTCCGGACGCACCCAGCCTTCGATGACGGTTTGGTGTGAACGGGCGAGAACAAGTTTGCCATCTTCGCAGTTGCGGGTAATCGCGCTGCCCGCGCCTGTCGTCACTTTGTTGCCGAGGGTAACGGGGGCAACCAGTACGCAGTTTGAACCGATGCGCACTTCGTCGCCGATGACGGTTTTGTGTTTGTTCACGCCGTCGTAGTTGGCAATAATCGTGCCGGCGCCGAAGTTGGTTTTGCTGCCAATCTCGGCATCACCGATGTAGGTAAGGTGGTTGGCTTTGGTGCCGTTGCCGATGGTGGCGTTTTTGACTTCGACGAAGTTGCCGATGTGTACGTCATTAGCCAGTTTGGCTTGCGGACGCAAACGGGCGTATGGGCCGATTTGGTTGTTTTCGCCGACTTCGCAACCTTCAAAATGGGAGAATGGAGCAATTTTGGTGTTGGCACCGATTTTGGCGTTTTTGATCACGCAGTTGGCACCGATTTCGACGTTGTCGCCGAGTTCGACTTCGCCTTCGATCACGACGTTGACGTCAATCACGACATCTTGTCCGTGTTTCAGACGGCCTCGTAAATCGAAACGTGCCGGATCGCGCAGGGTTACGCCTGCTTTGAGCAATTCTTGTGCCTGTTCGGTTTGGAAAATGCGCTCGAGTTCGGCCAGTTGGAGTTTGTTGTTCACGCCGGCGGCCAGATGGGAGGCGCGGACTTGGACGGGATGAACTTTAATACCGTCGGCAACGGCTTTGGCGATGAGGTCGGTCAGATAGTATTCACCTTGGGCATTGTTGCTGGAAAGGCTGTTCAACCAAGCTTCGAGTCTGGCGTTAGGCAGAACCAAAATGCCGGTATTGATTTCTTTCACGGCTTTTTGGGCGGCATCGGCGTCTTTTTCTTCGACAATGGCGGTTACGCTGCCGTTGCTGTCGCGGATGATGCGGCCCAAACCTGTCGGGTCGTTGGGCACGTCGGTCAACAGGCCGACTTCGTCGCCTGCGGCTTCGAGCAGGGTTTCGAGGGTGGCTGCGTCAATCAGGGGGACGTCGCCGTACAACACCAGCGTGCGGCCTTCGGCAGACAGGTGCGGCAGGGCGGTTTTGACGGCGTGGCCGGTACCGAGCTGTTCGGTTTGTTCGACCCAAACGACATCGCGTTTGACGGTGTCCAAGACTTGCTCTTTGCCGTGGCCGATGACGACGCAGATGTTTTGGGGATTCAGGGAGGCGGCGGTGTCGATAACGCGCTCAACCATGGGAAGGCCGCCGATGCGGTGCAGCACTTTGGGCATTTTGGAGTACATGCGCGTGCCTTTGCCGGCGGCGAGGATAACGATATTTAAAGCTGTCTGAGCCATGATACGGTTTCCGTTGTCGTTGTTTGAGGCCGTCTGAAAAGTGGGGCAACAAGTGTTGATTGTTTTTCACTCCGTTTCAGACGGCCTTGGGGATATTGTTATTCGGTTGCTGTCTGTTGGTTGGCAAATTGCGGCTTTTGCCAGTTTTGGCCGCGTTCGCCGTGTTCAGCGTGATCCGCTTGATTGGATTGGACGGCGCGGCGCTCTGGGCGGAACTGGTTGTAATTCATGTTTTTAGAATAAGTACCGTCCTGATAAACGATAGGTGTGCCGGTAGCATATTTTTGGCGTACGGCGGTACGGCCGGATTCGTTGGTGTAGGTTTCCCAAGAGCAACCGGCCAAAACGGCGGCGGCGGTCAGAATTAAAGCGAGTTTACGCATGATGTTGTCCTTGTTTTTAAATGTCGGCAATACCGTGTATTGTACTTGTTTTTTCAAAACTTCACGGCAGTTTTGTGCAAAATTCAAGCAAACCCTGCATATCTTTCGCTATGCCGTCGGCAAATGGCAACGGATGGGCCTTTTCGCCGTACCAAACGGTCTTCATGCCCAAGGCTTTGGCTTGGTGCAGATTGTCGGCGCTGTCGTCCACCATAATGCACTGTTCGGGTTTGACGCCCAACAGGCGGCAGACGTTGAGATAGGCCTGCGGATTGGGTTTGTAGAGCAGGCCGAAGTCGTCCGTGCCGAACAAGTCGTCAAAATGCGCTTCCAAGCCCAACGCCTCAACCAATGCGCGGACATAAAACGAAGGCCCGTTGGAAAATACGGCTTTTCGCCCTTTCAGACGGCCTAAAACGTCATCAGTTCCATCCATACCCTCCACCTTTGCCAAAATTTGCTTAAGCGGGTGACTTTCACGCAAAAATTCATCGATATCGACTTCAGGATGGTGGATTTGCAAACCGGCAAGCGTCGCGCCGTATCGGTGCCAATAATCTTGGCGCAGGTGGGAGGCAGCTTCTTCGGAAAGTTTCAGACGGCCTGCCATGTATTCGGTCATGGCGCGGTTGATGATGTAGAAAATACCGGCTTCGGCATTGTGCAAAGTATTGTCGAGGTCAAACAGCCAAATGGGAGAATGATTCATATCGTGCCTTGATATGCAGATTTTGTTATGATATTTCGTATTTTACCCGTACAAAGGAAAGAGAATGAAACTGAAATTGTCCACCCTCGCCCTGTTGCTGGCTTCGGCAAACCTGTACGCCCAAACCGAAGTGCGTTTGGCCGTACACAAATCCTTCAGCCTGCCCCCATCCGTCATCGCACAATTTGAAAAAGCCAACGATGCCAAAGTGTCCGTCATCAAGGCAGGCAGCGGCAACGAAATGCTCAACAAGCTGATTTTGAGCAAAGCCAACCCGATTGCCGATGCAGTTTACGGTTTGGACAACGCCAACATCGGCAAAGCTAAAGCCGCCGGCATCCTCGCCGCCAGCCAACCCAAATCCGCACCTGTAACCGCTTCCCTGCCTGATGCGCTGGCCGTCGATTACGCCTATGTCGCCATCAACTACGACAAAAAATGGTTTGAACAGAAAAAACTGCCCCTGCCGCAAACCCTGCAAGACCTGACCAAACCGGAATATAAAAACCTTCTGGTAACCCCGTCTCCCGCCACATCCTCGCCCGGCCTCTCCTTCCTCTTGGCCAACATCGGCGGCATGGGTGAAGAAGGTGCGTTCAAATGGTGGGCGCAAATGCGCCAAAACGGCGTGAAAGTCGCCAAAGGCTGGAGCGAAGCCTACTACACCGACTTCACCCAAAACGGTGGCGCCTATCCCCTCGTGGTCAGCTATGCCACCAGCCCGGCGGCCGAAGTCCACTACTCCAAAGGCAAATACAGCACCCCACCCACCGGCAACCTCTTCCTCAAAGGCGGCACATTCCGCCAAGTTGAAGGCGCGGCCGTTTTGAAAGGCGCAAAACAACCCGAACTGGCGGCCAAACTGGTGAGCTGGCTGCAAAGCGGCGAAGTGCAAAAAGCCCTGCCTGCCGAAATGTGGGTCTATCCAGCAGTCAAAAACACACCGCTGCCCAAAGTATTCGAGTTTGCCCAAACCCCGAAACACAGCGATTCCCCCAACCGCGCCGACATCAACACCAAACAAAAACAATGGGTGAGCCGTTGGAGCAAAACCGTTTTACGTTAAACCGAAAAACTTAAAAACACATCAAGGCCGTCTGAAAAAACAAATCATTAGTTTTTCAGACGGCCTTGTTTTACAATGACCTTTTAAACAACTTCACACGCACACACAATTATGAATTTCGATCTTCAAGTCCTCTCCTCCTTCTCCGGTTGGGAACAACTCGCCCAAACCGGCATATCTTTTGGTACCAACCTGCTGGCCGCCTTGGCCATCTTCTTTATCGGCCGCTGGGTCGCCACGCGCGTGGTGACACTGATGAAAGCCGCGCTGACGCGCGCCAAAGTCGATAAAACGCTGGTCAGCTTCCTCGGCAACGTCGCCAACATCGGCCTGCTGATCCTCGTCATCATCGCCGCACTGGGCAAACTCGGCATTCCGACCACTTCCGTTACCGCCCTGATCGGTGGCGCAGGCTTGGCCGTGGCTTTGTCTTTGAAAGACCAACTGTCCAACTTTGCTGCCGGCGCGCTGATTATCCTGTTCCGCCCGTTTAAAGTCGGCGACTTTATCCGCGTCAACGGTTTTGAAGGCATCGTCCGCGAAATCAAAATGGTGCAGACCTCTTTAAGCACGCCGGACAACGAAGAAGTCGTCCTGCCCAACAGCGTGGTCATGACCAACAGCATCACCAACCGCTCCTCCCTGCCCCTGTGCCGAGCTCAAGTCGTTGTCGGCGTCGACTACGCCTGCGACTTGAAAGCCGCCAAAGCCGCCGTATTGAGAGCGGCAACCGAGCATCCATTATGTGTTCAAACCGAAGAACGACCTGCCGTCGTATACATTACCAACCTTGGCGACAGCGCCATCGAAATCACCCTTTGGGCGTGGACGAACGAAGCGGATTTGGCCTTATTCAGATTCGGTTTGAACGAACAGGTCATCGAAAACCTGCGCGAAGCCAACATCAACATCCCATTCCCACAATGTGATGTCCACCTCATTCAGCCGAAAGACTGATTTCAACTTTCAGGCCGTCTGAAACCCGGCGGGTCAAACGCCCGCCCTATTCCACCATTTCCATAAGGAGCCGCCATGTCCCATCTGCAAACCATCGCCGAACACCTGACCAGCCGCCGTCAAACCGTTACCTGCGCCGAGTCCTGCACCGGCGGCCTGCTTGCAGGTGCGCTGACCTCCGTTCCCGGCAGCTCGCAGTGGTTTCACCAAAGCTTCGTCACATACAGCAACCAAGCCAAACAAGACCGCCTCGGCGTCATGCCCGACACCTTGCTGAAACACGGAGCGGTCAGCCGCGAGACCGTCTATGAAATGGCACGCGGCGCAAAAGCCGTCGCGCAAGCGGATTACGCCTTGAGTATTTCCGGCATCGCCGGCCCTGGCGGCGGTAGCGCAGCCAAACCGGTCGGCACAGTCTGGTTCGGCCTGGCCACGCCCGAAGGCTCGTTTGAGCAAACCGTACTATTCCCAGGCGACCGCGAAGCAGTAAGAGGGCAAGCCGTCGAATACGCATTGGCTTTCTTGGCGGAACATTTGGTTTGATAGAAAAAACTCAGGCCGTCTGAAATCTGGAAATCAGGTTTCAGACGGCCTTTTTATCTATTCAAACCATCGGCGGATTTATACGCCCAAAAGCTCTTTGCCGAGGAAGCTGCCTTTTTCGACACCCGGCAGGACGAAGAAATAGCCGCCGCCAAACGGGCTGATGTATTCCTCCAGCGGCTCGCCGTTGAGCAGGTTTTGCACGAAGATGAAGCCGTCGGCAAGGTTGGCCTGATAGCAGATGAACACCAAGCCGACATCGAGCTGGCCGTTGGCGGCGAGGCCGCGCGAGTAGTTAAAGGCGCGGCGGTAGAGCAGGTGTTTTTTCATAAACTCCGGATCGCGCGGATTGGCAAGGCGCATATGGCTGTCTTTGGGCGTGATTTTGCCGTCGGGGTCTTTGGCGAAATCGGCGGTGTCGCCCTCTTTTTTACCGTCCATGGGCGCGCCGCTGTATTTGCGCCGGCCGAAAATATCGGTTTGTTCCTGCATCGGGGTGCGGTCCCAAAACTCGACAAAGTGGCGGATGAGGCGGACGGCCTGATAGCTGCCGTTTTTCGCCCATGCCGGTTCGTCCAAGCTGTTGGCGGCAACGCCCGTCCACAGGACTTGATCGGCGACTTTGGGATCTTCGACTTTTGGATTACCGGAGCCGTCGCGGAAACCTAAAAGATTGCGCGCGGCAATGGCGCCGGGTTCGGCTTTAGGGAGCCAACCGTCTATACTCCAACGGATCACGGCAAACTGGGCGGTATTTTTGATGATGTCGCGCAGGGCGGCTTGGCAGGTTTCGGGGGAAAACGCGCAAATTTGCAGGCTGAGGTCGCCGTCGCACCAAGATTTTTGGAGTTTGTCGTTAGGGAAGTCGCGCATTTCCTGCAAGTGTTTCGGCTTTTTGTCTTTGAGGCCGAAGCGGTCGTCAAAGAGACTGCTGCCGACGCCGACGGTAACCGTCAGCCCGTCGGGGCGGAATTGTTTGCCGAGGATGCCGCTGCCCGCCGGCGGGAGCTTGTCGTCGCCGTCTTGGTATTCGCCGCCTTGGGTGAGGAATTCGATGCGGGCGGTCAGGGCGCGGAACAGGTTTTCAAGTTGTTTGGCGTCTTTGGCGGTAACGTCAAAGGCACACATGATGCCGAATAGCTGGTGTGGCGTGACGATGCCTGCCTGATGCTCGCCATAACACGGATAGGCCAACTCGGAATGTTGGTTGTTTTGGGTTTCGGCGGCGGTTTCGCCTTGTTTTTTACCGGCAAAATAACCGGCAACGCCGATGGCACCGGCGGCAAGGGCAGTTTTGAAAAGGGTTCGTTTTTCGGGTTGTGCCGGTTGTTTGTTTTGGCTCATGGTCTGCTCCTTGGCAGGGAACGGAAAGATTGCAATCGTGTGAAGTAAGGTCGGTTTTCAAGCATATTTTGTGTGGGCGACAATAAGATTCAGACGGCCTTTCAATATCCAAAGGCCGTCTGAAAACACGTTATCTTATTTCAAACCCAAAATGCCACGCAGTTTGGCCAAATCTTCTGCCAAGGCATTAATCGGCGCCTGCAGGGCTTTGCGGTCTTCTTCGCTCAGTTTGTCGTACAGCTCGAAGCCGTCTTGTTTTTTGTATTTCGCCAAAATGTCTTCAACCTGTTTGAAGTTGGCATCGGTTTTTTCCAACAGCGCTTTGTCTTTGGCTTCGATCAGCGGACGGAACAAATCAACGATTTTTTTGGAGCCTTCCACATTGGCTTGGAAGTCGCTCAAATCGGTATGACTGTAACGGTCTTCTTCGCCGCTGATTTTGCTGCCGGCCACTTCTTCAATCAAAACAGCCGCGCCGCCAACCACTTTGCTTGGCGGGAAGGAAAGGGCGTCGATTTCTTTTTGCAGGGATTCAACGTCTTTCATCAGTTTGTCGGCAGTCTCTTTCACGCCGGATACGTCTTTTTTCACCCACAGGGCGTGTTCGATGCGGTGGAAGCCGGTAAAGGCCGCGTCGTTTGCGCCGTCTTTGAAGTCGTCTTCACGCGCGTCGATGGCAGGATCGAGTTCGTTGAAGAGTTCGGCAATCGGCTCGATACGTTCGTAGTGGAAGCGGGTGGCAGCAAACAGGGATTTCGCTTTTTCGATGTCGCCTGCTTTGACGGCTTCGGTAAAGGCTTTGGTTTTAGCGACCAACTCTTTGGCTTCCGCCTGAACATAAGCTTTATAGTCGGCCAGAGGTTGCGCCAGTTTTTCCAAATCGGCTTCGTTGGCAGTGTCTTTGAAGCCGCTGTCGGTAACAATCAGCTTACCGCGCGGATTGGTCAACAGGCCGCAAGTCATTTCGTATTCGCCCGGCAGCAGGGTAACAGTCATTTTGTCGGATAAACCCGGGGCGATGTTTTCACGCTCGTCCACCACCATCACGCCTTTCAGAATTTCCCATTCCAGCTTGCGGCCGCTGTCGTTTTTAATGTTGAACACGACTTGGCCGCTGGGGACGGTCAATTCCATCGGTTCGCAGGCAGTATCGTTCACACCGATATTGACCGAACCGTCGGCATTGGCGGCAGCGGATGCGCCTGAAGCGGCAGGCGCGGCTTTTTCGGCTTCAGGCGGCTGACACGCGGTCAAACCCAGAGCCAACATTACGGACAAAGCAGTCAGATTGAATTTTTTCATTTTCATTCCTTTTTATTTAGTTAACGTTTTTGCCGGCGTGCTGCCGCGCAAAAACCAAATCATGACGGGAACCAGATACAGCAGCCAAATCAGGACTTCGCCTTCGGTTGGGTGGTCGGTATAGCCGAAGAAACCGCCGAGCAGCACGCCTAAAGGGCTGTCTTCATGCAAATATTTCGATGTGTCGAAAGCGATGTCCTGCATCACATTCCATACGCCGGCCTCATGCAGCGCGCGAAACGAACCGGCCAGCAGACCGGCCGCCACCACAATCAGAAACGCGCCCGTCCAACGGAAAAATTTCGCCAAGTTCAGGCGCATACCGCCCTGATAAATCAGCGTACCGATGACAACCGCCACCAACAGCCCCAACACCGCACCTATCGGCATAGACCATGTCGGGCTTTGCTGGAACACGGCCAGCAGGAAAAACACGCTCTCCAAACCTTCGCGCGCCACAGCCAAAAACGCCATGCCGACCAAGGCCCAACCCTGGCCGCTGCCGCGGTTCAAGGCCGACTGAACAGAATCCTGAAGATGCTGTTTCATCGAACGCGCGGCCTTCTTCATCCACAAAATCATGTACGTCAGCATGGCCACAGCCACCAGGCCGATGACGCCGACCACCAATTCCTGTTCTTTTTGCGGAATCTCGCCCGTAACGGAATGAATGCCGTAACCGATACCCAAACACATGGCCGCAGCCAAAAACACACCCAGCCAAACCTTCGGCATCAGCTCGCTGTGTCCCGACTGTTTCAAAAAACTGGCAACAATACCGACGATCAGGGCGGCTTCGATGCCCTCGCGCAGCATAATCAATAAAGCAATCAGCATAAAAAACTCTAAAGTGAAACGTTCATTTGTTAACGCATTTATAACGCTTTATGTTTAATAATGCAAATTATTTTTATTTTTTAATAACCCTATATTTATTAAGATTTTTTAAAAGAAAATAACGAACGTAATCAATAAAAACTAAAAGGCCGTCTGAATTTTATTTTTTCAGACGGCCTTAAAAACAGTAACTAATTGTAAATAAATAATAAAAAAGTTCCATAGTATAAAATTCTCTATCAGTTATATTTTCAAAATTTATCAAATTTAAAAGGTTGATTTACAACAAAAATTAAAACCGCCTTATCTTTTATAGTTGGCATATTGCTGGTGCAATCAGCAATCCATGACATAACAAACGCATAACAAAGGAACCCTCCTATGCCACGTTTAAAACTCCACCAAATCGCTTTGGCTTTGGCCGTTTCTGCCGCTCTGACCGCCTGCGGCGAGAAAACGGCTCAAACAACCGAAACCTCTCAAGCTGCTTCTGCCGCGAGCGCTGCCGATACTGCCGCAAGCACCGCCGCCGTTTCGGCCCCTCAAAATTCCGCCGATGTTTCTGCCGAAGACAAAGCCCTGTTGGAACGCGCGCAAGCTACGTTCAAACCTTTGCCTGACTTAGCCGAAATGCAAAAAGTCCGTCCGTTTACCGAAGAACAGGTCAAACTCGGCCAACAACTTTGGTACGAAAACCGCCTGTCCAAAGGCAACACCGTCAGCTGTAACTCTTGCCACAACTTGGCAACTGCCGGCGTGGACAACATGCCGACCAGCGCGGGCCACAAAAGCCAATTCGGCGGCCGTAACTCCCCAACTGCCCTGAATGCCGCCTTGTTGGGAAGCCAATTCTGGGACGGCCGTGCCGCCGATGTGGAAGAACAAGCCGGCGGCCCATTGCTCAACCCGGTTGAAATGGCCAACGCTACCGAAGCCGATGCCGCCGCCAAAATCGCCGGTATCCCTGAATACCAAGAAAAATTCAAAGCCGCATTCCCTGAAGACGGCGCGGTTTCCTTCAAAAACATCACCACCGCATTGGGCGCGTTTGAACGTACCCTGCTGACCCCGACCCGTTGGGACGACTACCTCAAAGGCAACGTATCTGCCCTGAGCGAACAAGAACGCAAAGGCGTACGCGCATTTATGGATAACGGCTGTATCGCTTGTCACAACGGCGTCAACTTGGGCGGTACCATGTTCCAAAAATTCGGTTTGGTGGATGGCCCTTACTGGAAACACATCGACGATCCTAAACACGACAAAGGCCGTGCGGACGTAACCAAAAAAGCCGAAGACGAATTCTTCTTCCGTGTTCCCGGCTTGAGAAACGTTGAACGCACCTATCCATACTTCCACAACGGCAGCGTTTGGGAATTGGATAAAGCCGTCAACATCATGGCGAAAGCCCAATTGGGTAAAACCCTGGCTCCGGAAGACACTGAAAACATCGTTGCCTTCTTGAAAGCCCTCTCCGGCAATGTTCCAGAGTCTGCCCGAACCATGCCTGAGCTGCCTGTATCCACCGATGTTAAATCCCAACCTGACAACAAATAAGGTTTAGCACAAAACAAAGGCCGTCTGAAAATCCGTTTCAGACGGCCTTTTTGTTGCCGGCCATATGGGCGCATTTGTTTCACGATTCCACACAATATGGTAATCTTGAGCCGATTTTCACCATACATCCGAAAGGAACATCATGAGCCTGATTATTGAAGACTTGCAAGAAGGCCACGGCAAAGAAGCCGTCAAAGGCAAAGAAATCACCGTACATTACACCGGCTGGTTGGAAGACGGTACCAAATTCGACTCCAGCCTCGACCGCCGTCAACCGCTGACCATCACTCTGGGCGTCGGCCAAGTGATTAAAGGTTGGGATGAAGGCTTCGGCGGTATGAAAGAAGGCGGCAAACGCAAGCTGACCATTCCTTCCGAAATGGGCTACGGCGCACACGGTGCAGGCGGCGTGATTCCTCCGCACGCGACTTTGATTTTTGAAGTCGAGCTGCTGAAAGTATACGAATAAGCATTTGACGCTTCAAAAGACCGAGGCCGTCTGAAACCTGAAGTTTGGTTTTTCAGACGGCCTGTTTTTATCAAGATTCGGTATAATGCCCTCTTTTACAAGCAAACCATTTCCCAAGGAACCCCCATGCTTTTACCCGAACAAGTCAAAACCCTGATTGAAGGCGTTACCCCTTGCGAACACGTCGAAGTCGAAGGCGACGGCCATCACTTCTTCGCCGTAATCGTTTCCTCCTCATTTGAAGGCAAAGCCCGCCTCGCCCGCCACCGCCTGATTAAAGACGGCCTCAAGCCGCAACTCGAAAGTAACGAATTGCACGCGCTGTCGATTTCCGTTGCCGCCACTCCGGCCGAATGGGCGGCCAAACAGGCTTAATTCGGAATCAAACAAAAGGCCGTCTGAAACTTCAGACGGCCTTTTTCATACATATTAAACAGCGCAGGCAATCGATACAAACGCCAAACCGCATTCCACAATACGCAATCGCGGCGTAAACCCTACCGGTACAACCGCCAAACTAGCCCTGCCGTTTCGGGAAAAACTGCACCACATTCTCCCCTTGCGGCAACACCAATTTCTTCACGGCATGGCCGTACACGGTTTCAAGCGTGATGTTCAGACGGCCTTCGTTGGCAAAAATCTTATCCACACATTCCTTGGCCGCTTGCGGATTGCTGAACTTCAACGCGTTCCACAATCCCAAGGTTTCCATGTCCTGCCAAAACGTCTCGGCTTTTTTATAGCTCAACTCAAGCTTGGCCGTGTCGGTCACCGGATCGTAAAAGCCGTTGTCGGCGAGCATATCGCCCAAGTCGTGCATATCAATCAGCGTGGGCGCTTCGCATTCGATGCCTTCATGGTTCAGACGGCCTGTCAGCTCGGCCAGGCTGTCGCGGCCAAAGTGCGTGAAAAACAATAATCCGTCGGTTTTCAAGGCAGCGGCCCAGTTTTTCAATACCGGCAAAATATCGTCAGCGCGGCTGAGGCTGAGGTTGGCCCACAACATATCGGCAGATGCTTCGGGCAACGGCGCGGTCAGGGCTTGGCAATGCTGCGGGATGGTTTTGCCGGTCAGCTTCTGCCAGAAACCGCCTTTGCGCGCGGCGGCGGCGGTTTTCAAAAAATCGGCATTCGGATCGTATTCTTCAAACACAGCGTCGGGATAACGCGCGGCCAGCAGGCTGCGGCTGATGTCGGCATCGGCACCAATCAGCATGATGCGTTTGGGTGCATTGCGGACCAGCTGCAGGCGCTCGTCGGTGTCTTGGGCGAGATGGCGGTGAATCTGCCAGCGTTTGTCTTGTTCGGTCATGGTGGGTCGTGTCAGCGGGCTTTGCCCGACAATGTTTTTATGGTTTAAGGCTATTTCAGACGGCCTTTTCGACAAAATTGCGGTAGGTTTCGGCAAATTCGTCGGCATGGCTTAAAAAGGGTGCGTGTGCGGCTTTATCGATAAGGACCAACTCGCTGTTGCTCAAATGGCGGTGTAAATATTCGCCCATGCGCGGCGGCGTGATGGCGTCTTTCTGTCCAAACACCAGCAGTGACGGCGTTTGAATCAGCGGCAACAGCGGACGCGCATCGGCATGGTTGACCGCTTCAAGCGCGGCCTGTAAGGCGGAAGGCGTGCCGCAGCGCGCCAAATCGGGCAATACGCGGTTTAAGATTTCGCCGGAATGCGGCGTGTGCAACAGTTGCAGCTGTAGAAACTGTTTAATATGTTTGGCATAATCCTGCTGGAATGCGCCGACCATCTTGCCCAAGGCAGGTTGCGCCAAGCCTTCGGGATAATCCGTATCGGCAGTCAATCGGGCAAAACTTGCCGTCAGGCAGAGCGATTGGATTTTGTCGGGATAAAGCGCGGTCAAATACAGGGCAACCAGTCCGCCCAGCGACCAGCCGAGAATGTGTGCCGGCGTGTCGATTTGTCCGGCAAAGGCTTCGGCAACGGCGGCAATATCAAACGGTTCGGCAAAAGGCGCATCGCCGTGTCCGGGCAAATCAAGCGCGCGGACGTCCCAATCGGCAGGCAGGCGCGGTATCAAATCGTCGAATACATGGCGGTTCGCCGCCCAACCGTGTATCAGATAAACTTTTTTGGCGGAGTGTGGCATGAATGTTCTTTCTTGGTGGCGCAGTTTGAAACAGCTCAATGCGCGACGTTGCGTATTATGCCACGATTCCGTTTCAGACGGCCTTTGCCGAGGATGCGCAAACGATTTGACGGAATATTTTATCGACGCGGCACAAAGCTGCCCTTTGTGTTTCCGCCATGTCGCAGGTGGGGCAGTGTGCGGCAGTTGTCAGAAAAAGCCGCCCGCATTTGATAGAATGTGGGCCTCGCTGTATTACGAACCGCCCGTCAGCAGCATGATACGCGAGCTGAAACACTTGGCCGATTTGGGCATGAGCCGGCCGTTGGCGGATTTAATGTGTCAAAATGCACCGGACTGGCTGACGACGGAACACTTTGATTTTGTCCTGCCCATGCCTTTGAGCAAAGAGCGGCGGCTCAAGCGCGGATTCAACCAAAGCGAGGCGTTGACGGATATTTTGGCAAAACGCTACGGCTGGACGCTGCTGCCGCGCCACGCGGTTTTCAGACGGCACGGCGAGCCGCAAAGTACGCTGAAAAGCGACGAACGTCGGCGAAATATCAAGAATGCATTTAAAATCAAAGCCGAATTGCCGAAGGCGTGTAATATTCTGTTAATTGACGATGTCTTTACCACCGGCTCGACTTTAAACGAATTGGCGAAAACGCTGAAAAAATCAGGCGCAGGTAAGATTTTTTGCTGGAGCTTGGCGCGGCCGCCAATGAAAAAATAGCTTAAAGTTTTTGACACCCATGGAACATTTCGGCATTATGCCACTCTATAAGTGATTGATTTATATGTTTACCATAGTTTTGTACCAACCCGAAATCCCGCCCAATACGGGCAATATCATCCGCCTGTGCGCCAATACCGGTGCTGATTTGCACTTGGTTAAACCGCTTGGTTTCCCTCTGGATTCATCCAAAATGAAACGCGCGGGCTTGGATTATCACGAGTTTGCCAAACTGACGGTACATGAGAATTTCAATGATTGCCTCAAGGCACTCGAAGGCCACCGCATTTTCGCGCTGACCACCAAAGGCTCCACCCGCCCCGACGAAGTTTCCTTCCGCGAAGGCGACGTGTTGCTGTTTGGTCCCGAAACACGCGGCCTGCCTGCCGAAGTTCTCGACAGCCTGCCTGCCGGACAAAAAATCCGCCTGCCGATGATGCCCGACAGCAGGAGCATGAATCTTTCCAATACCGTCGCCGTCATTCTGTTTGAAGCATGGCGACAAAACGGTTTTGCCGGCGGCGTATAACAGGCCGTCTGAAACCGCTGCGTTATCAACTCAAGAACGGAACCCGTTTTGACTTTTACTAAAAAAAACCTCCTTTCCCTAGCCGTCGCCACCATCGGCGTTCTTTCCATCAATGCCGCCGTCGCCGACAGCGTGGTCCGAGTCGAAAAACTGCATCCTTCTGCCAACCGCAGTTACAAAGTTGCCGGCAAACGCTACACGCCGCTGACCCAAGTTTCCTCTTTCAGCCAAACCGGCAAAGCCTCATGGTACGGCAACCAATTCCACGGCCGTAAAACTTCCAGCGGCGAGCGTTACAATATGAACGCCCTCTCCGCCGCCCACAAAACCCTCCCTATTCCCAGCTACGCACGCGTGACCAATATGCAAAACGGCAAAAGCGTCATCGTCCGTGTCAACGACCGCGGCCCTTTCCACGGCAACCGCGTCATCGATGTTTCCAAAGCCGCCGCCCAACAATTGGGTTTCATCAACCAAGGCACAGCCAACGTCAAAGTTGAGCAAATCATCCCCGGCCAAACCACCGCTCAAACCATTATTTCCCCAAACAACAAAGAATTTTTTGTTGATTTGAAATCCTTCGGTACCCAACGCGAAGCGCAGGCTTATTTGAACCAAGCCGCACAAAGCCTGCCGTCAGACAGCAAAGTCATGCTTGAAAAACGCAACTACGAATACGTTGTCAAAATGGGTCCGTTCAGCAGCCAAGAACGTGCCGCTGAAGCAGGCGAACGCGCCCGTCATCTGAACCTGGCATCCGCCATCTGATTTCGTCCGCGTTACCGCTGAAGTTTGATACAATACAAGGCCGTCTGAAACCCGATTGCAAGGTTTCAGACGGCCTTTTTTAATCACAGGGGAACACCATGATCAGCAGGCTCACAGGCAAATTGATTGAGAAAAATCCGCCGCAGGTCGTTATCGACGTCAACGGCGTCGGTTATGAAGCCGACGTTTCCATGCAGACTTTCTACAACCTGCCCTCCGTTGGCGAAACCGTCCATCTCTACACTCAGCTTGTCGTCCGCGAAGACGCGCATTTGCTGTTTGGTTTCGCCTCAGCCGAGGAACGCGCCACCTTCCGCCAACTGGTCAAAGTCAGCGGCATCGGTGCCAAAACCGCATTGGGCATTTTGTCGGCCATGAATGCCGACGAGCTGGCGCAAGCCATCGCCGAAGAAGACGTCAAACGCCTCTCTTCCGCGCCCGGCATCGGCAAGAAAACCGCCGAACGCATGGTGTTGGAACTGCGCGGCAAACTCGTATCCCATACCGTTTCAGACGGCCTGTTTGCCCCTGATGCCGTTGCCGACGAAAGCCAAGACATCATCAACACTCTGCTTGCCCTCGGCTACAACGAACGCGAAGCCAAAGCCGCCACCAAAGGCATTCCCAAAGGCACGGAAGTCGGTGAAGGTGTGCGCCTGGCCTTGAAAAACCTGCTCAAATAAGGCCGTCTGAAACATGAAAACCGCCGTCCTGAGTGCCGCCTTGCTTCTAAGCGCATGCGTTTATACCGAGACTCCGTACGGGCGCACCGCCGTCTTAGACCTGCCCGTCCACTCGCAAACCACCGTCAACAAAACCGTGACCATCAACGCCCCGCCCGGGACGACCGTCATCTATCAAGACAGCGAACCCGTCCGCAATTACCCGGCCTATCCCGTTCCCCGCCGGGTTTATCGTTATCGATAAACAACGCTGACCGTTTGAAACCATAGGTTCAGACGGCCTGTTGAGAGACCAACCATGAAATACATCCTTCCCCTGCTTTTACTCCTGAGCGCCTGCACACCGGACACCAAGACCACGGATGCCGCATCCGCCCCCAAAACACACGGCTTTGCACACCGCCTGACCGAAGGCGAAAAACTACTGACCCAAGCCCTCATCAAACAAGACCTCGCCGCCTACTTCAAACACGAAACCGGTGGCGCATTTGCCGAACAAGCCCCCTTATTCTCGGCCCAGCAACTTGCCGAACAGAAAAACATCCCCAAAAACGATGCCATCGGCGTTTACGGCAAAATCATCAAAACCCAAGGCCGCACCGCCTGGCTGCAAACCGACAAGCAAACCCTCAAACTCGATTTGGCCGAACCGCTGCAAGAAGCTCAAGGCGAAGTTACCCTTGTCTGCCAACACGAAAACACCGCATTCCAAGACTGCCAAACAGAAGAAAACTTCGCCCGACGTTTTACCGAACAAATTTTCTCGGCGGTCGAGTCCGGACGCGTATCCGCCCAAACAGACGCACCGGCCGAAGAAATCATGGCCGGCCGCCTCATCCCGTTTTTAAGTGCTGCCAGCGACTTTACCGGCAACTTCAAAGCCTGCGCCACTACCATGACCGAATACTGCACCAGCCGCCTGGCACGCGAAATGCCCGAATCCGCAGTCCGCAAAAAAGCACAGGAATTGGGTTTGACCGAAATAGCATTTAAAAAGAAAAAATAAATATTTAGGCCGTCTGAACCCTATGGCGGCTGTGTTATAATCCGCACCTCATACAGGTCGGACAGACAGTCGCCGCGTATCGCGTAAGGCATACGGGGAGGAAAGTCCGGGCTCCACAGAGCAGAATGCCGGCTAACGGCCGGGCGCGGTAACGCGACGGAAAGTGGAACAGAAAGCAATACCGCCGATGATTGCCTTCGGGCAAAACAGGTAAGGGTGAAAAGGTGCGGTAAGAGCGCACCGTGCATTTGGTAACAAAGCGCAGCAGGCTAAACCCCATTCGGAGCAAGACCAAACAGAACGCGATGACGCTGCTCGCCGAGCGTTCGGGTAGGTTGCTTGAGCACACCAGCAATGATGTGCCTAGAGGAATGACTGTCCTCGACAGAACCCGGCTTACCGTCCGAGCTGTATGTCCCCATACCGCGGCAGGTTTTAAAAACCTGCCGCATTTTTATAAAAATAAAAAGGCCGTCTGAAACCTGAATCTTGGTTTCAGACGGCCTTTTTTTAAACCGCTGTTTATGGACGGTATTCCGGTTTCATGCCGTTGGGCAGAAGCTGCCATACATAGCCGGTGGTTTTCATTTTGCCGGCCACTTCGCCTGCTTCGTCGCCATAGCCCCAGAAATAATCCACACGGACCGCGCCTTTAATCGCGCTGCCGGTATCTTGCGCCATAATCAGGCGGTTGAGGGCTTTTTTGGTGATCGGATGGGCAGTGGCGACAAACAGCGGTGCGCCAAGCGTGATGTAGTGGCGGTCGATGGCACCGGCGTATTCGCCCATCAACGGCGTACCCAATGCTCCCACCGGGCCGGAATCACTGCTGCCGGTTAGCTCGCGGAAGAAGACGTAGCTTGGGTTTTGTCCCAAAACTTCGGCAAGGCGGCCGGGGTTTTGCTTCATATAGGCCTTGATGCCCTGCATGCTGGTCTGACCCAGCGGCAGATAGCCTTTGTCGGCCATATAGCGGCCGATGGAAACATACGGATGTTCGTTTTTATCGGCAAATCCGACGCGGATGTATTTGCCGGACGGCGTTTTCAGACGGCCTGAACCTTGAATGTGCATAAAGAAAAGTTCGACCGGATCATCTGCATAACCCAAAATCGGCGCTTTGCCGTTAAGCGCGCCGCCGTTGATTTGGCTGCGGGTGTGGTAAGGAACGAAACGGCTGCCTTCAAAACGGCCTTTCAGCGCAGTGCTGCGTGCTGTAATCGGGAATCTGGACAAATCGGCCGTGTATGTGCCGCTGTTGTCGACGACGCCGCTGTTTGGGCCGGTTTGGCGGATGCGGACGGTGGCTTTGCTGCCCCTCAAGTTTGCAGCCAGCGGAACGGAAACGAAATCGTTCGGAATGCCGTAAATAGGGAAACGGGATTGGCTTGTGGATTTGTCGTCGCCGTGCAGGACCGGTTCGTAATAGCCGGTAATGGTGCCGGCAGGATTGCCGCCGTTATCGACGCGCCATGCGGTGAAATAGCGCTCGAAAAAGTGCTTGGCTTGGAAATGGTGCACCGGCGTTTGCATGGCCTGGATACAAACGTCCTGCCAGCCTTGGCGGTTTTTAAGTTTTTCACAGCCTAAGCGAAAAGACTGCAGGCTTTTGGTAAAGTGTTGGAGGTCCCAGTGCGGCAATTCGTTGTAGGAAACAACGGTGTAGTTTGCTCCTCCCCCGCTCACTGTCGCACCGATGGGGTCAGGCGTACCGGTGGGGCGGTCAGGGCCTTTGATAACGCTGGTGTCGGTTTCGGGAAGGTTTTTAATGCTTTTGCTCGGACAGGCGGCAAGAATGGCTGCGGCAATACTGACGAGCGTGATGCGGTACAGATGTTTTTTCATGGAATCAATAGCGTGTCGAAAGGCCGTCTGAAAGCTATTTTTCAGACGGCCTATGTTGGAAAGTGCTGATTTTAACACAAAAAAGCGATTTATCGGCACGGCGGCAATTTGACGACAACCGTATCGGCCAGCATATCGTAGAGCGTACGGCGGTCGCGTTTGACCGAGAAGAGCATAATAAAGTTGATCAGTGTAATCAGTAGTGAATAAATTAAAATATTTCCTTTTAATACAAAGTATGCAGCAAACACAATGGCAAGTACAATTAAGCCCCATGCAACTTCTCGTACCAATACTGTACCAAGAAAACCCGGATTGCTGCCATTGCTTTTCAATACTCGAATACGCATGATCTTTTTACCCAAGGATTGACCATAGCGGCTCATGTAATAAAGCTGAACAATACCGACAATTAAATATACGATAGAGGTCAATCCTAGCATCTGTGTCATATCGGCCCGCTCGCTGACACTTATTATAAGCTCTTGTGTAAAAGCAATATTTTTCTGCTTGGCAATTGCTGCTGTCTCAGTATATAAAATATAATAATAGGGTAAAAAAATAATTACATTAAATAAATAATTCAACAAATATGCTGCGACCCGTGACCATACTGAAGCAATATGGACATCCACTATTTCTGTTTTAGGCAAATCCGACAAATTGATTTCGCTCATTTAATCTTCCTCTGTGCTATTTAATGAGATGCAATTTCATTGCCATCTTAACCTATTTTTCCATCATTCTAAAAAATTTCGATAAAAACCTTTACATTTTCCGCAGACGGCGTTAAAACGTTTGTTTTCCCCTTTTTTATAGTGGGTTAACAAAAGTCTGAACAAAGTGGCAGGCGATGCCGTTCCGGTTTTTGTTAATGCACTATAAACTTATCCGGATTTTCTTTGTAAGGAGTAACACATGAAAGTAGGTTTCGTCGGCTGGCGCGGTATGGTCGGCTCTGTTTTGATGCAGCGTATGAAAGAAGAAAACGACTTCGCCCACATTCCCGAAGCGTTTTTCTTTACCACTTCCAACGTCGGCGGCGCTGCCCCTGATTTCGGTCAGGCAGCCAAAACATTGTTGGATGCCAACGATGTTGCCGAATTGGCAAAAATGGACATCATCGTTACCTGTCAGGGTGGCGATTACACCAAATCCGTCTTCCAACCCCTGCGCGACAGCGGCTGGAACGGCTACTGGGTTGACGCGGCTTCTTCCCTGCGCATGAAAGACAACGCGATTATCGTCCTCGACCCTGTCAACCGCAACGTCATCGACAACGGCCTCAAAAACGGCGTGAAAAACTACATCGGCGGCAACTGTACCGTTTCCCTAATGCTGATGGCCTTGGGCGGCCTGTTCCAAAATGATTTGGTCGAATGGGCAACCAGCATGACCTACCAAGCCGCTTCCGGCGCGGGTGCGAAAAACATGCGCGAACTCATCAGCGGCATGGGCGCGATTCACGCCAAAGTGGCAGACGAGCTTGCCGATCCTTCCAGCGCGATTCTCGACATCGACCGAAAAGTGTCCGATTTCCTGCGCAGCGAAGACTATCCGAAAGCCAACTTCGGCGTACCGCTCGCCGGCAGCCTGATTCCGTGGATTGACGTGGACTTGGGCAACGGCCAGTCCAAAGAAGAATGGAAAGGCGGCGTGGAAACCAACAAAATCCTCGGCCGCAGCGACAATCCGACCGTAATCGACGGCTTGTGCGTACGCATCGGCTCTATGCGCTGCCACAGCCAAGCCATCACCCTGAAGCTGAAAAAAGACCTGCCCGTTTCCGAAATCGAAGCGATTTTGGCAGGCGCGAACGACTGGGTGAAAGTCATCCCCAACGAAAAAGAAGCCAGCATCCACGAGCTGACGCCTGCCAAAGTTACCGGCACGCTGTCTGTTCCTGTCGGCCGTATCCGCAAACTGGAGATGGGTGGCGAATACATCAGCGCGTTCACTGTCGGCGACCAACTCTTGTGGGGCGCTGCCGAGCCGTTGCGCCGCGTATTGCGCATTATCTTGGGCAGCCTGTAATTTAGGTTGGCATGAAAAAAGCAACGGTTTGGGCCGTTGCTTTTTTTGTCACAAAAAGGCCGTCTGAACCTTTCAGACGGCCTTGTTTCCTATTCTTTTTTACCGGCCAAACCGATTTCTTTGGTGGAATCGCCAACTTTGATTTGCGCCTTACCGGCAATTTCTTCAGCCTGCGGGCCGAAGAGTTTCAAATCGTAACGGCCGTTTTCGATACCGTTCAAACTGGTTTTACCGCTGATGGCGGCTTTTCCGTTGTTATTGGCAATGCCTGCGGCAAGCAGGTCGACATTATTGTGGGAAGCCATGCTGCTGATTTTGCCGTAACCTTGTTTTTTATCAAAATCGACGGTGTATTTCAGACGGCCGCTGCGGTCGTCGCCATTAAACGCGATACCCGAATACTGATAGCTGCCTTGTTTGGGCAAATTGCGATACGCAGTTTCATCGCCTTGTACTTCGCCGACGGTGAATGTGTATGTATCGAGGTTTTGCAGCTTGCCTGCGTCATCGGCTTTTTGTTTGGCGTAACGCGCGGCAACAGTGGAATAATTTTGTTTATACACTTGGAAATCTCCCGTTTCCAAAGTGATGACTTGGCCGTTTACCTTAATTTTTTGGGCGTAGTCGTAAGAAGATACTTTATCGGTTTTCAAAAAGCCGGTATCGAGTTTGCCGCCTTTTTGCAGGGTTTGCGTTTTACCGTTGGCCGTCAGCTCCAACGTACCGTTATCAGGGACGGATTCGTTCAATTCAACGGACAACACGCCTTTCGGATGCGGATTGAGCGGCTCGGTCACGGCATTCGACAAGCCGCTTGTTGCGCCACCACAGGCAGCCAACATCAAAGACAGGGAAGCAGTCAAAGCAGAAATGCGGAGGGTTCTCATCATTTTTTCCTTTCCTTTTTATTTGGTATGATATTTATCATATACCTAAAAAAATGAACAATAAATGATTTTTGTCAAAATTAAGCATTTTAAATATCTATTTCATAAATATTGAAACATTTTTAAAACAACGGATATTCCGTTAATCTAGTATCCCTTCCGCTATAATCATTTTATTTTGCAAACGGATTTCATCATGCCGAAAATCACCCTTATCGCCGCCTACGCCGCCCGCCGCTGTATCGGCATCAACAACACTATGCCTTGGCATTTGCCTGAGGATTTTGCCTTTTTCAAATCCTACACCACCGGCAAACCCGTCATTATGGGCCGCAAAACATGGGAATCTCTGCCGCGCAAACCGCTGCCCGGCCGTCAAAATATCGTCATCACCCGCCAAGATTATCAGGCCGAAGGTGCGCAAACGGCGGCTTCTTTGGAAGATGCGCTGGCTTTGTGTCAGGGGGCTGAAGAAGTCATCATCATGGGCGGAGCGCAAATTTATGCACAAGCTCTGCCGATTGCCACCGATTTACGTTTGACCGAAGTTGGTTTGGATGTGGACGGCGATGCGTTCTTTCCTGAGTTTTCCACAGAGACATGGCAAGAAGCCTCTCGGGAAAACCATGTTTCCGCCAAAGGCATCGAATACGCGTTTGTGCATTATGTGAAGGCATAATCCGACAATGTAAAGGCCGTCTGAAACCCTGTTTTTCAGGTTTCAGACGGCCTTTTTACTTCATTTGTTTACGGCATACCGTTTAAGCCGTTTTGTTTTTCAAAGGCAGTTTGATATGCGGTTTGGCCGGCTTGGGCGCTTCTTTCAGTCCAAGTTCAATTTGCTGCTCTTCGCTCAACAAATTGCTCCAATCGCCTTTTTTATACCAGTCGCGGCCATCCAATTCGATGGGGTGTTGGATGCGTTCGCAACCGTTGCCGCATTGCAAATCGTCTTCTTTGCAGTATTTGTCGCAACCCCAGCAGATACGCTCGGGATTTTTCGGGAAAATGGGAAATTTCTTGGCCATGATGTTCTTCTTTTGTTTGTGTGCGGTATGGGCAGAATTATAAGTGATTTGAATGGGACTGGCGGCGGGTTTATCGTGTTTTACGCTGATTTTTTAAGATGTGTTAACCTTTCAGACGGCCTATACTGTGAAAACTATCCCTATTCAGTACAACAAGAGGACCCAATATGAACATATGCCGTCTGAAGCCTGAATTTGTCGAGCCTTTATCCCTCGCGCTGTTTGAGGAATGGCACGATTTTGCGCCGTGGTCGTCCCTGGACAAAATCCGTGCGTATTACGCGCAGTGCCTCGATGGGGATGACTTGCCGCTAGCGTTTGCGGCTGTGGATAAGGAAGGGCGGCTGATGGGTTCGGCGGCATTGAAGCCGTTTGATATGGCGTGTTTTCCCGAATACGAATATTGGCTGGGCGATGTGTTCGTTTTGCCGCAATTTCGCGGTTTGGGCGTAGGCAGGCAGCTGGTTTCGTTTTGTCTGGATAAAGCACGCGAACTGGGTTTGCCGCATCTGTTTCTCTATACGCCGGATGTGCAGGCTGTGTATGAAAAGTTCGGCTGGAAAGAAATCACACAGACTTGGCACAACGGGGAAACCGTATCCGTCATGAAATTGGATTTATAGCTTGAAAAGAATAAAAGGCCGTCTGAACATTTGGTTTCAGACGGCCTTTTATTTTAAATTATCCACAACTACCCTATCCGTTTAAACGGCGGCAGACAGGCCAATAATTGCTGGCCGTAGCGTTGCGTTTTGACGCGGTTGTCGAGGATGGTCACACGGCCGTAATCCTGTTCGGTACGGATAAGGCGGCCGACGGCTTGGATCAGTTTGATGCTGGCTTCAGGCACCGTGATTTCGATAAAGGGATTGCCGCCGCGTTGTTCAATCCAGCGATTTTGGGTTTTCTCGATGGGGTTGTCCGGCATGGCAAACGGCAGCTTGGCGATAATGACCTGTACGCAGGCCGTGCCGGGCAGGTCGAGGCCTTCGGCAAAACTGTCGAGGCCGAAAATAATGCTGGCTTTGCCTTCGGCAATGGCTTGATGGTGCCTTTGTAAAAGAACGGCCTTGGGCAACTCGCCCTGCACAAGCAGAAGTGGCAAGTATTCGTCAGGCAGGCGCAAGGCGACGTCCTGCATTTGCTTGCGCGAGGAAAACAACACCAGCGTGCCGATGGCTTCAACCGGCGAAACCAGCTTCGGCAACCATTCGACAATGGCGGCCGTGTGCGCATCAGGGTCTTTCGGGCTGGCGTGCACGGGCGGAATATACAGCTCGCCTTGCGCATCGAAATTAAACGGGCTTTCCAAAGCGAGCGTGGTGGTTTCGGGCAGCCATAATAGGCCGGTTTGGCGCAAAATCAGGTTGAAGCTGCCGAGCGATTGCAGGGTGGCCGAAGTCAACACCGCGCCTGCCGCGCGCCGCCACAGGCTGTTAGCAAGGTGGGATGCGCTGCTGATGGGGCTGGCATTGAAAATATAGTCGTTTTTATCGTCAGCACGGCGGGTTATCCATTTCGCCAACGGCTCTTCGCCTTCAATGGGAACGGTGGAGAGCAAATCCCAAACCGCGCTGATTTGTTCGATACGGGCGATAAAAAGGCCGAACTCGCTGGTCAGGCGGTCGATGAGCGCACCGTCCTGCTCTTTTTCGCGGCGTGCGGCGGAAAGCGCATCGTTCAGCCCGACAACGTGTTTGAGCAGGCTGCGTGCAGCAATGGCCGTATTGGAAACCGTAGTTTCAAGGCCTTCAGGGATTTTGCCGTCTTCCCACAGCCAAGTCGGTTCGCTGTGTTTCCGCCTGTCGTTTTCAGACGACCCCAGACTTAAAGACGGCTCTTCCGCCAAATGGAACTGCCATTCGTGCAGGCTGTCGAGCAAGGATGTGGCAGCTTCGTCGGCAAGGTTGGCAAGTTCGGCTTTATCGGTAAGCGCGGCAATTTTGCCGGTCAGCTGCGGCAGTTTTTCCAGCGTCCAAACGGCAATATTCCATGAATGTTCGGCGGCAAAGCGGCTGAGGGCTTTTTTGGGTAGGTGGTGCGCTTCATCGATGCAATAGAAACTGTTTTCGGGCGCAGGCAGAATCACGCCGCCGCCCATGCTGATGTCGGCAAGCAGAAGATCGTGATTGGCAACAACGACATCGACAGTTTCCAATACATCGCGTGCCAGGTAAAACGGGCATTCCGGACGGTTGGGACAGGCGGATTTCAGGCAACCGTGGCGATCGTTGGTCACTTTGAGCCAAATCGCGTCATCGATTTTTTCCGGCCAAGTGTCGCGGTCGCCATTAAAGCGGCGGGCGGAAAATTCATCGGCAATGTCGCGCAACAAGTTCAATTCTTCCGGCTTGGGTTTGCTGTCCCACAACACTTCCGGCGCTTCAAAACCAAGCAGGTTTTGCTGGGCATTGTTTTGCGTCAGTTGATAGAGTTTGTAGGGGCAAAGATAACGGCCGCGCCCTTTGGCAAGCGCAAAGGTCAGCTCCAAACCGCTTTTTTCCACCAGAAACGGCAAATCGCGGTCAACCAACTGTTCCTGCAAGGCCACCGTCGCGCTGCTGACGATCAACCGTTTGCCGCGCGTCTGCGCCATGATGCCGCCGGCCAAAAGGTAGGCCAACGATTTACCCACACCGGTCGGCCCTTCGATCACGGCAATGCTCTCACCCTCGCGTTTGGGCGCTTCTTCGCCTTCTTCACGCGTCAACGTCCGCGAAAAAGCGTTGGCAATCGCTGCAATCATTTCCCGCTGCGAAGCGCGCGGACGGAAACCGGGCAGGTTTTTGCCGATGTTTTGGTAATGGTCGCGGATGGCGTTTTTTTCTAAATCGGTGAGCATTGAGGCCGTCTGAATGGGTTTGCAAGAATAGCGTATTTTAGCATTTTTACCTTCATGAAGCCTTCGTAAAGTCTTACTCTATTTTAGGGTTTGGCATTTTGATGGCGATGGCCAAACCGAAAAACCATAATCGGTTTTAATCAAGCAAAAGGCCGTCTGAAACTTTAGCCGTACTGATGCAGAGGCACCCACAATTTTTGCTTCTCGGATTTGTTTTTCTCGTAGCGGTTCCACGCTTTTTCGTGAAAATAAAAGACAACGGTATTGACGATGGGTTCGACCAAAGCCACCGCGCTGGAAACGCCGATACTGCTGGTCAGAATATAGGCGACACTAAATGCAACGCTGAAATGCAAAATAGCAAATGTAATGGTTTTAATCATTTTGTTTTCCTGATACATTGATGTTTTAATAGCTACATAATAATTATTATCAACTAACGCGTATATTTTAAATCCTTTATCCTTATTTAGATTTTATAAATCGATATTTTATTTTTGATAGGAATTTTATGAATTCGCTCCAAATTGTCGTCCTTGACCGCGATACCCTCGTCAACCGCCCATTTGAATTTGATTTTCCACACACATTGAGCAGCTATGGCACAACCGAAGCGCACGAAACGCTGGAGCGTATCCGCGGTGCACACATTGTGATTACCAACAAAGTCGTGATTTCCGCCCAAGCATTTGCCGAAAATCCACAACTCAAGCTGGTTGCCGTTACCGCGACCGGCGTCAACAATGTGGACGTTGAGGCCGCCAAACAAAACGGCACGGCAGTGTGCAATATCCGCGCTTACGGCAATGAATCTGTGGCGGAACACGCGTTTATGATGATGATTACCCTGATGCGCAACCTGCCTGCCTATCAGCGCGACGTTGCGGCAGGCTTGTGGGAAAACTCGCCATTTTTCTGCCATCTCGGCGCCCCGATGCGCGATTTAAACGGTAAAACGCTGGCGATTTTCGGTCGCGGCAATATCGGTAAAACGCTGGCAACTTATGCACAGGCTTTCAAAATGAATGTTGTGTTCGCCGAACATAAAAATGCCCAAAGCGTCCGCGACGGCTATGTTTCCTTTGACGAAGCCATCCGCTCTGCCGATGTCGTGTCGCTTAATTGCCCGCTTACGCCGCAAACGGCAAACATGATAGGCGAAGCCGAATTGCAACAAATGAAACCCGGCGCCATCCTCATCAACTGCGGGCGCGGCGGCTTAGTTGATGAAGCTGCTTTGGTTGCGGCGTTGAAATACGGCCAAATCGGCGGTGCAGGTTTTGACGTATTGACACAAGAGCCGCCGCGCGACGGCAATCCTCTGCTGAAAGCCCGACTACCCAACCTCATCGTCACGCCACACATTGCATGGGCAAGCCAAGAGGCCGCCAACCGCCTATTTGACATTCTTTTGGACAACATCAACCGCTTTGTGGCCGGCAATCCGCAAAATCTGGTTTAATCCATGGAAAACCTGTTGATAAGGTTGTGAACAATTTTAAAGGCCGTCTGAAATATTCAGACGGCCTTTATTAATCTTTATTTATTTCATAAAGTTATCTATAAAATAGGCTAAATCGTTTCTTTCTTCATTGTGGATAACCCTATAAAAAGGCCGTCTGAAATACTCAGACGGCCTTTTGTTTGCCCAGGCAAATTAAATATCGTATGTGGTTGAAGCGGTATCGCCGCCCTTGCCTGTCCAGTTGGTATGGAAGAACTCACCGCGCGGTTTGTCAGTACGCTCGTAAGTGTGCGCGCCGAAGTAGTCGCGTTGCGCTTGCAGCAGGTTGGCCGGCAGACGCTCGGAAGTGTAGCCGTCAAGGAAGGTAATGGCAGAAGCCATGCAAGGCATCGGAATACCGCACTCGATCGCTTTGGCCACCACTTTACGCCATGCAGGCAGACAGGTTTCCAATACGCCTTTGAAATAAGGATCGGAACCCAAGAAGACCAAATCAGGATTGGCTTCGTATGCGTCGCGGATGTTGCCCAAGAACGCGCTGCGGATGATGCAGCCTTCGCGCCACAGAAGGGCGGTGTTGCCGTAATTCAATGCCCAATCGTTGTTTTCGCTGGCTTCGCGGATGAGCATAAAGCCTTGTGCATAAGAAATAATTTTGGATGCCAACAGGGCTTGACGCAAAGCATCCACCCATGCGGCTTTGTCGCCTTCAATCGGGGTAATGGTTTTGCCAAACAGGCTGTTTGCTTGGATGCGTTGGTCTTTAAACGCGGACACGCAACGTGCAAACACGGCTTCGGAAATCAGGGTCAACGGGATACCCAAATCGAGGGCATTGATGCCGGTCCATTTGCCTGTACCTTTTTGACCTGCGGTATCGAGGATTTTTTCGACCAAAGGTTCGCCGTTTTCATCTCTGTAACCTAAAATTGCGGCGGTAATTTCGACCAGATAAGAATCCAGTTCAGTTTTGTTCCACTCGTTGAAGATTTGATGCATTTCGTCATAAGACAGGCCCAAACCGTCTTTCATGAATTGGTAGGCTTCGCAAATCAACTGCATGTCGCCGTATTCGATGCCGTTGTGCACCATTTTGACGAAATGGCCCGCGCCGTCACGGCCGACCCAGTCGCAGCAAGGCTCGCCTTGAGGCGTTTTGGCGGAGATGGCTTGGAAAATCGGTTTAACAGCAGGCCATGCAGCTTCATCGCCACCAGGCATGATAGACGGGCCGTGACGCGCGCCTTCTTCACCACCGGATACGCCGGCACCGATAAAGCGGATGCCCTTTGCCGCCAGCTCGTGTGTACGGCGGGTAGAATCAGGATAGTTGGCATTGCCGCCGTCAATAATGATGTCGCCTTCGTCCAAAAGCGGAACGAGTTGCTCGATAAAATCGTCAACAACAGAACCAGCGCGCACCATCATCATGATTTTGCGTGGTTTTTCTAATTTATCAACCAGATCTTGCAGTGAATATGCGCCGATAATATTGGTATTTTTGGCTGCGCCGTTTAAAAAATCATCTACTTTGCTGGTCGTACGGTTGAATGCGACAACTTTAAAGCCGTTGTCGTTCATGTTGAGAATCAGGTTTTGCCCCATTACGGCAAGGCCGATTACGCCAATGTCGCCTTTCATTTTGTGAAACTCCGTTATTGATTAATTTTATCAAGCGTAACTCTAGCTGATTTACACGTTTTTAACAATCCTTAACTTTTTAATTTTTTGAAAAGATGCCTTTACGTTTCAGACGGCCTTTACCTTTGGGAAAACAAACTATAAATTAGATTTTAAATAATAAATAGAAGATGATATTGAGTGCTGCCACAGCTTGTTGATAACTTTTATTACAAAATTTTTTCAAATACTTAGCTGATATTTTTTGATGAGGATAAAGTATGGTCAGCCTTGTTTGCAGATGTGGATAAAAATTTCCTGCTGCTTCATTCTGTGGGTAACTTTTTGCCTGTGCACAATCTTAGCCTGTTTTATACTTCTCCAATCGGAACTGATTGACTAGAGAAATAGTCAAATGGTTTTTTATTTCAAGCTATTTTCATATTTCCTTTTATTTAAGCTGGGAAAAGGCCGTCTGAAAATATTTCAATAAGGTGTGCATATGAAGTTTTCCTTTAGTATTAACCTATTATCCGTTTTGATTTTGGCCGCTTGTGCGCAACAGCCGGTTCAAAAGCCTCAAGTTGCCCTGCCCTCTTTATCTGTGGACAACCATGCGCCGGAGCAAGGAACAGGGCTGACGGAGCAGAAATTAATCCGCGCCAAGCATTATATGGCGGCATCTGCCAATTCGCTGGCAACTGAAGCCGGTTATGAAATTTTGAAGCGCGGCGGCAGTGCGATAGATGCGATGATCGCCATGCAGACAACTTTGGGGCTGGTTGAGCCGCAATCTTCCGGTTTGGGCGGCGGCGCGTTTTTGGTGTATTGGGACAATAAGGCGAAAAAGCTGACGACGTTTGATGCCCGTGAAACAGCGCCCAAAGCGGCAACACCGGAACTTTTCTTGGAAGAAAACGGTAAACCGATGGGCTTTATGAAAGCAGTGGTCGGCGGCCGTTCGGTCGGTGTGCCGGGGATTCCGAAGCTGTTGGAAGATGTCCACAAGCGTTACGGCAAATTGCCGTGGGTAAGTTTGTTTGAGAAACCGATTATTTTGGCGGAACAAGGTTTTGCCGTTTCTCCACGTATGGCGAAATCCATCGAGCAGAATCTGGAACCCTTGCAACGTTATCCGCAAACCGCCGCCTATTTCCTACCTGACGGCAAGCCTTTGGCTACGGGAACGGTGTTGAAAAACCCTGAATTTGCGCGTTCCGTACGCCTGTTGGCGGAAAAAGGTAGTGCGCCGTTTTATCAGGGAATGCAGGCGCAGAATATTGTCCGTGCCGTTACCGGTGCTGTGGATAATCCCGGCAAAATCAGCATGGTGGATTTGAAAAACTATCAAGTTATCGAGCGTAAGCCGGTTTGTGCGCCGTATCGTGAATATGAAGTTTGCGGCATGGGCGCGCCAAGTTCCGGCGCCATCGCTTTGGGACAGATTTTGGGCGTATTGCAGAATCAGGATATGAAGGCGTTGGGTACGGAAAATATCCACAGTTGGCGCTGGATAGGCGATGCGTCGCGGATTGCGTTTGCCGACCGTGATTATTATGTCGGCGATCCTGCGTTTGTGAATGTTCCGACCCGTGCCATGATTTCTCAAGCTTATTTGAAACCGCGTGCCGAAGAAATCCGCAAGGCTGACAAGGCATTGGAAACTATTCAGGCAGGCAAGTTTGGCAAGGTATACGCTCAAGGCATGGCGGTCGAGCTGCCGTCCACCAGCCATTTGGTGGTTGTGGATAAAGACGGCAATGTCGTGTCGATGACGACTTCGATTGAAAACGCGTTCGGTTCGGGGTTGATGGCAAACGGTTATCTGCTCAATAATGAATTGACCGATTTTGCCTTCAATCCTGTCGGAGAGGACGGTAAAACGGTGGCAAACAGCGTTGCCGGTGGAAAACGTCCGCGTTCTTCGATGGCACCGACTATTGTGATGAAAGACGGCAAGCCTTATATGGCGGTCGGTTCGCCGGGTGGCAGCCGCATTATCGGTTTTGTCGCTAAAACGCTGGTGGCGCATATCGATTGGGGCATGGATATTCAGACGGCAATTTCACTGCCGAATATGCTCAATCGTGGCAGTCAGTATGAAATCGAGGATAAAACTGCAGCGGCGGACAAAGCGGCTGCGTTGGAAAAACTGGGCTACAAAGTCCAAATCCGCGATTTGAATTCCGGCGTACAAGGGATTGTAATCGGCAAAGACGGTTTGCTTGGCGGCGCCGACCCGCGCCGTGAAGGCAAGGTCATGGGCGATTGATATTGTCGGTTTGACATGCAAAGGCCGTCTGAAAACTTTTATGTTTTCAGACGGCCTTTTAGTTTGGGAAAAAATATGGATAAGATGTGTATAAGAATAACGTTAAATTTTAATGTTTTTATTTTTCAATAAGATAAAAAGGATGAATATGTGGATAATTACTTGTGGAAAATGACATGATTTAGGCCGTCTGAACCTTTCAGACGGCCTTTTCATTGGACTGCGTTATCTATTTTCTATCAGGCTGCCGGCAGCTCGTGAAAAGCGGTGGGCAAGTCTTCGTCATCGGTAAACTCAACCCATTCGTAAGCGCTTTCATCTGCCAAAACGGCGCGCAACAGCGCATTATTGATGGCATGTCCTGATTTGTAACCTTCAAATGCGCCGATAATCGGATGGCCGACAATGTATAAATCGCCAATCGCATCAAGGATTTTGTGGCGGACAAATTCATCGGGATAGCGCAAACCTTCCGGATTCAAAACATCCATGTCGTCAATCACGATGGCGTTGTTCAAATTGCCGCCCAGTCCGAGATTATGGGCGCGCATCATTTCCACTTCGTGCATAAAGCCGAAGGTACGGGCGCGGGCAATCTCATCGATATAGGATTTTCCTGCAAAATCAATTTCGAAAGTAGGTGCGCTGCGGTTGAATACGGGATGGTCAAATTCGATGGTTAAAGTAACTTTAAAGCCGCCATAAGGCGTAAAGCGCACCCATTTTCCGGTTTCTTTGATTTCAACGGGTTTGAGGATTCTCAAAAAACGTTTTTGGGCTTTTTGATCCACCACGCCTGCATCTTGTAAAAGGTAAATAAACGGTAGGCTGGATCCGTCCATAATCGGAATTTCAGGCGCGTTTAATTCAATCAAGGCATTGTCGATGCCATAGGCAGACAGAGCCGACATAATGTGTTCAATCGTGCCGATGCGCACGCCTTTATCGGTAACGATGGTTGAAGAGAGGCGGGTATCATTGATCAAATAAGGATTCAATTTGATTACTTCGCCCATTTCCCCACTTAAATCAGTACGGCGGAACGAAATACCGCTGTTTTCTTCGGCAGGATGCAAAGTCAGAGCGACCCTTTCGCCCGAATGCAGGCCGACGCCGGTAACGCTTACTGATTTGGCTAAAGTCCGTTGCAGCATAATTGCTTCCTTTTAAAAAGTCTGATGGGCAAATGATACGTTAAAAAGGAAAAAACAAGCCATCATTTTTAATAGTATTTGCCAATATGGATGTTTTGCGAGAGAAACTTCTAGATTTAAATTATCCACAATAGCATGTGAAATTGAAGTGGGTAATTTGAGTTTTATCCACAGCTAAATAGGAAAACTAAGATTCTATCCTTTTTTATTCCGGCATTCAGTTGAGGTTGGCCTCAAAGATAAAAAGTAACTATCAAATTGTTTTTAAAGAAAGTTATTCCGTTATCCACAGATAGTTTGGTTCTTCATCAAAATCATCATTTTAAAAATTAAAATATTATGATTTGAAGAAAACACTGAATGATCAACAAAAAAATGGCAAAATATGGAGGAATAGAACTAAGTTTATGATTTCCATAAGCTTATGAAACTTTTAAGATTGGAAAATGGTTTTTATGAAATAAAATACCAAAAGCTAGAACTAATCCGATTTGCCTGATATTTTCCTACAAACAAGAATTTCATGTTTTCTTTATTTAAATCAAACAACTTAAAAGTAATTATCTGTAATCCTAGAAAGTAATTTTATTTCAGGATACAATGGACTTACTGAAAAATTTTTCCCATTCCATCTAATTAGGAGTAGCAAAATGAGTATTAAAGTAGCGATTAATGGTTTTGGCCGCATCGGTCGTCTGGCATTGCGTCAAATTGAAAAAGTCCAAGGTATCGAAGTCGTTGCTGTTAACGACTTGACTCCTGCCGATATGCTGCTACACCTCTTTAAATACGACAGTACTCAAGGCCGTTTTGAAGGCTCTGCTGAATTGAAAGATGATGCGATTGTTGTTAACGGTAAAGAAATCAAGGTATTTGCCAATCCTAATCCTGAAGAATTGCCTTGGGGCGAGCTGGGTGTGGACGTTGTCCTCGAATGTACCGGTTTCTTTACCAGCAAAACCAAAGCTGAGGCCCATATCCGTGCCGGTGCGCGCAAAGTTGTGATTTCTGCACCTGGCGGCAATGATGTGAAAACCGTTGTATACGGCGTAAACCAAGATATTTTGGACGGCAGCGAAACTGTTATCTCCGCCGCTTCTTGTACGACTAACTGTCTGGCCCCTATGGCTGCGGTATTGCAAAAAGAATTCGGCATTGTTGAAGGCCTGATGACCACCATCCACGCTTATACCGGCGACCAAAACACCCTTGATGCGCCTCACCGTAAAGGCGACTTCCGCCGCGCCCGTGCCGCTGCATTGAATATCGTACCGAACAGCACCGGTGCCGCTAAAGCCATCGGCTTGGTTATCCCTGAGTTGAACGGCAAACTTGATGGTTCTGCCCAACGCGTTCCCGTAGCCACCGGCTCTTTGACCGAACTGGTTTCTATTCTCGAACGCCCTGTTACCAAAGAAGAAATCAATGCAGCCATGAAAGCTGCCGCCAACGATGCTTTAGGCTACACTGAAGATCAAATCGTTTCTTCCGACGTCATCGGTATCGAGTACGGCTCACTCTTTGATGCAACTCAAACCCGCGTGATGACTGTTGGCGACAAACAATTGGTGAAAACCGTTGCTTGGTACGACAATGAAATGTCTTACACTTGCCAATTGGTTCGCACCTTGGAATTTTTTGCCAGCAAAATCTAGAGGATAACAGACTGAATCAATCAGTCTGTGGATGATTAAAAGGCCGTCTGAACATTTCAGACGGCCTTTTGTATGTAGATAGATTAAATTGGTAATTCAGATTGTGGATAGTTTAATCACTGTGGCACATTTGTTTTCTATCCTAAACTGTACTTCATAATCCGCAATATTCATCACATAAATACGTTCGGGAATATCTTGATAGGCAGGGCGAGGATCTTGGGCGATGCTTTGTTCAATGAGATGTTTTTCTTCTGTGGATAAATGTTCCGCAAGCGTACTTTCTGCCCAAACAACGTTCAATTCTTCAGGTTTGCCGCTGACAAAGCCTGATGATGCGTCAGGTTTGGATTCAACAAACGGGATGTAGGGTTTGATATCCACTACCGGAGTACCGTCCAATAGGTCTGCACCGCTACAATAGATGCGGACAGGTTTGCCTGTTTCGATTCGTTCGAGTTTCAGCAGGGATAAACCGAGATGATTGGGGCGGTGCGGGCTGCGCGTGGCAAATACGCCCATTTTTTGTTTGCCTCCAAGCCGTGGCGGACGCACCATTTGCGCCCAACCTTCATCCAATACGCCGTGAAAAATAAAGCTTATCCACACATAGTCGAAATATTCTAAGCCCCGAACGCTGTCTGCGGTAAATTCAGGAGTGAGTTCAATGCAAATTTCTGCTGCAGGAACCAAACCGGGTTGGCGGGCAATGCCGAATTTTTGTTTGTAGGGGGAATGAACGGTTGCAATAGGCGTAATCGAATAGGACATAATTTGTGGATAAATATTCTGTGCAAACTGTCATCATATCACAGATGTTTTCCCACATTTTGCGGTAGTAATTTGTTATAATAAAAAGCATTTATTCCAAATGTCCGTACATGGGCAATAAATGCTCAATTTGAATAATATAAAATAAAATCAATAGGTTAAATTAATCCATGATTGTTTCTATCGATGTAGATGCACAAAAAACGTTTACGCCTTTGTGTCCGAAAGAATTGCCTGTTACCGAAGGTCATCTGATTGCGGATGAACTCAATGCCCAAGCTGCATTGGCGGATTTACGCGTGATGACGAAAGATGCGCATCATGCCACGGCAAAATGGCTTGTGGATAATCCTGTTGATATGTTGAAACCGACGGGTTTGTCCGATGCGGATTTGACTTGGGTGTCGCATGCGATGGTTGGAACATATGGCTATGAATTGTTGGATGGCCTGCCTTCAGCCAAAGAATACGATTATTGCGTTTGGAAAGGCGTTGATCCTGAGTTACACCCTTACGGCGCATGTTTTCACGATATTGAAGAAAAGCTCAGTACAGGTTTGATTGAATGGTTGCGCTGTCAAAATGCAGATACAGTTATTGTCGGCGGTTTGGCAACGGATTATTGTGTGAAGACAACGGTTTTACAATTGCTTAAAGGTGGGGCTTGGAAAGTCATCGTCAATCAGGCGGCTTGTCGCGGCATTGCTCCGGAAACGGTTGAATCTGCATGGCGTGAAATGCATTCTGCCGGGGCTGTTATTTTAGAAAACGCCGAAAAAATAAAAGAATACATTAATAATCAATAAATTATATTTGAAATTCTATTGTTTCACGTGAAACATTTTCCAAAATATGAAGATTTTACTTGTCCGCTTGTCCAGTATGGGCGATTTAATTCATACGTTGCCCGCAGTTGAAGATTTGGCGCGACAATGTCCTGAGGTAGAGCTCCATTGGCTGTGTGAGGCAGGGTTTGCAGATATTGCCCGCTTACATCCTTTTGTCAAAAAGGTTCATGTAATGAAATGGCGGCAGTGGCGCAAACACCTTTTTCAGGCTGAAACATGGCGTGAAATAGGCCGTCTGAAAACGGATTTACAGGCTGAATCTTTTGATTTTGTTTTAGATAGTCAAGGACTGATTAAAAGCGCATGCTTTGCCAAAATGGCGAAATCCCCTATTTACGGTTTGGATAAACACAGCGCGCGTGAAAGTTTGGCTGCCTTTGCATACAGTAAAACATTTGCCGTACCGAAAGGTAAAAATGCGGTCTGGCGAAACCGTGAATTATTCGCCCAAGCATTTGGTTATGCAATGCCTGAGACGCAGGTATTTGGTTTGTCGGTTCCTGAATCAGGCCATCTGAAAAATTTGCAATCCCCCTATTACGTTGCTTTGCATGCAACCAGCCGCAACAGTAAATTATGGCCGGTAGAACACTGGCGTGTATTATTGAAAAAGTTGAATGAAGAGCAACACTGTAATGTATATCTGCCATGGGGAAATGAAACCGAAAAAATGCGTGCGGAGCAGATTTCAAGCGATTTACCGTTTGCTTTCGTCTGCGACAAAATGAATTTATTACAGGCTGCATTTTTATTGAAAAACGCAGAAGGTATTATTGGCGTAGATACTGGACTACTGCATCTTGCCAATGCACTGGAAAAGCCTGTTGTAGGAATTTATACAGATACAGATCCGGCCAAGACCGGCGTTCAAGTTTCGGCTTATGCAAAAAATTTAGGCGGTATTGCTCAAATTCCCAATGTTGACGAGGTTTATCAAACCTTGATGGATTGTGTTGCAGCATACGGTAAATAATTGCTGGGGAGTTGGATTTATTTTCTGAGTAAATGCTTTAGAAATGATATAATTCCGCTCTATTTGCCAAGATTTATACAAATTTGGTTTTGTCATGTTGGGAAAACCGAATTGGATTTTATATAAAGAATGCATCAAAAGCAGTATGCTTGATTTGATGGACATTCTTTTTAGGAGAATTGAATGAAAGCACTGGTCGCAGTAAAGCGCGTAGTGGACTACAACGTCAAAGTTCGTGTGAAAGCCGATGGTTCTGATGTGGATATCGGTAATGTCAAAATGTCGATGAACCCGTTTGATGAAATTGCGGTAGAAGAAGCTGTCCGTTTGAAAGAAGCCGGAAAAGTAAGCGAGATTGTTGCTGTTTCTCTTGGCGAGAAAAAATGCGAAGAAACGTTGCGTACTGCTTTGGCGATGGGTGCCGACCGTGCGGTTCATGTTGAGACTGAGGCGAAGTTGGAGCCTTTGGCTGTTGCGAAATTGCTGAAAGCTGTTGCGGATAAAGAAAATCCGCAAATTTTACTGTTGGGCAAACAGGCAATTGACGATGACGCCAACCAAGTTGCCCAAATGCTGGCTGCGTTGTTGAATGCGGCTCAAGGTACTTTTGCATCAAAAGTGCAAATTGAAGGCGAAGAAGCATTGGTAACCCGTGAAATTGACGGCGGCGAAGAGACTGTTGCATTGAAGCTGCCTGCGGTCATCAGTGCAGATTTGCGTTTGAACGAACCACGTTTTGTCAAACTTCCTAATATCATGGCGGCAAAGAAAAAGCCTTTGGAAAAATTAAGTCCTGCCGATTTGGCTGTGGATATTTCTCCACGTTTGAATACCGTGAAATTTGCCGAACCTAAAGCACGTCAAGCCGGTGTAAAAGTGGCTGATGTTGCCGAATTGGTTGAAAAGCTGAAAAACGAAGCCAAAGTGATCTAAGGAGTATGAAATGAGCGTATTGATTATTGCGGAACATAATAACCAACATTTGAATCCTGCTACTTTGCATGCGGTAACGGCTGCTGCTAAATTGGGTAATGTAGATTTATTGGTTGTCGGCAGTAATGCTGCTGCGGTGGTTGAAGAGGCAAAACAGGTTGCAGGCGTAGCGAAAGTTTTGGTAGCCGATGCGCCCTATTACGCTGAAGGCTTGGCAGAAGAATTGGCGCCTTTGGTTGTTAAACTGGCTGCGGATTACCGCTATGTGGCTGCGACTGCAACTGCGTTTGGTAAAAATCTGTTGCCCCGGGTTGCTGCCCTGTTGAATGTACCACAAGTTTCGGATTTAACCGAAGTTGTGGATAACTCGACATTTGTCCGTCCGATTTATGCCGGTAATGCATTTGAAACCGTTCAATCCAATTCTGAAAAACTGGTGCTGACTTTCCGTGCAACCGCATTTGATGCTGCCGGACAAGGTGGTAATGCAGAAGTGGTCAATGTTGAGGCAACGCCTGCTCAAAACCTGAGCCGTTTCGTAAACCGTCAACTTTCCCAGTCTGACCGCCCTGAATTGACTCAGGCAAAAGTGATCGTTTCCGGTGGCCGTGCATTGGGCAGTGCTGAAAAATTCAATGAAGTATTGACTCCTTTGGCTGATGTTTTGGGTGCGGCGATTGGAGCATCCCGTGCGGCAGTGGACGCCGAGTATGCGCCAAATGATGCCCAAGTCGGACAAACCGGTAAAGTGGTTGCGCCGCAACTTTACTTCGCTATCGGTATTTCCGGTGCCATCCAGCACGTTGCCGGTATGCAGGACAGTAAAGTGATTGTTGCCATCAACAAAGATGCTGATGCTCCGATTTTCAATGTGGCAGACTACGGCTTGGTTGGTGATTTGTTTGAAGTTGTGCCTCAACTGACTGAAGCATTGAAAAACTAATGTTTCACGTGAAACGTTCAGACGGCCTTTTTTATATAAGGCCGTCTGAAAATATTTTGGCATGATTACGACCTATAAAACCATTACCACACCGACACAGGCTGAATTTAAAGATAAAGGCAGCCGCTTCATTGCATACGCCTATCCGATTCGCACTTTGGCCGATGTGAAGAAGTATCTCGACCCATTAAAGGAAGAACATCACAAGGCACGACATTGGTGCTATGCCTATCGATTGGGTGTGGATGGAATGCAGTTTCGCGCAAACGATGATGGAGAACCGTCCGGAAGCGCAGGCCGCCCTATTCTGGGGCAGATTGATTCTGTCGGTGTGACGGATGTGTTGGTTGTAGTTGTACGCTATTTTGGCGGTACGCTATTGGGTGTTCCCGGTCTGATTCATGCTTATAAGGAATCAACAGCTCAGGCATTGGCGATAGCTGAAATTGTTGAAAAGAATGTCGAAAAGACAGTTTGGTTGAAGTGTGAATATCCTGTTTTGAATGAGGCTATACGGATTGCCAAACAATATCAGGTCGATATTGTGGAACAGGATTTGCAGCTGGATTGTAAGTTGACAGTGAAAATAGCGTTGGCCGATTATGAAGCTTGTATTGCTGCTTGGAAAAATACGCGCCAAATTGAAGTAGATACTGAAAAGCCGTTTGAATAAAAGGTCGTCTGAACATATTTGAGAAATCAAAAGTTTCAGACGGCCTTTGATGTTTTAGTCTTGGTATCTGTCTAAAGCATTTACGCTTGAGCGCAGGTGTTCCCAAGCCAGTTGATGAAATTCCCCCAGTGCGTTCCATAGGGCATCTTCGCTCATAATGCTGTATTCGCCCTGTGTACGCAAATCAACATCTGCCCCTTCTTCAATGGCTTGATGGCATGCTTGGTATTCGTTGGTATAGAAGTCATCCATGTCTTGCATGAGGCTTGCAGCATGTTTCCAGCGGGCGATATCTGCTTCCAGTTGCGGCAGTAATTCGCACCATTCGCGGTATTTGCTTTGAATTTCGTCAATACGTTTTTGCATGATTTGTCCTTTCGTTGTTTGAAATTAGAGTATGGTTGTCTTGGTGCGATATTATTCTTAATTTGAAACAGCTATGCAAGATGGAACAATATTCCATCAATTGAATTTTATTTACAACATCTATTCTTCAAGGAGATGGCATGAAATTGCTCGTTATTGGTAATGGTGGACGTGAACACGCACTGGCTTGGAAATTGGCGCAGTCGTCTAAAGTAGAAACTGTCTTTGTTGCACCTGGTAATGCCGGAACGGCAATTGAGCCTAAACTGCGGAATATCGCATTAACGGCACATCAAGATTTAATTGATTTTTGCCGTAATGAAAATATTACCTTTACCGTAGTTGGCCCTGAAGCGCCTTTGGCTGCGGGTGTGGTGAATGACTTCCGTGCTGCCGGATTGAAGATTTTTGGCCCGACTCAATACGCAGCCCAACTGGAGAGTTCAAAAGATTTTGCTAAAGCATTTATGGCAAAATATAAGATTCCAACCGCGCAATACCAAACCTTTGAAAATGCCGATGCGGCACATGATTACGTCAACCAAAAAGGTGCGCCGATTGTTATTAAGGCAGATGGTTTGGCTGCCGGTAAAGGCGTGATTGTCGCTATGACTTTGGATGAAGCCCATGCCGCTATTGACGATATGTTGTTGGGCAACAAAATGGGCAATGCAGGCGCACGTGTTGTGATTGAAGATTTCCTACAAGGCGAGGAAGCGAGCTTTATCGTTATGGTGGACGGCAATCATGTTTTGCCGATGGCAACCAGTCAAGACCATAAACGCCTTCTGGATGACGACAAAGGCCCTAATACCGGCGGTATGGGCGCATACAGCCCTGCTCCGGTGGTAACGCCTGATGTGTACGAGCGCGCGATGAATGAAATTATTTTGCCGACTGTGGCCGGTATGAAGGCAGAAGGTCATGAATTTACCGGCTTTTTATACGCAGGCTTGATGATTGATAAAACTGGTGCGCCTTATACCATCGAATTCAACTGCCGTTTCGGCGACCCTGAAACCCAGCCGATTATGAGCCGTTTGGATAGCGATTTGGTGGATTTGGTTGAAGCGGCAATCGACGGCAAACTGGATAGTGTCGCTGCCGAATGGAATCCGCAGACCGCGGTAGGCGTGGTGTTGGCCGCACAAAATTATCCTAACTCTCCGAAAAAAGGCGATGTGATCTTCGGCTTGGATAAGGCCAATCAAATCGGTAAAGTTTTCCATGCCGGTACTGCAACGAATGAAAAAGGCGAAGTTGTAACCAACGGCGGCCGTGTGTTGTGTGTAGTCGGTTTGGGCGATGATGTTGCACAAGCTAAAAGCAAGGCTTATGAGGCATTGGAAACCATCCGTTTTGACGGTATGCAATACCGTAAAGACATTGCCGATAAAGCCATCAAACGTTAATAATGAATAGAAATAGGCCGTCTAAACACAGATTGTCCGACAATCTCAGTTTCAGACGGCTTTGGTATATGATGATGTTCCCCAGAATTTTATCGGTTGCAGCCCAACGCAGGCTGCAGGCGCATCTTAAAAAAGGCGGTTTGGTCGCCTATCCTACCGAGTCTTGCTATGGCTTGGGCTGTATCCCTACTTTGCCCAAAGCACTCAATCAACTGATTCATCTGAAAAAACGACCGCAACACAAAGGCATGATTGTCATTGGTCATAGCTTGGAACAGTTGCAACCTTTGCTGCAAAGGCCGTCTGAAAATATCCAAACCATGCTGCATCAAGCATGGCCGGCTCCGAAAACTTTTTTATTGCCGGTCGGCAAAAAAGTATTGCCTTCGTTACGGGGAAAAGGACGCAGTAAATTGGCTGTCAGGGTTCCTGCGCACGCAGGTGCAAGGCGTTTGTGTCAGGTTTTGGAAAAGCCTTTAGTCTCTACTTCATGCAATCGTGCAGGTAAACGGGCGTGCAAAACAGAAAGAGAAGTCAGAAGACAATTTGGCAGAAAAGTCTGGGTTGTAGGCGGATTGATAGGTAAGCAGAAAACGCCTAGCCAGATTATTGATGGAGAAACAGGAGCAAGGCTGCGTTAAAGATGGGCTGTATCATCAAAGGAAAGGTATTTATTTGGAGAAGCAAATTTTTCCAAAAGATTGGAATACCTGTGTGAAAAGCATTTAATGCAGATCTAGTTTAACGCGTAGCAGCCTGTAAATACGGATCGATTTAGTAGAGAATTAAGTCAATAAATAGAGTAGAAAGCAGTATTTTGTGAAATACTCTGGCAAAGAGTGAAGCAAATTTTGAGTGTAAATGAATCGCTGTAATAAATTATTTTTGAATAAACAAATTTTGTGGATAAATTTGAAGATAAATTTCTATAAAAACATAAAAAGGCCGTCTGAAACTTGATATTCAAAGCATTCAGATGGCCTCTTAAATATTTAAACTGTGGATAACTTTGTGAATAAGTGTAGATTAAAGCTTATGTCCGCACACAGTTTCGTATTGTTTTTCAGTAATCGTGCCGCTCATGACGCTCATTGGGCGGATGCTGGTCGGCGTATAGCTTTGGTTGGAGATTACCCGGCCGTGTTCGTCCATCAATTGCAGTGCTGCCAGGCGATAGGTTTTGTTTGAGCAATGAATTTCCCAGCTGCCGATGGCCGTTTTATAGGCTGGCGTGTTGACGAAACGTTCCTCTTTCAGTTTGGAAACGGTTTTTTTATCGCGGAAAGTAACCAGTGCACCATTTCTTTTAATGCTGCTTCTATCAATGGCCACTTTGATATTGCCTTCAGAGATGGTGCCGATATTGGTCCAGCTGCCGCCGCCGTTCGATGTAGTGGTTGTTTCACAGGCACTCAACATCAAAGCCGCAAATACGGTTGCAGCTAGGGAAAAACATTTGATATTCATAAAACCTCATTATTTACAGAAAGCCAGCCGATATTATCCGTGAAGATGGCATATATCGTAAATCGATTTTGCAAAGTTGAACCTCTGAAAAGCATTTTATGAAAAATACGCTGAAAAGGCCGTCTGAAACCTGTCTTTCAGACGGCCTTGGAGTGTAAAATCATGTATAATTGCAAACAATTTGGTTTTCATCCCATAGGAAGATCCGACATGATTAACCCTATCGCTGCACTTTCCCCATTAGATGGCCGCTACGCCAAATCCGTTGAAGCATTGCGTCCGATTTTCTCCGAATACGGCCTGATGCGTGCGCGTGTCAAAGTGGAATTAAACTGGCTCAAAGCCCTTGCCGCCGAGCCTAAGATTGTAGAAGTTCCTGCTTTCAGCGATTTTACGCTTGCCGAAATCGACAAAGTGATCGAAACCTTCTCGCTTGAAGATGCCGCCGCCGTCAAAGCCATTGAGGCGACCACCAATCACGACGTCAAAGCCATCGAGTATTGGCTTAAAGAACGCTTCTCCGGCGTGCCTGAAGTGGCTGCTGCCAGCGAGTTCATCCACTTTGCCTGCACCAGCGAAGACATCAACAACCTGTCCCACGCTTTAATGCTGCAAGAAGCGCGTGAGGCTGTTTTGCTGCCGAAACTGGTCGAAATCATCGAGAAGTTGACCGGTATGGCGCATGAGTTGGCTGCCGTCCCTATGATGAGCCGTACGCATGGCCAGCCTGCTACGCCAAGCACACTGGGTAAAGAAATCGCCAATGTCGTCTACCGCCTACAACGTCAGTTTAAAAACCTGCAAGCGCAAGAGTTCCTCGGCAAAATCAATGGCGCAGTCGGCAACTACAATGCCCATATGGTCGCTTATCCCGATGTGGATTGGGAAACCCATTGCCGCAACTTCGTTGAAATCAGCCTCGGCCTGACCTTCAACCCCTACACCATTCAAATCGAGCCGCATGACTATATGGCGGAATTCTTCCAAGCCATCAATCGTGTCAACACGATTCTGATCGACTTCAACCGCGATGTTTGGGGCTATATTTCTTTGGGTTACTTCAAACAAAAAGTCAAAGCAGGCGAAGTCGGCTCTTCCACTATGCCGCATAAAGTTAATCCGATCGACTTTGAAAATTCCGAAGGCAACCTCGGTATGGCCAATGCCGTATTGGGCTTTTTGTCTGAAAAACTGCCGATTTCCCGTTGGCAGCGCGACCTGACCGACAGCACCGTATTGCGCAATATGGGCGTAGGCGTGGGCTATACCATATTGGGCTTTGCCGCCCATCTGCGCGGTCTGAACAAGCTTGAGCCGAATCCTGCCGCCCTTGCTGCCGATTTGGACGCTACTTGGGAGCTGCTGGCCGAGCCGATACAAACCGTAATGCGTCGTTACGGCGTGGCCAATCCTTACGAGAAGCTGAAAGACCTGACACGCGGTAAAGACGGTATTACGCCTGAAGTGTTGAAACTCTTTATCGAATCGTTGGAAATTCCGGCAGAAGCCAAAGCCAAATTGCTTGAGCTGACCCCTGCGTTGTATGTGGGTAAAGCCGAAGAGTTGGCAAAACGAATTTAAAAGGTTTTTGTAGGGCGTACTTTCTTAGTTATTGGGATTTTTTGATAGATAAGAAACCAACCTTTTGCATCCGACAAATTAAAAAGGCCGTCTGAAATTTTTTCAGACGGCCTTTTTTCGATTCAAACCGTTATTTCACTTTGTCTTTCAATGCACCGTAGCCGGCTGCGTCCATTTCTTCCAAAGGAATGAATTTCAAACTTGCGCCGTTGATGCAATAGCGCAGGCCGCCTTTGTCTTTCGGACCGTCGGCGAAAACGTGTCCCAAGTGTGAGTCGGCGGCGTGGCTGCGCACTTCGGTGCGGCGCATGTTGTAGCTGAAATCGTCGTGTTCGGTAACGGCGGCGGCGTTAATCGGGTGGGTGAAGCTCGGCCAGCCGCAGCCGGAATCGAATTTGTCGGCAGAGCTGAACAGAGGTTCGCCGCTGACGATGTCCACATAAATACCGGGTTTGAACAAGTGGTCGTATTCGTGGCTGAAGGCGTATTCGGTCGCGCTGTTTTGGGTAACTTGATATTGCTCTTCGGTCAGAAGGCGTTTGAGTTCGGCAGCGCTAGGTTTTTTATACGTTGCCGCGTCGAAGCCTTTGCCTTGCGGGGCAGCCTTGGTTTTGCCCGGCAGCGGTTCGTCGGCTTTGCGGATGTCGATGTGGCAATAGCCGTTGGGGTTTTTAATCAGATAGTCCTGATGGTATTCCTCGGCGTCGTAGAAGTTTTGCAGCGGCTCGTTTTCGACGACGAGGGGCTGTTGGTATTTTTGTTGCTCGCGTTTGAGGGCTGCGGCGATAACGGCTTTTTCGGCGGGGTCGGTGTAGTACACGCCGCTGCGGTATTGCGTGCCGATGTCGTTGCCTTGTTTATTGAGGCTGGTCGGATCAACGACGCGGAAATAGTATTGCAGGATGTCGTCTAGGCTGAGTTTGTCGGCATCGTAGGTAACTTTGACGGTTTCGGCATGACCCGTATCGCGGTAGGACACGTCTTCGTAGCTTGGGTTTTCCGTTTTGCCGTTGGCGTAGCCGGATACTGCGTCAACCACGCCGTCTATGCGTTGGAAATAGGCTTCCAAGCCCCAGAAGCAGCCGCCGGCGAGGTAGATGGTGCGCGTATTCATGATTGCTGAATCCTTTTTCTGTGTGTCGGGTTTGTAAAATGTGTTTTTCAGACGGCCTAAATCGGCATCGGGATCGCGGATTAACGCCAATGCCTGCGCTTCGTTGATGCTGCCTTTGACGATGCGCTGCACGTCGCCGTCTTTACCGATTAACGCCCAAGAAGGGTAAACGCTGATATTCAGGCTTTGGGCGATGGTGCCGCCGTTGTCGGTCACAACGGGTAGCTTAGGATAGTTCAAACCGGCATACCATTTTTGGAAGTCGCCGTCTTTTTTCTCATGTAGAAAACCGGGCGAGGCAACGGTAATCAGGTTGGCAGAACTGAATTTTGTATCTTGAGCCCATTTTTCGGTTTGTCCCAGTTCGGACAAACATAAAGGACACCAACTTGCCCAAAATTTAATCAGAGTCGGTTTGTCTTTTTTCAAGAAAACACTGGCAGGGCGGTTGTCAGGGGTCTTCAACGAGGATAATGCCTGCGGTACGGTTGCGGCTTCGGTATCCATCATTTTGGCTGAGCAGGCGCCAAGCGCAAGCAGGCAGCCGAACTTGGCGCAAAGGGAAAAGAAGGTACGGGGTTTCATCTCTATGTTTCCTGTATGGATGGTTTACCTTATTAGACGTTGGAAATGCCAAAACCTGACAACCTTGATTTTCAGACGACCTTGCCACGTAAAATACGCTACAATACTCCCTATTTCAAGTTTCTAAAATTAAAAGGAAAATTTAATGTTCAGCTTCTTCCGTCGCAAGAAAAAACAGGAAACTCCGGCTCCTGAGGAGGCTCAAGTTCAGGAAACCGTAGCAAAAGTAGAATCTGAAGTTGCTCAAGTAGTTGAAAATATTAAAGAAGATGCCGAATCTTTAGCAGAAAGCGTCAAAGGGCATGTTGAATCAGTTGTTGAATCGGCTGTTGAAACTGTCAGCGAAACCGTTGAGCAGGTTCGGGAAGCTTTGACCGAAACGCCGTCTGAAACAGTTGAAAAAGTAGAAGAACACCTTGAAGCGGCAAAAGAATCGGCTGTTGAGGCAGTTAGCGAGGCTGTTGATCAGGTTCAAGAAACCGTTGCTGAGATGCCGTCTGAAGTAGCCGATGCTGTTGAGGAAGCAGCAGAACAAGCTGAAGCGGTCAAAGAAGCAGCCGTTGAAACCGTCAGCGAGGTTGTTGAGCAGGTAAAGGAAACCGTTGCCGAAATGCCGTCTGAAGTGGCCGAGGCTGCTGAGGAAGCAGCTGAACAAGCCGAAGCAGTCAAAGAAGAAGCTGTTGAGGCAGTTAGCGAAGCTGTCGAGCAAGTTCAAGAAGCCGTTGCGGAAACACCGGCTGAAGCCCCTGCTCCGGTAGAAGAACAAAAGCTCAGTTGGGCTGCGCGTTTGAAACAAGGCTTGACCAAATCGCGCGACAAAATGGCAAAATCGTTGGCCGGCGTGTTTGGCGGCGGACAGATCGACGAGGATTTGTATGAAGAGCTGGAAACCGTGCTGATTACCAGCGATATGGGCATGGAAGCCACCGAATACTTGATGAAAGACGTGCGCGACCGTGTCAGCCTCAAAGGCCTCAAAGACGGCAACGAATTACGCGGTGCGCTGAAAGATGCGCTGTACGACTTGATTAAGCCTCTGGAAAAACCTTTGGTCTTGCCGGAAACCAAGGAGCCTTTTGTGATTATGCTTGCCGGTATCAACGGCGCGGGCAAAACCACATCTATCGGCAAATTGGCCAAATACTTCCAAGCTCAGGGCAAATCTGTATTGCTGGCGGCAGGCGATACTTTCCGTGCCGCCGCGCGTGAGCAGCTTCAAGCTTGGGGCGAACGCAACAATGTGACCGTGATTTCGCAAACTACGGGCGATTCCGCAGCCGTTTGCTTCGATGCCGTCCAAGCCGCGAAAGCGCGCGGGATCGACATTGTGCTGGCCGATACAGCAGGCCGTCTGCCGACGCAGCTTCATTTGATGGAAGAAATCAAAAAAGTGAAACGCGTGTTGCAAAAAGCCATGCCTGATGCGCCACATGAAATCATTGTTGTTTTGGATGCCAACATCGGTCAAAACGCCGTCAACCAAGTAAAAGCCTTTGACGAAGCGCTGGGTCTGACCGGCCTTATCGTGACCAAACTCGACGGTACGGCCAAAGGCGGTATCCTTGCCGCCCTTGCCTCTGACCGCCCTGTTCCTGTCCGCTACATCGGCGTAGGCGAAGGCATCGACGATTTGCGTCCGTTTAATGCCAAAGCGTTCGTAGATGCCTTATTGGATTAAACAGACAGGTTGAGGTTTGTAAACGCAGTCTGCGTGGGATTTCTGAGCCGTATTTTGAAAGGCTTCGCATTCGGTTGGTACAAGCCAAACAGGCTGTTAAAAAGGCCGTCTGAAACCTAAAATCAGGTTTCAGACGGCCTTTATTTATTTGCGTTTAGTTTTTCCGTGCGGTAACAAACTCGGCCAGTTGACGCAGGCGCAGGGCTTTGTCGCCGAATGGCTCGATCAGGGCAACGGCTTCTGCAATCAACGTTTCTGCATAAGTACGCGCAGCGTGCAGGCCCATCAGTTTGACGTAGGTCGGTTTGTCGTTGTCCGAGTCTTTGCCGGCGGTTTTGCCCAAGGTGGCGGTATCGGCTTCGCAGTCCAATACATCGTCGATCACTTGGAAAGCCAAACCTAATTTGGCGGCGTAGTGGTCTAAGTTTTGGATTTGAGCCGGTGTTAAGTCTGGGCAGGAAAGTGCGCCTAAGGCCACGGCCGCGCGGATGAGTGCGCCGGTCTTGAGGCTGTGCATCTGTTCCAATTCGGCCTGATTCATGGCTTTGCCGACATTGGCAAGGTCGATGGCTTGTCCGCCCGCCATACCGAGGCTGCCGGATGCCTGAGCCAGCGTGGACAACATGGCAAGCTGGCGTTCGGCAGGCAGGCCTGTCGGACGGCTCAGTACATCAAAGGCTTGGGTTTGCAGCGCATCGCCGACCAAAAGGGCGGTTGCTTCATCGTATTGCACATGGCAGGTCGGTTTGCCGCGGCGCAGGCTGTCGTTGTCCATCGCCGGCATATCGTCGTGAACCAGCGAATAGACGTGCACCATTTCGATGGCAGCCATCGCCTGCTCGACGGCATTTTGGTTTGCTTCGTCCAATTCGGATGCGGCAAGCACCAAGAGCGGGCGCAGCCGTTTGCCGCCGCCGAGGGTAACGTAACGCATGGCTTCGTGCAGCGTGTGCGGCACTTGGCTTTCAGACGGCAAAAAATGCGCCAGCAGCAATTCGGTTTGCGCTTGGGCTTTTTGCTGCCATGTTTTGAGTTCATTCGCCGGGTTCAAGGTTCAACTCCTTCAGTTCGCCGGCATCCAAGACTTGCAGTTTCTGCTCGACTTCCGCCAATTTGGTTTGGCAGTATCTGACCAATTCGTTGCCTTCCTGATAGGCGGCCAGAGCGTCTTCCAGCGGCATTTCGCTGCTTTGCATGGCCTGGGTCAGGGTTTCGAGGCGGGATAAGGCTTCTTCAAAGGATTGGGGGGCGTTTTTTTTCATGGTTTGAAATGATGGGCAGAAAAGGGGAATTGTAGCATTTTTAGATGATTAAGGCCGTCTGAACAGGGGTGAAAACGAAATCAAAGATTTCTGTTTCTTCGTTCAGACGGCCTTTTTTCAAACGGAACAACGTTATCAGCCCGGTAAAACGGCTTTTTGATAGTTGAGCGCGATAAACTGCTTCTCGGCATCTAATTCAGTGATTTTGAACAATGCCTGCGATTTGGGCAGCGCGTCAAACGGAATACCGGTCGCGCGCGTTACCAGCGGCAGGCCTTCAATGCGGACGAGGTCTTCTTTGAGGATGGTGGCCGTCAGCTCGCTCGTGCCTTGCTGTTGCAGATAGACGAGGCTCCAGTAGGCTTCCATTTGGCGTTGGAAGTCGGCGTAGGCTGTATAGGCGGCATCGAAGTCGCGCAGCGCGGCGAAAAGCTCGGCATCGCTGTTTTGATACAGCGGCTCGGCAGTATCATCTATCAGGCTGATCAGCTGCTTTTGGTTGATGTAGTCGGCGGCGCGGCGCAGCGGCGAGGTAAACCAGCCATAATGCTGCACGCCCATGCCGATGTGCGGCTCGGATTTGGTGCTCATGCGCACTTTGCCTGCCGGTTGGACGCGGAAAAGGCCGGGCAGCTCGTTTTCGTCCAGCATTTTCGCCCAAGTGCTGTTGGCAAGAATCATCATCTCGCTGACCAGCGTATCGATGGGCGAACCGCGTTCGCGGCGGACGACGGATACGTTGCCTTCCTTATCCAATTCGATGCTGTAATCGTATTGCGGCGCACGGTCGGGCTCGTATTTGCCGCGCGCTTTTTGTAAGGCGATGGCAAATTGATAGAACCAAATCAGGTCTTGATGGTGGGCGAACATCATTTCGCCTGCTTCGTCCAAGCCGGTTTCGGCGTTGAAATGCGGCTCGATGGTTTGAATGCGCAGGTTTTCAGCAATGTTGACCGCTTCGATTTTGCAGGTTGGCGCGCCGACATTGAACTCGTTGTCCACATCAAAATAAATGCTGATGGAAGGGCGGTATGCGCCTGCATCAAGGCTGAACGCGGCAATCCAGTTTTCGGGCAACATAGTGATTTTGCCGCCGGGGAAATAAACCGTGCTTAAGCGTTCCATGATGTTTTTTTCCATTTTGTCGCCTTGCTTAATGGCAAGCGACGGTGCGGCGATGTGGATGCCGACGCGTTTCATGCCATTGCCCAAGTCGGTCAGGCTTAAAGCGTCGTCCACTTCGGTGGTCGATTCGTCGTCAATGGAAAAGGCGGTAACGTCGGCCTTGGGTAAGTCGGGCATTTCGGGAAGCGGAAGGTCGGGGAAGCCTGTTCCTTTGGGGAAATATTTGATTTCAAACCCGTCTTGCAGGTATTGAGGGATGGATGTAATGCCACCCGTTTTTTTCGCCAGTTCATAGGCCGAGGTTTTCAACGCGTCGGCGGCTTTGGTAAAGGCTTTGTAAGTCAGCGACTGCTTGTCGGGCGCGTGTAAGATGGTTTTCAAATCCGCCGCGATTTCAGACGGCATCTCGCCGCGTTTCAAGGCTTCCGCCCAAGCGTCGATTTGCGCGTCTTGCTGTTTTTTGCGTTCGATGGCGGCAAGCGCTTGTTTTAAGGTTTCTTCGGGCGCGGCTTTGAACACGCCTTTGGCTTTTTTGTAGAAATACATCGGCGCGGCGTACAGCGCAATCAAAGTCGCCGCCAGCTCGGTTTTGGTCGGCGTGTGGCCGTAATATTCTTCAGCGATGGCTTCGGCGGTAAATTCCTCTTCGCCGCATACTTCCCACAATAAATCGGTGTCGATGTCTGCCGCCTGTGCCTGAGCGTTCTCCAAAAATGCCGCCATATCGCCGTCAAACTCGGCAAAGACATTGTTTGCCTTCACTTTGGTGCGCTTGCCGTGTTGGGTATCGACTTGGTAGGTGGCATCGTTTTTTTGGACGATGGAGGCAACTTTGAATTGGCCGGACTCTTCGTAAAAGATATTCATTTTTTTAGGATTTTATAATTTGTAGGAAACGCGTGATTTTAGCAGATTTGCACAAGAAAGGCCGTCTGAAAAACATACTTTCAGACGGCCTGTTCAAACGGCGGATGATTAATACTGATATGCCGCCAGTTTGCGTTTGATTTCAGGCAGGGCTGCGCGCGCGGCCTGTTCGCCCAATTGGATGGCACGTTGTTTTTGGTCGAAACCGCCAACCGAACCCAGCTCCAAAACCTGCGGTTTGATGACCACATTGGCTTGTCCCAATTCTTGGTGCAACGCAGTTTGACTCATTACGTTGAAGGTTTGGTCAAGATAGGAGAACATGCCTTGGCTGACGTTTTTGGCCGGACGGGCGGAAATATCGACGGCAATGATGAAGTTTGCGCCCATTTTTTTCGCCGCGCTGACCGGTACGGGTTGCGACAGGCCGCCGTCTACATATTTGCGGTTGCCGATAACGACAGGTTGGAACACGTTCGGAATCGATGCAGAAGCGCGGACGGCTTGTCCGGCATTACCTACGTTAAATACCACCGGTTTGCCGCTTTCAAAATCGGTCGCGACGGCGGCAAATTTGATGGGGAACTGCTGCATCGGGCGGTTGCCGACTTTGCGGTTGATGTAGTTTTGCAGTTTTTCGCCTTTGATGAAGCCGCTGGTGGACAAGGTCAAATCCACCAAATCGGTTTTACCCAAAATTTCCGCTTCCAATTCGAGGCGGTCGGGCGACATTCCCGAAGCGTACATACTGCCGACAATCGAGCCTGCGGATGTGCCGGTAACGATTTTGACCGGAATATTGTTTTCTTTCAAAACCTTAATAATGCCGATATGGGCAAAGCCTTTGGACGCGCCGCCGCCCAAAGCCAGCGCAACCGTGGCTTTCGGTTTGGGTGCAGGACGCGAAACCGTATTTTGACCCTGCGTAGAAGGTTTGGATTGCGGCGCGTTGCCACTCGGACAGGCAGCCAATACCAAGACGGACGAAGCGGCTAAAAACGTTTTGAATGTGGAAAAAAGTTTATTCATGTTCAGACAGCCTTTAATATGTCGAAAGGGTTATTTTACTCTGAAATTAAGTCGAAAGGCCGTCTGAAATCAGGTTTCAGACGGCCTTTTAAATCAAGCTTAAGCCAATTCGAGCTGTTTTTCCAAGCTTTCGACCAGTTGGTCGTCCAAATTCAAAGCTTGGGACAAACGGCTCAGGAACACGATTTCCTTGCGCGACAAGTCTGCGCAGACCAATCGGGCCGCCAGATAAGTTTCAGCTGCCAAAGCCTCGTCGTTGCCGACAGAAGCGGCAATTTGCTCGATAGAGGCCGGTTGCGCATATTCTGCCTGCAGCCATGCCGCCATTTCCGCATCGCTGCCGCTTTCACGCTCAATCGCCGCGCGTTCCGCATCGTCAATCAGTCCGTCTGAAGCCGCCGCCGCAATCATCGTTTGCAAAATCACACGGCTGTGGTTTTCACCAATCAGGCCGGCAGGTTGGAACGCACTTTGCGGCAATTCGTCCTGCTGGCGGTTTTGTTTCCAGTTTTGATAGCCTTTATAAGCCAGGAAACCCAAAGCAGCGACCGAGCCGGCCTTGACCAGCTTCTTCGTGTTTTTCTTTTTCAACAGCATCGATGCCAAAGCACCCGTCAGCGCACCGCCGCCGAAAGAATTGAGCGGACTGTCCGCAACCGCTTTGCCGCCTTTTTGGGCCGCACCCAAAACCTGATTGAGCAACTGACTGAAATCCATAAAAAAATCTCCTGAAAACAAATACATTGCAAATATAGGGCAGAAACACCAAAAAACCAAGCCAAAGAAAGTTAAAAGGTGCAAACAAGTTTTCAGACGGCCATAGCCGACTTTCGGTACAATCACACCATTCCAAACAATAAACCCCATCATGACCGATACCGCCCAAATCATTACCAGCTATGGCCGCCGCTATATTGTCCGCACCCCCGACGGCCAAATATATGACGCCACCACCCGCAAAAAACGCGTCGATTTCGCTTGCGGCGACCAAGTCCGCATCAGCCCCATCAACGGCGAACAAGTCGTGATTGAAGACTACCTCCCGCGCGAAAGCCTGCTCTACCGCCAAGACGCGTGGAAAACCAAACTGATTGCCGCCAACGTTACCCAACTGCTCATCGTCACCGCCGCCAGCCCCTCACCCAGCGAAGCCCTGTTGCAACGCGCCCTCCTCGCAGCCGAAGCGGCCGGCATCGACGCCGTTATCGTCCTCAACAAAGCCGACCTCCCCGAAACCGCCCAATGGCGCGAGAAACTCAAATTCTACGAAACCCTCGGCTACTCCGTGGTCGAAACCAACGCATTGGAAAATGCCGACATCCTGCGTCCCATATTAGAAGGGCAAACCAACATCCTGCTCGGACAAAGCGGCATGGGCAAGTCCACCCTGACCAACGCCCTACTCGGCAACCAAGCCGCCCGTACCGGCGACATTTCCACCGCGCTCGACTCCGGCAAACACACCACCACCCATGCCCAACTGTACGATTTAAACGCAGAAACCCAACTCATCGACTCCCCCGGCCTGCAAGAATTCGGCCTGCACCATCTCCAAGCCGCCGATTTACTGCAATACTTCCCCGACCTGCGCCACCTCATCGGCCAGTGCCGTTTCCATAACTGCACCCACCGCGCCGAACCCGGCTGCACCGTCAAAGCCGCTGCCGAATCAGGCAAAGCCAAACCCGAGCGTATCGAATTTCTGCAACGCGTTACCGATGAATTATTGAAATAAAGTTTTAACGGAAATAAGCGTTTGGATAAATAAAAAGGCCGTCTGAAAAATTCAGACGGCCTTTTGTTGAAGCATAACCAAATTTACCTTTCAACCGGCACTGCTGCCTTAGCGGGAAAGAGAAGGTGCTTTTCGTGGCGGATTGATCATGAGAAGCACGGCTTCTTCAATTTGTTTGTTCTCCCGATCATGGAGTTCTACCGGAAACTTCAGACGCAACACTGTAATAATAGCGCCAACCGATAAGCCTGCATCATTAAGCAATTCGATTTCTTTAAGTACCGGTGCGGAAAGGTTTAACATGGTTTCTCCTTATGGTTTGGATAAGCCTTAGCCTACTTTATCCCCGGGCTGTGCGCCTGCGTCAACGTCGAGGAGTCTCAGTTTGCCCTCGGCTGTGGCGGCGGAGAGGATCATGCCTTCGGATACGCCGAATTTTGCCATTTTGCGCGGGGCGAAGTTAGCGACGGCGATGACCATGCGGCCGTTCAATTCGGCAGGATTTGGGTAAGACGCGGCGATGCCGGAGAAGATGATGCGTTTTTCAAAACCGAAATCGAGGTCGAATTTCAAAAGTTTGGTGCTGCCTTCGACGGCTTCGCAGTTCAATACTTTGGCTACGCGCATGTCGATTTTCATAAAGTCGTCAAAGCTCGCTTGTTCAGCGACTTTTTCGTATTTGCTCTCTTCGGCGGCAGGCGCGGCTGCGGCGGCGATGCTTTGTTTGTTGGCTTCGATCAAATCGTCCACTTGTTTTTGCTCCACTCGTTGCATGAGGTGTTCGTATTTGTTGATGGCGTGTTCGCCCAAGGTTTTGCGTGTGTTTGTCCAAGTGATGGCTTCCAAATTCAGGAATTTGGCGGCGTTTTCGGCCACTTTCGGCAATACGGGGGCGAGGTAGGCGGTCAACATGGTAAAGGCGTTGATGAGCTCACTGCATACTTGGTGCAGGCGTGCGTCTTGGCCTTCTTGTTTCGCCAGTTCCCAAGGTTTGTTGGCATCAACGTATTCGTTGACAATGTCTGCCAAGGCCATGATGTCGCGCAGGGCTTTGGCGTATTCGCGGCTTTCGTAGCATTCGGCAATGGCTTCGCTTTGCGCAGTCAGTTTTGCCAGCAATTCGCTGTCGGCAACGTCTTTCAGACGGCCTTCAAAGCGTTTGGCGATGAAACCTGAAGCGCGGGCGGCGATGTTGACGTATTTGCCGACGAGGTCGCTGTTTACGCGGCTGATAAAGTCTTGCAGGTTCAAATCGATGTCTTCGATTTTGCTGTTGAGCTTGGCGGCGATGTAGTAGCGCATCCACTCGGGATTCAGACCTTGTTCCAGATAGGATTTGGCGGTGATGAAGGTGCCGCGCGATTTCGACATTTTTTGGCCGTCCACGGTCAAAAAGCCGTGTGCGTACACGCCGGTCGGGGCGCGGTGGCCGGAGAAATGCAGCATGGCGGGCCAGAACAGGGCGTGGAAATAGAGGATGTCTTTGCCGATGAAGTGGTACATCTCGGTTTGGCTGTCGGCTTTGAAGTATTCGTCAAAATCGATGCCGATGCGGTCGCACAGGTTTTTAAACGACGCCATGTAGCCGACCGGCGCATCCAGCCAAACGTAGAAGTATTTGCCCGGCGCGTCGGGGATTTCGAAACCGAAATACGGCGCGTCGCGGGAGATGTCCCAGTCGGACAGCGTGGTTTCTTCGCCTTCGCCCAGCCATTCTTTCATTTTGTTGAGGGCTTCTGGTTGCAGATGGGGCTTGCCATCGTGCGGGTTGTTGCCGGAAGTCCATGCTTTGAGGAAGTCGGCGCATTCGCCCAGTTTGAAGAAGAAGTGTTCGGATTCGCGCAATTCGGGCTTGGCACCGGAAACGGCGGAATACGGGTTAATCAGTTCGGTCGGGGAATAGGTCGTGCCGCAGACTTCGCAGTTGTCGCCGTATTGGTCTTGAGCGTGGCATTTGGGGCATTCGCCTTTGACGAAGCGGTCGGGCAGGAACATTTGTTTTTCAGGGTCGAAAAGCTGCTCGATGACGCGGCTCTCAATCTTGCCGTTGGCTTTCAGCGCGCGGTAAATGTCTTGGGAAAACTGTTTGTTTTCAGGGGAGTGGGTGCTGTAATAATTGTCGTAACCGATGTTGAAACCGGTAAAGTCGGCGAGATGCTCTTCGCGTACTTTGGCAATCATGTCTTCAGGCGCGATGCCTTGTTTTTGCGCGGCAAGCATCACGGGCGTGCCGTGGGTGTCGTCGGCGCAGCAGTAGTAGCATTCGTGGCCGCGCAGTTTTTGGAAGCGCACCCAAACGTCGGTTTGGATGTGTTCGACCATGTGGCCGAGGTGGATGCTGCCGTTGGCATACGGCAGCGCGGAAGTGACAAGGATTTTGCGTGTCATGGTTTGTGCTTTTAAAAACAATGGATAAAGATGTCGGGAATTATACCGCAAAACAATACGCAAAGGCCGTCTGAAACCCGATTGCCGGTGTTTCAGACGGCCTTTTATTTATCGGCTGCGTATGGGATCAACCGCGTACGCGTTCGATTTTTGCGCCTACGCCGCCGAGTTTTTTCTCGATGTATTCATAGCCGCGGTCGAGGTGGTAGATGCGTTCGACGATGGTTTCGCCATCTGCGACCAAACCGGCCATGACGAGGCTGGCGGAGGCGCGCAGGTCGGTTGCCATCACGACGGCACCGGAGAGTTTTTCTACGCCTTTGATGTAGGCGGTGTTGCCTTCGGTGGTGATGTCTGCGCCCATGCGGTTGAGTTCGGGAACGTGCATGAAGCGGTTTTCAAAAATGGTTTCCACCACGCGGCTGCTGCCTTCGGAAATGGCGTTCATGGCCATAAACTGCGCCTGCATGTCGGTTGGGAAGCCAGGGTGGACGACGGTGCGGATGTCCACGGCTTTGGGGCGTTGTTGCATGTCGATGGAAATCCAGTTGTCGCCTGCTTCGATGATGGCGCCGGCTTCGGTCAGTTTGTTTAACACGACTTCCATGGTTTTGGGGGCGGCATTGCGCAGGACGACTTTGCCGCCGGTCATGGCGACGGCGCAGAGGAAGGTACCGGCTTCGATACGGTCGGGAACGACGCTGTGTTCGCAGCCGTGAAGCTCTTTTACGCCTTCGATGGTCATGGTTGCTGTACCGATGCCGCTGATTTTCGCGCCCATTTTGACGAGGCATTCGGCCAAATCGACGACTTCAGGCTCGATGGCGCAGTTTTCGAGGATGGTGGTGCCTTCTGCAAGCGTGGCCGCCATCAGCAGGTTTTCGGTACCGCCTACGGTCACGACGTCCATGGTAACGCGTGTGCCTTTCAGACGGCCTTTGGCTTTGACGTAACCGTGCTCGATGGTGATTTCCGCACCCATGGTTTCGAGGCCTTTGAGGTGTTGGTCAACCGGGCGCGAACCGATGGCGCAACCGCCGGGCAGGCTGACTTGGGCTTCGCCAAAGCGGGCGAGAGTCGGGCCCAAAACCAAGATGGATGCGCGCATGGTTTTTACCAGCTCGTAAGGTGCGCAGGTGTTGTTGACAGTGCCGCCGTTGATTTCAAATTCGGAGATGTTGTCGGTCAAAACGCGTGCGCCCATGCCTTGCAGCAGTTTTTGGGTGGTTTTGACGTCGGCGAGCATGGGTACGTTTTTCAAGCGTAAAGTGCCGGAAGTCAGCAGACCGGCACACATCAGCGGCAGGGCGGCGTTTTTTGCGCCGGATACGATGATTTCGCCGTTGAGGGGGCCGTTGGCAGAGATTTTGAGTTTGTCCACAGGATGTCTTTCGTTATTTGTCTGCACGGTTTATGCCGCACAAATGAAATGAGATGAATAATAAACCATCAATTATAAGGGATTATGCCCTTGCTGTTAGATTTGGCAGTATTAAATTTTCACAAGGTTTGTTTAAGTTGCGAAAGGATAAGATTTCAGGCCGTCTGAATGGTTCAGACGGCCTGTTTGCCAAGACTTATTTTTTGGCTTTAAAGCCTAAGAGGTGTTGTGTGGTGGCCAGCCATGCGCCAAATACGCCCAGCGCGATGACGAAACCAAATACCAGCGACACTTCGCTAAATGTGAAGAAACGCCAGCCGATGTTCAGACCGTAGGGTTTGAAAATCGCGTCCACCAGCGGCCGTACTTCGGCCAGCAACCAAGCTGACAAGCCCAGGCTGACGGCGGCGGAGAAAATACTCTGCCACATTGCCTGATAAAGGAAAGGGCGGCGGATGAAGGAAGCGGGCGCACCCAACAGCTTGGTGATTTCCAACTCTTCCTTACGGCTGAGGATTTGCAGGCGGATGGTGTTGTGTGCCACCAAGACAAAGGCCATGCCCAAAGTCAGCGAGAGGAACCACAAAATCTTGCGGATAAATTCGTTAATACGATAAAGGGTTTGTACCCATTCCGTATCCATGGTTGCCGATTCGACGCGCGGCAGTTTGGTAATGTCTTTATAGATGGCCTGCATCTGATCCGGAGAAGTGGCAGGGTCGGGCGTAACGATAAAGACATCGGGCAACGGGTTGCCATCGAGCATGGAAACGAGGTTTTGGTCGAGATTGGTCTGCAATTCTTCCAAACCTTCCTGCTTGCTGATAAAGCGGACTTTATCGATACGGCTGTCGCGTTGGAGCAGGTTTTTCACCGTATCGGCATCAGAATCTGCCGCATCGGTGTCCATATAAACCGTAATCTGCGGCGACTCGTTGAGTTTGCCCAATACGCTTTGACCGCTTTGGATGCCCAAATACATAAACAGCGGCAAGGTCATGGCAACGGCAAGCATGAGCAGGGTCAGCAGCGTGCCGATGGGTTGGCGCAAAAGCTCTTTGAGCGCGGCGCGTGCCGATTCGACGTGTAACGAGATGTAATGAATCATACTCATGCGAGGCGTCCTTTCTGCAGGCGCAAGACGCGGTGGCCGTAATCTGCCATCAGCGTTTCATCGTGCGCCGCAACAATCACGGTTGTGCCTGCTTCATGGAAGGTTTTGAACAATTCCATAATATCCAGCGCATAGGCGCGGTCGAGGCTGGCGGACGGCTCGTCGGCAATCAGCAGGCTGGGTTGGTGAACCACTGCGCGCGCGATGCACAAACGCTGTTGTTCGCCGCCGGACAAAGTGATGGGCATATCGTTTTCGCGGCCTTTCAAGCCGACTTTCTCAATCGCAATACGTGCGCGCTCTTCCGCTTTGCGCGGCTGGTAGCCGCTAATCCGCAAAGGCAGGATAACGTTTTGCAAGACATTGCGGTCGTAGAGGATTTTGTGGTCTTGGAAGACAATGCCGATATGTTGGCGCATAAAGCCGATCTGATTGTCGCTCAAGGTGCCGAGGTCTTGATTGTTGAACCAAACCTTGCCTTTAGTAGGCTTGGTAATGCCTGAAATCAGCTTCAAAATGGTGGATTTGCCCGAGCCTGAATGGCCGGCGATAAAAATCATCTCACCTTTGTTAATCTGGAAACTGACATTTTTCAGGGCTTCGAAACCGCCGGGATAGGTTTTGGAAACTTGTTCGAAACGGATCATGGGTTTTCCTGAAAATAGGGATTCAGACGGCCGGCGTCATCGGTAGGGCAACATGCCGTCTGAAAAAATGGGGATATTCACAGATTATAAATATTTCGGCTGCTTTTTGATAGTGAAACCCCGGTTCTGCCGGAGGATACACTGCCGGTTTGCAACACAAAGCAATATGGTTTGAAAAAAGGCCGTCTGAATGATTGGGTTTCAGACGGCCTCGGTATCAGCGTAGGTTAAGCACCCTATCCGCTGTTTTATTTACATTTGGTTTTGGCCAAATTCACGGCAGCAGTCAGGCTTTTTTCGTTGACTTCACCGGTGATGGTTTGTTTGTAGCCGCATTTCGGCGCTTCGACGACTGTGAAGGGCAATACGCCGACATTGTTGCCGTGGGCTTTCATGAAGTTGCGGCTGTTGGCGCCGGTGTAACGCCAAATCGGGTAGCTGACCGGCGTTTGTTTCAGGAACTTGCCGATGTTGTCGGTGGTATCCAGCGCGATGCCGACCATATCGACGCTGCCTTTTTTCTGCGCTTTGTACCATGCGGACATGGTGGGCATTTCTTTACGGCAGGGGCCGCACCAGGTTGCCCACAGGTTGACCACGCGCACGGGGGCTTTGAGCGATTCCAGACTTTGCGGTTTGTTGTCCTGCCAACCTGCCGTTTCATCGGCGGCAAAGGCCGGCGCAGCGGTAAAAACGGTGGCGGACAAGAGAAGGGCGGTTAAGGCTTTCATGGTTGTATCCTTGAGGTTGCCAATCGAAATTGTGTTTATTGTAAAACGGTTTGGTGGGTATGCCTACCGATTCGTATCAAGATATCAGGTAAAAAGTTTGAGTAAAAATCAGTTGCAGACGATAATAACCGCCATCATTGAATGATTTTGCAATAATACGGAGACTTTCATGCCGTCTGAATTCACACTTTATCACAACCCGCGTTGCAGCAAATCGCGTGCCGCGCTGGCTTTACTCGAAGAAAAAGGCGTTGCCGCCGACGTGGTCAAATATCTGGATACCGCGCCCGATTTGGCGACTTTGCAGGATATGTTTGCCAAACTCGGCATCGAATCGGTGCGCGGCATGATGCGCACCAAAGACGATTTGTACAAAGAATTGGGTTTGGACCATCCTGATTTGGACAATGCCGCCCTGCTTCAGGCAATCGCCGAACACCCTGCCCTGCTCGAGCGTCCCGTTTTGGTAACGCCTACGCGCGCAGCCATCGGCCGTCCGTTGGAAAACATTGCCGCCCTACTCGGCTGATGGGGTTGGATAAGGCCGTCTGAAGATGATTTCCCTGCTTAAAAGCCGCAATGGCCTGCGATATTACCTGTTTCGCGGCCTTGCTTTGAGCGTTTTGCTGGTGTGCGGTATTTTTTTGAGCGGCACATGGCAGATTTACCGGACAGGTTTGCAAACCTTGCCGAAGGACGCTCATGCCGATGCGGCGGTGGTGTTGGGTGCGGCGGCGTGGGACAAACGCCCGTCGCCGGTATTCCGTGAGCGCATCAACCACGCCATTACGCTCTACCAAAGCCATCGGGTCGGCAAAATCATTTTCACCGGCGGTACGCCCAAAAAAGGATTCATGACCGAAGCCGAAGTGGGGCGCCGATACGCGCTCAAGCAGGGCATACCGGCGCACAATATCCTGTTTGAAAACACGTCGCGCAACACTTACGAAAACCTGCGCAATATCGTCCCCATCATGCACGCCAACGGAGTCGGCAGCATTATCGTTGTCAGCGACCCGTATCATTTGGCGCGCGCCGAAGAAATGGCCGCCGATTTGGGCTTGTCAGATGCGCAGTTCTCCGCCACCCCGACCACGCGCTTTGACGAGTGTAGCAAGAAAGCCAAGTTCCTGATGCAGGAGAGCTATTCTTTGTTTCTCTACCGTATCGGCAAATGGAGCGATGCGGTTTGGAATTGGATAGGTGGTTGAGCTTTCGGTAATCCATGTAAAAGGCCGTCTGAAGCCTTTTAGGTTTCAGACGGCCTAAATGTATGCTTACTTATTGATATTGATTTGCAGCTACACTGCCAAATAAGACTACAGCCAGTACCAGATAAATTACCATTACGATGGCAAACAGAATCAAGGCAGCCTTGAAATAATTGGCTTTATTCGGATTGGTGTTTGAGCTGAATGCCCATACAAACATCATGATCAGATTGACCAGCGGAATCATCATAATCAAGCTGGTTACCAACCAACCATTCGCTGATGCTGACGACCGGAGCCTGAGGCCGGTCGATTTGGTTTTGTCCGTTCATACGTACCCAGTAATTTTGTTGAAAGAACAGTATCGGCATAGCATGTTCAGGCCGTCTGAATCTTCAGACGGCCTGAGCCTATGATTTTTGCAGCCGCTATTTCAATCGGATGTAAAACGTACCGTCCGGCACGACGGGCAGGTATTTGCGGTAGAAGTCCAGATAGGTCTTGTTTGGGTCTATGTCGGCAAACTGCTGCGGATACAGGGTTTTGGCGATAAATTGCGCGCTGGCCAAATCGGTGAGCGAGCGGGAGGCGGTGTGGTAGATGCCGTAAACGCGTTTGTTTTTGACGGCAGGAATGTCTGCCCAGCCTTTGCGTTTGACAAATCCGGCTAGGCGGCGTTGCGCATCGGCCTGGCTGATGCCTATGCCCATCGCCATAATGCCAGGCTTGTCTTTATGGCCGTTTTCCGTCCCTGAAATGACGATGACGTCGGGTTTGGCCGTCAGGAATTTTTCAGGGTTTATCGGTCCCCAGTTTTTAACGTAAGGCGCAGCGATATTGTTGCCGCCTGCTGTGTCGGCAATCGCGCCCCACATATCTTTGCCGAAGGTGTAGCTGTATTCGGACGGGCCTTTGTCGCCGAACTCGATATAGATTTTCGGTTTGGACTGCTTGGCACGCGCGACGCGTTTTTGGATGTCGGCAATGCCTCGGGCGTATTCGGCGGCAATTTTTTGGGCGCGCGCCTGCGTACCGTTGAGTTCGCCGAAAATTTCCGCACTGCGCGTGTGCCGCGCGACGGTTTCGGCGTTGAAATCGACCACGACGACGGGTATGCCTGCCGCTTTAATGCGCGGCAGGTGGGTGGCGACGGCCTTATACTGCCAGTCGGCCAGAATCAATACGTCCGGCTTAAGCGCGAGCGTTTTCTCCAGTGAAAACGTACCGGTGCTGATGTTGCCGATGTCCGCAATGTTTTGCAGCGTAGGCAGCTTCTGTTTGAACATCGCCCAGCTGCCAGGATTGAATTTCTCCCAAAACTCACGCGAAATGCCGATGACGTTTTTAAATTTGTCCGCGCCCGTTACCGCGATATAGTCGGGATAGTAAAACGCCAAAACCGCGCGTTTGACAGGGACATCGACTTTGACTTCGCGTCCCAATACGTCTTTGATAGTTTTGATTTCAGCTTGGGCAAAAAGGGGCAGGAGGGCGAGGGCGGTAAATAAAGCGCGTTTGTTCATGAGCGGATACTTTCAAAGAAATAATTATCATTTGTCTTGTTTTTAGGAGAAAAGTTCCCAGATGGTCCTTCTGCGCTGACATTATTTTCAGACGGCCGTACATTGTTTAAACCTTGCCGAAAAAGTAAAATACCTGTTTTCAAAGACTTTGGAGCCATCATGACCGTCAAAACCCGTTTCGCCCCCAGCCCCACCGGCTACCTGCACATCGGCGGCGTACGCACCGCCTTGTTTTCATGGGCGTTTGCCCGCCATCATAAAGGCGAGTTCCTATTGCGTATCGAAGACACCGACTTGGCGCGCTCTACTGCCGAATCCGTCAACATCATCCTCGACGGCATGAAATGGGTCGGCCTGAACTACGACAACGCCGACAACGTCGTGTACCAAACCCGCCGTTTCGACCGCTATAAAGAAGTCATCGCCGAACTTTTAGAAAAAGGCCATGCCTACTACTGCTATTGCAGCAAAGAAGAGCTGGAAGCCATGCGCGAGAAAGCAGAAAAAGAAGGCACGGCGACTTACGACCGCCGCTGGCGTCCGGAAGAAGGCAAAACCCTGCCCGAAATCCCTGCCGACGTGCAACCCGTTGTCCGCTTCAAAACGCCTTTGGACGGCGTGACTGAATGGACGGACTTGGTCAAAGGCGAAATCTCCATTCCCAACGAAGCACTCGACGACCTGATTATCGCCCGCGCCGACGGCACACCGACTTACAACTTCTGCGTTGTCGTGGATGACTACGACATGGGCGTTACCCACGTTATCCGTGGCGACGACCATGTGAACAACACCCCGAAACAAATCAACATCTTAAAAGCCATCGGCGCAAACCTGCCCGAATACGGCCATCTGCCGATGATTCTTAACGAACAAGGCAAAAAAATCTCCAAACGCAGCGGCGATACCGTTGCCATTACCGATTTCGGCGCAATGGGCATCCTGCCCGAAGCCATGCTCAACTATTTGGCACGTTTGGGCTGGGCGCACGGCGACGACGAATTTTTCACGATGGAACAATTCATCGAATGGTTTGATTTGAAAGACGTTTCCCCGTCTCCAAGCCGCATGGACTTGAAAAAACTCTACTGGATCAACGGCGAACACATCAAAATCACCGCCAACGAAAAACTGGCCGAAATGGTGAAACCGCGCCTCGCCCTGCGCGATATCCATGAAACAAGCAAGCCTGCTTTGAAAGACGTGTTGGCATTGGTCAAAGACCGCGCCCAAGACCTGAACACCCTCGCTGACGAGTGCCTCTACTTCTACGTCAAACAAACCCCTGCCGAAGCTGACGTGCAGAAACACTGGGACGACGAAGCCGCCGCCCGTATGCTGCGCTTTGCCGAACGCCTCGAAGGTTTGGAAGACTGGACCGCCGAAGCCATCCACGATCTCTTCAAACCTTTCTGCGACGAAGAAGGCATTAAAATGGGCAAACTCGGTATGCCCCTGCGCCTCGCTGTCTGCGGTACGGCGAAAACCCCAAGCGTCGATGCCGTATTGGCATTAATCGGCAAAGAAGAAGTGTTGAAACGGATCCGTTCGTAAGGCATGAATGATAAAAGGCCGTCTGAAATGTTTCAGACGGCCTTTTTATTTTGAACAGGATTTATTTATTCTTCTTCGTTCGGTTTATTTTTATCTTTTTTGCGCCATAGGCCTTTAAACAATGCGCCTGCTGCAACAGCACCGAAAATAATCAGTTTGCCGAATTTAGCCAGTAATGCGCCGGCCAAAGCTAATAATCCCAGTTTTTTTGCAGCGATACCGCCAACCAAGGCAGCCAGTCCGTATTCAGCCACTTTGTCGGTTGCAGCATTGAAATCGCTGTAGCGCTTGCCTTCATTGAATTCGATATTACCCAACAATTCTTGCACAATAGGTTTGTATTGATCTATGCTTTTCAAATCGGTGATCATAGTCAATTCAATATAGCCTTCGCGTCCCAGCTGGAAAGTATTGTAGTTGATGGCAGGATTGGGATCGGGTTCGTTTTTATTCAGAACGTCAATCGACCAAATCAGACGATGGGTCTTTGCATCATATTGCGGTTTTTCTACCCAGCCGCGTGTTTCCAATTCCGGCAGGTTGCGGGAGGCACGCTCTTTATTTTGTTCCTCGGTCCCTTCTTTCAGTTGCTCGAGCATGGCCTCAACATCCCATTCTTTGGCATCATCGTCTTTGATATAGCCGGAATCAGTAAAGGTCAGGTCTACTATCCAATTAGTGTCACTGTCCTCGTTCTCCGATTCGGGGAGAATCAGGCCGTAGCGGTTGGGATCTGTGGCGTTACCTGCTTCCCTCATCATGGCGTTGGCGCGATTTTTTTTCACAAAGACCATTTTTGCAGGCAGTTTCAGTTTGGCCTGATTGCCCAAATCAACGGTTGCCGGGCCTTGGACGATCTCGTCATCAACGTAGTTCGCGATAGAGTCTGAGGCTTGTTGCGCTTCTTGCCCGGATGCCTCGACGGCAGAAGCGGTATCAGCTTTGGCTGCAGAAGCCGGCAGGGTTTGGATAGATAGTAGGGCTGCCAAAACGGCATAGGCGAGATGGTTGCTTTTCATCATAGGGTTCTCATGGAAGAAGAATTAAAAAAGATGCAGACAGCCGCAACACCATATGCTCCGGCATGACTAAAGGATAAATTTTACAATAAATAAATCATATTTACATATTTAAATATGACTGTAATTTAAAAATACAGGAAAGCTTTTTGACGAGAGGCAGAGCCATCATTGTGAAACTCAAAAAGGCCGTCTAAAAATTTTTCAGACGGCCTTTTATAATAAAACCAGAAAATAATGGAATAAGGCGGAGAATATGAGAAAATAATAGCCGCCTGCCTGTCACAACAGTTGATTGAATTAACTTTTATCGGCAGCCTGAATGTCCGGATTGGATAAAATAAGCCATTAAGAACAAAGACCAACAAGCATATTATGTAAAATTGGCGGCGGAAAAATCGGCTTTGCGCTTTACTTTACAAATCAAACAACTTTAAAGGAAAACCCATGAAAAAAACCTTACTTGCCCTGATGATGTTATCCGCCGCCGCCGCGTATGCCGGTGAGGCGGAAGACCGTTTGCTGTCCGTTCAATCGGTTTACCGTGCCGCTTTGAATGAGCAAAACAGCAACGACAGCAAAATCATTTCCCTGCAAAGCGATTTGGAAAGCGCGCAGCGCCGTTTACAGGCCGCGCAATCCGATATTGACCGTTTGAAAGGTGAAATTCAGACGGCCTTGGCTCAGAAAGAGCAGCAAAATGCCAAGCTGCAACAAGCCGGTCAGATGTTGGACGCGGCGTGGAATGCCGTTTACGGCGTAGGCGGAAGCAAGGCGAATCAATAATTTAGACATTGTATTATTTGCGTTTTACGCTTCTTTTATCATATTTATAAGGAAACCTCATGTCCCTACCTCCCTGCCCGAAATGCCACTCCGAATACACTTACGAAGACGGTGCCCAATACGTTTGCCCTGAGTGCGCCTATGAGTGGAACGAGGCCGATGCTGCGGCTGCCGACGATGATGCCTTGGAAGTCAAAGATGCCAACGGCGCGGTCTTGCAAGATGGCGATACGGTTGTCTTGATTAAAGATTTGAAAGTCAAAGGCAGCTCTATGGTCATCAAGCAAGGCACCAAAGTCAAAGGCATCCGCCTGCAAGAGGGCGACCACAATATCGGTTGCAAAATCGATGGCAGCGCGATGAACTTGAAATCTGAGTTCGTCAAAAAAGCCTAAAGATTTTATTTCTATCTAAAAATAAATATCCTGCTCAGATTATTGAAGCCTACAAGAAAGGCGGAGATTCTGCTTTAGATGGTGATTATACTGTCTTTGGTCAAGTCATAAATGGCATGGATATTGTGGGTAAGATTGTCGAGAGCAAAACTGGTGAAAACACCAAAACCAAAAACGAGATTAAAATTGAAAAGATCGAAGTTATCAAAGATTACGACTTCAATAAATAATTTTCAGTTTAAATAAGAAAGGAAAGTAATACATATGATTATCTGGGGCTATAAAGGCTATCAAAAAGAACTAGGACATACTCAGTCTGTTATCCAATGCGGAAACTGTCAACAAACCGCTCCTTGGGAAATTATTGAGACGGGTCGAAAATTTTCCCTCTACTGGATTCCTCTTATTCCTTATGGAAAAAAATATTACGTCCTATGCCCAGTTTGCCAACGCGGTAAAGAAATTGAAAAACAAGAAATTAATGAATATTTAAATTATTAAGATTAAAAAGAGGCTGGTCATGAAATTACATGCCTCTTACTCTTGTATTTAAAAAAACAAAACATTCTTTCGGAAGGTTAACCTGAAAGGCCGTCTGAAAAAGCGGCGGCAAAATGTTCCGCACATACGCGGGTGTAAAACCGTTAAAATAACGCTTTCCCCTATTCTACGGAACCATTATGCCTCAGCCGACCGCCAAACAGATTTTGCACGAAGTATTCGGTTATCCCGAATTTCGTGGCAAGCAGGAGGCTATCGTCAATGCTTTGGCCGGCGGAGAGAGTTTGATGGTGCTGATGCCGACGGGCGGGGGCAAGTCTTTGTGTTACCAGATTCCGGCGCTGATGCGCGAAGGCGTGGCGGTTGTCGTATCGCCGCTGATTGCGCTGATGAACGACCAAGTGGCCAGCCTGTATGTGGCCGGGATTGAAGCGGCGGCAGTCAACAGCAGCACATCGGCAGATGAGGCGCGCGAGATTGCCGACAAGCTTGCCCAAGGCCGTCTGAAACTGCTTTATGTCGCTCCGGAACGCTTGGTTACCGACCGCTTTTTACGTTTTCTCGACCAACAAACCGTCAGCCTGTTTGCCATTGATGAGGCGCATTGCGTCAGCCAATGGGGACACGATTTCCGCCCTGAGTATCAACAGCTCGGCATGCTTGCCGAACGCTATCCGAATATCCCGCGCATCGCCCTGACCGCTACCGCCGATGCGGCCACGCGCGCCGACATCAAGCATTATCTGCACTTGGACAATGCGCCCGAATTTATCTCCAGCTTTGACCGCCCGAATATTTATTATCAGGTTGTCGAAAAAAATAATGGTAAAAAACAATTACTGGATTTCATCCGCAAGCAGATGCATGGGCAAAGCGGCATTGTGTATTGCCTAAGCCGCAAAAAAGTCGAGGATGTGGCGCAGTTTTTGTGTGAAAACGGCTTGGAGGCGATTCCGTATCATGCCGGTTTGAGCATGGACGTGCGCGAGGAAAACCAACGCCGCTTTACGCATGAAGACAATATTATTGTGGTGGCGACCGTGGCGTTCGGTATGGGCATAAACAAACCCGACGTGCGCTTTGTCGCCCATCTCGATATGCCCCAGAGTGTCGAACATTTCTATCAAGAATCGGGGCGCGCCGGTCGGGACGGGCTGCCTGCTGTGAGCTGGCTGTGTTACGGCTTGAACGATTGGGTGTTGCTGCGCGAACGGATTGCCGAGGGCAACAGCGACGAGGTGCAAAAGCAAATCGAAATGCAAAAACTCGATGCCATGCTTTCCGTCTGCGAAACCGCCGCCTGCCGCCGCGTACTGCTGCTCAAACATTTCGGCGAAGAATCCGAACCCTGCGGCCATTGCGACAACTGCCTGCATCCGCCCGTGCGGTTTGACGGCACAGTGTTGGTGCAAAAATTACTCAGCTGCGTGTACCGCGCCGGACAACGTTTTGCCGCCGGTTACATCACCAACCTTTTGCGCGGCAAAAGCGACGATTGGATACAGCGCAACGGCCATGACAAGTTATCCACATTCGGCATCGGCAGCGAACAGACCGACAAGGAATGGCGCAGCGTCATCCGCCAGTGCATCAGCCTGGGCTATCTCACTGTCAACGTCGAGCAACATCAAGCCCTGCAGCTGACCGAAACGGCCAAACAAGTCCTCAAGGGCGAAACCGAAGTCATGCTGCGCCCCCTGCGCCGCGAAAAAACAGCTACTCAAAAGCCGAAAGACGATTGGTTGCGTACCGAGCGCGAAGAGCGTTTGTGGCAGGCATTGCGCCAATGGCGGCAACAACGCGCCCGGGCAGAGGAAGTGCCGGCCTATGTGGTTTGCGGCGACAAAACCCTACGCGATATTGTCGAAAAAATGCCCCGAAGTTTGGAAGATTTACATCAAATCTACGGCTTGGGCGAGGCGAAAATCAATAAATTCGGTTTGGAGATACTCGCCGTTTGCGAAACGGCCGAAGCCGGTACTGTTTCCACAGACAGTACACAAGTTATCCACAGCTTGGGCGAGCGCGAACAGGCCTTAAAACAGGCTTTGGAAACGTGGCGCGAGCAGCAGGCAAGTGCCGATCAAGTGACGCTGGGAACGGTGTTCTCCAACGAAAGCATGGACGATTTGCTGACCAATACGCCTGCCGAACCCATCGACCTTTTGGGCGTGTATAAACTCGGCGAAAAACGCATCGAACAATACGGCGAGGGCATTTTAAACATCTGCCGCCCGTTTTCAGACGGCCTGAGCGAAGAGGACAAACGCAAACGCCGCTTGATGCGCCGCCTGCTTCAGTGGAACATCGATACTGCCCGTCATGAAGGCATTGAAGCCTATCAGATATGCAGCAAAGTTACCCTGCGCGCCATTGCCGCCCGACGGCCGCAAGATTTGGCGGAGCTGGCGGAAATCCACGGCATGAGTGCGGAAAAAACCGACAAATACGGCGCGGAAATTGTCGAATTGTGCAAACAAGCGGATTAATGGATTGCGATTATCGTCAAAGGCCGTCTGAAACCCAATCAAACATGGTGTTTCAGACGGCCTTTTTGAATTTTTAATCTTTATAAAACAATGAATAAGAAAATATCTTCATTTATTTTGTCAGTTTTTTAAAGCTGCCGCGTCTAAACAGGCATGAAAAATGGGATTGTGCCGATGGATTTTCGTTCTATCCCATTCGACACACATCGATTAGGAAAATAAATGAACACCTCATCCAACCCCTCTTGGCAGGCCGCTTTCGGTTTGTTGACGCTCAGGCTTTTTGCCGCGTATGAATTTCTTGAATCCGGCTTGGAAAAATGGAACGGGGAAAACTGGTTTGCAGAAATAAACAGCCAATTTCCCTTTCCGTTCAATTTGTTGTCGGATACGGTCAACTGGAATTTGGCGATGTGGGCGGAACTGGTTTTGCCTGCGCTGCTCATCATCGGCTTGGCAACACGGCTGTCTGCGTTGGGATTGATGGTCGTAACGGCTGTCGCATGGTCTGCGGTACATGCCGGCTTGGGTTACAATGTGTGCGACAACGGTTATAAAATGGCACTGATTTATTTGGTTGTTTTATTTCCTGTCCTATTGCAGGGCGCAGGCCGTCTGTCTTTGGATGCACTGCTGAAGAAACGCTGTTGCCGCATCAAGCATTTTCTTTAAGGATTATCTTTAAGGATTAATGGTCGCGGGCCGACTTTAAATGCCCGATATTATCCCTTGATTTATTTAAACTCGTATTTTAAAAAGGAAGTTAAAATGAAAAAAAATGTAGCTGCTGCTTTGGCCGGTGCGCTGTCCCTGTCTCTGGCTGCCGGCGTTGTTGCCGCTGATAAACCGTTAAGCAGCAAAGCAGGTGTTCAGAAATCTGCTCAAGGCTCTTGCGGTGCGGTTAAAGCCGGTGAAGGTTCATGCGGTGCAAGCGCTGTTTCTAAAGCAAGCGAAGGCAAATGTGGCGAAGGCAAATGTGGTTCAACCGTGGAAAAAAACCACGCTAAAAAAGGCAAAGCATCTAAAGCCAAAGCTGCCAAAGTAGTAGAAGGTAAATGCGGCGAAGGTAAATGCGGTTCTAAATAATCCTGCAACATACCTTTAACAAAGTCGCATTTTATAAACAAAAATGCGACTTTGTCGTTCATACGGCATCATAACAGGACATCACCATGATTCAACACGCAGGCTTGGGCTACCGCCGCGACTTGGCGGAAGACTTCCTCTCGCTTTCAGACGACAGCCCGATACGCTTTATCGAAGCCGCCCCCGAAAACTGGCTGAAAATGGGCGGCAGGGCGCGTAAACAGTTTGACCGCGTGGCGGAACGGCTGCCGCTGGCATTGCACGGGTTATCCATGTCGTTGGGAGGACAATCCCCGCTGGATACTGCCTTGATAGACGGAATCAAAGAAATGATGCGCCGCTACGATTGCACGTTTTTCTCCGACCATTTGAGCTACTGCCATGATGGCGGTCATCTCTACGACCTGTTGCCGCTGCCCTTCACTGAAGAGATGGTGCGGCATACCGCGCGGCGTATCCGCGAAGTGCAAGACCGGTTGGGCTGCCGTATTGCCGTGGAAAACACCTCCTACTATCTGCATTCTCCGCTTGCCGAGATGAACGAGGTTGAGTTCCTCAACGCCGTTGCCCGTGAAGCCGACTGTGGCATTCATTTGGATGTAAACAATATTTACGTCAACGCCGTCAATCATGGCCTGTTGTCGCCTGAAGCCTTTTTAGAGAATGTGGACGCAGAGCGCGTGTGCTATATCCATATTGCCGGACATGACGTGGAAACGCCGGAATTGTTGATTGATACGCATGGCGCGGCAGTATTGCCGACCGTTTGGGATTTGCTCGAACTGGCCTATGCCAAGCTGCCGACGATTCCGCCCACCCTGTTGGAACGCGATTTCAATTTTCCGCCTTTTGCCGAACTCGAAGCCGAAGTCGCCAAAATCGCCGACTATCAAACGCGTGCCGGAAAGGAATACCGTCGTGCAGCCTGAAACCTCCGCCCAATACCAACACCGCTTTGCCCAGGCCATACGCGAAGGCAAAGCCGCCGACGGATTGCCGCAAGAGCGGTTGAATGTCTATATCCGCCTGATACGCAACAATATTCACAGCTTTATCGACCGCTGCTATACCGAAACGCTGCAATACTTTGACAGCGAAGAATGGGGTCGTCTGAAAGAAGGTTTCGTCCGCGACGCGCGCGCCCAAACCCCCTATTTCCAAGAAATCCCCGGCGAGTTCCTCCGATATTGCCAAAGCCTGCCGCTTTCAGACGACCTCTTGGCATTGATGGACTTTGAACACACCCAGCTGCTCGCCGAAACCGCTCAAACCGACAGCGAAGCCTCGCCTGCCGATTCAGACGATTTGGCTTACACCCTTTCTCCCGCCGCCTTTGTGCGCCGTTATCAGTATGACGTGACCGATGAATTGCAGGAGGCGGAAACTGCCGTTTTGGTGTGGCGCGATAAGGAAGACGACGTGATGTATCAAACGCTTGATGGATTCGGCGCATTATTGCTGGAAACGCTGGCAGAAACGCCCGCTTCCCTAAACGACCTGCAAACCATGCTGGCAGAGTTTATGCCGTCTGAAAACGCTTGGCAGGACGCCTTAAGGCAGAAATGGACGGAATGGCTGGAACAGGGCATTTTGGTTGTGGCATAAACCAAGACCGTCTGAAACGGACGCAGTCGGTTTCGGCGAAACAAAAATACTACTGAAATCGTTTATAGATTCAATCGCATGCTCTTGCCGTATCAGCGTAAAATCAAAAGTATATTGATCATTCCTTTCATACTGATACATTATGGCCCTACCCGAACTGACCGATGCCGAGCTTGCCGAATCCCGTAAACTGCTGCTGCGCTTTGCCCATATCCAGCTGCCCGACCGCCCCGATTTGGCGGAAGACCTCGTACAGGAAACCATGCTTTCTGCCTACCGTGCGGCCGAGGGTTTCAAAGGCGGCGCCCAAGTGAGCAGCTGGCTGTTTGCAATCTTAAAAAACAAAATTACCGACTGCCTGCGCCAAATCGGGCGGCAACGCCAAGTTTTCGTCACGCGCGACGAGGAAGCCTTGGATGAAGCCTTTGAAGGACATTTTGCCGCCGACGGGCATTGGACGGACGAAGGACAGCCTCAGGGTTGGGACTCGCCCGAAGCCAGTTTGAACAATAAAGAGTTCTACCAAGTTTTACAGACCTGCCTCTACCATCTGCCGGAAAACACCGCCCGCGTGTTTACCATGAAAGAAATTCTCGGTTTTTCAAGCGATGAAATCCGCGAACAATGCGGCATCAGCCATGCCAACTACCACACCATCATGCACCGCGCGCGTGAAACCTTGCGCCAGTGCCTGCAAATCAAATGGTTCTCCCATGCCTGACAGGAAAATGCCATGAAAAAATGTCGCAAAATAACCGATCTGATTTCCAAACAGCAAGACCAAGTACGTCTCAGTCTTTTTAACCGCATTGCCCTTGCCGTCCACCTGTCGCTCTGCCCCCGTTGCCGCGAATATAAGAAACAGCTCGAATTAATCAGCAACGCCATGCACAAGATGTTTCGATGATTAAAAAAAGGCCGTCTGAAACCTACCCCTGTCAGTTTCAGGCGGCCTTTTTGTATCTGTTTGATTTATCGCTAACCTTGAATAAGCCATGGTTTACCGTTCACTTTTTTAGCTGCATTTATTTTTAAACTTGCGCCGTTGGCCTTTGTTTTTTGAGGCATGGCTGAAGATTCTAATACGGTAGAACAAGATAAAGGCCGTCTGAAAGATGAATTTCAGACGGCCTTTTTCACGGCTTTTAGTGTTGTTCTTCCGGCTCGGGTTCGTCTTTGCCGAACCAGTTGTCAAAGCGGATGGTGTATTTCAACTCGCCGCCGGAGGAGCGCGTGCCAATGCGGGCAACGGCTTGGATGGCGCGGGTCAGTTGGTACACGAGTTTGACGGATTGTTCGGCGCTGGAAATGCCGTATTCGTAACCTGCGTAGAGGTTGTTGGTGAGCTGTTTGCCGACGGTCAGGACTTGTTCGGCAGGGTTGAGCTCGCCGGTTTGGGCGTTGCGGCTGCGTTTGCTGGTAAAGCCCAAATCATCCACAAGGCCGATGCGGTCGTTGACTTGGCCCGCAAGCAGTGCGCTGGCGGCCGCAGAGAGCGTGGCGTTGTCGCCGTCGCTGCCGCTGCTGGCACGGTTGAGGATGAGCCAGGAGAGTTTGTCTTTTTCACTCATGGCTTCTTTGGCAACCAAGGTCACGCGCGGATTGTTGAGGCTGCCGAGGACTTCGACACCTGCACCGACCGGGGAAAGACGGCGTTCGGCACGGATGTTGAGGTTTGGATTGGTCAGCGGGCCGACAAAGGAAACCGATCCTTTGGTGATGTCGAGGTCTTGGCCGTAGGCTTTGTAGCGGCCTTTGACAACGCGCACGGTACCGACGCCTTGGACGGCTTCGCCCGGACGGGACGTGATGGCCAGTTTGCCACCGATAGTAACGTCTGCGCCGTAGCCGACAAAACGGACATTGTCGTTGATGTTCAAGACAAGGTTCATATTAATCGGCGTGGTGGCCGTTGCTTCTTTTTTGGTTTCGCCCAGTACGACCACGTCGTCGTCGAGGGTCGGCATGGAGGATTTTTGCGAACCAAACCTGCCGTAGTCGGTGTTGAGCGTGCCGTTGAGCGATACGCCTTTTTCCGGATTGTAGAGGACTTTGGCCGCGCCGGAGAGCTGCAGTTGGCGGTTTGGACGCGAGAGGGTGCGGTATTTGTCGAAGACGATGTCCACGTCGACATCGGGGTTGGCGTTGGCAAGGTTGACCGCGCCTTTGAGCTCAATCGTGCCGCTACGGTGGAATTTGAGGCTGTCGATTACCCATTTTTGCCCCTGCAGGCGTGAACGCAATACGCCGTTATCGAGAATCAGGCCTTGGGTTTGATGGCGGTAATAGAGGTTGTCGCCGTTAATCAGGCCGCTCAGTTGCGGATCGTTCAGACGGCCTGCCAAGTTGACGGCGGCGTTCAGACGGCCTTTGAGGGTCTGGCCGACGGGCAGGAAGTTGCGGAAGACTTCGAGGTTGGCAACGTTCAGGTTAAGCTTGCCGCTCAGAGGGGCGGTATCGAAGCTGGTGCCTTGACCGATGTTGACGGTACCGTCGGCACGGCCGTAATTGGTTTGGAGGTTGAGGTTGCTGTTGACGGTGGGCGAACCGAGTCGGCCGCCGATGGTGGCGGTCGCGTTCAGACGGCCTGCAATGCCTTGAGCTGTCGCCGGCATAAAGGATTTGAGCGAGCCTAAATCGGGAACGCTGATATTAACTTTGCCGCTGACGGGGGCGTTGTTGATGTTGTTGCCGAACTGCTGGGCGATGCCGAGCGTGCCGTCAACTTTGCCGAAGCGGGTGTTGCCTTCCAGCGTGCTGTCGATGCGGCCGTTTTGGAAACGGGTGCGCAGGGCGAGCGCGGAAAGTCCCAAAGGCTGTTTGTTTTTCGGGTCTTTGCTCGGCAGGATGATGTCGCCGCTTTGACGGTTGATATTGAGGAAGCCGCGCGCGTTTTGACTGTACGCCAAATCCCAGTCGCCGCCCAAGACGAGGTTGTGTTCGATAGGCGGAGTATAGAAGTTGTGCAATTCGGTAATGTGCAGATTTTGTGCGCTGCCTTTACTGGTAATGCCGGCTTTCTTATCCCAAACGAAATTTTGCAGGTTGAGGCTGCCGCCCATAGCCGCCCAGCGCGCGCTGCTGAGGGAAACGCGTTCGCTGCCGGCTTCGAGATTGAGGCGGTTTTGCAGTTTGAGGTTGAACGCGCCGCTGATGTCGAGCGTGTCGACCGTGCCTTTCCATTGGGTTTGGTCTTTGTTGAGGCCGCCGGTGGCGTCGAGGTCGAGCTTATAGCGTTTGTTGTCCACCGCCATGCTGCTGTTGCCGCGGATGTGGTGGTGAGAACCTGTGCCGCTGATGAGCAGGTTGACGTTGTCAATCATGGCCGCGCCACCGGAGACGGCGATGTGTTCGCCTTTAATATCGGCACTCAACGGACGGTTGGTGTCGGGCGAACCTTTAAGCTTAAAGTCGAGGGTGCGGATGTTGACGGTATCGGCGACTTTGAAGTTGCGCGCTTCGCCGTTCAAATCGGCTTCAAGGGTTTTGAGGCCGTCTGAAAAGCTGCCGGAGATGTAGCCGCGCGCGTTGAGCAGGCCGCCCAAGCCGAAGCCGAAACGCGACAAATCGGGGGCGGTAATATTGAGGTTGAGGCGGTCGCCTTTTTTGCCGAAGCTGCCGTTGGTTTTGACGATGTTGCTGCCGAGGGTCAGGTCGGTCAGGGCGCGCGAGAGGTGTTTGTTTTCATAGGCGACGTCGGCTTTGCCGCTGAGCGGAACGCCGTTGAGCGTACTCGGTGCAAACTGCATTTTGCCGGCGAATTTCTCTTGCGCCAGTATGCCGGTCAAGTTGATGTTGCCGTTGACGCTGCCTTGCGGAAGCTGCGGATCGATGCGTACAGGGTTGAAGGCTTTGCTGACGATGTCCAGTTGCAGTTTGCGGTCTTTGAAGAGTTCGAGCGAGCCTTTAGCGTTGAGTTCGCCACCGTTTTGCGGAACCAGGCGAACTTTGTCGAGCTTGAGTGTGCGCTGGCCGAGCTGTTTGTCGGTTTGGAAAAACAGCATGCCGTCTGTACGCGCAAATCCGCTGTCGAGATTCCAGTTGATGACAGGGGAGGAGGTTTCGCCTTTGACGTCGATACTGCCGTTCAGACGGCCTGCAATGTTTTGACGGACAAAGTCGTCTGCGCCGGTATTGTTGATGCCCAGTGCGAGTTTGAGCTGGTCTTGGGCGGTGTCGATAGTGCCGGATACATCGATGCTGCCGTCTTTGAGCAGGCCGACGCCGATGTCTTCGATTTTGACCGTGCCTTTGTCGTCGACGATGAATTCGCCGAGGATGCGTTTGACGGGGATATGGTTTTCATCGGCAAAACCGGCTTGGTCGTTTTCCAAGTCAATCGAGCCTTCCAGCGCAACGCCGTCTGTAAAGGACGGAATGGTGGTGGCGTCGAAATTCAGGCGCGCTTTGGGCAGGGTGGGCAGGAAGGCCTGCGGATTGATGTTGGAACCTTTAATCAGGATTTCGCCGACGGTTTCATTGAGGCTGTCAGCGAATGGATGAATGGTGGATTTGGCCGATAAATGAACGTTGTCGCTATCGAGCAGCAGGTCGGTGGATACGTCTTGCAGGCTGCCCCACAGGCGCACCGTACCATGTAGGGTTTCGCCCTCAAGCTGGCCTTTGGTATAGATGGCGGTATTGAGGACGTAGGGTTTGTTCAAACCGACCACCACCGCGCCTGTCGAGCTGCTCCAAGGCGTGTCGGCGGTTTTGATGTGGAGGCGGTGTTCTTTTTTGTCGTAATGATAGGCCGCGTGCAGATGGTCGAGATAGACGGTCTGCTTGTCAAAACGCTTGCCCACGCTGATTTTGCCGGTTTCCAAACGGTCGAGATAGGTGGTAACGGGCAGGTCTATGCTGTCGGGCAGGCCTTTTGAAGGCTCTTCTTCTTTGGGCGGCGTGCGTTTGGTCACGATGGCGATGTCGCCGGCCACGACTTCGGTAATGTGCAAGGACGGACGGGTCAGCTCGGACGGTTTCCAATCAAAGCGGAAGCTGCTGATTTTGACATCCGCACCTTCTGTTTCAATCAACCATTTGTCGCCTTCAAACCCGTCAATCAGCGTGCCCTTCAGCGTATCCGAAGAGATTTTGACGCCGAACCATGACGGGATCTTGTACAAACCGAAACGCAAACCCGATTCCGTACCGACCAGCCAGCCGATCGCGCCGGCGGAAACGGTCAATACGCCCAAGGCGGACAGGACAAAGCCGCGCAACAGGCGTTTTTTGCGCTTTGGTGGGGCGGGCTGTTGTTCAGACGGCGTGGAAGTGTTTGCAGTATCGGTCATGATATTTTTCTGTTTGTCTGTTGTTCAGACGGCCTGGAATGGCTGAGGCCGTCTGAAAAAATGGATGGTGTATGTTTGTTAAAACCTTGTGCCTAAGCTGATGTGCCAGCGGATTTTCTTGTCGTGATGGCCGTAGGCAATGTCGAAGGAGAACGGCGCAACCGGGCTGAACCAGCGCACACCCAAGCCGGTACCGTGTTTTAAGGTCATGTGTTTGAAGTTGCTCGCCGCATCGCCGACATCGTGGAAGATGGCGCCGGAGAAGCTTTTGGTAACCGGGAATTGATATTCGAGGCTGCCGACCACCAAGGCGCGTTGCGGCAGGACGGAGCCGTTGGGTCCGGCCAAGCCGATGCTGTCGAGTTCGTAACCGCGTACGGAAGTTGCGCCGCCGGTACGGAACATCAGGCTGGACGGCACTTCTTCGCCTTCGCGGGCATAAACGTAGCCTGCCTGTCCGCGTACGATGAATGTACCGAGTTTTTTGTTTTCAGGCGTGAAGAAATAGCCTGCCCGTGCCGTGGCGCGTGCCATTTGGGTGGAGGAGAGGAATTTGCCCAAAGTTGCCCCGATTTTGCCGTCGAGGTAATAGCCGTTTTGAGGGTGCAGCTCGGTTTCGATACTTTGCCGTTTCCATGAGGCAGTCAGCATGGTGGCATGGCTTCGGCCTAAATCGTAGCTGGTGTCGGGGACTTTGCGGTCTTCGGTAATAAATTCGAGGCCGAAGCGGGCATCGATATTGTTGCGGTCGCGGACATACCAAATGCCGCTGGTCAGGGCGCGTTTTTCAAGGTTTTGCGTGGTCGAGCGGTTGTAGGAAACGTTGCTGGTCCAGTAGTTGCCGCGGTTGTTGCGCGGCTGGCTGATACCGGCGGCCAGCGTGGTTTCGTATTTGTCCATGTCCCAAACAACCGAGCCGATGTAGCCTTTGTTAAAGAGGTTGTAATAGTCGTAGGCGATGCGGCCGCCGATTCCGTATTCGGAGTCGTAGCGGATACCGGTTTCCAGTTTGTGGCGTTTGACTTCGGTCACGTTGATTTTGACGGGAACGCGGTCGCCTTGCAGTTGATCGAAGTCGGCTTGTACGGATGCGCCGGAATAGTGGCCATTTTGCTCGAGCGCCTGTTGCAGGTCGAGGATTTTGTCCAAGTCGTAAGGCGAACCGGGGTGGAAGCGCGCCATGCCGGAAACCACGTTTTCAGGGTAGCGGCGCGTGCCGGTGATTTGGAACTCGCCAAAGTAAATGGGGCGGTTGCTCTCTACGATGACGTTCAAATCGGCTTTTTGGGTATTGGGATTGATGGTGGCTTGGGTGGTAGTGAGTTTCGCCAAAGGGTATTTTTTGCGTGTTACCGCGCTGAGGACGGAGGTTTTACTCGCACTCCAGCCATCTTGGTCGAAGTTTTCGCCAACGGGCTGTTGCCAGTTTTCCATCGCATTTTGGTAGTACTCGGCCAAGTTGTCATCATTCAATACGTCGCCAAGGATGGCCACGCTGACGTTGTCGACTTTGGTGCGCGGGCCGGGAGTGACGTTGACGGTATAGCTTTCGCCGTGGTCTTGAATATTGACGTTGCTGTTGAAGTAGCCTTTGGTCCGGAGCATCGTTTTGACGTTGTCGAGAGCCTCTTCGGCGAGGAAGCCGACCTGCTCTTTGTCCAGCTCTTCGTCCTGCTGCTGGGTAATCAGCGGCAGGTATTCTTCAAGCATTTCTTTGACTTCGCTGTCTTGGGTGTCGATTTTGACGGGAAATTTGGGCTTGAGTTTGCCTGTCTGGTCGTCTTTGGGCTGCTTGGGCATTTTGGATTCGGGAACAGCTTCGTAGTCTTCCGCTTTGGGAACGGAAGTATCTACTGCCAACGTGTGTCCGTAGGCGAGCGCCAATGATGCAAATAAAACAGGGTAGGTCAGTTTGGTCATGATGTGTGTTCGACAGCGACAATTCTTCAGTATGGGGATTTTAACATTATTTCTGCAAGGTTTCAGGCTATGGCTATAAACGGAAATTTAGCGCGATGACGTTGAAAAATGTGACTTTAAAGGGCGGATTTTGGTTTGTTTCTATCTGATTGTAATAGTTATGTTTTGTGTTTTGACTGATGAAGTTGCCTTTGTATTCGGCCTTATGGCGCAGATTTCAGGCCGTCTGAAAGCAAGATATAGAGAAGTAAAGCAACGGTATGGGCATACTTTAAAGTAGGGTTTGAGCAGTTTTGACCGTATTTTTGGCATAAAGTGCCAACTGTGTCATAAATGCTAAACTTTGATGCTGTTTTTGTGAGGTGTGCATGAAAACCTCGCCGACAAATGATTTTTTATTTTAGAATGTAAGACTTTTTTAACATATCTTTAAATTGAAGGAACGGATATGGCAAGTGGCAATCCGCTTTTGAACGCGCTCAATCGCGTCAGCCTGGTGGTGCAAATCGCCATCGGCTTGGTTTTAGGTATTATTGTGGGCGCAGTTTCGCCGCAAGTCGGTATCAGCGCAGGACTGCTGGGCAGCCTGTTTGTCGGTGCGCTTAAGGCTATCGCGCCGATTTTGGTATTCGTTTTGGTGACTGCCGCCATTGCGCAACACCAAAAAGGCAATCAGGCCCACATCAAACCGATTTTGATTTTGTATATTTTTGGTACGTTCGCAGCCGCTGTGGTGGCGGTTGTCGCCAGTATGGCATTCCCGACCACGCTGATTCTGCGTGCGGCAGGCGATGTGTCCGTTGCGCCGCCTTCCGGCATTGTCGAAGTGTTGAAAACGCTGCTGATGAATTTGGTGGCCAACCCGATTAACGCGCTGGCCAATGCCAACTATATCGGCATTTTGGCTTGGGCTTTGGTATTGGGCGCGGCTTTGCGTCATCACGGTTCGGATACGACCCGCCAAGTGGCGGCCGACTTGGCCGATACCGTTTCGACCGTTGTGAAATGGATTATCCGTTTTGCGCCGCTGGGTATTTTCGGCTTGGTATCTTCTACTATTGCGGAAACCGGTTTTGAAGCGCTTGCCGGTTATATGCAGCTGTTGGCCGTATTGCTCGGCTGTATGCTGTTTATCGCTTTGGTGGTCAATCCGATTATTGTGTGGACGCAAATCCGCAGCAATCCTTTCCCGCTGGTGTTTACCTGCCTGCGCGAAAGCGGCGTGTATGCCTTCTTTACCCGTTCTTCCGCCGCCAACATCCCTGTGAACATGGCATTGGCGAAAAAACTGGGTCTGCACGAAGACACTTACTCTATCTCCATTCCATTGGGTGCAACCATCAATATGGCCGGTGCGGCAATCACCATTACCGTTTTGGCGATGGCTGCGGCGCACACGCAAGGCATTACAGTTGACTTCGCCACTGCCCTGCTGCTGAGCCTGGTGGCCACCGTCAGCGCGTGCGGTGCATCCGGTGTGGCCGGCGGCTCATTGCTGCTGATTCCTTTGGCGTGCAGCCTGTTCGGTATCGATAACGATGTGGCCATGCAGGTGGTTGCTGTCGGCTTCATCATCGGCGTGATTCAAGACTCTGCAGAAACTGCGTTGAACTCTTCCACCGACGTTTTGTTTACTGCCGCTGCCGATTTGGGTCGTCAACGTAAAGAGTGATTTTAGGGTTAACCTAAATCCAGCAAAGGCCGTCTGAAAACTTTCAGACGGCCTTTGTTTTATGCAAAGCAAAGGGATTTTTAGATGGTCAAGCCGATAGATTGGTTTGGTCGGACTGACGGTATCCGCTGTCATCAGTTGGATTTTTCCCGTAAAATACAGTCTTGAATGTATTTGAACACCTCTTTTCAGACGGCCTGACCGTCTTATCACATTTGCAAAAACAATGATTAAAAAAATATTCTCATGGTTCGAGTCCCGCATCGACCCTTATCCAGAAGCGGCTCCGAAAACGCCAGAAAAAGGGTTGTGGCGGTTTATTTGGAGCAACATTGAAGGCGTGCGTAAATGGATCGCCGTGTTGGCCGTGTTTACGGTCGGCGTCGGCATCATGGAAGCCTTGATGTTCCAATTTATGGGCAAGGTGGTCGACTGGCTCGGCACGTATACGCCGCAAACGCTTTTTGTTGAAAAAGGCCATGCTTTAATCGGCATGATGGCCATGGTGGCATTTTTTGCCGTTTGGACCTTTTTCGCGTCCAGTGTGCGCCTGCAAACCCTGCAAGGCGTGTTCCCCATGCGCCTGCGCTGGAATTTCCACCGCCTGATGCTGGGGCAGAGCCTGGGCTTTTATCAGGACGAATTTGCAGGACGCGTGTCCGCCAAAGTCATGCAAACCGCGCTGGCGCTGCGCGATGTCGTGATGACCGTCGCCGATATGGTTGTGTATGTGCTGGTGTACTTCATCACTTCCGGCGTGATTCTGTCCTCATTCGATGCCTGGCTTATCGTGCCGTTTATCTGCTGGATGATTGGATTCGCGATGATTATGCGCTTCCTGATTCCCAAACTCGGCAAAACCGCTGCGCGTCAGGCCGATGCGCGCTCGCTGATGACCGGCCGCATTACCGACGCCTACTCCAATATCGCCACCGTCAAACTTTTCTCCCACGGCGCGCGCGAGGCCGCTTATGCCAAGCAGTCGATGGAAGAGTTTATGGTAACCGTCCATGCCCAAATGCGTTTGGCAACGCTGCTGCACACCTGCAGCTTTATCGTCAACAGCTCGCTGACCGTCGGCACGACCGCCTTGGGCATTTGGCTTTGGTATCACGGTCAAGTCGGCGTGGGTGCGGTAGCCACCGCTACGGCCATGGCATTGCGTGTGAACGGTTTGTCGCAATACATCATGTGGGAGTCTGCCCGATTGTTTGAAAACATAGGTACCGTCAACGATGGCATGGCGACCCTGTCCAAACCCCACACCATCCTCGATAAGCCGCAAGCCCTGCCGCTGAAAGTTACCCGGGGCGAAATCAAGTTTGAACACGTCGATTTCTCCTACGAAGCAGGCAAACCGCTCCTCAACGGCTTTAACCTGAACATCAAACCCGGCGAAAAAGTCGGCTTGATCGGCCGCAGCGGCGCAGGCAAATCCACCATCGTCAACCTGCTCCTGCGCTTTTACGAACCGCAAAGCGGCACGATTTCGATCGACGGCCAAAACGTGGACAGCGTAACCCAAGAAAGCCTGCGCGCCCAAATCGGTCTGGTGACGCAAGACACTTCCCTGCTGCACCGCTCCGTGCGCGACAACATTATCTACGGCCGCCCCGATGCCACCGACGCCGAAATGATTTCCGCTGCCGAACGCGCCGAAGCTGCCGACTTCATCCCCAACCTTTCCGACGCCAAAGGCCGGCGCGGTTATGATGCACACGTCGGCGAACGCGGCGTGAAACTTTCCGGCGGTCAGCGCCAACGCATCGCCATCGCCCGCGTCATGCTTAAAGACGCGCCGATTCTGTTGCTTGACGAAGCCACCAGCGCGCTCGACTCCGAAGTCGAAGCCGCCATCCAAGAAAGCCTTGACAAAATGATGGAAGGCAAAACCGTGATTGCCATCGCCCACCGCCTCTCCACCATCGCCGCGATGGACCGCCTCATCGTCTTGGACAAAGGCCGCATCATCGAAGAAGGCAGCCACACCGAGTTGCTCGCGAAACAAGGCCTGTACGCCAAACTTTGGGCGCACCAAAGCGGCGGTTTCTTGAGTGAGCATGTCGAGTGGGAAAACAATTAAACGCTTTGAAAGAAGATAAAAGGCCGTCTGAAAACATTTTCAGACGGCCTTTATTCATGAAGCAAAGGGCAGGCGGGATAACTGCTTTTTCAGTTGAAACCTTAGTTTTTTTACAGCCCCAGCGACCAAGCATTTTGGTGTTCGGACAAATCTTCCAAGCGGTTTTCGTAATGGGCGAAGATTTCTTCGATGATTTCGTCTTCGTCGTCGATGACGCGGATCAGGTTCAAGTCCTCTTCCAAAATCAGGTTTCTGCCCAGCAACTGCTCGCGTATCCAGTCCAACAGTCCCGCCCAAAAGGCTTTGCCCACTAAGATAATCGGGCGGTCGGGCGTTTTGCCGGTTTGCACCAAAGTCAGGCTTTCAAACAATTCGTCCAACGTGCCGAAACCGCCGGGCATGACGACATACGCCACGGCGTGTTTGACGAACATGACTTTGCGCGGGAAGAAGTGTTGGAATTTAATCGACAAATCTTGATACGGATTGGCTTTTTGCTCGTGCGGCAACACGATATTCAGCCCCACCGCCGGACTTGCGCCTGCAAACGCGCCTTTGTTGGCCGCTTCCATAATGCCCGGCCCGCCTCCGGAAATGACGGAAAATCCGGCATCCGACAGCTTGCGTGCCAAGCGCAATGTGAATGCGTAGTCGGGATGGTTTTCGGGCGTGCGCGCGCTGCCGTAAATGCTGACGGCCGGCTGAATGGCGCGCAATTCTTCGCCGGCTTCGACAAATTCGGAAATAATCTTCAATACATGATACGACTCGCGCGCCTGAATATCGCGGCGTGTTTCGTCGGGCAGCATGGGTTTGGGTAGTTTTTTGAGCAGGCTCACGGCTTTTCCTTCGAGTTTTTATGTGCCGTATTGTAACCCGAAAGGGGCGGGCCGTCTGAAAGTCGGGTTTCGGCGGCAAGTGTACCTGCCACATTTTCAAAAGCCCGTTACAATATCTGCTTTTATTCAACTGCTCCGCCATGCTTGATATCATCCACCGCGACAGCCGCACCATCGCCGTCAACAAACCTGCCGGAATGCTGGTGCACCGAAGCTGGTTAGACAAACATGAAACCCGTTTTGCCGTGCAGACCCTGCGCGACCAAATCGGGCAGCACGTCTATCCCGTCCACCGCCTCGACCGCCCGACTTCCGGCGTCTTGCTGTTTGCCCTCGATACGGAAGCTGCACGGTTATTGACGCAGCAGTTTGAAAACAAAACCATCGAAAAAACTTATTGGGCGATTGTTCGCGGTCATCTGCCTTCAGACGGCCTGATTGATTACGCCCTCAAATATATGCCCGACAAAATCGCCGAAGCTCAGACCGAAGCCACATTGCAGGAAGCGCAAACCGCCTACCGCTGTCTGGCGCAAACCGAGTTGCCGTTCCAATCCGCCCTGCGTTATCCGACCTCGCGTTATTCGTGGGCCGAACTCACGCCGCACACCGGCCGCAAACACCAACTCCGCCGTCATATGAAACACATTTTCCACCCCATCGTCGGCGACACCAACTACGGCGATTTGCGCCAAAACCATGCCGTTGCCGAACATATCGGCACGCAACGCTTGATGTTGCACGCGCGAAGCCTCAGTTTTCAAAGCATAGAAAACGGCAGCAGGATGACCGTGCAAGCGCCGACAGACAACGACTGGCGGCTTTGGATGGAAAAATTCAAAACCGAGGCCGTCTGAAAACCCGAACCGCACATTTTCAGATGGCCCGGTCATGGAAAAAAACAGGCAAATCCCTTACAATACGCCCCTAAAATTTTGAAAGAACACAAGAATCATGGAAGCCGAAGTAATCAACCAGCTTAACAACACCCTAAACGACTTGGAGAAGCGCAGCGAAGACATCCGCGTCTATATGGACTACCAAGGCAAAAAAGACCGCCTTGAAGAAGTCGTCGGCCTCTCTGAAGACCCGGAACTCTGGAACGACCCCAAACGCGCCCAAGAAATAGGCAAAGAGCGCAAAATCCTCGAAGGCATCGTGGTAACCCTCGACAACATCGCCACAGGCATCGAAGACAACCGCATGTTGATCGAAATGGCCGTCGAAGAAAACGATGAAGAAGGTTTCGCCGCCGTGCAGGAAGACGTGGCCGGTTTGGAAAAACAAATGGCCGACCTCGAATTCAAACGAATGTTCAACCAGCCAGCCGACCCGAACAACTGCTTTATCGACATCACCGCAGGCGCAGGCGGTACCGAAGCCGAAGACTGGGCAGGTATGCTGTTCCGCATGTACAGCCGCTACGCCGAACGCAAAGGCTTCAAAATCGAAATCCTTGAAGAAGACGACGGCGAAATCGCAGGTATCAACCGCGCCACCATCCGCGTGGAAGGCGAATACGCCTACGGCTTGCTGCGCACGGAAACCGGCGTTCACCGCCTGGTACGCTATTCGCCGTTTGACTCGAACAACAAACGCCATACGTCGTTCTCATCCGTGTTCGTGTACCCCGAAATCGACGACTCCATCGAAATCGAAATCAATCCCTCCGATTTGCGTATCGACACTTACCGTGCATCCGGTGCAGGCGGTCAGCACATTAACAAAACCGACTCCGCCGTGCGTATTACCCACGAGCCGACCGGGATTGTGGTTCAATGTCAAAACGACCGTTCTCAACACGCTAACAAAGCCGCCGCAATGGAAATGTTGAAATCCAAACTGTACGAATTGGAAATGCGCAAACGCAACGAAGAGAAACAGGCATTGGAAGAAGGCAAGTCCGATGTGGGTTGGGGCAGCCAAATCCGTTCGTACGTCTTGGACTCTTCACGCATCAAAGACTTGCGCACAGGCTACGAAGTCGGCAACACCAAAGCCGTATTGGACGGCGACTTGGACGGCTTTATCGAAGCCAGCCTGAAACAAGGTGTGTAAACCGTAAAACATAAAATGCCGTCTGAAAGATTTCAGACGGCATTTTTCAGTTTGAAAGAAACATTATTTTGCAAATATTAAAACATGTTTTGCAAATGCAAAGATTGGCGGTAATATATAGTTTCTATAAAAATGATTGGTAGGTGCAATAGGCCGTCTGAAGCCTGATCCTGTCCGATATATTAGGAGAACTTATTAAATGTCCGGTCAAAAGCTGTCTTCTGCCGAGAAAACTTTCTTCGGCCATCCTTTGCAATTATCCACCCTATTCCATATTGAGCTGTGGGAGCGTTTTTCCTTCTACGGTATGCAGGGCATCCTGCTGATTTATCTGTATTACACCGCGAATCAAGGCGGTTTGGGTATGGATAAAGCCTTGGCCGGCGGCATTGTCGGCGCGTACGGCGGCAGCGTTTACCTGTCCACCATTCTCGGTGCGTGGTTGGCCGACCGCATTTGGGGTGCGGAGCGTACCCTGTTTATCGCCGGCATCGTCGTGATGACCGGCCATATTTTATTGGCGATCGTACCGGGTTTGATGGGATTGTTGCTGGGCTTGGTGTTTATCGCGCTGGGCAGCGGCGGCGTGAAATCGTCTGCCGGTTCGATGGTCGGTTCTTTGTATGAACGGGAAGACCTGCGCGAATTGCGTGATGCCGGTTTCTCTATTTTCTATATTTCCATCAATATCGGCGGCTTCTTAGGCCCGTTGTTGACCGGTATTTTGCAAGACAGGATGGGTTTCCATTACGGTTTCGGCGCGGCGGCCGTCGGCATGGCATTCGGCCTGCTGTGGTATTCGCGCGGCCGTAAAAACCTGCCGCATACGCCGGTTCCCAATCCGTTGCGTCCTGAAAAGGTGCAGACCGCCATGGCTGTCGGCGTGTTACTGGTTTTGGTGTTGGGCAGCGTGATTGCTTCCGGCGCACTCACCCTTGAAAACTTCTCCCGCTGGCTCTTGGGCGTGGTTATCGTTACCGTCGTCGCTTATTTCGCGCGCCTGTTGGGCAGCAGCCACGTTGAAGCGGCCAATAAACGCTATATTGTGGCCTATATTCCGCTGTTTTTGACCATTTGTATGTTCTGGGCGGTTTGGTTTCAGGTGTACACCGTTGCGACGGTCTATTTTGATGAAACGGTGGACCGTACTTTCTTCGGCTTTACCGTGCCTGTTTCATGGAAAGATTCAATACAGGCCATGTGGGTGGTCCTCTTTTCCGGCGTGATGGCGGCGGTGTGGACGAAAATGGGCAAACGCCAACCTAAAACGCCGTTGAAGTTTGCACTGGCCATGTTGGTAACCGGCGTCTCTTATTTGAGTTTTATGCCGTATATTTCATCCGAAACCCCGATGCCGATTATCGTGTTTATGCTGGTGTTGCTGGCGATTACGATAGGCGAGCTGATGTTGTCGCCGATTTCGCTGTCGTTTTCTACCAAAATCGCACCGAGCATGTTTAAAACACAAATGGTTGCTTTGAATTTCTTGGCATTGTCCATCGGCTTTACCTTGGGCGGAGTGTTGTTTAAAGACTACTACAATGCTCAGTCGCCATTGGATTTCTACTGGATGCTGGCCACCATCGGCGCGGTAACCTGCGGTATCCTGTTGGTACTCGCCCCGGTATTGAACCGCATGCTCAAAGGTGTCGATTGATTTGTCCATTTAAATGGATGTGATGTACGCAGGCCGTCTGAAAATAATCTATTTCAGACGGCCTCATGTTTTATTGGGAATTGGAAAGAGGGCGGATTCGGGGCATAAATCGGATAGGCGGAGAATCCGAATGAAATGATACATGATTAAACCGAAATTAAAATTTAGAAATATTAAATACAAATAAGAATTGTTCTCATAACTTTATTGAATTTATTGAGGTTTTTTTGCTGATTTGCTGATATTTACCTTTAAATGGCTTTTGAAATTCGATAAAATGGTAATCTATTTTTAAGATTTGTCTGTCAACCAGTTAGGTACGACCATGTTGGCCAGTTATTTTCCCGTCCTCGTATTCATCCTCGTCGGCCTCGCGGCCGGCGTGCTGTTTATTCTGCTCGGCACAATTTTAGGCCCGAAACGTCACTATGCCGAAAAAGACGCGGCTTACGAATGCGGTTTTGAAGCCTTTGAAAACGCAAGGATGAAGTTCGACGTGCGCTATTACCTCGTCGCCATCCTCTTCATCCTGTTTGATTTGGAGGTCGCGTTCATGTTGCCGTGGGCTGTCGTGTTCAAAGATTTGGGCGCATACGGCTTTTGGTCTATGCTGGTGTTTATCGTCGTTCTGACGGTAGGCTTTATTTACGAATGGAAAAAAGGTGCGCTGGAATGGGAATAGAAGGCGTTTTGAAAAAAGGTTTCATCACCACCAGCGCGGATACGGTGTTGAACTATATGCGTACCGGTTCATTGTGGCCGGTTACTTTCGGCTTGGCCTGCTGCGCCGTAGAAATGATGCATGCGGGTATGGCGCGTTACGACCTTGACCGTTTCGGCATCATTTTCCGTCCGTCCCCACGTCAGGCCGACCTGATGATTGTGGCGGGTACGCTCACCAACAAAATGGCACCTGCACTGCGCCGCGTGTATGACCAGCTCGCTGAGCCGCGCTGGGTATTGTCTATGGGTTCGTGTGCCAACGGTGGCGGCTATTACCACTATTCTTATTCCGTTGTGCGCGGTGCCGACCGCGTCGTGCCGGTAGACGTTTATGTACCGGGTTGTCCGCCGACTGCGGAAGCCCTGATTTACGGCCTGATTCAGCTCCAACAAAAAATCAAGCGCACTTCCACCATCGCGCGTGACGAGTAAGGAGAGGACGATATGGCAAGCATTCAAAACTTATACGAGACCGTCGTCGGCGTGCTTAGCGATCAGGCAAGCAAAGTCATTTCAGCTTTGGGTGAGATTACCGTCGAGTGTCTGCCCGAGCACTATATTTCAGTCATGACCGCATTGCGCGACCATGAAGAGTTGCATTTCGAGCTTCTGGTCGATTTGTGCGGTGTCGATTACAGCACTTACAAAAACGAAGTATGGCAGGGCAAACGCTTTGCCGTCGTCAGCCAGCTGCTTTCCGTTAAAAACAATCAACGCATCCGCGTACGCGTCTGGGTTTCAGACGACGACTTCCCCGTAGTCGAATCCGTAGTCGATATTTACAACAGCGCGGATTGGTACGAACGCGAAGCCTTCGATATGTACGGCATTATGTTCAACAATCACCCGGACTTGCGCCGCATCCTGACCGATTACGGTTTCGTCGGACATCCGTTCCGCAAAGACTTCCCGATTTCCGGCTATGTGGAAATGCGTTACGACGAAGAGCAAAAACGCGTGATTTACCAACCTGTTACCATTGAGCCGCGCGAGATCACGCCGCGTATCGTCCGTGAGGAGAACTACGGTGGCCAATAAATTAAGAAACTACACCATCAACTTCGGCCCGCAACACCCTGCGGCGCACGGCGTATTGCGTATGATTTTGGAGTTGGAGGGTGAAACCATCGTCCGCGCCGACCCGCATATCGGCCTCCTGCACCGCGGTACTGAAAAACTGGCTGAAACCAAAACCTATCTGCAAGCCCTGCCCTATATGGACCGTTTGGACTACGTTTCCATGATGGTCAATGAGCAGGCGTATTGTTTGGCAGTAGAAAAACTTGCCGGTATCGATGTGCCTATCCGCGCCCAATACATCCGCGTGATGTTTGCTGAAGTAACGCGCATCCTCAATCACTTGATGGGCATTGGTTCGCACGCCTTCGACATCGGCGCGATGACCGCCATCCTTTACGCCTTCCGCGACCGCGAAGAGCTGATGGACTTATACGAAGCCGTGTCCGGCGCACGTATGCACGCAGCCTACTTCCGTCCCGGCGGCGTTTACCGCGACCTGCCCGACTTCATGCCTAAATACGAGAGCAGCAAATTCCGTAACGCCAAAGTATTGAAGCAGCTCAACGAATCCCGCGAAGGCACCATGCTCGACTTTATCGACGCCTTCTGCGAGCGCTTCCCGAAAAACATCGACACACTTGAAACCCTCCTGACCGACAACCGTATTTGGAAACAGCGTACCGTCGGCATCGGCGTTGTCACTCCTGAGCGCGCCATGCAAAAAGGCTTTACCGGCGTGATGTTGCGCGGTTCCGGCGTGGAATGGGACGTGCGTAAGACACAGCCTTACGAAGTGTACGACAAAATGGATTTCGACATCCCCGTCGGCGTCAATGGCGACTGCTACGACCGTTACCTTTGCCGTATGGAAGAAATGCGTCAATCCGTACGCATCATCAAACAATGTTCCGAGTGGTTGCGTGTCAATCCGGGTCCGGTCATTACCACAAACCACAAATTCGCTCCGCCCAAACGTACCGAAATGAAAACAGGTATGGAAGACCTGATTCACCATTTCAAACTCTTTACCGAAGGTATGCACGTTCCCGAGGGCGAGACCTACACCGCTGTCGAACATCCGAAAGGCGAGTTCGGCGTTTACATCATTTCAGACGGCGCAAACAAACCCTACCGCCTGAAAATCCGCGCACCCGGCTTCGCCCACCTGCAAGGCATGGACGAAATGGCAAAAGGCCACATGCTGGCCGACGTCGTTGCCATCATCGGTACGCAGGACATCGTATTCGGGGAGGTTGACCGATAATGTTATCCGCAGAATCCTTAAAACAAATTGATATTGAGTTGGCAAAATACCCTGCCGACCAACGCCGATCCGCCATTATGGGTGCATTGCGTATTGCCCAGACCGAAAAAGGCTGGCTTGCTCCCGAGACCATCGCCTTTGTCGCAGACTATATCGGCATCTCGCCTGCACAAGCCTACGAAGTCGCTACTTTCTACAATATGTACGACCTTGAGCCTGTCGGTAAATATAAATTGACCGTTTGTACCAACCTGCCCTGCGCCCTGCGCGGCGGTATGGCAACCGGCGAATACCTCAAACAAAAACTCGGTATCGGCTACGGCGAAACCACGCCCGACGGCAAATTTACTCTTGTCGAAGGCGAATGCATGGGCGCATGCGGCGACGCACCGGTTATGCTGGTCAACAACCACAGCATGTGCAGCTTTATGACCGAAGAAGCGATTGACAAGAAACTTGCCGAACTGAAATAAAAGGCCGTCTGAAAACAACGGCTGCAACCGATACGAAAACGAACAGGCACACCAAAAATGGCTATTTACCAATCAGGCGTGATTTTTGACCAAGTGGATACCGCCAATCCCGATTGCTGGACATTGGACGAATACGTCAAACGTGGCGGTTATACCGCCCTGCGTAAAATCCTGTCCGAAAACATCTCGCAAACCGATGTGATTGACGAAGTCAAAACCTCTGGCTTGCGCGGTCGTGGCGGTGCGGGCTTCCCGACCGGTTTGAAATGGAGCTTTATGCCCCGTTCCTTCCCGGGCGAAAAATATGTGGTTTGTAACACCGACGAAGGCGAGCCGGGTACATTTAAAGACCGCGACATCATCATGTTCAATCCTCATGCCCTGATTGAAGGCATGATTATTGCCGGTTACGCGATGGGTGCGAAAGCCGGCTACAACTATATCCATGGCGAAATTTTCGAAGGCTACCAACGTTTTGAAGCCGCTTTGGAGCAGGCGCGTGCCGCAGGCTTTTTGGGTAAAAATATTTTGGGTTCGGATTTTGAATTTGAACTCTTCGCCCACCACGGTTACGGCGCATATATTTGCGGCGAAGAAACCGCATTGCTCGAATCGTTGGAAGGCAAAAAAGGCCAGCCGCGCTTTAAACCGCCATTCCCTGCTTCGTTCGGCCTGTACGGCAAACCGACCACCATCAACAATACCGAAACGTTCTCCTCTGTCCCCTTCATTATCCGTGACGGCGGACAGGCATTTGCCGACAAAGGTATTCCGAATGCAGGCGGTACCAAATTGTTCTGTATTTCCGGTCATGTCGAGCGTCCGGGCAACTATGAAGTGCCATTGGGTACGCCGTTTGCCGAAGTCCTGAAAATGGCGGGCGGTATGCGCGGCGGTAAAAAACTCAAAGCCGTTATTCCCGGCGGTTCGTCTGCGCCAGTTTTGCCTGCCGATATCATGATGCAGACCAATATGGACTATGACTCGATTTCCAAAGCAGGCTCGATGTTGGGTTCCGGCGCGATTATCGTCATGGACGAAGACGTGTGCATGGTCAAAGCCCTTGAGCGCCTGAGCTACTTCTACTACGACGAGTCTTGCGGCCAATGTACGCCTTGCCGAGAAGGTACGGGCTGGCTTTACCGCATCGTCCACCGCATCGTAGAAGGCAAAGGCCGCATGGAAGACTTGGATCTGCTGGATTCTGTCGGTAACCAAATGGCAGGCCGCACTATCTGCGCCCTTGCCGATGCCGCCGTCTTCCCCGTCCGCAGCTTTACCAAGCATTTCCGTGATGAGTTTGTGCATTACATCGAACACGGCGGACCGATGAAACCGAATAAGTGGTGCTAAGTTTTCAGACGGCCTCTAAAAGAATTATTTATTAAATACCCGTAACTAGGAACGAACCATGTTACAAATCGAAATCGACGGTAAACAGGTATCTGTGGAGCAGGGCGCGACAGTGATTGAAGCCGCGCACAAGCTCGGTACTTATATTCCGCATTTCTGTTACCACAAAAAACTTTCCATCGCCGCCAACTGCCGTATGTGTTTGGTGGACGTGGAAAAAGCTCCTAAACCCCTGCCCGCCTGTGCCACGCCGGTTACAGACGGCATGATTGTGCGTACGCATTCGGCAAAAGCCCGAGAGGCGCAAGAAGGCGTGATGGAGTTCCTGCTCATCAACCATCCGCTTGATTGTCCGACCTGCGACCAAGGCGGCGAATGCCAGTTGCAGGATTTGGCGATGGGCTACGGCAAAACCACCAGCCGTTATACCGAAGAAAAACGTTCCGTCGTCGGCAAGGACATGGGTCCTTTGGTTTCCGCCGAGGAAATGAGCCGTTGTATCCACTGTACCCGTTGCGTTCGTTTCACTGAAGAAATCGCCGGCGTGCAAGAAATTGCCATGGCCAACCGCGGCGAACATTCCGAGATCATGCCTTTTATCGGCAAAGCAGTGGAAACCGAATTGTCAGGCAACGTCATCGATTTGTGTCCTGTCGGCGCATTGACCAGCAAACCGTTCCGCTTCAACGCGCGTACTTGGGAATTGAACCGCCGCAAATCCGTTTCCGCCCATGATGCTTTGGGCAGCAACCTGATTGTGCAAACCAAAGACCATACCGTCCGCCGTGTGTTGCCGCTGGAAAACGAAGCCATCAACGAATGCTGGCTGTCCGACCGCGACCGTTTTGCCTACGAAGGCCTGTATCACGAAAGCCGTCTGAAAAACCCGAAAATCAAACAGGGCGGCGAGTGGATGGACGTGGATTGGAAAACCGCGTTGGAATATGTCCGCAGCGCGATTGAATGTATCGCCAAAGACGGCAACCAAAACCAAGTCGGTGTTTGGGCCAATCCGATGAATACGGTTGAAGAGCTGTATCTGGCCAAAAAACTCGCCGACGGTTTGGGTGTTAAAAACTTTGCAACCCGTTTGCGCCAACAAGACAAACGTCTTTCAGACGGCCTTAAAGGTGCGCAATGGTTGGGACAAAGCATTGAATCTTTGGCTGACAACGATGCCGTATTGGTAGTCGGCGCGAACTTGCGCAAAGAGCAGCCGCTCCTGACCGCCCGCCTGCGTCGCGCCGCTAAAGACCGTATGGCTTTGAGCGTATTAGCCAGCAGTAAAGAAAAATTGTTTATGCCGCTTCTGTCTCAAGAAGCCGCACATCCCGACGAGTGGGCAGGCCGTCTGAAAAACCTGTCTGCCAATGCGGAACACGCAGTTACCGCCAGCCTGAAAAACGCTGAAAAAGCAGCGGTGATTTTGGGCGCGGAAGTGCAAAACAATCCTGATTACGCCGCCATTTATGCTGCCGCGCAAGAGCTGGCTGACGCGACCGGTGCAGTGCTGGGCATTTTGCCGCAAGCCGCCAACAGCGTTGGTGCGGATGTCTTGAAGGTAAATTCTGGCGAGAGCGTTGTCGAAATGGTAAACGCGCCGAAACAGGCAGTCTTGCTGCTCAACGTCGAGCCTGAAATCGATACGGCGGACGGCGCAAAAGCCGTGGCCGCGTTGAAACAGGCGAAAAGCGTGATGGCGTTTACACCGTTTGTCAGCGAAACGCTGCTGGATGTGTGCGACGTATTGTTGCCAATTGCGCCGTTTACCGAAACCTCGGGCAGCTTCATCAATATGGAAGGCCGTCTGCAATCTTTCCACGGCGTGGTACAAGGCTTCGGCGATTCACGTCCGATGTGGAAAGTGTTGCGCGTATTGGGCAACCTGTTTGACCTGAAAGGTTTTGAATACCACGATACCGCTGCGATTCTGAAAGATGCGCTGGATGCAGAAAGTCTGCCGTCCAAACTGGATAACCGCAGCGCATGGACAGGGGAAGGCGTTCAGACGGCCTCAGACCGCCTCGTCCGTGTCGGCGGCGTCGGTATTTATCACACTGATTCTATCGTACGCCGTTCCGCACCGTTGCAAGAAACCAGCCATGCCGCCGTGCCTGCCGCGCGTGTAAATCCAAACACATTGGCGCGCTTGGGCCTGCAAGACGGACAAACTGCTGTCGCCAAACAAAACGGCGCAAGCGTATCGGTTGCAGTCAAAGCCGATGCCGGTTTGCCTGAAAACGTGGTGCATCTGCCGCTGCATACCGAAAATGCCGCGCTGGGTGCGTTGATGGACACTATTGAACTGGCGGGAGCTTGATCATGCAAGAATGGTTCCAAAACCTCTTTGCCGCAACGCTCGGTCTGGGCGATTTGGGTATCACCGTAGGCTTGGTGGTATCCGTCATCGTCAAAATCGTGATTATCCTGATTCCACTGATTCTGACCGTTGCCTACCTGACGTATTTCGAACGTAAAGTCATCGGCTTTATGCAGCTTCGTGTCGGCCCGAACGTGACCGGCCCGTGGGGTCTGATTCAGCCGTTTGCCGACGTGTTCAAACTCTTGTTTAAAGAGGTAACCCGTCCGAAGCTGTCAAATAAAGCCCTGTTCTACATCGGCCCGATTATGTCGCTCGCTCCGTCTTTTGCGGCATGGGCAGTGATTCCATTCAACGAAGAATGGGTACTGACCAATATCAATATCGGCCTTTTGTACATCTTGATGATTACCTCGCTGTCGGTTTACGGCGTGATCATTGCGGGCTGGGCTTCCAACTCCAAATATTCGTTCTTGGGCGCAATGCGTGCTTCCGCGCAAAGCATCTCCTACGAAATCGCCATGAGTGCCGCGCTGGTATGTGTCGTGATGGTGTCGGGCAGTATGAACTTCTCCGACATCGTTGCCGCTCAAGCCAAAGGTATTGCCGGCGGTTCGGTATTCTCTTGGAACTGGCTGCCGCTGTTCCCCATCTTCATCGTCTATCTGATTTCCGCCGTTGCCGAAACCAACCGCGCGCCGTTTGACGTGGCAGAGGGTGAGTCTGAAATCGTTGCCGGACACCACGTCGAATACTCCGGCTTCGCATTCGCGCTGTTCTTCCTTGCCGAATACATTTTCATGATTCTGATTGCCGCGTTGACATCGCTGATGTTCCTCGGCGGCTGGTTGTCTCCGTTCCCGCAAAGCTGGGGCTTTATCGGTACGCCTTCCGCATTTTGGATGTTCGTGAAAATGGCGGCGGTGCTGTACTGGTACCTGTGGATCCGTGCAACCTTCCCACGCTACCGTTACGACCAAATCATGCGTTTGGGCTGGAAAGTGCTGATTCCGATCGGCTTCGCCTACATCGTGATTTTAGGTGTGTGGATGATTTCGCCGCTGAATTTGTGGAAATAAGTTTCAGACGGCATCTTGAGACCGTCTGAACAAAGCGATTTTGAATACCTAACGAAATCCCTGTTTTGAGGGAACATAATATGGCTAACTTAGTAAAAACCTTTCTGCTTGGCGAATTGGTAAAAGGCTTGGGCGTAACGCTCAAAAACTTTTTTGCCCGCAAAGACACAATTTATTTCCCCGAAGAGAAAACGCCGCAATCCGTGCGTTTCCGCGGCCTGCACGCGCAACGCCGTTACCCGAACGGCGAAGAGCGTTGTATCGCGTGTAAATTGTGCGAGGCAGTTTGTCCGGCAATGGCGATTAACATCGAATCGGAAGAACGCGAAGACGGCACCCGCCGCACCAAGCGTTACGACATCGACCTGACCAAGTGCATCTTCTGCGGTTTCTGCGAAGAGGCCTGTCCGACCGATGCGATTGTGGAAACCCATATTTTTGAATACCACGGCGAGAAAAAAGGCGACTTGCACATGACCAAGCCGATTCTTTTGGCCATTGGCGACAAATACGAACCCGAAATCGCCAAACGCAAAGCCGCTGACGCGCCGTATCGTTAAGGAGCAGACGAATGACTTTTTCCGCGATTCTGTTCTATATCCTTGCCGCCATCGTTTTGTACGGTGCGGTTCGTACCGTTACCGCTAAAAACCCTGTTCACGCCGCTTTGCATCTGGTGCTGACCTTCTGCGTGAGCGCGATGATTTGGATGCTGATGCAGGCCGAGTTTTTGGGTGTGACGCTGGTGGTGGTTTACGTCGGCGCCGTGATGGTGTTGTTCCTGTTCGTCGTGATGATGTTGAACATCGACATTGAAGAAATGCGCGCCGGTTTTTGGCGTCATGCGCCTGTTGCCGGTGTGGTCGGCACATTGTTGGCGGTTGCCCTGATCCTGATTCTGGTCAACCCGAAAACCGACCTGGCCGCATTTGGTCTGATGAAAGACATTCCGGCCGATTACAACAATATTCGTGATTTGGGCAGCCGTATTTATACCGACTACCTGTTGCCGTTTGAATTGGCAGCGGTATTGCTGCTGTTGGGTATGGTGGCCGCGATTGCGCTGGTTCGCCGTAAAACGGTTAATCCGAAACGTATGGATCCTGCCGACCAAGTTAAAGTACGCGCCGATCAAGGCCGTATGCGTCTGGTAAAAATGGAAGCGGTCAAACCGCAAATTGAATCTGCCGAAGAAAGCGAAGTTTCAGACGGCCTCAAGCCGGAAGGGGAGGGCAAAGCATGATTACCTTGACGCATTATCTGGTATTGGGTGCGCTCCTGTTCGGTATCAGCGCAATGGGTATCTTTATGAACCGCAAAAACGTGCTGGTCTTGCTGATGTCCATCGAGCTGATGCTTTTGGCGGTGAACTTCAACTTTATCGCTTTCTCCCAATATTTGGGCGACACTGCCGGACAGATTTTCGTATTCTTCGTACTGACTGTTGCCGCTGCCGAATCTGCCATCGGTTTGGCGATTATGGTGCTGGTGTACCGCAACCGACAAACAATCAACGTTGCCGATTTGGATGAGTTGAAAGGGTAGGGAGACAGGGGTCGTCTGAAAAATGCAGATCCCCTTCCCAATATGTTTACAAGTGTATGGTCGCCAATCAATATAAAAAATGAGAAATATATCGAATTATGCCAAGCTAGGCTTATTGGCTTTCTTGATCGCTTGCTCTTCTAGCGTTGCGCTGGCTAAAAGCAGCCGTCCGGCAGGGTTATATATGACCCCATATTTTGGACAGGGAAATGCAAAAATTGTGACTGTTGCCTTATTTCCAAATCGTCAATATTGCATGCAGAGCGATGATAAGCCTGGAAAGGTACGACGTGGTACTTACCGACTGGTCAAACAAAAAATATATTTGGATGACGGTATGAAGTTGGCTAAATATGAAGACGATTTTGGCGACCCGAGTCGTGAGTTTTATAGCCTTTCACAAAATGGTAAAGAGATAGATATGTTGGGTTATGCTGATGACCAGTTCTTCATTAAAAGAGAGGGTGTTAGCCAAGAAAAATTTTGGCGCTCTCTAAAAAAGGAAGTATGTAACGATTACCCTTAGACAAAAACTGATGGGAAATTTGGAAGAGTAGGGGAAGTTTGAAAAGCGATTTCAGACGACCTGATATGGTAGGTTGGGCTAACCCCGACGAAAAAATAATATGACCAATTAAAGCCCGGTGTCTTGAAGGACAGCTTTATCAGATTTGAGTATTTAGTGTGCAGTATGGGTTGAAAACCCATTAATAAAGATACGAAGACAGCTTGAAAGTGTCGAATTGGCAAGCCAATCTAAAAAACCTTTCGGGCAGTCTGAAGTTTAGAAAATTCCTAAAATCAAAAAGGTTCATCCAAAATGAACGACATGACTTTATATCTCATCATTGCCCTCGTGCCTTTGGCAGGCTCGCTGATTGCGGGTTTGTTTGGCAACAAAATCGGACGTGCCGGCGCGCATACTGTGACGATACTCGGCGTAGCGGTGTCTGCCGTGCTGTCGACTTATGTGCTGTGGGGCTTTATCGACGGCAGCCGTGCTAAGTTTGACGAAAACGTCTATACCTGGCTGACAATGGGCGGCTTGGATTTCTCCGTCGGCTTCTTGGTTGATACGATGACGGCGATGATGATGGTCGTGGTCACCGGTGTATCGTTGATGGTACATATCTATACCATCGGTTATATGCACGATGAAAAAGTCGGCTACCAACGCTTCTTCAGCTATATTTCTTTGTTTACTTTCAGCATGTTGATGCTGATTATGAGCAACAACTTCATCCAGCTCTTCTTCGGTTGGGAGGCTGTGGGCTTGGTGTCGTATCTCTTGATCGGTTTCTATTTCAAACGTCCAAGCGCAACATTTGCCAACCTGAAAGCCTTTTTGATCAACCGTGTCGGCGACTTCGGCTTTTTGCTCGGTATCGGCTTGGTGCTTGCCTATTTCGGCGGCAGCCTGCGCTATCAAGATGTATTCGCTTATCTGCCTAATGTTCAGACGGCCACCATTCAATTGTTCCCTGGTGTCGAATGGTCTTTGATTACCGTAACTTGTTTGCTTCTGTTTGTCGGTGCGATGGGTAAATCTGCACAATTCCCGCTGCATGTCTGGCTGCCTGATTCGATGGAAGGCCCGACTCCGATTTCTGCATTGATTCACGCCGCAACTATGGTTACCGCCGGTCTGTTTATGGTATCGCGTATGTCGCCGATTTATGAGATGAGCAGTACTGCGCTGTCTGTCATTATGGTAATCGGTGCGATTACTGCCCTGTTTATGGGTTTTTTGGGCGTGATTCAAAACGACATCAAACGTGTGGTTGCGTATTCCACCCTGTCGCAACTGGGCTACATGACCGTGGCTCTGGGCGCGTCTGCCTATTCCGTAGCGATGTTCCATGTGATGACCCACGCCTTCTTTAAAGCCTTGCTGTTCTTGGCGGCGGGTAGCGCCATTATCGGTATGCACCACGACCAAGATATGCGCCATATGGGCAACCTGAAAAAATACATGCCGATTACTTGGCTGACCATGCTGATCGGTAACTTGTCGCTGATCGGTACGCCGTTCTTCTCCGGCTTCTATTCCAAAGATTCGATTATTGAAGCAGCCAAATACAGCACCCTGCCGGGCAGCGGCTTTGCCTATTTTGCCGTCCTCGCCAGCGTTTTTGTTACTGCGTTCTACGCGTTCCGCCAATACTTTATGGTGTTCCACGGCGAAGAGAAATGGCGCAGCCTGCCTGAACATCATGACGATCATCATGGCGAAGAACATCACGGCTTGGGCAAAAACGACAATCCGCACGAAAGCCCGTTGGTTGTTACCCTACCTTTGATTTTGCTTGCCATTCCATCTGTTATCATCGGCTACGTTGCCATCGAGCCTATGCTTTACGGCGATTTCTTCAAAGACGTGATTTTTGTGAATGCCGACGCGCATCCGACCATGCACATCATGAAGGAAGAGTTCCACGGCGCATTGGCAATGGTGTCACACAGCCTGCATTCGCCCGTCCTCTACCTCGCTATCGCAGGTGTATTGAGCGCATGGCTTCTGTACGTCAAACTGCCGCACCTGCCTGCGAAAATTGCACAGGCGTTCCGTCCGATTTACGTTTTGTTTGAAAACAAATACTACCTCGACGCCCTGTATTTCAACGTCTTCGCTAAAGGCACGCGCGCATTGGGTACTTTCTTCTGGAAAGTCGGCGATACCGCCATTATCGACAACGGCATCGTCAACGGCTCAGCCAAACTGGTCGGCGCGATTGCCGCGCAAGTGCGTAAAGCCCAAACCGGCTTTATCTACACCTACGCCGCCGCTATGGTATTCGGCGTATTGGTACTGCTCGGCATGACCTTCTGGGGATTGTTCCGATAAGAATAAGGATTCAGACGGCCTGTCTATAGTTTGTGTATAGGGCCGTCTGAAAAGAAAGTTTCAGGCTGCAATGGAATTGTAGGTTGGAGTAAGAAGAGATGACCCAGTTGTTTTTACATTCAGATACATCAAATGATAAGAAACTGATTTCAATATATGAGAAAGCTGTTTCAGAGGCAGTAGAGCTGTATATTTTCTCTGCGTATCTCACTCATTGGGATGTAAAAAATAAGCTTAATAGCAAATTACAAGAGTTCAAATTTATTTTTGGGCAGGATTTCGGATTGTCTAAAAAAGAGGCTATTCAGGAAGTATTGAAATGGCTTCCGTCCCATTTGAAATTTACATTGATGGTAGCTCAAGGCATTCAGGGTTTTCATCCTAAAGCTGTATTTTGGAAGAATGATAAGAATGAATATTATGCTTTAATCGGTTCTTCAAATTTGACTCATGCTGCGTTTAATAGCAATTATGAAGCAAATATTTTGACTAAAATTTCTGAGCAGGATTTTATAAAAGCTAAATCTTGGGCTAATGAAATTGTGATGAAATCTATCCCGGTATCGGAAGATTGGCTTGAGGAGTATCAGGAAGCTGAAATTAACTATAAGAAATCAACTGTTAGACAATCAGTGATGGATAAGTTATTTATGGAGATGCCAAATTATAATCAAGAATTGATTGCGGCACGGAGAAAGCAGATGAGAAACCATCAAACTGTGTGTAATCAATTAAAAAATCTTATTAAGCAATGTGCAGCAGGAAAAATAGACAATAATGATTTTTATGGGGAATTTAATAAATTATGGTCTTGGAAAAGCGAAAATAAAGGAGAAGGGGTAGGCAATCGTTTTCAAGATAAAACGTGGAAAAGGACGGGTAAGTCTTCAGATTTTAGAAAATTATGCATTGCCATCCAATCAGTTTTTGATGCTCCACTTACTGAGAGAGATAATGTGGTTGCCAAGCAAATTGATTGGCTAAAAGAATGTGGGGTTTCCACTCGTGGTTCAGTTTTTTCTGAAATGCTTTGTCAAGAATATCCAGATAGATATCCTGTTTTAAATGCTCCCATTAAAAAATTTTTAGAAGAAAATAAATTTAAGTCTGCAAAAGGAGCAAGCGAAGGCTCCAAATATATTGATTTAAGTATGAAGTTAAGAGCTTTACTAGCTATGCAGTCAGAAATAAAAGATTTGGCTGAATTAGATGTTTTAGTACAGGCAGAATATCGCAATCGTACAGATATTGATTGGGAGTAAGTAAAGAAGGGGGAGAGTATTCATCCCTTCTTTCAGACGACTTCCTAAAACGCTGTCTGTAAAGACCAACCCATACAACTATATTTTTTATTTTAACCACAGGTTAACCACTATGTTTTCCAACTACCTACTCAGCTTGGCAATATGGATACCCATCGCCGCAGGTGTGCTGGTTTTGGCGACCGGTAAAGACAGCCGTGCGCCGCTGGCGCGTGTGCTTGCCTTCATGGGTGCGCTTGCCGGTTTCTTGGTAACGCTGCCCCTGTTTACCGGTTTCGACCGTTTGAGCGGCGGCTATCAGTTTACCGAGTTCCACGAGTGGATTCCGCTTCTGAAAATCAACTACGCATTGGGCGTGGACGGTATTTCAGTGCTCTTTATCATCTTGAATGCGTTTATTACGCTGTTGGTGGTATTGGCAGGTTGGGAAGTCATTCAGAAACGTCCGGCGCAGTATATGGCGGCATTCCTGATCATGTCGGGTTTGATTAATGGTGCGTTTGCCGCGCAGGATGCGATTCTGTTTTATGTGTTCTTCGAGGGTATGCTGATTCCTCTGTATCTGATTATCGGTGTATGGGGCGGCCCGCGTCGCGTCTATGCGTCGGTCAAGCTGTTCCTCTATACGCTGATGGGTTCGCTCTTGATGCTGGTTGCCATGGTTTACCTGTACTATCAAACAGGCAGCTTCTCTATTGTCGATTTCCAAAACATCAAACAGATTCCGTTGGGCGTACAGCAGCTTTTGTTTGTGGCATTCTTCCTGTCATTTGCCGTAAAAGTGCCGATGTTCCCTGTGCACACTTGGTTGCCGGATGCCCACGTTGAAGCGCCGACCGGCGGTTCGATGGTGTTGGCGGCAATTACGCTGAAACTGGGTGCGTATGGTTTCTTGCGCTTTATCCTGCCGATTATGCCGGACGCGGCACGCTATTTTGCCCCTGTGATCATCGTATTGAGCCTGATTGCCGTGATTTACATCGGTATGGTGGCTTTGGTGCAAACCGATATGAAAAAACTGGTGGCGTACTCTTCCATCAGCCATATGGGTTTTGTCACTTTAGGCATGTTCCTGTTCGTGAACGGCCAACTGAATGACTGGGCATTGAAAGGCGCAATCATTCAAATGATTTCCCACGGTTTTGTGTCCGCCGCGATGTTTATGTGTATCGGCGTGATGTACGACCGCCTGCATACCCGCAATATTGCCGATTATGGCGGCGTGGTCAATGTGATGCCTAAGTTTGCGGCGTTTATGATGTTGTTCGGTATGGCCAATGCCGGTTTGCCTGCAACTTCCGGCTTCGTGGGCGAGTTTATGGTGATTATGGGCGCGGTTAAAGTGAATTTCTGGGTAGGCGCGTTGGCCGCCATGACCTTGATTTACGGTGCGTCTTATACCCTGTGGATGTACAAACGCGTTATTTTTGGTGCGATCCATAATCCGCACGTTGCCGAAATGAAAGACATCAATTGCCGCGAATTTGCGATTTTGGCGATTTTGGCGGTTGCTGTTTTGGGCATGGGTCTGTATCCGCAAGCGTTTATCGAAGTGGTGCATCAAGCGGCAAACGATTTGATTGCCCATGTGGCACAAAGCAAGATTTGAGGTGTGTAAATGAACTGGTCTGATTTGAATTTAATGCCCGCCATGCCCGAAATCGTGCTGCTTGCGCTATTGGGTGTCGTATTGCTGGCAGACTTGTGGATTTGCGATAAAAACCGCTATCTGACCCATCTGATGAGTTTGGGAACGGTCATTATTGTGGCCGTCACCCAATTGGCAGTATGGGAGCAGGGCAGTCTGCTTACGTTTAATGGAATGTATATTGCAGACGGCATGTCCCGTTTGGCGAAACTGGTGTTGTATGCGCTGACATTCAGTCTGTTTATTTACAGTAAACCGTACAACCAAGACCGCCAAATTTTTAAAGGTGAGTTTTACACTTTGTCGCTGTTTGCCCTGTTGGGTATGAGTGTCATGGTCAGCTCGGCACATTTCCTGACTGCGTATATCGGTTTGGAATTGTTGTCTTTATCGCTGTACGCCATGATTGCCCTGCGTCGCGATTCCGGTCGTTCTGCCGAGGCCGCGCTGAAATACTTTGTATTGGGCGCATTGGCTTCCGGCTTGTTGCTCTATGGTATTTCCATGGTTTACGGTGCCACCGGTTCCCTTGATTTTGCTTCAGTCTTGGCTTCTGCGGCTAATAAGCAGGCCAATGAATGGCTGCTGAAATTAGGCGTGGTATTTATTGTGGTTGCCATTGCATTTAAATTGGGTGCGGTTCCATTCCATATGTGGGTACCCGATGTGTACGATGGCGCGCCGACCTCTGTTACCGCCTTTGTGGGTACAGCTCCGAAAATTGCCGCCGTTGTCTTCGCATTCCGTATCCTGATTACAGGTATGGAAACAATACATTCAGACTGGGCGCCGATGTTGGCCATCCTTGCCATTGCTTCTTTGGTGGTCGGTAACCTTGCCGCCATCATGCAAACCAATATCAAACGTATGCTTGCCTACTCCACCGTATCGCACATGGGCTTTATCCTGTTGGCGTTTATGGCAGGCGCAGTCGGCTTTACTGCAGGTTTGTATTACGCCATTACCTATGCTGTGATGGCGGCAGTCAGCTTCGGTGTTTTGATGGTATTGTCCACCAAAGACATTGAATGTGAAAACATCAAAGACCTCGCAGGCCTTAACCAACGCCATGCATGGTTTGCCTTCCTGATGTTGCTGTCTATGTTCTCCATGGCGGGTATTCCGCCGCTAATGGGCTTCTACGCCAAATTCGGCGTGATTATGGCGCTCTTGAAACAAGGCCATGTTTGGTTGTCCGTATTTGCTGTCATCATGTCGCTGATTGGCGCCTTCTACTACCTGCGCGTGGTCAAAGTTATCTACTTCGATGCGCCTGACCATGACCAGCCGGTCGGCAGCAACTATGCCGCCAAATTTGTCCTGACGGTCAATGCCTTCCTGCTGCTCCTGTGGGGTATCATGCCGCAAACCGTTATCGACTGGTGTGCCAAAGCATTGGAAAATACCCTGTAAGCTTCAAACAAAACCAACGGCGGCTGTTCCAAAGTCGCCGTTTTTGTTAGGATTCTCATTCGGATGAAATATGCCCAAAGTTCAGGCGGCCTCAAGCTTTCGGACAAACATTAAGCGGGTATTATCAAGAGATTGAATATCCTACGGATAATGATAGGCAAGAATGCCCATTTAACATGTTAAAATCACACGCAGGCCGTCTGAAAACAGGAAGACCATCATGACCGCATCCATGTACATTCTTTTGCTGTTGGCACTCATCTTTGCCAACGCACCATTTATTACCACCAAACTCTTCGGCATCATCGCCCTGAAACGCAAACATATCGGCCATCACTTGATCGAATTGCTGGCAGGCTTCCTTCTTACTGCGATCCTCGCTTATATCCTCGAATCGCGCGCAGGAGCCATACATGCCCAAGATTGGGAGTTTTATGCGACCGTTGTCTGCCTCTACCTGATTTTTGCTTTCCCATGCTTCGTATGGCGTTACTTTTGGAATGAGCGGAATAGAGAGTAGGATTTGAATAAGGGAAAGGCCGTCTGAAAGATTTTCAGACGGCCTTTATTTTGTTTGATGTTAAATATCGGTTAGAAAACAAGGCTGTTGGGGCGTAAAGCCTTGTCGTGAGGGCGGTTTAACGGTACTATTCTCGGTTAATCCTGTTTTATTCCTATGAAATTGAAAGTATAAGATGATTAATGATATTCAAAAGACAGCTGAAGGCAAAATGCAGCGTTCTCTGGAAGTATTGAAAGACAATTTGGCTAAAGTGCGTACCGGCCGTGCGCATACCGGCCTGCTTGATCAAGTGGAAGTGGAATACTGGGGCAGCATGGTGCCTGTGAGCCAAGTGGCGAACGTGACGCTTTTGGATGCGCGTACGATTGGTGTGAAACCGTTCGAGAGCAATATGGCTGCAAAAGTTGAGAAAGCGATCCGTGATTCCAACTTGGGTCTGAACCCTGCTTCTGTCGGTGATTTGATCCGTGTTCCAATGCCTATGTTGACTGAGGAACGCCGTAAAGATTTGATCAAAGTAGTACGCGGCGAGGCGGAAGAAGGCCGTGTGTCTATCCGCAATGTGCGCCGTGATGCAAACGACCACATCAAGAAATTGTTGAAAGACAAAGAGATTTCTGAAGATGAAGCCCGCCGTGGCGAGGAAGTGGTTCAGAAGTTGACCGACAAATACATTGCTGAGGCAGACAAGCTCTTGGCTGCCAAAGAAGAAGATTTGATGGCGATTTAATCCTGTGTGCAAACCGTTCAGACGGCCTTTGGACGGTTTGCTCCCTGAAAGGCAGACATGAAAAGCAGTACGCAGACGATTTTGGAACACTCTGCCATCCCCCGACATATTGCTGTGATTATGGACGGCAACGGACGTTGGGCAAAGAAGCGTTTTCTTCCCCGTGTGATGGGGCATAAGCGCGGCTTGGATGCGCTGGAGAATATGGTGAAGCATTGTGCTGAACTGGGTGTGCGGTATTTGACCGTGTTTGCTTTTTCGACTGAAAACTGGCGACGCCCCGAGGAAGAGGTTTCTTTTCTGATGGGGCTGTTTTTGCAGGCTTTGCAAAAGCAGGTGCGCCGTTTGCACGATAACAATATGCGCTTGAGAGTCATCGGCAGCCGCGAGCGGTTTAATGCTGAAATCCTGAAGGGGATTGAGGCGGCAGAAGCGTTGACGGCAAACAATACCGGTTTGACTTTGAGCATTGCCGCCGATTATGGCGGCCGCTGGGATATTTTGCAGGCGGCAAATCAGTTGATTGCCGAGGGTGTCACTGAGATTACGGAAGAGGCGTTGTCGCGCTATTTGATGTTGGGCGATGCACCCGAGCCGGATTTGTTTATCCGCACCGGCGGCGAGACGCGCATCAGTAATTTCCTGCTGTGGCAGATGGCGTATGCGGAATTGTATTTTACGGATACGCTGTGGCCTGATTTTAATGAGAAATCGCTAAACGAGGCGATTGCTTCGTTCCAAAAACGGGAACGCCGCTTCGGGCGGACTTCCGAACAGCTGCCGCTTGAGCAGCAACGGGGTTGAGAATTATGTTGAAACAACGGATTTTAACGGCGCTGTGGCTCTTGCCACTGATGCTGGTCATGCTGTTTTATGCACCTATGTGGTTGTGGGCGGCGTTTTGCGGCCTGATTGCTATGTTGGTTTTGTGGGAATATGCCCGCATGAGCGGCTTGGACAAGCTGAAAATCAATCATTATTTGGCGTCAACGCTGGTGTTCGGCGTGATTGCCTATGCCGGCGGTTGGCAGCTGCCCAATTTGGTTTGGTGTGTCGTATTGGCGTTTTGGCTGATTGTCATGCCTTGGTGGCTGAAAGCGAAATGGAAGCTAAACGGCGGCTGGCAGGCTTACACGGTCGGTTGGTTGTTGGTGATGCCGTTTTGGTTCGCACTGGTTTATCTGCGCCCTCAGCCTGAAGACGCGCTGTCTTTATTGGCGATTATGGGCTTGGTGTGGGTGGCCGATATTGGCGCGTATTTTTGCGGCAAATCGTTTGGCAAGCGCAAAATTGCGCCGACCATCAGCCCGGGTAAAAGCTGGGAAGGTGCGATCGGCGGCGCATTGTGCGTTGCCGTGTACATGACCATCGTATGGAAAGCCGGTTGGCTGGCTTTTGAAGCCGGTTGGTTAAAAACGATTTTGATCAGCTTGATTCTGACCGTTGTCAGCGTGTGCGGCGATTTGCTGGAAAGCTGGCTCAAACGTGCGGCCGGTATCAAAGACAGCAGCAATCTGTTGCCGGGACACGGCGGCGTGTTCGACCGTGTGGACAGCCTGATTGCCGTTATCAGCATTTATGCCGCCTTTGTATATTTGTTTTAAACCGCCTGTCTGACGTGGTTGGGGGAGCTGATTATGTCCGAACAAAAACAGATTTCATCTTTATCGATCTTGGGCGTATTGTTGGCACTGGGATTGATGGCTGCGGCGTTTATTTTGGGCGTGCAGTTTAAAAATCTGCGCCAGCCGGGGACGATTACTGTAAAAGGTTTGGCGGAGAAAAACTTCCAATCCGACAGCGCGATGTGGAATACAGGCGTAAATGCGCACGGCGAGAGCTATCAGGAAGTTTTGGATTTGCTGACGGCAAGACGCAAAAAGCTGTCTAAGTTTTTGGGCGAGCAGGGCTTTACGGCGGCTGAAATGAAAGTGGGTCTGCCCGAAGTGTCACGCGTTTTCAATGAAACCCGCGACGAACTGGGCAATGTAACCCGCACGCCCAACGGCTACGATGGCGACCTCAATATTGTGGTCAACACCAAAAAACTGGATAAAATCCAAGCCGCCCAGCGCGCCATTTTGAATTTCCGTGCGCAAAACGAATTCATCCGCTTCGACAATCCGCAATATTTGCTGGGCAATTTGGAAACCATCAAACGCGATTTGATTACGCAGGCGACTGAGGATGCGCAGAAACGCGCGGCCGAGTTTGCCAAAACCGGCGGCGGCAAAGTGGGCGCCATGCGTTCTGCTTCGCAAGGCTCGTTCAATATCTATGCCGACACCGGTAGCAGCGAGGACGACGAGTACGGCGGTTCTTACGATAAAAGTACCGTCGGCAAACAAGTCCGATTGGTTGTTACCATCGAATACGGCATTGAGTAATTCTTTCAGACGGCCTTTTCAGCTGGGAGGCAAAAGGCCGTCTGAAAATTGGAAACGGCAAAGAAATTTATTTCAAACACAATGAATACCGTTTGCACAGCACACAAAGAACACACCATGACACAACAAGTTCTGACCATATTAGGCAGTACCGGCAGCATAGGCGAAAGCACTTTAGACGTTGTTTCCCGCCATCCCGAAAAATTCCGCGTGTTCGCGCTGGCAGGGCATAGGCAGGTGGACAAGCTGGCGGCGCAATGCAAACAGTTCCGCCCAGAATATGCCGTTGTCGGCGATGCCGGCCATGCAGCCGAGCTGGAAAAGAAACTCAAACAAGAAGGCATCGATACGCAGGTTTTATATGGTGCTCAAGCCCTGATTGATGTCGCCTCTGCCAATGAAGTCAGCGGCGTGATGTGTGCCATTGTCGGCGCGGCCGGTTTGCCCTCGGCTTTGGCCGCCGCTCAAAAGGGCAAAACCATTTATCTGGCCAACAAAGAAACGCTGGTGGTTTCCGGCGCATTGTTCATGGAAACCGCCCGTCAAAACGGCGCCGCCGTCTTGCCGATTGACAGCGAACACAACGCCATCTTCCAAGTATTGCCAAGGGATTACACAGGCCGTCTGAATGAGCACGGTATCAATTCGATTATCCTGACTGCATCGGGCGGCCCGTTCCTTAACACCGATTTAAGTACATTTGACAGCATTACACCCGAGCAGGCGGTCAAGCATCCGAATTGGAGCATGGGGCGCAAAATTTCCGTCGATTCCGCGTCAATGATGAATAAGGGCTTGGAGTTGATTGAAGCGCATTGGCTGTTTAACTGTCCGCCGGAAAAACTGGAAGTCGTCATCCATCCGCAATCCGTGATACACAGCATGGTGCGTTATCGCGATGGTTCGGTATTGGCGCAGTTGGGCAATCCCGATATGCGTACGCCGATTGCTTATTGTTTGGGTCTGCCCGAACGCATCGATTCCGGCGTGGGCGAGCTGGATTTCGGCGCATTGTCCGCGTTGACCTTCCAAAAGCCTGACTTTGACCGTTTCCCATGTTTGAAACTTGCCTATCAGGCCATGAATGCAGGCGGCGCCGCGCCTTGCGTGTTGAACGCTGCCAACGAAGTGGCCGTAGCCGCTTTTTTAGATAAACGCATCAAGTTTACCGATATTGCCCAAGTCGTTGCCCACTGCCTTGCCCAAGATTTTTCAGACGGCCGTCATGATATTGAAAGCCTGCTGGCGCAAGACGTGCAAACACGCAGACAGGCAGAAGCCTTTATCGGTAAATATTAAAGCTTCAATGACAGGCCGTCTGAAACGCCAACCGCTTGGCATTTAGGCAGACAAAATGGAACAACTGCCTTTATAATCGGTTTTCAGACGGCCTTATCCGTTGATTATCACATTCCACTCAGGGGATTTTTTTGCAAACCTTTTTAGCCTTTATCGTCGCCATTCTGATTTTGGTCAGCCTGCATGAGTTCGGACACTATATTGTTGCCCGCTGGTGCGGCGTTAAAGTCGTGCGCTTTTCCGTCGGCTTCGGTAAGCCCTTTTTTACCCGGAAACGCGGCGATACCGAGTGGTGTCTTGCCCCGATTCCGCTAGGCGGTTACGTTAAAATGGTCGATACGCGCGAAGGCGAGGTAGCGGAAGCAGATTTGCCCTACGCCTTTGACAAGCAGCATCCGGCCAAGCGCATCGCTATTGTCGCCGCCGGCCCTTTGACCAATTTGATTTTGGCCGTTTTGCTTTACGGTTTGAGCTTTTCCTTCGGCGTGACCGAGTTGCGCCCTTATGTCGGCATGGTCGAGCCTAGCAGTATTGCCGCCAAAGCAGGTTTTCAGGCAGGCGATAAAATTGTATCGGTTAACGGAATCGCCGTTAAAGACTGGAGCGATGCGCAAACCGAGATGGTGTTGAACCTTGAAGCCGGCCCTGTAAAAGTTGCTGTTCAGACGGCCTCAAATACCCAAGCCATCCGCATAATTGATGCCGCCGGCACGCCTGAAGCAGGTAAAGTTGCGAAAAGCCAAGGCAACATCGGCCTTTTGCCTTTTAGAATTACTAACCGTATCGGCAAAGTCTTGGCCAAAAGTCCGGCCGAAAAAGCAGGTTTGAAGGAAAACGACAAACTGCTGACCGCCGATGGGAAGGCTATCGAAAGCTGGCAGGCATGGACGGAACTCTTCCGCGCCAGCCCCGGCAAACGAATCGAACTGACTTACGAGCGCGACGGTAAAATACTGGCGACCGCTATCCGTCCGGACAGCGTCGAGCAGTCGGCAGGCGTGCTGGTGGGTAGAGCAGGGCTTGCCGCCCAGGCGGATAAAGAATGGGATAAAACCATCCGCTACCGCTATACGCCTTCCATTGCCCAAGCCTTTGAATTGGGTTGGAACAAAACCGTCAACTATTCGTGGACGACCCTCAAATTTTTCGGAAAACTGGTTACAGGCAATGCCTCTTTGAACCATATTTCCGGTCCCCTGACCATTGCCGATGTCGCCGGACAATCTGCCAAACTAGGATTGCAGAGCTACCTCGAATTTCTGGCCTTGGTCAGCATCAGCTTAGGCGTGTTGAACCTTTTGCCCATACCCGTTTTAGACGGCGGACATTTGGTTTTCTATACCGCCGAATGGATACGCGGAAAGCCTTTGAGCGAGCGCATACAGGCAGTTGGCCTGCGCTTCGGACTGGCAGCCATGCTTTTGATGATGGCTGTGGCTTTCTTTAATGACATCAACCGTTTGTTTGGATAATTTATGAAACTGAACCAGATTGCTTCCGCTTTAATGGTATTGAGCCTGTCGCCAATGGCATTGGCTGACTTTACCATTCAGGACATCCGCGTCGAAGGCCTGCAACGCACCGAGCCGAGTACCGTCTTCAACTACCTGCCCGTTAAAGTCGGTGATAATTTCAATGATGCGCGCAGTGAAGAAATCATCAAAAAACTCTACGCAACCGGTTTCTTTGACGACGTACGCGTCGAAACCATGGACAATCAAGTCCTGTTGACTGTTATCGAGCGTCCGACCATCAGCTCGCTCAATATTACCGGCGCAAAAATGCTGCAAAACGATGCCATCAAGAAAAACCTTGAAGCCTTCGGTTTGTCGCAATCCCAATACTTCAACCAAGCAACGCTGAACCAAGCCGTTGCCGGCTTGAAAGAAGAGTATTTGAGCCGTGGCAAACAGTCTGTCCAAATCACTCCGACTGTAACCAAACTCGCCCGCAACCGCGTGTCTATCGATATTGCCATCGAAGAGGGCAAATCTACCAAGATTACCGATATTTCATTTGAGGGCAACGAAGTTTATTCCGACCGCCGCTTGATGAAACAAATGTCCTTGAGCGAAGGCGGCATGTGGACTTGGATCACTAAGAGCAACCAGTTCAATGAGCAAAAATTTGCTCAGGACATGGAAAAAGTCACTAATTTCTATCAAAACAACGGCTACTTCAACTTCCGCATTTTGGATACCGATATCCAAACCAACGAAGACAAAACCAAGCAAACCATTAAAGTAACTGTCAGCGAAGGCGACCGCTTCCGTTGGGGCAATGTACGTATCGAAGGCGATACGCTGGAAGTGCCGAAAGAAGATTTGGAAAAACTGCTGACCATGAAGCCGGGCAAATGGTACGAGCGCGCGCAAATGTCCAATTCGCTCGAAGCCATTCAAAACCGCATGGGTCAGGCAGGTTACGCATTCAGCGAAATCAATGTCCAACCGATTCCAAATGCCGAAACACATACCGTTGATTTCGTGCTGACCGTTCAACCGGGCCGCAAAATCTATGTAAACGAAATCAACATTACCGGCAACAACAAAACCCGCGACGAAGTCATCCGCCGCGAGTTACGCCAAATGGAATCGGCGCCTTACGATTCTGCCAAACTGCAACGTTCTAAAGAGCGCGTTGAGTTGTTGGGCTACTTCGACAACGTTCAATTTGATGCGGTTCCTGTGGCCAATACGCCTGACCAAGTTGACCTGAACATGAGCCTGACCGAACGTTCTACCGGCTCGCTCGACTTGAGCGCAGGTTGGGTTCAGGATACCGGTTTGGTGATGTCTGCCGGCGTGGCTCAAGACAACCTGTTCGGTACGGGTAAATCCGTTGCACTGCGCGCTTCCCGCAGTAAAACCACAGTAAACGGCTCGTTGTCGTTTACCGACCCATACTTCACACCTGACGGCGTAAGCTTGGGCTACGACCTTTACGGCAAGACTTACGACCCGCGTAAAGCTTCTTCCAGCGCGAAACAATATAAAACCACGACTTTCGGCGGCGGTTTGCGTATCGGTATTCCGGTTACCGAATATGACCGTGTGAACTTCGGTTTGGCCGCAGAACGCTTGACCGTGAACACCTACAAAGGCGCGCCTAAACGCTATGCCGACTTTATCAACCAATACGGTAAAGGCGACGGCAGCGGCGTAGGCAGCTTCAAAGGCTGGTTGTACAAAGGTACCATCGGCTGGGGCCGCAACAAAACCGACAATGCCTTGTGGCCGACCCGCGGTTACCTGACCGGCGTAAATGGCGAAATCGCCTTGCCGGGCAGCGACCTGCAATACTACACCCTGACCCACAACCAAACCTGGTTCTTCCCGTTGAGCAAAGATTTCACGCTGATGCTGGGTGGCGAAGTCGGTTATGGCAACGGCTACGGCAAAACCAAAACCATGCCGTTCTTTGAAAACTTCTATGGCGGTGGTTTAGGCTCTGTCCGCGGCTTTGAAAGCGGTACGCTGGGCCCTAAAGTTTATGACGAATACGGCGAGAAAATCAGCTACGGCGGTAACAAAAAAGCCAACGTTTCCGCAGAATTGCTCTTCCCGATGCCGGGCATTAAAGACTCGCGTACCGTCCGTCTGAGCCTGTTTGCCGATGCGGGCAGTGTGTGGGATGACAAAACTTACAACGACAGCAGCAGCAATTCTTATTACACCAATGGCGCGCTCCAAAACGTGTATGGCGTAGGCACAACGCACAAATCGACATTCAAAAACGAATTGCGTTACTCTGCCGGTGCTGCCGTGACTTGGCTCTCTCCGCTGGGTCCGATGAAGTTCAGTTATGCTTATCCGATTAAGAAAAAAGAAGGCGACGAAATCCAACGCTTCCAATTCCAACTCGGTACGACATTCTGATGATGTTTAGGCCGTCTGAAACCGGGTTTGTCCGTTTCAGACGGCCTCATGGCAGATTGGCGGCAAGCTTATTGCAAACCGCCCGTTTGTTTTCAAGCAAGGATTTTTATCATGAGTAAAATAGCCGACACCCTCCGTGTCCTCGCCGTAGCCCTGCCGGGTTTCGTGCTGTTGCCGCAAGCGGCTGCGGATGGCGTGCAGAAAATCGGTTTTATCAATACCGAGCGCGTTTATCAGGAATCCAAGCAGGCGCAAAATATTCAGATGACTTTGGAAAAAGAGTTCAAAAGCCGTCAAACCGCCTTGCAAAAGTTGCAGCAGGAAGGCGAGGCTTTGGAGCAAAAACTAAGTAGCGACAAACTCAGCGACAGCCAAAGGGAAGCGGAAACCCAAAAGTGGCGCAATCTGGTACAGAAATTCCGCAAGGAGCAGGCCGAGTTGGCTGAAGACTACAACCTGCGCCGCAATGAAGAATTCGCCGCGCTCCAGCAAAACGCTAACCGCGTCATCGTCGATTTGGCCAAACGCGAAGGTTACGACTTCATCTTGCAGGACGTGATTTACGTCAACGGCCGCTACGACATTACCGACAGCGTTATCAAAGCCCTAAACGCACACTGACTCTGCTCGGCAGCGAATGTGACCATACAGACAAACCTAAGGCCGTCTGAAACCCAAACCGGCAACTTTCAGACGGCCTGACATCTTGACGGCAGATTATCATGACTTCACAAGCATACACCCTGTCCCAAATCGTTTCCCAACTCGGCGGCGAATGGAAAGGCGAAGACATCGCCATTACCGCCGTCCGTCCGTTGGATCAGGCGCAGGCGGAACACATCAGCTTTTTGGCCAACCCGAAATACAAAGCCGAAGTACACGACAGCCAGGCAGGCGCAGTGATTGTGTCACCGAAAGCCGCAGACGAATTTGCAGGCCGCAACCTAATTGTGGCTGCCGACCCTTATCTTTATTTTGCCAAAGTGGCACGATTGTTCTCGCCGATTGTCAAAGCACAGGGCGGCGTACATCCGACCGCCGTTGTCGAGGCAAGCGCCAAAGTGCCGGCAAGCTGCGAAATCGGCGCGAATGCCTATATCGGCGCGAATGCCGTATTGGGCGAAGGCTGCCGTATTTTAGCCAATGCCGTTGTCCAACACGATTGCACGTTGGGCGATGAAGTCGTGTTGCATCCCAACTCCGTCATCTATTACGGCTGCACTTTGGGCAACCGTGTCGAAATCCACAGCGGCGCCGTTATCGGCGCGGACGGGTTCGGCTTGGCCTTTGCCGGCGATTCATGGTTTAAAATTCCGCAAACCGGCGCAGTCACGCTGGGCGATGATGTGGAAATCGGTTCAAATACCAACATCGACCGTGGCGCAATGAGCGACACGACCGTTGGCAACGGTACCAAAATCGACAACCAAGTCCAAATCGGCCACAACTGCAAAATCGGTTCGCACACCGTTATCGCCGCCAAAACCGGTATTTCCGGCAGTGTCACCATCGGCAATTATTGCATTATCGGCGGCGGCGTCGGCACGGTCGGACACATCGAAATCGCCGATAAAACCACCATTGGCGGCGGTACATCCGTTACCCACAGCATTACCGAAAGCGGCCAGCATTTGGCCGGTATTTTCCCGATGTCGGGCTACAAAGACTGGGCGCGCAATGCCGTTTATATCCACCGTTTGAGCGAAATGAACAAACGCCTCAAAACGCTGGAAAAACAGCTTGCCGACAGCGACGAAGCCTAAAGGCGGCGCAAACAGTCCGCGCCCCCGCATCCGAATACGTTTAAACCCAATACAAACAAGGAAAGACGAACATCATGGACGTACAACTCCCGATCGAAGCCAAAGACATTCAAAAACTTATCCCACACCGTTATCCGTTTTTGCAACTCGACCGCATTACTGCGTTCGAACCGATGAAAACCCTGACTGCGATTAAAAACGTCACCATGAACGAGCCGCAGTTCCAAGGCCACTTTCCCGACCTGCCCGTGATGCCCGGCGTGTTGATTATCGAAGCCATGGCGCAAGCGTGCGGCACACTCGCCATCCTCAGCGAAGGCGGCCGCAAAGAAAACGAATTCTTCTTCTTCGCCGGTATCGACGACGCCCGTTTCAAACGCCAAGTCATCCCCGGCGACCAACTGGTTTTTGAAGTCGAGCTGTTGACCAACAAACGCGGTATCGGCAAATTCAACGCCGTTGCCAAAGTCGACGGCCAAGTTGCCGTTGAAGCCGTGATTATGTGCGCCAAACGCGTGGTGTAAGAATGGGACAGGCCGTCTGAAAGTTCAAACGGCATCTTGCAGGCAAGACCTGTATCAGACAGCAAGGAGACAGCATGACCCTTATCCATCCGACCGCCGTCATCGACCCTAAAGCCGAACTCGACTCCAGCGTCAAAGTCGGCCCGTACAGCATCATCGGCCCCAATGTCCAAATCGGTGCGAATACCGAAATCGGCCCGCACGTCGTCATCAACGGCCATACGACCATCGGTGAAAACAACCGCATTTTCCAATTTGCCAGCCTCGGCGAAATTCCGCAGGACAAAAAATACCGCGACGAGCCGACCAAGCTGATTATCGGCAACGGCAACACCATTCGCGAATTTACGACGTTCAACCTCGGTACGGTCACCGGCATCGGCGAAACCCGTATCGGCGACGACAACTGGATTATGGCCTACTGCCACCTCGCCCATGACTGCGTGGTCGGCAACCATACCATCTTCGCCAACAACGCCTCACTCGCAGGCCACGTTACCATCGGCGACTACGTCGTCTTGGGTGGCTACACGCTGGTGTTCCAATTCTGCCAAATCGGCGACTATGCCATGACCGCGTTTGCCGCCGGCGTACACAAAGACGTACCGCCGTACTTCATGGCTGCAGGCTACCGCGCCGAACCGGCCGGCCTCAACAGCGAAGGTATGCGCCGCAACGGTTTCACCGCCGAACAGATTGCCTCCGTCAAAGATGCGTATAAAACCATTTACCATCGCGGCATTCCATTTGAAGAAGCCAAGGCAGAGATTCTGAAACGCGCCGAAACCCAAAGCGAATTGGCGGTATTTAAAGACTTTTTTGCACAATCCACACGCGGCATTATCCGTTGATTGATGGATTGAAGGCCGTCTGAAACTTTTTCAGACGGCCTTTGGATTGCAAAAATCCACGTAGTAGGGCAGTTTCCTGTCTGTTTGCTGCCGATGCCGTCTGAAAACGGGCGGGCAAACGTCCGCCACAAAATCTTTTAGCTTCCAAACCTCAATAACACATGAACCCCAATTCTTCCCCCCTTATCGCCATCAGCGTAGGCGAAGCTTCCGGCGACTTGCTCGGCGCACACTTAATCCGTGCCATTAAGGCGCGTTGCCCGAATGCGCGGTTTACCGGTATCGGCGGCGAGCGCATGAAGGCGGAGGGTTTCGAGAGTTTGTACGATCAGGAAAAGCTGGCGGTGCGCGGTTTTGTTGAGGTCATCAAACGCCTGCCGCAGATTTTGAAAATTCGCAAAGGGCTGGTGAGTGATTTAATCCGTCTCAAGCCGGATGTGTTTATCGGCATCGATGCGCCGGACTTTAATCTCGGCGTGGCGGAAAAACTCAAGCAGGCAGGCATTCATACCATTCATTACGTCAGCCCGTCGGTTTGGGCGTGGCGACGCGAACGGGTCAATAAAATCGTACATCAGGTCAATCGCGTGTTGTGCCTGTTTCCGATGGAGCCCCAGCTGTATATCGATGCCGGAGGTAAGGCTGAGTTTGTCGGCCATCCGATGGCGCAAACCATGCCGGTGGAAGCGGATAGGGCGGCTGCGCGGCAGAAGCTGGGTGTGCCTGCGGACGTGCCCGTGTTTGCCATCTTGCCCGGCAGCCGCGTGAGCGAAATTGATTACATGGCGGCGGTGTTTTTTCAGACGGCCTTATTGCTGCTGAAACGTTATCCGCAGGCACAGTTTTTGCTGCCTGTGGCGACGGCCGCAACGCGCAAACGCATTAGCGAAATTTTGGCGCAGCCTGAGTTTGCCTCTCTTCCCATCACGCTGACCGACAAGCAGTCGGATACGGTTTGCACTGCTGCCGACGTGGTATTGGTCACCAGCGGTACGGCGACTTTGGAAGTGGCCTTGTGTAAGCGGCCTATGGTCATCAGTTACAAAATTTCGCCGCTGACTTATGCGTATGTGAAAAACAAAATCAAAGTGCCGCATGTCGGTTTGCCCAATATTTTGTTGGGTAAAGCCGCCGTTCCCGAGCTGCTGCAACACGATGCCGTCCCTGAAAAACTGGCGCAGGCCGTTGCAGACTGGTATGACCGCCCTGAAGCCGTAGCCGCGTTGGAACAGGATTTCCACGCCTTGCATCTGCTGTTGAAAAAAGATACGGCGGCATTGGCGGCGGCGGCAGTATTGGAAGAAGCCGGATTTTCAGACGGCCTGAAAGACAAGTAAGGAAAATACATGAATTTATTGGGAGCCTTGGCCAAGGTTGGCAGCCTGACGATGGTATCGCGCATTTTGGGCTTTGTGCGCGATACGATTATCGCCCGTGCGTTTGGTGCAGGCATGGCGACGGATGCGTTTTTTGTCGCGTTTAAACTGCCCAACCTGCTGCGGCGCGTGTTTGCAGAGGGCGCATTTGCCCAAGCCTTTGTACCGATTTTGGCAGAATACAAAGAAACCCGCTCTCCTGAAGCCACGCAGGCGTTTGTGCGTCATGTGGCCGGTATGTTGTCGTTTGTGTTGGTCATCGTTACCGCGCTGGGCATACTCGCCGCGCCGTGGGTGATTTATGTTTCCGCGCCCGGTTTTGCCAAAGATGCCGATAAGTTTCAGCTCTCCATCGACCTGCTGCGGGTAACGTTTCCTTATATCTTTTTGATTTCACTATCCTCTTTTGTCGGCTCGATACTTAATTCCTATCATAAATTCGGCATTCCCGCCTTTACGCCGACTTTTTTGAATATCTCCTTTATCGTCTTTTCCCTGTTTTTCATACCGTATTTTGATCCGCCTGTTATGGCTTTGGCGTGGGCGGTATTTGTTGGCGGCGTGTTACAGCTGGTGTTCCAACTGCCTTGGTTGGCGAAACTGGGCTTCTTGAAAATGCCCAAACTCAGCTTTAAAGATGCGGCGGTCAACCGCGTAATGAAACAGATGGGGCCGGCTATTTTGGGTGTGAGCGTGGCGCAGATTTCCTTGGTTATCAACACCATTTTTGCCTCGTTTTTGCAGTCCGGCAGCGTGTCATGGATGTATTACGCCGACCGACTGATGGAATTGCCGACCGGCGTTTTGGGCGTGGCACTCGGTACGATTTTGCTGCCTACCTTGTCCAAACACGCCGCCAGTCAGGATACCGAGCAGTTTTCCGGCCTGCTCGACTGGGGTTTGCGCCTGTGTATGCTGTTGACCCTGCCTGCCGCCGTCGGCCTTGCCGTGTTGTCTTTCCCTCTGGTTACAACCTTGTTCATGTACCGTGAATTTACGCTGCACGACGCGCAAATGACCCAACACGCGCTGATTGCCTATTCCTTCGGCTTGATCGGGCTGATTATGATTAAAGTATTGGCACCCGGCTTCTACGCGCGCCAAAACATCAAAACTCCCGTTAAGGTCGCTATTTTCACGCTGATTTGCACACAGTTGATGAACCTTGCCTTCATTTCGCCGCTTAAACACGTCGGCCTGTCCCTTGCTATCGGTTTGGGCGCGTGTCTGAATGCAGGTTTGCTGTTTTTCCTTTTGCGCAAACACGGCATCTACCGCCCCGGTAAAGGTTGGGCAGCGTTTTTGGTTAAAATGGCCATCTCTTTGGTCGTCATGGGCGGCGGTTTGTGGCTGGCGCAATATTATCTGCCGTTTGAATGGGTACACGTCGGCGGCTTTAAAAAAGCAGGACAACTTTGCGTCCTGATTGCCTTGGGTGGCGGCCTCTACTTCGTTTCCCTCGCCGCGCTCGGCTTCCGTCCGCACCATTTCCGCAGGGTAGAAAAATAAGCAGCCGTAGTGTGTATTGCTTTGGCTTAAAGGCTATTCACTAAAAAGGCCGTCTGAAACATTTTCAGACGGCCTTTTCTTGTTTTATGTTTTAACTGTAAAGCTTCGCTCCTTTTTTGACGAACTCAATCGCTTTTTCTTCCATGCCCTGCCGTTGGGCTTTTTGCTTGTCGGCGTAGTCGCGCACTTCCTGCGTGATTTTCATCGAGCAGAATTTGGGGCCGCACATTGAGCAGAAGTGGGCGATTTTCGCGCCTTCGGCGGGCAGGGTTTCGTCGTGGAAGCTCTCGGCGCGTTCGGGGTCGAGGCTTAAGCGGAATTGGTCGCGCCAGCGGAACTCGAAACGCGCTTTGCTCAGGGCATTGTCGCGTAACTGCGCGCCCGGCCAGCCTTTGGCGAGATCGGCGGCGTGGGCGGCGAGTTTGTAGGTGATGATGCCGGTGCGCACGTCTTCTTTGTCGGGCAGGCCGAGATGCTCTTTCGGGGTAACGTAGCAGAGCATGGCTGTGCCGTACCAGCCGATATTGGTTGCGCCTATGCCCGAGGTGATGTGGTCGTAGCCGGGGGCGATGTCGGTAACGAGCGGGCCGAGGGTGTAGAAAGGCGCTTCAAAACAATGTTGCAGCTCTTCGGTCATGTTTTCTTTCACGCGTTGCAACGGTACATGGCCCGGGCCTTCGATCATGACTTGTACGTCGTGTTTCCACGCTTTGGCGGTCAATTCGCCCAAAGTGTGCAGCTCGGCAAATTGGGATTCGTCGTTGGCATCGGCAATACAGCCGGGGCGTAGGCCGTCGCCGAGGCTGAACGACACGTCGTAGGCTTTCATAATTTCGCAGATTTCGTCGAAGTGCGTGTAGAGAAAGTTTTCCTGATGATGGGCGAGGCACCATTTCGCCATGATGGAGCCGCCGCGCGATACGATGCCTGTGAGGCGGTCGGCCGTCATCGGTACATAACGCAGCAACACGCCTGCGTGCAGGGTGAAATAGTCCACGCCTTGTTCCGCCTGCTCGATTAAGGTGTCGCGCACCAAATCCCAAGTCAGGTCTTCGGCGATGCCGCCGGTTTTTTCCAAAGCCTGATAGATGGGTACCGTGCCGATGGGGACGGGCGCGTTGCGGATAATCCATTCGCGCGTTTCGTGGATGTGCGCGCCTGTGGATAAGTCCATAATCGTGTCCGCGCCCCAGCGTAGCGACCACACCATTTTTTCGACTTCTTCGGTCAGGCTGGAAGTGACGGCGGAGTTGCCCAAGTTACCGTTGATTTTGACGCGGAAGTTGCGACCGATAATCATCGGTTCGAGTTCGGGGTGGTTGATGTTGGCAGGGATGATCGCGCGTCCGGCGGCGATTTCTTGGCGCACAAACTCGGGCGTGATTTGGTCGGGGTGGGTCGGGATATTCGCGCCGAAATTTTGCCCTGCGTGTTGTTTCAAGAGCTTGGCATATTCAGGCCGTCTGAAAAGCTCGTCCAGCTTCATGCGTTCACGTATGGCGACAAACTCCATTTCGGGCGTAATGATGCCTTGGCGGGCGTAGTGAAGCTGGGTTACGTTGCGGCCTGCTTTGGCGCGGCGCGGGCGGGTGATTTGGTTGAAACGCAGATGGGCGGTTTTGGGATCGTGCGTGCGTTCAGTGCCGTATTCGCTGGAAAGCTTGGGCAGGATTTCGGTATCGCCGCGTTCGTCCAGCCATGCTGTGCGGACGTGCGGCAAACCTTGTTTCAAGTCGATGTGTGCTGCCGGATCGCCGTATGCGCCGCTGGTGTCGTAGACGGGAATCGGCGGATTGGCTTCTGTGCTTTGCGCCGTGTAGGTGTCGTCCTGACGGATTTCGCGCAAAGGCACGCGGATGTCGGCGCGGCTGCCTGGGATATAGACGCGGTCGGAGTTGGGATATTGGAAGCGGATGCCGATGTCTTCGCTCAAGTCGGAAAGACGGCGCGCCTCATTGCCGGTTTTTTTAGCGGTAGTCATAAAAAATTGCTCCTGTTTCTCGGTTATGAAATGGAAACAGGAGCATTGCTTTTTTTCAGACGGCCTTACGGATATCTTCAATCAACCGTCTAAAATCACATTTGCCGAAACTCCCCACGCAGGTATTATCCTGTTCGGGTGTAAAGGGTATTTCTCAGCCGCTCGGTTTGAAAGCAGCACCCCTGTTTCTTTATTAACGAAAAATTAAACCATGCGGATGGTTTTTTGTAAAGCGGCGTTTTTCGCATTTTCTGTCAAAAACGCTTGACAGCGACTCTGTCTTTCCGTATAGTTACAACTTCTGACGCGGGATGGAGCAGCATGGTAGCTCGTCGGGCTCATAACCCGAAGGTCGTAGGTTCGAATCCTGCTCCCGCAACCAAATATAAAAATCCCCTGCAATCGCAGGGGATTTTGCTTTATACGGCATTTATTGCGAATTGCGGATGAATTGATGGAAAGGCCGTCTGAACCATTGGGTTTCAGACGGCCTTTCTTGTTAACCGTGTAATCAGCGGTTAATTCGTTTTTATTTTGTGAGTTTGTGTTTTTCAGACGGCCTATTGTTGTTCCGGATCGGTATCGTTGCGCAGGTGTTCTTTCAGGCGTTGCAACTCTTTTTTGTCCAACCATTTATTGCGCGAACGTTGCAACAGGATCACCAATGCGGCGATTTCGTTGCGCATATTGGTACTGAGCCAGAGGAAGCCTTGCCAGTCGTAATGCAGGCGGGCGGCTGGTTTGCTTAGTTCGGTATTGAGCGAAGTATCGATGCGGATGCGGCGGGCGTAATGGCCTTTGATGAGGCGGACGGTCAGCCGAAGCTCGCGTTGGAGTTGGTTGAAGTGGCGGTCGAGCAGGCGGATTTCGCTTTCGTTGAGCGTGGGCGCGCGCAGTTTGGCGGCGGTGGTCAGGAGCAGCTCGGTGGTGGTGACGATTTTGCGGTGGGCATGCTGCATGGCTTCCATCATATTGTTGCTGATGTGGCTTTCACCGGATGTAGCGGCCAGATGGCTGCGGCTTTTGACCATACGGGCGTTGATTTGGCGCATTTTAATCATGTTTTGTTCCAAACGCTCACGCGTCATGCGTTTGCCGTTGCTGATTTCGGCAATCATTTTGGCGCAGTCGGTGAGGTTGTCGGCAAGCATGAAGCGCCACATCAGGGTGGAGCGCAGGGGCAGGAGTTTGGCGGCGGCAATGGCGATGGCGGCACCAATCAAAACGTTCATGGCGCGCATCAGGCCGCTGTCGAGCCAGTGGTGGCTGCTGTCGCCGATGAGCATGCACATGGTCAAACCGGCAAGCATGGCGACATAGCCGTTTTTGCCGACCGCAGACCAACCGGCCACTGCGCTGGCGGCACCGATAATCAGATAGAAGAAAACGCCGTCTTGCAAATAATGTTGGTTCAACCATAAAACGGCCAACCCGACGCCCAAACCGATGGCCGTGCCGAGCATGCGTTCAACCGCTTTGGAGTAAATCGCGCCTTGGAATTGCAGCATGCCGAGGACGACAAAGACGGTCATGCCGATCCACTCGCCGTGTTGCAAGTGGAAGACTTTGGCCAACAGGGTGGAAAACACGATTGCCAAGCCGAGGCGGAAGGCGTGGATATGGCGGCGATAGCGGTAGCGTTCGTAGGCGTTGAGCCAGCGTTCGGAAAAATGGAGGCGTTCGGATTGGGCAGGCATGTTGTAAGACGTATGGGTATGTGGGGATGTAAATTATAACTGATTGGTAAAGCAGATGAAATTTGAACTGTTCCCAACGGCTTGTCCTATTGCGGATTTTATCTGCCGCAAGCGGATATAATGGTAGCTTTGAATCAGACAGGCGGTGAAGAAATGGCGACGGTTTTAAGCGCAGGCGTGGATGAAGCGGGACGCGGCCCTTTGGTCGGCAGCGTATTTGCGGCGGCAGTGATTTTGCCTGAACATTTTGACCTGCCGGGTTTGACCGACTCAAAAAAACTGAGCGAAAAAAAGCGCGATATGTTGGCGCAGATGATTAAGGAACAGGCGGTTGCGTGGAGCATTGCCTTTGCCGACCCCGACGAAATCTTGAGACTGAACATCTTGCACGCAACCATGGCCGCGATGAAGCGCGCCATCGAGGGGCTGTCGGTCGTACCCGACAAAGTGTGGATAGACGGCAACCGCGTGCCGAAAGATTTGAATGTCCCTGCCGAAGCAGTGGTCAAAGGCGACAGCAAAATCATCGAGATTTCCGCCGCTTCGGTTTTGGCCAAAACCGCGCGTGATGCGGAAATGTATGAATTGGCGAAACGCTATCCGCAATACGGGTTTGACCGCCACAAAGGCTACGGCACGGCGCAACATTTGGCCGCCTTAAAACAATACGGCGTCTTGCCGGAACACCGCCGCGATTTCGCACCGGTCAAAACCTTATTGGCACAAGGCAATCTGTTTAAAGAATGAAAGCACATCAAAAGGCCGTCTGAAAGATTTCAGACGGCCTTGTTTTTGGAAAAGTATTATTTCAACGCAGCCAAACACTCTTTAATCAACTCAGGGCCGCGATAAATCAAACCGCTGTACACCTGAACCGCACTGGCACCCAAGCGGATTTTTTCTGCTGCGTCCGCGCCGTTCATAATGCCGCCGACGCCGATAACCGGCAGTTTGCCATCAATGCGTTCCGCCAAAAGTTTCAACACCTGATTGCTTTTCTCGCGCACGGGCAAACCGCTCAAGCCGCCTTGTTCGCCTGCGAGCGGATGGCTGCCCAAGCTTGATTTGTCGATGGTCGTGTTGGTGGCGATGATGCCGTCCATCTCTACGGATTTGACCACATGGGCGATGTCGTCGATTTGCGCCTCGTCCAAATCCGGCGCGATTTTAACCGCCAGCGGCACATATTTGCCATGCGCGGCCGCCAGTTGCGCCTGTTTGTTTTTCAAGGCTTCCAACAATGCGCTCAACTCGTCGCCGCCTTGCAAGGCGCGCAGGTTTTTCGTATTGGGGGAGGAAATATTGACCGTGATGTAGCTCGCGTGGGCGTAGGCTTTTTCCAGGCAAATCAGATAATCGTCGGCCGCGTTTTCAATCGGCGTAACGGCATTTTTACCGATGTTGATGCCCAAAATGCCTTTAAAACGGCTGTTTTCAATGTTGCGGATCATCGCGTCGATGCCGTGGTTGTTAAAACCCATGCGGTTGATGATGCCTTGGTGTTCGGGAACGCGGAAAAGGCGCGGCTGCGGATTGCCCGGCTGCGGCTTGGGCGTTACTGTGCCGATTTCGACAAAGCCAAAACCCAAAGCGGCAAACGCATCGATACACTCGCCGTTTTTGTCCAAACCTGCCGCCAAGCCGACCGGATTGGGCAGCTGCAAACCCATCAGCTCGGTTGGCCGAGTGTGGCTGTCCACTTTGGGCAGCAGGCCGAGTTTTTCGATAGAACGCAAACTGTTGAGCGTGAAATGATGGGCCTTTTCTGCATCGAAACGGAACAGGATAGGGCGGACGAGTGAATACATGGCTGCGGCTTTCTGAACGGTTGATGAATTTGGCGTTATTTTACCTGAAACCGTTAAACTGCCCCAAACGTCTGTATCGATATGATTTTATTGTTTGGCGTCAAATGAAAATAAATAGGGTTTTTGCGTGTAATCGGATAGTTTATTAAAATGGTAAGAGAGAGGCTTTTCAGACGGCCTGATGGATGTATCAAAAGGCCGTCTGAAAAGTTTTGATTTGATTGTTTACCTGATACAGGAAGATTTTTATGAAACAGGCGGTTGATCCTTATGCGAGTTTCCGTGAATTGACGCTGCGGGGGATGATACTCGGCGCGTTGATTACGGTGATTTTTACGGCATCCAATGTGTATTTGGGCTTGAAGGTGGGCCTGACTTTTGCGTCTTCGATTCCGGCTGCGGTGATTTCGATGGCGGTTTTGAAGTTTTTTAAAGGCAGCAATATTCTGGAAAATAATATGGTGCAGACTCAGGCTTCGGCCGCGGGTACGCTCTCCAGTATTATTTTTATTTTGCCGGGTTTGCTGATGGCTGGTTATTGGGCAGGCTTTCCGTTTTGGCAGACTACGCTGCTGTGTATGTCCGGCGGTATTTTGGGCGTGATTTTCACTGTGCCTTTGCGTTATGCGATGGTGGTGAAGAGCGATTTGCCTTATCCGGAAGGCGTGGCGGCGGCTGAGATTTTGAAGGTCGGCGACCATGATGCGGACCAGCAGGAAGGCGGCAGCGGTATCAAGGAATTGGTGTCGGGCGGCGCATTGGCCGGTTTGATGAGCTTCTGTGCAAGCGGTTTGCGCGTGGTGGCGGACAGCGCGAGCTTTTGGTTTAAAGGCGGCGCGTCGGTGTTTCAAGTGCCGATGGGCTTTTCTTTGGCCTTGCTGGGCGCGGGCTATTTGGTCGGCCTGACCGGCGGTATCGCGATTTTGCTGGGTATTTCGATTGCCTGGGGTGTGGCCGTGCCTTATCTGTCGGCGCATATTCCGCAACCTGCCGATATGGAGATGATTCCTTTTGCGATGTCTTTGTGGAAGGAAAAAGTCCGTTTTATCGGCGCGGGTACGATCGGTATTGCGGCTATTTGGACGCTGTTGACTTTGATGAAACCGATGGTCGAGGGTATGCGCCTGTCTTTCCGCAATTTCGGCGGTGCGCAGATGACCGAACGTACGGAACAGGATTTGTCGCCTAAGGCGATGATTGCCTGGGTGTTGGCGATGATGTTGGTGTTGGGCGTGTCCTTCTTCCACTTTATCGGCGACTCGCATATTTCTGGCGGTTTGGCTTGGCTGTTGGTGGTTGTATGTACGCTGCTGGCTTCGATTATCGGCTTTTTGGTGGCCGCGGCTTGCGGTTATATGGCCGGTTTGGTCGGTTCGTCTTCCAGCCCGATTTCGGGTGTGGGCATCGTCTCTATCGTCATTATTTCGCTGGTGTTGCTGCTGGTCGGCGAATCCGGTGGCTTGATGGCTGATGAGGCAAACCGCAAATTCTTGCTGGCGTTGACGCTGTTTTGCGGCGCGTCTGTGATTTGTGTGGCTTCGATTTCTAATGACAACTTGCAGGATTTGAAAACGGGTTATCTGGTAAAAGCGACACCTTGGAAACAGCAGGTTGCGTTGATTATCGGCTGCGTTGTCGGTGCATTGGTGATTTCGCCTGTGTTGGAGCTTTTGTATGAAGCCTACGGCTTTACCGGCGCGATGCCGCGTGAAGGCATGGATGCGGCCCAAGCCCTTGCCGCGCCTCAGGCAACTTTGATGACCACCATCGCCCAAGGTATTTTCTCGCACAATCTGCAATGGGATTATATTTTCACCGGCGTGGCCATCGGCGTGGCGTTGATTGCGGTCGATTTCACATTGCGCAAATCTTCCGGCGGCAAGCGCGCTTTGCCGGTATTGGCCGTGGGCATGGGCATTTACCTGCCGCCGTCTGTGAATATGCCGATTGTAATCGGCGCGGTATTGGCGGCTGTGTTGAAATCCGTTATCGCCCGCCGTCAGGAAAACCGTGAAGGCCGTCTGAAAAATGCGGAACGTATCGGTACGCTGTTCTCCGCCGGTTTGATTGTCGGCGAGAGCCTGATCGGTGTGATTATGGCGTTTATCATCGCTTTTTCCGTAACCAACGGCGGTTCGGATGCGCCTTTGGCCCTGAACCTGGAAAACTGGGATACGGCCGCCAAATGGCTGGGCTTGGCGTTTTTTGTTTTCGGTATGTTCGTGTTTGCACGCCGCGTGTTGAAAGCAGGACGTTAAGTTTGTAGGTTGAGAAAAGGCCGTCTGAAACTCAAAAATTGGGGTTTCAGACGGCCTTTTTAGTGGAAACTTGTTGGGAATGATTTTAGGAAGTTTGGGTATAATTATCGCGGGGCTGGTAGCAAAAAAGCCCCATTGCAGTGGGGCTTTGTGCTGAAACCGCCCTAGAAAGGATGGTTTCAAGCATGAAACATACCACTCGCACGGGTCGTTCATGGCTGAGACTGTGAACAGTCGTTAAGACTATCTTAACCCTGTTCCTGCTCTTAGTCAATTAAACGGCTGAAAACAAAAAACTGTTTTTCCGTTTCCGCCTGTTTGTCATGAACAGGCGGTTTTTTATTGTTTAACGCTGATTCAAACAATCTGCAATCGCTTTGGCAATTTTGGCACTGGCGCCTTGGTGTTGCGAAATGAATTGCGCGGTGTGGCTGATCAGCTGTTGGCGCAGTGTTTCGTCATCGAGGTATTGGCGCGTGGTTCTGTACCAGGCTTCGGCGGTTTCGACGCGGACGGCGGCTTTGGCTTCGACTGCGCCTTTGCAGGCTTGGGCGAAGTTGTAGTTGGAGTAGCCGAAGAGGGTGGGGACGCGGCAGGAGATGGGTTCGATGATGTTTTGGCAGCCGGCATCAACGAGGCTGCCGCCGACGAAGGCAATGTCTGCGCTGAGGTAGTAGGCGGCAAGCTCGCCCATGCTGTCGCCTATCCAAACCTGTGTGTCGGGGGAAACGGGTTGTCCGTCGCTGCGTTTTTGCACGGTATAACCAAGTGATTTGGCGGTATCGAAGGCCGTCTGAAAGTTTTCAGGGTGGCGCGGTACGATGACCAGCAAGGCATTGCCGCGGTAGCCCTGCCATGCTTTGAGGAGCAGCTCGGCTTCGTCTGTGCCTTTGTATACGCGCGTGCTGGCGCAGACGACGACGGCTCGTGCGCCGATGCGTTCTTTAAAGGCGGCGGCAAGAGGGCGCGAATCGTCGGGGGGCGCGATGTCGTATTTGGTGTTGCCGCAGACGTGGACGTTGGATGCGCCGATAAGGTGCAGGCGTTCGGCATCGGCGGCGGTTTGGGCAAAGCAGCCGGAGAGGGCCTGCATGGCAGGCTCGACCAGCTTGCGGATTTTGAGGTAGCCGCGTTGGGATTTTTCAGAGAGGCGCGCGTTGGCCAAAAAGAGGGGAATGCCTGCTTCTTGGCAGCCCTGCATCAGGTTGGGCCAGATTTCGGTTTCCATCAAAATGCCGCAGATGGGGCGGTGTTCGGCTAAAAATCGGGCAACCCATTCGGATTTGTCGTAGGGCAGGTAACGGCATTGTGCATCGGGGAACAGGGATTGCGCGGTGGCGCGGCCGGTCGGCGTCATTTGGGTAATCAGAAACGGCGAGTCGGGAAAATGGCGGCGCAATGCCTGCACCAAAGGTTCGGCTGCACGCGTTTCGCCGACGGATACGGCGTGTATCCAAATCGGGCGTTGCACGGGATTGGGATACGCCTGCCCGAAACGCTCGTCCCAATGCTCGAGATAGGCTGGGGATTTGAGGGCGCGGCGGCGCAGGTGGCGGCGGATCAGGAAGGGGGCGAGGTGCCACAGCGTGGCGTAAAGGCGGCGTATCATGCTTACGGGTCTTGTGTCGGAATAGGCCTATTTTATCGGAAACTGAAACGGAAGATATAGCTTTGATGCGTGTTTTACGCAAAGGAAACAGGCCGTCTGAAAGGTTTCAGACGGCCTTTAATACAGGCATAAACGCGTTTACTTCACTTGCGCCATGTATTTTTTCAGACGGCCTTTGCTCTGCATGGCGCGGTTTTCCATTTCATCGACAACGGCTTGCGCTTTGGCTTTGTTCACCGGTTTGCCGACCTGAATCACGCCGCTCATGTTCATCATGCGGTGTGGCGGGCAGGTATAGACATACACGCCTTCTTTGTCGAGCTTGAGCGTGAAGTCTTTGCCATCTTCGGAGAGGAAGTCGGCAACGCCGTCGGGCAGGGCTTTGCTTTGTACCCAGTGGCCGCTGTTGGCGGCTTTGAAGGTAACAGTATCGCCGACTTTGGCGTTGACGTAGCCGGGTTCGAACACCATGCTGCCGTCTTTGCCGTTGTCGAGCATTTTGACTTCGTGGTTGGCGGCGTATGCGCTAAGGGAAGCGGTCAGCATCAGGAGGAAGAGGGATTTTTTCATGGAGAAAGTCCTTTCTAAGGATAAAAAATATGGGGCGGGCTGATGAGTCGGAGAGGCAAGCCTTGGGCTTACCGCCCTCTCCCTAACCCTCTCCCGCAGGAGAGGGGATAAGTTGCAGGGAGTTTGCAGGCCGGATGCTCAAATCCGACATTTGCAGGAGCGGTTAAGTTACGCACTCTTCCGCATCGGGCGGATAACGGGCAGGCCTTTGCTGTCGTACAAAAGCTCGATGTCCACTTTGTACAATCTGCCGATCATGTCCGCCTGTAACACGTCCTGCGGCGCGCCCTGCGCCTGTACTTTGCCTTCGCCGAGCAGAATCACGCCGTCTGAAAACTGCGCGGCGAGGCTCAAATCGTGCAAGACCATCAGCGTAACCAGATTGTGTTCGTGCGTGTATTGCACCACGCGCTCCAAGAGGTTCAACTGGTGGTGCATATCCAGCGCGCTGACCGGTTCGTCCAGCATCAGGATTTCGGGACGGCGCAGCATGACTTGGGCAAACATCACAAGCTGCCGCTGTCCGCCGGAAAGCCGCATGACGTCGCGGTGGGCCAGATGGCCGATGCCCAGCTCCGCCATGATACTTGCGGCTTCGTGCAGTAGCTCGTCGCCGACGTGCATGTGTAGCGCGTCCATGCGGCCGAGCAACACGACTTCCAGCGCGGTCAGCGAGGCTTCGGCGGCAGTGTCCTGCGGCATATAGCCTATGCGTTTGCGCCAGCTTTGCAGGTGGATTTTGCTCAATGCTTCGTCGCCGTAGCGGATGGTGCCTTTGTGCGCCACTTCGCCGAAAATCGTTTTCATCAGCGAGGATTTGCCCGTGCCGTTGGGGCCGAGCACGGAATAGACTTTGCCTTGTTCCAGCGTCAAATCGATATTGTCGGCGACCACATAATCGCCGCGCCGGATGTGTACGTTTTCAAGTTTCAACATTTCAGACGGCCTATCGTTTCGTTAATACAATCCAGAAGAAGAACGGCACGCCGACAAACGACGTAACAATCCCCACCGGAAACAGCGCGCCCGGGATAATCACCTTGGACAACACGCTCGCCACCGACAAAAACGCCGCCCCCGCCAGCATCGCGCCGGGCAGGAAGAAACGTTGGTCTTCGCCCAAAAGAATCCGCGCCACATGCGGCGCAACCAAGCCGATAAAGCCGATCACGCCGACAAAACTGATGGCCGTCGCCGTCATTACCGCCACCAACACCAGCGTTTTCAGGCGCAAAAATTGCAGATTGATGCCCAGCCCGACGGCGCGTTCTTCGCCCAAGCGCAGCGCGGTCAGCTTCCACACGTCGCGCGAAAGCAGAAACACGCATACCGCCGTAACCGCCGCCGTAACGATGACTGTTTCCCAAGTCGCCTTGGTCAGGCTGCCGAACAGCCAAAACAGAATCTGCTGCGAAATCTCAGGTGCGGCGATAAATTGAATCAGCGACAAAATCGACTGAAACAGGAACAACAGCGCAATCCCTACCAGCACCAACATCGCCGAGTTGAAACGGCGTGCTGAGGCAAACAGAAACAAGATGCCCGAAGCCAGCATGGTCATCACAAACGCGCCGATGGGAACGGCGACCGTTTCAGGCAGCCCGAAACCGCCGAACGCAATCACCGCTGACGCGCCCAAACCCGCCGCCGCCGCCAAGCCCAGCGTATAAGGGCTGGCCATCGGGTTGTTCAGGAGCGTTTGAATTTCCGCACCGCCGACACCTAAAGCCGCGCCGACCACCAAGGCCATCACCGCAATCGGCAGGCGCAAATCCATTACAATCAGGCGGTTCATTTCATCGACTTCGGGTTTGCCCAGCAAAACATTGACCACTTCGCCGACGGGCAGCGTGTCCGTCATCGCAGGGCCGGTGGCGATGTCGAATAGGAAACTGACCGCCGCGATGACTAAAAACATCAACACAATCAACCAACGCTTGCCTTCCAACTTGCGCTGGTTTTTCACAATCTCGGCGACAACCGAATCATTCATGTTTCAAACCTTTAAAAAAGAGTGTTGTGAAAGGGGAGAAACAGGTTTGCCTTTTTCTTCCGCAAAAATTTCAGACGGCCTTCCGATTTAAAAGGCCGTCTGAAAATCTAAATTACCTTATTGTCCTTTCGGATAGAGGTAGAACGTGCCGTTCGGTACGACGGGCAGGTTTTGGCGGTAGAAGTCCAGATAGGTCTTCTCAGGGTTGAAATCCTTAAACAACTGCGGATAAATCGCTTTGGCCATAAACTGAATCGACGCGCTGTCGGACAGCGTGCGCGAGTTGGCGTGGTAGGCGGCGTAGAGGCGGTTGTTTTTAATCGCAGGCAGGTTGGCCCAGCCGGCGCGTTTGGCAAAGCCTGCCAAGCGTTTTTCCGCTTCGGCTTTTGGAATGCCCCAGCCCATCACCATGGCGGCAGGGTTTTTCTTCAATTCGGTTTCGCGGCCGGTAATCACGATCACGTCGGGTTTGGCGGCGAGGACTTTTTCAGGATTGATCGGGCCGTAGAATTCGACCGAAGAAGCGGCGATATTGTTGCCGCCGACCAGTGTCGCCATCGAACCCCACATGCTCTTGCCGAAGGTAACGCTGTGTTCGGCAGGGCCTTTGTTGCCGAACTCGATATAGACTTTAGGCTTGGGCAGGTTGGCTTTTTTCACGCGCGCTTGGATGGTGTCGGCAACGCGTTTGTAGTCTGCCGCCAGTTTGTCGGCTTTTTGCTGCTGGCCGGTCAGCGTGCCGATGAGCTTGGTCGATTGAACGTGTTTGGCCACTGTTTGCGCGTTGTAATCCAACACGACGATGGGGATGCCGGCTTTGTTGATGCGGTCGAGATCGGAACCCAAAGCCTTGTATTGCCATTCGGCCAAAACCAGCAAATCGGGTTTCAGCGCCAATACTTTCTCAATCGAGAAAGTGCCGACTTCCACTTCGCCCACGTCGGTCAGCTGATTCAGTTTAGGCACGGCTTTGCTGAATGCCGCCCAGCTTGGCGGCGCCCAGTCGGCCCAAACTGCTTTGGAGAAACCGACGACGTTGTCCAGCGCGGTTTTACCGCCGATGGCCATGTAGTCTTGGTAGTAGAAGCCCAACACCACGCGCTTGGCAGGCAGGTCGACAGTTACCTTACGGCCGAGGATATCGGTCAGCTGAACGGGTTTGGCAAAAGCGGATACGGAGCCGACTGATAAAGCGGCGGCGGCAATCAAAGCAGAAAGTTGCGTAAATCTCATGAATCATTCCTTTAAAATATGATGATAATTACTATCTTTTTATAAATTTACAAGGTATTGAATCTTTTTTCAAGTGAATGTAGGGATAGACATATTTCGGAATAAAAAGTTTCATCATTAAAACGAAGGGATAGTGTTTATATAGGGCTTGGGTGTACTGAAGACCTAGTAAAAAGGAATGATATGGGGTGCCTAAAGCCATGGTGGGCAGTAGCTGGAATGGATAGGCAAAGGGTCATTTATTGCAAAAAAAAATAAAAGGTATCCGGTTGAAAACAAGGCCGTCTGAAACCTTGCAATCAGGGTTCAGACGGCCTTTGGTGGAGGCATAAAAGTTTTATTTCACTTGCGCCCTATATTTTTCAGACGGCCTGTAAGCAGTATTTGGGAAAAGTGAAAAAGGTTGGTTTTTGAAATGACGAAATAGGAAAGATCTGAGGGAAATCGGGTGTCAACCCAAAATGGGGAAAAATAAAAAGGGCGTGTTCAATACGCCCTTGTGTCGGTTTCGGATATTTTGTGAATTTCAGACGGCCTGTGATTCCGCCTGTTCGCTTTGGTTGAGGATTTTAATCAGTTTCTCGGCTTTTTCCGGGTCTTCGCAGCGCAGGATTTTGGCGGCGTCGTTTTCAAGATGGCCGGTGTGGCTGTGCAGGATGATGTTTTTAACCGAAAGCAGGTTGTTGGGGTTCATAGAGAAGCGGCGCAAGCCCATGCCGAGTAACAGTCGGGTGAAGACGGTATCGCCGGCCATTTCGCCGCAGATGGATACGCCTTTTTCCATGCGGTTGGCGGTGCGGATGATGTGTTGCAGCGTTTTGAGGACGGCAGGGTGGCCGGGTTGGTAAAGGTGGCTGACGCTGTCGTCGCCACGGTCGACCGACAAGAGGTATTGAATTAGGTCGTTGGTGCCGATGGAAACGAAGTCGACGAGCTTGAGGATGCTGCCGACGGTCATGGCGGCAGACGGGATTTCGATCATGCAGCCGATGCTGACCGGGCCGAAGGTTTCGCCGCGTTCGGTCAGTTGGCGTTGGGCCGTGTCCAGATGGATAAGGCATTGGCGCACTTCGGAAATGGATGTAATCATCGGCCACATCATACGCACGGGGCCGTGGGCGGCGGCGCGGAGGATGGCGCGCATTTGGGTGCGGAACATGACCGGCTCGGCGAGGCACAGGCGGATGCCGGTCAGGCCGAGCGCGGGGTTGAGGCTGCCGTTGGGCGTGCTGTTTTGGCCGAACCAGCGCGGATTTTTATCGACGCCCAAATCGACGGTGCGGATGGTGATGTTTTTGCCTTTGAGTTTTTTGACGATGCCGGCATAGACTTCGTATTGTTCGTCTTCGGTCGGCATGTTGTCGCGGTTGAGGTAGAGGAATTCGCTGCGGAACAGGCCGACGCCGTCTGCGCCGAAGTTGTGCAGGGCTTTGATGTCTTCGGCGGATTCGATGTTGGCGAGCAACTCAATGTTGATGCCGTCGGCCGTGGTGGCGGCGGTTTTTTTGATTTTGTTGAGTTCGCGCTTGTGGCTGCGGTATTCGCGGGCGAGGCGGCGGTATTCGTTGAGGACGACTTCGTCGGGGTCGATGATGAGGACGCCGTTGATGCCGTCGACGATGACGATTTCGTTTTCGGTAATGAGTTTGCGGGCGTTGTGCAGGCCGATGACGGACGGGATGTCGAGGCTGCGGCCTAAGATGGCGGTGTGGCTGGTCGGGCCGCCGGCATCGGTTACGAAGGCGGTAATGTGTTGCTCTTTGAACAATACGGTATCGGCAGGCGAGAGGTCGTGCGCGATGAGGACGGTGTCGTCAAGCAGGTTGCCGGCGAGGTTGATTTCGTTGCTTTGGCCGACAAGGTTGTTGTGGATACGGCGGACGACTTGGAGCATGTCCTGTTTGCGTTCGCGCAGGTAGTCGTCGTCGATGCTGTCGAACTGGGCGGCGAGTTTGTCGCTTTGTTGTTTCAATGCCCATTCGGCGTTGATTTTCTGCTCGCGCAAAATGTCGATGGGTTCGCGTGAGAGGGTAACGTCGGTCAGCAGCATCAGGTGCAGGGAGATGAACGCGCCCAATTCGGTCGGGGCGTTTTCGGGAATCGCGCCGCGCAGCTGTTCCAGTTCTTTGCGCGTGGCTTTGATGGCGTTGTCGAAACGGGCAACTTCGGCCTCGAGTTTGTCGAGATCAATGTCGTATTGGGGGACTTCCGTTGTGCCGCGCGTGATGAGGTGGGCGTGGCCGATGGCAATGCCTTTGCCCGCGGCTACACCGTGTAGGACGATGCTCATTATTCGCCCTCGCCGAAGTAGTCGTTGATGAGGTCGGTCAACGCCTGCATGGCGGCGGCTTCGTCTGCGCCTTCTGTTTCCAGCTCAATCACGGTGCCTTTGGCGGCGGCCAGCATCATCAGGCCCATGATGCTTTTGCCGTTGACGCGATTGCCGTTTTTGGTGACCCAGACTTCGCTTTGGAATTGGGAGGCGGTTTGGGTGAATTTGCTGGAAGCGCGCGCGTGCAGGCCGAGTTTGTTGATGATTTCGATTTCTTGTTTGAGCATGGATGTCCCCTAAATGTAATGTTCGTAAAGTGAATGTTTTCAGACGGCCTTAGCCGTGTTCTTTGCACACCAGGTCTTCAGGTGCGGATGTAATGGCGAAAATGCCCCGGATGGCGGCTTCTTTGACGGTTTCAGTGAAGTCGGAGAGGTTTTCGGCTTGTGATGAGTATTGGATGGCTTTAATCATCATCGGGGCGTTGAGGCCGGTCAGGATGGCGGATTTGTTTTCGCGCACCAGTCGGCGTGCGGCGTTGCACGGTGTGGCGCCGAAGATGTCGGTCATGATCAGCACGCCGCGGTTGTTGGGAAATTCCTGCAATGCGGCGATGGCGTTGTTGATGATGTCGTTTTGATCCTCATCGGGCTGTACGCCGAGGATGTGGAGATTTTCGGGGAAGCCGTTGGGAAAGAAATGGTCGGCCAAACCGCGATAGGCTTCACCTATGGTTTCATGTGTAATGATTAACAAACCTATCATGATGTGTTCCTAGCATTGGGGTTGAGGCCGTCTGAAGATTTTTCAGACGGCCTTTGTTTTATTTATTGTTTAAGGCGTAGATTTCGCCGAGGTTGCGCCAACAGCCGGCGGCATCCATGCCGTAACCGAAGACGTAGCGGTTGGGCACGTCCAAACCGACATAATCGGCTTTGGTCGGTTTTTCTTTGTCGATCAGCTTGTTGGCAAACACGGCCGCACGGCAGCTTGCCGCGCCCATTTCCAACAGTTTTTCCTGAATGGCGGCCATGGTGTGGCCTTCGTCTAAAATATCATCCAAAACGACTACATGGCGGCCTTTGATTTGCTCGGGGTCGGGCATGCGTTTCCAGTTGAACGCGCCGCCTATGAGTTTGTCGCCGTAGCGGGAAACATGGACGTAGTCAAAGTCCAAAGGGAAGCGCAACAGCGGCAGCAGCTGCCCTGTAAACACCACCGCACCACCCATGACAGGCAAGAGCAGAGGGTATTTGCCGCCCAAGTCGCGGGTAATGTCGTCGGCAACTTTTTGCAAGGCCGCGCGGCATTGTTCTTGGTCAAACAGCAAGTCGGCATTGTCCAGCATGGCTTGGGTTTCAAGGCGTTTGGTTTCTAAGTCGGTCATGATAGGTCGTGTTGAGTGCGGTTAAAAACAAATTATATAGCGGATTCAATCAATTTTCGATACAAGGCGCGGCAATAGTGTAGTGGAAGCGAAGGGGATTTGAGCCGACCACGTTCAGACGGCCTTTTGTCCTTCCGCTTCGTCCACCAGCAAAAATGCCGTTAAAGCCAAAGCGGTCAATACTGCCGTCAACACCATCGCCCGTCCGTAATTGTCCGCACCGGCGCGCCCGAGATAATCGTAAATCAAAGTGGTCAGCGTCTGCCATTCGGGGCGTGACAGGAATAATGTGGCTGCAAATTCGCCGATACACGTTGCCGAAGCCAAAGTCAGACCGCGCCGTAAGGCTGGTTTCAATAAAGGCGCGGTTACATAACAGGCCGTCTGAAAACCATTTGCGCCCATGGTGCGCGCCGCCGCCGCGTAATCTTTGGGCAAACCGTCCCATGCGGCCAATACGTCTTTGGCCACAAACGGATACGCCAACAGCGCGTAAGTCGCCATCAGCAGCCACAGCGAAGCCGTCCACTGCGGATAGAGCAGCAATACGCCAAACGCGATGCACACGGGCGACACCATAAACGGCAAAAACATCAGCGCGCGCAACCACGCCATTTGCCGTGCCGCCGCCGCATACAGTACGCCCAAAACCGTTGCCGCCGCCACTGCTGCCGCAGAGAAACGGACGGTGTTCCACACCGCCGCCCACGTTTGCGCTTCCAGCAAGACTGCCCACGAAGAGCCTGCCGATACCGCCTTGAGCCACACCGCCGCCAAGGGCAGCAGGCAGCATACTGCCAACATTACCAATACCGTTGCCGTCAGCCATTTTTCCCAAGCCCATATCGGCGCACGCGGAGGCAAAGGCGAGACCGACTTATCCACAGCCACGCGCCTGCTCCAATACGCATACAAACCGCCTGCTGCCGCCGTAGCCGCCAGCACCAGCCACACCAACACCGACGCACGCGCCATGTCCAACTCATACGCCACCAGCCGGTAGATTTCCACTTCTACCGTTGCAAAACGTTCGCCACCGAGCAGTAAGGCCAGCCCGAAGCCTGAAAAACAATATAAAAATACCAGGCACGCGCCGCCGGCAACCCACGCACGAACTACCGGCCATTCGACCCAGACAAACCGCCTCCACGCGTCCGCGCCCAAAGATTGCGCCGACAGCAACCGCGCCTGCGGCACACGCACAAATCCCTGATACGCCGAGCGCACCAAAACCGGCAGGTTGAAAAACACGTTGCCGTAAATCAGCAGCCACGGCGTATCCTGCCAGCCTGCCGCCAGCATACCGTGTGCGCCAAACAAGGCCAGCACGCCCATGCCCGCCACCAAGGTCGGCATCACAAAAGGCAACATCAGCAGGCGCAAAACCGTGCGTCGTCCGGCAAAGTCCATCCGCGCCAGCACCCACGCCGCAGGCACGCCCAAAGCCGTAACCAAGACGCAGGTCAGAACCGCCTGCGCCACCGTCCAGCCCAAGCGCAGGCGCATATAGTCATCAGCCACCACTTCCGCCCAAGCGCCTTCGCCGTCGTAAAACGCCAGCGACAGCAAAGGCGCGGCCACCATGACCGCCAAGAAACCCAAAGGCAGAAGCAACAGCGCACACCGCCGAATCCAAACCTGCATCGATGCGTACCCGAGAATAAAAACGCCTATTTTAGCCCGAGTTCGGCATAGGCGGTGGTATTCCTGCCCTTGTTTTCAGACGGCCCGGTCAGCCTGACGGATAAAACCGCCGTTTCTTCAAATTTTCCAAACATTTACGAAATCTCTTCAAAAAGGCAACATAATTGGTTGGGCATTTTTGTTACAATGCCGCCGATTCAAAAAACCAAACAAATCAAAAACAAGGAAACATTATGACCACTACACGCCCACAAACCTACGATGCCGTCGCGCGCGCGTTGCACTGGCTGACCGTACTCGGTTTCATCGGCATCCTCTCCACCATTACCGTTTGGACCATCTACGATGGCGAAGAATGGGTCAAATCGCTCTTCGGCGTGCATAAATCCATCGGTTTCATCACGCTGTTGGTGATTGCCGTGCGCATTGTTTGGGCTTTGCTCAATGCGTCCAAACGTCCTGCCGCCGACAGTTTTGCCGCCAAAGCAGGCCACCTTGTCCTTTACGTCTTCATGCTCGCCGTTCCCGTTATCGGCATGATCCGCCAATATGGCGGCGGCCGTGGCCCGTTGAAAGTATTCGGTGTCGAGGTGATGCAGGGTTCGCCTGAAAAAATCGAATGGATGTCCAACCTCGGCAATATGGCGCACGGCAAACTCGGCTGGCTGCTTTTTGCGCTTGTTGCCGGCCATATCGCCATGGTCGTTGTCCACCGCATTCAAGGCCACGACGTTTTATACCGCATGATCGGCCGCCGTTCTTAAGTGTAAAACGGTAAACAGCCAAGGCCGTCTGAAAACAGTTTGACCAAGCAAAAACTGTTTTCAGACGGCCTTTTTGTATTTGTGTTAATCTGCAAAAGTAGGGCAGGCATTTTGCCTGATGTTGTCTAAATACTGCAAACCGTACCGAGAAACACCATGATTGCTCCCATTCTCGCCATCACCTCCGGCGAACCGGCCGGCATCGGCCCCGACATCTGCCTTGATTTGGCTTTCACCGACCTTCCTTGCCGCCCCATTGTTTTGTGTGACAAAAACCTGTTGGCGCAAAGGGCCGAACAGCTCGGCAAATCCGTCATCCTGCGCGACTTTCAAGCCCAAGCGGCTGATCTGTTGCCCAAGGGCGAACTCGAAGTCCTGCATATTCCTTTAGATGCCGAGTGTCGGGCGGGTGAACTCAATCCTGCCAATGCCGCGTATGTCCTCCGACTGCTGGATATGGCGTATCAAGGCATTTCAGACGGCCTGTTTGCCGGTATGGTAACCGCACCGTTGCATAAAGGCATCATCAACGATGCCCATGCAGGCAACGGCTTTTTCAGCGGTCATACCGAATATCTCGCCGAAAAAAGCCATACCGAACAAGTCGTCATGATGTTGACCGGCGGCGGCCTGCGCGTGGCATTGGTGACCACCCATCTGCCGCTGAAAGACATTTCCGCCGCCATCACGAAGCCTTTAATCGAGTCGGTTGTCCGCATTCTTGAACACGACCTGCGTCATAAGTTCGGCATAGCCAAACCGGTCATCCTCGTTACCGGCCTCAATCCCCACGCCGGCGAAGGCGGCCATTTGGGACACGAAGAAATCGACACCATTATTCCGGCGCTTCATACCCTGCAGGCCGAAGGCATAGACGCGCGCGGCCCTTATCCGGCCGATACCGTGTTCCAACCCTTCCTGCTCAAAGATGCCGATGCCGTCCTCGCCATGTATCACGACCAAGGGCTGCCGGTACTCAAATACGCCGGTTTCGGCGAAGGCGTGAACATCACCCTCGGCCTGCCCTTTATCCGCACCTCTGTCGATCATGGCACGGCCTTGAATTTGGCAGGCACGGGCAAAGCCGATTCCGGAAGCCTGATTACCGCCGTCCGCGCCGCGCTTGATATGGCGCACAATATGCAGCAGGCCGTCTGAAGCGTGAAGGTTTAATCGTTTGCAGGCGTAATGTGTTCCTGTAACAGCATCATCAGGGAGCATCTGCCTGCCGATTTGATGAAGCCGATGGATGTTTGGACAATAATCAGCGTTTTATTTTAAAAATCATATAAAAAAGGCCGTCTGAAGCCCCATGTTTTGGGTTTCAGACGGCCTTTTGGTTTTTGGTTTACCAAATTTCAGACAAAGTTTCTTTGACTTTGGCCTTCACTTCCGCACCGAAGCGGCGGCTGAGCATTTTGCTGAAATCGTCTTGCGGCGTGTAGTTGACCAGTTCAGGAGCTTTGACAACATCGCGGGCAACGCTGTAAATGCTGCCGAAGTCGTCAATCAGGCCGACCTGTTTGGCTTCTTTGCCGGTATAGATGCGGCCGCTGAAAACGTCGGGATACTGTTTGTCTTTCAACCTTGCGCCGCGGCCGAGTTTGACGGCTTTGATAAATTCTTGGTGGATATCGCCCAACATGCTTTCCCAAATTTGGGTTTGTGCCGGGGTTTCAGGCGTGAAAGGGTCGCCCATCCCTTTGTTGCTGCCGGCGGTTTTCAGACGGCGTTTGACACCGGCTTTGTCCATCAGGCCGGTAAAGTCGAAACCGCCGCCGATCACGCCGATGCTGCCGACAATGCTGGAAGGGTCGGCGTAAATTTTGTCGGCTGCGGCGGCAATGTAGTAGCAGCCGGAAGCGCACATGTCTTCGGCAACGAGGTAGACAGGGATGTCTTTGTGTTCGGCTTTGAGGCGGCGGACTTCGTTAAAGGCCGTATTGGACACGACAGGCGAACCGCCGGGGCTGTTGGCGCGAATGATGATGGCTTTGGCGTTGCCGTTGTTGTAGGCGGCTTCCATGCTATCGCGCAGGATTTGGACTTGGTCGTCGATGTCGTTGCCGATTTCGCCGGTCAGGTCGATAACGGCGGTGTGTTCGCTGCGGGCTTGGACCGACGTGGTTTTTCCTTCTTCTTCCGCAAGGCCGAAGATCAGGCTGAGGAAGATGAGGACGGCGACACCGCGCCAGATATTGCGCCAAATGCGGGCGCGGCGTTGTTCTTGGTAGGCGGCAAGGAGGACTTCGCGCAGGGTGTTGCGCTCCCAGTTGTCGACGGGGGTGGAGGCTGAAGAGGGTGTGTTTTGGGCATCGCCTTCACGGTGGATTCGGTATTGCATGATGTGATGTGCTTTCTTGTAGGTCGTCTGAATGTTCAGACGGCCTTATCGGTTTTAGTTGATGGAATAGCCGCGCAGGTATTGCGTACGTTCGCGGGTCATGCGGGTTTCACACTGCAGACGCAGGTATTCTGCTTGTGCGGCGTTGTCTGCGGACGCGGCGGCTTGTTGGCAGTTGAGTTTTTTGCTTTGAATCCAGGCGCGTTGTTCGCCGAGGATTTGTTGTTTGACATCGCTGTCTAAGCCGCCCCAGAGGTCGTTGATCTCGCCGTCTGCCTGACGGTTTTGCGCGCGCGCGTTGTCGAGTTCGCTTTGGCTGAGGCCGGGCAGCTCGTTGCGCGGAGTTTCACGGTCAGGGTGCAGGACTTCGTAGTCTGAATCGTCGTCATCATCGGTCAAACCGACGGCTTGGCTGGCGGCGTTGTTTTCAAGGATGTCTTGCGGATTGACAGTCGGCGGTTCTTCCGTGTTTTGGTTTTGCAGCAGCTTGATGGCCTGCTCTTTGGATACAGGCTTGCCGTCTATCATGACGATGCTTTTTACGCCGTAGGGCAGCAGGGTGGCGGAAAGGGTTTGGGCCGTGGTACTCAGGGTGTTGTCTTCGAGAACCGGTTTGCCGTCTTTATCGGGGGTGTAGAGCAGGGTGGTGCTGAACGTGTTGTTTTCAAAGGTCAGGTTGCTGCCCATCAGTTTTTGTTCGAGCATGTCGGACAACGGGGTGCTGCCGTAAATCAGTGGGCTGTTGTCTATGGCCGTCTTGAGGATGGTGTCGGGAATGTGGATTTTGAGGTTGGCACGGCAGATGGCTTTGCCGTCGTCTTCGGTTTCTTTGGGGTCTTCAAGCAGGGTTTCTAATTCGAGGCCGGCGGCGATGATTTTGTCGGCATCGACGAATTGGCGGTTGTCATTGCGGGCAAAGGAGCGCGCTTGTTGTTTGAGGGTGTCTTCGATGGTGGTACGGATGTTTTGCAGTGTGGCCGGTTGGGCGCAATCAAGCGCGGCTTTCGGCTCTTCTTTGCTGCATGCGGCAAGAAGAATCGTGCTTAAAATCAATACGGAAGCGGTTTTTTTGTACATGGGTACTCCTGAAGATGACGGCCTTTCAGACGGCCTGACGTGCTTATCATAACAAAAGCACTTGCAGCAAGTAAATGCGGCAAGTGCTTTTCTATGTCGGACGTATCAGCCTTTGATGACGCTGATGAAGCCGGAGAGAATGGCGGCGTTGAGCAAGTCAACGAAGAACGCACCCACCATAGGCACAATCAAGAAGGCTTTGTGAGACGGGCCGAAAGTTTGGGTAATGGACTGCATGTTGGCAACGGCGGTCGGGGTGGCACCTAAACCGAAGCCGCAGTGGCCGGCTGCCAATACGGCAGAGTCGTAGTCGCGACCCATGAAGACGTAGGTAACGAAGGTTGCGTACAGAATCATCACAACGGTTTGTACAGCCAAGATGATGGTCACAGGGCCTGCCAGACCGGTCAATTCCCACAGTTTCAGGTTCAGAAGAGCCATAGACAGGAAGAGGGACAGGGAGGCGTTACCGAATACGTCGATGGCACGGTCAAACATATTGACTTTGAAAGCGGCAGTCAGGACGTTGCGGATGACCACGCCTGCAAACAGACACCATACGAATTTAGGCAGGTCGAAGAAGGCTTTGTCGTAGCCGTCGACAATTTCGGCAAAAGCCAAACATGCGGCAAACATCGCGAGCGTTTCGACAGCGGAGTCAGCCGTAATCAGGCGGGTGCGCTGTGCTTGTTCGAAGATGTCATCAGTAGCATCGTTGTCGTCGGATTTGGCAGTTTTGACGATAGGTTTACGGCCCATTTTGTTGATCAGACGGCGTGCAACAGGACCACCGATCAAACCGCCGAATACCAGGCCGAATGTTGCAGAAGCCATACCTAAGCCGGTTGCGCCGGTCAGGCCGAATTTGCTTTCAAAGTCAGGACCCCATGCACCGGCGGTACCGTGACCGCCGGTCAGGGTAATCGAACCGGTAATCAGGCCAATCAGCGGATCCAAGCCCAATGCGCTCGCCAAGCCGACACCGACAAAGTTTTGGACGATGATGAATGCACCCACCACGGCGGTAAAGATAACCAAAGGCAAACCGCCCGCTTTCAAACGGGAGAAGTCGGCGCTCAAACCGATGGATGTAAAGAAAATAAGCATGAACGCATCTTGCAGCGGTTTTTCAAATTTGAAGCTGACGCCGTAGGCTTCGTGCAGGGCGAACAGGACGATAGCGGCAATCAAACCGCCGGCGACCGGCTCGGGAATATTGAAGTCTCTTAAGAATTTGATTTTTTGAACCAGAAATTTACCAACCAGCAACACGAGCGTGGCGGCAATCAGTGTGTAATAACTGTTGAATTCCCATTCCATGTTGTTTCACCTCCTAGAAATGTTTTTCCGAGCATCCGTTTTTGTTCCGGATGTAGTGTGTTTCAACGCTTGGCGTTATCCGCCGAGTGTCATGGTATTGATGCGCGGACAAGGCGTTTTCAGAAAGAAATGAAAACAATGACGTGTCCGTGAAAAATAACTGGCAAATATTAGGGGAATAGTTAAAGATTGTCAAAAAATGCGAGTGTAAATATTTTCAGACGGCCTTTTGCCCGATGGCATGGTGCACTTCGCGGCGCCATTGTTCTAATAGGGATGTTAATGATTCGGCCGAAGTGTGGCCGTTGCTGATGGCGGCCTGCAGCCAGTAGCAGGCGGTCGGAACATGGCAGCTTACACCTTGTCCGTGATAGTAAAAACAGGCGAGGTGGTATTGGGCGGAAGGGTGGTTTTGTTCGGCAGCGATGGCGTACCAGTGGGCGGCCGCCCGAGGGTCTTGCGTCGTGCCGAGGCCGTAATGGTAGATGCGGCCTAAGGCTGCCGCCGCGTTTTTATGGTGGAACTCGGCCGCTTCCATGTAATTTTTGCGCGCGGCATTGTAGTCGGCGGGACGGCCGATGGCGTGGGTTTGTGCTTCCGCCAAACGGTAGATGGTTTCGGTTTGTTGCTGTTGCAGGGCGGCAGTTTTGATTTGTTCGTATTGTTGCGGATGGTACAGTGCGGCGTCGCTGATGAGTTTTTGTGCCGCGGAGGCAGAACCTAACGTGGCGGCACGGTGGTAGTAATCGTGCGCGATATGGTTGTCGGCTTTGATGCCGAGGCCGTAGCGGTAGAGGTCGCCCATGATTTTCAGGGCTTCGGGATGGTTTTTTTCGGCAGCGGCTTTGGAATAGCGTGCCGCTTGGAACGGGTCTCGTTCGGAAAGTTCGCCGGTTAGGGCGTATTGGGCCAGCTTGGCCTGTGCTTCCGCTTGCTCCTTATCGGCGGCACGACGATACCATTCTAAGGCTTCGGGTTTGCGTTGGGCGGCAAGAAGGTCGGCCAGCAGGGTTTGTGCGGCGATGTGGCCGGCTTGCGCGGCTTGTTCGAGATAGTGTTCGGCTTGTGCGTGATTGGGGTTGACACCTGTACCGTAGAAGTAGATTTGACCGAGTTGCCAGCAGGCGGCAGTCACGCCGAGGGCGGCCGCTTTTTCGTATTGTTCGATGGCTGTCGCAACATCTCCTTGGCGTTGATGATGGCGTGCCAGATGGTAATACGCAGGCGCGGCATATCGGGCAGCGGCAAGCTCTGCCCAGTAGAGCGATTGTGGATCGTTGCGTTGCGCATGGTAACGCATGAGGATTAATTGGGCTTCAAGGTGACCTTGCTCACCCAGCCAGGCGTATTCGTTAAGAAGATGTCCGGTCGGGGTACCGTTGCGTTCGCGTTGTTGCAGCAGGATAAAGAGTGCCTTGGGATGGCGTTGGGCCGCGGCGGCTTCCAGCCATGGAAGTGCCTGCTCCGGATGCCCGTTTTGCAGCAGATGGTCGCCCAATACGAAAGCAGCTTCCGTATATCCCTGCTCTGCGGCCTGTTGCAGCAGGGGCAGGGCTTGGGTAGTATTGGATTGTTCCAAAAGGGCGGCGGCTTGCCGGTAGAGGATTTCAGGAGCAGCGGTCATGGTTTGCGGGCGGATATAAAGTGGAAGACGGATGTTGCGGCATATGGGCGGCGATACCGGTTGAGAGCTTTGTAAAAATTTTGCTCGGCATAGTTTTGTAGAGTGTATTGTCTTGCTGGCTTATCTTTAGGATGTTTGGCTTGTTATATTGTTTTGCCTAGGGATACATCCATATTTTGTGTGTTACAAAAGGCTCAGCTTGAGTCGGTATGCGCTCATGACAGCTCGGTCATTATACTGTCTTTGTAATTTATTGTTAATGATAAATGCAGGTTTTTGTGTTTTATTTACATGGCAGTAGCTAAGGTATATTGATTGCTTCAGGCCGTCTGAAAAACATTTCAGACGGCCTAAACTTTTCTTTCGCTAAGTCAGGTTGTTGGAGTGGAAGAGTCGGAGGTGCTTTTGTTGGGAAAAAAGACCTGACTATAGAAGTTGCCGTTAATTTGGGTTACGTTGAGGTGGTACATGCGGTAGGCATGGAACAGCTCTTTGTTAGGCGGTGTCGGATGATTCCAAAATTCTGCCAAGGTATTTTGGTCAGTAATGCCGGGAATATCATAATAGGCACGACCGAGCACTTTGACAGGCATATTGTGAATCAGGCCGGACAGGCCGCTGGTGCTGTTGATGGTAACCATGCCGAGGCCGTGGCGCAAGAAAACGGGCAGGGGGACATCATGGACGTAAGTCACACGGCCTTTGAGTTCGGGGTGTTCTTTGATAAAGCGTTTAATGTCGCGCCAGTAGTCGATAAAGCCGCGGTCCATCGGATGATGCTTGATGATGAGGTTGGTATCGGCAGGCGCGTGTTCGGCAAATGAGCTCAAAACATGGAGCAGGAAGCTGCGGACGCTGGGAAAGTCGCAATGGATACGGACTTGGCTGTCGTTGAATACCTGCAGGGGAACAATAAAAAACTTGCCGTATTTGCCTGCTTCCACACGTTTGGCGATTTGGATGTCTTCAATATAGTAGTTTAAACGCTTGAGAATGGAGAGCGACCACAGTTTGAGGTAATGGCCGGCATTGGGCGCGCGGTGGTGGATGTAGTCGGGGTATTTGCGTGGATTGCGGAATAATTCGATATAGTAACGGATAGCGTTTTTTGCCATGGGCGTAAATCCGCCGCGTACCGGCGTCGGCGCTTTGTATTCTTGCTGGGCCAGCTTGGGGAATTGTTCCAAAAAAAAGTCGGCACGGCGTGGCAGAGGGGAAAATGCGTTGACGCCGTCTTTTTCTAAGGTGATGTAGTAGGGGCGGAAATAGCCTTCTTCAAACGCCCAGAAACTGGCTTGGTTTTCGTTTGCAATGCGTTTTGCGATGATGTGATAAGGGCGTGTGTCGCCAAAGCAGACAACGGCCTGGATGTGATGTTGAGCGATGTATTCTTGCAAAAATTCAGGAAAGGCATCGTAGCTGTCGTTAAAAACAACGGTATGCGCTTGAGTGGGCGGATAAAAATAGTCGTCGCCTGCATTAAAGTTGAATTTATGTACGGTTTTGCCGTTTGCAGTTAGCCAGTCGGCAAGACGCAGAAAAAAATTGCCGACAGGACCTTGAAGTAGCAGGATATTTTCTGCGCTTTCGAGCAGGTTTTGCAGGTTGTTTTGGAGGACGGTCTGTTTCATGTCGCAATGTGGTTTTGTTTTTTATGTAATAGTTTTAGGTTGAACTTTCAAGCATACGCCAAGCGTATTAACGATGCAAAGGCAATGATGCCTCAATAGAGGCAAGTTTATGACGTGTCGTTAATTTAGATGGTGTTTATTTGAAAGATCGATATAGTTGTTTGATTTTACCTAATTTTTTAGCAAAGTACCCGCGATGTAATCCGTTGTTGTTTTTTTGCATATTTTTTTGTCGTATCAGGATTTGGGCAGCGGTTTCCGCATTGATGGCCTGATGGGTTTCGGGGTGGATATAGTCGGGGTAGTGGATGAGCGTGCCGGCAATCAGCTGCCAAAGCTCAAGCCTGCGGCTGCGGCGCGGAATGGGGAGCAGATCTTGGGTAAGCCCCCAGCCTGCATAGAAAGGCAGGCCGTAGCAGCTGACTTTTTTGCCGCGCAACAAGGCTTCAAAACCTGTCAGCGAAGTCATGGTATGTATTTCGTCTGCGTATTGGAGACAGGTCAGGATATCTGCTTGTTCGGCGGTTTGGTCGGCATATTGTGCAGCATCTTCAAGGGAAATATGGCCGATGCGGTTACCGCTGACTACATCGGGATGCGGTTTGTAGATGATATAGGCATCGGGATTGCGTTCGCGTACGGTACGGAGCAGATCCAGATTGCGATAGATTTGGGGCGAACCGTAGCGGATAGACGCATCATCTTCAACCTGGCCGGGAACGAGGATTACGGTTTTGTCGGTTGACGGGACGGTGAAGTCTGAGCTGCCGACGTTGTATTTGCTGATGTGGTTTTCGGTCAACATTTTTTGCAGCTTCAAGGCCGTCTGAAAGTCTTGATCGTCGAAGTTTTGGTTTTGGAGGATGTGTTCAAGACGTGACGGGGTTTCGGCATTGAAATAAATGCCCATATCGTCGGTAACGAGCGACAGCGGCGGCACTAAATTAGAACCGAGTCCGACCGAGCGGATAAAGCCGTCTTCCATGCGCAGCAGGGGGATGTGGTGTTGTTCGGCAAAACGGACGATGACCTCTTTGCCGTTGCCCCAGGTAAGGATGCGTGCATCATCGGACAGTTTGACCCCAGCCAGTTTTTGGGTGGAGGAGATAAATTTCAGACGGCATGAGGGTACGTTAAAGAATGGTTTGGCAACCGCGCGTTTCCACAAAGACATGCCGACGCAATATAACTCACCACGCAATTTGTCGTTTTTGCGTTTGACCGTCGCCAGATAGTCGATGACATCAAAGAGGCTGCCTGTTTCGCCGGTATTGGGGTTGAGGTAGCGGCTGTATTGCAGATAGGCTGCGGCGAAGAGCTGCAGCAAGTTGCGGGGGGCGCGGCGTTGGGTTTGAACAAGGTTGTCGATTTGTGGGTGGCGGTCGTCGCTTACGCCCCATCCGGCATACCACGGCAGGCCGAAGGTGGTCAGTGGTTTGCCGCACAAAAGCGCCTCAAAACCCATTTGCGAGGTAACGCAATAAACTTTATCAACGTTTTGCAACAAAGAAATCGGATTGATGTCTTCTGCCAAAAGATGGATGCGGTATTGCTGCGCCAGTTGGGTCAGATAGCCTTGTTTTTTGCCGCACAAAACATCGGGATGGGTTTTTACCCAGATATCGGCTTGCGGGTTTTCATTCAAGGCCGTCTGAAACATCAGTTCAAACGTAGAGGCGTCTGCGCCGCCATATTGGATGGCCATATCGCCGAAGGTTTGATCAATGATGAGGACGGTTTCGGGTTTGGATGGGGAACGTAAAGGATGATCGTTTGAAAGCTCAGGCGCGTGGTTGTATTTGGACAGGTGGTGTTGCAGGATGAAATCCATTGCCTGCCGCGCCTGAGCCAAGGTTTCAGACGGCATGGTATCGGCGGCGAGAATCAGTTGTTCCAAACGCGAAGGACGTGTGGTGTCGTAGTAGATACCGATGTCGTCATAGACGATGGAGTAGGGCGGATAACCGGAGACGCCCAGTCCGAGCGAGCGTAAAAAGCCGTCCTCAAGATTGAGCAGGGGCAATCTTAAGATATGTGCTAATTTTCTGCGTTTGGGATGTTTCTTGCCCCAAAATACTGCGGTCTTATCCGTTGAAATTTTGTCTAAAAATTTGGTTAGCAAGAGACGTTGTTTAAATAGGCCGAATGTTGAAAAAATCATTTTAAATTATTATGTTATCTATCAAATGTCATTAATGTAAGAATTTATTCTGCCTCTATTTCAAAGTAAGTGTCCATAAAATTACGGAAATGTAGGGCATAGTTTTTATCCGCATTATTACTGCTTGAATCGTTAATGCAGAAGGAGTGGGGCATATGAAGGTATTTCTTCTTGAATAACAATTTCTTATATTGAGTTTGGGCGTGTGAACTGCGTATATTGAAATAGTAGCAAATTTCACGTTTCGGTGTGGCATATCCGTCAAGGTACATCAACCAAGGTACTAAAAAACTGGCCATATTAAGTTCAGAATTATGGCGTACCTTGTTATTTAGAAAAGAATTTATTTCATCTTCAAATAATGACCATGCTTTTTGAAAGGATGTTTTCCGTAGTGGAACGTAAGTATGTACCAACGGTGTATTGATATTAATTGTCGGATAATGTCTTTTTAAGAGCTTTAATGCGTGTTCTGATGCGGTCAATGTCGGTGTGATTAGACCTCGTTGACGCATTTTTTGAAAACTTTTATTGGCAACAAATAGGGAAGCCAAGCCATTATTTTCAAAAAAGTGGTTAGGCATCAGTGGTCTTGCAACAAAAACATCATCATTAAAATAAATAAAATGTTCACTTAAATCTGGAATTTTATATAAGTTTGCTTCAATGACGTGGGAATTGAACGTTGGTAAGTATTTGGCGTCAATAATTTGCGAATGATTGATTAATTTAATTTTAGAATGGGTGTTTTCATCTAACCATTTAGGTTTTTGATCCGCCGTTACAATAAAAATATTGCGGACCCACGGCATAAACTTCTGTACTGCCTGTACTGAATAAAAAAGTTCATTATGGTTGGAAAAGCGGGCAGGATCGGTCGCATACAGGCCGATATCTTCCTGATCAATAGGCTGCAGGGTACGGTAATACTGTTCTTGCCATGCTTTATCGGTATTGTCGACCCAAGTAAAAACAACATCGATGGGGAAGTTTGGCAAAACGTTTTCTGTGAGTGATGCAAGATTTGCATCTGCATTGATCAGAGTGAATTCTTCAGTTTCAGGAATAGGCTGTTCTACATTATAAGGAGGAAAGCGTTTATTTAGAAAATCCCTAAAGAAGATATGGGGTTCTCTAAAAAATTTTCTAATTTTATTTAAATTCATTTGAAACTTTCTAATACTACAAAATATAAACAGTTGATTCTGTTATGTTTTGAAGTTATTCAAACGTTACCGCTTCGGCCAATACTTTGCCTGCCAAGTCTTTAGGCGACAGGTTTGGCTCGCCTTGCAACGGCCAGTCGATGCCGACGGTCGGATCATTCCAAATCAGCGAGTGTTCAGCTTTGGGGTTGTAATAGTCTGTGCATTTATAGACGAATTCGGCTTCATCGCTCAGTACATAGAAGCCGTGAGCGAAACCTTCGGGTACCCACAGTTGGCGTTTGTTTTCTGCGGACAAGATCTCGCCTACCCATTTGCCGAAAGTGGGGGAGTCTTTACGCATATCGACGGCCACGTCGAATACTTCGCCGACAACCACGCGCACGAGTTTGCCTTGTGTGTTTTCGGTTTGATAGTGCAGGCCGCGCAATACGCCTTTGCTGGATTTGGAATGGTTTTCCTGCACGAAGGTGCGGTCGCAGATTTGGGTCTTGAACCACTCGTCGCGGAAAGTTTCCATAAAAAAGCCGCGCGAGTCGCCGAAGACTTGGGGCTCAAGCAGTTTTACGTCAGGAATGGCGGTATCAATGATGTTCATCGTTTTATCTTTCATCTAAAGGCCGTCTGAAAAGTTTCAGACGGCCTCAAACATTATTTTTTCAACAGGCGCAGCAAATATTGGCCGTATTGGTTTTTCGACATCGGGCGTGCCAGCTCTTCCAGTTTTTCATCGGAAAGCCAACCGTTGCGCCAAGCAATTTCTTCCAGGCAGGCGATTTGCAGGTCTTGGATGTTTTGTACGGTTTGGACGAATGAAGCGGCTTCGTGCAGGCTCTCGTGAGTGCCGGTGTCCAGCCATGCAAAACCGCGTCCCAAAAGTTGCACCGACAATGAACCGTCTTCCAAATACATTTGGTTGAGGTCGGAAATTTCCAATTCGCCGCGGGCGGACGGTTTGATTTGTTTGGCGAACTCGACGACGCGTTGGTCGTAGAAGTACAAGCCGGTTACCGCCCAATCGGATTTGGGCTGTTGCGGTTTCTCTTCGATAGACAGGGCGTTGAAATTTTCGTCAAATTCGACTACGCCGAAACGTTCGGGGTCTTTGACCTGATAACCGAATACGGTTGCGCCGTGGGTCTTGGCGGCGGCCTGTTTCAATGTTTGCGTAAACGATTGGCCGTAGAAAATATTGTCGCCCAAAACCAAGCAAACATTGTCGTTGCCGATAAATTCTTCGCCGATGATAAATGCCTGTGCCAAGCCGTCCGGACTGGGTTGCACGGCATAGCTGATGGAAATGCCGAAATCGCTGCCGTCGCCGAGCAGGCGTTTGAAAGAGGCGTTGTCTTCGGGCGTGGTAATCACCAAAATATCGCGGATTCCTGCCAGCATCAATACGGACAGGGGATAGTAAATCATGGGCTTGTCGTACACGGGCAGCAGCTGTTTGGATACGCCGCGCGTGATGGGGTAGAGGCGTGTGCCGCTGCCGCCGGCAAGGATGATGCCTTTCATGGGTTTTCTCCTGAGTAGTGTGTGTTTGCGTGATTTTCAGACGGCCTAATATGGGAACAGGCCGTCTGAAAACTTATTTTCCGGTGCCTAAACGTTCCAGACGATAGCTGCCATTCAATACATTTTGCCACCAGGTTTTGTTGTCCAAATACCATTGTACTGTTTTGCGGATGCCGGATTCGAATGTTTCCTGCGGTTTCCAGCCCAGCTCCCTGCCGATTTTGGCAGCGTCGATGGCGTAGCGCACGTCATGGCCGGGGCGGTCTTGTACGAAAGTAATTAAATCTTCATAACGTGCCACACCGGCCGGTTTTTCAGGAACAAGCTCTTCCAGCAGGGCGCAGATGGTTTTGACGACTTCAATATTGGCTTTTTCATTGTGGCCGCCGATATTGTAGGTTTCGCCGACAACACCTTCGGTAACAACCTGATACAGCGCGCGCGCGTGGTCTTCGACAAACAGCCAGTCGCGGATTTGCATACCGTCGCCGTAAACGGGCAGCGGTTTGCCGTCGAGCGCGTTCAGAATCATCAGCGGAATGAGTTTTTCCGGGAAATGGTAAGGGCCGTAGTTGTTGGAGCAGTTGGTTACGATGGTCGGCAAGCCGTAAGTACGCAGCCATGCGCGGACGAGGTGGTCGCTGGACGCTTTGGAGGCAGAGTAGGGGCTGGACGGAGCGTATGGCGTGGTTTCGGTAAACAAATCGTCTGTGCCGTGCAAATCGCCATAGACTTCATCGGTAGAAATATGGTGGAAACGGAAGGCTTCGCGTTTTTCAGACGGCATTTGTTGCCAGTAGGCTCGGGCCGCTTCAAGCAGATTGAATGTACCGACGATGTTGGTTTGGATAAATTCGCCTGCCGAATCGATAGAGCGGTCGACATGACTTTCCGCTGCCAAGTGCATCACGGCATCAGGCTGGTGTTGTGCGAATACGCGGTCGAGTTCGGCGCGGTCGCAAATATCCACTTGCTCAAAAGCATAGCGAGGATTATTGGCTACCTCGGTCAGAGATTCCAAATTGCCGGCATAAGTCAGCTTATCGACATTGACGACAGAGTCTTGGGTGTTTTGGATAATGTGACGGACAACGGCAGAACCGATAAAGCCTGCGCCGCCGGTAACGAGGATTTTTTTCATAAGTTTCAGAGGATAGTCAAAATAATATAAATGGATTATAGCAGACAGAAAGTGTGTTTTTCAGATAAAGAGGCCGTCTGAAAACATCTCTTTCAGACGGCCTGTATTAAGTCAACTTAATCGTCGTAGCCATTTGGATTGTTGCTGACCCAACGCCATGAGTCTTCCATCATCTGCGCCAAATCACGCTTGGTTTCCCAACCGGTCTGCGCTTTGGTGTAGGCGGGATCAGCGTAGAAACAGGCCAAATCGCCATCACGACGCGGTTTGATTTGGAACGGAATGGTCAAACCGGAGGCTGCCTCAAAAGCACGGATGATTTCCAATACCGAATAAGCACGTCCCGAACCCAAATTAAACAGGTGTACGCCCGACACATCGCTTTTCGCCTGCATGGCTGCCACGTGGCCTTCCGCCAAATCCATCACATGGATATAGTCGCGCATACCCGTACCGTCTGGGGTAGGGTAGTCATCGCCGAAAACCGACAATTGCGGCAGCTTGCCTGAAGCCACTTGGCAGATATAAGGCAGCAGATTGTTTGGGATACCGTTTGGCTGCTCGCCGATCAAACCGCTTTCATGCGCACCGATAGGGTTGAAATAGCGCAACAAAATCACGCTCCAACGCGGATCAGCCTTTTGGATATCCGTCAAAATGCGTTCCACCATAGACTTAGACGTGCCGTAAGGGCTGGTCGTATCCCCCGGTTGCATATCTTCCGTATAAGGCACTTTACCCGGATCGCCGTAAACCGTAGCCGATGAGCTGAACACAATCTTAAATACACCGGCACGCGCCATTTCTTCAGCCAAAACCAAGCTGCCCGACACATTGTTGTCATAGTATTTCATTGGTTCGGCCACGCTTTCACCGACTGCCTTCAAGCCGGCAAAATGGATGACGGCATCAATATCGTGTTCCGCAAAGATTTGACGCAATACTTCACGATCACGGATATCCCCTTGGTAAAAAGGCACAGACTTGCCGGTAATCTTTTCCAAGCGCGGGAGGATGTTGGCAGACGAATTGCACAAATTGTCCAAAATCACGGCATTAAAGCCTGATTTCAACAGGGAAACAACGGTATGAGAACCGATAAAGCCGGTACCGCCGGTAATAAGAATAGTCATTGGTTTTCCTTAATTAAAATTGTGTTTGGAAGTCGTGAAACCGGTTGGCTGAAAATACAAACGCTTTCAGATGACCTAGTGTAAGTGTTGTCAAAGAGGGATTGCTTTATTTGGATATTGTATATTTAGTTACCTGAAAAGTAAAAAAATATGGGATAATCACAGTGTTATGCACAGGGTGCAAAGCGTTATCATTTCAATTTTAATAAAAGGATCTTACCATGTCAGTATCTAACGAAGTTTTGGCGTTAATTTCACAAGTTGCACAAAAACAAGTGTCAGCAAATGAAGAATTGTTGTCTACAGGACTTATTGATTCTGTGAGCGCAATGGATTTGGTTATGGCCATCAAACAAAAATTTGATGTTGATTTGCCGTTTGAGCAACTGGTTGATATTTTGGCAAACTCAGCCAATATCATTCAATATGTTGAAAATAATTACAAAGGCTAAATCATGAAACAATTAAATGAATTCCAAAATCTTGATGATTTTTTGGAATACCGTTTCAGCCAAACTTCGGGGAAAGCGTTGGTTAATGATACTCAGGAATGTTCTTGGGAAGAGTTGCGCGTAAAAATAGCCGCATTTATCGAGGCTTACAAAAGCATAGCAGATATTACCAAAAACATTCCTCTGGTGTTGCACGGCCATAAAGAAATTGATTTTGCAGCGGCAATTTATGCCTGCTTATTAAACAAAATCCCTTTTATTCCGGTGGATAGTATTTATCCTGAAAGCCGTCTGAACAATATCTGCCAACTGTCGAAAGCACGCTTTGTGTACCGTTCGGCAACACAAACTTTTGAAAAGCAGACTGACGAAGAAGTAGAGCTGGCTGAAAAAGATTTAGCTTACATCATGTTTACTTCAGGAACAACCGGCGCACCTAAGGGTGTGCAAATCGGTCGTGAAGCTGTATTCAATCTGATGAAATGGATGAAAGAGCAGCTTAATTTAGCCGCACCTAATGTATTTATGAATCAGGCTCCGTTTGCGTTTGATTTGTCAATGTACGAAATCTTTGGCAACTTGGCTTACGGTGGTTGCATTGTCATGAACAGTCGTGATGCTATTTCTAATCCTGCCACCTGGATTGATTTTTTGGCCAAACAACAAATTACTACTTGGGTTTCCACGCCTTCTTTTGCCATGCAGCAGTTGCTTAACCCTAAATGCAGTCAGGCTACTTTACCGAGTTTGAAAGAATTTTTGTTCTGTGGCGAAAAACTTGGCAAACCAGTAGTAAATATGATTTTTCAAAAATTTCCCGGTGTCCGTGTTATCAATACCTATGGTCCGACTGAGGCTACTGTAGCAACAACTTACGTTGATATTACACCTGATATGCTGGCGGCAGAAGAAGAGTTGCCTGTAGGCGTTGCCGTGCTTAATTCCAAATTAGAGATTGTTGACGAAGAGATTTGGATTAGCGGTAACCATGTGATGCGTGGCTATCTGAACAACGAAACTGAAAATGCCAAACGTTTGGTAGTACACAGTGCAGATAACCGTACTTATAAAACAGGTGACTACGGTTTTGAAAAAAATGGATTGTTTTATGTACAAGGCCGTAAAGACGAGCAGATTAAGCTCAATGGCTACCGTATCGAACTTTCAGAAATTGAAGAAAAAATCCTTAACCTTAAGGAATTTGCCTTTGATACTGTGGCAGTAGTGGCTTTGAAGCGCAACACAGGCGCAGTATTGCGTTTGGTGTGTTTCTATACAGCCAAGCAAAGTGGAGATACTCAGGCGATCAAGGACGCATTAGTACAAAATTTACCGTCTTACATGATGCCGTCTGAATTTATTCACATTGATGAAATTCCAGTCAGCACCAACCACAAAACCGACAAAAAAGCATTGTTGGAAAAATATCAACAGGGTTTATAAAATGGATTTATATAAAATTCAGCAAAACATCTTACGAAAAGCCAAGATTGATCCTCAAAAGGTTAACGCTTGGATTTATAACAATCAAAGTATAGTGTTCGATTTTCTGTTGAACGACTATTTTGTCAGCATCAGCTATTCAACATCAGGGCAAACTTTTAACTTTATTGAGCGTAATAAGAGCAAAGTTTCTAAAATTTCTATTTTTCCAAAATTCCTGAAATATATTTCAGAAGTTTATGGAAGTTACCCACAATCGGTTAATCAAGAAAAGACAGTATTGTCTTTTAAATTTGCTGAAGCCGATTGGGCAAAAATCGAGGATAAATTTAGTGAGATTTTAGAAGTTACTTCCATTTATCTTGGCAGCGAACTGTGCTACATCCTGAATGTTGAAAAACATAAAGGCATTAATTTAGCTGAGTACTTGAATAAGCCGGAAGTTGAATACATTGGTATTAAAGGCGACAGTAATGAGTTTTTCCTAAGCTATGCTCGGAATCATGGTCTAAGTGATTATGTTTATGAGCTAAATAATAGAGGCTTTTTAGCTGTTGAACACAAAATGGGCGTAAGTGTGTTCCGTCGTGTGAATAAGCACAGTTATAAAGATCTTTTGGCTTATTTCCCAGATTCTTTCCATGAGTTGGAAAATGTACTTTATACTGTTGAAGCACCTAAATCCATTAACTCTAATAAGAAGAACCTATTAGTATTATTTTCGTATACGCATAAAAGTAATGAAAATATGCTAGATAGGTATTATAGTCATCCATTTCCATTTATTGCTAATAGTATTATGCCTAATACCTATATTATTCGTGTGGCTGATGTAGCTGATGCATTCGGTAGTCATGGTTTAAATACTAAGTTTGATGAAAATATTGAAGATAATATTCAGCGTTTTATCAAGAGCCTAATGAATATTTATGGAGTAGAAAAGGAAAATATAATAATTTCAGGGTACTCTTCAGGAGGTACTGGTGCAATCTATCATGGATTGCTTGGGGAGTATAAAACTTTTGCTATTGATCCTTTTTTAGGTAACCATAATTACTATAAAGGTAAGGATCCTTTGTATTTAAATTCAATTCGCAAACCAATTATAGAAACATTTAAAGAACTACCTACTAAAATTAATCATAATTTTGATAATCAAGTGGTTATTTCCTCTGCTAAGGTTTCGGAGTTTTATCCAGATATAAAAGAACTTAAACGATCTTTGCCTGCAATCGTATTATATGAATTTGATTTTGAGAAAATCCGGAAACATACTGATTTTCCAAGTAATGCTTCATTTTTAATACATACCATTATTAATAATTTGTTGTTAGGAATTCATATCACTGATTCAGACATTAATTTGAATTAAGATCTGAAGTAAATGGATGGTAGAATTTGATTAGTGCAGCTATCCAATAGTAAAGGCCGTCTGAAAACATCTCTTTCAGACGGCCTGTATCATGTCAACTTAATCGTCGTAGCCATTTGGGTTGTTGCTGATCCAACGCCATGAGTTTTCCATCATCTACTCCAAATCACGCTTGGTTTCCCAACCGGTTTACGCTTTTGCCAGATTTTCCTTCAATAATTAACGTGTAATTAATATTGGAGTATTTTTTAGCATTTAGTCCTGTAAGAATGTTAATGCATATCAATAAATAGAGTATTTTTAACCAGCTTAAAATCCTGCAAGTCTATAACAGTATCATGTATAGAAAAAATGAATTAAACTTTTTCAAAGCCTTATTCTTTAAATAGTTCAAGTATTGCCAAAGATGAGTTACTTTTAAAACTAAAGGTATCAGAGGATTTTGTTAATGTTTTTTGCGAGCTTAATGCCAGTTTTGAATAGTACTCTCCAGATTTAATTGCAATATACAGTTGATATTCTGCTTTGGGTAAGTCAGAAATATCGATGCCTTTTAAATCAAGTGTTGTGAAATAGCCTTTGTCATAGATTACAAAATCACCATCAAACAGCTCTCTAGTCAGGTGGGGACGATGCAGCTTTGCTAAACCTTTGGTGTATGTTTCTCGAGTACGAGTATTCTGAAGAATCAGTTCATACTGTACATCGCTGTAATTGGATATGTGTACCCCTCTTAATATTGCAATACCTTCTATAAATAGGATATTGTCTTTATATTCACAGTTTCTAACATCTACATAAGGAGTTGGATTCGCTACATTCGGTTTTGGTATTGGTTGAGTGCCAAAGAAATTGACTTCGCCTTGATTAAATCGGGGAGTCGCCTCTGAAGCTAATGCATAATAAATTCCAAGTAACAATGCGGTATGATGCGATGTAACCTGATTATGCTCTCGGACAAATGCCGAATAAGTTTTTAACAAGTTGAAATTCCGATATTTGCGGAAATCATCTAAATGCGGTTGGATCTCGGTTGGAAATTGGATATCGGCTTCCGAGGTCAGTAAATAAATATTCTTGTCTAAATCTTGATCTTTTTTCAATAGGTTAACGATTAGTTTATCAAGATAATCTATTTGAGCCTTTTGATAGTTTTTTCCCATCATGTGGGTAGCAACTGATTTCCAGAAATTATCTACATAATTTCCGATATGAAGCTGAGGTACAGTAACCACAATGTTTTTAATATTCATGCTTAAGGCATGATAAAGGGCCGCACTCCCTCCTTTAGAAAATCCAGTAAAGGTGACATTTTCAGGAGATAGATTACGTTGATTTATTTGAGATTGGATGAATTCCTGTACGGCTTCTTTAACCCGGAAATCCATATCTATACACAGGTAATAGGTATACATTCCTTGGAAATTATCGTTAATCCAAATAACGTCAGCAGGGCAGTCCGTCATAGCATTAATAAAGTCATAATTGCCAGGCGTTGCATTAAGAAAACCTGAAAATACGATGATTAAATGTTTAAAGTCATATTTGCTGGGTTTATGTCGGTAAATAACTTCGATACCATTACTGGCAGTAAAAATTTGTTCGTTCATTTTTCTTCCTTAACGGCTGTCTTATTATGAGGCAATAGTTTTGCTATCCGGGTACTTTTCTGTAAATTGTTCAAGCAATGTCTTTTCGGTTGTTGTATTGCCTTGATTATGCAGTTCCTGCAGGTAGGCGGGAACCAGATCTTGCGGCATCATTAATAAATCTTGGCCAAAGGCACGGTTAATCTGAGTAAACAGTTTTTCACCGTTTTGACGCAGTTTTGCCAAACGTGCAATGGCAATTCGACATGCAATATCACCTCTTTGATACCCTTCATAACGGACTAAATATTTATGAGCTTGTTGGAAATTGTTTAAGCGCATACAGAGATAACTTGCTAAGAGTTCCAGCTTGAAGGTCTTTTTATCTTCAACTGTAAAAAACTTAGTCAATAATGTTTCAATTAGGGCAAGAGCAACAAAATATTCTTTTTGAAGGATTTTCTCAGCTAACAATTGAATCAGCTGGTGCTTTTCTGACAGATCAGATGAAATATATTGGTTCAGTTTTTTTACTGATTTGACATTATTCTCTAAAGAGGCTGCTAATATAGCAATTAATTTATCTTCTAAAATACCAATATTGTTTTTAGAAAAATATTTAATTCCTAAAGTAGGCTTACCAATTTGGAGGCTGACTTTAGCTCTCCAGTAGTCAGCATCAGAGGTTGGATGTTTCTCTAACCAATTCAACAATTCAATAAATTTGTTACCTTTAAATAGAGCATTCAGATATCTATTAATATAGTTTGCCCTTTCTTCTGGTGTTAAATCAGAAGTGTTTTCCAATATAGCAGCAATTCGTGAAGCAGCAACAACCCATTCACCCAAGTTCTCAACTTGAAGAATCATTTTCTCTATATAGTTTAGATCATTTGATAATTCAGGTTTATCTAAGTCAAGAATAGCTTGGTAGACACGCTCACAATTATTCGAATCCCTAAATTGGAATGTCTTATCGATGCGTGTTTGATACAAATCCGGTACTTTAGCTTGATTGTCTACCAGATCTTTTAATGCTGCCAGAATTTCTTTTTCATTATAAGCAACTGCACCAAAACCATCTCGGTTATAGTCAAAATAACCTTTTTGATAGGTGTGATTTCCACTCGAGAATACTTCATCATAATCAAATTGATAATACAAAATAGCTTTATTCAAGTAGGCTACATCAAATGCAACAGATGAATAGTCGGTAATCAAGATACTAGTATTTTGGAAGACGGATTGGATGTTACCTTCTGAATAGCTATAGATTTTAATAAAGTTAGGCACAGTGAACTCATCCATGTATTCCTGAATACTTGGATGTGGTGCAAAGATAATTTGATAACCTTGATCATTCAGTTCTTTTAATATGGCGTGATTCATGAAGCCATGCCAATGTTTGGCATAGTTAGTTTTCATAAAATCAGGGTTTCTTGTTCGTTCTGTACCTGAAATATATGTGCCTACAATGGAGCTACGCCATGTTGGCATAATTAAAATCTGTTTAGATTCGGTATTATTATTGATAAGTAAACGGTCATAACGAGGGAAACCTGTCAGTTTAACTTCTTTTTTACCAAATTTATAAGCAGTTGTGTTGTCCACAATAGAATGGTATTCTGGATTTGTCGCAGTAACGAAACAAGCAATTTTTTTGGTATTTAACCAACCTGATAAATCATCTTTCGTGATGCCATGTTGTAAAAAGACGTAGTCTTTATCTAATAGGGAATTATCTTTGAAATAATGTGTGATATATCCATCAACATGACTACTGATGATTTTTGCGCAGTCTTTTAATTTACTCTCAAATGCAGATGAGCCAAATTCAAGCAAATTAAACCCATCTTGTTCGAGTCTTTTCCAATCAGAGGATGTTTTTTTCAGGGCAAAATAAATATCTTGTTTTGGATGATTTTCACTAATATAACGATATAAGTGTTCTGCATTATCATCGGCCTGATTGTCCCTATCCATTAAAATCCAGGCATTCGATTTAATCGTGGATTTTTGTTTAAATGAAGTGAATACCGTTTCGATTGGTAGTTTGTCAAATTGTTTTCCTGAGAATGTTAATTTGGCTTTTTTACCGGCTAAAAAAAGTTCTAAATCGCCCATGTCGTGACAAGGAAGCCATGTGCGGTATTCTTTAGTGTATAAACTGCCTAGAAAGTCATAGACAACCTCTTTTTGGTATTTAGGGAATATTTCCTTACCATTAATCATCCATTGTTCGATAATTGGGAAATTTGAAAAATATTTCACCAAAATTTGTTTCTTTTTTAAATCAAAATCTTCAATATAGGCAATTTGACTTTTAGGTGCTGTATTTTTAAATAAACCAAGCAAGGCAACTTTTTGAAAAAACCATGTTCCTGCCAAATTAAAGCGAAGGATTGTTTTTTCATCAATATACGAAAACATTTCATGTAGTAGGGCGATGAAATGCTTTTTTTGCTCTTCGTTTAGATGTGACAATGCTGCAGGTTTGTTTACGATACGGCCAAAATACCAAATGATATGGTATAGGACAATTCTTTGAATATGTTCAGGAATGTTTCCAAATTTCTTTTTAGCTGTTTTTAAAATTTCAATACAGCCTTTTTCAATCACTCTAGAAAATAGTAATGGATTTTGCCATGCTCCATCCAAAGTGGATGAGCCATCAGAACGTTTTCGATAAAAATAACTAATTTTTGATAAAAATGCAGCATTAGTTGATAAATCAGTATTTAGAATATAATCAGTAACAAATTTTGCATCTTCAAAACTAGGTTTCATTGCTTCATCAAAAGAAATATGTGCGTTACGGATATTATCAATTTTGAAAAAAGCAGTACTTGCAGATAATTGTAGATGATCTTTTAGATTTGATAATGGAAGAACAACATCCCCTTTAGCAAAACGGTATTTTAAGGGGTGTGTATCTTTTACCATGTCTTTATCTTCAAAGTAGAAGACTAATGGACAACCCACTATGCTGATATTGGCATTTTTACGTAAGAAAGTATCTGTTTTATAGAAGTAATCAGGAGAGACAAAATCGTCTGGGTCTATGAAGGTTACCCAATCAGTTTCGACATATTGCAAGCCTAAGTTACGCGCAGAGGCCTGTCCGCCGTTTTCTTTATAGAAATAGCGAATATTTTGAGGAAACTTCTGTTGCCACTTTTGAATAATCTCAGCTGATTTATCGACTGAGCCATCATCAACTAAAATAATTTGAATGTGTTTTTTAAAGTTTAGTCTTTGTTTGGTCAGGCTGGAAAAGAAGTCATCTAGATATTTTTCAACATTATATACTGCAGCAACAACGGTATATTGGTTTTTCCCGGCTCGTTTAATTGGTAGATATCTTTTTACTTGTGTAATTCGTTTTTTGTACATATCTACAAAAAAAAGTTTTGGGTCACGAAGAAGTTTTCTAAGTTTTCTATTCATTGTACGTTATCCAAATTTATAAATTAGTGAATAATATTGTTTAAATATGCGTATTAATGTCTTAATAGTTATTTAGATCAAATAGATCTTATTTGGGAAATTGTTGGTGTCAAAAGTAGAGTATTTAACCAAATTCTTCCAAAAATTTAATATGTTATACAGAGAATTTACTATAATGATAACATATTTTACAATGTGGTATAGGTGGAATAGCTGGCTTCTTAGCGTTATTTGGTATGAAATTTGTGGGGAAGGAGTGTCTCGCTATTTTTAACGAAGCTACATACCGTTTTGAAACTGCTAGTTTTTAATAATGGGATGGCGAGTCAAGGAAGCGCATCGACAATTGTAATGAGGTATGCTTTGCAAGGAGATTGCGGCCAGCAAAGAGTATGCTGGGTTTTAGAGCTGTTTTTTTAAGTCGTTTCATTTTTGCAATGTGGTAAAAATCGGACGTCGTTTTTCAGACGGCCTAAATTGATTTTCAGATGTTATAATGATGGAATTGAATTCCAAGTATATTAGGATTTTATCTGTGTTTAAAGCTAAATTTTTTGCTCAGCGCGGGATGCTGCTGATGTTCAGTACAGTGTTGTCGGCATGTAGTCTTCTTCCTGCTTCCGGTCCAAGTACTGGTAAAGTTGTTGCTTTGGGGCAACAGAATGAGGCAAATATTCCCGATGTGGAATTGGTAGATGTTAATGCTGATGTGGCTGCTTCTCTTTATCAAGCTCAAGTGGGTCAATCCTTGGCCCAGCTGGGAGAGGGCTATGCTTCTGTCGGTGCCATTGACGTCGGCGATATGTTGGATATTACGATTTGGGAAGCTCCTCCGGCTGTGTTGTTCGGCGGGGCTTTGTCGTCTACCGGTTCGGGTAATGCGCAGCAAACGAAGCTGCCTGAACAGATGGTCAGCTCTTCAGGCACGATTTCTGTGCCGTTTATCGGCGATGTGTCTGTCCTAGGTAAAACACCGGTTCAGGTGCAAAACATCATTAAAGGCCGTCTGAAAAAAATGGCGAACCAGCCGCAGGTAATGGTGCGTATGGTACAAAATAATGCGGCGAATGTATCGGTTATCCGTGCGGGTAACAGTGTACGTATGCCTTTGACGGCTGCAGGCGAGCGTGTGTTGGATGCGGTGGCTGCGGTGGGCGGTTCGACTGCGAATGTACAAGATACGAACGTACAGTTGACACGCGGTAATGTTGTGAGAACGATTGCTTTGGAAGATTTGGTGGCGCATCCGCGTCAAAATATTTTGTTGCGTCGCGGTGATGTAGTCACAATGATTACAAATCCGAGCACATTTACTTCTATGGGTGCAGTCGGTCGCGCACAGCAGATCGGTTTCTCTGTGAAAGGCTTGTCTTTGGCCGAGGCTGTGGGACGTATGGGCGGTCTGCAGGATTATAGTGCAGATGCGCGCGGCGTATTTGTATTCCGTTATGCGCCTTTGTCTGAGTTGCCGCCGGAAAAACAATCTAAATGGGCAGAAAAAGGGTATGGCGATCGTGCGGAAATTCCTGTGGTTTACCGTTTGAATCTGACAGATGCAAATTCTATGTTTTGGATGCAGCGTTTTCCTGTGAAGGATAAGGACGTGGTGTACGTATCGAATGCGCCGTTGGCTGAAGTACGTAAGTTCTTGTCATTTGTGTTCTCGCCTGTGGTTAGCGGTGCGAGCAGTATTAATAATTTAACGAATTAATGGGGAAAATAATGTCTGAACAAGTTTCTACAAATGTGGATGTGAAACCGGAACAACCGGCTCCCGAAAAGGAAAAGGCCAAGAAGTCTTGGTTGCGTAAGATTAATCCGCTGCTTTGGGTAACGGTTATTGTGCCGACTTTGTGTTCCGGTGTGTATTACGGACTATTTGCTTCTGATCAGTTCACATCCCAGTCCAGCTTTGTGGTGCGTTCTCCTAAGAGCCAATCGTCTTTGAACGGTTTGGGCGCTATTTTGCAGGGGTCTGGTTTTTCTCGTTCTCAAGACGATATTTATACCGTGCAGGAATATATGCAGTCGCGTTCGGCTTTGGACGCGTTGCGTAAGAAAATGCCCGTTCGTGATTTTTATGAAAAAGAAGGCGATATTTTCAGCCGTTTTAATGGTTTTGGCCTGCGTGGCGAGGATGAGGCGTTTTATCAATACTACCGCGATAAGGTATCCATCCATTTTGACTCTGTCTCAGGCATTTCCAATTTGAGCGTTACATCGTTCAATGCCGGTGAATCTCAAAAGATTAATGATGCTTTGCTCAAACAGGGTGAGGTATTGATCAACCAGCTGAACGAACGTGCGCGTCAGGATACGATTCGTTATGCTCAGGAAGTGGTCAATTCGGCTGAAGAACAAGTTAAAGAGGCTTCTGCCCAATTGACAAAATTCCGTGTGTCCAACGGTATTTTTGACTTGAAGGCGCAATCCGATGTGCAAATGGGTTTGGTATCCAAATTGCAGGACGAGTTGATTGTCATTCAAACCCAGCTTGACCAGGTAAAAGCCGTTACGCCTGAAAACCCGCAAATTCCAGGTTTGATTGCGCGTGAGAAGAGCTTGCGTAAAGAAATCTCGCAACAAATGAAAGCGATTTCCGGCGGTGGCGAGGGATCATTGTCCAATCAGGCGGCGGAATATCAGCGCGTGTATTTGGAAAACGAATTGGCTGAGAAACAATTGGCGGCGGCGATGACTTCTTTGGAAAGTGCAAAAGCGGAAGCAGATCGTCAGCAATTGTATTTGGAAGTGATTTCCCAGCCAAACAAACCTGACTTGGCACATGAGCCAAACCGTCTGTACAACATCGTGGCAACGTTTGTCATCGGTTTGATTGTCTATGGCATTGCCGTGTTGCTGACGGCAAGTATCCGTGAGCATAAAAACTGATGAAAGAGCTACATAAAACATCGTTTTTGGAGTCGCTGCTTATCCAAAAAAGGGTAATCGGCGCACTCTTAATGCGTGAAATTATTACTCGCTACGGTCGTAATAACATTGGTTTTTTGTGGTTGTTTGTCGAACCTTTGCTGCTGACTTTGGTTATGGTGTTGATGTGGAAGTTTTTCCGCATGAACAACGTGTCAGCTTTGAATATCGTGGCATTCACGCTGACAGGCTATCCGATGATGATGATGTGGCGCAATGCTTCTAATCGTGCCATCGGTTCGATTTCTGCCAACACAAGCCTGCTGTATCACCGAAATGTACGCGTTTTGGATACCATTTTTGCGCGTATGTTGTTGGAGATTGCCGGCGCCACCATTGCGCAGGTCGTGATTATGTTCGCATTGGTCGTCATTGGTTGGATTGATGTACCGGCAGATATTTTCTATATGTTGTTGGCTTGGCTTTTGATGGCTATGTTTGCCGTTGGATTAGGGCTGGTCATCTGTTCGGTAGCGTTTCACTTTGAGCCGTTTGGCAAGGTTTGGAGTACCATCAGTTTTGTGATGATGCCTTTGTCCGGCGTGTTTTTCTTCGTACACAACCTGCCTCAGCAGTTGCAACACTATGTACTGATGATTCCGATGGTGCATGGTACAGAAATGTTCCGTGCCGGATATTTTGGTAACAGCGTTACGACTTACGAAAATCCTTGGTATATTTTGTTGTGTAATTTAGTTTTGCTGCTGCTTGGTTTGGCGATGGTGGCGAGATTCAGCAAAGGGGTTGAGCCGCAATGATTTCAGTTGAACACGTTTCCAAGCGCTATCTGACCCGCCAAGGTTGGCGGACGGTCTTGCACGATATCAACTTCAAAATGGAGAAGGGCGAGAAAATTGGTATTCTCGGCCGCAACGGTGCAGGTAAATCGACGCTTATTCGTTTGATCAGCGGCGTTGAGCCGCCGACCACGGGTGAAATCAAGCGGACGATGAGTATTTCTTGGCCATTGGCATTCTCCGGTGCGTTTCAAGGCAGTCTGACCGGTATGGACAATTTGCGTTTCATCTGTCGGATTTACAATGTCGATATCGATTATGTGAAGAACTTTACCGAAGAGTTTTCCGAGCTGGGTCAGTATCTTTACGAGCCGGTTAAGCGTTATTCTTCAGGTATGAAGGCGCGTTTGGCATTTGCTTTGTCGTTGGCGGTAGAGTTTGACTGCTATCTGATTGACGAAGTGATTGCAGTGGGCGACTCGCGCTTTGCCGATAAATGTAAGTACGAGTTGTTTGAAAAGCGCAAAGACCGTTCCATCATTTTGGTGTCGCACAGCCACAGCGCCATGAAGCAATATTGCGATAATGCGATGGTGCTGGAAAAAGGGCATATGTACCAGTTTGAAGATATGGACAAAGCCTACGAATATTATAATTCGCTGCCTTAAAGCGATTGTTTTTAAATCAGGCCGTCTGAAATTTCAGACGGCCTGTCCGTTGGAATTCTATTGATGAACATTACTCAAATTCTTTCCCAAGAACTCTCCGCCACTGCCGCGCAAATCAATGCTGCGATTGAGCTTTTAGATGATGGCGCAACCGTACCCTTTATCGCGCGTTACCGTAAAGAAGCTACAGGCGGGCTAGATGATACGCAGCTGCGCCAGCTTGCCGAGCGGTTGCAATATCTGCGCGAATTGGAAGAGCGTAAAACCGTTGTTTTAAAAAGCATTGAAGAGCAAGGCAAGCTTTCAGACGACCTCAGGGCGCAAATTGAAGCCGCCGACAACAAAACCGCGCTGGAAGACCTGTATCTGCCCTACAAGCCCAAACGCCGCACCAAAGCGCAAATCGCGCGCGAACACGGTTTGCAGCCGCTGGCGGACGTGTTGCTTGCCGAGCAGCCGCAGGACGTGGAAGCCGCCGCGCAAGGCTATCTGAACGAAAATGTTCCCGACACCAAAGCCGCATTGGACGGCGCGCGCGCGATTCTGATGGAGCAGTTTGCCGAAGATGCGGAACTCATCGGCACACTGCGCGACAAGCTGTGGAACGAAGCCGAAATTCACGCGCAAGTCGTTGAAGGCAAAGAAACCGAAGGCGAAAAATTCAGCGATTATTTCGACCACCGCGAACCCGTCCGCACCATGCCCAGCCACCGCGCGCTGGCGGTTTTGCGCGGCCGCAACGAAGGCGTGTTGAACATCGCACTCAAATACCAGCCCGACGACACGCCGATTACGCAGCAAAGCGAATATGAGCAAATCATCGCCCGCCGTTTCAAGGTTTCAGACGGCCACAAATGGCTGCGCGACACCGTGCGTCTAACTTGGCGTGCAAAAATCTTTTTGTCGTTGGAACTTGAAGCCTTAGGCCATCTGAAAGAAGCCGCCGACACCGACGCGATTACCGTGTTTGCCCGCAATCTCAAAGACTTGCTGCTCGCTGCGCCCGCCGGACGGCTGACCACTTTGGGTCTCGACCCGGGCTACCGCAACGGAGTGAAATGCGCCGTGGTGGATGACACGGGCAAGCTGCTGGATACCATCATCGTCTATTTGCATCAAGAAAACAATATGTTGGCAACACTGTCGCGCCTGATTAAGCAGCACGGAGTGAAGCTCATCGCCATCGGTAACGGCACTGCCAGCCGCGAAACCGACAAAATCGCAGGAGAGCTGGTGCGTGAAATGTCGAAGATGGGACTGCACAAAATCGTCGTGTCCGAAGCCGGCGCGTCGATTTATTCCGCGTCCGAACTGGCGGCGCGCGAGTTCCCCGACTTGGACGTTTCCCTGCGCGGCGCGGTGTCCATCGCCCGCAGGCTGCAAGACCCGCTCGCCGAATTGGTCAAAATCGACCCCAAATCCATCGGCGTGGGCCAGTATCAGCATGATGTCAACCAAAGCCAGCTCGCCAAATCGCTGGACGCGGTGGTCGAAGACTGCGTGAACGCCGTCGGCGTGGACGTAAACACCGCCTCTGCCCCGCTCTTGGCGCGGATTTCCGGTTTGAATCAAACCCTTGCCCAAAACATTGTTACCTACCGCGATGAAAACGGCGCGTTCGACAGCCGCAAAAAATTGCTGAAAGTACCGCGGTTGGGCGAAAAAACCTTCGAGCAGGCGGCGGGCTTTTTGCGGATTAACGGCGGTAAAGAGCCGCTGGACGCGAGCGCCGTCCACCCCGAAGCCTATCCCGTCGTCGCTAAAATGCTGGCGCAACAAGGCATTAGCGCCGCCGAACTTATCGGCAACCGCGAGCGCGTGAAGCAAATCAAAGCGTCCGACTTCATCGACGAACGCTTTGGCCTGCCGACTATTCTGGATATTTTGTCCGAGCTGGAAAAACCCGGCCGCGACCCGCGCGGCGAGTTTCAAACGGCCTCATTCGCCGAAGGCATCCACGAAATTAGCGACTTGCAAGTCGGCATGATACTCGAAGGCGTGGTTTCTAATGTCGCCAACTTCGGCGCGTTCGTGGACATCGGCGTCCATCAGGACGGCTTGGTGCACATCTCCGCCCTGTCCAATAAGTTCGTCCAAGACCCGCGCGAAGTGGTGAAAGCCGGCGATGTGGTGAAAGTGAAAGTGCTGGAAGTCGATGCTGCGCGTAAACGCATCGCGCTGACCATGCGTTTGGATGACGGACCGGGCGGCACAGCCAAAGGTAACAGGCCGTCTGAAACCCGACATCAAGAACGCCGCGACCGCAAACCCCAACGCAACGAGCGAGCCCCAACCAATTCGGCAATGGCGGATGCGTTTGCGAAGTTGAAGCGTTAAGGTAGAAAACCAATTGAAGGCCGTCTGAAAAGTGATGTTCAGACGGCCTTTATCGTATGGGGTGAATTAGATAATTAGTGGAGTGGATATAGTGATGCATCTATTGAATCTTACCGATACATTTTGTAGTAGGCACATGCAAACAAGCGTATAGTTCCAAATATCACAAACCCATCATCACAACTTTAGGAGTTCAAACTATGAAACCTGTTTTGTTTGCCGCGCTGATTTCCTGTTTCTCCGTTGCTGCGTATGCGGCCTGTACCGACAGCCAGCAGCAGTGCGTGATTTATAAAAACGGCAACGTCGCGACAGAAGGCGGCTGTACGGTCAGCAAGTGCCAAAGTGCCGATGCGCAAGTGTTGAAATGGAAGCTGAAAAACGGCAAAGGCGTAACCGTTGAAATCGGAAAAAATGGTAAGGTTTTGGTGAACAAGAAACCGGGTGTGAAAGCGAACAACAGCAATGCGTCAGGCATGGGTTTGACATGCTATGCCGCCGATGCGGACAAACGCGAACAGTTTTGCTCAACCAATTATTGATTGGATTGTTGCTTTGATTAAGGGCCGTCTGAAAAGTGTTTCAGACGGCCTTGATGTTTATCCTTCCGATATTTTTTCATTGAGAAAGTCGATAAAGCTGCGCACTTTCGCGCTGAGAAATGCCCTGTCGACATAAGTGGCATTCAGTTGATCTGTCCAGATGGTGTAATCGGGCAGGAGTTGGACCAATGTGCCGTCCTTCAATTCCTGCTGAACTGCCCAAAGGGGCTGATAGCCTATGCCTGCGCCTGCTTTAATCAGCTCGCGTATCATCAGCGTGTTGTCGCTGCGGATAACCGGGGAGAGGTGGAGAATGGCTTTTTCTCCGGTGTGGCGGTGGGTAATTTCCCAGTTTTGTTGACTGGTATAGGAAGGCAGGATGGCTTGATGCTGCATGACGGCTTCGGGCGTATCGGGTGTGCCGTGTCGGGCCAGATAGTCGGGAGCGGCAAGCAGGACGAACTCGATTTTGGCCAGCGGTTTGACGATCAGCGAAGGGGAGGGGGTTTTGGAAACGCGTAAGGCGAGGTCGAAACCTTCGGCAATGAGGTCGATATGGCGGTTGTCGAGGACGAGGTCGAGCGTTACTTTGGGATAACGCTGGCGGTATTCTGCTAGCCATGCGCTCATATTGCCGCCTGCAAACCACAGGGGCATGGTAACGCGCAACATACCTTGCGGCGTGTCGGCGCCGCCTGCCGCTTTTTGGGCAGCGGTGTCCAAGGTATCCAGCGCGTAGCTGCATTGACGGTAGTATTCTTCGCCTGCTTCGGTCAGGTGGAGGTTGCGGCTGTTGCGGTGTAAGAGCTTGGCTTGAATGGTGTTTTCCAGATGGCTGACGTGTTTGCTGGCCATTGCGGTGGAGATGTCGAGTTGATCGGCAGCACGGGTAAAACTGCCGCTTTGAACAACTTGGCGGAAAACTTTTAGGCTGAATAGGGTATCCATAATTTCTTATTAGGAAACGTTGTATCAATAATTCGAGTATATATCTCTTACTGTGAATTATCTATACTGCACTTATTGAAATTGCTCCCTACCTCTTTCAGGTAGCCATTAAAATAAGGATTATTAAGATGTCAGCCCTCAAATCATTTCAACCTGTTGTATTGTCTGTCTTGCGTATTGTTACGGCGTATTTGTTTTTGCTGCATGGTACGGCCAAGTTTTTCAGTTTTCCGATGTCTATGGGCGGCGCGCCCGAAGGCTTGATGCTGGTGGCCGGTATTTTGGAAATTGTTGGCGGTATCTTATTGATATTGGGCCTGTTCACCCGTCCGGCCGCGTTTATTTTGTCCGGTCAGATGGCTGCCGCCTATTTTATGGCACACGCGTCTTCTGGTAATGTTTTGTTCCCATTGGCCAATCAGGGCGAATCTGCCGTTTTGTTCTGCTTCGTGTTTTTGTATCTGGCAGTAGCCGGTGGCGGAGCGTGGGCTTTGGATAATGTTTTTGGTAAAGATAAAGATTAATTTAAGGAAAAGATCATGACTTATTCTGTTTTGCAACAAGCTGCTGAAACCCGTCGTTCTATCTATGCATTGAACAACACCCTGCCTCTGTCCAATGAGGAAGTAACCAAAATCATCGAACACGCCGTTTTACATACGCCGTCTTCTTTCAATTCGCAATCTGCCCGAGTGGTCGTATTATTTGGCGAAGAACATGCCAAAGTGTGGCATTTTGCCGAAGAAGCGTTGCGTGCGGTTGTTCCTGCCGAGCAGTTTGAAGCCACTGCACAAAAACTGAACTTGTTTAAAGCAGGCGCGGCGACAGTTTTATTCTTTGAAGATCAAGATGTTGTCAAAGGCTTGCAAGAGCAGTTCCCATCTTATGCGGCCAACTTCCCGATCTGGGCAGATCAGGCAAATGGCATGATTCAATATGCTGTTTGGACAACATTGGCGGCTGCCGGTATCGGCGCCAATCTGCAACACTACAATCCGCTGCCTGATGCGGCCATTGCCAAAGAATGGAACTTGCCGGAAAGCTGGTTGTTGCGTGCGCAAATGGTGATTGGCGGTATTGCAGCTCCAGCCGGCGAAAAAACCTTCCAACCAATCGAAGGCCGTCTGAAAGTATTCGGCGCATAAATGAAATGATGTTTTAAACCAAGGACGCGATGTTTGCGCCCTTTTGGAAATAGCAAAATTAAAAAGGCCGTCTGAAAACAGTTTCAGACGGCCTTTTATCTATGTCATGAAATCAACCGCGGCGCCAAGTCGTACCGCCGGCATTGTCTTCCAGAATGATTTTGTGTTCGTTCAGAAGGTCGCGGATACGGTCGGATTCCGCCCAGTTTTTATCCGCGCGTGCCTGTTTGCGGCGGGCGATTAAGTCTTCGATTTCTTCGTTGGAGAGGCCATCTGAAACAGCACCGCCTTGCAGGAACTCAATCGGATCGCGTTGCAACAGGCCGATGATACCGCCCAAAGCTTTCAGGCAGCCGGCAAGGTGTGCATCATTGGTTTTGTTCACTTCGCCTGCCAGTTCGAACAACACGGCCACGGCTTCGACCGTACCGAAATCGTCGTTCATGGCGGCGTAGAAACGGCGGGTGTAGTCGTTGGCGTTTTCAGATAAGTCAAACTCAGCCGCTGGTGTGTTTTTCAACGTGGTGTACAGACGGGTCAGCGCACCTTTTGCGTCGTCCAAATGCGCGTCGGAGTAGTTCAACGGGCTGCGGTAGTGGGCGCGCAGGATGAAGAAACGTACGACTTCAGGGTCGTATCGTTTCAACACTTCGCGGATGGTGAAGAAGTTACCCAACGATTTGGACATTTTTTCGCCGTCCACACGGATGAAGCCGTTGTGCAGCCAGTATTTGACGTGGCTGGCGATGCTTTGGCCGTGGTGAGTTTGCGCGTGGTCATGGCCGCAGGTATGTCCTGTCGCGCCGACGCTTTGGGCAATTTCGTTTTCATGGTGCGGGAACTGCAAATCCGCGCCGCCGCCATGAATGTCGAAAGTATCGCCGAACAGGTTTTCACTCATAGCGGAGCATTCGATGTGCCAACCCGGACGGCCGTTGCCCCAAGGGCTTTCCCATGCCGGCTCGCCTGCTTTGGCCGCTTTCCACAACACAAAATCAAGCGGATCGCGTTTGAAACCGTCCACTTCCACACGCTCGCCTGCGCGCAGGTCGTCCAGCGATTTGCCCGACAATTGACCGTAAGCGGAAAATTCGCGCACGGCGTAATAAACGTCGCCGTTTGCGGCAGGATAGGCTTTGCCGTTTTGAATTAGGGTTTCAATCATGGCAATCATTTGCGGAATGTTTTCCGTCGCCTTTGGCTCAATATCCGGACGCAACACACCCAAAGCATCGGCATCTTCGTGCATAGCCTGAATGAAACGCGCGGTCAGTTCGCCGATGGTTTCGCCGTTTTCAGCTGCGCGGGCAATGATTTTGTCGTCAATGTCGGTAATGTTGCGCACATAAGTGAGCGGATAGCCGCACTCGCGCAACCAACGGGCAATCATATCGAACACAACCATCACGCGTGCATGGCCTAAGTGGCAATAGTCGTAAACAGTCATACCGCAAACGTACATACGCACGTTTTTAGGATCGATGGGGGAGAAGGGTTCTTTTTGGCGGGTAAGGGTGTTGTAGATGGTGGTCATGAGGTTTCGCTAAAGGTTGTCGTTTTGGTGTAGAGGCCGTCTTAATCATGCTTTAACGGCGTTTATAAATTGAATACGGTTATAGAATTCTAAAACAAATTTATGGCTGTGTCCGTTGTTACTTTATCGTTTGATTTTTGAAAAAAGGAGAATACTGCTTACCGAAAGGGCAGGTATAAAACCCGCCCTATGTTTTGTATTTTCAGACGGCCTGTGGATAAAAAAGGTCGTCTGAAATTTTTTACTCCGGCTTAAATACGCCAGTATCTGTTTTAGGCTGCTGCTCGGCAATTTCGGCTTTTGCCTCAGCCTGCTCCGCTTCGGCTTTTTCAGCTTCGATGCGTTTTTTCTCGGTCAGGTATTGGTTGATTTGGTGTACCAATTCCTGTGTGCCTTGGTGGGTCAGGGCGCTGATTTGGAAGAGGCGCGGGGTTTCCATGTCAAATTGGAAGCGGTCGTCTGGTTTCGGATAGTCCCAGCCGATGGCTTCGAGGAAGGCGGTGGTGCGTTCTTGGGCTTCTTCTTCATCGAGCATGTCGAGTTTGTTCAGCACCAGCCAGCGCGGTTTGTCGTAGAGCTCTTCGTCGTATTTGCGTAATTCGTTGATGATGGCGAGTGCTTCTTCGGCGGGGTTGACGGCTTCGTCAAAGGGTGCCAAATCGACGACGTGCAACAGCAGGCCGGTGCGCGATAGGTGTTTGAGGAAGCGGTGGCCGAGGCCTGCGCCTTCTGCTGCGCCTTCAATCAGTCCGGGGATGTCTGCCATGACGAAGCTGTGGTTTTCGTCGATGCGCACAACGCCTAAATTCGGATGCAGGGTGGTGAAGGGGTAGTTGGCGATTTTGGGGCGTGCGGCGGATACGGCGGTAATCAGGGTGGATTTACCGGCGTTGGGCATACCTAACAAGCCGACGTCGGCGAGGACTTTAAGCTCGAGTTGCAGGGAACGGGTTTCGCCTTCTTCGCCGGGCGTGGATTGTTTGGGCGCGCGGTTGACGGAAGATTTGAAGTGGATGTTGCCCAAGCCACCTTTGCCACCTTTGGCAAGGCAGACGCGCTGGCCGTGGTAAGTCAGGTCGGCGACGATTTCGTCAGTGTCGAGGTCGCGGATAAGGGTGCCGACGGGCATTTTGAGGACGATGTCGTCTGCACCTGCGCCGTAGCGGTCGGAGCCGTGGCCTTTTTCGCCGTTTTTGGCTTGGTAGCGTTTGACGAAGCGGTATTCGACGAGGGTGTTGGTGTTTTCGTCGGCTTCTGCCCAAACGCTGCCGCCTTTGCCACCGTCGCCGCCGTCAGGGCCGCCGCGGGGCACGAATTTTTCGCGGCGGAAACTGGTTGCGCCATTACCGCCTTTGCCTGCGGCGACTTCGATTTTTGCTTCGTCGATAAATTTCATGATGTTCTCTTATGGGTATTCTGTTGTTTCAGACGGCCTTTGTTAATAGAGGAGCTTGGTGTCTGAACGGATAAAATGTTGCTTATTATAAAGGATATTTCGGTTTTAGGCCGTCTGAAATGTGGTCTCAGACGGCCTTGGATTTATTGGGTGAGGGCTTGGTCGATTTCTTGGTAGAGTTGGGTGAAATTGGGTTCGCCAACGTAGGTTTTGAGGATGTTACCGTTTTTGTCGATCAGGACAGAAGTCGGGTAAACCTGTGTGCCAAAGGCTTTTGCGGCAGTTTTGTCGGCATCGTACATGACGGTGAAAGGAAGGCCATATTCTTTGACGTACTGATGGACGCTTTCGATAGGGTCGATGGGTTGGGCAATGCCGAGGACTTGGAAATTTTTGCCTTGGTAATCTTGGGCGGTTTTGATGATTTTAGGCATCTCGCTCACGCAGCCGGGGCAGGAGGGAAACCAGAAGTTGATGAGGGTAACTTTGTCTTTCAAATCGGCGTTGGTAATGGTTTTGCCTTGCAGGTCGGGCAGGGCGAAATTAGGGGCGGCTTTGTTGCTGGGGATAAGGACAAAGGCAAGAAGCGCGCCAATCGTGGCAACGACAAGGAGTGTGAGTATTTTTTTCATGATGTAAGGTTTTGGATTGCGTGTGCTAAGGTTTGGGGAACGCTGATGCTGCGGCCGCTTTCGCTGCTGACGGGCATAAGAGTCACTTCGGCTTCGATGGCGGCTTTGCCGTTGGGTAGAGTCGCGGTTTGGCTAAGGATGATGTGGCGTGTGCCGATATCTTTCAGACGGCCTGTAAAGGTTAAAACATCGCCTTCAAGCGATGGGCGGCGATAGCGGATATCAACGCGTGCAACAACGAGCATGATGCCTTTGAGTTCGGACAGAAGGTCATGCTCTTGAAAAAACGTCCAGCGCGCTTCTTCGAGAAATTCAAGATAGCGCGCATTGTTGACATGGCCGTAGCCGTCGAGATGGTAGTTGCGGATGGTCAGTTTCATCAGTTGAGATTGATGGGTTGGAACTCTTCGCGTGCGATTGGTTCGTGTTCGAGGTCAGTAATCACGGTGGAGAGTTGGATGTCGAACCATTCGTTGAAAATGTCGGCGTCCAAATCAGGCCATTCGCTTTCGTCTTCGCACCAGTCGGCCAATTCGGCAGCAAAAATGTCTTCGAAACGCGCTTCGATTTCATCCCATACTTCGTCGGCGGTTTCGCACGGGCGAACGAGGTAGGAATTGGCATCGGCTTGGATATCTTCAAGCGTCAGGCCGTCTAGGTGATTGCCAGGCAGGGATTTCAGCCAGTTCCAAAAAGGATCGAGGGGGATAAGCAGGAAGACGCTGCGGTTGACTTCGTACATGGTGTTTTCCTTGGTTTCTGTATAGTTGAATGATATAGCAAAGGTGGTGGACTGGCTATCTTTTGGGGGATAAAGGCCGTCTGAATTTCAGACGGCCTTTATTTTTGGGAACAATCAGGGGTTTTCTGATGGTGTTTGATACAGGGTTTTGGGATTGGCTGTATCGGGGATTTCTGCCGGAGCGGTTTGGGGTGTTGCTACCGGTTCGGAAGTGGCATTGCTGTCCACCAAGTCGTCGATGTCGATGTTGTCGTCTTCGCTTTGAGGGAGCGTGCCGCCGGTTTGTTGGGTGCGGACTTTCATGTAAAGGTCGCGTGTGTAGCTGTATTTGTCGATGGCTGCGCCTTCGAGGCTGTCGGTCAGGTCGAGCAGTTCTTCACGGGTGTTGATGGCCTGCAGGCCGATTGTGCCCCAGCGTCCTGCTCTGGTGTGGAAGACGGCGTTTTTAACTGGGTAGACGGTGGTAACGGCGTTGCCAATGGTATCGCGTACGGTAGATGGGCCGAACAGGGGGACAACGAAGTAGTTGCTGTTTTTCCAGCCCCATGAGGCGAAGGTGTCGCCGAGGGTATTTTTATTGCTGGGTACGCCGCCTGCACCGGCTACGTCGATTAAACCGCCCAGGCCGAAGGTGGTGTTGATGCCGACGCGGACGAGGTCTTCGCTGGCGCGTTTGACGTCAAGGCGCAGAACGTTGCTGCCGAAGCTGACGACGTCGCGCAGGTTGTTGAAGAAGTTGATCACGCCGGTACGCACCGGTTTGGGCGTTACTTTGCGATAGCCGCGTGCGACAGGGGAAAGGACGTATTTGTCTGCTTTGTCGTTGAACTTGGAAACGGTACGGTTGTAGCCTTCGTAAGGATCGGCCGGATTGCGTTCGGCAAGTGCGGGAGCGGAGGCTATGCTGATGAGGAGGCAGAGTGAAGCGGTGGTTTTTTTCATGATTGCAACCAGTCTTTGATTTCGTAAAGTTCGGCCAGTGCGCGGACGGAATCAGGAATGTTTTGAATGGTCGGTTTTTTGTCTATCCGGCGCAGAGCGTTGAGCAGCAGGGAAACGCAGGCTGAATCTGCTTTGCCTACTTGGCTGAAGTCTATGCTGTCTGTTTCTTTCAGACAGCATTGCTGTTCGTAGCGCGCAAAGGCGGAGGCAGTCAGGGTTTTGACGGTAACGTCGCCGCTGATGTAGAGCGTGCCGTTGCGGATTTCTGTTTGCATGGTGTCTTTATGATGTAAGGCACCATGCCGTCTGAACATCAGGCGGCATGGTGCGGGGTGGATTATTTACCGCCGTTTTTGGCTTTCAAGTCGGCAATCAGGCCGTCAATGCCTTTGGCTTTGATGGTTTCGCCGAATTGGTTGCGATATACGGTAACCAAGCTTGCGCCTTCTACTGCGACATTGTATGCGCGGTATTTGTTGCCGCTTTGGTAGGTGGTGAAGTCCATGTTAACCGGTTTTTGGCCGGAAACGTTGATTTCGGCGCGGACAACGATTTCTTTACCGCCTTTGTTTACGACAGGGTTATCTTTGATGTTGACCTTGGCGTTTTTGAATTTCAGCATGGTGCCGGAGTAGGTGCGGATCAGCAGGGTTTGGAACTCTTTGGTCAACGCTTGTTTTTGTGCGTCAGTCGCAGTACGCCATGGGTTGCCGACGGCCAAAGCGGTCATGCGTTGGAAGTCGAAGTAAGGGATGGCGTAGGCTTCGGCTTTTTGGCGTGCGGTGTTGGCGTCGCCGCTGTTGAGGATTTTCAGCACTTGAACGGAATTTTCACGTACTTGGTTGACTGCGTCGGCAGGAGAGGCAAAGGCCATGCTGATGCTCAATACGCCGATGCTCAATGCGCTGATGAAGGAAGTTTTTTTCATGGGAGTGTCCTGAATATTGGGTTGATATGTGTTTATTGTTTGTTTTGACCGGCAGATTCACTGTCTGCGTTTTTCTCGGCAAAGCTGGTCATGAATTTGCCGATAAGGTTTTCTAAAACCATGGCGGAGCTGGTGACGGTAATGGTGTCGCCTGCCGCCAAAGAATCGGTATCGCCGCCTTGTTGCAGGCCGATGTATTGTTCGCCCAACAAGCCTGAAGTCAGGATTTGTGCGGAAACGTCGCTGCTGAAGTGATATTGGCTGTCCAGATTGAGGGCGACTTTGGCCTGATAGGATTTAGGGTCGAGCTGAATGGAGGCAACGCGGCCCACCAGTACGCCTGCGGATTTGACCGGCGCGTTGGTTTTCAAGCCGCCGATGTCGCTGAAATCGGCATAGACGGTGTAGGTTTGAGAGGATTTGCCGAACGATTGTCCGCCGGCGGCGCGGAAGGCGAGAAAGCCGATAGCGGCCGCGCCCAGCAAGACAAACAGTCCTACCCAAAATTCCAAAGCATTTTTTTTCATGTGCTATTGTCCTTGTTTCATTCTTTTTAAGTGTCGTTTCAGACGGCCTTTAGTCGGTAAACATCCATGCGGTCAACATGAAGTCGACAGCGAGGATGGTCAGGGCGGAAGACACTACTGTACGTGTACTGGCGCGCAAAATACCTTCGGAAGTCGGTACGCAGTGGAAGCCCTGATGTACGGCGATCAGCGTAACGGCTACGCCGAAAGCGGCGGATTTGATTAAGCCGTTGAGTACGTCGTAATGGAAGGTAATGTTGTTTTGCATTTGCGACCAGAAAATACCGCCGTCCAAACCCAGCCATTCGACGCCGACTAAATACGCGCCGTAAATGCCGGCAACGTTGAAAATCGACGCCAGCAAAGGCATGGAAAACATACCCGCCCAAAAGCGCGGCGCAACCACGCGTGCCACGGGGTCGACCGCCATCACGTTCATTGCTTCAAGCTGCTCAGTGGTTTTCATTAAGCCGATTTCGCTGGTCATGGCACCGCCCGCGCTGCTGGCAAACAGAATCGCCGCCAATACGGGACCCAATTCGCGCAACAGGGAAGCGGCAACCATATAGCCCAAAATATCGGCGGATTTGAATTTTGCCAGCTGCGTATAGCCTTGCAAGCCCAATACCATGCCGACAAACAGGCCGGACACGGCAACAATCAGGACAGACAACACGCCTGCAAAGTAAACCTGGCGGATGCTCAGGCGCGGGCGGGCAAACGCCGTACCTGATTTGGCCAGGATCTGCAGGAAAAACAGCGTAATGCTGCCCAGCGATTGGATGAAGCCGAGGGTTTTTGCCCCGACGGAACGGATAAAATTCATAGGTTTCAGTTGATTGGTTAAATGGTTTTCAGACGGCCTTGTTTAAGTTTCAGGCCGTCTGAAATTAGCCCAGCAAGTCTTGTTTTAAAGTCGTTTGCGCCGGATAGCGGTATGCGACAGGACCGTCTGCCAAACCGCCGACAAACTGGCGTACCCAAGGCGAGTCGAGTTCGCGCATTTCTTCGGGCGAGCCGGAGAACATGATTTCGCCGTGTGCCAAGAAAATCACTTGATCGACGATTTCCAGCGATTTTTCGATGTCGTGCGTTACCATCACGCTGGTTGAGCGCAGGGCTTTGTTGGCACGGCTGATGAGGTGGGCGATGACGCCCAGCGAAATCGGGTCGAGGCCGGTGAAAGGTTCGTCATACAACATGATTTCAGGGTCGAGCGCAATCGTACGCGCGAGGGCGACGCGGCGCGACATACCGCCGGAAAGCTCGGAAGGCATCAGGTTTTCAATGCCGCGCAAACCGACTGCATTCAGTTTCAACACCACCAAATCGCGGATGACCGCTTCGGGCAAATCCGTCAACTCGCGCATAGGGAAGGCGATGTTGTCGAAGACGGATAAGTCGGTGAACAATGCGCCGTGTTGGAACAAAACGCCCATGCGGCGACGGTGTTCGTACAGCTCCTGCGCCGAAAATGCGGCCAAATCTCGCCCTTCAATCAGCACTTTGCCCGATTGCGGGTGAATTTGACCCGTAATCAGGCGCATCAGCGTGGTTTTACCGCTGCCCGAACCACCCATTACGGCGGCGAAATTGCCTTGTGGAATGCTGAAGTTGATGTTGTTCAGAATAGGACGGTCGCCATATGCGAAGGCAACGTCTTTCATTTCGATGAAGGGTGTGGAACTCATGCAGGAGGGGAGTGTCGAAAAATGTATTTTAATTACGGGTATTGTAAAGGGTATTGGATATTCGGGCAATTTTCAGACGGCCTGCGCTTAGGAATAACGGGTAAAAACGTGTGAAAGAATGCAGAAGCGTTGGTGGCACGGTCGTTTTGCAGCGTGTTGTGTCAAACATACAGACAGCTGTGTAGGTATATAAAGAGGCGGGCAAACATACCCGCCTTGTTTTTAATATTTCTGCAAACCTTCCACCTTGATTTCTTTGGCATTGGCATGGATGAAGGCTTGAGTCGCTTTCATCGTGGCTTGGATGCGCGGATCGTTCCAGCGCACGATTTGGTTGTTTTCATCGCGCTTGTCCGACCAGATAATCACGCCGTCGGTGTATTTTTTGCTGATTTCGAGCATTTTGCGCCAGCGGACGGGGTCGATGAACTGCTTGAAATAAGGGCTGTTGGTGGCCGAATAATATTGCGGCCAGATGTAGCCGATAATTTTTTTGTTGGGAAAGCGTTGGTGGATGTCGTCAACGGCGGTTTTCACGTCTTTTTCCCATTGCACCAAATCGGGGGACGTAATGTAGAACACAGGATTGGCATAGTCGCTGATGGCGGCGGTGGGCGCACGGCGTTTGCTGACTTGCCGCCATTTGGCCAAGATGGCTTCGTTGTCAACGTTGGGGCGGTAGTGGCGGATGCCGTGCAGGTGTTCGGAAGGCATGCCGTAGTTGCTGATGAAGGCGCGCGGGTTTTCTTCTCTGAAGATTTGGTACATCCGCGCGAAGTCGGTTCTCAATTCGTCGGGGGTCAGCAGCTGGCCGTCTTTTTCGGCAAACCAGCTTTCGATGTCGGTGGAAATGGTGCGGTAGCCTTCGCGGCGCGATTGTTTGGCCAATTCACGGATGCGCGCTTCGTTGAGTACGCCGTGTTTGCGTTTGCCCGTCGGATCGGGTTTGACCAGCTCGCTTTCGTAAACCAAGAACACTTTGGAGAGTTTGTCGGCAGTAAGGTCGGGTTTGCCGACGTAGTCCATGCGGTCGTAGATGATGAAATCTTTGGCATGGGCGGAGAGGGCGGTCAATAAGAGGACGAGGGGCAAAAGGCGGTTGGGTTTCATATTTTTAGGTAGATTAAGGGAAAAGGGCCATTGTACGGGAAGCAGCGTTAAAGTAAGTCAAAGGCCGTCTGAGAGGATAAAAGTTCTTTCAGACGGCCTTTAAGATGAGAGGAAGAAGGGGTTTTGATTGAAACCAATACCTAAATCGTTACGTAGGGTAGGAAAAGATAGGTTTGGTTATATTTTATTAGAAACCCTTAGCAAGTAAAAAACTATTTTCATCTTCAGCATTCAGCAGTAGCGGTCGCTCCCAAATAATATTTTCTCTGATTACTTTTGCTGGAACGCCTGCAGCAATACAATTATTAGGAATTGGTTTTTTCAGCAATGAGAAAGCGCCAATAACCGAACCATCACCAATACAGCTTCCTCCTAATATAGTTGCTCCATATGCAACCCAAACATGGTTACCAATTACAATATCTTTAGAAAAATTAATACGTTTACCAGTATTGGCGTTATAAATCGCATGGGCATCATCTGTCCGAATCTGGTTATTAGTAGCGAACATGCAGTCATCGCCAATAGTTATACTTGTACTTTCGGCACAGGTTACATAAACACTATTGGTACTTGTTGTTCCATTTCCTATTTCAATTTTACAACCAAATCCTAACCGAAACGTACCAAAAATACCTGCTCTTTCTCCTATTACGATAATAGCATTACTTCCTTTAAATTCAATAAAAGTATTTTTGAGGTCTGAGTTTTCATGCAGGATTACACGATTGTTTTTGCCAAAAAAACGAACATGTACATTATTTAAGTTAGACGGAGCTTGAATAAAATTGTTATATTCGTCTTGATAACATCCCATAATTTTTAATTTATCATCACTATATTGGCAATAGACAATATCACCTTTTAAATTTTCTTTTATAATAAATTCATTACCAGTATTGTTGGCTTTAAAAGAAAATAGGGAGTTATCAATATTTATTTCAGTTTCTGTTTGTAAGTTAATAATTTTTTCTATGCTATTTACTATTATTTTTAGGAAAAGTTCATAATTACCTACAGGAATGTCGGAAATGTCAACACCTTCATAATTTAACGTAGCAAACCAACACGTATCATAAGAAATATTTGGATCTTTAGAATATTGTACTGTGAGTTCCTCATGAAGAGCTTTAGCTAATGGCTTTACATAGCTGTTAGTTGCATTTTTAATGATTAATTGGTAGTTAATGTCACTATATTCTTTAGCACTTTGACCTAAGACTATCCCAATGCCTTCTATATAAAGAACACTTCCAAGTAACTTAAACTTTTTTAAGTCTACGATAAATTCTTTGTATTGATTCATTTTATTGTTTCCATAGTTACATAATGTGAATAAATTAAGTATAAGATTATCTGCATAATTATATAGTTATTCTGTTTAATCAGGATAGAGAAATAAAAATATTAAGATAATCCCTATGTTTTTACTGGTGATAATTACTGTTTCTTTAGAAATAATATTAACTTAAAGTTTCGCGATTGTCTATAATAGTTTATTGAGTTTTTCAATTAATTCAACGAATTGTAAATATTCAGCTTGTAGTGGGTGTGATTTACTGCGCTGCAGTTTTTTCCAGCAATAGGAAAGTCTCGGCTTTGTTGCGCGGTCTTGCGCCTTGCCACAAGGTTTGCCAGCCCGAAGGTGCGCCGATGTTGGCAGCTTGGCGGATGAGGCGGTAGCGGCAGGAAGGGTTGTCGGTCGTGGTTTTAATATGGCTGTATTGTGTCCACGCGATTCGTGTGCGCTGGTCTTGGCTGTCGATGCTAATACATTCGAGGCCGTCTGAAAGCTGCTGTTTCAATTCGGAAGAAAGCGCGGCTTCCATTTGGTGTACTACCGGCGCATGGCTTTTGGCGGCGTTGAGCCACGGTAAAAACAGGGTCATCAGCAAAGCCCAAGCCAAGGTAACGCCGGCCGCCCAGTTGGTTACGGCTTGGCGGCCGCGGATGTTTTTACGCGTAATCGCCCAGAGCCATAACGGGGTAAACAGCAGGGCGACGGCCATCGGAATCGGGTCGATGTCGGGGATGTAATACGGGCTGAAATAGGCGGCACGTTCGGCCAGTTTGGCAGGCCAGCCGTAGTTCATGGCGAAGAAGCCCAGCCACAGGAAGACGGCAATTAAACCGAATGCCATGATGCCGAACCAGTTGATAAATGCAGCAGCACCGCGGCGCAGTCCGTCCAGTTGTGCCGCGCCGAGCAGGGCGAGCGGCGGCAGCAGCCAAACGAGGTTGTCTTGCAGGCGTTGCGGGTTGATGGCGAGCAGGGCTGTCATGATAACCAGCCACGACAGGCTCAGAATGCCCGAGTTTTTATCGTGGATACGCGTGCGGCTGAGCGTCCATGCTGCCAGCGGCCAAGCAGGCAGGGCAAACCACAGCAGGTTTTTCAGATAATAGGGCAGGTTGAAGGCCGTCTGAATTTGATGGAAACCGCCGAATACGCCTAAGGAATAATGGTTGAACCAAATATCAAACCATTCGAGATGGGTTCTGGATAAAACCAGCGGATACAGAATCAGCAGGGGCAGGGAAACGACGATGGCGCCAATCAGGGTCAGCAAATAGCGTTTGCTTTGCCAAGTGGAATGGAACGACAGGGCAAGTGCCAAAAACATCATGGCCGCGGTCAGCAGATAGCCTGAGGTAAGGGAGAGTAAAACCCAGCCGCCGCACAACAACAAAATGGCGATAATGACGCGGCGGCGTGCCAGTGAAAAGCCACACAGAATCAATCCAAATGCGGCAAAAGCGGCCGACATGGGATTGAGGAAGTGGGCGATGGGCAGCAAACCGATGCTGCCGATAAGGATTAAGACAACGCTGCGGCCGTGGTGTCTGCCGAGAAAGTTGAAACCGGCAAAACCGCAGGCGGTCAGTCCGACGGCGGTGAATACCACGCCGGCAAAACGCGCGGCATCATAGGCATCGGCCGCCCAAGGCGAAAACAGGGTTTGGAATGCGGTTGCCGCCCACAAAAAAGCAGGGGAGATAGTAAAGTCGGGTTGGCCGAAGATTTGTGCAACCAGCAGGCTGCCGCCGTTTTTCATGGATTCGGAGGCGGTAAAGAGGGAGGGTTCGGCAGGGTTCCACAAGTCATGCGAGAACACGCCCGGCCACAGCCAGGCAAAGGCCATCAGCAGCAGGAGCCACGGTTTTTCATGGGTTTTTTGGGGGCGGCGCGGATCGGGCGGTGTGTAAGTCAGCATGGAAGGTCAAAAAACGGTTGGTTTGAATGGCAATGGTACAGGGTTTGACGGGTTTGCGCGATATGCCGGACCGGGGCACTTTGTAAAAATCATGTTTACCGCTGGTTTTTTCGGGTATTGGAAAGGATGTTTATCCGATATAGCGAGGCCGTCTGAAAGAAAGGTTTCAGACGGCCTGAATGCAAAAAAGACTGCACGAAGCAGTCTTTTTGACAAAGCGGCAATTAGCGTTTGAACAGGTTGCCGAATTTGTTGTTGAATTTGTCCACGCGACCGGTAGTGTCGACGATTTTTTGAGTACCGGTGTAGAAAGGGTGGCACAGAGAGCAAACCTCAACGTTGAAGCTGTCTTTTTCCATTGCGGATTTGGTCACGAATTTGTTGCCGCAAGAGCAGGTAACGTTGATTTCGTGGTAGTTCGGGTGAATACCTTGTTTCATTTTATTTCCTTTCGATTAAGCGGGCACAGGGGTTTTGCCTGTACTTCAGTTAAGCGTGGGATTTTCGCTATTTTTGGCTGTTTCGTCAAGCGGATATTTTGCGTAGCGGGCAGTTTCGCAACAGGCGAGAACAGTTTAGAATAGAGTTTCAAACCAAATATTGTGTAATCGGGCTGTAATCCAACTGAAAAGAGGATGTAAAACCTCTTCTAGATGTGAAACTTTAAGAAAAATAATAGTCTGATTAATATTTACGCTTTTACGAACAGGAGACGGAATCCATGCAGAAAAGGATATTGACGCGTATTTTGCGTGTCTGGGGAGGAATGTTGCCTCCGTCTTATTGCAAACCCTTCGGCCGGATTGCGCAAAAATTCCGCGCCGCTTTGGCTGCGTGCATTTCCCCAAACATCGGCAAAAACGTCAATATCGAAAAAGGCGGATATGTTTTTCCGGATACGGTAATCGGCGACAATTCGGGTATCGGCGTCAATTGCGAAATCTGCCACGGCCTGACTCTCGGCAAGAACGTGATGATGGGGCCGGAATGCCTGTTTTATTCGACCAACCACAAATTCAACCCTGAAACCCGCCGCTTTGAAGGCTATACGGACATCCGTCCGATTGTGATTGAAGACGATGTTTGGATCGGCCGGCGTGCGATTATCATGGGCGGCGTTACCATCGGCAAGGGCGCGGTAATCGGCGCAGGTTCGGTGGTTACCAAAGATGTGCCGCCTTATTGCGTGGCCGCGGGCAATCCTGCGATTGTTCGGAAAAATCTGCTCGATGAGCAAGAGCTTGCAGCCGAATAGCGTAAACAAAATAGCAAAATAAAAGGCCGTCTGAAATTCAGACGGCCTTTTTTCATTAGTGCTTAAGCGGCAATTTTTTCGCATTCTTTAATGCAAGCCAAGCAAGATTCGTAGCAGGCTTTGCATTCAGCGTGGTGGCTGGCGTGTTCTTTGCAGGCGGCAGCACATTGTTTGCAGGCTTCGATGCACACTTTTGCCAAAGACGGGGTCAGGCGTGAATTTTGGGCGGCGAGGTTTTGCAATGTGCCGCACAGTGCCAACATTTGGTTAACGCCGGCTGCGCAGTCTTTCATGGAGGTATCGCCTTCGCTCAACAGGGCAATGCAGTGTGCCAAACAGATTTGACCGGCTTCAACGCAATGTGCGGCCGCTTTGCGCGCAGCTTCGTAGGCGCGTGGTGCAGAATGCGCGTGACCAGCATGACCGGCGTGGTGTGCATGGTCGTGAGCACGGGCAAAAGAAGCGGCGGCGGTGAGGGAAACAGCAGCAGCGCTGCCGATAAATTGACGACGGTTCATAAGATAGAGTCCTTTTTGCTTTGTAGAAATATTGGACGAATTATTTCATCCGTTATTAAAAGGTTATCATGTTATTCGTTTTTAAACAACAGGCCATCTGAAGGTATCGATAGCACGTTCAGACGGCCTTGAAATGTCAAGGTTTTCGCGTCAGTCGGCAGCCGCTTTCCGTTCATGAATCAGTAAATTCAACAGGGCGGCTGCGCCTGCCAAGACTGCGTCGGCGTACCACATCCAGCCGTAATCGTTGAAGCGTGTGATGACGATGCCGCCGATGTATGAACCTAAAAAGCCGCCGATTTGGTGGCTCAACATGGTCAACCCGAAGAGGGTGGCCAAGTAGCGCGTGCCGAAAAGTTTGCCGGTAATGGCGGCGGTGGGGGCGACGGTTGCCAGCCAAGTGAAACCGAGTCCGGCGGCGAAAAGATAGAAGTTCAAATCGGTTTTAGGTGCGGCCAGATAAATCAATATCATGGCGACACGCGAAGCATATAAACCGAAGAGGACGTATTTGCCCAAAAATCTGCCGGTACACCAGCCTGAAAAAATACAGCCGGCGATGTTTGCCAAACCAATAATGGCAATAGAGGTTGAAGCGACCGTAGCGGGGAGGCCGCAAAGTGAAATTTCGGTTGGCAGGTGGGTAACCAAAAAGGCGATGTGGAAACCGCAGGTAAAGAAACCCAAATGTAGCAAGATATAGCTGCGGTTGGCGAAAGCCTTGCAGACGGCCTGCTTCAGGGTTTGGCCGCCGTCGTCGGTATGGACGGTATGAGAAGCATGTTTGCCGCCGGCCAGCCACCAAGAAATTGGCAAAATCAAGATGGCAATGACTGCCCAAACATAAAATGTCCCCGTCCAGCCGATGCGGTGCAGGGCAATCAAACCTTGAACCAGCGGCGCGAACAAAAATTGCCCTGCGGACCCGCCTGCATTGACCAGGCCGGAAGCCAAGCCGCGCCGATGAGGCGGCGTTTTGGCGGCGACCTGTCCCATAATGATGGAAAATCCGCCCGAACCCGTACCGAATGCCAACAATAAACCGATACCAAGCATCAGCCCCCAATAAGTCGGCATTTGCGGAACCATTAGACAGGCGGCAATCAATAGAACCGTACCGCCGGCTAAAACCTTAAACGCGCCGAAACGGTCGGCCAACGCGCCGGATAAGGGTTGCGATATGCCCCACATCAATTGGAACACGGCAATAATCAGGCTGAACTGGGTCATGCTCAATTCGGTCGAGTTGACGACGGGCAGGACAAAAAGCCCTAAAGTCATCCTCATGCCGATGGTAATCAGCAGGATGGAGGCGGCAGCGGCAATCAGCAGCCACAAATTGGGTAATTTGGCAGAAGAATCGGTCATGATGTTTGTGTGTGTAAGGGGCAGAGAATAAAAGCTATTCCTGCCACTATATTATTTATTTGATTTCTCGGCGAGCCGATATATAAACGCGCGATTCTAGCATTGGGCGAGAAACGGCATAAATAACCGTTGGTTCTTTGGATATGGTAAAAAGTGATATGGTTTTGAGGATGAATTGAGGATGAAGCGGTCAAATATTCTTCGTTTGGTACTGACAGAGCAAGCAAATTGCCGTTGAATTTTCGTTTGAGAAGAAAGGCCGTCTGAAAAGTTTCAGACGGCCTTTGTTTGACTGACTTACATCAGATGATTTCCAGAATGAAATACTGACGCAGTTTTTCGTACACATTATTTTGTACGTTGATACAACCATTGGTTATGATGCGGTCGGCCACGTGAGGGGAGGCGATGCGTTCCATGCGTCTTTCCTGCGGCTTGAGCGTCCATACCCTGTGTAACGCAAACAGAAAGTCATTTTCTTCTTTGAAGCCGATAACCTCGCCACCGTAACCCGGTTTGCTGGTCATCATCGGCGTCATATTGAATTTGCCTTTCGGCGTGGTCTTGCCAATCAGTACCGGATGGCACTGACCGTCATCGGCAAAGCAAAGCTCCGCCTTAGCTGTATTGACCACAACTTTTTTACGCTGGATATAGTCACTGACAGCATCGGCAGCGGCCAAAGAATTCAGGCCAGCTGCCAAGGCTATACCCAATAGGATCCGTTTCAAATTTATCCTTATTGACGGATGCGTTTAGGAGCTTCTTTAATGATCTCGCGGATGATCACTTGAGGCTCTTGTTTAGGTGTAGGTGCTGGAGGAGGACATACAGCATCTTTAGGGAATACTGGATTCCAGAAGAAGCTGCGTGCAAATTTGTCTTTGTCGAAGATCACTTTGTATTGGCAAGTAGTGATGCCTTCAACGCCGGAAGTGTTTTCAGGGTCAACACCTACGCCTGGGGTGTAGAAGTGGAACAAGTAGTCCCATTCACGCACGCCAACCATGCCTTCGTCGTAGTGAGGACGGCCGAGGATTTTGTAGATGTCGTCTTTAGTCAGACCAGGACGCATTTGATCCAACTCGTCAAAAGTCGGGAATGTACCACGGTCTTTGTTGAAGGTCAGGGAGTAAGGTTTAGGGAAGCGTGGCTCGTCGGTAGTGCCTTCAGGAGTGATTTTGCTCTTAGTAGCACAGGCGGCCAGCAGGCCGGTAGCCAGCAGGACGAAGCCCACTTTTGCGATTTTTTTCATTTGATAATCCTTTTATTGATTTTACCAGCCGAACTTTTCAGACGGCCTGTTAGTGCCGGCAGCGAGTTTGCCGGTTTACCCAAATAATGTTGTGCTTCTTAAAGATGTACCCGACGGTTTGACAAACAGAACATCGGCACATTCCGGCAGGGCATTGCGCCTCATCTCCTTTGTATCCGCCTGAATCGGCAGAACCGTTCAGACGGCCTGACTGACATTTATTGTCACTTTGTAACAATTTCACTGCGAGTAAGGCTTGGGGTTTAGAGATGTCCGGTTTTCGATAAATCAGGTTGTATTGCGTAATACCTTGTTATCTTTGTGCTTTAGTTCTTTTTGGCATTTGCCGGAGATTAGGTACTTAATCTTTCGGGTATTATCCCTGCAAATTGTATGCCAGTTTTCCTTTGTACGCATAATCTGTGTATGCCAGAATGTTGGCTTTATACAACATTCATATTAACGAACCAGAAACGGATTGTACCTTTTCTCATGCCCGATACTGGTCATACGACCGTGTCCGGCTATAACTTGCGTGGTTTCGGGCAGGGTTAATAGTTTAGCGCAGATATTGTTTATGAGGTCATCATGATTACCGCGCGGAAAATCTGTGCGACCAACGGTCTCATAAAATAAAACATCGCCTGCGACTAAAAGTCCGTTTTCGGCGTTGTAAAAAACGACTTGGCCAGGGGTGTGGCCGGGAATGTGAAGGACTTGGAAACTGTGATTGCCGACCTTAAGCGTTTCCCCTTCTTCCAGCCAGCGTGTCGGCGTGAATGACGGAGAAACGGGGAAGCCGTATTGCGCCGTCGTTTGCGGAAGGGCTTGGAGCAGGAATTCGTCGTCTTTGTGCGGACCGAGAACGGGTACGTCGCAGGTTTTTAAAAGTTCAACCACACCACCTGCGTGGTCAAGATGGCCGTGGGTCAGCCAAATGGCGGTCAGCTTGAGGCCTTTGTTTTGGACTTGTTGCAATAAATAAGGGACGTCGCCGCCGACATCGGTCAAAACGGCTTCTTTTGTTTCGTCATCCCAAATCAGCGTGCAGTTTTGACGGAAGGGGGTAACGGCGTTGATTTCAAATTGGAGTGCCATGGGTGTTCCTGGGAAATGCTTATTTAATGTTGTTTACGTTTCAGACGGTCGTTGGTCTATTTAGAATCTAGGCATTGAGCAGACTTCGTCTGAAAAAATAGAACATTGCGAACTGCCAGACTCTTGACATTTCCTTAAGGCATCAGCCTCCGCAAGACCAGGGCCAAGTGTACTCGGAAAGGCAGTCCATTTTTTACCAGATTTACCTTTAGCAATAGCAATACAACCATTTCGTACCCATGACATTATTTTACATGGTGCATTGCGCCCTCCTTGTTCACACGTCTTAATAGCTTGTGCTTTAGCAGCTTCAAGTGATTCCATGTCAAATGAACCACCTGATTCGCCAGTCTTTACATTGGCAGCCCATGCTCCGTATCTTGAAGGTACATCAATATTGATAATTTCCGTAGTCCGTCTTTGTTGGTGTTGACCAGAGGAACCGCAGTTAGGATTGTAGCCATACCCACACAATGCCGAATTGTTTTGCAATGCACCTCTGGTCACGTCATATCCATAAGTATTAATGCTTGCTAGTCCTAGCAGTATAAAAAGCAATTTTTTCATTTCAAGTCCAATCTGTTAGTTATCTAAATCTTTGTCAGTTGACGCATGCCATCATTTATAAGGTTTCCAATACATCAGGCAATTCGGCCAAGCTGTTGAGCATGGCGACATGGGGCATGGAAGAAAGCTGTTTGGCAGTATGTGCGCCGGTGGTGACTGCGATGGCGCGGATTTTGGCGTTAGCGGCCATTTCTAGGTCGTGGGTGGTGTCGCCGACGACGACGGCCTCTTTCGGCTCAACACCCAGTCGGTCACAGAGGGCGAGTACCATATCGGGGGCGGGTTTGGACGGATATTCGCTAGCGCAGGCGGTTTCCAGCCAAAAGGCTTGGGTGTCGGTTTGTGCAATGGCTTTGTCCAAGCCGCTCCGCCCTTTGCCGGTCGCTATGGCAAGCCAATAGCCTTGTTGTTTCAAGCGTTGCAGGCAGGGCAGGGCTTCGGGGAACAGGGTCATGTTGTGATTGTTGGGATTGAGGTAGTGCGCGGCATAGGTCTCAATCAGGGTTTCCTGAACGTGTTCGCTGACGTTGTGGGCAAGACGGCGAATGATACCGGAGAGGCTGTATCCGATGAGTGGGCGGATTTGGTCGGCTTCGGGAACGGGTAGGCCGCAATCGGCAAAGCTTTGCTGGAAGGTGTGGATGATGGGGTTTGTGGTGTCGGCAAGCGTGCCGTCCCAGTCGAAAATAATGAGTTTGGGTTTCATGGGTTTCCTTTCAGACGGCCTTTTCCTGATTTTCCAACATTAAAACAAATTGTGCCAATTCTTGCGGCAGGGGGGCTTTCAGGATCAGTTTTTCGCCGGTCAGCGGATGGGCGAGGTGCAGCTCGGAGGCGTGCAGGAACATTCTTTTCAAACCGAGTTTCTGCAGGCGCTTGTTGGCTTGATAGTCGCCGTAGCGTTCGTCGCCGGCAATGGGGCAGTCTTGTGATTGCAGGTGGACGCGGATTTGGTGGGTGCGGCCGGTTTTCAGGGTGGCTTCGACAAAGGTCAGGTCGGATAGGCCGACTTGGTGTAAAAGGCCGTCTGAAAAACGGTTTAACACGCGGAAGATGGTGTGGGCGGATTGGCCGTCTTCGCTGACGCGCACCATTTTTTCGCCTTGTGCGCCGGTGTATTTGAACAGGGGGAGCTTGACGTGGAAGCGGTCGTTCGGCAACCTGCCGACACCCAGCGCGAGATAGATTTTTTTCGGATGGTCGTTGCGGATGGCTTCGTGCAGTTTCACCAAGGCGCTGCGTTTTTTGGCTATCATCAAGAGGCCGCTGGTGTCTTTGTCGAGGCGGTGGACGAGTTCGAGATAACGCGCTTCGGGACGGGCGCGGCGGATTTGTTCGATGACGCCGAAGCTCACGCCGCTGCCGCCGTGGACGGCAACGCCGGACGGTTTGTTGATGACCAAAAGCGCATCGTCTTCGTAAACGATGTTAAATTCGCGCGCAGGCGCGGCCTGGCTTTCAGACGGCCTTTGTTTTTCGGCGATGCGTATCGGCGGAATGCGGACGGTATCGCCTGTCTGAATGCGGTTGTCGGGTTTGCAGCGTTTTTTGTTCAACCGCACTTCGCCGGCGCGGATAATGCGGTGGATATGGCTTTTCGGGACGCCTTTGAGGATTTTTATCAGATAGTTATCAAGGCGTTGGCCTTCCTCGTGTTCGGCAACGGCAATCAGGCTGACTGAATCTTTGCGTATTGCGTGCATTTTCTCTATAATCCCAAACGTCCGTTTCGCGATCCGAACCTGCCGTCGCAGGCCGTCTGAAACGGATTTATTGTTAAAACGAGATTTTATATTAAAAACGCACTCCGCAAAGCATTTCCTTGTGTTTGTTCAAAGCCGGCAAACGCAATCCCGTAATTAAGTTTGAATTGAACCTGCGTCCGGCCGGGCGTAAGACGCAGTCCGCGCAGCACCGTCCGAAATTACCGGCGCTACGATAATAAGAAGATGTAGGCTGCCTTAATTTTGTCCGAAGCATCAGCATTCGGACGGCAGCGGAACCATCAACCTTTCCGCCGCATTGTTCTTTATTTCCTTCTTTATCCGAATCCGTCCGCACATGGCTTGAGCTCAAGCATGCAACCTTGCGGATTTCAAATCAAATACTGGTTACACGGGGATTTCCCCATCTTGCCTTTGAAGAGTGCCAACCGAACAGACAGGCCGTCTGAAAAAGATATTCACAAATCAAACGGCCGCTGTTCACGAGGTGACTATGAAAAGAATGTTATTCAACGCAACGCAGGCCGAAGAGCTGCGCGTTGCCATTGTCGATGGCCAAAACCTTTTGGACTTGGACATCGAAACGCTGGGCAAAGAACAGCGTAAAGGCAATATCTACAAAGGTATCATTACCCGCATCGAGCCGTCGCTGGAAGCGTGTTTCGTCGATTACGGAACCGACCGCCACGGCTTTTTGCCGTTTAAGGAAGTATCGCGTTCATATTTCCGCGACTACGAAGGCGGCAGGGCGCGTATTCAGGACGTGCTCAAAGAGGGCATGGAAGTCATCGTCCAAGTCGAAAAAGACGAGCGCGGCAACAAAGGCGCGGCGCTGACCACTTTCATCAGCCTGGCCGGCCGCTATTTGGTATTGATGCCGAACAACCCGCGCGGCGGCGGCGTATCCCGCCGTATCGAAGGCGAAGAGCGCCAAGAGTTGAAAGCCGCTATGGCCGAACTCGATATTCCAAACGGCATGAGCATCATTGCCCGTACTGCCGGCATCGGCCGCAGCGCGGAAGAGTTGGAATGGGACTTGAACTACCTCAAACAACTCTGGCAAGCCATTGAAGAAGCAGGCAAAGCACACCACGATCCTTACCTGCTCTTTATGGAAAGCTCGCTGCTGATTCGTGCGATTCGCGACTATTTCCGTCCCGATATCGGCGAAATTTTGGTGGACAATCAAGAAGTTTACGACCAAGTTGCCGAGTTCATGAGCTATGTCATGCCGAGCAATGTAGGCCGTCTGAAACTCTATCAAGACCACACGCCGCTGTTCTCCCGTTTCCAAATCGAACACCAAATCGAAAGCGCGTTCGCCCGCAGCGTCAGCCTGCCTTCAGGCGGCGCGATTGTGATCGACCACACTGAAGCCCTGGTTTCCATCGACGTCAACTCCGCCCGCGCCACCCGCGGTGCGGACATCGAAGACACCGCGTTCAAAACCAATATGGAAGCCGCCGAAGAAGTCGCCCGCCAAATGCGTTTGCGCGACTTGGGCGGTTTGGTCGTCATCGACTTCATCGACATGGAAAACCCCAAGCACCAGCGCGATGTTGAGAACGTCCTGCGCGATGCGCTCAAAAAAGACCGCGCCCGCGTACAAATGGGTAAATTGTCCCGCTTCGGCCTCTTGGAATTAAGCCGCCAACGCCTGAAACCCGCTTTGGGCGAAAGCAGCCACGTCGCTTGTCCGCGCTGCGCCGGTACCGGCGTCATCCGCGGCATCGAATCGACCGCCCTGCACGTTTTGCGCATCATTCAAGAAGAAGCGATGAAAGACAACACCGGCGAAGTGCACGCCCAAGTACCCGTCGATGTCGCTACCTTCCTGTTGAACGAAAAACGCGCCGAGCTGTTTGCGATGGAAGAGCGTTTGGACGTCAACGTCGTCCTGATTCCGAATATCCATTTAGAAAATCCGCACTACGAAATCAACCGCATCCGCATCGATGACGTAGAAGAAGACGGCGAACCGAGCTACAAACGCGTTGCCGAGCCGGAAGAAGACGAATCCGCCAAACCTTTCGGCAGCGAACGAGCCAAAGCAGCCCGTCCCGAACCTGCCGTCAAAGGCGTGCGCCACACCCAGCCTGCCCCGACTGTAGCCGAGCAGAAGAGCGGTTCATGGTGGGATAGCTTCAAAGCATGGCTCAAACGCATTTTCGGCGGCAATACCGCAGCCGAAACCGCGCCTGTTGCCGAAGTGGCAGAAAAACGCACTTCGGGCAGCAACAACCGCAACAGCAATTCCAGCAACCGCCGCGCAAACAGCCGCCGTCAAAATCCACGCCGCAACAACAAAAACGACGGCAGCAAAGTCGAAGTGCGCGAAGTGAATGCCGAAGCTGCCGAGAGCAAGTTTGAAGAAAATAAATCAAGCGAAAACCGTAACGACGAGCGTAAAGACAGCCGCCGCAACCGCAACCGTAACAACCGCCGCGATGATCGCAACAACGAGCGCAACCGTGTTGAGGAAGTGGTTGAAGACGTAAACGTTCAAGAAGTGGCTGCACTGGCTGAGATGCCGTCTGAAAACCAAGCGGAACAAAATGGCAATAAACGCCGCCGCAATAACAGTCGCAACGAGCGCAACCGTAATCAATCTACGGAAAACCGTGTTGAGGACGTGAATATTCAAGCCGATGGCGAACAGGCGCAAGTTGAAGCGGACGATAACGTCCGCAGCGAAGAGGGTGTGAAAAACAACGGCCGTCAAGGACGCGAACGCAACAACCGTCAGCGCAACAATCGCAACGACCGCCGTTCTAACAGCAAAAAACGCAATATTCCGTCTTCGGCAAAAATCGAGCAATACCTGAACATTACTGATACTGCCGACAAAGTCCTCTTTGCCGTAGCGCATGTTTTAGGTTTGAACGAAACGGTTGAAGCTGCAAATGCGACGTTGTCTTCTGAAAGCGACCAAGCCGAGCCACTGGTGATTGTGGTATCCGAGCCTGAAGTGACCAGCGCAGAGCCATTCGTATTTGCGATTGAAAGCGAAGACGAGCCTGCCGTAGCGCAAACTGAAGGCGCGGATGCCGAACAAGCCCTGCTTGCTTCTGCAGTCAGCAACGTCAAAGAAGCCATTGCTGCGGTATTGTCTCCGAATGCAACGGCTACTGTTGCACCGGTTGAAGTACCAACTGAAACTGTGGTAACGCAAACTGAGGCTGTAGCTGAAACAGCACCTGTTGCCGCTGTTTTGCCGGAAGGTTTAGGCGATTTGATCTTCGTTGAAACCGATCCGCAAGCCGTTGCCGCTTTTGCCGCGCAGCCACAACCTGAACCGGTTGCTAAAACACGCCGTTCGGATGTGCCTAAAGTAGAAGTGGAAGACGTAGCAGTCGAAATGATTTTGGTGGAAACACGCAAAGACTAAGATTGGTTTTCTAGTTCAAAGCCCGATGTTGAATGCATCGGGCTTTTTTATTAGCAAGGAGTTGTGCTGCTCATTTGAGGGTTGCTTCATGCTTGAAAAAGCAGGATAACTTGCTGAGAAAGGGAAGGGCGTGATTCTTTCAATGGGAAGGACTTAACGAAATAGATTGGTATGAGAAAAGGCCGTCTGAAATGGCTTCAGACGGCCTTGGTTTGTGTGTGTATGTTTAGGTATTGTGATTAGTTTTTGTTCAGAGAGTCACGGATTTCGCGCAACAACAGAACTTCTTCACTAGGCTCTGCCGGTGCTTCTTCAGCAGGAGCTTCGGTTTTTTTCACAGAGTTGATGGCTTTAACCACGCAGAAGATGGCAGCGGCAACGATCAGGAAGCTGATCACAGTGTTGATGAACAGACCAATGTTCAAAGTAACGGCACCGGCTGCTTGAGCGGCTGCCAGGTTGGCGTAACCTTCAGCAGGAGCGGCTTGTGCGCCGTCTTTCAGGGTGATGAACAGGTTGGAGAAATCAACGCCGCCGATCAACAGACCGATAGGAGGCATGATTACATCGTCAACCAATGATTTGACGATGCCGCTGAATGCTGTACCGACAACCATACCGACTGCGAGGTCGACAACGTTGCCACGCATAATAAATTCTTTAAATTCTGAAGCGATTGACATAATTAATCTCCTGTATGTGTTTGAGTCAAAATCAGATGTGATTCAGTTAATCGGCAGGCATCTTAACGCTTTATTAGTTAAGAAGAATTCAATAATGTTAAATTTTGTATTTCATGCCAAAAATGCTCTGCTTCTATGCCTTCTGTATGAAAAACAGGCCGTCTGAAATTTTTCTGTTACTTTTTTGCACCACTTTTTATCAGTAGCTAAGTATCAGATAACATGAATGTTATCTTTAGAATCAATGCTCTATCGGAATTTTAAATTGAGGTAGAATGATAATATAATAATGTTGAAAACATAATCATTGAAAGCTTGTAAAGGTAATGTTTCGTATCCGTATTTGACTTTCAGACGGCCTTTTTTGTCATGTAGTTATTCAAACCATAATGTAATGGCCATAAAAAACGCACTTTCATGATGAAAGTGCGTTTTGCGCGAAAACTGTTTAGTTCTCTTCGTCGTTCAGCGCATTGATGCTGTAACCGCCGTCAACGTAGGTAATCTCGCCGGTGATGCCGGAAGCGAGGTCGGACAGCAGGAAGGCGGCCGTGTTGCCGACTTCTTCGGTGGTAACGTTGCGGCCCAGTGGGTTGTGGGAAGCAACGTGGCCCAAGAGTTTGCTGAAATCGGCGATGCCGGAAGCGGCCAGGGTTTTGATCGGGCCTGCGGAGATACCGTTGCAGCGGATGCCTTCTTTGCCCAGGCAGGCGGCAGTGAAGCGGATGCCGGCTTCGAGGCTGGCTTTGGCCATGCCCATAACGTTGTAGTTGGGAATGGCACGAACGGCGCCCAAGTAGCTCAGGGCAACGATTGCGGCGTTGCGGCCCTGCATCATCGGACGGGCGGCTTTGGCCAGCGCAGGCAGGCTGTATGCGGAGATTTCGTGAGCGGTGTTGAACGCTTCGCGGCTGATGCTGTCGAGGAAATCGCCGCTCAAAGCTTCTTTAGGGGCGAAGCCGATGGAGTGGACGAGGCCGTCCAAGCCGTCCCAGTGTTTGCCCAAGTCAACGAAAACTTGGTTGATTTCGTCGTCGCTGGCAACGTCGCAGCGGAATACGAGTTCGGAGCCGAGTTCGGCCGCCATTTTACGGACGCGCTCTTCCAGTTTGTCGACAACATAAGTAAATGCCAATTCCGCGCCTTGTTCGCGGCAGGCTTTGGCGATGCCGTAAGCGATGGAACGCTCGGAGATCATGCCGGTAATCAGAATTTTTTTGCCTTGCAAAAAGCCCATTTTCTTATCCTTTAGCAGTGGTATTGCGGTTGCATTAAACTGCGCATTATAGCAAAAACCGCTGTTTCGGCATAGAAAACAACGGATAACCCTTTGTCTTGCCTCAAATAGGGATAAGGTTTTCTGCTAAGGCCGTCTGAAACCTGACGGAACAGCGTCAAAACGTTATACTTGATAGTCTTAATGACCGATGTTTCAGGAGTGAACTATGCCCGAGCAAAACCGCATTCTCTGCCGAGAACTCAGCCTGTTGGCGTTTAACCGCCGTGTACTGGCTCAGGCGCAGGATACGAAAGTTCCTTTGTTGGAGCGTTTGCGTTTCCTGTGCATCGTGTCTTCCAATTTGGACGAATTTTTTGAAGTCCGCATGGCGTGGTTGAAACGCGAAAACAAACTGCGTCCGCATCAGCTGCTTGACAACGGCAAAACCGCGGCCGAAACCATCGAAGCGGTAGCGAAAGAGGCGCAGGCCTTGATCCGCGAGCAGTACGACCTGTTTAACAAAGTATTGCAGCCTGCACTCAGCCGCGCCGGCATTCATTTCTATCGCCGCCACAAATGGACGGCCGCGCAGAAAAAATGGATCGAAAACTATTTCGACAACGAGCTGTTACCCATTCTCACGCCCATCGGCCTTGATCCGTCACACCCATTCCCGCGCCCGTTAAACAAATCGCTCAACTTTGCCGTCGAACTCGAAGGTACGGATGCGTTCGGCCGTCCGTCCGGAATGGCGATTGTGCAGGCTCCGCGCATTTTGCCGCGCGTCGTCCCCATGCCGTCTGAAATTTGCGGTGGCGATGCAGGTTTTGTGTTCTTGTCTTCGATTTTGCACGCCCATGTCGGCAAACTCTTTCCCGGTATGAAGGTTAAAGACTGCCATCAGTTCCGCCTCACGCGCGACAGCGATTTGACGGTCGATGAAGAAGACTTGAAAAACCTGCGTGCCGCGATTCAAAACGAGTTGCACGACCGCGAATACGGCGACGGCGTGCGCTTGGAAGTGGCGGACACTTGTCCGGCGCATATTCACGACTTCCTGCTTGCCCAGTTCAAGCTGACTTCTGCCGAGCTGTATCAGGTCAAAGGGCCGGTCAATTTGGTGCGCCTCAATGCCGTCCCCGATTTGGTGGACAGGCCGGATTTGAAGTTTCCGCCACGCAATGCAGGCCGTCTGAAAGCCTTGCGCAAAAACGGCTCCGTATTCAAACTGGTCAAACAGTCGCCGATCTTGCTGCACCACCCGTATCAATCTTTCGATCCGGTTGTCCAAATGATACGCGAGGCTGCTGCCGATCCGGATGTGTTGGCCGTCAAAATGACCATTTATCGTACCGGCAGCAATTCCGAGCTTGTGCGCGCATTGATGAAGGCTGCACTGGCGGGCAAGCAAGTTACCGTCGTGGTTGAACTGATGGCGCGTTTTGACGAAGCCAACAACGTCAACTGGGCGAAACAGCTCGAAGAGGCGGGTGCGCACGTCGTGTACGGCGTATTCGGCTACAAAGTCCACGCCAAAATGGCTTTGGTTATCCGCCGTGAAGACGGCGTGCTCAAGCGTTATGCCCACCTCGGTACCGGCAACTACCACCAAGGCACATCGCGCATTTACACCGACTTCGGCATTATCACCGCCGACGAACAAATTACTGCTGATGTGAACACTTTGTTTATGGAAATCACAGGCTTGGGCAAGCCGGGCCGTCTGAACAAGCTCTATCAAAGCCCGTTTACCCTGCACAAAATGGTCATCGACCGCATCAAGCAGGAAACCGAACACGCCAAAGCCGGCAAACCGGCGCGGATTACCGCCAAGATGAATTCCCTCATCGAGCCGAGTGTGATTGATGCGCTGTATCAAGCCAGCGCGGCAGGCGTACAAATCGACCTGATTGTGCGCGGTATGTGTACTTTGCGCCCGGGTGTCAAAGGCTTGTCCGAAAACATCCGCGTCCGCTCCATTATCGGCCGCCAACTCGAACACTCGCGCGTGTATTGCTTCCATAACAACGGCGCAGACGATACCTTTATCTCCAGTGCCGACTGGATGGGTCGTAACTTCTTCCGCCGTATTGAAGTCGCCACGCCGATTACCACGCCCGAACTCAAAGAACGCGTGATTCGCGAAGGTTTGGAAATGGCTTTGGAAGACAATACCCAGGCTTGGCTGATGCAACCTGACGGCAGCTACATCCGCACCCAGCCGCAAGACGGCGAGCCTGCGTTTGGTTTGCAGGAAGGTTTGTGGAAAATATACGGACGTTAAATTGAATAATGTCTTAGGCCGTCTGAAATGCAGGTTTCAGACGGCCTTTTTTGATTTTGCCGTTATAATTCCGTTTCCCAATCTTTCAGACGGCCTTTTCCTATGAAATCTTACCCCGATTCCTATCTCCATTTTGAAAACCTCGAATCTCCTGAAACGCAAGATTTTGCCGCCGCGGCGCATGCCGAAACGCGTGCGCGTTTTTTAGAAAATGACAAGGCGCGTGAATTGTCTGACGGTATTTTGGCGCAGTTGCAGGACACGCGGCAGATTCCGTTTTGTCAGGAACACCGCGCGCGGATGTACCATTTCCATCAGGACGCAGAATATCCGAAGGGCGTGTACCGCGTATGTACCGCGGCGACGTACCGTTCCGGCTATCCTGAGTGGAAAATCCTGTTTTCAGTGGAGGATTTCGACGAATTGCTTGGCGACGATGTGTATTTGGGCGGCGTGTCGCACTTGGTGGAACAGCCCAACCGCGCGCTGTTGACACTGAGCAAATCGGGCGGCGATACGGCGTACACGCTGGAAGTGGATTTGGAAGCAGGGGAGTTGGTAGAAGGCGGTTTTCACTTTCCGGCAGGCAAAAACCATGTGTCGTGGCGCGATGAAAACAGCGTGTGGGTGTGTCCGGCTTGGGACGAACGCCAGTTGACCGAATCGGGCTATCCGCGCGAAGTGTGGCTGGTGGAACGCGGCAAGAGTTTCGAGGAAAGCCTGCCGGTGTATCAAATTGCCGCAGACGGCATGATGGTGAACGCGTGGCGTTATCTCGATCCGCAAGGTTCGCCGATTGATTTGATTGAAGCGTCTGACGGTTTTTACACCAAAACCTATTTGCAGGTGTCGGCCGAAGGCGAGGCGAAACCGTTAAACCTGCCCAACGATTGCGACGTGGTCGGCTATCTGGCCGGACATCTTTTGCTGACGCTGCGCAAAGACTGGAACCGCGCGAACCAAAGCTATCCGAGCGGCGCATTGGTGGCAGTAAAATTAAACCGCGGCGAATTAGGCGCGGCGCAGCTTTTGTTTGCGCCCGATGAAACGCAGGCATTAGAAAGCGTGGAAACGACCAAGCGTTTTGTGGTGGCGAGCCTACTGGAAAACGTACAAGGCCGTCTGAAAGCATGGCGTTTTACCGACGGCAAATGGCAGGAAGTCGAATTGCCGCGCCTGCCTTCGGGTGCGTTGGAAATGACTGACCAACCGTGGGGTGGCGACGTGGTTTACCTTGCTGCCAGTGATTTCACTACGCCGCTGACGCTGTTTGCATTGGATTTGAACGTGATGGAACTGACCGTCATGCGCCGTCAGCCGCAGCAGTTCGATTCAGACGGCATCAACGTGCAGCAGTTTTGGACGACTTCAGCCGATGGCGAGCGCATTCCTTATTTCCACGTCGGCAAAAACGCCACGCCCGACACGCCGACTTTGGTCTATGCCTACGGCGGTTTCGGCATTCCCGAATTGCCGCATTATCTGGGCAGCGTCGGCAAATATTGGCTGGAAGAGGGCAATGCCTTTGTATTGGCGAATATCCGCGGCGGCGGCGAATTCGGCCCGCGCTGGCATCAGGCGGCGCAGGGAATCAGCAAACACAAAAGCGTCGACGATTTGCTTGCCGTCGTGCGCGATTTGTCCGAACGCGGCATGAGTTCTCCCAAACACATCGGTTTGCAGGGCGGCAGCAACGGCGGCCTGATTACCGCCGCCGCCTTCGTGCGCGAGCCGCAAAGCATTGGCGCGCTGGTGTGCGAAGTACCGCTGACCGACATGATCCGTTATCCGCTACTGTCCGCAGGTTCAAGTTGGACGGACGAATACGGCAATCCGCAGAAATACGAAGTCTGCAAACGCTGGCTGGGCGAATTGTCGCCGTATCACAATCTTTCAGACGGCATCGATTATCCGCCTGTGCTCATTACCACCAGCCTTAGCGACGACCGCGTCCATCCTGCCCACGCGCTCAAGTTCTACGCCAAACTACGCGAAACCTCGCCGCAATCTTGGCTCTACTCGCCTGACGGCGGCGGCCATACCGGCAACGGCACGCAACGCGAATCCGCCGACGAACTTGCCTGCGTATTGCTGTTTTTGAAAGAGTTTTTGGGGTAGAAGCAAGCAGCAGGACTGACCGTTTTGTAAAGTTGAGAAACAAAATACTCTTGTTTCGGCAAGTGAAAAGAAGGCCGTCTGAAAAACGAATATTAAAGTTTTTCAGACGGCCTTCTTTTCTTTTAACTTTCAACATATCCCGATAAAATGGACACTTTGTAAGTGATCATTGATGGAAGACGCAATTATGGCAACCGAACCGAAAAATTATACACGATTTAGAAAATAATTTCAAACAAAACAATATATTAAAACTCAAACAAATCTTTCCCGAAGTCTTTTGCGAAGACCAAATCGACTTTGAGAAACTCAAACTCGTCCTTGGCGCAGAAAACCTTGCCGGTGTGGGCGAACGTTATCAACTCGATGCTGTAGAAACTAGTAGCGTTGTTTACAGTATTTCCAGGAGAATACTGAAACATGAACATGCACAAAAACACCCGTCTCACCCCGTCTTTGGATTTGGATATCCTCAACGGCATCATGCGCCAAGCCGTGTTGCAGCAGCTGCAAACCTACTTGGGCGCGGACACCATCATCGAAACGCACATCACCCGCGACATGCTCGAACGCGCAGAAAAAATCCGCCTCTCCAACGCCTTGAGAGGCGTGTTTGAGGCGGATTTGGTGTACTAGGAACAATCAATGATTTCTCGGAAATGGATAAAGCCTGAAGGCGATTATTCGTTAGACGATTTATCTGTCTGAGACTTGTGCGTTTGCAATATGCGCACTACCTTACCCTCATAACGCTGGTTTAACCACGCCTGTATCCGCTCGTGATCTTTGGCAGGTAGTGGCTGCTCCAATTCGAGAGAGACAACGACGATATCGTCATATGTATCTGTCTTCGGTTCTGCGTTTTTTTGGCTTTCAGACTGTTCGGAAACAGGCGTTGTTTGCGCTTTATCCCAAGCCAAGCCGCGTCCGACAACGATTTTTTCCGCTTCCGGATATTGGGCTTTTAATTCCTTGAGTACCGCTGCATCGTCGATATCGGAGGCTTTGCCTGCCAGTATGGTATCGATATAGGCCTGCTGCTCTTTCAGCTCATTTTGCTGCTGAACCGGGTTGTTTCGGCTTGCCAGCAATTCTTCGATTTTGGCATCGTTCCCTCCCGCATAGACCACGTTGACCTTTGGCGCTTTCACACCTGACGCTTCAAGGCTTTTCACCAGCAAGGCGGAAATTTTCTCGGCATTGCCCGTTCCATTGACAATCAGACTGACTTTATTTTCTCTATGGTTCAACATCTTACGCAGCACGAAAAAACCTTCCTGTTGCTTCGCAGTGGCAATGGCAGCATTGGCTCTGGTGTTGAAGATTTCCTGACGCACCAGTCCTGATGCCATATAGCCGCTCGGAATCATCACAGCCAACACGACGGCAGTAATAATGATGCTGTGCAACCGGCGTTTGGATTCCGTTACCAACCCCCTGCGCGGCAGCTTGAGCAGCTTGGAAAACAACAAGGTCGCAAAAGCGATGAACACGCAGTTGATGGCAAAAAGATATGAAGCACCGAGAAAGTAGTGCCAGTTGCCATGTGCCAGTCCGTAGCCCGCAGTACACAGGGGCGGCATCAATGCGGTAGCAATCGCCACACCCGGTATGGCATTGCCTCCCTCTTTTCGGGTCAGCGCCACAATACCCGCACTACCGCCGAAGAAGGCAATCAACACATCCCAAAGGGTCGGCTGAGTACGCGCCAAAATCTCGCTTTGCGCCTCTTTAAGCGGGGTTAACAGGAAATACAACGTAGCGGTAATCAAGCTGATGACGACGAATATAATAATATTGCGCACGGCTTGACGGATCAGCGCAGTATCCCCTACCGCCAAACCGTAACCCATACCGACTATCGGCCCCATCAACGGCGAAATCAACATCGCTCCGATCACTACTGCCGTGCTGTTTACATTCAGACCGATACTCGACACGGCAATGGCAAACATCAATACCCACATACTGGTTCCGGTCACCCGAGTATTGGCGCGGATGGTGGCATCGATCTTATCGGGATGAGCTTGGTCATGCGCAAGATTGAACACATCTTGCAACTTGGTCATGGCACCATTGTCTTCTTGTTTCTGCTTTTCTTGTATTTCCTGATTTTTACTTTCTTCCTGATCTTGCATATGCGTATCCTAAAGTTTTAATAGTTTATTTTAAACATCTAATTCATAAAGAATTTTTGAGTAATGAAATAATGCCTTGCCATTACGGCTAAATCTGACAGGCACACTTCCCGCAATATACTATATTAGCATACGTCCTCAAACTTCTCCTCCGTTAGATGAAGGAAGGGCAAAGTTGCCGTTACAGCAAGCCGTAACGTGGGCTTTACCCACGAGATGAATGCCAAAATGAAAGTCTATGTGACTGTTGTCGGATTTAGTTGTTGGATGGTGGATTTCGTGGGCAAAGCCCACGCTACTTGGGTTATCCCAAATCTGCCTTGATTGAATAAAAGGTCGTCTGAAAACGGGGAAATCAGTTTTCAGACGACCTTTCCGCTTATTAACTTATTGATACCAAGGAAAAACAAATTCCTGCTTGTAGGTTAAAATCAGCCTATGCTAATATGCGCAACAACAGGTTTTTCCAGAATAATCTGTGCTAAAATGTAGGATTAGATGGAAAACTCTATCCGAATTCGGTACAATACCGACGAATTATTTCCCTTAAACAACCTGCCGCAAGGCGAAAAGGAACGACTGACATGTCAAACATCGAACAACAAGTTAAAAAAATTGTTGCTGAACAACTGGGCGTAAACGAAGCCGAAGTGAAAAACGAATCTTCTTTCCAAGACGATTTGGGTGCTGACTCTCTGGACACCGTAGAACTGGTGATGGCTTTGGAAGAAGCTTTCGGCTGCGAAATCCCTGACGAAGACGCTGAAAAAATCACTACCGTACAATTGGCTATCGACTACATCAACGCCCACCAAGGCTAATCGGTCACCCCAAACATCCAGCCTCTGCTGCGCCATCGCAATAGAGGCTTTTACCTTATTATTAAACCCCTGAAATTTCAGACGGCATGAGTTTTGCCCGTTTTCACGAAGAAAAAGAGCAAGGCTGCCGCGAAAATCCCGACAACCAACAGCGAGATTATCATGAGTCAGAGAAGAGTAGTCATCACAGGTCTTGGCCAAGTATCACCGGTCGGCAACGACGTCGCCACCGCATGGAGCAATCTGCTCGCAGGCAAAAGCGGCATCGGACGGATTACCCGCTTTGACGCATCCGACATCAACAGCCAAATCGCCGGCGAAGTGCGCGATTTCGACATCGGCCAATACATCAGCGCGAAAGAAGCGCGCCGTATGGACGTGTTCATCCACTACGGTATTGCCGCCGCCCTGCAAGCCATCAATGATTCAGGCTTGGACGATTTGGAAACCCTCGACAAAAACCGCGTCGGTGTCAACATCGGCTCCGGTATCGGCGGCCTACCGAGTATCGAAGCCACCGGCAAAGCCGTTATCGAAGGCGGCGCGCGCAAAATCAATCCTTTCTTTATCCCAGGCTCGCTGATTAACCTGATTTCCGGCCACGTAACCATCCTCAAAGGCTACCGCGGCCCGAGCTACGGCATGGTGTCTGCCTGTACGACCGGCGCACACTCCATCGGCGACTCTGCACGACTGATTAAATACGGCGACGCGGATGTGATGATTGCAGGCGGTGCCGAAGGCGCGATCAGCACTTTGGGCGTTGGCGGCTTTGCTGCTATGAAGGCACTTTCCACTCGCAACGATGATCCTGCTACCGCTTCCCGTCCGTGGGACAAAGGCCGTGACGGTTTCGTTATCGGCGAAGGTGCTGGCGTGCTGGTGTTGGAAGAATTGGAACACGCGAAAAAACGCGGTGCGAAAATTTACGCCGAAATCGTCGGCTTCGGTATGAGCTCCGATGCTTACCATATTACTGCGCCTAACGAAGAGGGCCCAGCATTGGCGGTTACTCGTGCGCTGAAAGATGCCGGCCTGAATCCTGAAGACGTTGATTACGTCAACGCACACGGTACCTCGACTCCTTTGGGCGATGCCAACGAAACTAAAGCCATCAAACGCGCTTTAGGCGATCATGCGCGCAAAGTCATCGTTAACTCCACCAAATCCATGACCGGACACTTGCTCGGCGCGGCCGGCGGTGTGGAAGCGTTGTACAGCGTATTGGCAGTACATGAGCAAAAATCTCCACCGACCATCAACATCTTTGAACAAGACGTTGAAGCCGGTTGCGATTTGGACTACTGCGCCAACGAAGCGCGTGACGCGAAAATCGACGTTGCTATCTCCAATTCCTTCGGCTTTGGCGGTACCAACGGCACATTGGTATTCAAACGCTTCAAAGACTGATAGAAGGTTTTAAGTAGATTAAAAGGCCGTCCGAAACTAAGTTTCAGACGGCCTTTTTTATTTTAAAATACAAATATTCTTGATAATCTGTATCATTTATATAAAAATATCGACTCCAATCAATATTGCCCGGATTTTATCGGGTAATCAACCCAATTACATTTTTATCAGGAGTCTGCAATGAAAACTATCCGTATTCTAGCATTGGCCGCTGCACTGGCCGCCGTGCCTGCATTTGCGTCTGATTTCGGCCATGAACAGGCATTGACCATAGACGGCAAGCCTGCCCATTTGGCAGAAACTTCAGCCCGTATTTTGGCAAATGAAACCCTGACTGCGCCGCAACTGGTCGAAGATATCACTGATGGATTCGGTTCGAAAAAAATTCCAGGTTATAAATTGATGATTATGGGCCGTACTTATTCGGTGGCGGCAGAAACCAAACCGCCGAAAGAGGGCCAAACTCAGTGGCGGGACAATACGTTCATTCATCGCGGCGTAAAACTGTTTGTTGGTATTCCGGTTAAAAACGGCAAGATGGATTTGGCAGCTGCCCGATTGATTAATATCGGCGTGGTTGACGATAACGGTGGTGCTGCGCCTCATGATGAGGGTGAAAAAATCCGTCCGGTCGGCAAACAGCTGATGTCTCCCGATACCAAAGTGGAAAATGTGAAACTCAATATTGCTAAACTGACGTTGCCAAATATGAAATTGGGCGAAACCAGTGGCGGCGGTGTGAAATTGGAAGCATCGGCAACATTGGACGGTAAGCCGATACAGACTAAAATCGACAGCACGTTCTCCCGCTTCTATTCCGCCAAACCAGCCGCTACACGGCCGTTTATGGCAGATGCACGGTTTGTGAAATAATCGCAAAGGCCGTCTGAAATCCAGTTTCAGACGGCCTTTTATATAACGAAACTGCATAAGTTTAGTTCTGTATAAATTAAAGGTAAGGAGTTAAAAAAGCGTAGAATGGCGATTTTAAAAATTCATCATTGGAGGTCGATCATGACGGTAACGATTTTAGACGGCGGAATGGGGCGTGAACTGCATCGGCGCGGCGCACCGTTTCGCCAGCCGGAATGGTCTGCTTTGGCTTTGATGGAAGCGCCGGATATTGTACGCGAAACGCATTTGGACTTTCTTCGCGCAGGCGCACAGGTGATTACGACCAACAGCTATGCGCTTGTTCCGTTTCATATCGGGCAGGAGCGCTTTGATGCTCAAGCTGCCGAATGGGCAAGGCTTTCCGGCCGTTTAGCGCGTGAAGCGGTGGAACAAAGCGGGACTACTGCAAAAGTAGCCGCAAGCCTGCCGCCGTTGTTCGGTTCTTACCGCCCTGACTTATTTGACAAACAAGTCGCACCTGCTTTGGCTCGCCCTTTAATATCGGGTTTGATGCCGTTTGCTGATATTTGGTTGGCGGAAACCGTATCCAGCTTGGAAGAAGCTCGTTTCTGGCGCAGCAGTCTGCCTGATGACGGTAAGCCGTTTTGGGTATCGTTTACTTTGGAAGATACGATGCCGCATGATGTACCGGTGTTGCGTTCGGGAGAAAACGTGCACGAGGCGGCGGATTTCGCGGTAGAAATAGGTGCGGCGGCAATGTTGTTCAATTGCAGTCAGCCTGAAGTAATGGCAGAAGCTTTGAAAGTGGCACATGAAGCACAAGGCCGTCTGAAACTGGGTGTTTACGCCAATGCATTTGAACCGGTACAAGGACAGATGAACGAGGCCAACGATGGTTTGGATCCGATTCGAGCTGATGCCACGCCGGAAAATTATTTGGCGTGGGCGAGACAATGGGCGGATTTGGGTGCTGAAATCATCGGTGGGTGCTGCGGTATCGCACCTGAACATATCCGTGCGTTGGCGCAAGGATTTAAGGCCGTCTGAAAGCGGCTGCATAATATTTTGATACGGTTAGAACAGGCTAAAAAAGCCGGTAATGCCGTCGCTTCACAAACACATAATGATAAAAATCAGGAATAAACATGTCGCAAAAATCTCAAATCGGCTTGGTTGCACTGACGGCCTTGGTTATCAGTTCCATGATTGGTTCGGGTATTTTCAGCCTGCCGCAGAATATGGCTGCCGTTGCAGGTTCGCAGGCTTTGCTGTTGGGTTGGCTGATTACCGGTGTGGGCATTATCTTTCTCGGCCTGTCATTTTCGGCCTTGTCCAAACTTAAGCCCGAATTGGACGGTGGTATTTATACGTACGCCCGCGACGGCTTCGGCGATTTGATGGGTTTTTTCTCGGCGTGGGGCTATTGGCTTTGCACCACGGTCGGTATTGTCGGCTATTTGGTGGTTGCGTTTGAAGCAGTAGGCGGATTTGTCGATACGCCGGACAACGTGATTTTCGGTAAAGGCAACACATTTGCTGCTTTTGTTGGAGAATCAGTAATTGTGTGGCTGATTTACTGGTTGGTGGTGCGCGGTATTAAAGAAGCGGCAGGAGTGAACCTGATTGCGACGGCAGTCAAAGTATTTCCGCTGATTTTATTTATCGGTATGGCAGCCTATTTCTTTCAAACCGAAGTGTTTATGTCCGATTGGACAGGGGCGAGCCTTGCTACGCCTGAAAATCCTGATGTCAGCCTGATGACGCAGGTGAAAAACACAATGCTGATTACGCTGTGGGTGTTTACCGGTATTGAGGGTGCGGCGGTTTTGTCCAAGCATGCGCGAAGTCGTGCTGATGTCGGTCGAGCAACCATTATCGGAGTCAGCTTGACGCTGGCAATGTATGTGGCAATTACCGTCTTGGCTCAAGGCATTTTGCCTCGTGTGGATATTGCAGCAATGGCTAATCCGTCTATGGCGGGCGTGTTGGCGCACATGATCGGCTCTTGGGGTAAAGTGTTGATTTCTTCCTGCCTGATTGTGTCTGTGCTGTCGTCTTATTTAAGCTGGACGCTGTATGCGACCGAGATTCCGCACATGGGTGCGAGAAACGGCGCATTTCCAAAATCGTTTATCCCGTTGAATAAAAACGAAGTGCCGCAGGGTTCGTTGATGTTTACCACCTTGACTGTGCAGTTTTGCCTATTGCTGGTGTGGTTAAAAGGCGAAGATTATTCTGCCTTGCTGATGGTATCGACTTCCATGATTTTGATACCGTATCTGTTAATTGGTGCATATTTGCTCAAATTATCGCTGACACAAAAGGCTGCGGCAAAATACCGCCTTATCGGCGCGGCAGCAACGCTTTATGCGGCTTGGATTGTCTATGCGGCAGGCACGGAATATTTGCTGCTTTCAGTCTTGCTCTATTTGCCCGGCGTATTGCTGTTTCTCTATTCGCAAAAGAAACACTACGGAAGTTGTCAGTTCAATCGCATGGAAAAAGCCGTATTGGTATTGCTGTTGATTTTGGCTGTGCCGGCCGTACAGCAGTTTGTCGCTAGCTTACAAGCGTAAGCAGAAAGGTTTGAAAAAGGCCGTCTGAAATTCAGTTTCAGACGGCCTTTTATTGATAAAACCGATTCAATACCGCATCATTTTGCTGTCCACCTGCATTGCCCAAGCATCAATACCGCCTTGCAGGTTGTAAAGGTTTTCAAATCCAGCGTCTTCCAAATACATTACCGTGTGCAGGCTGCGGATGCCGTGGTGGCAGTAAACGACGATGGGCAAATCGTCGTCGGGCAGCTCGTTTTGACGAAGGGGGATGAGGTTCATCGGGATATGAATGGCGGCGGGCAGGGTGCAGATGGCGCGTTCTTCATCGGTGCGGACGTCGAGCAGATGAAATGCGCGGCCTTCGTCCTGCCATTGTTTCAATTCGGTGGGCGAGAGTTGGATGATGTCGGTCATAGGGTCGGGTATGAAAGTATGAGGCCGTCTGAACTTTCAGACGGCCTGTTGTTTAAAAATCGAAATCGCCGAACGGATTGGCCGATTTGTCTTCCAAGTGTGCCACGACAGTGTCGAACAATACTTTTTCGGAAAACTCATTGCCGTTACGCGTCAGCAAAAGCGCGCGTTGTACCGGTTTGCGACCGACAATGACCACCATGCGGCCGCCATCTTTCAATTGCTCTTTTAAGATTTTAGGTACGCTGTCTACTGCGCCGCCCACATAAATCGCATCAAAAGGAGCGCCTTGCGATGCTTCGGTCAGGCCGTTGTTTTGCACATAATCGACGTTGGTAAAGCCCAATTCGTCCAAAACTTTTTTGGCGCGTTGCTGCTGCTCGGCGTCGATGTCGTCAGTCACGACTTTGCCGGCCAGTTTGGACAGCAGGGCGGTTGCATAGCCTGAGCCTGTACCGATTTCTAAGACAGTTTCGTCTTTTTTCAGTTTCAAGCCTTGAGCCAGGCGGGCAACGACTTTGGGTTCCAACATCTTATGGCCGTTGGTCAGCGGCAGCTCCATATCTGCATAGGCCAAACCTTGAAAAGCCTCGCCGACAAAATGTTCGCGCTCGATCTCCTCCAAAGCATCCAAAATGTCGAAGTCCAAGACATCCCACGGACGAATCTGCTGTTCAACCATATTGAAACGCGCTTTTTCAAAGTCCATATTTGTGCTCCGTTCAATTCTTAATTTTATCGAAACATACATTATAAATCCTTGTCGGAGAGTGTGCCATCTTTCAGACGGCCCCTGAGGCTTGTTAATAATTGCCAAGCGCACATATATCCACTAAACTTTCACATTACACCACGCTACAACAAGCAACAACCAACACACGGAGCAATAAAGATGTATCACCAAATCGGAATGTGGGACCAAAAATGGGTTATCGGCAACTGGAAAATGAATGGCCGACTCCAAAACAACAATGCGCTTATGCACCGCTTCCGTGTCATGCCAACCGCAGAACGCGTGTTAATCGGCCTGGCCGCTCCGACCGTTTATCTGTTGCAACTGCACAACGCCATGCAGATTGTTTTGAACAACCGCATCTTGACCTGTGCGCAAGACGTGAGCCGTTTCCCGAATAACGGCGCGTACACCGGCGAAGTGTCCGCCGAAATGCTTGCCGACATCGGTACAGACATCGTCCTAATCGGCCACTCCGAGCGCAGCCTTTATTTCGGCGAGAAAAACGAAATCCAACGCCGCAAAATGGAAAACGTCCTCAACGTCGGCCTGATTCCATTGTTGTGCGTCGGTGAAAGCTTGGAGGAGCGCGAAGCCGGTAAAGAACACGAAGTCATTGCCCATCAGCTTTCCATCCTGCAAGGTCTGAACACCCAAAACATCGCCGTTGCCTACGAGCCGGTTTGGGCGATCGGTACAGGCAAAGTCGCCACCGTCGAACAAATCGCCGACATGCACGCATTTATCTACAAAGAAATCTTGTCTTTGTGCGGAAGCGATGTTAAAATCCGCGTTCTTTACGGCGGAAGTGTGAAAGCGGATAACGCGGCCGACATCTTCGCAGTACCTCATGTAGACGGCGCATTGGTTGGTGGCGCGTCATTATCATATGACTCCTTTACCGCCATCATCAACGCAGCACAAGCCTCGTAGAAAACATATGGAAGCCTTTAAAACCCTTATCTGGATTATTAATATTATTTCCGCTCTATTTGTAATCGTGTTAGTATTGCTGCAACACGGTAAAGGTGCGGATGCCGGCGCAACATTCGGTTCCGGCAGCGGTAGCGCGCAAGGCGTATTCGGTTCTGCCGGTAATGCCAACTTCCTCAGCCGCTCGACTGCCGTTGCTGCAACATTTTTCTTTGCGACCTGCATGGCAATGGTGTATATTCACACCCACTCCAATAAGCACGGTTTAGACTTCAGCGATGTGAAGCAGACCCAACAGGCTCCTAAGCCTGCAACGCCTGCACAAAACAATACAACTCCTGTTGCACCGAATCCTCAGCAGCAGTAAGACAATTTGATTTATGCCGACATGGTGGAATTGGTAGACACGCTATCTTGAGGGGGTAGTGGCCGTAGGCTGTGCGAGTTCAAATCTCGCTGTCGGCACCACATTAGAAAATCTAACCGCTTTTTAGCGGTTATTTTTTCGTCTTGAGAATCTGCCTTTCATTTATCTTTAGGCCGAGATAGGGAAATACAATGAAGCGTTTGGTTGTCGGCATCAGCGGTGCCAGCGGTTTTCAGTATGGCGTGAAGGCTTTGCAGCTTTTGCGTGCGCATCAGGTAGAAACGCATTTGGTGGTTTCGCAAGGAGCGGAGATGACCCGTGCTTTGGAAACGGATTACACCAAAGAAGACGTTTATGCTTTGGCAGATGTCGTGCATTCCGTCCGTAATGTCGGGGCAAGTATTGCCAGCGGTTCGTTTTTGACGGACGGAATGTTGATTGCGCCGTGTTCAATGAAAACTTTGGCTTCGGTTGCTCACGGGTTTGCCGATAATTTGCTCAGTCGTGCGGCGGATGTAACATTGAAAGAGCGGCGCAGGCTGGTGTTGATGGTGCGTGAAGCGCCGTTAAACTTGGCACACATTGACAATATGCGCCGTGTAACAGAGATGGGCGGTATTGTGTTCCCTCCCGTTCCGGCTCTGTATCAGAAGCCCGAATCCATCGAAGATATGATTACGCACAGCGTCTCTCATGCTTTGGACTTGTTCGGTATTTTTCAAACCGATGCGCCGCGCTGGCAGGGCTGATGTTTCAGACGGCCTGAAAATAAATTTAATACACTGAGAAAGAGGATAAAAATCATGCAAGCGATTCCTACCAATATCGTTAAATTTTTGAGCAATCATCATGTCGTCAGTATTGCCGCTGCGGCAGACGGCGAAGTTTGGGCGGCTTGTTGTTTTTATGTATTTGATGAAGCCAATGCCCGCCTAATTGTGCTGACTTCTTTGAAAACAAAGCATGGCGGACTGATGAGCCGTTCTGCCAAAGTAGCCGGTACCATTGCCGGACAGCCTGACAGTATCACGAAAATCAGCGGTGTTCAGTTTGCGGCGACTGCCGCTTTGATTGAAGATGAAGCGGATTTGAAAGCGGCGCAGTCTTTATTTTACAAAGCGCATCCTGCTGCTCGAGTGATGAAAAGTGATGTCTGGGCGTTGAATTTGGATAATGTAAAATTCACTGACAATAAATTGGTATTCGCACAAAAAACGTATTGGAATCGTGGGGATTAAGAAAAGGCCGTCTGAAAGATGAAATTTCAGACGGCCTTTTGTGCTTTAAGAATTAATCGTGTCCGATGTCTACGGTTTTTTCTTTGTAACGTGTGTCGGGAATCAAAACAATTTTCTCGTCCACTTTGCCGATGGCTTTCACGTCTTTGCCCGGATAGTCCAGTTGATGCAGGAAGTAGCGGATACAGTTCAAACGTGCACGTTTTTTGTCGTCGGAACGGATGATGACCCAAGGCGCGTCGCCGGTGTGGGTGTGGAAGAACATGGCGTTTTTGGCTTCGGTGTAGTCGTCCCAGCGGTCGAGCGACTGGATATCCACAGGGGACAGTTTCCAGTGTTTCAGTGGGTCGTCACGGCGGGAGATGAAGCGACGGAGTTGTTCTTCACGGGATACGGAGAACCAGAATTTGAACAGATGGATGCCGCTGGCAACAAGCATACGTTCTAATTCAGGGGTTTGGCGCATGAAGAGCAGGTATTCGTTAGGTTCGCAGAAGCCCATTACGCGTTCTACGCCGGCACGGTTGTACCATGAGCGGTCGAAGAATACCATTTCGCCAGCGGTTGGCAGGTTTTGGATGTAGCGTTGGAAATACCATTGGCCGCGTTCGGTAGTGGTTGGTTTTTCCAGTGCGACAACGCGTGCGCCACGCGGATTCAGGTGTTCCATGAAGCGTTTGATGGTACCGCCTTTACCGGCTGCGTCGCGGCCTTCAAATAGGCTGACAATACGCTGACCGGAATCTTTAACCCAGCTTTGTACTTTCAACAATTCGATTTGCAGCTTCTGTTTTTCTTTTTCGTAAACAGAGCGACGCATACGTTGTTTGTATGGGTAGTTGGCAGGAAGCGGTGCGCTGCTGGAATCTTCGTCAGTGCCGCGTCCTTCGTGTTCCAAAACAGCCTTTTCGAATACTTGCAGCTGGTCTTGTTTCTCGCCCAGTTCAACATTCTCGAACGGTTCTAATTGGTGGTCTGCCATAAAGTCTCCTTATCGATTAAGTTTTAAATGATATGGTGTGGTATGACTTGATTTTACCTCTTTATGCTGTGTTAGCCTACATAAAATTACACATAAGCAATTTTTTCCGGTTTGTTTGATAATTTTTGTAAAAACAGCGTATAATCAGCCTATTTGTATCATACATCATGCCTTATTTCGCCCTGTTCGACGATGCGGTAAGCGGTCGTGCAAAACTCTATCAAAATCATGTGGAAAGCTGCCTTTTTCATCATAACGAACTGGCGTCGTTGGATGATGTTTTGCAGGCAGGTTGGAAAAAAGGCCTGTATGCAGTGTTGTGTGCAGACTACGAATTCGGATTGCCACTGATGGATATTTCATCCGCGCGCAGTGGCAATTTGCGTTTGCACTGGTTTGCCGATTGTTCCGAAATCGATGCCGAAAGCTGGCTGGCCAATCATTCAGACGGCCTGGCGGCAGGTATCTCCACTCCCCGATTCTCCATATCCGAAGCCGATTATCTCGAGCATATCCGCCAAATCCACGAGGCCATCCGCCGTGGCGATACTTATCAAATCAATTACACCGCACGCCTGCACCTGCAAACTTACGGCAATCCGATTCAGCTTTACCGCCGTTTGCGTCAGCCTGTACCATATGCCGTGTTGTCTTGTCTGCCCGACGGGGCAGGGCAGGACGCGTGGACTTTGTGTTTTTCTCCCGAACTTTTCCTCAAAATCGATTCAGACGGCCTGATCACAACCGAGCCGATGAAAGGTACTGCGCCGATTCTTCACGATGGGAAAGATGAACGCCGCGCCGTTGAATTGCGAAACGACCCGAAAAACCGTGCCGAAAACGTGATGATTGTCGATTTGTTGCGCAACGACCTCGGCAAAATCGCGCAAACGGGCAAAGTACGTGTGCCTGAACCGTTTAAAGTTTCCCGTTTCGGCAGTGTTTGGCAGATGACCAGTGCCATCGAGGCGCAGGCGCTGCCTGATGTTTCGGTTTCTGATATTTTCCGTGCAGCCTTCCCGTGCGGCAGTATTACCGGTGCGCCCAAACGCATGAGTATGCAGATTATTGAGTCCCTTGAATCCGAACCGCGTGGTTTGTACACAGGCAGCATCGGCTTTTTGCATCCGTGTGATACGGGTTTGGGGTTTGAAGGTGTGTTTAATGTTGTGATTCGCACCTTGTCCCTGAAGCCGGTTTCAGACGGCCTTTATCAAGGTGTTTATGGCGTGGGTTCGGGGATTGTGATTGATAGCGATCCTGAAGCCGAATATTGCGAGTGCGGTTGGAAGGCACGTTTCCTCAATGACTTGCGGCCTGATTTCGGTATTTTTGAAACCATGCGCGTGCAAGACAAACAATGCCGTTTGCTCGATTTGCATTTAGGCCGTCTGAACAGATCGGCACAAGCACTCAACCTGCCTTGGCCTCAAAATGCAATAGAACAAATTCAACACTATATAGATGCGTTGCCAAGCGGGTTGTTTAGAGTCAAAGCCGCCTTGTTTTCAGACGGCCTTGTATTGAGCCATGCGGCTGTTTCTGAATTGGATGGGCAACAATATGTCATTTTGAGTGAGCACACATTAAGTCAACGCGATTATCTGCGCCGCTTCAAAACCACGCGCCGTGAAATTTTTGACCAAGCATGGAAAACGGCAGAAGGGCAGGGCGCATTTGACAGCCTGTTTTTCAATTCAGACGGCCTTTTGTTAGAGGGCGGAAGAAGCAATGTATTCGTCAAATATCAAGGACAATGGCTCACGCCGTCTTTGGATTTGGATATTTTGAACGGGGTAATGCGCCAAGCGGTATTGAAGCAGCCGCAGCTATATTTAGGTGCGGATACGATAAGGGAAACACACATCACGCGCGCCATGTTGGAAAACGCGGAAGAAATCCGCTTAAGCAACGCTTTAAGGGGCGTGTTTGCGGTTTCGCTCCGTAAATAAATGGCGATGGTCAAATCATTGTGATTCAAATTGTCGTAAAGCGGCAATATCCGATAGAATACGTCATTTCAACAATGAGGCCGTCTGAAAGGGAAAACAATATGGCAAAAGCAAAAGGTGGATTGGGACGCGGTTTGGATTCGTTGATTTCCAATGCAGTGGACAGCAGCAGTAGCGACCGCCTGACAACGGTTGCCATCGCCGATATTCAGCCCGGCCGTTATCAGGCGCGTGTGCAAATTGATGACGAAGCTTTGCAGGAGTTGGCCGATTCCATTAAAGCGCAAGGCATTATCCAGCCGGTTATCGTACGCGAACGTGGTCTGTCTCAATATGAATTGATTGCCGGCGAACGCCGTTGGCGCGCTTCCCAGTTGGCCGGTTTGACCGAAATTCCCGTCGTCATTAAAACCATCAGCGACGAAACTGCGTTGGCCATGGGTTTGATTGAAAACCTGCAACGTGAAAATCTCAATCCGATTGAAGAAGCACAAGGTTTGAAACGCCTTGCCGACGAATTCGGCCTGACTCACGAAACCATCGCAAAAGCCGTCGGTAAAAGCCGTAGCGCCATTTCCAATAGCCTGCGCCTGTTGAGTCTGCCTGAGCCGGTTCAGGAAATGCTTTATCAACGCCGTCTGGAAATGGGTCATGCCCGCGCGTTGCTGACCTTGCATGTGGTTGACCAATTGGAGTTGGCGCAAAAAGCCGTCAAAAACGGTTGGTCGGTGCGCGAAGTAGAACGCCGCAGCCAATTGGCGCATCAAAAAGCCAAGCCCGAAGCAGCCAAAACCATCAGCCCGGATATCCGCCGCATCAATGATGCATTGACCGAGCATTTGGGCGTTAATGCCGAAGTCAAAACCAGTAATCAGAAAAAAGGCAAAATCGTGCTGCATTTTGATACGCCGGAAACATTCGAATATTTGCTGAAGCAGTTAGGCATCAATCAAGCGTTCTAACGGCTTTATAAACAGAACGGGCCGTCTGAAAAAAGCTTTTCAGACGGCCTCAATTTTTGAAAAAGCGTAGAGCGTATAAATGTTTACAATACAAATCAAAATCTTCTGTAAAATCTATGTAACAACATGTAATTTGTGTTAAACTCCATTCCAGCAAAGATTTGTTTTATATGTGTTAATCATTTATTTATGAAAGGTTCACAAAGATTAACATATTGCTTGACGTTAACAAACTTCTTGATTATATTAGCCTGCCTTGCTTTTTGGGGTGCAAAGTACAATGAATCAGATAGTCCCATTGCAAGTAATTGTATTATTAATAATTTCAGTTGTTTGTGCGTTATTTTCCGGATTGCCCGGCTTCCTCTCTGCTTTGGCGGGAGGATTTTCGTACATTTTGCCTACCCTAGTTGCAGTTTTACTTTTAAAGTTTTCCCGACGAAATCCCGATCTGCAAAGTTCGATGTTTATCGGCGGAGAGGTTTTAAAAGTAGTGCTGTCGCTGGTATCTATGTTGGTCGTTTTTGCGATATGGCATCGATCACTGGTATTTTACCCATTTTTATTGGCGTTTCTTGGCGTCAGTCATTTGGTTTTTTTAGTATTGTTGAGAGTGAAACACTATGGCAGGTGAAACTATGACCGCTGCCGACTACATCAAGCACCACTTGCAAAGCTTGACCAGTATGTCGGATGTTACTCAGGGTCAAGGACTGAAAAACATTGCTGATTTTTCGTTCATTAACCTTGATGCAATCTTTTTTGCCGTTCTGTTGGGCGTAATCGGCAGCTTCCTTTTGTGGCGCGGTGCCAACAAAGCGACGGCCGGTGTTCCCGGTCGTTTCCAAGCGGCTGTTGAAATTCTGTTCGAATTCGTGGATGACATGTGTAAAAGCATTATCCATAACGAACAATCTCGTAAAGCCGTTGCCCCGTTGGGTCTGACCTTGTTTGTCTGGATTCTCTTGATGAATGCCATGGATATGCTGCCGGTTGATTTGCTGCCGATGGCATGGCAAGGCATTACCGGTAATCATCATGCCCTGTTGCGTGTCGTGCCGACAGCTGACTTGAATACGACTTTGGCTCTGGCGATTGGCGTATTGCTGATCTGTATTTACTACAATGTCAAAATCAAAGGCCTTGGTGGTTGGATTCACGAGTTGTTCTGCGCACCTTTCGGTCCGTGGCTTGCTCCGGCCAACTTCCTGCTGAACTTGGTAGAGTTTTTGTCCAAAACCGTATCCCACGGTATGCGGTTGTTTGGTAATATGTATGCCGGCGAGCTGGTGTTCCTGTTGATCGCTCTATTGGGCGGTGCATGGGCGTCAACCGGCAGTGTCGAAACTTTGGATCCGATTTTATTTGTGTTCCACCTGATTGCCGGTTTGGCTTGGGCGATTTTCCACATTTTGGTCATCACCTTGCAGGCATTTATTTTCATGGCGTTGGCGTTCGTATATATCGGACAGGCGCATGATGCACACTAATCAAGTAGTTTTTTTGTAGTTTGTTTTTTGTAGTTTAACCTTTACTATTTTAAGGAGTTTAAAAATGGGTTTGATTGCTATCGCATGTGGTTTGATCGTTGCCTTGGGCGCATTGGGTGCCTCTATCGGTATTGCAATGGTTGGTTCTAAATACTTGGAATCTTCTGCTCGCCAACCTGAGCTGATCGGTCCTCTGCAAACCAAACTGTTCTTGATCGCTGGTCTGATCGATGCGGCTTTCTTGATCGGTGTGGCTATTGCCCTGTTGTTCGCCTTCGTTAACCCGTTTAGTGGTGCGTAATCAAGACGGAGCGATCCGTTCAGATACAGGCTTACCGTCTGTTTGATTAACCCAGATACGAAGGTTAAGTAACGTGAATATTAATGCAACCTTATTTGCGCAAATCCTAGTTTTCTTTGGCTTGGTTTGGTTTACGATGAAATTCGTATGGCCTCCGATTGCCAAAGCATTGGATGAGCGTGCCGCAAAAATCGCCGAGGGCTTGGCTGCCGCCGAGCGCGGTAAGAGCGATTTTGAGCAGGCAGAGAAAAAAGTTGCAGAACTTATGGCCGAAGGGCGTAATCAGGTAACCGAAATGGTTGCCAACGCCGAAAAACGTGCTGCAAAAATTGTAGAAGAAGCCAAAGAGCAAGCTTCTCATGAAGCAGCACGCATTGCAGCCCAAGCAAAAGCTGATGTAGAGCAAGAAGTTAACCGTGCACGCGAAGTGTTGCGCGAACAGGTCGCTTCATTGGCTGTTAAAGGTGCGGAATCTATCCTGCGTAAAGAAGTCGATGCTTCCAAACATGCAGATCTGCTCAGTGCCTTAAAACAGGAGCTGTAATCTTATGGCAGAGTTCGCAACGATTGCCAGACCTTATGCGAAAGCATTGTTTAGTCTGGCTCAGGAAAAAAACCAAATCGAGTCTTGGTTGGGCGAACTGAAAGAACTCGCAGCGGTTGTTCAGGATGAGAAAGTCATTGCTTTCATCGAGCAGCCGGAAACGGGAGCTTCCGAAAAGGCAGAAACGCTCAAAGGTCTTGTCGGTATCAAAAATGTCGAATTGGCAAATTTTATTACCGTTTTGGCCGAGCAAAAGCGTTTGCTGGTATTGCCGGAAATTTATGCCCAATATCAAGATTTGACCTTGATACACAACAATACGAAATCGGCAGTAATTTACAGCGCGTATGAGCTCAGTTCTCAGCAGCTGGCCGATGTTACCGATATCCTGACAAAACGCTTCAACAGCAAATTGGATGTGGTAGCTAAAGTTGCCCCTGAATTAATCGGCGGCATCAAAGTAGAAGTGGGTGATCAGGTCTTGGATTTGTCCGTACAAGGCAAACTGAATGCTTTGTATGCGACTATGACGAATTAGGAGAGTTTTCATGCAGCTTAATCCTGCTGAAATTAGCGATTTGATTAAAGCCAAAATCGAAAATCTGTCCGTCAATGCAGAAGTGCGTACCCGTGGTACCGTTGTTTCTGTTACAGACGGCATTGTGCGCATTCATGGCTTGTCAGACGCGATGCAAGGTGAGATGCTCGAATTCCCCGGTAACACTTTCGGTCTGGCCATGAACTTGGAGCGTGACTCCGTCGGTGCCGTAGTGTTGGGTGAGTACGAACACATTAAAGAAGGCGATACAGTTACCTGTACCGGCCGTATTTTGGAAGTGCCGATCGGTCGCGAACTGGTTGGCCGCGTGGTTGATGCATTGGGTCGTCCTATCGATGGTAAAGGCCCAATCAATACAACATTGACTGCTCCAATCGAGAAAATTGCACCAGGTGTGATTGCGCGTAAATCGGTTGACCAACCAATGCAAACCGGCCTGAAAGCCATTGACTCTATGGTTCCGGTTGGTCGTGGCCAACGTGAGTTGATCATTGGTGACCGTCAAACCGGTAAAACTGCCGTAGCACTGGATGCCATCGTTAACCAAAAAGGTACAGGCGTTATCTGTATCTATGTGGCTATCGGTCAAAAAGCATCTTCTATTGCCAACGTAGTACGCAAATTGGAAGAGCATGGCGCGATGGAGCATACCATCGTGGTTGCTGCAACTGCTTCTGAAGCCGCTGCACTGCAATATATCGCTCCTTACTCAGGTTGTACCATGGGTGAATTCTTCCGTGACCGTGGTGAAGATGCGTTGATCGTATACGATGACTTGTCTAAACAAGCCGTTGCATACCGCCAAATTTCTCTGCTGTTGCGCCGTCCTCCTGGCCGTGAAGCATATCCTGGCGACGTATTCTATCTGCACTCCCGTCTGTTGGAACGTGCGGCCCGCGTCAGCGAAAACGAAGTTGAAAAACTGACTAATGGCGAAGTAAAAGGCAAAACCGGTTCTCTGACTGCGTTGCCGATTATTGAAACCCAAGCCGGTGACGTATCAGCATTCGTACCAACCAACGTAATCTCGATTACAGACGGCCAAATCTTCTTGGAAACCGACTTGTTCAACGCCGGTATCCGTCCTGCAATCAATGCCGGTATTTCCGTATCGCGCGTAGGTGGTGCAGCACAAACCAAAGTCATCAAAAAACTGGGTGGCGGTATCCGTTTGGCGTTGGCACAGTACCGTGAATTGGCGGCGTTTTCGCAATTTGCTTCCGATTTGGACGAAGCAACACGCAAACAGCTGCAACACGGTGAAGTAGTTACTGAATTGATGAAACAAAAACAATTCAGCACATTGAACACTGCCGAAATGGCATTGACTTTGTGGGCGATCAACAACGGTTCTTACGCAGATGTTCCGGTATCCAAGGCCTTGGCTTTCGAAGCAGAATTCTTGAGTTTCGTACGTACGCAACATCCTGAGGTTCTGGAAGCGATTAATGCATCAGGCGCAATGTCTGACGAAAGCGAAAAAGCATTGACCGAAGCCATGAAATCTTTCAAATCTTCTTACGCTTACCAAGCATAAGTATTGAGATGAAAGGAGTCTGAAATGGCAGTCGGAAAAGAGATTCTCACCAAAATCCGTAGTGTTCAAAATACCCAAAAGATCACTAAAGCGATGCAAATGGTGTCGACCTCTAAAATGCGGAAGACTCAAGACCGGATGCGTTTAGCGCGTCCGTACGCCGAAAAAGTGCGTACAGTGATGAGCCATCTTGCACAGACTAATGCCGATCATGGTATCAAATTGTTGGAGCCGCACCGCGAAGTGCGTCGTGCCGGCTTCATTTTGATTACCTCGGATAAAGGTTTGTGCGGTGGCTTGAACGCAAACGTACTGAAAAAGTTTTTGGCGCAAGTTCAAGAGTATCAGGAACAAGGCATCGAAGTCGAAGTCGTGTGCCTGGGTAGTAAAGGTTTGGCTGCATGCCAAAGTATCGGTTTGAATGTTATTGCCAGTGCAACCAATTTGGGCGATACCCCGAAAATGGAAGCGTTGCTTGGCCCTTTGACCGAAATCTTCCAACGTTATGAGAAGCATGAATTAGACCGTATCCATATGGTTTACTCACGTTTTGTCAACACAATGCGCCAAGAGCCGCGTATGGAAGTTTTGCTGCCTATCGGTGAAAACGTTATTGACGACGGAACAGGTCATTCTTCATTTACTTGGGAATACCTCTACGAGCCGAGTCCTATCGCCGTATTGGAATATTTGGTTCGCCGCTATTTAGAGTCTGTGGTTTATCAGGCATTGAGCGACAACATGGCATCTGAACAAGCCGCGCGTATGGTAGCGATGAAAGCCGCAACCGACAACGCAGGCAATGCCATCAAAGAATTGCGTTTGGTGTACAACAAATCGCGTCAAGCCGCGATTACCACAGAATTGTCAGAAATTGTAGCAGGTGCAGCGGCAGTTTAATGCCGTCTGAAGCCTGAACAGGAAATTAGGATACGATAATGAGCCAAGGCAAAATCGTACAAGTTATTGGTGCGGTGGTTGACGTGGAATTTCCACGCGACGCTATCCCGCATGTTTACGATGCCCTGAAATTGGACGAGAACGGTCTGACTCTGGAAGTTCAACAACTTCTAGGTGACGGTGTTGTCCGTACTATTGCAATGGGTAGTTCAGACGGCCTGAAACGCGGTATGTCTGTAAGCAATACTGGTGCGCCAATCACTGTGCCGGTAGGTAAAGGTACATTGGGTCGTATTGTCGACGTATTGGGTACGCCTGTTGATGAAGCAGGTCCGATCGATACCGACAAGAGCCGTGCCATTCACCAAACTGCTCCAAAATTCGACGAGTTGTCTTCAACTACCGAATTGCTGGAAACCGGTATTAAAGTGATCGACTTGCTGTGTCCGTTTGCTAAGGGCGGTAAAGTAGGTCTGTTCGGTGGTGCCGGTGTGGGCAAGACCGTGAACATGATGGAATTGATCAACAACATCGCCAAAGCGCACAGCGGTCTGTCCGTGTTCGCAGGTGTGGGTGAACGTACCCGTGAAGGTAACGACTTCTACCACGAGATGAAAGATTCCAACGTATTGGATAAAGTAGCCATGGTGTATGGCCAAATGAACGAACCTCCAGGCAACCGTCTGCGCGTTGCTTTGACCGGTTTGACCATGGCCGAATACTTCCGTGACGAAAAAGACGAAAACGGTAAAGGTCGCGACGTATTGTTCTTCGTTGACAACATCTACCGTTACACTCTGGCCGGTACCGAAGTATCTGCACTGTTGGGCCGTATGCCTTCTGCAGTGGGTTACCAACCGACATTGGCCGAAGAAATGGGTCGTTTGCAAGAGCGTATTACCTCTACCCAAACCGGTTCCATTACTTCCATCCAAGCCGTATATGTACCTGCGGATGACTTGACTGACCCGTCTCCAGCGACAACTTTCGCCCACTTGGACGCGACCGTCGTATTGAGCCGTGATATTGCATCTTTGGGTATTTACCCGGCAGTTGACCCGCTTGACTCCACTTCACGCCAATTGGATCCGATGGTATTGGGTCAAGAGCACTACGACGTAGCGCGCGGTGTACAGTCTACTCTGCAAAAATACAAAGAATTGCGCGACATTATCGCCATTCTGGGTATGGACGAATTGTCTGACGAAGACAAACTGACTGTGATGCGTGCCCGTAAAATCCAACGCTTCCTGTCTCAACCGTTCCACGTTGCCGAAGTATTTACCGGTTCTCCGGGCAAATACGTTTCATTGCGTGACACCATCGCCGGCTTTAAAGCCATCTTGAACGGCGAATACGACCATCTGCCTGAACAAGCGTTCTACATGGTAGGCGGCATCGAAGAAGCGGCTGAGAAAGCGAAAACCTTAAACTAAGGAGGCCGGCATGAGCACCATGCAAGTTGAAGTGGTTAGTAGCGAGCAAAACATCTATTCGGGCGAGGCCAGCTTTGTAGTGGTTCCGACCGTTCAAGGTGAGCTTGGTATTTATCCACGACACGAGCCGATTATGAGTTTGGTACGCCCCGGCGCATTGCGTTTGACTGTTCCGGGTGAAGCTGAAGAAGTGTTGGTAGCCGTTTCCGGTGGCGTTTTAGAAGTACAGCCTGATAAGATTACCGTATTGGCAGACGTTGCCGTCCGCAGTACAGAAATGGATCAGGCGCGTGCTGAAGCAGCTAAAAAAGCAGCCGAGGCAGGTGTTTCTGCAGCCAAAGATGATAAATCTCTGGCCGAAGCGCACAAAGCATTGGCAGCAGCCATTGCCCAGCTGAAAACTTTGGACTACCTTCGTTCGCAAAAAAACAAGTAATGTGGGTTCATCAAGAAAAAGCACAACGAAATGTTGTGCTTTTTTATTTGCCTGAAGATAAGCAGCTTGGTATTAAAATGTCGATAGATGAGTAGATGGCAAGTTTGAAATCGAAACGGTAGAACAGGTTTTTATGATTAAATTATTGGTGGATCATTATTGAAGTAGTTAGCCTTGTGATTCACATTTAAAATAGCCCACCCAATCTTTTTATCCTCAAAAAATAGATTGGATGATTCCTAATTTATTGCAATCGCAATAGAATTGAATTTATCAGTATTGAAAATATTAGCGTTTTTCTGAGCTCTTATATCAAAAAGGCCGTCTGAAAAGTTTCAGACGGCCTTTAAACCATTATGATTGTATCTGTTTATGATTGGTCGATGGTTTTATCAAGTCCTTGGGTCAGGCCGTTGATGTCGCCACCATTTAGTCCCAACTCTTTCAAGAGACCGTCGACCAACGGAGCTTGGCTGCGGTAGCGCAGGGCGCTGTTGACCATTTGGTCTGCAAGGCTGGCTTGTGTGTTTTGGCCGTCTGAAGCACCTTCCGCTCCGTTTGCACCACTGGCAAAGCCACCCAGACCATTGACTTGCAAAATCTTGATGTCTTCGATTTTTTCCATTGGGCGGACGGATTCGCGGATGATGTCAGGCAGGTGTTTCAAGAGGGCAAGGCGGACTTGCATTTCAACCTGCTCGACGCTCAGCACGTTGGCAGCTTCGTTCACAGCGCGGGTACCTTCGGCATCAACTTTATATTGTTGCTCTTGCGCTTGCGCCAACAGAATCTTGGCATCGGCTTCACCTTTGGCTTGCAGGCGTTGTTTCTCGGCTTCAGCTTCGGCGGCGATGCGCACGGCTTCGGCGCGGTCTTGTGCAGCTTGTTTTTCGGCTTCAGCGGCGACGGTGAGCGAAATCGCGTCTTTTTGTGCGGCTTCTTCGGCGGCAATCAACTCGACCGCTTTGGCACGCTCGGCGCGTTCGGTTTCGCGTACGGTAATCACGCTCTCTTCTTCGCGAACGGCGGCGGCGCGGGCTTTGTCGGCTTCGGCTTTGGCTTCGGATTCGGCACGCGATTTTTCGGCAACGGCGATGGCGCGGTCTTGCTCGGCCAATTCGATGGCTTTGCGGCGCTCAACCTCTGCCTGTTCAACAGCTTGGGCTTTGCGGATGTCTTCGTTTTTAATGTCGCGTTCGGCGGCGATACGTTTCAAATCCACTTCGCGTTCAGCGGCAATTTTGGCTTCTTCCGCTTCACGTTTTTTCTGAGATTCTTGTTCGGCAATGCTGGCCTCTTGTTCGGCGCGGCGTACGGCAATCTCACGCTCTTGTTCGAGTTTTGCGTATTCTTCTTCGCGCGAGATTTTCAGGCGTTGCTGCTCGGCTTCGAGGTTTTTGGTTTTGATTGCCAAGTCGGTATCTTGTTCGATTTCGTTACGTTTTTTGCGGCGGCCTTCGATGGTTTCGGTCAGTTTGGTCAAACCTTCCGCATCAAAGGCGTTTTGCGGGTTAAAGAACTCAAAGCTGGTTTGGTCGAGGCCGGTCAGGGAAACGGTTTCGAGTTCGAGACCGTTTTTGAACAAGTCTTCACTCACGACTTGTTGTACTTTCTGAACGAAATCAACACGTTTTTCATGCAGCTCTTCCATCGCCATTTCGGCTGCAACGGCGCGCAGGGCGTCAACGAATTTACCTTCGACGAGGTCTTTCAACTCATCGGGAGACATGGTTTTCATACCCAGCGTTTGTGCAGCGGTCGCAATGCTCTCGGCGCTGGGTTTAACGCGGACGTAAAATTCCGCCATCACGTCAACGCGCATACGGTCGCGGGTAATCAGCGCTTGTTGGGCAGCGCGGCGCACTTCAAGGCGCAGTGTATTCATGTTGACGGGGATGATTTCGTGCAATACGGGCAGCACCATCGCGCCGCCGTTCATAATGACTTTTTCGCCACCAAAACCGGTGCGGACAAATGAGACTTCTTTGCTGGCACGGCGATACAGACGGGTCAGGATGAGGCCGAGTACAAACAGCGCGACGAGTATGACGCCAGCGATGGTGCCGATGGAGACCAAATTCATGGTTTTTCCTTTCTTCTTGTTAAGATGCCTTTGGGGGCGGTGGATTCAGAAAGCTTTGAGGGAAGGAGGCCGTCTGAAAGGGTTAAAAATATGGGTTGAAATAATAGGAGTGTTCTAATTGTTATTTCAAATTTCTAGATAGTGAGGATAGGGCGGTAAAGTATCTATTTTTCCCGTATCGATAAATCAGCGGTTTCAGACGGCCTTAATCTACCAAGCTGCCGCTCGGATTCAAAATCGCTTTAAATGTATTTCCGTCCAACGACACCAGCAATACCGCATCTCCTTGTTTTAATACATCTTCAGAGTCAGGCTCTACCATCACATAATGCTGTTGGCCGTAAGCATCTTTCACGCGCACCTGCGCCGCATTGCCTACCCGAGCTTCACCCAATACCACCGTGCCGACGCGCCCGATTAAACTTTCCTGCAAAACGGCAGTGGTTTCATCTTTCGGCATAATTTTGTACAAACCGCTAGCTGTTACCCGCACTAAGGGCAGGGAAAGAAACCAAACGATGACTGCTGCCAGCGTGCCATTCAGATAACTGCCGAATACAGTGGCAAAGGCCGTCTGAAACAGATAGCCCGTCAGTCCGTATACGGCAAGAAACACCACCATCAACATCAACACCGGGATACGTCCGACATACAGCCAGCTCAGGAAACGCACGAATATGCCTGCATCCGCCACATCTAATCCGACTTCGGCGTGCGCGGTTTCGGTCAGACTGTCGGGTAACAGGTTGTCCAACCAGTCGCTGATACCGCCTGCCAGCATGGAAATGACTTCCAACACACCGAGTAAAACCATCAGCGCAATGGTAATGCCGAAGATTTCAGTTTCGGGGGCGTTGATTAAATTCCACATATTGCATTTCCTTATTCTTTTTAATTTTCAGACGGCATATATTTTATTTTAAAGTTAAGCCGATTGGATATGGATATTTTATTAATTTGTCGTAACTGACAGGATTTTTCCCAATCCGGCATCTTTTTGTTATTGAAGCGTGTATGGTTTTCTTTTTTCAGACGGCCCTGTGAAGATAAAGGCCGTCTGAAACCGCGATTTTCTCAATATAGCTTATGATTTCGCTTTCAATGCCGCCAATCTTTCGGCAATGCGGTTGTTGCGACTTAAGTCTTCCAGTTCTTTCAGCTTGGCCAACTGCGCCGCATCAGTGCTGCTGTGTACCGAGTTTTGGCGACCCATCACACGGTCGAAAGCGTTGCCGCTTTTTTCGGCATCACGGGCAATGCGGTTGAGGTCGCTGCCGTTGCCGCCGGCTGTTTTGCCTGTACCCATGCTTTGTTGTGCAGCACGCCAGTCTTGCAACTGCTGCTGCATCTCGCGTTTTTTCGCCTGCAGGGCAGCGATAAAGCCTTCGAGCTCTTTTTCTTGTGCAGCACAATCGGCAATGGTGTTTTCCAAGATGGGCAGACGCGCTTCGATGTCCATCTGCTCGGCGATACCCGCTTCGGCAAGATCATCGCGACCGGCATCTACGGCAGCTTGCAGATTGGCATCGATGGCCTCGTGGCGGTTGCTCTCATCGGCCATTTTCTTGGCGGCAAGGTGTTTCTGAGCTAACACTTTGCCCAATTCAGCACGCACTTCATCTACTGCGCGCTCGATTTCGCGGATGCTTTCGTTCATGACCGCTTCAGGCGCAAGGTTTTCCGCCGCATCAATCAGGGCATGAAAACCGCCGCTTACCAGACGGCCTACTCGGCGGGATAGGGTTTCGCTCATTTGATTTTCCTTTCACTAAAATGTGTTTGTTTCATTTGGTATGGCGGCAGTCTTAAACTTCATTTGCCTGCTGCACAATCTTCGCCAGTTTCAAAGTATTTTCAAGCTGTTGCAATACGCTGTCGTCGTATGCCGCGCCTTTGCCGGTTACGGCGAGTTGCAAGATGCTGTCAGTCAGGCGGACGATGCGCCACATCAGCTCGCGCTCGTATTTTTTCAAATCGTCGAGGTCGGCTTCTTCGGGCAGGTCGGCGGCGAGTGTTGCGCCTAAGTCGGGCAGTTGTTCAAACAACCTCGCCACAATATGCGAATGCACTCCCGCCTGTTTTTCAGCGTGCAAGATGTCGTGTTTCGCCGCTTGGAAAAATTGCTCCTGCGCCGTCAGTGCAGAGCCGTAATCGCGTGTCTGCGTATGCGCCAAGCGCGCCAGCTTGAGCAATTCGCGGATTTTTTCAGATGGCGTATTCGCTCCTTCGATTTTAAGTTCGGCAATAAAATCAGCATCTTCCTGAGTGATGCGCACACTAATTGGGATACGGTTCGTTGCATTCATATTCGTTTGCTTTGTTTTGTATTCATTTGAATACAAATATACAAGATGGGATTCTGAGGCGCAATACCTGAAACCGTATATTTATGTAAACATCAGTCCGTCTGAAACTTGATTTCCGGTTTTCAGACGGCCTTTTCCTTTATAATCCGTACATTATTTTCATACACACAGCAGGTTCCCCATGTCCAACAAACCCACACTCCTTCTCGTTGACGGCTCTTCTTATCTTTATCGCGCCTATCATGCTATGGGGCAGAATTTGTCTGCGCCCGACGGTGCGCCGACTGGGGCGATGTATGGTGTGTTGAACATGCTGCGCCGGTTGCGTGCGGATTATGTGCATGACTATTGCGCGGTGGTGTTTGACGCTAAGGGCAAAAATTTTCGCCATGAGATGTTTCCCGACTATAAGGCGACGCGTCCTCCGATGCCGGACGATTTGCGCCCGCAAGCGGAAGCCTTGCCGGATTTGGTGCGGCTGATGGGCTGGCCTGTGCTGGTGATTCCGCAGGTAGAAGCGGACGACGTCATCGGTACTTTGGCTAAGATGGCTAGCGAAGCAGGGTGGAGCGTGGTGGTATCTACCGGCGATAAGGACATGGCGCAGTTGGTGAACGAGCGCGTAACGCTGGTGAACACGATGAGCGGCGAAACGCTGGATATTGAAGGAGTGAAGGAGAAATTCGGCGTGCGCCCCGATCAAATTCGCGATTATCTCGCGCTGATGGGCGACAAGGTGGACAACGTGCCGGGTGTGGAAAAATGCGGCCCGAAAACGGCAGTGAAGTGGCTGGAAGCCTACGGCTCGCTGGCTGGTGTAATGGAACACGCTGCGGAAATCAAGGGCAAGGTCGGCGAAAACCTGCAAGCCGCGCTGCCCCAACTGCCGCTGTCGTATGATTTGGTAACGATTAAAACCGATTTGGATTTGCACACCGAGCTTTCAGACGGCCTTGAAAGCCTGCGCCGTACTACGCCTAAATGGGCGCAGCTGGTTGTTGATTTCAAACGCTGGGGATTCCGCACTTGGCTGAAAGAGGCAGAAAGCCGTATACACGAAGCGAAAAACACAGATTTGTTCGGCAGCGAGCATATCGGTGAACAAGCCGCATTGGCGATGGAAACACAGCCTGAAAAACAACCCGAACTCGCCCCCGCCCCCGAAAAGCTGGATTATCAAGCCGTTACCACCGAAGCGCAGTTTGCCGCCTTGTTGGACAAACTAGCTCAGGCAGACGCAATTGGCATCGATACGGAAACCACGTCCCTAGACGCGATGAATGCCGCGCTGGTTGGCATCAGCATTGCGTTCCAAGCAGGGGAGGCGGTTTACATCCCCGTAGGACACAGCTTGACTGCCGCACCCGAACAACTTGATTTGCAAGACGTATTAGGCCGTCTGAAATCACATTTGGAAAACCCAGCCCTGAAAAAAATCGGGCAAAACCTCAAATACGACCAACACGTTTTCGCCAACTACGGCATCGCCCTGAACGGCATTGCCGGCGATTCCATGCTCGCTTCCTACATCATCGAAAGCCATCTCGGACACAGCTTGGACGAATTGTCCGAACACTGGCTCGGCTTGGAAACCATTACCTACGAATCGTTGTGTGGCAAAGGCGCAAAGCAAATCAGTTTTGCCGACGTCGCCATCGGACAGGCAACTGAATACGCCGCCCAAGACGCAGATTTTGCCCTGCGCCTCGAAGCGCACCTGCGCGCGCAAATGGATGCCAAACAGCTTGAAATGTATGAAAAAATGGAGCTGCCTGTCGCGCAAGTATTGTTTGAAATGGAACGCAACGGCGTACAAATCGACCGTGCCGAACTCGCTCGCCAAAGCGCGGAACTCGGCGCAGAGCTGATGAAGCTCGAACAAGAAGCCTACGCCGCCGCAGGCCAGCCGTTCAACCTCAACTCGCCCAAACAGCTGCAAGAAATCTTGTTCGACAAAATGGGCATCCCCACCAAAGGCCTGAAAAAAACCGCCAAAGGCGGCATTTCCACCAACGAAGCCGTGCTCGAACAGCTCGCACCCGACTACCCCCTGCCCAAAATCATCCTGCAAAACCGCAGCCTGGCAAAACTCAAATCCACCTACACCGACAAACTGCCCGAAATGATTTCCTCCAAAGACGGCCGCGTGCATACCACCTACGCCCAAGCCGTCGCCATTACCGGCCGCCTCGCCAGCAACAACCCCAACCTGCAAAACATCCCCATCCGCACCGCCGAAGGCCGCCGCGTGCGCCGCGCCTTCACCGCACCGCAAGGCAGCGTCATCGTTTCTGCCGACTATTCCCAAATCGAGCTGCGCATCATGGCGCACCTCTCCGGCGACAAAACCCTCATCACCGCGTTCCAAAACGGCGAAGACGTACACCGCCGCACCGCCGCCGAAGTATTCGGCATCGCCCCCGAAAACGTCTCGTCCGAACAACGCCGCTACGCCAAAACCATCAACTTCGGCCTGATCTACGGCATGGGCCAATACGGCCTCGCCAAATCGCTGGGCATAGACAACATCTCCGCCAAAAACTTTATCGACCGCTACTTTGCCCGCTACCCCGGCGTCGCCGAATACATGCAGCGCACCAAAGAACAAGCCGCCGCCCAAGGTTTCGTCGAAACCCTGTTCGGCCGCCGCCTCTACCTGCCCGACATCCACAACAAAAACGCCAATGCCCGCGCCGGAGCCGAACGCGCCGCCATCAACGCCCCTATGCAGGGTACAGCGTCCGACCTCATCAAACGCGCCATGATAGACGTATCCCGCTGGCTGGTTTCAGATGGCCTGCAAAGCAAACTGATCATGCAGGTGCATGACGAATTGGTGTTGGAAGTACCCGAAGCAGAGCTGGATTTGGTCAAAGAAAAACTGCCGCAGATTATGGCAAAAGTGGATGAGGGGATGTTGAACGTGCCGCTGGTGGCAGAAGTGGGCGTGGGGATGAATTGGGAAGAGGCGCATTGATAAACTATAAATTTATTATTTTGAATAAGAAAGAATTTTTCTATGAATGTCTTATTGTATGTAATTATCTATCCTATTTTAGCAATTGCATTATTTTTTATATCAAATTGGTTGGGTAAACATTCTTATTCTCTTGGCTATCACAAAATTGATTTTATTGTAGATAGAGAGGACTCTGCTGCTTTTAATTTTTCTCTAAAGGTACTTACTCCTGCAATTTTTATTATTTTAATATCTGCAATTCTTTATAGTTTTCAGCTCGATAGATTTACAGAAAATATTTATATAGTTACTATTTACTCTGTTTTATTAAGATCATTTATTAATTTGTTCATGGGTAGACTGCATATCCTAGATTGGAAGCTGCAGATATTTTATGCAATTACTATTAGTATTGTTAGTTATTTTGTATACATTAAGTTAATCTTACCTAAAAAACCATTGATTCCAGATTTTAATACTATTTCTAATGAGTTATGGATAATAATTGGTTTATTTATATTTAATATCATAAATAAAATTGAATTGCCCGAAGCTAAGAAAAAAGAAAGAATCTCAAAATATATAGCTATTAAATATAAGAATTTTATCTCTTTGTATGGTAAATGCATTAAATCTAATCTTGAGGATGGCTTAGAAAATATTTATAAAAAGGTAGAGATTGCAAAAGAATGGGATACAAACAATAATGATTTTAGAATTAATAATCTTAAGTTTCTTCAATTGGTTGTTTATTCTATAATGATATTTGAAGATTTTAATAGACCAAAGAATGCTAGATTGATTGAAAATTTTGTAGCTAAGCATAGCCCTAGGGAAATAACGCTAGGTATCATGCAGGTGAAAACAGATAAATTAATCACTGATGAACAAAGTATATCGTTAGGTATTGATAAAATAATAAATTCATTTTATGGATATTTAGTTGAATATGCTCAATCAGATTATAACTATTCTAGAGACTGTATAGATTTAATATTAGAAGACTATAATTTGGGTGAGGAATATTCTGGCTCTGTAAAAAATATATGTGATATTTTATCAATAAAAAATTACCAGAAAGACTTTATTGATATATGGTTTGATAATCTTCAAATTATGAAAAAGGGTAATGTTAAGCTAGTAGTCGGAGGTCGAATACTTCAATTTCGATACAAGTTGCAATAATATCAAAAGTATTTGAATTCAAACATATCCAAGGTCGTCTGAAAACCTTTTAAGGTTTTCAGACGATGTTATATTCAGCATTACTAGATTTTAAGAATTTGATTTAATGGCAGCCACTATTTCAATGGGTGTAATTAAAAAATAGTTATGGTATCGAAAAGAAAAAAATGAATAGGATTGGGAACATTAGATGAAATTGTTACTCGCTTGTTTTTTAATAGTTGTCGTCATTGTTTTTTTCAAACTTATACGACGGAGTGTAGGTAAAAAAACTGCGCCTGATTCTATTCAAGCTATTACTCAGTTGGCAGAAGAAGGAAATGTCCAGGCTCAATATGAATTAGCTGGGTTATGTTGTAATAAAGAGCCTAAAGATTATCGAAAGGCAGTGCATTGGTATATGAAGGCGGCAGAGCAGGGGCATCTTGATGCGCAATGTCTTTTGATAATGGAGTATTCAAGGTTTTTGACTAACAGGGACTATGAACTGTTGAAACAATGGCTGCATGCAAAGGCAGAGAATGGAGATGGGAGAACTAAATTTTCTTTGGGAAAGCTGTATTTGAAGCTGTCAGATTATGAACAGGCATTGTATTGGTATCGTCTTGCCAGTAGCCAGGGATATGGCCCTGCTGATTGCCAAATAGGAACAATGTACGAGTATGGAATAGGTGTTCCTCAAGACTATAAACAGGCAGAAGAATGGTTTATTAAAGGTGGACCATATAGTGAGCCTCGATGGCACTTGTTCATGATGTATTCTCGCATGGCGAGTGAAGGGGATATAGAGGCTCAATACAAATTAGGCTTTCAGTATCGATATGGTGGAAGTGTAGATCAATGGGATCCTTCTTTTGGTATTGATTATAAGCAGGCACTGTCTTTATTTCGTAAATTGGCGGAACAAGGGCATGCCGATGCTCAGTTTCAATTGGCTCAGATGTACAATGATGGAGTAGGCGTGACGCAAAATGATGTGTTGGCGATTTATTGGTATCGTAAAGCGGCAGAGCAGGGAGTTGCATCGGCTCAGTTTCGTTTGGGCATTAAGTATAAACTTGGCCAAGGTTTTCAACAGGATGACACGCTGGCTCAAGAATGGTTTGAGAAGGCTTATAGCAACGGGTATCCTCGTGAAGAGTCTTAAGGTTCAATAAGTAGTTGCTCAAGTAACCTGACAATAATATTAGGCCGTCTGAAAATCCCTAAACATTTTCAGACGGCCTTTTTATATGCTAGTTCTCTATATTCTATTCGCCGTATGCTTTTATTCTCGGCCTTTTATCTCTTTTTTTCATGAACAATGTTGCCGGTGTTACAATCGGCATATTCTTATTGTTATCAAACAGGTGTTTCATGCAGTTTTTCGGCCTGCTTATTCCTATTATTATCGGCTATTTTCTTGATGAGATGACCACGGGCGTGATTATTGGGTCGTTGTTTTGGCTGGTTGCTTGGTCAATCGCCAAACAACGCCAAGAAGAGCGTTTGGCTGAATCTGCTACGGCAGGCGACAGGATGCAGAAGCTGGAGCAGGAAATCGAGCTGCTGAAACAGCGTTTGTCGGTGTTGGAGTATGAGGCTGTCCGTGATGAGGCGAAGGTAGGGCAGGGGCTTGAGGCTCGGCCTGCTGCAGATGTTCAGACGGCCTCTGAGCCGCTTCATGTTCGGGTTGAGCCTGAGGCGGAAGCTGCGCCTGTTAAGCAGAAAATTGAAGAGGCATTTGCTCCTTCTTTTTCTATACCTATTAATCCTGTTTCTGCCAAGGCTGCTGCTTCGTCTGAGCCTGTTGTGGAAGAAGTTGTCGAGGCGGTTGCTCTGGTTGCTGCTGAACAAGAAGAGCTGCCTAAGGAAGAGGCTGTTGTTGCTTCGATGCCGTCTGAAAGCGAAGAAGCGCCATCGCGTCAATTCGTTATCCATAAAGATAAGGTGGAAGGCGGAGAGTATAAGTTTTCCGACAATCCGATTGTTGCTTGGTTCTTGCGCGGTAATCCGCTGTTGAAAACCGGTATTGTGGTGCTGTTCCTCGGCTTGGCGTTTTTACTGCGCTATGCTTCCGAGCGGGTTCATGTGCCGGTGGAGCTGCGTTATCTGACTGTGGCTGGCGCGGGTTTGGCGGCGGTGGTCGGCGGCTGGAAGCTGCAAAGCCGTAAGCGTGAATATGGCTTGGTGTTGCAGGGTTTCGGCGTGGCGGTAATGTATTTGACGGCGTTGGCGGCGTTGAAACTGCATCCGCTGCTGCCTGTGTCGGTCGTGTTCGGGCTGATGGTGGCGATGGTCGTGCTGATGGCGTGGCTGGCGGTAAGGCAGAATGCGCAGATTATGGCGCAGGTTGCTTTAATCGGCGGTATGGCCGCGCCTTTGCTGACTTCAGACGGCAGCGGCAATTATTTGGTGCTGTTTTCTTATCTTGCCCTGCTCAACGGCGGTGTGGCCGCGATTGCTTGGTTTAAGGCATGGCGTCCGCTGAACCTGACGGGTTTTGCCGCTACTTTTGCGATTGCCGCGTTGTGGGGCATGCGAAGTTATACGCCGCAACATTTCGCCACGACCGAGCCTTTCTTGATTTACCACTGGCTGCTCTATACCTTTATCGCTTATCTGTTCGCACGCCGTAAGCTAACGGAAAACAGCGAAGACGGCGTTACGCCGATTGTCGACAATGCGACTTTGGAAGAAATCGGCAAGAGTATTTATACACACGGCCTGCGCGTGCATGTCCTCGACCATACTTTATTGTTTGGCACGATGGCGGCAGCGTTCGGCCTGCAATACCGCATGGTGGAGCATTGGCCGTCTGCGGATGCGCTTTCTGCATTGGGTTTTGCTGCTGTTTACGGACTGGCCGCGCTGCTGCTGAAACGTCAGCAGGGGCTGTATATTTTGCGTCAGGCGTTTTTTGCGTTGGCGGTATTGTTCCTCACGATTGCCGTTCCGCTTTATTTTGAACCGAGCAATACGGTCATTTTGTGGAGTGCCGAATCTGCACTGGTTTATTTCTTCGGTCTGCGCCAACAGCGTCCGCATATCCGTTTGGGTGCGCTGATGGTTTATCTCTTGGCGGCACTGATTCAGCTGGGCAATTATCAGGGCTTCGGCGCTGATACCGTTCTGGAAGGGCAGTGGTTTACGACGGTTGTGGTGTTGCTTGGCGGAGCGGCGATTTACTTGCTGTGGTATTTCTCGCGTCGCGAAGGTTCGGCGCAATGGGAAAAATCCGTTCAGACGGCCGTGTTGTCTGCCGCCTTGCTGTACATCTCTATTTTGCCTTTGCTTTTCTTGGCCGACCAAGGCAGCATTGTCGCTCTCTCTGCTTTGGCGGCGGCGTGGGCATTCTGCCGGCGCAAATATGAGCCGAATGTGTTCATCACATTTGTCTTGGGCAATGTATTGTTCGCCCTGTTGCTGCAATCCAGCATCATTTATGAATCCCAAGGCTTCCTGAGCCATCAGTACCTTATTGCCGCTACGCCTTTGCTTTTTGCGGCTGCTTACGCGCTGCAATATCCGCGCGTACCGGTTACAAGCGAAAAGCCGGAAGGAAACGAGGTTTACTTTGCGCAGGTTTCAGGCTGGATCATCCTGCTTACTGCGTTGGCGACAGGCAGCTACGCCCTCTATATGCAATGGACAGGCGAGGAAACCCTGTTTATCGAGTTGTGGATGTGGCCGATATTTGCCGGCTTGCTGCTGTTTGCCAAACGTTTGAAATGGGAAGAGTTGCTGCAGGCAAACTTGGCATTCCTGCCCGTGTTTGCCCTGCATTTCGTCTTCTATCATACCGAACACGCATGGGCAGCCGCCGCAGCCTTGCCGCTTGTGGCCGCCACCGTGTTGAACTTCATTATTCTGAACAACTATCCGCGCCATGATCTGATTTGGTTGCACAAACTCAATATCACGATACTCGGCGTACTTTGGACGCTTTGGACCGCGCTGTATGTCGGCAGCCTTCTCTCCGGCGTTTGGTCGCAGCTCTCATGGCTGGTTGTGCCTTTGGCGATGTGGATTGTTTTCCATACGCAGCGCCAACGCGAATTTTTCAGACGGCATCAAGCCATTTATCAGCATTTTGCTATGCCGTTGTGCGCCCTTGCTGCCGCCTGTTGGATGCTGTGGACCAACTTCTCCACGCCGTTCCAACCTTCGCCGTTGCCGTATATTCCCGTGCTTAACCCATTGGAACTTGCCAGCGCCGGCATGCTTTGGTTTGCACTGAAATCCCTGCCCGAAGCCTTACCGTCCGACCTTCGCCGTACCACGGCAACCACAGTTTCCGCCTTGGCATTTATGCTGATTAGCGCGGGCGTGATGCGCGTATGGCATTTCTACGACGGCATCACTTGGCGTCTTGACATCATGCTCCAATCCTTCGGCCTGCAAGCCAGCCTCTCCGTCGTTTGGGCAGTAACCGCCATCATCTTGATGGTACTCGGCAACCGCCGCAAACAGCGTTCCTACTGGATGACAGGCGCGACGCTGATGGGCATCGTGGTCGTCAAACTCTTCCTGATCGAGCTTTCCAACAGCGGCGGTATCGAGCGCATTGCCTCCTTCATCATCGTTGGCCTGCTGCTGCTTCTGGTCGGCTGGTTTGCACCCGTTCCGCCCAAAGCAGAGAATGATGGCGAACCTAAAGCCTAATTATTAATCTCCAAAGGAAAAGGCCGTCTGAAAAAGCAGCGTTATCTGTTTTCAGACGGCCTTTATTTTTTAGAAGGTGCAATCTGCTTTGTTCTAGAATGTCTAATCGTATTGAGTTATGATGCCTTTTAATATATAAATGGATAAGCCGTAGGCCGTCTGAAAAAACGAAAACGGGTGCAACCCGAATATTCGCATACCACGCATGATGCGTCCGATAGACTGACCATGGGTGGACACATAAAGATAAAAACCGCTACCGAAGGAAATAGAAAATGCCTAACCGCAATGAGCTTCCCTTAATTTATTCTTGTTCCGGATGCTCCGATGTGGCGCAGCTGGCCAACAACACTGCCGTGGCGCTCGACCATGCCGGAGAATTTGAAATGTCGTGCATTTCCGGTGTGGGCGGCAAAGTCGCGCCGTTGGTGCGCAAAGCGCAGTCCGGACGGCCGATGTTGGTTATTGACGGCTGTCATCTGCATTGCGCCAAATCGTGTTTGGAAAATGTGGGCGTCGAAATCCCGGAAGGGCATCATGTGAAACTATACGAACTGGGCTACAAAAAACGCTTTGGCAAAAGCTATGACGAGGCTACGGTAGAAGAAGTTTATCAATATGTTTTGACGAAGAAGGGCGATGTATTGAGCAGTTAACGACTTTTATTTGCCTGATTGTCCCCAGAATATCGGTTGAGAATCTAATCCATGGGACTGCAAGTTTTACCTAATACATGATTTGGAACGTGAGATAATAAAGATTTTAGGCCGTCTGAAAACCCATTTAGTTTTCAGACGGCCTTATATTTTGGCAGATATACAGTTTAGCCTGATTGCCGATAAATTCAGCGTTTAGCTTAACCTGCAAAAATCAGGCTGGTGTACGCAGCCGATTAACGAAGGTATGTGGGCAACGAGGATTTCTATATAGATTTTTTGCCGGATAAATCGGCAATTTTACTTAGTAGATCAATTACCTTGTCTGATCCGAAATCATTGTCCGACTGATTGTCTGCCGATGAATGATCAGGCAAATATTGACTATTGAGCAGACGATTGCGGATTTGGGTAAAGGTTTCCTGCACATATTCATCCGCTTTTTCCGGATTATTGAAGCTGGCGGCAGCATGCTGAGAGGCTTCAAGCAAACCGCTATACAGCTCGATTTGGTGTTTCATATTGGAAAAATGGCGGATTTCTGCCAACAGATTTTTCTGATGTCGCAGACAGGTGGTGCCGATCAGCATGAAGGTAATGATAGGGAATGTGTAAAACAGGATGTTCATTTTTTTCTCAACAAAAAATTCAGAGTGGCATAAAACGAATTGACTGAAGACTATGATTAGAATTATGGCAATACCAAACAGAATAATGCCCGACCATTTGAACAAACAGGCTGTATTTTCGTTATTTTTGATTTGGTTGTCGGTGTTTATTAAGGCATTGGCTAGTGAACTCTTGGCATCCTGAATCCGTTGGTTTCGCTCTTTTTTCAATACATCCAATTCTTTTTCTAGCTTTTTTAATCTTTCTGAAATCCGGTTTTTCTCTTCTTCTTTCTGTTCAAGCTGACTCCTCAATTGGTCGTTTTCTATCTGATTGTTTTGACTATCTGATTTTGATTTGGATTCAACTTGTTTTAATTTTTCCTTCAATTGCCTAATTTCTTCATCAACTGAAGATTCTTGGGCTTGCAGAGAAACAATGTCTGCCCCAGCAAAAGAAAACTCTATATTTTCTGCAAATCTGATATGAGTTAATTGATTTTCTTCTATGGTTGTGCCCAAAAAGTTTGCACCATAAAAATTAGCCCCGTGCAAGTTTGCCCCTTGCAATTGTGTGCTCCGGAAATTCGTTTCTTGACAGTTTGCATCTTGAAGATTTGCATCTTTGAGATATGAATAGGTTATGTCTGTTTTAAAAAGATTTGCTTTCGTCAAATTTGCTTGGACCAGTGAGCTTCCTTCAATATTTGCTTCACTAATATCTGCTCCGCTGAAATCTGCTTCGAATAAATTTGCCCAATAAAAACGAGTATTTTTCAAATTTGCACCGCGAAAATCAGCTTGACTCAGATTTACTTCCCTAAAGCTCAATCCACTCAAATTTGAGTAACTCAAATTTATTTTCGAAAGATTCTTCTCCCAAAAAGGAGGAACTACATATCTTGCCTCTGCATAATCTGAATCTAAACTGCTTAAATCATATCCCGTAAAAACAGCTTGTTTACCTTCTTTGCCACCACTTGAAAGCCATAACTGATGGTCTTTCAGCATGGATACTGCGGTTTCCATGTCTATTTTCTTGTATGTTCGTTCCATTGTTTTTCTCTGAATTAATCATCATCATTGGATTGACTTAAAAAAGTAATCCACTAACCTAAGCCGTAGATACAGTCGCCCCTCTCAAGCATAGAAGCTAACCTACCGCCGTCATTCCCGCGCAGGCGGGAATCCAGAAGTTTGAAATTGCAGCAGTCTTGAAATGTTCCCGAAATGCCGAAGTCTGGATTCCCGCCTGCGCGGGAATGACGGCGGAAGTTTCGGCAAAATTGCTCCTCCCGTTTTCAGACGGCCTTTTGCTTCGTCGGAGTACATTGTAGCGTGGGCTTTGCCCACGATAATGTTGGGTAAAAGAGGCCGTCTGAAATTTTGGGTTTGATTCGTGGGCAAAGCCCATGCTACGAGTTTCAGACGGCCTTTATCATTCCAAGCCTTCTAATTTCTACATCTCTTCCAATTTCGCAAACTTGGTGTCTAACTCTTTCACGCCCTGTTTGCCGAAGTTGATGGTCAGTCGGGCGGATTCGCCTTTGTCCACGGCATCGATGATGACGCCGGTGCCGAATTTGGCGTGGCGGACGTTTTGGCCGATGCGGAAGCCTGCGTAGGTTTGCGGCTGTTTGTAGTCGTCGATGATTTTGTCTTTGGACGCGGCGGTTGGGCGCGGGCTGCCGTAGCTGTCGTAGGTGGGTTTTTTGACGGACAGGTAGTGCAATACTTCGGGCGGGATTTCTTCGACGAAGCGGGAGACGATGCCGAATTGGGTTTGTCCGTGCAGCATGCGTTGCTGCGCCATGGTGATGTAGAGGCGTTTGCGAGCGCGGGTGATGGCGACGTACATGAGGCGGCGTTCTTCTTCGAGGCCGCCGCGTTCGGCAAGGCTCATTTCGCTGGGGAAGCGGCCTTCTTCCATGCCGGTGAGGAAGACGGCGTTGAATTCCAAGCCTTTGGAGGCGTGGACGGTCATCAGTTGTACGGCTTTTTCGCCTGCGCCTGCTTGGTTTTCGCCGGATTCGAGGGCGGCGTTGCTCAAGAAAGCGAGGATGGGGAAGGCGGGGTCGTCTGAAATGTTGTCGGGCAGGGTTTCGAAGTTGCTGTCTTCGGGTTTGAACTCGATGGCGGCGTTGACGAGTTCGTCGAGGTTGTCGAGGCGGTCTTGGTTGTCGCCTTTTTGGGTTCGGTAGTGTTCGGTCAGGCCGCTGTCTTTGAGGATGCCGACGATGATTTCGGACAGGGGCATTTGTCCGACTTGGTTGCGCAGGGCTTCAATCAGGCGGACGAAGGCGGCGATTTTGGTGGCTTTTGCGCCGGCGTTGCAGGCTGCCTGCCAGAGGGTGATGCCTTGTTCGTTTGAGGCCGTCTGAAGGTTTTCGATGGTGCGTGCGCCGATGCCGCGCGGTGGGAAGTTAATCACGCGCAAGAGGGCGTTGTCGTCGTCGGGGTTGACGGCGAGGCGCAGGTAGGCGAGGGCGTGTTTGATTTCTTGGCGTTCGTAAAAGCGCAGGCCGCCGTAGATTTTGTAGGGGATGCCGCTGCGGAACAGGCTTTGTTCGATAACGCGCGATTGGGCGTTGCTGCGGTAGAGGACGGCGATTTCGTCCAAATCCCAGCCTTCGCGTTCGAGGGCTTTGGTTTCGTCCACGATGAATTGGGCTTCTTCGAGGTCGGTAAAGGCGGAGTAGTAGCGGATTTTGTCGCCTGCTTCTGCGTCGGTGCGCAGGTTTTTGCCGAGGCGTTCGTCGTTGTTTTCAATGACGGCGTTGGCGGCGGCGAGGATGTTGCCGACGGAGCGGTAGTTTTGTTCGAGTTTGACGGGCGCGTCGATGTGGAATTCTTCCATCAGCGCAGTCATGTTGCCGACGTTTGCGCCGCGGAATCGGTAAATGCTTTGGTCGTCGTCGCCGACGGCAAAGACGGCGGCGTGGTTGCCGGCAATCAGTTTCAGCCAGGCGTATTGCAGCTTGTTGGTGTCTTGGAACTCGTCGACCAGAATGTGATTGAAGCGGTTTTGGTAGTGTTGGCGCAGGATTTCGTTGTTTTGCAGCATTTCGTAGCTGCGGAGCATGAGTTCGGCAAAATCGACCACGCCTTCGCGTTGGCAGATTTTGTCGTATTCGGCGTAGCACTCAATCATGCGGCGTGTGTGCGGATCGGGCGCGCTCAAGACGGAAGCGCGCAAGCCGGATTCTTTTTGCGCGTTGATAAAGCCTTGCAGCGAACGCGGCGCGATGATTTCTTCGGCGATGTTGAGGCTTTTGAGCAGGCGTTTGATCAGGGAAAGCTGGTCACCGCTGTCGAGGATTTGGAAGGAAGAGGGCAGGCCTGCGTCGCGGTGGTGTAGGCGTAAAAAGCGGTGGCAGAGGCCGTGGAACGTGCCGAGCCACATGGCGCGGACGTTGACGGGAATCATCGCGCCCAAACGTGTCTGCATTTCTTTGGCGGCTTTGTTGGTAAACGTTACCGCCATAATGCTGTGCACGCTGGCTTGTCCGCTTTGCAAAAGCCATGCGATACGCGTGGTCAGCACGCGCGTTTTGCCGCTGCCCGCGCCTGCCAAAACGAGGGCGGATTGCGGCGGCCAGGTTACAGCGGAAAGTTGTTCGGGGTTTAAGCCTTGCAGCAGATTGGGGGCGGATTCGTTGGGAAACATGAAGAGGCCGTCTGAAAATAAATGGGAATGCGATATTTTAAAGGAAATACAAAAGGCCGTCTGAAAAGATGTTTCAGACGGCCTTTGTGTTGGAAGCCGATTAGAACGGACGTACTTCCAAACCGAACATACGGCGCGCGGTGTTCAGCATTTGGCAGCTGAAGCCCCACTCGTTGTCGTACCATGCGAACACTTTAACCATTTTGCCTTCGGTTACTTTGGTCAGCGTAGAGTCGAATGTGCTGGCTTGGGTGGTGTGGTTGAAGTCCATAGAAACCAGCGGCAGGGTGTTATAACCCAAAACGCCTTTCAGACGGCCTTCTTCGGAAGCGGCTTTCATCAGCGCGTTGATTTCTTCGACAGAAGTCTCACGGCTTGCTTGGAAGCTCAGGTCAACCAGGGAAACGTTGACGGTCGGTACGCGGATGGCGAGGCCGTCGAGTTTACCTTTGAGGGCAGGCAATACCAAGCCGACGGCTTTTGCTGCGCCGGTTTTGGTCGGAATCATGTTTTCCACGCCGCTACGCGCACGGCGCAGGTCTTTGTGGCGTACGTCGGTTACGGTTTGGTCGTTGGTCAGCGCGTGGATGGTGGTCATCACGCCGTTTACGATACCGATGTTTTCGTTCAACACTTTGGCCACAGGTGCCAAGCAGTTGGTGGTACAAGACGCGTTGGAGATAACGGTCATGTCGTCGGTAATCACGTCGTCGTTTACGCCGTAAACGATGGTTGCGTCAACGTCATCGCCGCCGGGAGCGGAAATCAGCACTTTTTTCGCGCCGCTTTCCAAGTGGATTTTGGCTTTCTCTTTGCTGGTAAATGCGCCGGTACATTCCATTACCAGGTCAACGCCCAATTCGCCCCATGGCAATTCGGCTGGGTTGCGGGTGGAGAAGTAAGGGATTTTTTTACCGTTGATGATGAGGTGTTTTTCATCATGGGAAACATCGGCGTCAAAGCGGCCGTGAACAGTGTCGAATTTAGTCAGGTGAGCGTTGGTCTCGATGCTGCCGCTGGCATTGATGGCAACGATGTCGAGTTGGTCTTGCAGTTTGTAGTCAAAAATAGCGCGCACTACTTGGCGGCCGATACGGCCGTAACCGTTGATGGCAACTTTGATACCCATGGCTTTTCCTCTTCTTTTGGGTTTGGGTTGTGGATTGAATGGCGGCAATTATAGCAAAAATGTAGTGCTGTGTAATTAATGTTTTATTGAAATTTTTTGGTTTGATTATTTTTGATTGTAGATGATTAGAGTAGAAATACAGGTTTAAATTTAATGTTGTTTAATATTTTTTGAAATTTTATTTTTATTAATTTCATATTTTGGTGTTTTATGTCTGTTTTAAATCATGGTAATGAAGAAAACGGGAAAAGGCGGATTGTTTTTGTTTATATTAAACGGAATTTTGGGACGGTTTCTTGATTACAACATGCAACAGTGAAATTTTCAGACGGCCCGGATTGGACGGAAGGAAAACAGGCCGTCTGAAACATTTTGATGACGGGGGATTTGAATGCGTTGGGTTGCCGCTTTTCCTTACGGGATAAGGGAAAGGCGGTTTGCGGAGAGGGCGGTTGTCAGTGGGAAGAGGAGGGAAAAACGGGGCTTGGGTGTTGCGTTTGGCTTGTATATAAAGAAGTGTATGAAGATTTTAGTCGTAGTGCATGAAGATTTTCCTTGCGATTTTAATGCAATACTGACTTGCCAACAGTGTTAAATTTTTTTACGATAAGGTCAGATTATGTTTGCATGGTCATAAGCGGTGCATTCTTTAAATACCGGATATTATCCTTGTCCGAATATCTATTTTAACCGGCCGGTTTGTCCGACCTGATTTCTAAATATATACGCGCAAGGCCGGGAGGCCTTGACGACACTCGATTTTTAAGAGGTTCATCGTGTCAAATTCTCAATCCAGCGAACGCGCGACGTTTAGCAGTCGCCGTGCCTTTATGTTTGCCGCCATCGGCTCGGCCGTAGGCTTAGGCAACATTTGGCGTTTCCCTTACATCGCCTTCGACAACGGCGGCGGTGCTTTCGTCCTCCCTTACTTGGTTGCGCTGTTGACGGCAGGTATTCCGCTGTTGCTGCTCGACTACGCCATCGGCCATCGTTACCGCGGTTCGCCTCCTTTGGCCTTCCGCCGCCTCGGCCGTTTGTTTGAGCCGATGGGTTGGTGGAACTTCCTGACCAACGTCATCATCTGTATCTACTACGCCGTGATTGTCGGCTGGGCGGCAAGCTATGCCTATTATTCTTTGACTTCGGCATGGGGTGCGGATCCGCAGACCTTCTTCTTCAAAGACTTCCTGCAAATGGCCGATGCCAAAGACTTGGGCTTGGATTTTGTCGGCAAAGTGGCCGGTCCGCTTATTGCCGTGTGGGTGTTTACGCTGGCGATTATGGCTTTGGGCGTGCAAAAAGGCGTAGCCGGTGCATCCACATTCTTCATGCCTTTGTTGGTGGTGATGTTTGTCATCATGGTGGGCATTGCGCTGACTCTGCCGGGTGCGGCAAAAGGTTTGGACGCTTTGTTTACGCCTGACTGGAGCCGTTTGGCGGATCCGAAAGTCTGGGTAGCCGCATATGGCCAGATCTTCTTCTCGCTCTCTATCTGCTTCGGCATCATGATTACTTATTCTTCTTACCTGAAGAAAAAAACCGACTTGGGCGGCACCGGCTTGGTTGTCGGCTTTGCCAACAGCAGCTTTGAGTTGCTCGCCGGTATCGGCGTATTTGCCGCATTGGGCTTTATGGCTCAAGCCGCAGGCAAAGAAGTCAGCGAAGTGGCATCCAACGGTATCGGTTTGGCGTTTATCGCGTTCCCGACCATCATCAACCAAGCGCCGATGGGCGCGTTGATCGGCGTGTTGTTCTTCGGCTCGCTGGTGTTTGCGGGGGTAACTTCTATGATTTCCATCGTTGAAGTGATTGTGGCCGCGATTCAAGACAAAATGAACATCGGCCGTGTCAGCGCAACGATGATTGCAGGCGTTCCCATGGCGATTATTTCTACCTTGCTGTTCGGTACGACCACTGGCCTGCCTGTGTTGGACGTATTGGACAAATTCATCAATACTTATGGCATTGTGGCTTCCGGTTTTGTTTACGTTTTGGCGATTATCTTGTTGAACAAGCTGCCGGAACTGCGTAATCACTTGAACGCGCTGTCTTCCATCCGTGTCGGCAAAGTGTGGACTGCCAGCGTGGTGGTTACCGTTGCTATGCTCGGCTATATGCTTTATCAGGATACTGCCGGCCTCTTAAAAGAGAATTACAGCGGCTATCCTGACAGCTTCCTCAATATCTTCGGCTGGGGCATGGTGGGCGCCATCCTCGTATTGTCGGTCTTGCTGTCATTCTTGCCGTGGAAACACGGTCAGGGCTTCAACGTCAAAGACGAACATGAACACGAACGTGAAGGAGACGAATAATGAGTACTTCAGCCATTATTATGATGCTTGTCGCATTGGTCGTCATTTGGGGCGGATTCATCGTCTCCGTCCTGCGCCTGCCTAAAGAATAAGGCTTGGGCAAATGAAAGGGCCGTCTGAAACTTAAATTTCAGACGGTCTTTTTGCGACATGACGGGGAAAGTGGGAAAGAAGGATTCCCCTGATTGGTGGGGTAGTCTGGAAGTTTGATTATGTATTATTGATTATGATGTGTAAATTATATCTATTTGTTTTTAAAAGATTTTAGTCCGATTGTCGTTTTAATGAACCGTTGTTCCCTTTGGACCCTACCTGCTATTTTCTTTGTTTTAGAATAAAGGCTCTCATCGACCTGATGGGGTATTGGGTACAGCAACTGTTTATTTTTAAGGAGACTTCCGTGGCTAAAGTATATCAACCAGGTACAGAAATTGATTCTAAAGATTTTGTTTTCGGTCTCGATCCACGCGAGTGGAATGGCTTTTTTTCAAAAGGCATAGGGTCGGATAATGGCCATAATGAGCATGTCTTCCGTCTCGATCCGCGCGAGTGGAACGGCTTTTTTTCAAAAGGAGTAGAGTCCGATCATGGTCATAATGAGCATGTTTTCCGCCTCGATCCGCGCGAGTGGGACGGTACTTTTTCAGGAGAAGGCAAAGGTCCTAATGACGGTTATGATGATGACCATATCATCCGCCTTGATCCGCGTGAGTGGGAAGGTTTTGAGCCTGCACAACCGGCCGCGAAGCCGATATTGGAATCCAAAGCTTTCGATGGCGATGAACTTTTGAGCCGTGCGTTTGGTGAGGTTGATCCTCTTGATTCTTCTGTCGGTCTTTCCTCAGACAATGCGACCTATTCAAGCAATGGTACAGGTTCATCTGCGTTGGATACCATTCATGATTTAGCAGAGGCTTCTATTTTCAAACTGTAATCGTTCCATAATATAAAAGGCCGTCTGAAACCGATATGTGTTTCAGACGGCCTTTTTGTGTATGGTCATCGGGACGAAGCCTAACCCATCATCCAAATCACCAAATGCACCATGGTCGGGCCAAACAATACCATAAACAGTCCGGCCAAAATCATGGTTAGGCTGGCCATTACGCCTTCGGTTTCGTGGCGTTGTCCGGCGCGTGATGTGCCGAAGCCGTGGGCAGCATTGCCGAATGCTACACCGTTGGCGGTATGGAAACGGATGCGGGTAAAGGCCAAAAAAAGGTCGCCGAATATCATGCCGACAAAGCCGGTGATGATGGTAAACAGGGAAACAAGCGAGGCAGAGCCGTGGATTTCGCTGGCGAGGACGACGGCAAACGGCGTGGAGATGGAACGCGCCATCAGGCTGTTGGTTACTTCGTTGTTGAAGTGGAACATATGGCTCATGAGGAATGCGCTGACTACGCCGACAAACATGCCCACCATAATGGCGATGGAGAGGATGGGCAGCTGGCGGCGGATGACTTCGCGGTTTTCATAAATGGGGACGGCAAAGGCAACGGTAACCGGAGTGAGCAGGAAGACGATGCCTTGGGTATATTTATGGTAGGTGTCGTAGCTGATGCCGAATGCCAGCAGCAGGAGGATGGTGCTGACGGAGACGGTAACGACGGGGGAGAAAATCATTAAGGGTTTTTTGCGGTGGATTTTTTTGGCAACGACATAGGCAAAGCAAGTCCAGATGAAGCAGGCGAGGGCAGTGTAGTCCATTTTTATTCTCTATTTTTAGGAGTGGAGTTTTTTGTAGAGGCGGCGTTTCCAGCGGTAGCAGAAATCGAGGGTCAGGGCGGTGCTGATCATCACAAGCGCGGTGCCGACGGCGATGGTCAAAATCAGCTGCCAACCTTCGGACATCAGTAGGTCTTGATATTGCAAGACGGAAACCATGATGGGGATGAAGAAAAAGACGAGTTCGCCCAATGCCCATTTGGCGCCGCGGTTAACCATGCCCGGGCGGATGATGCCGAGCCCCAAAAGGGCGAGCATGAGGAACAAGCCCAATACGCCTGAAGAAATAGGCAGATGCGTGAAGCGGACGATAAGGTCGGAGACGCCCCATACTGCGCCGATGATGGCAAGCTGCAAGGCCGTCTGAAAAAATCTGGTAAGGGAATCCATGATGCCGGTGTGTGTTAAATGAAAGGCTTGATTATAGAAACCTGATTTCTGCATAATATGAATTATTAAACGAATAATCATGCCTTAGAGGAATAATGGATTTCAAAAGCCTGCATTGTTTTGCCGAACTCATCCGCCTGCAAAGTTTTTCGGCCACTGCTTCCGCGTTAAACGTTACACAACCGACGGTCAGCAAAATCATTCAGGCTTGGGAAGAGGAATTGGGTGTGCCGCTTTTGTGCAAAGAAAACGGACGCAAAAAGCGGCAGGTGCAGCCGACCGCAATCGGTGAAGAAGTCTATCGCCACGCTTTAAACCTTTTACACGAACGCGATTTGCTGCTGGCCCGCATTGACGATTACCGCCATGTCAAAAGCGGGACGCTGCGTTTGGGTTTGGCCCTGTTCGGCAGCGATTTGCTCAGTCATGCGCTGTTTGATTTCCACCAAAAATGGCCGGACATCGAATTGTCGTTTTTGGAACAAGGCTCGCTCGCCATCGAGCAATCATTGCGCAACAACGAACTCGATGCCGGACAGCTGCTCGCTCCGGTTCACGAAGACTTCGACAGCATCACGTTGTGCGACTATCCGCTGGTGGTCTTGATGCCGAAAAATCGGGCAAGACACGATGCGCTGACGCTCAAAAGCCTGCAACACGAGCCCTTCATCCTGTTCGGCGCCGGCTTTTCCCTCAATGAAACCATTCAGACGGCCTGCCGCAATCAAGGTTTTACACCCAACGTTGTCTGCCGTAGCGGACAATGGAATTTGGTCGCCGACATGGTGGCGCACAATATGGGCATTGCCTTGTTGCCCGAATACTATGCCCGAAAAATCAATCCCGATGTCTTTGCCGCCATTCCTTTGGTCGAACCTGAAATCCGCTGGCAGCTCACCATGGCATGGAAAAAACACCAACGCCCGACACCGGCCTTAAGGGCTTGGTTGGACGTGGTCAGGGAAGCGTTTGGCAGGCGAAACAAATAAAATCAAATCATCAGGCCGTCTGAAAAAAGGGATCGATATCACCCGGTTTCAGACGGCCTTCCTCGTTAAAAATGGTAAAACGGCCTAAAAAAGAGTAGAATATGCACCGTTTACAACTCTGCGCCTCTCAGCAGGCTCGAATTATGGACCTTCCCAGTTCGCCTTTGAACTTCCCATCAGACACACAACAACAATAATCATCCCGCCGAAATGCCTCCCCGCGTCCGGCGGGCGGAGCATTTATGAGCATCGAACAAACCCCTCCGAATCTTGACAATACCCCCGACAATGATGTGGTAGAAGACCGCATTTCTGACGATCGCATCTCTGACGATATCGACCGCATCCACGCCTTATGCGAAATCCTCGAGCCGTCCTTTGAACAAATCGAAGCCGGCGTGCCGATTGAAGACGAAAGCCTGCGCGATAAGTTCACCGAACTGACCGTCCTCTTAGCCGAGCTACACCCTGCCGACGTGGCCGCCGTCTTGGAATCCCTGCCGCCGCGCGAGCGTAACATCGTTTGGCTTTTGGTCGCCCCGGAAGATGACGGCGAAGTCTTGCTGGAAGTATCCGACGCCGTACGCGAAACGCTGATCGAGTCCATGGACAAAGACGAGCTGTTGGCCGCCGTCGATGATTTGGACGCAGACGAATTGGCAGAACTGGCAGACGACTTGCCGCACCAAGTGGTGTACGAAGCGCTGCAAACGCGTGATGAAGAAGAACGCGAGCAGGTCAAAGCGGCGATGTCTTACGAAGACAACCAAGTCGGCGCGATTATGGACTTTGAATTGGTCAGCATCCGCGCCGATGTGACGTGTGAGGTCGTGTTGCGTTACTTGCGCCGTTTCGACAGCCTGCCCGACCATACCGACAAGATTTTCGTGGTCGATGAAAACGACGTGTTGCAAGGCGTTCTGCCCATCCGCAAACTCTTGGTCGCCGACCCCGAAGACATGGTGGCGGACGTGATGGCCACCGATGTCGTGCGCTTCCGTCCGGAAGACGATGTGGAAGAAGCGGCGCAGGCGTTTGAACGTTATGACTTGGTAACTGCGCCGGTTGTCGATGAAAACAAAAAGCTGATCGGCAGGATTACCATTGACGAAATGGTGGACGTGATCCGCGAAGAATCGGAAGCGGATATGTTGAACATGGCGGGTTTGCAGGAAGAGGAAGACTTGTTCGCGCCCGTCTGGGACTCGGTGAAAAACCGCTGGATGTGGCTTGCCATCAACCTGTGTACCGCCTTTATCGCCAGCCGCGTAATTGGCGCATTTGAAGGCAGTATCGAGAAAATCGTCGCACTGGCAGCGTTGATGCCCATCGTCGCCGGCATCGGCGGCAACTCCGGCAACCAAACCATCACCATGATCGTCCGCGCCATGGCAATGGGGCAAATGACCAGCACGCAGGCAGGCCGCCTGCTGAAAAAAGAAGTCGGCGTCGCCCTTGTCAACGGCATTATTTGGGGTACGGTAATGGGCGTGATTTCATGGCTGCTCTATGGCAACATCGGCATCGGCTTGGTCATGGTGGCCGCAATGACCTTGAACCTTTTGCTTGCCGCGACCGTCGGCGTCCTTATCCCCGTTATGATGGACAAAGCCGGACGCGACCCGGCATTGGGCAGCTCGGTGCTGATTACCGCGGTCACCGACTCCGGCGGCTTCCTGATTTTCTTGGGATTGGCAACCATATTCCTGTTGTAATAGGAAAAAAGGACGTGTTCGACACGTCCTTTTTCAAACCGTTTAAAAGGCCGTCTGAAACTTCAATTTTCAGACGGCCTTTGCTGTTTTTTAGGCTTTACATCATTAGGGCGTTTAGTTTTTGATGACGTTTACGGTGTAATGGGCAGTAGTGTTGCGGCGGGCTTGGGCGCGCATCATATAGAACCTGTACTTTATATTTGCCCGATTGGGTGGCGATACTGTCAAATTTATCGCCTTGGGTTGAGCCGTCAAATACGGCTTCATCGCCTTTGGGTGCCCATACGTTGAAATAGGCGTTTTGGCTGCCGGTTTTGCTGATGCGCAGGCGGTCGCCCTTGCGTACGGAGAACGAATGCTCGGCGGCTTGATAGCCGGTGATTTTGCCGGAAAAACGCTGCTTGGTTTGTTTGTGTGCCGAAGCTGGTTTTAAAGCTTCCGCTTTAGGTGTGGCGGCATTTGAATAAGTGGCAAACAGGAAGGGAAAGGCGGCTAACAAGAGAAATTTTTTCATGGGTTAGGTCGCCGAATGTGGGACGCCAATATGGCACTCATTTGGATAAAATCATCAATATTTTCATATTCTTATAAAGTCAAAGCCGAATAGGGTAATATTCATTTTTTCAATCAGGCCGTCTGAAAACAAATATTATTCAGACGGCCTTTTCTGATAATATAACAACGAATTATTCCTTTCGGAGCTGTTATGACCTTCCCACCACTCAAATCTCCCCTGAAATTTTACGCCGTCGTTCCTACTGCCGACTGGGTCGAGCGCATGGTCAAAGCAGGTGCCGACACGGTGCAACTGCGCTGCAAAACCTTGCATGGCGACGAGTTGAAACGCGAAATCGAACGTTGTGTCGCAGCCTGCCAAAACAGCGCAACCCAGCTTTTCATCAACGACCACTGGCGCGAAGCAATTGCCGCAGGTGCATACGGCGTACATCTCGGGCAGGAAGACATGGACACCGCCGACCTCGCCGCGATTGAAGCCGCCGGTTTGCGCTTGGGCTTGAGTACGCACTCCGTCGCCGAACTCGACCGCGCCTTGTCCGTACACCCCAGCTACGTCGCCAGCGGCGCGATTTTCCCGACCACAACCAAACAAATGCCCACCGCCCCGCAAGGTTTGGACAAACTGCGTGAATACGTCAGACAGGCACGCGGCACGCCCGTCGTTGCCATCGGCGGCATCGATTTGAACAACGCCGAAGATGTATTAGCCACCGGCGTTTCCTCACTCGCCGTCGTCCGCGCCGTGACCGAAGCGGAAAATCCCGAAGCGGTGGTTAAAGCGTTTCAGGCTTTGTGGAATGAATAAAGCCGTCTGAAAATAAGAAGTCTGACAAGAGGAGCAAACATCATGAAGATTATATTAAACAATGAAGCTATTACATTAAACGGCACAACCGTTGCCGACCTTATCGCCCAAACCGCGCCGCAGAAACCGTTTGCCGTTGCCGTCAATACCCAGTTTGTCGCCAAAGGTGCGTATGCGGAAACGGTTTTGAACGAAAACGATAAAGTGGACATTGTGCGCCCCGTAGTCGGCGGATAAGCGGCTTTACTGCGCGTATCGCTGCGCTATTGGTTTAATGCTGAGAAAAGGAAAAGAAATGTTTATCGTATCGTTGGAATATATGAAAGACTTGGCTGCGGTTGAAACCTACCTGTCCGAGCATATCGCGTATCTCGAACGGTATTATCAAGCAGGTGTATTTGTGATGTCTGGCCGCAAACAGCCGCGGACAGGCGGCGTTATCCTGATGAAAGCATCAGGCAGGGAACAGGTGGAAAAGTTAATTGCAGAAGACCCGTTTCACCGAGAAGGCGTAGCGAAATACACGATTACCGAGTTTATTCCGACTAAGGTCGCCGAAGGACTTGAAAACTATTTGGAAACTATCTGAACCGATTTTTCAGAAGGCTATTGCCCCAAAAATAATATTACAAAGGAATCCATCATGTTTACCCTATACGGAGAAACTTTCCCTTCACGGCTTCTGCTCGGTACGGCTGCTTATCCGACGCCGGAAATCCTCAAGCAGTCTGTCCAAATTGCGCAACCGGCGATGATTACCGTTTCGTTGCGCCGTGCCGGCAGCGGTGGTGAAGCGCACGGGCAGGGCTTTTGGTCGTTGTTGGAAGAAATGGGCGTGCCTGTGTTGCCCAATACCGCAGGCTGCCAAAGCGTTCAGGAAGCCGTGACCACTGCGCAAATGGCGCGCGAAGTGTTTGATACCGATTGGATCAAGCTCGAACTTATCGGCGATGATGACACGTTGCAGCCCGACGTGTTCCAACTGGTTGAAGCGGCGGAAATCCTGATTAAAGACGGCTTCAAAGTGCTGCCTTATTGCACCGAAGATTTGATTGCCTGCCGCAGATTGCTTGATGCAGGCTGTCAGGCGTTGATGCCGTGGGCGGCGCCGATTGGCACGGGTTTGGGCGCGGTTCATGCTTATGCGCTGAAAGTCCTGCGCGAACGCCTGCCCGACATGCCGTTGATTATCGACGCGGGTTTGGGTTTGCCTTCGCAGGCGGCACAAGTGATGGAATGGGGTTTTGACGGCGTACTGCTGAATACCGCCGTTTCCCGCAGCGGCGATCCGGTCAATATGGCACGCGCTTTTGCGCTTGCGGTCGAATCGGGCCGTCTGGCTTATGAGGCGGAACCTGTAGAGGCGCGTGAGAAAGCGCGCGCCAGTACGCCGACGGTGGGCCAGCCTTTTTGGCATTCGGCGGAATATTGATAAACATTAGGGCGTGTCGTACACGCCCTTTTTTGTTGGTGAAAAACCTGATTTCAGGTTGAACAGAATGTTCAGACGGCCTTGGCCAAAAGCTGTTTCAATGGCTTTAAGATTTGCCATGCCTGCACTTTGAGTTGCGGCTGCATCAGTAGGCGGGCGGGGTGGGGAATGACGAAATGCAGCCGCTCTGCGCACAATTCACTCATCAGTCCGATCATGTCGGGGCTGTCGAAGATTTTGCCGAGGAACAATACTGCGCGCGCTTGCGAAGCGGTCAGCTCGTTTTGCATTTCGGCAAGCTCGGAGCGGATGTGTTCGGCATCGGGCAGGGCGGTAAACACGGGTGCGGTTTTGACCCATGCGGTCTTATGCGCCTGCTCGGGTTTGAGGCCGATGGCGGAGAGGATGTTGTCGAGAAGCGTGCCGACGTCGCCGCTAAACAGCGTACCGTGCAGGCTGTCTTCGGTGGACGGGCAAATGCTGACCACCATGATTTCAGACGGCCTGATGGTTACGTCAAGACGGGGTAGATTGTCTGAATGCGCGGCTTTTTCTGTTTTTGCCGGTGTTTCGGCAATGGCTTTGGGTGCCGCTTCGGGAACGCGGACAGCAGGTTTGGCCGTTTGCGCGGTGGCAATGGCGGCAGTGCGTGCCTGATGGGCGCCTGCGGATAAAGTGCGCACGGCTTGCGCGGTATCGGCAGCAATGGTTTTGGGGCGAACGGGCGCGGCTGATGCTGCGGCTTGAGGCGCGGCATGGATGATTTTGGCGTTTCGGTTCAGCCACATCGGGCCCAAGCCCAAGGCTTCGTGCAGGTGCAGGTAGCGGCTGCTTAACATGATTTCTCCATCAATACGGCATCTTCGCTGCCACCATCGGGCAGGGCGTAGTAGTTTTTGCGGCGGCCGCAGGTTTGGAAGCCGTGTTTGCGGTAGAGCTGTTGTGCGGTTTCATTGCTTGAGCGGACTTCGAGTAGCAATCGGGTTGCGCCTTGCTGTTGCACTGCGTTTTGCCAGTGTTGCAGCAGGGCGGACGCAATGCCTTGGCGGCGGTATTCGGGCGAGACGGCAATCAGGTGCAGCTCGGATTCGTCAAATACGGTTTGCCACACGATAAAGCCGGTAATTTGGTGGTCGGTCTGGCTGAGCCAAACGCTGTCGGGATGGTGTTGAACCGCCGATTCAAACTGCTGCGCCGTCCACGACGAAGGATTGCCTTGTGCGTCGATGGCGGCAAGGGTGGGGCAGTCGGAAAGTAAGGCTGGGCGCAGGTTCACGGTTTGGCCTTTTGTTGGGCTTGCTCTTGCGCGGTCAGGGCAATTTTGTTGCGGACGTAGAGCAGCTCGGCATGCGCCGCGTCAGTAGTAAGATAGCGGCCGCTGCGGGCAAGTTTAAGATAGTCGGCGGCGGTCGGCATATCGGCCTGACCGTCAAAAGGTGGTTTGTCGGCGAGGGCAAAGGCATTACCGATGCCGCCGCTAGGCGTTTTGCCCTCGGGCACGGTAATGGCGGCGGCTTTGCCAACCGTGTAATCGCTCAAGCGGACGTGGTTTTGCGTATCAAACCATGCGTAAAACACTTCTCCCATACGCGCATCGGTGGCCGCCAGTACGCAGCTTGATGGCGGCAGCAGCGAAGCGGCGGCATCGAGGCAGGGAATGCCGATCATGGGCGTGTCAAACGGCGTGGCCAAACCTTGTGCAACCGCCGCGCCGATACGCAGGCCGGTAAATGCGCCGGGACCCTGTGCATAAACGATGCAGCCCAAATCGGCGGCTGTGATGCCCGCTTCTTTGAAGAGGCGTTCGATTTGCGGCAGGATTTGTTCGGATTGCTTGGTGCCGACGTTTTCGTGAAACAGGCGGATTTCGCCTTGATGTTCCAATGCGATGGACAGAAAGGATGTGCTGGTGTCGATGGCAAGAGTCGGGCGGTTGTCGGTTGGCATGGTGTTATTTTTTAGAAGGATATGGGTTGCCATTATAGTGGAACGGCGAGGGGGAACAAAGCATTCGGGCGGCGCGTGTTGGTAAAAACACCGTTTACCGCAAAGCTATTCGATAAGTGAACCAAGGTTTCAGGCCGTCTGAAAACGTTTCAGACGGCCTTGTTTTATTTGTCGAGTTTCAATAAAGGCGAACCTGCTTTTTCAACGGCGCGGCGGTAGGCTTCGTGCGCCTCGATGCGTTGCAAATAAGCGCGGATATTGGGGTAGTCGGCAAAGTCGAAGCGGTCGGCCGCAGCTTGCAGCGGATAGCTCATCATGATGTCGGCACCGCTGAGGCTGTTGCCGACCAACCATTCGCGATTTTCCAACTCGTTGTCGATATGGGCAAGATGCAGGGCGGCTTGCGGATGGATAAAGCTGCTTTTGACGCTGCCGCTGATTTTGCGGGCAATCGGTTTGACAAAAAACGGCATGGGCGCGCTTTCAATCCGGCGGAACACCAGTCCGAGCAGCAATAACGGCATCAGTGAACCTTCGGCATAATGCAGCCAGCGTTGATATTGCCAGTATTCGCGGCTGCCGCGTTCGGGCATCAGACGGCCGTTGCCGTAGGTCTGAATCAGATAGTCGGTAATCGCGCCGCTTTCCGCCAAGATAAAGCCGTCATCATCCAACAAGGGCGATTTGCCCAAGGGATGGATGGCTTTGAGTTCGTCAGGGGCGAGCAAAGTGTCGGGATGACGGCGGTAGGTTTGCAGGCGGTAGGGCGTACCTAGGATTTCAAGCAGCCAAACAATGCGCAGGGCGCGGGATTGGTCGAGCGAATGCAGGGTAATCATGAGGGGCTTTAAATATCGGTTTGTTTGAGGTCGTCTATGCTGATTTGGCAGGCATCGGCGTATTTTTGCAGGGTTTTGGCCGGTAGTTTGGCGAATACTTCGGGGCGGAAGTGTCGACGCAGCTGCCATTTCCATACGCCTGCCGCCATGGCCAAGCCGGTTTCATCATAACGGCAGCGGAACATATGGTAGTACAGCGGCGAATATTCTCCTTTTTCGACGGCTTCGCGCGCGGCCTGCGTTTGGGCATCAAGTTCGTATACCGCCATTTCGGTGGCGTAGGCTTCGTCCTGCCAACCGTTGCTGGTGGCCGCTTCGTAGTGGCCGTCTCGGGTGCCGTAGATGACTTTGCGGTGGCCGTGGTAGCTGGCGCTGTTGTCTTGAGGGATGTCGTCAATCTTCATTCAGACGGCCTTTACTGCTTCCAAAAGCATGAAACATGTTGAAAAGCGGCCGCTTTCCGGAACGTAACACAGGATTTTTTGGCCGTGTTCGATGGGGAAAGTGCGCATAAATTCTTCAAGGATGATGTAAATCGAGGCCGAACCCGTGTTGCCTTTGCTGTGCAGATTGGTAAACCATTTTTCCTGCGGAATGTCGAAGCCGATGTTTTTCAGGCCGTCTGAAAGGCGGTCTCGGAAAAAGCCGGAAGAGTAGTGGGGTAGGAACCAATCGATTTCTTCGGCGCGGATGCCGTGTTTGGCGGCGATTTTGGAGAGGGGTTTTTCCACTGTATAGCGGACGATATTTTCGTTCAGCAGTTTGACGTCCTGCTTGACCGCCATCAGGCTGTGGCGGCGGCCGTAATCGGCATCGGCGTGTTTCCAGCCTTCAAATACGCCGTCGCGGAATTCTGCGCCGGCATACATGCAGGGTGGCATTTCGTTGGCGTAGGAAAGCAGGTCTATCCAATGGATTTTCAGGCTGAGGCTGTCTGAATTGGGGCGGTCGGACAGATACACCGCGCCTGCGCCGTCAGACAGCATCCAGCGCAAAAAGTCTTTTTCAAAACCGATTTCGGGGGAAGCGTTTTCCAGTTTTTTATGGTCGGTTTCACTTTGAAATAATTCGCCGCGCATGACCGCCGAGGCGTTTTCGGAAGCAACGGAAACTGCATGTGCGTGTTCGCCGGTACGCACAGCGTTGTAGGCGTGTTTCATCGCCGCCATACCTGCCGCGCATACGCCTGCCATGCTGAACACTTCGCAAGGCGGCATATCCAGCAAGCCATGCACCATCACGCCGTGTCCGGGCATGGTTTGGTCAGGGTAGGAAGTGGCGCAGGCCAGGCTGCCGATGGCTTCTGCAGGAACGCCTTGGGCAAACAGGCCGTTGACCGCTTCGGCGGCCAATTCGGCATTGGTGTGCGTCGTGCGGCGGCTTTCGGGATCGATGGCGTAATGGCGCGACAAAATGCCGTTGGAACGCAAAATCATGCGGCGCACGCGTGAAGGCACATCGCCTGCCATGCCGAGGACGGCTTCCATTTCGTCATTGCCGACGGGAGCATTGGGTAAAAAGGCAGAAACGCGGTTGAGATAAACGTCTTTGAGTGTGTTATTCGATGTCATGATGTGTTTGTCAAAATAATCAACCGATAAACCGCGCCGCGTAGTCGCAGCTTGCAGTCAACGGGATATGGTGTGTTTCGGCATATTCCATCAGCGCGTCCACCAGCAGTTTGGCAATGCCGCGATGACGGAAGTTGGGCGAGACCTCGGTATGGTTTACGTCCCAGCCGTCGTTGTGTTCGGTATAGCTGATATAGCCTGCTTCCAAACCGTCAATATCGATTTGAAAGCGATGGCGCTCGGGGTAGTGGATCACTTCGGGCATGATGGGTTCCTGGTTTGAGGCCGTCTGAAAAGTATTATCTGCCTGACGGTTGCGCATAATAGTCCGCCAGCTTTTTCAGACGGCCTTTAAGCAGCGGATGCAGCAGCTTTTTCAAAATCACGCTGACAGGCAAAACCACCAAAATCATCGCCAATAAAAAGACGATGTAGAAGCACAGCAGCGCACGGCGCAAAAGCGGAGAAATCCTGCCTGCCGCCATCAAAAGCTTGCCCCAGAAGAAGAAGCTGCGGCCAGCGGCGCGTTCGCTGAAAATCAGTTTTTCATTAACTGTCACCGCGCCCATGTTTTGAAACAGGGTTTCGTCCAAAGGCTGTTGGTTTAACAGCGCATCGCGCAATTTCGTCCCAAACCGCGCCGCATCCGCCAATTCTTCTTCAGCAATGCCGGCAGAGGGCAGGGAGCGGAAATAGCGTTTGTCGCCGGTCAGCATCCAGGCGGGTGTGGTAATGAAACTTGCCGCGCTGTTGCAGGCATCGATTTTTACGATGTTGCCGATGAGTTTGGCGCCGTTTTGTTTCAGCAAAGATTTCATTTTCTCTTGCGCGCCCAGCCACATATTGCGGCAGCCGATAAGCGTGATGACCGGTTTGCCGTCCAGCAGGCAGTGCGTTTCTTCGCGTTGCAAAAAGGCGGTTATCGGTTGCGAAGGGGAGAGGAACCAAACGGTGTAGGCAATGACCACCACATCGTAATTTTCGGACGGAATGTGCGGCGGCAGAATCGGAGCGGGTTTTAAATGGACGGTTTCAGGAAAGGTATCGAAAAAACGCCAAAACGGCCACGGAAACGGAAACGCCTGCTCCGGTACGATATTGACGCAATCGACCTGTACGCCGGCTGTTTGCAACGGCGCGGCAAAATTTCGCGCCAGGCTGGAGAGCTGCCCCGTTTGCGAGTAATGCACAATCAGCACTTTTTTCATTATCTTCCCTGCAATGAGTAAGTTATGGTTGGTTTGGACGGTATTATATAGTAAACCGACCTGCCTTGAACTTTATTCATATTCAGTATGTTCGCGAAGGTTTCAGCCGATTTGGATGGAAGCGCCGTATTCTGTCGGAATGGGGCGGTGAAGCGGATTTTTATGCCATGCCAACATGAACAACGGCCGTCTGAAATTTTTCAGACGGCCTTGTGTGGAAATCGGGACGCATGGTCTGGAACGGGATTTGCGCTAAGTATGGCGTGCAAATCGTATAGATAAAAAAATAACCGCTTTAAGGCGGTTGGTGGTGGCCAGAGGCGGAATCGAACCGCCGACACACGGATTTTCAATCCGTTGCTCTACCAACTGAGCTATCTGGCCTTCGCGTGTTTCGTTGCGAGATGTGAATTAAACCAAATTTCGTTGCCTTGTGCAAGCGTTTGTAGGCTTTATTTTTGAGGTGGTAAATTAAGATTTTGTTTTGTATTGAATTATTTTTCGTTTTAATTAGCGGTTTTTAGGTTTGCCGGTTTGATTTTCAGACGGCCTAAGATACAATCGGCTTTTTTGCTTTGGATTTATGCCATGCTGTATGTGTTTGTTCGTGATATGTGGGATGTTTTGCGTTTGCGCTATCGTTCGCCGGAGACGTATTTGTATTCGCCTTTGGTGATGGCGGCGGTGTTACTGCTGTTGGGTGTGGTGAACGCGGCCAGCATGTCGCCTTTGTTTGGCAGTGGCGCGGCGGCGGTGTGCCTGTCGGTAATTTTGGTGATTGTGAAATGGTTGGTGTTGAGCCGCTCGATGCGCAAGGTGCTGCATTATTACGGTGCGCCCCGGCTGCCTTTGTGGGGCTTTATTTTGGTGTCTGAGGCTTTGCTGTTGCCGCTGTTGTTGGTGTTGTATGTGCCGGCGTTGGCTGCGTTTGCGCTGCTGTGGCAGGCTTGGGTGTTTGTGGTGCAGGTGCGCGGTTTGATGTGGATGGGGAATGCGACGGTAGGCCGTGTTTTGGTGGGTTATCTGTTGTATGGTTTCGGCGTGCTGTGTGTGGGTACGGTGATTTTGATGCTGTTTATTGCCGCCGGTTGGTTGGATATGGAAACGTTGAATCAAAACCTGCAGGCGTTGACGTCTGCCCGTAAATAATCAATGTAAATTGGAAGGCCGTCTGAACATTTCAGACGGCCTTTGTTTTATGTGTTTGTTTCGTGGTCTTGCAGGATTTTTTGATAGACGGGGTCGGGGAGGTAGCGGCCTATCATGTCGCGCCAGCCTTGTGGACCGACCAAGCCTTTGACCATGGTGGAGGATACTTCGGCGATTTCGCGCGGCGGCATCAGGAAGACGGTGGAGATTTCGGGGGCGATGTCGCTGTTGATGTAGCGCATCGAGCGTTCGTATTCGTAGTCGGCGGTGGAACGGATGCCGCGGACGATGAAATTGGCGTTGGCTTCGCGGGCGTAATCGACCAAAAAGCGGTTTTCAAACACGCTGATGCGGACGTTGGGGAAGGGGTGGGTAATGGCATCGAGCATGGCGCGGCGTTCTTCTATGGTGTAGGTGCTGCGCTTTTCGGGATTGGTGCCGATGGCGACGATGAGTTCGTCAAAGAGGGATTGTGCTTCCTGTATCATCCACAGGTGGCCGAGGGTGGGAGGGTCGAAGCTGCCTGCGTACACGGCACGGCGCGGAGTGGTCGTGGTCATTTTGGGTTGGGAGTGGGGTTTGTGTGGCGTTCAGGATAGGGGAGTTTGCCGGTGATGTCAAAAATCAAAAAGGCCGTCTGAAATTTCAGACGGCCTTTGCGGCTTTATCAGTCGTCACCGCTAATAGAGATGAGGATTCTCAAGAGGCTGCTGAAAATGTTGTAGATGGAGATGAAGATGGTCAGCGCCGCACTGATGTGGCTGTCTTCGCCGCCGTCGATAACGGCACGCACCTGCCACATAATCATCAGGGAACTGAAGACAACGAAGCCGGCCGCGATGGTCAGGCTCAGGGCAGGGATGTTGAGGAAGATGTTGGCCACAACGGCAATCATGAGCACGATGGCGCCGGCACCGAGGAAGCTGCCGAGTTTGTTCATGTTCATTGTGGTGCGGCGCGCCATAGCGGACATGGTGAAGAATACACCGGCGGTCATGGCGGCGGCTGTGCCGACGATTTGCGCGCCGTTGTTAATAGACAGGGTGTATTGCAACATAGGGCTAATGGCAAGGCCCATACCGAAAGTGAAGATCATCAACAGGGCTACGCCGACGTTGCTGTAACGGTTTTTCTCGATCAGGAAGGTCATGCCGTAGAAAAAGCCGAAGAAGGCGGCCAGGGCAACATAGTATGAACCGAACATGGCGAAAATGTTAAAGCCTGTTTTGGCGGAAAAGAACGCGCCGACAATGGCAGGAATGAAAGACAGGCCGAGCAGGCGGTAGGTTTTTTGCAGGACGGTATTTTTGGCAACCGAGCCTTGCGAGGTATAGTCGTAAACGTCGTTTTGCATGGCGTTTGCTCCAGTATGGATTGAAAATGAATGAAATTTGGATTTTAACAGAGAATCATGGGTTTGTATGATTTATCTGTTCTATTTACCTAATATGCGGGGCAATCGGGAATTTTAAAGGCCGTCTGAAAATCGGGTTTCAGACGGCCTTGGCTTTTCAATGCTTATTTAGGCTCTTGCGGAACGTAGCCTTGTACGGCGTCTGCGCCGTCGCCGAAGAAGTATTGTTCCATCTGCTGGGCGAGGTATTCGCGTGCGCGCGGATCGGCAAGGCTTAGGCGGTTTTCGTTGATGAGCATGGTTTGGTGACGGGTCCAAGCCATCCATGCTTCTTGGGAAACGTTTTCAAAAATGCGTTTGCCCAATTCGTTGGGCAGCGGCGGAAATTTCATGCCTTCGGCTTCTTTGCCGAGTTTGACGCAGTGAACCATACGGGTCATGGCGGTTTCCTTATGTGGGGTTGCAAAGGTTGGTATTTTAGCCGATTGCACGGATAGGGGAAAGCGTGGGTTTCAGACGGCCTGAAACCTTGCTATGATGGTCTTTTCTGTTTATTCAGGCAAAGATTATGAACCGCCTCGATACTGCCCGCCGTTATTCCCTTTTTCTCGCCCGCAACCTTGATTCCGGCAAACTCAAGCCCGAAATTTTCCTGCCCATGCTGGACAAGGTGTTGACCGAAGCTGATTTTCAAGCTTTTGCCGATTGGGACAAAATCCGCACGGAAGAAAATGAGGAAGAATTGGCGCGGCAGTTACGCGAGTTGCGCCGTTATGTCGTGTCGCAGATTATCGTGCGCGATATCAACCGCATCAGTGATTTGAATGAAGTAACCCGCACGATTACGCTGTTTGCCGATTTTGCCGTCAATACCGCGTTGGACTTTTCCTACGCCTATTATCAGGACATGTACGGCACGCCGATCGGGCGTTATACGAAATCGCCACAACATTTGAGCGTGGTGGCAATGGGCAAGGCGGGCGGCTATGAGCTGAACGTGTCTTCCGACATCGATTTGATTTTCATCTATCCCGAATCGGGCGATACCGACGGCAGGCGCGAACGGGGCAATCAGGAGTTTTTCACCAAAGTCGGGCAGAAACTGATTGCGTTGCTGAACGACATTACTGCCGACGGACAAGTGTTCCGCGTCGATATGCGGTTGCGGCCGGACGGCGATTCGGGCGCACTGGTATTGAGTGAAACCGCGCTGGAGCAATATTTGATTACGCAGGGGCGAGAATGGGAACGCTATGCGTGGTGCAAAGGCCGCGTGGTTACGCCGTATCCGAACGACATCAAAGCGCTGGTGCGCCCCTTTGTGTTCCGCAAATATCTGGATTACAGCACATATGAAGCAATGCGCAACCCGCACCGCCAAATCCGCAGCGAGGTCAGCAAAAAAGGCATGGCGGACAACATCAAACTCGGCGCGGGTGGCATCCGCGAAGTCGAATTTATCGCCCAGATTTTCCAAATGATACGCGGTGGGCAAATGCGCGCGCTGCAACTGAAAGGCACGCAGGAAACGCTGAAGAAGCTTGACGAGCTGGGCATCATGCCGTCTGAAAACGTCGAAACCCTGCTGGCTGCCTACCGATTCCTGCGCGACGTCGAACACCGCCTGCAATACTGGGATGACCAGCAAACCCAAACCCTGCCGACCTCGCCCGAACAACAACAACTGCTCGCCGAAAGCATGGGTTTCGACAGCTACGCCGCCTTTTCAGACGACCTCAACGTTCATCGGAACAAAGTCAATCAGTTGTTCAACGAAATTTTGAGTGAACCCGAAGAGCAAACCCTAGACAACAGCGAATGGCAATGGGTATGGCAGGACAAACCCGACGAAGAAGAACGGCTAGGCCGTCTGAAAGAATATGGGTTTGATGCCGAAACCATCGCCACGCGGCTCGACCAAATCCGCAACGGCCATAAATACCGCCACCTTTCCGCACACGCCCAGCCGCGTTTCGACGCCATTGTGCCGTTATTGGTACAGGCGGCGGCCGAGCAACCCAATCCGACCGATACGCTGATGCGGCTGTTTGACTTCCTCGAAAACATCAGCCGCCGCTCCGCCTATCTCGCCTTTCTCAATGAACATCCGCAAACCTTGGCACATCTGGCACAAATCATGAGCCAAAGCTCATGGGTGGCGGCGTATCTGAGCAAATATCCGATTCTGCTGGACGAACTCATCAGCGCGCAGCTTTTAGATACCGCGTTTGACTGGCAAGCCCTCACCGCCGCCCTTTCAAACGACCTCAAAGCCTGCGGCGGCGATACTGAAGCGCAAATGGACACATTGCGCCATTTCCAACACGCCCAAGTCTTCCGCCTCGCCGTTCAAGACCTTGCCGGATTGTGGACGGTAGAATCACTTTCCGATCAACTCTCCGCACTCGCCGACACCATCCTCGCCGCCGCTATGCCTTGCGCGTGGGCGGATATGCCTAAAAAACACCGCGACACGCCGCAATTTGCCATCATCGGCTACGGCAAACTGGGCGGTAAAGAGCTCAGCTATTCCTCCGACCTCGACTTGGTCTATCTTTACGACGACCCGCATCCTGATGCAGGCGACGTGTACAGCCGCCTCGCCCGCCGCCTAACCAACTGGCTTTCCGCCGCTACCGGCGCAGGCAGCCTCTACGAAACCGACCTGCGCCTGCGCCCCAACGGCGATGCAGGTTTCCTCGCCCACAGCATCGCCGCCTTTGAAAAATACCAGCGCGAAAACGCATGGACGTGGGAACACCAATCCCTTACCCGCGCCCGTTTTATCTGCGGTACGCCTGATGTTCAGACGGCCTTCGACCGCATCCGCACCGAAATGCTGACCGCTGAACGCGACCAAACCGTTTTAGCAGGCGAAATCATCGAAATGCGTGAAAAAATGTTCCCCACCCATCCGCCTGCCGACAGCAACGTCAAATACGCGCGCGGTGGCGTGGTCGATGTCGAATTTATCGTCCAATATCTGATACTTGCCCATGCCCGCCAGTATCCGCAACTCTTGGACAACTACGGCAACATCGCCCTATTGAACATCGCCGCCGACTGCGGCCTCATCGACAAAACTCTCGCCGAACAAAGCCGCACCGCCTACCGCTTCTACCGCCAGCAGCAACACAACACCAAACTGCGCGATGCCAAAAAAACCGAAGTGACGGACGAATTGCTGACCCACTACGGTAACGTGCGAAAACTGTGGCAGGAAGTATTCGGGGCAGAAGTGAAGTTTGGATAAGCAGGTGGCGTATTCAGCGTCAAAAGCTGCACGGCAACACAATTTACCGCCACAACAAACTCACTCTAAACATACTAAGGAAAACCAACCATGAAGAAAATGGCACTGTTTTTAACGGTTTTACTGTCGTCGGCTGCAGCCCAAGCCGCTGATTACTTTTTGCCTTATACCGAATGCGATGGTTCTGCAAACGTCCGTTCCGCGCCTGATACACGCAGCAAAATCATGACCGTATTGGATTATGAAAGCAAAAAACATAAAATACTCAGTAAACAGGGTAAATGGTTTCATATTCAATTAGACGGAATCCGTACAGGCTACGTCCATCAAAGCCAAGGCTTTATCGTGCACAATTATGTTGTCGCCAGCCCTGACGGATCGGCAAACGTCCGTAACAACAGCTACCCTGAAGAACCAATCAGGCAAGGCGAAATCATCAAAACACTCCCAAACGGAACACGTGTACAGATCGCCCCAGCCTTCAGAAAAGGCGACTGGTTGTGGTACAGCAATCAGGGAGCTTACACAGAAAAAAACGAGTATGGTCATCATGTTTCGATTCAGGGTTATATCCACAAAAGTCAACTTCGACGCGTGGAGTAATAAACAAGCAATTTATCCGATAAAGCATACTTTCGGACATAAAGTAGGTACTGTTTTGCCGAAGATATAAAAAAAGGCCGTCTGAACTTTTCAGACGGCCTTTTATGGCATTTATTCTTCTTCCTGTTCTGCTTCTGCCTCTGCAGGTTTTTCAAGGAAGTTGCCTGCCAACCACAGTAAAGCGCCACTACCTGTAATGCCTGCTTTAATCCATAGGGCGGTATCTTCGCCCCATTCGTAAATCCAGGCCAAAACTTTGGGGACGGCGTTCATATAATTCAAACCGAATGCCAATACGCCGAGGATAAATAAAGTACTGCCCAAGCTTTTCATCATTATTCCTTATAAAATCAAATGGGTGCATCAAAAAAATTCAATAAATGCAGTAATGCTGAGTGAATGAATATGTCAAGAAATGCCATTATATTCGGTTTTATGTAAAGAAGATATTTTTATCAAAGCTGATTGGCAGTCTGAGGCGATGGGTAACTGCTTGCAGAGGGAGGAATTCCGTCTGTTTGTTTATAAGTTATCGGCTTGACCTAGGCAATCATGATATGCAAAAACTGTTCTCATTTTGTGTCGATATTGTGATAAAGCAAAACAAGTTCTAAAATATGTCGCTTATTTATATATTAAAAACAAGGAGAAACTGATGTCTAAGATTGCTGTACTCGGCGGCGGTCTTTCCGGTCGCCTTATTGCGTTCCAGCTGGCAGAGCAGGGCATTTCGGTCGAGTTGTTTGAGAAAGGCGAACGCAACGGCGCGCAAGCCGCCGCTTATGTTGCCGCGGCCATGTTGGCGCCGTCTGCCGAGGCGGTGGAGGCAACGCCCGAAGTCATCCGTTTGGGCAAACAAAGCATCGCGCTTTGGCGTGCGATTGTCGGCCGTCTGAATACGCCGGTGATGATGCAGGAAAACGGCAGCCTGATTGTCTGGCACACGCAGGACAAGCCGCTTTCTGCCGAGTTTGCCCGTCATTTGAAGCGCGGCGGCGTGGCGGAACATGAAACCATACGCTGGAATGCCGATGAAATCGCAGCCAACGAACCACAACTGGCAGGGCGGTTTTCAGACGGCCTGTATCTGCCGACAGAAGGGCAGTTGGACGGACGGCAGGTCTTGAATGCGCTTGTCGATGCTTTGAAATCAATGAATGTAGCGTGTCATTGGTCGTGCGAACGCGAAGTCGAAGATTTGGCGGTGCAATACGATTGGGTCATCGACTGCCGTGGTTATGGCGCAAAGAGCGCGTGGAACAGGCCGTCTGAAAGCGTTTTGCGCGGCGTTCGTGGCGAAGTGGCGCGCGTTTATGCCCCCGAAATCGAGCTGTCCCGCCCCGTGCGCCTGCTGCATCCGCGCTATCCTTTGTATATCGCGCCGAAGGAAAACCATATTTTTGTGATTGGTGCGACCCAAATCGAAAGTGAAAGCCAAGCGCCGGTCAGCGTGCGTTCCGGTTTGGAACTTTTGTCCGCGCTGTACGCCGTGCATCCGGCATTTGGCGAGGCAAACCTTTTGGAACTGGCCACCGGCCTGCGCCCGACTTTAAACCACCACAATCCCGAAATCCGCTTCAACCGCGAACGCCGCCTGATTGAAGTCAACGGCCTGTTCCGCCACGGCTTTATGATTTCTCCGGCCGTGACCGGTGCGGCCGTGCGTTTGGCCGGCGCGCTGTTTGCCGGAAGCGACATTCCCGAATACGACGAAACCAGCGGTTTGCCGTATATCCGCGCCGCAAATTGAAGCCGTTGCGGACGAAGTTGCTTGAAAATCGGGCAAATTGTTTGTGAAAGACAGCCACAGGCCGTCTGAAAATGATAAAATCGCCGTCAATTCAATTAACCTTGCGTCTGAAAATCGCATGATGTCGTATTCAGACGCCAAACCAATTTCCTATTTAACGATAAGCACATGACAACCCAAACCCTCTTAATCGAACTTCTCACTGAAGAACTCCCGCCAAAAGCCCTCAATAATCTGGGCAACCATTTTGCCGCTTCCGTTGCCGAAGGCTTGGAAAAGGCGCAACTGATTGACGGCGCAGCCGAATACACTGCCTACGCTTCTCCGCGCCGTTTGGCCGTTCAAGTCAAAAACGTGAAAGCCGTTCAAGCCGACCAAAAAATCGTGAAAAAAGGCCCGGCCGTGGCAAATGCCATGAAAGACGGTGCGCCGACTAAGGCTTTGGAAGGTTTTGCGCGCGGTGCGGGTGCGAAAATCGAAGACTTGACCGTCATCAACGACGGCAAGCAAGACGTGTATGCCTACGAATACGTCCAAACCGGCAAACCGCTGGGCGAGCTTTTGGAAGACATCATCAATGCCGCAGTGAAAAAACTGCCAATTCCTAAAGTCATGCGTTGGGGCAGCAGTACATTTACCTTCGTGCGCCCTGTACACAGCCTGATCGTGCTGCACGGCGGCGACATCGTAAACGTCAGCGTTTTGGGCTTGCAAAGTGGCAACAAAACATTGGGTCACCGCTTCCTTTCCAGCGGCGAAATCGCCATCGAAAATGCCGACAGCTACGCCGCACAAATGCGCGAGCAAGGCAAAGTGGAAGCATCATTTGCCGAACGCAAAGCCGCCATTCAGACGGCCTTGAACGAGCAGGCAGGCCGTCTGAACGCGACCGTTGCTGCCGATGAAGCATTGTTGGACGAAGTGACCGCATTGGTCGAATGGCCTGTGGTATTGGAAGCCGGTTTTGAAGAACACTTCCTCGCCGTACCGCAAGAATGCCTGATTCTGACCATGCAGCAAAACCAAAAATACTTCCCGCTGCTCGATCAAAACGGCAAGCTGATGAACCACTTCCTGCTGGTGTCCAACCTACAAACCGAAGACCCGTCACACATCATCCAAGGCAACGAACGCGTCTTGCGCGCGCGTCTGTCTGATGCCGAGTTCTTCTACAAACAAGACCAAAAAGCGACTTTGGAAAGCCGCCTGCCGAAATTGTCCAGCGTGGTTTACCACAACAAAATTGGTTCGCAGGCCGAACGCATCGAACGCCTGCAAAGCATCGCCGCCCATATCGCCAAAGCATTGGGTGCGGATGCCGCCGCAGCCGAGCGCGCCGCACGTTTGGCCAAAGCCGACTTGGTCACCGAAATGGTCGGCGAGTTCCCCGAATTGCAAGGCACGATGGGCAAATACTACGCCCGTTTGGACGGTGAAACCGAAGAAATCGCCGAAGCCATCGAGCAACACTACCAACCGCGTTTTGCCGGCGACAACCTGCCAGAGGGCAAAGTGGCCACCGCCGTTGCTTTGGCCGACAAACTGGAAACCTTGGTCGGCATTTGGGGCATCGGCCTGATTCCAACCGGCGACAAAGACCCATACGCCCTGCGCCGCGCCGCCTTGGGTATTTTGCGTATGCTGATGCAGTACGGTTTGGATGTAAACGAACTGATTCAGACGGCCTTCGACAGCTTCCCCAAAGGTTTGCTCAACGAAAAAACGCCGTCTGAAACCGCCGACTTCATGCAGGCGCGTTTGGCCGTGTTGTTGCAAAATGATTATCCGCAAGACATCGTCGCCGCCGTATTGGCGAAACAGCCGCGCCGTTTGGACGACGTAGTGGCCAAACTGCAGGCCGTTGCCGCGTTCAAACAGCTGCCCGAAGCCGCCGCACTGGCCGCAGCCAACAAACGCGTGCAAAACCTGCTGAAAAAAGCTGATGCCGAGTTGGGCGCGGTTAACGAAAGCCTGTTGCAACAAGACGAAGAAAAAGCCCTGTATGCCGCCGCACAAGGTTTGCAGCCGAAAATCTCCGTCGCCGTTGCCGAAGGCAATTTCCAAACTGCTTTGTCCGAGCTGGCTTCCGTCAAACCGCAAGTCGACGCATTCTTCGACGGCGTGATGGTAATGGCTGAAGATGCTGCCGTGAAACAAAACCGTTTGAACCTGCTGAACCGCTTGGCGGAACAAATGAACGCAGTTGCCGACATTGCGCTCTTGAGCGAATAAGGCCGCGTTTCAGTTGACCCTTTTTTCAGGCTGCCCGATGTTTCAGGCAGCCTGAAGTTTTTCGGGCGTATCCCTTGCATGGTGTTCAAGGGTATAATTCAGCAGATTTGTCAGGCAGGCAAATCGCGCACATCAAACAATTTCCCACATTCAAGAGGCAGATTATGAATATCCCAGCCATCCGAACCGCACTCGATGCCGTGTTGATTCCCACCACAATACGCACTTTGGGCAGCGAAAAAGCCGTTTCGCTTCTGGAAGAGCATTCAGACGGCCTGCATATCGGCCTGAAATTCGCGTTCCCAGTTGCCCATATCGCCGCAGACATTGCCAACGCCGTTCAAGAAGCCGTCATTTCGCATACCGGCGATACCCACATTCACTTGAGTATCGATACCGAAATCGGTACGCATAAAGTTCAACTCGGCGTGGCGACCATCAAAGGCGTGAAAAATATTATTGCCGTTGCATCCGGTAAAGGCGGTGTTGGCAAATCAACGACCACTGCCAACCTTGCCACCGCAATGGCCAGAATGGGCGCGCGTGTCGGCGTACTCGATGCCGACCTGTACGGCCCAAGCCAGCCCACCATGCTCGGCGTACAAGACCGCAAACCCGATCAACAAAACAAAAAACTTATTCCCGTTGAAGCCGAAAGCGGCATTCAAGTGATGTCCATCGGTTTTCTGGTCGATACCGACCAAGCCGTCGTTTGGCGCGGCCCGATGGTCAGCCAAGCCTTGCAACAGCTTATGTTCCAAAGCGAGTGGGACAATGTAGATTATCTCTTCATTGACCTGCCGCCCGGTACTGGCGATATCCAATTGACCCTGTCGCAAAAAATCCCCGTGACCGGCTCCGTTGTCGTCACCACGCCGCAAGACATCGCCCTGATTGATGCACGCAAAGCCGTGGATATGTTCAACAAAGTCAATATTCCGATTTTGGGCGTTTTGGAAAACATGTCTGTCCATATTTGCACCAACTGCGGCCATGCCGAAGCAATCTTCGGCGCAGAAGGCGGCAAAAACTTGGCAGAGCGTTTGAATGTACCGCTGCTCGGCCAGCTTCCATTGAGCCTGCCTGTACGCGAAGCCATGGACAGCGGCACATCTTCGGCCTTGTTTGAAAACAACCAAACCATCGCCGACATCTACACCGAAGCCGCCTTCCAAATTGCACTGGCCATTGCCGATAAAGGCAAAGACTTCAGCAGCCGCTTCCCGAAAATCGTCGTCGAATAAAAAAAGTTTAAAAAAGGTGTTGACAGCTGTGTGACCCGTCTCTATAATGCACAGCTTATCGGGTCGTTAGCTCAGTCGGTAGAGCAGCGGACTTTTAATCCGTTGGTCGAGCGTTCGAATCGCTCACGACCCACCAAATATGAAAACCTGCTTTGAAAAAAGCAGGTTTTTTTACGTTTGGATTTTAGGATTTTGTTGAAAATATTTTGTTATTGAAACAATCCATAGCACATCAAGCATCAGGCCGTCTGAAAATATCTTTCAGACGGCCTGAAGTTTTATAGGAATGGTTTTGAGAAATAAGTTTGTCTACCTAGGGCAGACAAACGTTTAAAACCTAACCTGCGTCTGCAACTGCCTACGATAAACCAATACGGCAGCAGTCAGTGTGGCAAAAGAGAATGTAGACAGTAGAAGCAGATAACAGCTGATTCCGTCCAGTCCGCTGCGGTTGAGCAGTAATTCCTGAAAAGCCTTCAAGCCCCAAGCCATCGGGGAAATCCAAGTAAGTTGCTGCATGGTTTCGGGCATGACGTGTGCAGGCACCATAATGCCGCCGATTGCCGCCATCAGGATAATGCCGCCGCCGCCGAGGACGACGGCGTGTTCGGTAGATTTTGCGCAGACGCTGATTAACAGCGCGTAGCCGAGTGCGGCGGCGCTGACGGCGGCGGACAGCAGTGCGTAGGGAACAAGGCTGCCGTTGAGTATGAGGGCGGGCACGCCGATTTCGGGCAGCAGGTAGCGGCCGAGCAGCAGCATTCCGACAAACTGAAGCTGGTTAATCAGGAAATAGGGGACGAGTTTGGCGGCAATCAGGCCGGACGCGGAAGCGCGGGCGAGACGCAGACGGGTAATGGTGTTGGTCTGGCGTTCTAATGCCATGACGTTCGACAGCGGTATCATGATGAAAAACATACCGAAAATCAGCCATGCGGGTACGCTGTGCTGTACGGCGTTGGGTTTTTCCACTGTGCCGCTGCCTGCGCTCAGATAGTGTTCTTCCAGCATTTTTTTATCTAAAAAGGTTTGCACGGCGGCGAATTGTTCGTCGTTTTTTTCATCGACTTTTTTCTGGATGTCTTTGCGGATGGAACGGGGCAGTTTTTTATTGTTGATTTTGATGCCTTCGTTGTTGTCGAAATAAGCGTCCAGCCGCGTTTGGGTGTAGTGCTGCTGCAAAACGCCTTTGACCGCCGCCAGCCATGAGGGCTCGGTATCGGGCGGTACATAGATTTGCAAGGCTTTGTCGTCGGCGATTTTGCTGGAAGCGGCGTTCGGGTTGTGCAGCACCAGTTGGAAACGCTTGTCATGCAGGCCGTTTTGCGCGTCGGTCAGTTTTTCAGACGGCATCAGTGTGACATGAATCTGCTCTTTTTCCAACGCGGCTGCCAGCGCGGTATTGACGCTGTCATCTGCCACGCCGACCAGCGCGATGCGGCTGTCGGTGTGCGGGTCTTGGTCGCGGCTCAGCGCTAACGACATAATCAGCATAAAGGCGATGGGCATCACAAACAACACGGCCAAACCGTGCAGGTCGCGGCAGAGCAGTTTGAGTTCTTTTAGGAGGGAAGAAATCGTCATTGTGGATTTTGCTTATCTGTTGCCGGTTCGTCTTTGCGCAGGAAATCAAGGTAAAACGTTTCCAGCGAACCGTGTCCCTGCTGGAAGTAGCGGATTTGCGCGCCGCTTTGTTGCAGGGCGGCGTAAACGGCGGCGGCATCGTGCGCCGTTTCCATCATGCCGCGGCTGTCCACTTGCTTGGCACCCAAAGCAGCCAGCGTTTGAAGCGGCAGCGGCGGTTCGACGGTAAAGCGCACGACACCGGTTTGCGTGCTTAAAAGCTCGTCCAAACCGCCGTGATACACCAGCTTGCCGTGTTGCAGCAGCGCGATTTTGCCGCAAAGCTGCTCGATTTCCGACAGATAGTGCGAGGTGTAAACCACCGTTACCCCCTGCCGTGTCAAATTCGCCACGCTGTCGAGGATAAAGCGGCGCGACTGCGGGTCGATGCCGACCGTGATTTCGTCGAGGAACACCAGTTGCGGCGTGTTAATCAGGCCGATGGCAAAATTCAGACGACGTTTAAGCCCGCCCGAAAGATGCTTCGCCGCTTTGTTTTTGTGGGCGGTCAGGTCGGTCTGTTCCAACAGTGCGTTCAGACGGCCTTTGTCGCGCACTTTGTAAAGCGAGGCGAAAAACAGCAGGTTGTCCCACACAGAAAGCTGCGGATAAAACGCAAAATCCTGCGGCACCAAACCGATTTTCTGCCGCTCGCTACGGCTTAACAGGTGCAACGGCTTACCGTCAAACAAAATTTCGCCCTGCCGTACTTCCTGCAAGCCTGCCAAAAGCGACATCAGCGTCGTTTTCCCCGCACCGTTGTGGCCGAGCAGCCCCAAACATTCGCCGTCGGCAATATCGAACGACACATTGTCCAGCGCGGCAGTTTCGGCTTTGGGATAACGGTGGGAGAGGGATTGGATTTGAATCATGGTTTCAGACGACCTTTTCGAGCGATATTTATATCGCAGCACCCCATAAATAGCGGCGTTGGAATTTGCCGTCTTTAAATATAAAGCAAACGCTGAAAGGATTGCCATCCGAACCTTGTCTGCCAAACAGATAAAGCGTCTTATCGCTGCCGCGATAATAGGCTTCCCAGCCTTGATATACATTGCTGCCGCGTGCGGTGGCAGCAAAATCGGGCGAGAACAGTCCTTGCAGTTCGGCAGCGGGAACCGCTTGACCGTTTAGCGTGATACGTTCAAGCGCGAACACGCTTTTGGGAATGTCGTAGTCTGTACCATAGAAAGGTTTGCCTCGATAGAGCCGCGCGGTGTATTTGTCTTTGTTGATGCCCGAGAAGTCGCTGAGTTTTGGATGGATGCGGCGGGCTACGATGTGTACCTTTTGACCGTTGCCGGACAAAGTCAGTGTATCGTCATGACCGGATTGTTCGCGCAGGCGGACGAAGTTTTTGTCGGAAGCGGGAAATATCAGACGGCTGTAATGGATAAAGCCGGAATCATCGGCGTTTGCCTGTTGTAGTTGAACAAAACAGAAGTCCGGCCTGTTTTCACTGAGTTCTTCTATACATTCCAACGGTGTGCCGTCGGGGATTTTTGCCAAAACTTTGGCTTTCAAATTGGGGCGTTCGCGTAAGTTGGTGTGTCCGTCGGCATCATGAACCAAGGCAAAGCCGTTTTGCGGCGCGGCATGGGTTAAGGCGGAACACAAAAATAAGACAGTAGCTAGGTAACGCATTTTTAATTTCTTTTAGTTTTCAGACGGCCTGAATGTCAAAATAATTCACGGTAGATTAATCGGGATCGAATAAATCCTGATTATTTCAATAATCCCCGCCATAACGCTTCTTCATCATCCGCAATTTTGCGCAGAAATTCGGCAATGTTGCGGCAGCCGTTTTCAGATGGCTTTTTGCACTGTTTCACGCACATTGCTGCGAATTGGCGCCATTGGTCGCCGATGGCGGTCATTTGTTCTGAGGCCGTCTGAAATGTAGGTTCGTTGCAGATATGGGCGGCTTGTTCGAGGAAGTAGGCGTAGATATAGCGGAAACCTGCTCCGCCGGTACCGATTTCTTCCTGCATCCGCACCAAATGGCCGAGGAACAGTTTTTGGTATTTGTCGTTTTGTTTGGCAGGCAGGGACTCGATTTTTTTGGCCAGCGTGCGGATGCCTTTTACACCGATGAAAAAGACCGGCGCGAGCATATGTTTGGCGTTTTTGCGTATGGCTTTGCGGATAATAGCGGGCAAGTCTGCCATGATTTTTTCAGACGGCCTGTTGTCTTCTAATGTGTACATCATGCCTTTTGCCGCCAATACGCCTTTGGCAAAGCGCGCCCGTTGCAAATCTTCGGCGGCGCAGCGTTGTACGGTTTCAAATACGGGGTCGCTGATCAGGTAGTCGTTGCCGTCTTTGCCGTACACCAAGAGATTGTGTGCGTTGAAATGGAAACGCATTTGCGGCGGGAAGTAGGGCAGCCAAAAGACGGAGGTTTGCAAACCAGCCAGTTTGCCTGAGGACAGCGCGGCATCCAATGCGGCTTGTCCGCTTTGTGCGTCGGAAAATTTGCGGACGGATAATTTCAGCCCCAATGCTTTGCAGGTGTTTTTGATGATGCTGCGCGGCGCGGTGCGGTAGGAAACCAGCGGCATGCCGTTTAATTTGATCAGCGGCATCCAGACAAATGTCAGCGCGTGGGCAATGCCGAAAATCATGGCTTCGTCTAAATTGTGGCCATGGTATTTGAGCAGGGTGGACATCACACCGCTTTCGCAATGGGCGGTATGCTGGTGTGGAAATTCTTGTGTGGTCATAAAGTTATTGGTTTTCGTACAATGTTTTCAGACGGCCTGATGCAGTCGGAATGGGTTTGTTGTTTTGGAAATCAGCGGGCTTCTTTGGCCGCTTCCTGCTCGGCTTTGTAGCGGCGCAGAAATTCGATGGCGGCGGCTTTTTCAGCCTCGTTGCCGTATTTGGCATCACGTTGGGCGCGGCGCAGTTCGGCGCGTTCTTTGGCTTCTTCGATTTGGCGCGCTTTGAAGTCTTCTCGGTTGTCGGAGGAGACGAGTTTGTCCTGTTGCGATTGCGCTTTTGCCATGGCTTTGGCAATCAAATCCATGGGGTTGAATGCGGCGCTTGGTGCGGCTGTTTGGGTTTGTGCCTGTGCGGCCTGTTTGGCTTTGACGGCGGCTTCGCGTTGCGCCAGCAGGGCTTTGCGTTCGGCATCATCGCGCTGTTTGCGCGCGGTATGGCGTTCAAAACGGCTTTGTGCGTGTTCGGCGGCGGCAAAGCGCGGTTCGGCAGAGGTGCTGAAACGGCGTGCGGACGGCAGGAAGGGCTGCGATACGGGAACCATGTCGATGCAGTCGACGGGGCAGGGGGTAACGCACAAACCGCAGCCGGTGCATTCGTCGCTGATGACGGTGTGCATCAGTTTGGACGCGCCCATAATGGCATCGACAGGACAGGCGCGGATGCAGGCGGTACAGCCGATGCAGACGGCTTCGTCAATCAGGGCTACGGCTTTGACTTGTGTTTTTGCCGGCGTGAGGTAGGGTTTGCCCAATAGGTCGGCAATGTCTTTCATGACGGTTTCCCCACCCGGCGCGCACAGGTTTACCGACGCTTCTCCTGCCGACAGGGCGCGCGCATAGGGTAAGCAGCCTTCATAGCCGCACTCACGGCATTGGGTTTGCGGCAACAGGCGGCTGATGCTTTGGATGGGAATGGTCATCATGGATAGTCAAAATCGAAAAGGCGCATTATATCAGATTGTTGCGTTTATTTTGTTGAAACCCGCTTTGCTTATTTTAGCGAAACTCTCCACGCTCGTTTTGGCAAAACTCTCCACGCTCGTTTTGGCAAAACTCGCTACGCTCGTTTTCAGACGGCCTGAGTCGGGTTTGCGTTATAATTTTGAAATGGATTTATTCGGGTAATTTAGGAATGACGGCTACACTTTGTCCCTGTCAGTCGGGGCGTGTTTATACGGAATGTTGCGCACCGTTTCATGCGCGTGAGGCGGCGGCCTTGACGGCGGAAGAGTTGATGCGTTCGCGTTATAGCGCGTATGTTTTGCAGGAAATCGACTATATCGTGGACACGACTGTCCCTGCGCAGCAGAATTTGTTGGACAAGCAGGATTTGGCGTCATGGAGTAGGCAGACGCAGTGGTCGGGATTGAAGGTTATCCGTCATGTGCCGTTTGGCAAGCTGCATGCTTTGGTCGAGTTTGAGGCGTATTTTGAGGAGAACGGGCAAACCGAGTGCCATCATGAATTGTCGGCATTTGTGAAAAGAGACGGGCGTTGGTACTTTATTGATCCGACCGTTGCTTTGCCGACGATGAAACAGCCTTGTTTGTGCGGTTCGGGCAAAAAGTTTAAGGCGTGTTGCGGACAGTTTTTCAAATAGTAGTGTAAACAGGCCGTCTGAACGTTCAGACGGCCTGAGCTGTTTTTGCAGATAAAAAAAACCATTCATACTAAGGGAGAAGTATGAATGGCCAATACATTGCGGGAAAACGTCTTACTTGCTGCACCGCCCAAAAGGGATGAAAGAGCGGTGTTGTGTCAGCGATTAATATTCTACCGTTTTTAGTATTAAATGCTGTTAAGAAGTGAAATAATTTCAATAAGTTGCAAGATAATCGTAATTTTTTGAAGATAAACGGTATTTTTACTGATTTTCTCGAATCCATTTCACCCATTGCTGAAACAGCTCGGGTTGCAATGCGGCGATGACGGAACGCTTGAATACATGTTCGCCGCTCCAAAAATCGTCGCCTTCCAAAGTGGTCAGGCAGCCGCCGGCTTCTTCAAAAATCAATGCGCCGGCGGCGTAGTCCCACAGCTTTTGTCCACCGTGGATGTAAATATCGTAGCGGCCGCTGGCAAGGTAGCACCAATCGAGCGTGCTGCTGCCCATGCTGCGGATTGTGCCGAATGGGGCAAGGGTATTCATGCGGCTGGCGAGTTTGCCCGAACGCAGGTATTTGATTTCTACGCCGGCAATGGATTCGTTGAGTTTTTTGTTTTCGGAACGCAGTGGCAGCGGCGTGCCGTTGAGGAATGCGCCTTTGCCGCGTTCGGCATAGAAACATTCGCCGCTGACCGGATTGTAAATCACGCCCAATTCGGCGTGGCCGTTTTTAACCAGCGCGACGGATACGGCAAAATGTGGCAAACCGTTGACGAAGTTGTTTGTGCCATCGATAGGGTCGACAATCCACAGGCCGCCTGAATGTTCGTTCCACAAACGGGTTTGCTCCTGAACGCTCATCTCCTCGCCCAACATCGGACAATCCTCCAATAAGGGCAGGGCGGCGGCAAAAGCGGTTTGTGCGGCCAAATCTGCTTCACTCAAAACCGAGCCGTCTTCCTTACGTCGTGACGGCGTGTTCAGAAAACGCGGCATGACTTCGGTTTGGGCGATGTGGCGGACGACTTTCTGTAAACGGTATAGCACGGCGTATCCTTGTTTTTTGCAGTTTTGCGTGACAGTGGATTAAAATTCAGGAAGGTTTAAATTATAGTGGATGAAATCGAAATCAGGCAGGAGTATGTCGCCGTGTTTCAACTTCATTCATGAAATTTTAAATTTAAATTATATACATTAAATTATATACATGAATAAAGCAGGAAACCATGCCCCGATTTTATGTTGATTTTGCCTTAAGCCCCGACAGCGTGGTCGAATTGCCCGATAATGTGGTGCGCCATCTGAATGTATTGCGCGTGAAAAACACGGAAGAAATCGTGTTGTTTAACGGCAATGGCAAGGCATATCCGGCTTTGCCAGAAGTTTTGGAAAAACGCCGAGCCAGCGTGCGGATTTTGCGGGAAGAGGCAACGGACAACGAATCGCCGCTGAACATTACGTTGGTACAGGCGGTATCCGCCGCCGAGCGCATGGATTTCACTTTGCAGAAAAGCGTGGAATTGGGCGTGGCAGAAATTCGTCCGGTCATCAGCGAACGCTGTGTCGTCCGCTTGAGCGGAGAACGCGCTGAAAAGCGGGTGGCGCGTTGGCAGGAAATCGTCGTTTCGGCATGTGAACAAAGCGGTCGCAATATTGTGCCGAAGGTTTTGCCGCTGACGACTTATGCACAGGCATTGCAGCAGTTGCCGCAGGAAACGACCAAACTGTTAATGAGTTTAAACCGTGCACAAAAATTGAGTGATGTTCGGCCGCAATCCGGTAAGGTCGTGTTTATGGTCGGCCCGGAAGGCGGCTGGACGGAGAAGGAAGAGCAGCAGGCATTTGATGCCGGTTTTCAATCCGTTACGCTCGGGAAACGGGTGTTACGTACCGAAACCGCCTCACTTGCGGCCATTGCCGCCATGCAGACGCTTTGGGGCGATTTTGCATAAAGTTCAGGCTGTCTGAAAACGAGCGTAGCGAGTTTCGCTAAAACGAGTGTAACAAGTTTCGCTCAAACAAGCTGTTGCTTCATGATATAAAAATGGGAGTTTAAAAAATGTCTTACACCTTTACGCTGGCCGAGCACGAGCTGGAAGCTGAATTGAAAAAGTTAATCGTGCAAGAGGCCGATAAGGCCGACGATGTGGATATGGATGATTTCACCGACGATGCACTTTTGTTTGGCGATGACAGTCCGGTCGGTTTGGATTCGCTTGATGCGCTGCAAATCAGCGTTGCCTTGCAACAGTATTTCCAAGTGCGTCTGCAGGGCGACCGGATGGTGCGCAAACATATGATGTGCGTACGCGATTTGGCGGCGTTTATCCGTGCGGAGCATGGCGCATGAGTTGGGTTTGCGGTACGGCGGCCACTTCTGCCTTGAATCCGCAAACGGATTTCAGACGGCCTGATGCGGTGTCTTATACATTTTTAAACCAGCCACAGCAGGTTGCTTATTTTCGTGCATTCGCCGGCGACAGTTTGGGGCGGAAGGAATTTGCGGATATTGCCGAACAACATTTGTGCCGAGCCGCCGAAAATGCAGGCTGGCCGTCTGAAAGTTGGCATGATGCGCCGGTGTTTATCGGCTCCAGTTCCTATTCCATCTCCGAATATGAAAACCGCCATTTTGCGGGTAATAGAGCGGTAGAGGAACACAATCTGCTTTATCTCGCCGAAGATTTGCGCCGGCGCAGCGGCAATCGGCAGATTTTCAGTTTCGCTACTGCCTGCACTTCATCTGCCCATGCGCTGATTCAGGCGGATAATTGTTTGCGCGGCGGGGCGGAGCGTGCCTTTGTGCTTGGTATTGAAAACCTCAACCGGCTGACTTTGCTGCATTTTCACAGTTTGGGTTTGCTGGCCGAACACTATCAGCCTTTTGGCGGAAACGGTTTGATTTTAGGCGAAGGTGTTGCCGCGCTTGCCTTATCTTCTGCTGTTCCTGAATCTTCTTCAGGCCGTCTGAAACTTATCGGACACGCCGCCAATACAGGCAATGACCTGATTCAAAGCGATGGACAAGCACAGGAGCAAGTGATGCGACGCGCTTTGGGTGTTGCAGGCATCGCTCCTGAAAGCATTGCAGCCGTTAAAACACACGGCATCGGCACGGCTGACAGCGATGCCGCCGAATTGGCCGCACTGGAAAATATATTCGGTACACTGCCGCCCTTGATGGCGTTCAAACCGCAAATCGGACACACGCTTGGCGCAACGGCAGCCCTTGAAACAGTCCTGCTTTTATCTGCTTTAAAACAAGGCGGAAGCAGCGATTATCAGGGGCGGAAAATTCGTTTTTCCGAATGCGCGGCTTCACAAAAAGGCGGTTTTTTTTGTTTGGCCAATCAATTTGGTTTTGGCGGCAGCAACACATCTTTGGTATGGCAATGGCAACCGTAAATTCTAATATCCGTATTACTGCCGCTGTGCGTTTTGATACTGACGCCGGCACCAGCGGCAAAATCCTCAAACAAACCTTAAAGCAGCAAAGCGGTATAGATACCCGCCGCCTCAGCCGTTTGAGTTTGATTGCCGCGCTTGGTGCAGGGCAACTGAAGGAACAAAGCGAAATCTGCTCTGATTGCGCTGTTTTTCTCGGTACGTCGTTTTCTTCGCCATCCGTGTTTGAAAAAATGGCAGACAATGTGCTGAACCATCACGCCGCGATGCCGTTTGACTTTATTGCCAACCTGCACAACTCCCCCGTTTTTCATGCCGCGCAAGCGTTAGGCACGCATGGTGCAACTTTGGTCGTTGTTGCCGACAATAATATGGATACTTGCTTTCATCCATTATTACTGGCGATGCAATCTTTGCAAAATGGCGGACAGGCTGCGGTTGGCTGGGCATATGAACATCAAGCAGCTCATGCCGATACTCATGAAGGCAGTATTTGGATTTTGCTTGAGGCCGGTACAGAACAGGGCGTTCCTGTTATGTTGAATAATGAAGGGATGCAGGCTGATAGGTCGTCTGAAAAGCCGCAATATTATTGGCAAAATATCGCAGATTGGATAGAAGCAGTAATGGCGCACGAGGGGAGGGATGTGAAAAAATATACTTTGGTGTGATCGACAAATGATTTTAGAGAAAGTATTTGTCTTTTGAATAAATAAGGCTTGCACCATTAAAAAGGCCGTCTGAAAATATTTTCAGACGGCCTTTTTGTATCAAAAACCAATCAACGAGACATCTCGCCTTGAATAGCGCGGATATTTGCTTTACGGGCGTTGATGGTACGGGTCAGTTGTTGGATTTTAATTTGATCGCCTTTTTGTTTGGCCGCATTCAGCTGGGTTTGAAGGCGGGTAATAGCGGCCTGTTCGTTGCGTACTTCGGTCTGCAATATTTGTTTGCGGGTTTCCTTAGGACTTGGCTTAGGTGCTGGCGTAACCACAGGGGCAGTGCGGATCACAGGGGCTTTGTATTTGCTGTATGAAGAACTGCGTGATTTGTTCTGCCGGTTGCGCAGGGTAATATTGATGCGCGGATTGGCAGCTTCGGCTGTGTTGGTTACGCTTGTAATCGGTACATTTGGCAGGATTTTGATATCGCTGTCGCTATTTCCTTTATCCAACAAAATGTCGGCTGCCGGTTTGTATGCTTGAGGGAAAGGTGTTGGGAGAGTGGTTTTGTCATGTTCTACCGGAGTGGCAGTTGCCGGCGTGCTTGGTTCGGCTGAAGCGCTGGCAATAGGTTTGGCTGCTTGTTCTTCGGATGCGCGGACAACGGCTGTTTTGGTACGGCTGACCTTGGCTTTGCGTCGAGAGGAGGTTTTGGCATAAGTTTTGCCTTTGCGCTTAGTCTCAACTTTGGCAGGTGTTTTATCGAGCACTTCATCCTGAGCTGTTACTGCTTGGTTATTTTGGGTAGTTGAAGTTTGCGGCTGAGCAGTCGAATTCTGAATAATCTCTTGTGGAATTTGGATTGCAGGTACAACAGCTTGAACAGCTGGTGTTTCATTAATAATAGCAATGCCGTCTGAAACTGTTTTCTCGGTAGAAGCAGTAGGTTGGGCTTGTGCGGCAAGCATTACAGGAACAACACTGTTTTCTTTTTGTGTTGCACTAGACTGAGTTTGTACGACAGGAGTTGTATTGCGGACAGTAGTGTCGGCAACATAGTCTTCAGCTTTTATTGTGGGTGGCGCTTCAAAAGTAGGCGTATTGTTGGGAACGATTACGCTGTCTGCAATGGCTTTGTCGTCCGCAACGGTAGGTTGGGTTTGCTCGGCGAGCATTGGAGGAACAATAGTGTTGTCCTCTTGAACGGCAGTCGTCTGCGTTTGTACGACAGGAGTTGTGTTGTGGGCAGCAGTATCGACAACATAGTTTTCAGGTTTTGCAACGGCTGGTGTTTCCAAAACAGGCGTATTGTTGGGAACGATTACGCTGTTTGCAATGGTTTTATTTGCTGGCACAGCTTGTCGAGTTTGTGCCATCGGAATGGAAATAGGTGCCGGAATACCGTATTCATTTCGAGCAACAACGACTGGGGTTTGTACCGCAGGCATTGCATGAGAAGCATGAACGTAGTCTGCGGCAGATGCTTTAAATTCTGTTGTTTGTACCGTTTTTAAAACCGGAGTGTCGCCCGGAATCGCAACGACGCTGGTTTCTGTTACATTGTTTGTTTCAACTATGCGACAGGCGTCATTGATCTGGTATGAAGCATAAACGGTAATGCCTTCAACATTGCAGACATACTCGGCAGCGTTGGCGGCGGCGGGGAGGGTCAGGCTGAGGGCAATGGCGGTTTTGCAGAAAAACGGTTTCATAAAGGCAATAGAATCAGGTTGTTTGTTCAAAGTGTAATTATACTATGTACACTGTCAGCATCCGCCAACTTATTTTTAGGCGGTGTAAAACTATGGCTGAAAGGTTGAAAATTGGAATAAAAGGTCTTAGGCCGTCTGAAACTTGTCATATAAAGTTTCAGACGGCCTTTGCTGTCATTGAGTATTAAGCGTTTAACAGGTTTTCGTCCAATGTCAGGTCTTCGTTTTTATTGACGGCGACTTTGCGTGCCAAAACGTTTTGGGAGATTTCGTGTGCTTCGGCAAGCGAGTGCATCAGGTAAGTACCGCATTGGTATTCGTTCAGCTCGGGGATTTTGCTTTGGTCTTGAACGGTCAAAACATCCTGCATTGAAGCGAGCCATGCATCGGCCACTTTTTGCTCGTCGGGCGTGCCGATGAGGCTCATGTAGAAACCGGTGCGGCAGCCCATCGGGGAAATATCGATGATTTCGACACCGTTGCCGTTTAAGTGGTCGCGCATAAAGCCCGCGAACAGGTGCTCCAGCGTGTGAATACCTTTTTCAGGCAGGATTTCTTTGTTGGGAATGCAGAAACGCAGGTCAAACACGGTAATGGTGTCGCCTTTGGGCGTGGTCATGGTTTTTGCCACGCGTACGGCAGGGGCGTGCATACGGGTGTGGTCGACTTTGAAACTGTCTAGTAGGGGCATTTGGGTGTCCTTTGAGGTAAATAGATTTTTAGCTAGGGATATTTGAACACTGAATCACAATTCCGCAATCTCAACTGCTTCGCCCGAAGCCGCGCTCAGTGCTTCGTTTAAAACGTCGTAGAAATCGCGGCTGTCGCGCGTTGCCAGCCATTTTCCGTTTTGCTCGGCAAAATGGTAGCCGCCGCTTTTAGCGGCAATCCACAATTCTTGGTTGGGCGTGTGGCGGTTAACGATGATTTGCGTGCCGTCTTCGGCTTCGATGGTCAGGACGTTTCCGGCAAACTGGCAGTCGAAATCCCAGCCGTTTTCATCGATTTGGTCTTCAATGTGTTCAAACAATTCTTCGCTCATGCGGATGAATTCGCTTTCGGTCATCATGGCTTTTTGTGTGGTTTTTGTTTAAGATACCGAATCTTGCCACATTCGTAATGATGAAGAAAGTTTTACTGATGAAATACGGCGTATTTTTTGCAGCGGCAACGGTTCTGCTGCTCTCTGCCTGCGGCTACAAAGGCGATCTCTACCTGCCCAAAGAAGGCGACAAGGCGCGCTTCGGCGTGATTCAAACCGGCTTGAAATTCGATACGGCCAAAGAACCGACCATTCAAACCAACGATTAAAAAAGATTTCAGAAACATGACCTTATTCTGCGAACAACTCCCTTATACACACCTTGCCGAAGAGTTTGGTACGCCGCTTTATGTCTACAGCAAATCTGCGCTGACCGAGGCGTTTGAAAACTACCAAACCGCGTTTGTCGCTTTAAATCCGCTTGTCTGCTACGCAGTGAAAGCGAATGGCAACCTGAGCATCATCAAGCACTTTGCTTCTTTGGGGAGCGGTTTTGATATTGTGTCCGGCGGTGAGTTGGCGCGTGTTTTAGCGGCAGGCGGCGATGCGGCGAAAACGATTTTTTCCGGTGTGGGCAAGAGTGAGGCAGAAATTGAATTCGCACTGAATGCAGGCGTGAAATGCTTCAATATGGAGAGCATTCCCGAAATCGACCGCATTCAGAAAATTGCCGCGCGCTTGGGTAAAGTCGCTCCGGTTTCCCTGCGCGTCAACCCCGATGTCGATGCCAAAACCCACCCTTATATCTCCACCGGCCTGAAAGCCAACAAATTCGGTATTGCCTATGCCGATGCGCTTGAGGCCTATCGTCATGCTTTCCGACAAAGCCATTTGAAAATTGTCGGTATCGACTGCCATATCGGCTCGCAACTGACCGACCTCAGCCCGCTCATCGAAGCCTGCGAACGTATCTTGGCCTTGGTCGACCAATTAGCAGCCGAAGGCATTGTGTTGGAACACTTGGACTTGGGCGGCGGTGTCGGCATTGTTTACCAAGACGAAAATGTGCCTGATTTGGGTGCGTATGCCCAAGCCGTTCAAAAACTAATCGGTACACGCCGTCTGAAACTGGTTCTCGAGCCAGGCCGCAGTTTGGTCGGCAATGCAGGTGCGTTGTTGACGCGCGTCGAGTTCGTCAAATATGGCGAAGAGAAAAACTTTGTGATGGTCGATGCGGCGATGAACGATTTGATGCGTCCGGCGCTTTATGATGCCTATCATCACATCGAAGCGGTCGAAACCAAAGACATTGAGCCTCTGACGGCCAATATCGTCGGCCCGATTTGTGAAACCGGCGACTTCCTCGGCAAAGACCGCACCATCGCCTGTGAAGAAGGGGATTTGCTGCTTATCCGCAGCGCCGGTGCGTATGGCTCAAGCATGGCGAGCAACTACAACACGCGCAACCGTGCGACGGAAGTATTGGTTGACGGCAACGAATGCAAACTTATCCGTCAACGTGAAACCGTCGAGCAGCAAATGGCCAACGAATTGGCTTGTTTGTAAGGTTTGATTGTTTAAAAGGCCGTCTGAAAGCTTGATTGACTTTCAGACGGCCTTTGTTATGAAAGAAAAGGGCATGTATCCAACACACCCTTTTTCAGTTGATCAATAATGCGGCGGAATCTCATCGCGCAGGCTGTACGGTTCGCGTTCGCCGTTTGCGCCTTTGTCCTGCATCCGTTGATACAGAAGCCGCAGCTGGCCTTGCTGCAAATCCAAAGCCTGCTGCATCTTGGCGATGGTGTCGTTCAGGCTGCCGATTAAATCTTCCTGCAAGGCCGTCTGAATTTCCAGCTCCGTGACGCGGTGTTCCAATTCCTGAATATCGCTCATATTACAGCACCATCGCGGCAATCCAGCCGGCAGCCATCAGCGGGATATTGTAGTGGATAAAAGTCGGGATAACCGAATCGCGGATGTGGTCGTGTTGACCGTCGGCGTTCAGACCCATGGTCGGGCCGAGCGTTGAGTCGGAAGCAGGGGAACCCGCATCACCCAGCGCACCGGCCGTGCCGACGATGGCCACGGTAGCCATTGGGGAGAAGCCCAAGCTAATGCACAAAGGCACATAAATCGCGGTAATAATCGGCAAAGTGGAGAAAGACGAGCCGATGCCCATGGTTACCAGCAGGCCGACAAACAGCATGGTAAAGGCGGCCATGCCTTTATTGCCGCCGAACAAAGCCATGCTGTGTTCGACCAAAGGCTGAATCTCGCCGGTTGCGTTCATTACGGCGGCGAAACCTTGCGCCGCAATCATAATAAAGCCGACCATCGCCATCATTTTGATGCCTTCGCCGAACACATCGCTGGCGGCGGAGCGGTTCATCACGCCCAACATCATAAATACGGCAAAGCCCAACATAGCGCCCAACACCAGCGAACCATCATACAAAAGCTGAATGGCAAAACACACGGCAATCGCTACGGCCGCCACCAAGCTGCGATAGGTTGAAGGCTCTTGTTGTTGCACTGCCGCACGGTTGTCTTCCGTGTCAGTGGTATTGTTCTGATAAATGCGTGGTTTGCGGTAGTGCAAAAAGGCCAGCAGCAAGCCGGACACCATGCCCAAAGCCGGAATCGCCATTGCGTGCATCACATTGATGCCGCTGGTGTCCATGCCTGCCGAGCGGATATTGCCCAACATGATGTCGTTCAAGAAGATGGCGCCGAAACCGTAAGGCAGGAACATATAAGTCGTTACCAAGCCAAACGTAATTACGCAGGCCACCAAGCGGCGGTCGAGTTTCAAACGGTTGAACACCAACAGCAGCGGCGGAATAATCATCGGGATAAACGCGATATGAATCGGCACAACGTTTTGGCTCATCACGCCCATGCACAAAATAATCGCCAGCAGCAGCCATTTGACCGCGCCTTCGCCTTTCGCATTGCCTTCGCCGCCGTTGAGTTTGCGGATAATCACGCCGGCGAGCTGTTGCGGCAGGCCGGAATGCGTGATGGCCATGGCAAACGCGCCGAGCATGGCATAAGACAGCGCGATTTGCGCCCCGCCTTTCAGGCCTTCGTTAAAAACAGGAATAATCCCTTGCTGCACCACATCGCCGGCCGCGTTGGTTACATTCTCCAAAGGCATACCGGCCACCAAGCCGCCGACAAACGCGCCGACAGCCAAGCTGAGTACCACATGCACGCGCGATAAAGACAGCACAAGCATGATGATGACCGCAATTACAACCGCATTCATATCGTTCTCCGTTGTTTCAGACGGCCTGTTATGTAAAAACAGGCAATCATCTGTTTACATATTACAAATAAACATCATAACCCAAGCATGAAGCCTTTGCAAAAAACGGCAGGCTGTCTGAAAAACGGAGCATCGGTTTCAGACGGTCTGCCGTGAACCCTTATTCAGCGTTTTAATATGGCGTGCGGTTCTGGCGATAAAAATATCCAAAAAACACGCGCTTCCTATTCTTTGCATATGGTACCAATGTTAAAATCGACACAATGTCTTGGTTTTAGGTTTGTTACTGAAATTAAAGCATTTATTGATAAAACCCAATTCAATCATACACAAACAAAGGAAAGAAGTGATGGATATTCTGACGCGGCTGCACAATCTGCCGCCTTCCCGTTTTCATTACAAACTTTTAGTGTTGGTCGGCATAGGTTGGCTGTTTGATGCCATGGATACAGGCTTGGTGTCGTTTGTATTGCCGGCTTTGGGCAAAGATTGGGCGCTGGCTCCGGCGCAGTTAGGCTGGATTGTCAGCATTGCCTTTGTCGGCATGGCTTTGGGCGCGGTATTCAGCGGCTGGCTGGCGGACAGGTTCGGACGGAAAACCGTTTTTGCCGGTACGATGGTGGTGTACAGCATTGCCACAGGTTTGTGCGCGCTTGCGCCTGATTTGACGGTTTTGCTGGTGTGCCGCTTTTTTGTCGGCGTCGGTTTGGGCGGCCAACTGCCCGTTGCCGTATCGCTGGTCAGCGAATATGCGCCGCCGAAAGTACGCGGCCGTTTTATTGTATTGCTGGAAAGCTTTTGGGGCTTGGGCTGGCTCTCGGCCGCGCTGGTGTCTTATTTCTTTATTCCGCAAACCGGCTGGCACAGCGCGTTTTTATTCGGCGCCTTGCCCCTGTTTTATGTGCCGTTGGTGTTGAAATTCGTTCCCGAATCCGTGCCTTACCTGCTTTCCCGCGGCAAAACCAACGAAGCGCACAGTTTGGTATCCGCGCTGGAAATTCAATCGGGCATCACGCCGCCGACAGAAGCCATTGCCGCACCGGCCGTCCCGCGCGAACGCATCCGCTTCGTCCAACTTTGGCAACATCCGTTTGCACGGCGTACGCTGATGCTGTGGCTGGTTTGGTTCGGCATCGTGTTTTCGTATTACGGCATTTTCACTTGGTTGCCCAAACTGCTGGTTGAGCAGGGCAATACCGTGGTCAAAACCTTTGAATATGTGCTGGTGATGATTGTTGCACAACTGCCCGGCTATATTGCCGCTGCGGCTTTGGTGGAGAGAATCGGCCGCAAAGCAACGCTGGCAGGCTTTCTGGCCGCGTGCGCCGTGTGCGCATGGTTTTTCGGGCAAAGCACCACTGCGGCCGAAGTCATGGTTTGGGGCAGCCTGATGTCTTTCTTCAACTTGGGCGCATGGGGCGTTTTATACACCTACACCCCCGAACTCTACCCCTTGCGCTTCCGTGCTTTCGCATCCGGCTGGGCAGGCGCCATCGGCCGCATCGGCGGCATACTCGCGCCCATGGTAGTGGCGGCGATGGTGGGCAACAGCGGCGGCTTCGGCAATATCTTTATGATGTTTGCGCTGGTCATGCTGCTGATTGTGGCGGTAATCTTGGTATTGGGTGAAGAAACCAAAGGCCGAACGCTGGAAGACATCAGCCAATAAAAGATAGATATGAAAAGGCCGTCTGAAAAATATTTTCAGACGGCCTTTGTTTATTTACGCTTGTAATTTTAATACATCGATTTTCTGTTTTTATCTTAATTATCGAGGAAAGTGACGAAGAATGACCGTCTTTGTTTTCGTGTAGATAAAAATATTATACTTCAAAGAATTAAAATGAATAAACGATAAAATGGCCGTCTGAAAAGTTCAATCATGGTTTGTGATGTAGGTCAAAGCAAAATGTAACTAAATTACCTATAGTTATCGTAGTGAAAATTTATTGACCTTATTGCCACCTTTTATTAAGGAGATACACCATGAACGCATCAGCCGACAACGTCGTCAGCCCAGCCGTAGCCGAGGTAAACAGCCTGGTTGACAAGGGTTTACGGGCATTGGACGAGTTTCTTAAGCTCGATCAGGAGCAGATTGACTTTATTGTTGCCAAAGCCTCTATCGCCGCGCTGGACAAACATGGTGTACTCGCCATGCACGCGGTGGAAGAAACGGGACGCGGTGTATTTGAGGATAAGGCGACGAAAAACCTGTTTGCCTGCGAAAACGTCGTGCGCCGCCTGCGCGATTTGAAAACCGTGGGCGTCATCAGCGAAAACGATGTAACCGGTATTACGGAAATTGCCGATCCTGTCGGCGTGGTTTGCGGTATTGTGCCGACGACCAATCCGACTTCCACCACCATTTTCAAATCCCTGATTGCACTGAAAACCCGCAATCCGATTATTTTCTCGTTCCACCCGTCCGCCCAGCAGTGTTCCGCCCATGCAGCGCGTATTGTACGCGATGCGGCGATTGCGGCCGGTGCGCCGGAAAACTGTATCCAGTGGATTGAAAAACCGTCTATGGAAGGCACTTCCGCGCTGATGAAGCATCCGGGCGTGGCAACGATTTTGGCGACCGGCGGCAATGCGATGGTGGAAGCCGCGTATTCTTGCGGCAAACCTGCGCTCGGCGTCGGGGCGGGCAACGTACCTGCTTATGTTGAAAAAACGGCGGACATCAAACAGGTGGCGCACGATATTGTGATGTCGAAATCTTTCGACAACGGCATGGTGTGCGCCAGCGAGCAAGCGGTGATTGCCGATAAAGAGATTTACAAAGATTTGGCCGAAGAGTTCAAATCCTACGGCGTGTACTTTGCCAACAAAAAAGAAAAAGCCATGCTCGAAGAGTTTATCTTCGGCGTAACGGCGAATTGCGCCAGCTGCGGCGGGGCGAAACTCAATTCTGCGGTAGTGGGCAAACCGGCAACATGGATTGCCGAACAGGCCGGGTTTAAAGTGCCTGAAAAAACCAACATCATCATCGCCGAATGCCGTGAAGTCGGTCCGAACGAGCCGCTGACCCGCGAAAAACTTTCGCCTGTTTTGGCCATGATTAAGGCGGATTCGACCGAACAAGGTTTGAAGTTTGCCGAAGAAATGGTTGCCTTTGACGGCTTGGGACACTCCGCCGCCATCCATACCGCCGACGAAGAATTGGTCAAAACGTTCGGCTCACGCGTCAAAGCCCTGCGCGTGATTTGGAATTCGCCTTCCACCTTCGGCGGCATCGGCGACGTGTACAACGCCTTCCTGCCTTCTCTGACCCTCGGTTGCGGCTCTTACGGTAAAAACGCCGTCGGCGGCAACGTCAGCGCAGTCAACCTGTTAAACATCAAAAAAGTAGGCCGTCGGAGAAACAACATGCAATGGTTCAAAGTGCCCGCCAAAATCTATTTTGAACGTGATTCCATCCAATATCTGCAAGACATGAAAGACTGCGAAAAAGTCATGATTGTGACCGACCGTTCGATGGTTGACCTGGGCTTTGTCGATAAAATCACCCACCAACTGCATCAACGCAAAAACAAAGTGACCATCCAGCTGTTTACCGATGTCGAAGCCGATCCAAGCGTCCAAACCGTCTATAAAGGCACCGATTTGATGCGCAGCTTCCAGCCGGACACCATCATCGCACTAGGCGGCGGCTCGCCGATGGACGCGGCCAAAGCCATGTGGCTCTTCTACGAGCAGCCGCAAGTCGATTTTGAAGACTTGGTGCAAAAATTCATGGACATCCGCAAACGCGCGTTCCGCTTCCCTGAATTGGGCCGCAAAGCCAAATTTATCGGCATCCCTACCACGTCGGGCACAGGCTCCGAAGTCACGCCGTTTACCGTCATTAGCGACGGCGATAAGAAATATCCGATTGCCGACTACTCGCTGACACCGACCATTTCGATTGTCGATCCTGCGTTTACCATGACCGTACCGGCAGGTGTAACCGCCGATACCGGTTTGGACGTATTGACCCACGCCGTAGAAGCATACGTTTCCGTACTGGCGAACGACTTTACAGACGGCCTCGCCCTGCAAGCCATCAAGCTCGTGTTCCAATACCTCGAACGCTCCTACAAACACGGTGCGGCCGATCCAGAAGCGCGTGAGCATATGCACAATGCCTCCACCATCGCAGGCATGGCGTTTGCCAATGCGTTCTTGGGCATCAACCACTCGATGGCACACAAAATCGGCGGCAAATATCACGTTCCGCATGGTCGTGCCAACGCTATCCTACTGCCGCACGTCATCCGCTACAACGGCACGCGTCCGCAGAAAACCGCCACTTGGCCGAAGTACAACTACTACAAAGCCGACCTGAAATATCAGGAAATCGCCCGTACTTTAGGCTTGCCATGCAGCACACCGGCAGAAGGTGTCGAATCCTTCGCCCGCGCCTGCCATGAACTGGCGGTCAACGTTGGCATCAAAATGTCGTTGAAAGAGCAGGGCATCGATGAGAAAACCTTCCTCGACGGCAGAAAAGAGCTGGCCATGATGTCTTTTGAAGACCAATGCACCCCGGCCAACCCACGCCTCGCCATGGTGGCCGATATGGAAGAAATCCTGACCAAAGCCTATTACGGCGAATAAAATCGGGTAGTTAAAAAGGCCGTCTGAAACCTGAATATAGGGTTTCAGACGGCCTTTCTTTATTCGGCTAAACCTTAGTTTTTATCAAAGCTAAGGTTTTCATTTGAATACGATGGTTTAAAAATATCTTTATCACTTTGATTTAATGGTAAACCTTACGTTTAAATAAAATAACGGTTTTAAAAATAAAAGGCCGTCTGAAAACCTGTTTCCAAGTTTTCAGACTGCTTTCCTAATTACAGCAATCAATGCCGAATCGGCTTTACACCACGATGTTCACCAGTCTGCCCGGTACGACGATGATTTTCTTCGCAGGCTTGCCTTCCATGAATTTCACTGCGCCTTCGTTGGCAAGGGCGGCGGCTTCGAGGTCGGTTTTGGAGACGTCGGCGGCGACGGTGATTTTGCCGCGCAGTTTGCCGTTGACTTGAATCATCACTTCGATTTCGGATTTGACTAAAGCGGCTTCATCAACTGTCGGCCAGCCTGCTTCCCACAGTTTCGCGCCGTTTAATTCGCTCCACAGGGTTTCGCAGATGTGCGGCACAATCGGCCACAGCAGGCGTACGGCGGTTTCCAATACTTCTTGGGCGACGGCGCGGCCTTGTTCGCTGCCGGTGTCGGTTTTGTCGTATTGGTTGAGCAGTTCCATCACGGCGGCGATGGCGGTGTTGAATTGCTGGCGGCGGCCGTAGTCGTCGCTGACTTTGGCGATGGTGGAATGCAGTTTGTGGCGCAGGTCTTTGAGCTCTTTAGACAAACCGTCTTGGTTGCCTGCAAACGCGTTGACTGCTTCGCCTTGCTTCAGGTATTCGTAAACGGTGCGCCACAGACGACGCAGGAAGCGGTGTGCGCCTTCGACGCCGCTGTCGCTCCATTCGAGGGACTGTTCAGGCGGTGCGGCGAACATCATGAACAGGCGGGCGGTGTCCGCGCCATAGGCATTAATCAGTTCTTGCGGATCGACGCCGTTGTTTTTGGACTTGGACATTTTTTCCGTGCCGCTGATGACGACGGGCAGGCCGTCGGCTTTAAGAACGGCGGAAACGGGGCGGCCTTTGTCGTCGAAAGTCAATTCGACATCGGCGGGGTTGATCCAGTCTTTGCCGCCTTTGTCATTTTCTCGGTAGTAAGTTTCGCAGACGACCATGCCTTGCGTGAGCAGGCGTTCGAACGGTTCGTCAACGCTGACTAAACCTTCGTCGCGCATCAGTTTGGTGAAGAAGCGTGCGTACAAGAGGTGCAGAATCGCGTGTTCGATACCGCCGATGTATTGGTCGACCGCGCCCCAGTATTTCGCGGCGGCAGGATCGACCATGCCGTCTGAAAATTTAGGCGACATGTAGCGGAAGAAATACCAGCTCGATTCCATGAAGGTGTCCATGGTGTCGGTTTCGCGTTTTGCCGCGCCGCCGCAGCATGGGCAGGTGGTTTCGTAAAACTCTGGCATTTTTGCCAGCGGCGAACCCATGCCGTCAGGTACGACGTTTTCAGGCAGAACGACAGGCAGTTGGTCGGCAGGGACGGGAACGTCGCCGCATTTTTCGCAATGGACGATGGGAATCGGACAGCCCCAGTAGCGTTGGCGCGAAATACCCCAGTCGCGCAGGCGGTATTGGGTTTTCGGTTCGCCAGTGTCTTGGCTTTGCAGCTTGGCGGCGATGGCGTCGAAGGCCGTCTGAAAATTCATGCCGTCCAAGTCGCCGCTGTTGACCAATACGCCGTTTTCTTTGTCGCCGTACCATTCTTGCCATTGGTTTGCGTCAAATACGTTGTCGCCGACGGCAATGACTTGTTTTTTTGGCAGGTTGTATTTGGTGGCGAACTCGAAATCGCGTTCGTCGTGCGCCGGAACTGCCATCACTGCGCCGTCGCCGTAGCCCCACAATACATAGTTGGCAATCCACACTTCCAGTTTGTCGCCGTTGAGCGGGTTGACGACGTAGCGACCGGTCGGCACGCCTTTTTTCTCCATCGTCGCCATATCGGCTTCGGCAACCGAGCCGGCTTTGCATTCGGCGATAAATGCCTGCAATTCGGGTTTGTCGGCGGCTGCGGCGGTTGCCAGTGGATGCTCGGCGGCAACGGCAACATAAGTCGCGCCCATCAGTGTGTCGGGACGGGTGGTATAAACTTGCAGGAATTTCGCGTAATCGCCTTCCAAGCCTTGTTTGCTGTCGTCTGAAACGGCGAAGCGCACGGTCATACCGCGAGATTTGCCGATCCAGTTGCGTTGCATGGTTTTGACTTGTTCCGGCCAGTGTTCCAGCTTGTCCAAGTCGTTGAGCAGCTCTTCGGCGTAATCCGTGATTTTGAAGTAATACATCGGGATTTCGCGTTTTTCGATCAATGCGCCCGAACGCCAGCCGCGTCCGTCGATGACTTGCTCGTTGGCAAGGACGGTTTGGTCGACAGGATCCCAGTTTACCGTGCCGTTTTTGCGATAGACGATGCCTTTTTCAAACAGCTTGGTAAACAGCCATTGTTCCCAGCGGTAGTATTCGGGTTTGCAGGTAGCGACTTCGCGCTCCCAGTCAATCGCAAAACCCAGGCTTTTGAGCTGGGTTTTCATGTATTCGATGTTGTCGTACGTCCAAGCGGCGGGGGCGACGTTGTTTTTCATCGCCGCGTTTTCCGCAGGCATACCGAACGCGTCCCAACCCATAGGCTGCATGACGTTGAAGCCGTTTAAGCGTTTGAAGCGGCTCAATACGTCGCCGATGGTGTAGTTGCGTACATGCCCCATGTGCAGTTTGCCGCTGGGATAGGGGAACATGGAGAGGCAGTAGTATTTGGGTTTGGAAGCGTCTTCGGAGACGTTGAAAATACGGGCGTCGTCCCATTTTTTCTGCGCCGCAGGCTCGATGGCGGCGGGCTGGTAATGTTCTTGCATGGTCATTCTGTTTTTCGCTTGAAAACGTTGGAAAAAATAAAGATGGGATTATAGCAGGTTGTCGGGCCTGTCGGTTTGACAAAGGCCGTCTGAATGTTTGGATGTCGGAAAAGCACAATTTCAGACGGCCTTAAAAATACTGACTTGAGTTTTTGATACTCGCCCACATATCTCACCCAGTTTGAATTCATTCTTAACACTATCAAAATTATGAGCAATAAAGATTTTTACGAAACCCTTGGTGTTGCCCGCAGCGCTAGCGACGATGAAATCAAAAAAGCCTACCGCAAGCTGGCAATGAAATACCATCCCGACCGCAATCCTGACAACAAAGAAGCGGAAGAAAAATTTAAAGAAGTCCAAAAAGCTTACGACACCTTGTCTGACAAGGAAAAACGTACCATGTACGACCAATACGGCCATGCCGCGTTCGAACAGGGCGCAGGTGCGGGCGGATTCGGTGGCTTTGGCGGTTTCGGCGGCCAAGGCGGATTCGGTGGCGCGCAAGGCTTCGATTTTTCCGATATTTTCAGCCAAATGTTCGGCGGTGGCGGCAGCGCAGGCGGCCGTCAGCCGGATTACAGCGGTGCGGACTTGCAGGTCGGTATAGAGATTTCGCTTGAAGAAGCCGCCAAAGGCGTGAAAAAACGCATCAACATTCCGACTTACGAAGAATGTGATGTCTGCCACGGCTCAGGTGCCAAACCGGGTACATCCGCATCGACTTGTTCGACCTGTCACGGCTCAGGTACGGTACACGTCCGCCAAGCCATTTTCCAAATGCAGCAGACTTGTCCGACTTGTCACGGTACAGGTAAAGAAATCAAAGATCCTTGCGTCAAATGCCGTGGCGAAGGCCGCACCAAAACCAGTAAAACAGTTGAAGTCAACATTCCGGCAGGCATCGACGACGGTCAACGCATCCGCTTGAGCGGCGAGGGCGAGCCGGGTCAACACGGCGCACCGGCAGGCGATTTGTACGTCAATGTCCGTGTAAGACAGCACAAAATCTTCGAGCGCAACGGTTTGGACTTGCATTGCGAGTTGCCGATCAGCTTTGCCATTGCCGCATTGGGTGGCGAAGTCGAAGTGCCGACTTTGGACGGTAAAGTCAAACTGCACATTCCGAAAGAAACGCAAACCGGCCGCCGCATGCGCGTGAAAGGCAAAGGCATCAAGTCTCTGCGTTCCAGCTCGACCGGCGATTTGTACTGCCACATTTTGGTTGAAACCCCGGTTAACCTGACCGACCGTCAGAAAGAGTTGCTGGAAGAATTTGAAAAAATCTCCTCCGGCCTCAATCTCAGTCAAACCCCGCGCAAGAAATCGTTTTGGGAAAAAGTAGGCGAAAAAGTAGGCGATTTGTTCTCCGATAATTAATCGCTGTGAAAAAGGCCGTCTGAAACCTGTTTACATTGGGTTTCAGACGGCCTTTTTTATATTTTTCAGACTTTTATCATCTTTTGTTGCTTCAATATAATCTTCTGTGCCATTTCCAAAAACAGCTTCTGCTCGTCTGCCGACAGATCCGCCAAGGATTCTTGGTTGATGGCTTTGGCAATTTCGGTGGAGCTTGATTGTAAAGCACGCGCGTGTTCTGTCAGCATAATCAAACGGCTGCGTGCATCTTCAGGATTAGGCTCCCGTGTAATCAATCCGTCTCGCTCCATCCGTGCCAGAGTGTTGGCAATCGTTGCCTGCTTCAGATCGGCACGCTCAACTAATTCCTGTTGGCTCAAGCCGTCTTTATTCCATAGCTCGATCAAAATTGGAAATTGTGCAGGCGCAATCCCCAGTGGTTTTAAGCCTTCGCTCAATAAAATGGCAAATTGGCGGGCAATATGGTTCATCAAATAGCCGGCTGATTGGTCTTTGAATGAGTCGTTCACTTTGTTTCCTTTTAAAACAGATCTTTATGAATTATAACACAAGTATAGCTTGCTATATTAATCAATAGCAAGCTATACTTATTTTAATTTAATAGCTTGCTATATATATTTCAGACGGCCTATCTTAAACATTCAAAGGAAATATTATGAACCGCGATATTTTACGCAAAATCCATGCTGCGGCAGGAGCAGGTGCAACAGGCATGAAAATGGGTGGAAAAAGCAAACATACTGCGATTGCCGCGAAACGCCGACGCATGCCGTTTATCGCTGCCAACGGAATGCTGATTTTGCTGCCTTGTGCCTTTTTCTTGAATAACCGCGCTTCTGCCGGACAGTTTGAAAGCGTGTTTTATATCGTTCAAATCGTAGAACTGATTGCCGGTATGGCTAATCTGACGCTGTTGGGACTGAGCATGAAAGACGGATTTTCTATCCGTAAACCCAAATTGAAATCCATTTAATTGTTAATTTAAGAGAAAACATCATGAAACCTGATACTCCGCAACGTTACGGCACTACAACCCGCTTTCTGCATTGGACTATGGCGGCCTGCTATCTGTTTATGTTTGCAACCGCCATTGCTTGGAATATGGATGAAAGTCTGAAGTTTTTGATTAATCCTCATAAGGCGGTTGGCTTTCTTCTGCTGATATTGTCTGCTTGGCGTGTGATGCGGGCAATCCGCCAGTCCAGCAATCGACCGGTTGGCAGTATGGCTGCCAAATTTGGACATTGGGCAATGTATCTCCTGATGCTTGCCGTTCCAGTCACAGGTGTTATGAGACAAATTACTCAGGAAGGACAGATTCACGGAGCACTGGCATTTTCGTTGTTGTTCTTGTCTCTGGGACATATCGGCATGGTCGTTTACCACTACATCAAAGGCGAATCCGTAATGCCCCGAATGTTCGGAAGAGCTTAAATATCTCACATCAATTCAAACCTATAAGGAACTATCCATATGAATATCCGTAAAAAAACAGCTCTGATTGCCGCTGCCGCCACTGCCTTTGTCGCTGTCGGTTGTACTGCAAATGCCAAACAGTGGCAGGAAAAATGTGAAGCCTTTCAAAACAGTGTCGTCCTCATTAATACTTTTGAAGTGCCGCAGGGTAAAGAAGCCGAAGCTTTGGCTTCTTGGCAAAAAGCGCGTGATTTTTTGAAAACCCAGCCGGGCTATATAGTTACGCGCCTGCACCAAAATATAGATCCAAACGGTAAATATCATTTGGTCAACGTAGCCCGTTGGCGCAATATGGAAGATTTTAAAGCCGCTACTGCCAAGATGCGTCAGGCCCTGCCGGATAATATGCCTGAAGGGGTTACAGCCAGCCCGGGTTTGTTTAAAGTGATTGAAAACGATATGCCGCATGGTTTTGGCAGATATAATGGCAAAGGATTCGGCCGTAAATTTGAAGTATGCGGCGAGTAATCGCAGGCCGTCTGAAACCTGTTTACATTGGGTTTCAGACGGCCTTTTGTTTTTCTTGCTTCAAACGTTTGTTTACCGTAAAATCCGTGCTTCACTCTTACGGGAGTAGCCATTCGGCGCAATGCCGAAACCGTTGTCAACATAATCGGCTTGTGCGGCCGTGGCAGCGGTATCTTCTCTGCTTTATCGGAAGACAGGCAAGACGTAAGCGTTGTCCATACCCTTGCGGGCGGTATGCACAGCGCTTTTTGTTTGCCCGCTTTTCGGTTGAGTATCTTAAATCATGGAAGCTTTTTTCTCCTCAACGCTGGGCGTTGCTATTGCCGAAATCGGCGATAAAACGCAATTGCTCGCGCTCTTTTTGGCTGCACGTTTTGCCCACAAAAACGCGATTGTTGCCGGTATCTTTATTGCAACCCTGTTGAACCATCTTGTTTCAGCCGCACTCGGTGTCTGGCTGGCATCCGCTATTTCGCCCGAAGTCATGAAATGGGTGGTCGGCGGCAGTTTTATTGCGGTTGGGTTGTGGCTGCTGTTGCCGGACAAAGACGAAGACCCTGACTGCAAGTGGCTGAAATACGGCGCATTTACGGCGACGGTCGTCCTGTTTTTCTTGGCCGAAATCGGCGATAAAACGCAAATTGCAACAGTTCTTTTGGCGGCAAAATACCAATCTATCCTGCTGGTCGTTATCGGCAGTATTGCCGGTTTGATGATTGCTTCTGTGCCTGCCGTGTATTTGGGCGAAATGTTGATGCGCAAAATTCCGGCCAAAGCAGTGCGCATTGCCGCATGTATCTTGTTCTGCCTGCTGGGTATTTTGACCCTGCTTGGCGACGGTATCGTGTTGAAGGCCGTCTGAAATGTGGGACATTGTTTTTGAACACGAAGACTTTGTGGTCATCAATAAGCCTTGCGGCGTATCGGTGCACAGCGAATCGGAAGGGGATGTTTGTCTGACCGCATCGCTGGCTCAGCAGCTCGGTGTTGAACGCGTGTGGCTGGTTCACCGTTTGGATAAAGCCACCAGCGGCCTGTTGCTGTTTGCGCTCAACCGCGACAGCGCGGCGGCTTTGTCGGCACAGTTTGCCGAGAAAACCATGCGTAAAACTTATTTGGCACTCGGTACGCACAAGCCGGAGAAAAAGCAGGGCTGGGTGAAAGGCGGTATGGCGCGTTCGCGGCGCGGTACATGGAAGCTGACGCGAGACGAGGATAATTTTGCCGTTACCCGTTTCAGCAGCCAAAGCCTGAAGCCCGGTTTGCGCCTGTTTGTGTTGCAGCCGTTTACCGGCAAAACCCATCAGCTGCGCGTAGCCATGAAAAGCATAGGCAGTCCGATTTTGGGCGATACGCTGTATGGCGGCGATGAGGCGGAACATCTGTTTCTGCACGCTTGGCGTTTGGTTTTCGACTATCGCAGTGAGCATTTCGATATTCGGGTTGCGCCTGATAAAACATGGCCGTCTGAAATCGATTTATCGGCGTGTTTGGGTTCGGATGAATCCGAATAGAAGCAGTGAGATTTTTGTGTATATTAAAAAAGGCCGTCTGAAATTGTTCAGACGGCCTTTTGATTGTTTCAAGTTTACATTTCCAATTCGCTCAAACCCGGCAAGTCGGCAAAACAGCGGTCATGTGTGATTTGGCAGAAGTTGTCCAGATAGCCTTTGTTGGCATCTTCCGTACGAATGGCGGCATAAAGTTTGCTTTGCAGGCCGTCTGAAGTGATTTTGCGGTGGACGACGTAGCCTTTTTCCAAATACGGCATGACCGTCCAATAGGGCAGGGCGGCAATGCCGCGTTTGCTTGCAACCAATTGAATAATGGCAATGGTTAACTCGCTGTGGCGGCGTGGCGGATTAATGCCTTTGGGCAACAGCACTTTTTTGGGCAAATCCAGCATTTCGTCGGGGACGGGATAAGTAATCAGGGTTTCGTCGATAAAGTCTTCCGCTTCCCAAACGTCTTTGTCGGCAAGCGGGTGGTCTTCTGCGCAGATGCCGACCATTTCATAGGCAAACAGGGGGCGGTAGCTGATGCCGTTGAGCGGCTCGGCTTCGGAAACGATGGCAAGGTCGGCGCGGTGTTGCAGCAGCAGCCCGACCGGATCGGCTTGGAAACCGGAAACGATGTCCAATTCAACTTGCGGCCATAACGGGCGGAATTCGCCCATGGCAGGCATCAGCCAGTCGAAGCAGGTGTGGCATTCGACGGCAAGCCTGAGTTCGCCGGCTTCGCCTTCGATAATCCGCACCAGGTCACGTTCGGCGGCGGCAACCTGCGGCAACAGCTCGCGTGCCAGTTGCAATAGGCGCATACCGGCCGGAGTGAAGCGCAAAGGCGTGGATTTGCGTTCAAACAACGGTGTTTCGTAATAATTTTCCAAGGCGCGGATTTGGTGCGACAGGGCGGATTGGGTCAGGAAAACCCGTTTGGCGGCAAGGGAAACGCTGCCGGTTTCTTCTAAAGCCAGCAAGGTTTTGAGATGACGCAATTCGATAATAGAGTCCATGTGTTTTCAGACGGCCTGTGGGTAAGGTAGCGTATATTAAAATAATTCATGATGATGTGCAAATGATTAATGTTGGGAATGATTGCTGAAATCGGAATGTAAGAATTTGAGGCATAAACAGATTTTGCGGTTAGAATGCGAAGCTGTTTTTGAAGATAGATATAAGGAGCGGAATATGGCTTTACGCCGCGAAATTCTGGCTTGGTGCGATGAGACATTGCAGGTCGGGCTGTTTAAGGACTATGCGCCCAATGGTCTGCAGGTCGAAGGCAAAGAAGAAATTGCCAAAATCGCCACTTCGGTTACCGCCAGCAAAGCTGCAATCGATTTTGCCGTAGCGCAGGGAGCGGATCTGCTTTTGGTCCACCACGGTATGTTTTGGAAAAGCGAGCCTGTCACGATTACCGGTTGGAAAAAAGCACGCATTGAAACCTTGCTGCAACACCAAATCAATATGGCAGGCTACCACCTGCCGCTGGATGCGCACCCGCAATTAGGCAATAACGCACAGTTGGCCGAGAAACTCGATTGGGTGCTCGAAAAACAATTCGGCGAGCAAAACCTGTTGAATACAGGCCGTCTGAAAACCACGCAAACGTTGGCGCAGTTGTCTGAACGCATTGAGGCGGTATTCGGCCGCAAGCCGACCGTTATCGGCGATCTTGAACGCGAAATCAAACGCATTGCCTGGTGTAGCGGCGGTGCGCAGGGATTTTTTCAGACAGCCGTAGACGAAGGTGTCGATGCGTATCTGACCGGTGAGATTTCCGAAGCGCAATATCATCTTGCCAATGAAACAGGTGTGGCATTTATCAGCGCCGGCCATCATGCGACAGAACGTTACGGCGTCCGCGCCTTAGGCGATGCCGTGGCAGAAAAATTCGGTATCGAAGTGGTTCACTTTGATGAAAACAACCCTGCCTGAGTATTGAGCAATATCATAAAAACTTTACCTTATTTTAAATAATGCTTTGAGTATTACAACAAACTAGGTAGAATTACGCTGTTTAATGGCTCGGTATTCCCAAAATTTTAGGACGACTGAATAATGGATAATCAAGAAATCAACAACGGTCGCCGCCGTTTCCTGACACTGGCTACATGCGGTGCAGGCGGTGTGGCGGCTCTGGGCGTAGCTACGCCTTTCGTGGCCAGCTTCTTCCCATCGGAGAAAGCTAAGGCTGCCGGTGCTGCTGTCGAAGTAGATGTCAGCAAAATCGAAGCAGGCCAAATGCTGACTGCCGAATGGCAGGGCAAACCGATTTGGCTGGTCAACCGCACAGATCAACAGCTCAAAGACTTGAAAAGTTTGGATGGCGCAGTTACGGACCCTAATTCCGAAGTGGATCAGCAACCGGAATACGCTAAAAACGAGCACCGTTCGATCAAGCCGAACCTCCTCGTCGCTATCGGTATCTGTACCCACCTGGGTTGCTCTCCGACTTACCGTCCCGACGTTGCCCCTGCGGATTTGGGTGCAGACTGGAAAGGCGGTTTCTTCTGCCCTTGCCACGGTTCGAAATTCGACATGGCAGGCCGCGTATACAAAGGTGTTCCTGCACCGACCAACTTGGTTGTACCGCCTTACAAATATCTGAGCGATACGACTGTTTTGGTGGGCGAAGACTAAAAATAAGGAACGATAATTATGGCAAACCAAACCAATAGCAAAGCAAAAGCATTGTTAGGCTGGATGGACGCTCGCTTCCCTCTGTCTAAAATGTGGAATGAGCATTTGGCTCAATACTATGCGCCGAAGAACTTCAACTTCTGGTATTACTTCGGCTCTTTGGCCCTGCTTGTCCTTGTAATTCAAATCGTCAGCGGTATTTTTCTGACCATGAACTACAAACCGGACGGCAACCTTAACGCCTACCATCTGCCTGCTGCCTTTACCGCAGTAGAGTACATCATGCGCGACGTGTCCGGCGGCTGGATTATCCGCTACATGCACTCCACCGGCGCATCTTTCTTCTTCATCGTCGTTTATCTGCATATGTTCCGTGGTCTGATTTACGGTTCGTACAAAAAACCTCGTGAATTGGTGTGGATTTTCGGTTCCCTGATTTTCTTGGCATTGATGGCAGAAGCCTTTATGGGTTACCTGTTGCCTTGGGGTCAAATGTCCTTCTGGGGTGCGCAGGTCATTATTAACCTGTTCTCCGCCATCCCTGTTATCGGTCCTGATTTGTCCACTTGGATCCGCGGTGACTTCAACGTATCCGACGTTACTTTGAACCGCTTCTTTGCTCTGCACGTTATCGCAGTACCTCTGGTATTGCTCGGCTTGGTTGTGGCACACATCATCGCCCTGCACGAAGTGGGTTCTAACAACCCTGATGGCGTTGAAATCAAGAAAAACAAAGACGAAAACGGTATTCCACGAGATGGTATCCCATTCCATCCTTACTACACCGTTAAAGACATCTTGGGCGTCGTTGTATTCCTGATTGTCTTCTGTTCTGTGTTGTTCTTTGCACCTGAAGGCGGCGGCTACTTCTTGGAAGCGCCAAACTTCGATGCAGCAAATGCGCTGAAAACACCTCCTCACATTGCGCCGGTATGGTACTTCACTCCGTTCTACGCAATTTTGCGTGCGATTCCTTCCTTTGCCGGTACTCAGGTATGGGGTGTAATCGGTATGGGTGCAGCAGTTGTCCTGATCGCCTTGTTGCCTTGGTTGGATAAAGGCGAGGTTAAATCTGTCCGCTATCGCGGCCCAATCTTCAAAACTGCGTTAGTTCTGTTCATCATTGCCTTCATCGGTTTGGGTATTTTGGGTGCAATGGTAGCAACTGATACTCGTACTTTGGTTGCACGTATCCTGTCTTTCGTCTACTTTGCATTCTTCCTGGGTATGCCGTTCTATACCAAACTGGATACCAACAAACCAGTTCCTGAACGCGTAACCATGAGCACTACTAAACAAAAAATTATGTTCTTTGTTTACGTCGGTATTACCGTTGTCGGTGCTTACTTGTTTGCAACCAATATCTGATGAGGGCAGCGAAAATGAAACAAACTCTGAAAAACTGGTTTGCTGCCTTATTGCTGGCAGTGCCTATGAGTGCAGCCGTCGCCAGCGGCGGCCATGCAAACTACGAAAAAGTCGATATCGACCTGCGTGATCAAGTCAGCCTGCAGCACGGTGCGCAAATCTTTACAAACTACTGTTTGTCTTGCCACTCTGCAAGCGGTATGCGCTTCAACCGTCTGAAAGACATCGGTTTGACTGAAGATGAAATCAAGAAAAACCTGATGTTTACAACAGACAACGTTGGTGACGTAATGGTAGCGGCAATGGATCCGAAAGATGCCTCCAAATGGTTGGGTGCGCCTCCACCGGATTTGACCCTGATCGCCCGTTCTAAAGGCGCAGACTACCTGTACGCCTATATGCGCGGCTTCTATAAAGACCCAACTCGTCCGACCGGTTGGAACAATACTGTTTTGGCCGGTGCGAGTATGCCTCACCCACTGTGGGAACAACAAGGTGTTCAGGCTGTTGAGTTGGATGCCAAAGGTCAGCCCGTTATGATTAAGGACGAGCATGGCAACCTGACTCCTAAGCTGTATTGGGAATCTACCGGTCTGCACAGCCGTCGCCTGCCTAACGGTAAAGTGATCCAAAAAGAGTACGATACTTATGTACGCGACTTGGTGAACTATTTGGTGTATATGGGTGAGCCTGCTCAGTTGCAACGCCACCGCATCGGCTACATGGTTCTGGCATTCCTGTTTGCGGTAATGCTGCCATTGGCTTATTTCCTGAAAAAAGAATTCTGGAAAGACGTTCACTAATTCTTTTGAATCAAAAAGGCAAACCTGTTTCAGGTTTGCCTTTTTTGTTTGTGAAATTGGTTTATGCAAAAATAATGTAAATTTTAAAATTACTTAATATAAACAATGTGATATGTGAAATTTCTGGATTAAGTATTTGAAATTATGTATAATTCTGTCTGAATTTTTATAAGGCTATTAAGGCCGTCTGAAAAGATTTATCAGGAGTAAAAGATTATGATGACATTGTATTCGGGCATTACTTGTCCATTCAGCCAACGTTGCCGTTTTGTGTTGTATGAAAAAGGCATGGATTTTGAAATCAAAGATGTGGACGTGTTCAATAAACCTGAAGACTTGGCTTTGATGAATCCGTATAACCAAGTACCGGTCTTGGTTGAGCGTGATCTGATTTTGCACGAATCAAACATTATCAACGAATACATTGACGAGCGTTTCCCTCATCCTCAATTGATGCCGGGTGATCCTGTTATGCGCGGTCGCGGCCGTTTGGTGCTGTACCGTATGGAAAAAGAACTGTTCAGCTTGGTGCAAGTGTTGGAAAACCCTGAATCTACCAATAAAGAACAAGCTAAAGCGCGTGAAGCCATTGGCAATGGATTGACCCTGCTGGCACCGTCTTTTACTAAAAACAAATACATCTTGGGCGATGACTTCTCCATGATTGATGTTGCCTTGTCTCCGCTGTTGTGGCGTTTGGACTATTACGACATCAAACTGGGTAAATCTGCTGCGCCTTTGCTGAAGTACGCCGAGCGTATTTTCCAACGCGAAGCCTTTATTGAAGCATTGACGCCGGCTGAAAAAGCCATGCGTCGTTAAGGGACAGATCTATGGCAACTTCAACCAAACCGTATTTATTGCGTGCTTTGTATGAATGGTGTTTGGATAATAACCAAACACCGCACATCGTGGCTTGGGTGAATGAACATACCCGTGTTCCGATGCAGTATGTGCGCGATAATGAAATTGTTTTAAATATTGGTCCTACCGCCAGTCATAATTTGAATATCGACAATGAATGGGTCAATTTCTCTGCACGCTTTTCCGGCGTGGCGCACGAGATTTGGATTCCGGTTGGTCATATTGTCAGTATATTTGGCCGCGAAGGTGGAGAGGGTATGGGTTTTGAGGTAGAACCATATCAGCCTGCTTCTGTTGAAGCTGCAGCGGCCGAAGATAAAAAAGCTGAATCTGCAGAAGAAAAACCGAAAAAAGTATTGAAGCTTGTGAAGTAATCAAAGACAAAAGGCCGTCTGAAATGTTTCAGACGGCCTTTATTGATTAGTTATTGAAATGGCAAAATTAATGAGCAATCAGTTATTAATTAAGCCAAACAAAAAAGCTCTTGTGTTTAACAAGAGCTTTTTTGTTTAGTGGTGGAGGTAAGCGGGATCGAACCGCTGACCTCTTGCATGCCATGCAAGCGCTCTACCAACTGAGCTATACCCCCGAAATTTGGTGGCGAATCAGGGATTCGAACCCCGGACACAAGGATTATGATTCCTCTGCTCTAACCGACTGAGCTAATTCGCCGTTTCGTGAAGTCGCTATTATAGTTTTTTTTGAATATTTGGCAAGTACTAATTTTGGTTTTTTTTATTTCTTATTGTTTTTAAAAAATAAAAAGTAGATTGTCAGGCTATAGTTTATGGCAAATGTCACCGTGGCTGAAGCCTGTCCAATCAATATCGATGTCTTTGCCAAAAGCGATCACTTTAAAAAGTTCGCCCATTTCGTGCTGATGTATCAGTTTCTGTACTGCTGCTGCGGCTTGGATATATTCAACTGAATCCGGATTGCCGATTTGTGCCAGCAGATCGGTGATGCCGAGATTGAGCAGGAAATAAGATTGGGGCAGGTAGCCGATTAAGTCTAAACCTGATTCCGTGCCGGCGCGTGCAATATCGGTGAAATTGACGTGCGCAGTCAAATCGGTCAGGCCGATATTGAAAAATGGGTCGTGGATAGTGTGATGGCGATAGTGGCCGATAAATGTGCCTTCCTTACGTTGCGGGTGGTAATACTGAGCGGCATCGAAGCCGTAATCGATAAATATCATGCCGCCGCGCTGCAATTTGGCGGCCAGGGTTTGGATAAAGGCATATTGTGCCGGATGCAGCTCACTTGTGTATGAAGGGAGGGGAGGGAAGTACAAGGCGGCTGTTTGTATAAGTTCTGCCTGGGCTAATGGTCTGATGGCTTCGATTAGCTCGTCATTCTCTAGGCTGACGCCGACTTGTTGAAATCCTTCGTCTTGATAAATCAAGCGTTCCACCGGCATGGCATCCAATACTTCGTTGCCGATGATGATGCCGTCAAAATGTTCGGGCAATGTAGTGAGGTGGATGACTTTGGCGGCTACTTCGGGAGATGTGTGCTCAAGAATGTATTGACGTTGTCTTTCTGCAAGCTCTGCCGATAGCTCGATAATGTAGTAATGATTCAGGCCGTCTGAAAGGTTTTGCAGGAGTGTGGCAGTGAGATGACCTGTACCTGCACCAAATTCGTAGATATTGCCTGCTGTTTGTGGCAGTAATTCGGCAAGTTGTTTGGCAAGGGTTTGTCCGAATAGGGGGGAGAGGGTGGGGGCAGTAATGAAGTCGCCGTCCGTACCGATTTTATGGCTGCCTCCGCTGTAATAACCGTATTGAGGTGTGTAAAGGGCAAGCTCCATAAAACGGGAGAAGGGTATCCAGTTTTGATGTTGTTCAATTTCGTTTTTTATGAGCTTGGTCAGGTGTGCTGAAGAGGCTTGTGCATCAGGGGAAGGAAGGGGGAGTTGTGGCTTCATGACTGTTAGATAATGTAAAAAAATTGAATTTGTTTGTATATTATAGCCCCTTGTGAGAGGGGTGGTAATTGGGTATAAAAATACCATATGTAGTATTTTAAAAACACATATAATACTAGATATAGTGTTTTATGCTATATGAAATAACCGGCATATTAATTTGTCATGCATTTTTGTATATATAACATATTGAATTTTAAGTGTTTAGTGTTTCATTTCAGATAAAGGGTTGATTTGACCTGATTGCCAAAATTTCTTATAGTGTCGGTTAGTGGGGCATAGTGGGTGAAAGTGGTTACTTTTTCCTAAAAAGTGTTCCGTGGAAGTGAAAACGAAATATTTTAGGAAGGTGGGATTTTTAATCCCACTCTGTTTTATTTTAATCGAATTTGGGGTGTGATGTGTTTGGCGGTGCTCATGAATTGAGTATGGACAGTAAAGGGCGGTTGGCGATTCCTGCCAAATTCCGCGATATTTTGCTGCGCCGTTATACGCCTGCAATTGTGGTCACACTGGATTCCCGAAAAAAATTATTGATGTACCCCGAGCCCGTTTGGGAAGAAAAAGCCGAGCAGATTCTGAAGTTGAAAGTAGCCGGCAATGAATCTTTGCAACGGTATCAGAATTTGCTGCTGCACAATGCGGAGATTTTGGAGTGGGATAGCGCCGGACGCGTTTTGATTCCGGCGAATCTGCGCAAACGCGTGGATTTTGAAAAAGAAGTTACTTTGGTTGGCCGTGCAAACCGTATGGAGTTGTGGGGCCGCGAACATTGGGAAGAGGAAATGAATCAGGCTTTGGATATCGATCCTGATGAATTGGCTTTCCAATTGAGTCAAACGGATTTGCAATTGTGAGTAAAGTTGAAAATTATCAGCATGTTACTGTCTTGTTGCATGAGGCGGTGGATGCGTTGGCAATCCGTGAAGACGGGATTTATGTGGACGGTACGTTCGGTAGGGGAGGGCATTCCCGGCTAATTTTGTCGCGTTTGGGTGAGCAGGGTCGTTTGGTTGTTTTTGATAAAGACCCTGAGGCAATTGCGGTAGCCAATGAGCTGGCGGCGCAAGATAGGCGTGTCAGTGTCGTACACAATGGTTTTGAAACATTTCAGACGGCCTTGGATGAATTGGGCATCGATAAGATTGACGGTGCGCTTTTTGATTTGGGGATTTCGTCGCCGCAAATTGACGATGGCAGCCGCGGATTCAGTTTCCGCTTTGATGCGCCGTTGGATATGCGGATGGATCCGACTCGCGGGATGTCTGCGGCAGAATGGATTGCAACCGCATCCGAACAGGATTTACACGAGGTAATTAAGAATTATGGTGAAGAGCGGTTTAGTCGCCAGATTGCGCGCGCCATTGTTGCGCAACGCGAGGAGAGTCCCATCGATACAACCCGCAAGCTGGCGCAGCTTGTGGCACAAAACGTCCGTACTCGTGAGCGCGGACAAGACCCTGCAACACGCACCTTCCAAGCAGTTCGCATCTTTATTAACCGCGAGCTCGAAGAGGTAGAGGCAGTCTTGCCGCAGGTTGCAGGCCGTCTGAAAGAGGGTGGGCGCTTGGCTGTCATTGCGTTCCATTCGCTGGAAGACAGAATTGTGAAGCAGTTTATTAAAAAATATTCGCAACATGCGCCATTGCCCCGTTGGGCAGTGGTTAAGGAAGCGGATTTACCTCAGCCGCCTTTGAAGGCTGTGGGCAAAGCAATCAAACCAGGTTCGACAGAGACTGAAGCCAATCCGCGTGCGCGCAGTGCAGTTTTGCGTGTGGCGGAGCGCAGCAGCGACGAATTTTCGGTTGTTGACTAGGGAAGCGTTTCGGCATTGTCGCAAGGGATGTTTCTGTTGACAGGCCGTCTGAAAGTTTGAAATGGGTAAGTTGAATATTTTATTACTGGTTTTGGTGACGGTTTCGGCCTTTGCCGTAGTGTTTAAGCAAAACCAGTCGCGCTTGCACTTTATCGAGTTGGATAAGGCACAAAAACGGGAAATTCAGTTGGAACAGGATTACGCGCGCTTGAAATTGGAGCAGGCAAGATTGGCCAACCACAAACTGATTAAAGTGGCGGCCGAAAAGCAACATCTGCTTCCGCCTGGTGCGCATAATACGGCTATGCTGGAACGCAAAAAATAAGAATATAGCCTTGTTTTCAAGGTGTTTACGGGAATTAATAGCTCACTGAGCAGCTAAGTCATGAGAAGTCCAACATGTTAATTAAGAACGAATATAAACCTCAAATGCTGTCTGGAACAACAAAAACGAAAAAGCCGCTGACAAGTAACGGGCGAATCGGTTTGGTGCTGGGCGCTGTTGCGCTGGCATTTACCGGTCTGTTGGTACGCGGGGTTTATCTGCAAACCAGTCAGCATGAATTTTTGAAAAATCAGGGCGACCAACGTTTTGTGCGTACGCTTCCGCTGCCGGCATCACGCGGTATGATTACCGACCGCAATGGTGCCACATTAGCTTTGAGTGCGCCTACTGAATCATTGTATGCCATGCCTTCCGGTATGGAGGAAATGCCGACTGACGAGCAGTTGGAAAAATTGTCGGCCATTGCCGATGTGCCTGTTGAAGTTTTGAAAAATAAATTGTCTAAAAAAGACAAAGGCTTTATCTACCTGAAACGTCAACTCAGCTACGAGAAAGCAGAAGAAATCAAGGCATTGGGCATTAAAGGCATCGCATTCCAAAAAGAATTGAAACGCCATTACCCGATGGGCAATCTGTTTGCGCACGTTATCGGTTTTACCAATATCGATGGCAAAGGTCAGGAAGGCTTGGAGCTTTCCCGTGAAGACAGCCTGCGTGGTGAAGATGGTGCGAAAGTCGTATTGCGCGATAACAAAGGCAATATCGTAGACAGCCTCGACTCTCCGCGCAACAGCGTGCCTAAAAACGGGCAAGACATGATTTTGTCTTTGGATCAGCGTATTCAAACGCTGGCGTATGACGAGTTGAACAAGGCTGTGGCTTATCACAAAGCCAGAGCGGGTACAGTTGTGGTATTGGATGCACAAACTGGCGAGATTTTGGCTTTGGTCAACAGCCCGGCTTACGATCCGAATCAACCGGGTCAGGCCAATAGCGAACAACGCCGCAACCGCGCTGTAACCGATATGATCGAACCTGGCTCTGCCATGAAGCCGTTTACCATTGCCAAAGCATTGGATTCCGGCAAAGTGGATGCGACCGATACGTTCAATACCCTGCCTTACAAAATCGGTCCGGCTACCGTACAAGATACCCACGTTTATCCTACTTTGGATGTGCGCGGCATTATGCAAAAATCTTCCAACGTCGGTACCAGTAAACTTTCTGCCATGTTTACGCCTAAAGAAATGTACGATTTCTATCACGATTTAGGTGTGGGTGTGCGTATGCATTCAGGCTTTCCTGGTGAGACTGCAGGTTTGTTGAGAAGCTGGCGCAGATGGCAAAAAATCGAACAGGCAACCATGTCTTTCGGTTATGGCCTGCAATTAAGCCTGTTGCAATTGGCGCGTGCCTATACTGTCTTGACTCATGACGGCGAATTGTTGCCGGTCAGCTTTGAAAAACAAGCAGTTGCCCCTAAAGGCAAGCGCGTCATCAAAGCCTCTACTGCGAAAAAAGTGCGCGAGTTGATGGTTTCCGTTACTGAAGCCGGCGGTACCGGTACTGCCGGTGCTGTGGATGGTTTTGACGTAGGTGCGAAAACCGGTACGGCGCGTAAACTGGTCAATGGTCGCTATGTAGACAACAAGCACGTCGGTACATTCATCGGTTTTGCCCCGGCTAAAAATCCACGCGTGATTGTGGCCGTTACCATCGACGAGCCAACTGCCAACGGCTATTACGGCGGCGTGGTTGCCGGTCCCGTATTCAAAGAAGTCATGAGCGGAAGCTTGAACATCTTGGGCGTTTCCCCGACCAAACCTTTAAGTAATACCGCTACTGTCAAAGTACCGTCATAATCCAAACAATCAAAGAGATATTGTTTATGTTCAGCAAGTTAACCCCCTTGGCTGAAACCAACTTTCCGCCTCTGCTGTGTGAAAACGCAGCAGGGCGTTTGTTGCATTCAGACAGCCGACAAATTAAACAGGGTGACATTTTCGTTGCCTGCCAGGGCGAATATACAGACGGCCGTAGCTATATTCCTGCCGCCATCGCCAACGGAGCAACCTTTGTTTTTTGGGATGATGACGGCAAATTCACATGGAATCCTGAATGGAACGTTCCCAATCAAGGCATTAAAGATCTGAAACATCGCGCCGGTATGTTGGCGGCGCAGGTTTACGGCAATGTTTCAGACGGCCTTAAAGTTTGGGGCGTAACCGGTACCAACGGCAAAACCTCTATCACACAATGGCTGGCGCAAGCTGCCGATTTTCTAGGCGAAAAAACCACCATTATTGGCACAGTCGGCAACGGCTTTTGGGGCGCATTGGAAGAGACCACGCATACCACGCCTGCTCCTGTCGATGTCCAAACCCTGCTCTACCGCTTCCGCCAGCAAGGCGCAACAGCCGCCGCGATGGAAGTCTCCAGCCATGGCCTTGACCAATCGCGCGTCAACGGCGTGCCGTTTTGCAGTGCAATCTTTACCAATCTCACCCGCGACCACCTCGACTATCACGGCACCATGGAAGCCTATGGTGCCATCAAATCGCGCCTGTTCTACTGGCATGGTCTGCAACACGCTATCATCAATGTCGATGATGAATACGGCGCAGAACTGGTAGGCCGTCTGAAAAAAGACTGTCCCGATTTAGCCGTTTACGGCTATGGTTTCAGCGAACAAGCCAATATCCGCATTACCGATTTCACCGCTTCTTCAGACGGCATGGAAGCCGTATTCCAAACCCCGTGGGGCGAAGGAAAATGCCGTACCCGTCTGCTCGGACGATTCAACGCGCAAAACCTCGCCGCCTGCGTTGCTTTGCTGTGTGCCAACGGTTATCCACTCAATAACGTTTTGGATGTATTGGCAAAAATCCGTCCTGCTTCAGGCCGCATGGATTGCATTATGAACAGCGGCAAGCCCCTAGTCGTCGTCGATTACGCCCACACACCTGACGCATTGGAAAAAGCACTCTCCACCTTGCAGGAAATCAAACCGCAGGGTGCGGCTTTATGGTGCGTATTCGGCTGCGGCGGCAACCGCGACCGTGGTAAACGTCCATTGATGGGCGCAGCAGCCGTACAGGGCGCGGATAAAGTTGTTGTAACCAGCGATAACCCACGCTTGGAAAATCCACAAGACATCATCAACGATATTTTGCCTGCCGTCCCTAATCCTGAACGCGTCGAAGTTGATCGCGCCGTTGCCATTCGTTATGCGGTTGAGCAGGCTGCTACGAACGACATCATTCTAATTGCCGGTAAAGGGCATGAAAACTATCAGGATGTACAAGGCGTGAAGCACCATTTCTCCGATTTTGAAATTGCAGAAAAAGCATTGGCAGAGCGTGGATAAGCCATATCGCAAATGTTCAGACGGCCCGAAACCTTAAGGCCGTCTGAAAAAGATTTAAACATATACAATAAAAGCAATACGACACACGCATTACGGCACGTCAGCCATTAAACCCATCACAGTTGTTTGTTTCAGAAGACTTTTTAGAAAGGCCGTCTGAACAACAAGGAGACCGATTTGATGCTGAAAATGCCGACAAAAACCTTATTAATCAGTGCAACCGTAGTTTTATTCGCAGGCTGTACAACCAAACAGCTTCCGCGTCCTACTGGCGAAATCGAGCAGTTGAGGGCGCAACAGCCTCCTGCCGAGCAAAGCCTGCCCAATCCCGTTAAAGGCAAGCGTTTTGACGACACTTGGGGCGCAGCGCGCAGTCAGGGGCGCAGGCATGAAGGTGTGGATATTTTTGCTAAGAAAAATACGCCGATACGCAGTACCACGCCCGGCATCGTCACCAAAATCGGGCGCAACCGATTGGGCGGTAAAGTTATCGGTATTCAAGGGCCGGGTGCTTGGCATTACTATGCCCACCTGAATAAATTTGCCCGTATCCGCCTGTATGAGCGAGTAAAAGAAGGGCAGGTCATCGGCTATGTCGGTAAAACCGGCAATGCCAGGACTACACCGGCTCACCTGCATTACGGCGTGTATCTGCCAAACGGCGCGGTAAATCCGTATCCGCTGATTAATCAGAACAGATAGGCCGTCTGAACAAGATTTGAGAGTATGAACGCAAAGAAATTGGTTAAGGCAACGAATATCGTCGGTATGGTGGCAGTCGTGCTGCTGGTGTATTGGGTATTTGTTCTGATTCTATCCAATGTTTTCGGGCTTAAGGTATTCCGCGAATACATTACGGAAATTTTCCTGATGAGTATTTTGGGGATTTTTGCTGTGATGGCGGGTGCCTTGATACTGAATATCATGCTGAATTTGACCCGTATTGCCGAGCGAGGACAAGAGGAAGAAAGCAAAGGTGGCCGGAAAACCTTATATTTGTTGTTGGTAGTATTTCCCGTTTTAGCAGCCCTGTTATTTGGCGGAAATTATCTGACTGTTCAGAAAAAACGTCAGATTTTGACTCAATCTCTAGAGCGTATCGTCAAGGATAATCCATCGCAAATCAATGCGTTGGCAGATTATCGTTTTGATTTTGCGTATATTAAAAAAGCAGCGTTAATCCTTGAGCTGATGTCGAAGGAAGATTCTGCCTTTAAAGCAGCTACAGTGATTGTGCCGGATACGATCGGTAATAAACAGGTTTATTTGGCTTTCTCAGCTGATTCCCAGTTAAGTGGGATTGATGAGCAGGCACCCAATGCTCAGGGAGTAGGCGATGATAATGGTTTTGTCGTTACTCGGAATGACAATAAAGAAACAATCAGCAAAACGCAATATCTTTATGCCCCAAATCTGAGCGAGCGTGAATACTTGCAAAGAATATTTGCCGGACAAACAAATGAAATACGTTATGAGGCAAAAGACGGCAATTACAGCCTTTGCCACCCCTACCGCCAAAACGGTAAAACCATTGTATTGTGTTTTTCCGATTACCAGCAGTACGGGAAAATCGGCAGTTGATAAGAGAAAGTGATTTGTAGTATGAAAAGTTGGTTTTCCAATACATTTCCTGAATATAAAAAATTGCCCAAAAGCGGCAAATTTATGGCATGGCTGACTTTTGTGCAGGGCGTGGTTTGGTTGATTCTGGCATCAATTCAGAGTGTGCAAGGACTGATTAACAACATGGCATGGGCTGTGTTTTTTGGGATTTTACTTTTCATTTTGGGTGTGTTGGCGCTGTCTGCAGCATGGAATGCGTTTAAATTCCGTGAAATAGGTTTTAATAGAATGATATATGTGTACACGCCATGCTTGTTGCAAATAGTCTTTGTAGGAGAGGCATTTTCTTTTACGTATTATATAGAAAGTGTACTGCAATTATCATTTAGCCTTACGGTACATAAGCTTACTGTCGGTGTAAATTTTGCCGCTATTCTTTTTATTGTGCTGGCAGGACGCAATTGTCGTCATTTAAAAATGGTTTCCCAAAATACGGATAAAAATGTGGAACCGTTAGAACAAGTAGAACAAGGACAAGAAACACAATCATGAAACCACTAGACCTAAATTTCATCTGTCAGACCCTCGGCCTTACGATGCCGTCTGAAAATCAACCCGTTTCGCGTATTGTTACAGACAGCCGCGATATTCAGGACGGAGACGTATTTTTCGCGCTTGCCGGTGAGCGCTTTGACGCGCATGACTTTGTTGAAGATGTATTGGCGGCAGGGGCAACGGCGGTTGTGGTTTCGCGCGAAGATTGTGCGGCTTTGAAAGGCGCGTTGAAGGTTGATGATACGCTTGCGGCTTTGCAAAAACTGGCAAAGGCGTGGTGTGAAAATGTGAATCCGTTTGTCTTTGGTATTACCGGCTCTTCCGGCAAAACGACGGTTAAAGAGATGTTGGCCGGTATATTGCGTCATCGATTCGGTGATGAAGCTGTTTTGGCGACTGCCGGTAATTTCAACAACCATATCGGCCTGCCGCTGACTTTGTTGAAACTGAACGAAAAACACCGCTATGCCGTCATTGAAATGGGTATGAACCATTTTGGCGAATTGTCTTTGCTGACTCGAATCGCCGGTCCGAATGTTGCTTTGGTCAATAACGCTTTGCGCGCGCATGTCGGTTGCGGTTTTGATGGCGTCAGCGATATTGCCAAAGCCAAAAGCGAAATCTACGAAGGTTTGCTTTCAGACGGCATTGCGCTGATTCCGTGTGAAGATGCCAATATCGTTACATTTGAAGCTGCTACTGCGCAATTGAACGCTCAGACTTTCGGCGTTGCCAGTGGCGATGTCCATGCAGAAAATATTGAGTTGAAACCGTTGTTCTGCGAATTTGATTTGGTGCGTGGCAATGAACGTGTTGCCGTGGTGTTGCCAGTCCCCGGCCGACACAATGTGCATAATGCCGTAGCCGCCGCTGCTCTGGCTTTGGCGGCAGGTTTGAGCCTTGCGGAAGTTTCAGACGGCCTGAAAAATTTCAGTAATATCAAAGGCCGTCTGAATATCAAGCAAGGCATTAAAGGCGCGACTTTGATTGACGATACTTATAATGCCAACCCCGACAGCATGAAGGCCGCCATTGATGTGCTCGCCGCTATGCCTGCGCCGCGTATTTTTGTGATGGGCGACATGGGCGAATTGGGTGAGGATGAGGCCGCAGCCATGCATGCCGAAGTTGGCGCGTATGCACGGGATAAAGGCATCGAGGCCGCATATTTTGTCGGCGACAACAGCGTTGAAGCGGCGGAAACATTTGGCGCGGAAGGTTTGTGGTTTGCTGACAAAGATCCGCTGATTCAAGTGTTGAGCCACGATTTGCCTGAACGCGCTACTGTATTGGTCAAAGGCTCGCGCTTTATGAAGATGGAAGAAGTGGTTGAGGCACTGACGGATAAAGAGGTTGTCTGAAAATGGGGCAGAAAAGAAAACGACCTATACTGTTGCAGTTTATCGTTTTAATACTAATAGTAGCAGCAGTTTTATGGCCTGCGACAGTGTGGCTTTACATCGAAAATGTAGGATTTGAGACAATAAGCGGAGCATACGAAATCACAAGTGGGCGTTTACTTTGGTTTTGGTTAGGAAATTTTTATTTGCTTGTGCAAGTCATATTAATGCTGGTTACTGCTGTTGGTCTATGGAGAGGTAAGGATTGGGCGCGTAGGTTGTGGCTAATTAGTTGCATTCTGTATATCGTTTACACTACAGTCAATTATTCAAATGCGAGTTGGCCGGATGTCATTATTCGCGCTGCAATTTGTTATAGCCTGTTTTGCTTACATCCCAAAGATTATTTTCAGACTCAAGAAAATAAAACTTAAGAAGGCCGTCTGAAATATGAAAAAGATTTTACTATTGGCTGGTTTGCTGATTGCCGCGTTTTATGCTGGAATGAAAGTACAGGCATTTATTTATGAAGATACCTGCTTGGATTTGGGCGGCGGAAAGAATCCTGGAAACTATCCGATTTGCGTGGTAGAGAAATAATCTTACTCAATAAGGCCGTCTGAAATTTCAGACGGCATACCGATTGATTTTTAATTGGGCAATAAGCCCGCTGTAACAACAAAAACAAAAAAGGAAGCCCCATGTTTTTATGGCTCGCACATTTCAGTAACTGGTTAACCGGCCTGAATATTTTTCAATACACCACATTCCGCGCCGTTATGGCGGCTTTGACTGCTTTGGCGTTTTCCCTATTGCTTGGTCCGTGGACCATCCGCAAGCTGACTGCGCTTAAAGTCGGTCAAGCCGTCCGTACCGACGGCCCTCAAACCCACCTGATCAAAAACGGTACGCCAACCATGGGCGGCTCGCTGATTTTGACCGCCATTACCGTGTCCACAATCTTGTGGGGCAACTGGGCAAATCCTTATATCTGGATTCTCTTAGGCGTCTTGCTTGCTACCGGCGCACTCGGTTTTTACGACGACTGGCGCAAAGTGGTTTATAAAGACCCTAACGGCGTGTCTGCCAAATTTAAAATGGTGTGGCAGTCCAGCGTTGCCATCATCGCTGGTTTGGCGTTGTTCTACCTTGCGACAAATTCTGCCAACAATATCCTGATTGTTCCCTTCTTCAAACAAGTTGCCTTGCCGCTTGGCGTAGTCGGCTTCTTGGTATTGTCCTACTTGACCATCGTCGGCACATCCAATGCCGTTAACCTGACCGACGGTTTGGACGGCTTGGCCGCATTCCCTGTTGTACTTGTTGCCGCCGGCCTTGCCATTTTTGCTTATGCCAGCGGACACTCTCAATTTGCCCAATACCTGCAATTGCCTTACGTTGCCGGCGCAAACGAAGTGGTAATTTTCTGTACCGCCATGTGTGGCGCGTGTCTCGGCTTTTTGTGGTTTAACGCCTATCCGGCACAAGTCTTTATGGGCGACGTCGGTGCGCTCGCGCTTGGCGCGGCACTCGGTACCGTTGCCGTCATCATCCGCCAAGAATTTGTCCTCGTCATTATGGGCGGCCTGTTTGTTGTTGAAGCCATTTCCGTTATGTTGCAGGTCGGTTGGTACAAACGCACCAAAAAACGCATCTTCCTGATGGCACCGATTCATCATCATTACGAACAAAAAGGCTGGAAAGAAACACAAGTCGTCGTCCGTTTCTGGATTATCACCATCGTCTTGGTACTGATTGGTTTGAGTACCCTTAAAATCCGCTAAATCTCCAATGGCCGTCTGAAAGTTTCAGACGGCCATTATGTAAGGTAAGTATGCTTGCCTGAATCCTCCATTTCAAAAACAAATCCCGCAATAATCCACACAGAAAGTCCCCAAACATGTACCAATCTTTTGGCGGTGCAACCGGCATCCGCACCCTGACCGACCGTTTCTACGACTTAATGGAACTTGAGCCGCAATACCAAGCCTTGCGCCAAATGCACGGCGAAGACATGACCCTGATACGCGAAAAGCTCTACGAATTTTTCAGCGGCTGGCTCGGCGGTCCGCAACTTTTTGTCGAAAAATACGGCCATCCCCAACTGCGCGCCCGCCATATGCCTTTTGCCGTCAACGTACAAGTCCGCAACGAATGGATAGTCTGCTTTGCCCAAGCCATGAGCGAACTGGACATCGACAAAGCACTTGCCGAACCGGTGTTAATCCAAGTTTTTGCGATGGCAGATTGGTGTCGTAATCAAAACGAAGACGGTGTCGAACCGCCTATGCCGCCAATGGCGGTTGACCCATGGGTACGTGCACCGGAATTGCAGCAGATTTTGAGTAGCTACGGTGTGAATAGCTTTTTTAAGGAATTTGCTGGCTAAAGGCCGTCTGAAACTTCTTGGATAAAACAGGAACAATAATTTAAAAGTAAAAAGTAATAGGTTTTAAAATGAATAAGTGCTTTAAAAGAATAATGTTGGGCATGATTGCCTTGAGTTTCAGCCAACTAGTGTGGGCGGATAATGTCCCTAATTTTCAGGAAACCTTGCGGGCGGCAGAACAAGGAGTTGTTGCTGCCCAATACAATCTTGGTCAGATGTATCGTAACGGACAAGGTGTCCGTAAAGACTATGCTGAAGCGGTTAAATGGTATCGCAAGGCAGCAGAACAGAAGCATGGCGCTGCACAACACAATTTGGGCGGAATGTATGCCTATGGACTGGGTGTCCGTCAAGACTATGTTGAGGCTGTAAAATGGTATCGCAAAGCAGCAGAACAGGGTTATGTAGAAGCCCAAAACAATTTGGGTGTGAAGTATAAGGAAGGACAAGGAGTCCGCCAAAACTATGCAGAAGCAGTCAAATGGTTTCGTAAGGCGGCAGAACAGGGAAATGCTTCATCACAAAACAATTTAGGTTCGATGTATGAAAAAGGGCAAGGTGTTCGGGAAGACCATGTTGAAGCGGTCAAATGGTTTCGTAAGGCGGCGGAACAGGGGGGTGCCGAAGCTCAAAATAATTTAGGTACGAAGTATGCTAATGGGCAAGGTGTTCACCAAGATTATGCACAGGCATTTAAATGGTATCGCAAAGCGGCAGCTCAGGGAAATATCATTGCACAATACAATTTAGGTGTAATGTATCTAAAAGGGCAAGGTGTACGTCAAAGTAAAATAGTTGCTAAAGAATGGTTTAAGAAGGCTTGTGCTAATGGAGACAAGCAAAGTTGTGATGTTTATCGCCAATTGGATTAGGCAGGGTATTGAATTTTGCTAAGGGCCGTCTGAAAAAACTAGGATAAAACAGAAATAATAATTTGAATGTAATGGATTTTAGAATGAAGGTTTCGATGAAAAAAATAATAATGGGCGTGATGGCTTGCTTTGGGTTAGGGCAGGCAGCTTTAGCTGAAAGTATTCCGGATTTTAAGAATATGCTGAGAGCTGCGGAGCAAGGAGACCCAGAAGCTCAATTAAGTATTGGAGCAATGTATGCCAATGGACAGGGTATTAATCAAGACAACAGACTGGCAGTGCAGTGGTTTCATAAGGCAGCAGAGCAAGAGAATGCTAAAGCTCAATTTAACTTGGGTGTAATGTATCAGCTAGGGCAAGGTGTTGGTCAAGATTATGTACAGGCGGCAGAATGGTATCGTAAGGCTGCCGCACAGGGTGATACTGGAGCCCAAAATAATTTGGGTATGCTGTATCAAAATGGGCAAGGTGTTAGTCAAGACTATGCTCAGGCTGCAGAATGGTTTTATAGGGCTGCGAATCAGGAAAATACAGATGCTCAGTTAAATTTGGGTATGCTGTATGCTAAAGGGCAAGGTGTTTGCAAAGACTATGAGCAGGCGTTGAAATGGTTTCGTAGAGCTGCAGAACATGGGGATGCGGCAGGTCAATATAATTTGGGTTTGGCATATGCAAATGGTAAAGGGGGACGTCAGGATTACACGCAGGCTATAGAATGGTATCGCAAGGCAGCAGAGCAAGGAAATGTAGATGCACAATATAATTTAGGTGGTATGTACGCTAGCGGAAAAGGTGTAAGACAAGATTATGTACAGGCGATTGAGTGGTACAGAAAGGCAGCAGAGCAAGGTGATATGGTTGCGCAATTAAATGTGGGTGTAATGTATGCTAATGGCCAAGGAGTTGAGCAAGGCTACGTACAAGCTGTAAAGTGGTATCGCAAGGCGGCAGAACAAGGAAATGCCAAAGCTCAATTTAATTTGGGTGTAGTGTATGCCACTGGGCAAGGAGACCGTCAAGACTACGTACAAGCAGCACAGTGGTACCATAAGGCAGCAGAACAAGGCTTAGCTGATGCTCAATATAATTTGGGCGAGATGTATTATTACGGACGAGGCATTCGTCAAAATCATACTCTTGCCAAGGAGTGGTTTGGTAAGGCATGTCAGAATGGATTGCAACAAGGCTGCGAGGCGTATCGTCACTTGGATGGTGCAGAATTTTGAATCAAAGGCCGTCTGAAAAACTAGGATAAAACAGAAATAATAATTTGAATGTAATGGATTTTAAAATGAATAAATTATTAAAAAAAATAATGAGAATCCTATTATCTTTGTGCTTAGTGCAGGAGGTTTGTGCGGATAATGTGCCGGATTTTCAGGAAACGCTTCAAGCTGCAAAACAAGGGTATGCTCCTGCTCAATATAATTTGGGTCTGATGTACACTCAAGGACAAGGAGTCCGTCAAGACTATGTCGAAGCAGTCAAATGGTATCGCAAGGCAGCAGAGCAAGGGCATGTCGATGCCCAAGTGAATTTGGGTGGGCTGTATGCTGATGGGAGAGGAGTCCGTCAAGACTATGTCGAAGCAGTCAAATGGTATCGTAAGGCAGCAGAACAAGGGGATGCCGTTGCCCAATATAATTTAGGTTTAAAATATGCTGATGGGCAAGGAGTCCGTCAAGACGATGCACAAGCGGTACAGTGGTATCACAAGGCGGCAGAACAAGGCTTAGCTGGTGCCCAATATAATTTGGGTGTGGCTTATGAAGAAGGACAAGGAGTCCGCCAAGATGATGCGCAAGCAGTGCAGTGGTTTTACAAGGCAGCAGAGCAAGGGGATGCTTATGCACAATATAATTTGGGCGTGATGTATGACAATGGGCGAGGCGTCCGTCAAGATGATGCACAGGCAGTGCATTGGTATCGCAAGGCGGCAGAACAAGGCTTAGTTGGTGCCCAATATAATTTGGGTGTGATGTATGCCCAAGGACAAGGAGTCCGTCAAGATGATAAGCAGGCAGTGCATTGGTATCGTAAGGCGGCAGAACAAGGAGATGTACAAGCTCAATATAATTTGGGTTGGATGTATGCCCAAGGACAAGGAGTTCGTCAAGATGATAGGCAGGCAGTGCAGTGGTATCGCAAGGCAGCGGAACAAGGGGATGCAAAGGCTCAATTAAATTTGGGTGTGATGTATGTTCAAGGGCAAGGAGTCCGTCAAGATGATAAGCAGGCAGTACATTGGTATCGCAAGGCGGCAGAACAAGGGGTTGCCGAAGCTCAATATAATTTGGGTTTAATGTATGCCAAGGGGCAAGGAGTCCGTCAAGATGATACACAGGTAGTGCAGTGGTATCGCAAGGCGGCAGAACAAGGGCTTGCTGAAGCTCAATATAATTTGGGGTTAATGTATTATCACGGACGAGGCATTCGTCAAAATCATAATCTTGCCAAGGAGTGGTTTGGTAAGGCATGTCAGAATGGATTGCAGCAAGGCTGCGAGGGGTATCGCCACTTGGATGATGCAGAATTTTGAATCAAAGGCCGTCTGAAACCCAAGGATAAAACAGAAACAATAATTTGAAAGAAATGGATTTTAGAATGAATAAATTATTAAAAAAAATGATGGTAGCCCTATTGTCTTTGGGCTTGGCGCAAGCGGTTTTAGCAGATAATGTGCCGGATTTTAAGGAAACGCTTCAAGCTGCAGGGCAAGGGTATGCTAAAGCCCAATTTAATTTGGGTTTGATGTACTACAATGGGCAAGGAGTTCGTCAGGACTATACACAGGCGGTGCAGTGGTATCGCAAGGCGGCAGAACAAGGATTGGCCGATGCCCAATATAATTTGGGTGTGGCGTATGAAAAAGGTAAAGGAGTTCGTCAAGACTATGCAAAGGCAGTGCAATGGTATCGCAAGGCGGCAGAACAAGGGGATGCAGAAGCCCAATATAATTTGGGTGTAATGTATGCCAACGGGCAAGGAGTCCGTCAGGACTATACACAGGCAGTGCAGTGGTATCGCAAGGCGGCAGAACAAGGATATGCTAAAGCCCAATATAATTTGGGTGTGGCGTATGAAAAAGGTAAAGGAGTCCGTCAAGATGATGCACAGGCAGTGCAGTGGTATCGCAAGGCGGCAGAACAAGGGCATGTCGATGCCCAATATAATTTGGGTGTCATGTATTATGATGGACAAGGGGTCCGTCAAGATGATGCACAGGCAGTGCAGTGGTATCGTAAGGCGGCAGAACAAGGGGATGCCGAGGCACAATATAATTTGGGTGTGATGTATACCCAAGGACAAGGAGTTCGGCAAAATCTTGTGATTGCTAAGGAATGGTATGGCAAGGCTTGTGATAATGGATCTCAACAAGGTTGTGATAATTATCGAGAATTGAATCAGACAGGATATTGAATTTTTCTAAAGGCCGTCTGAGAAAACTTAGGATAAAACCAAAATGACTTTCCAAGATAAAAAAATCCTCGTCGCCGGACTCGGCGGCACGGGTATTTCCATGATTGCCTACCTGCGCAAAAACGGCGCGGAGGTTGCCGCGTATGATGCGGAGCTGAAACCGGAGCGCGTGTCGCAAATCGGTAAGATGTTTGAAGGGCTGGTGTTTTACACGGGTCGTCTGAAAGATGTGCTGGACAACGGTTTCGATATTTTGGCGCTCAGTCCCGGCATCAGCGAGCGTCAGCCGGATATTGAGGCGTTCAAGCAAAACGGCGGGCGCGTGTTGGGCGACATTGAATTGCTGGCGGATGTTGTGAACCGCCGCGGCGACAAGGTGATTGCAATTACCGGCAGCAACGGCAAAACCACGGTAACGAGCCTGGTCGGCTATCTCTGCATCAAGTGCGGGCTGGATACCGTTATCGCAGGTAATATCGGCACGCCGGTTTTGGAGGCGGAATTGCAGCGCGAAGGCAAAAAGGCGGACGTGTGGGTGTTGGAGCTTTCCAGCTTCCAACTGGAAAACACCGAAAGCCTGCGCCCGACTGCGGCGACAGTGCTGAACATTTCCGAAGACCATCTCGACCGCTACGACGACTTGCTTGACTATGCGCATACCAAGGATAAGATTTTCCGTGGCGATGGCGTGCAGGTTTTGAATTCAGACGACGTGTTCTGCCGCGCCATGAAGCGTGCCGGGTGCGAGGTGAAATGGTTTTCGTTGGAACACGAAGCCAATTTTTGGTTGGAACGCGAGACAGGCCATTTGAAACAAGGCAATGAAGATTTGATTGCCACGCAAGACATTCCGCTGCAAGGCTTGCATAACGCCGCCAACGTCATGGCTGCCGTGGCTTTGTGTGAGGCCATCGGTTTGCCGCGCGAAGCATTGCTCGAACACGTCAAAACCTTCCAAGGCCTGCCGCACCGCGTGGAAAAAATCGGTGAGAAAAACGGCGTGGTGTTTATCGACGACAGCAAAGGCACGAATGTCGGCGCAACTGCCGCCGCGATTGCCGGTTTGCAAAATCCGCTCTTCGTGATTTTGGGCGGCATGGGCAAAGGACAGAACTTCACGCCCCTGCGCGACGCACTTGTCGGCAAGGCAAAAGGTGTGTTCTTGATTGGTGTCGATGCGCCGCAAATCCGCCGCGATTTGGACGGCTGCGGTTTGAATATGACCGACTGCACCACTTTGGAAGAAGCGGTTCAGACGGCATACGCCCAAGCCGAAGCGGGCGATATTGTGTTGCTCAGCCCTGCTTGTGCGAGCTTTGATATGTTCAAAGGCTATGCGCACCGTTCGGAAGTGTTTGTCGAGGCGTTCAAAGCTTTGTAAGGCCGTCTGAAAGATGAAAAGAGGGTTGAAAATCGGCTCGGCGGCAGTCTTGCTTCTGGCTGTCGCCGCTTCGGTGTTTTGGTTTGTCGCACCGATTCGTTCCACGACAACCGGTACTATGCCAAGCGAAGCGCCGTTGCCTGAAGATGCGGTTATCGACAGATTGGTAGTGCATAAAAGTAAGCGCACCATGTCGGCCTACTCGCAAGGCAGGCTGCTGAAAATCTATCCCATTTCGTTGGGCAAGCAACCGGTCGGGCATAAACAGTTTGAAGGCGACGGCAAAACGCCCGAAGGAAAATACCGCATCAATGAGCGCAATCCCAACAGCGGATACCACAAAAACCTCGGCGTTTCCTATCCCAACGAAGCCGACAAAGCCTACGCGGCGGCACAAGGCAAAAGCCCGGGCGGGCTGATTAAAATCCACGGCATGAAAAACGGCTGGGGTTTTATCGGTAAAAAACACCTGCAAAAAGACTGGACCAACGGCTGCATCGCGGTAACGGACGAAGAAGTCGATGAACTCTACCGCAGTGTGAAACACAATGCGGAAATTGAAATTCTGCCGTAGGTTTTATGCCTGTTGAAGTGATGGGTGTGGATTGGGACTGGTAGTCGATTGCTTGTCAGGCCGTCTGAAAACTCGGCAGGGCAGGGGGCTTGATACTGGGATTTTTATCTAAAATAAGCCGCCAATCCTTCCTAAGGATAGGTCAACACACTTTCTCTTTTTTGAACCGTAGATTCTGAATTGTTGGTTTGGAAATAAACCTTTAAAATAACGTTAATTCATTTTTTCAGACGGCCTCTTACCCATTAGCAGGCCGTCTGAATATTTTATTCAAGCCGTTACGGATGTTTTCATGATTAGTCTTTCCAAAATGCTTGACCGGCCGATTGCGCGCGATGGTCGGAAGTTTGATGTTTCTCTCTTGTGGATGGTCGTCTTAATGACGGTCTTCAGCCTGATTATGATTTATTCGGCTTCTATTGCGTATGCGGCATCGGAAGGGGGCAGCCAGTTTTCTTTTGTGTCTAAGCAGGCAATGTTTATCCTGTTTACGGTGGCCATATGCTTGCCGCTTTTCCTGCTCAAGATGAGCTTCTGGCGGCGGATTATTCCGTTTTATTTTGCTGTTTCAGGTTTGCTATTGCTGCTGGTTTTGTTTGTCGGCCGCGAGATTAACGGCGCGACGCGCTGGATTCATATCGGACCGCTCAACTTGCAACCGACTGAATTTTTCAAATTGGCGACGGTCTTGTATTTGTCCAGCCTGTTTACGCGCCGTGAAGAAATGTTGCGCGATTTGGATTCTTTGGGTTGGTCGTCTTTGTTTACCGGTATTGGCGATTTGGTGTGCAGCCCTTTTAAAAGTGAAGCTTGGGTAAGGGTAAAGGAACGCTTCCGCAAGTTTAAGACCTTGATTCTGCCGATTATGTTGGTGGCGGTCGGTTTGGTTTTGATTATGGGTCAGCCGGACTTTGGCTCGTTTGTCGTGATTGTCGTGATTACCATGGGTATGCTGTTTTTGGCAGGTTTTCCGTGGAAGTATTTTGCCGTATTGGTGGCGACCGTTGCGAGCGGTATGGGATTGTTGATTTTAGCCGCACCTTACCGTATGGCGCGTGTGGCGGCGTTTTTGGACCCTTGGAGCGATCCTTTGGGTAAAGGCTATCAGCTGACGCATTCCTTGATGGCGATTGCGCGCGGCGGCTGGTTTGGCGAGGGTTTGGGCGCAAGTTTGGAAAAACGTTTCTACCTGCCTGAAGCGCATACGGACTTTATTTTTGCCGTTATCGGCGAGGAGTTCGGCTTTTTCGGGATGCTGGTTTTGGTGTTCTGCTACGGTTGGTTGGTGTGGCGTGCGTTTTCCATCGGCAAGCAGGCGCGTGATTCGGGCTTGATGTTCAGCGCGTACATTGCCAACGGTATCGGTATTTGGATTGGTATTCAAAGTTTCTTCAATATCGGTGTAAACATCGGTATCCTGCCCACTAAAGGCCTGACTTTGCCGTTTATGTCTTACGGCGGTTCGGCTGTCTTTATCATGCTGGTGTGCATTACTTTGTTATTGCGCATTGATTATGAAAACCGCCAAAAAATGCGCGGTTATTCGGTGGAGTAAAATCATGAGCGGTAAAACTTTTATGCTGATGGCCGGCGGTACGGGCGGTCATATTTTCCCTGCATTGGCGGTTGCCGAGTCGCTGCAAAAGCGCGGCCATCATGTGATTTGGCTGGGTAGTCAGGATTCTATGGAAGAGCGTATCGTGCCGCAATACGGCATACGCTTGGAAACGCTGGCCATTAAAGGTATTCGTGGCAACGGCATCAAGCGCAAGCTGATGTTGCCGTTTACGCTGTATAAAACCGTCCGCGCGGCGCAGCAGATTATTAAGAAACACCGTGTCGAGTGCGTTATCGGTTTTGGTGGTTTTGTTACTTTCCCCGGCGGCTTAGCGGCAAAAATTTCCGGGGTGCCGATTGTGATTCACGAGCAAAACGCCGTAGCCGGTTTGTCCAATCGTCAACTGTCGCGTTGGGCAAAACGTGTTCTGTACGCTTTCCCCAAAGCCTTTCAACATGAAGGCGGATTGGTGGGTAACCCTGTCCGTGCCGATATTGCGGCATTGCCTGTTCCCGAAGAACGCTTTGAAAACCGTCAAGGCCGTCTGAAAGTTTTGGTGGTGGGCGGCAGTTTGGGGGCGGATGTGTTGAACAAAACCGTTCCGCAGGCTTTGGCATTGTTGCCTGAGGCGGCCCGTCCGCAAATGTATCATCAGTCCGGCCGCAATAAATTGGGCAACCTGCAGGCGGATTACGATGCGTTGGGTGTACAAGCCGAGTGCGTCGAATTTATTACCGATATGGTATCCGCCTACCGCGATGCCGATTTGGTAATTTGCCGTGCCGGCGCGCTGACGATTGCCGAGCTGACGGCGGCCGGTTTGGGTGCATTGCTGGTGCCGTATCCGCACGCGGTGGACGACCATCAAACAGCCAATGCGCGTTTTATGGTTCAGGCCGAAGCTGGTTTGCTGCTGCCGCAAACTCAACTGACGGCAGAAAAACTGGCCGAAATCCTCGGCGGCTTGAACCGTGAAAAATGCCTGAAATGGGCGAAAAATGCCCGTACCTTAGCGTTGCCGCACAGTGCGGACGATGTGGCGGAAATTGCCATCTCTTGTACCGAATAAGCAGGCAGACTTCGATTAAAGGCCGTCTGAAAAGTTGATTAACGGCGTTTCAGACGGCCTTTATTGCTTTTGTTAAAATTCCTTTACAATAAAAGCATAGCGCAGAAGCGGATAGCCCTTTAAAATAACGCCTTTACGCACTAAAAACCAACCGGAACGCAACGTTATGATGAAAAATCGAGTGACCAACATCCATTTTGTCGGAATCGGCGGCGTCGGCATGAGCGGTATTGCCGAAGTTTTACACAATTTGGGCTTTAAAGTTTCCGGTTCGGATCAGGCGCGTAATGCCGTTACTGAGCATTTGAGCGCTCTCGGCATCCAAGTTTACCCAGGGCATACTGCCGAACACGTCAACGGTGCCGACGTGGTTGTTACCTCTACTGCCGTTAAAAAAGACAATCCTGAAGTCGTTGCCGCGTTGGAACAGCAGATTCCCGTGATTCCGCGCGCGTTGATGTTGGCGGAACTGATGCGCTTCCGCGATGGTATCGCCATTGCCGGTACGCACGGTAAAACCACAACAACCAGCCTGACTGCTTCTATTCTCGGCGCGGCAGGACTCGATCCGACTTTCGTTATCGGCGGCAAGCTCAACGCAGCAGGTACCAACGCCCGTTTGGGTAAAGGCGAATACATCGTTGCCGAAGCCGACGAATCCGATGCTTCTTTCCTGTATCTGACGCCGATTATGTCCGTTGTGACCAATATCGACGAAGACCATATGGACACTTACGGCCACAGCGTTGAGAAACTGCATCAGGCGTTTGTGGATTTTATCCACCGTATGCCGTTTTACGGTAAGGCATTCTTGTGTATTGACAGCGAACACGTCCGCGCGATTTTGCCCAAAGTGAGCAAGCCTTACGCCACTTACGGCTTGGACGATACTGCCGATATCTACGCAACCGATATTGAAAACATCGGTGCACAAATGAAATTTACCGTTCATGTTCAAATGAAAGGACATGAGCAAGAGCCGTTTGAAGTTGTTTTGAATATGCCCGGTCGCCACAACGTTCTCAATGCGCTGGCGGCTATCGGTGTTGCGCTGGAAGTTGGAGCATCAGTTGAAGCGATCCAAAAAGGCTTGCTCGGCTTTGAAGGTGTCGGTCGCCGCTTCCAAAAATATGGCGACATCAAATTGCCAAACGGCGGAACTGCTTTGCTGGTGGATGATTATGGCCACCATCCTGTTGAAATGGCAGCAACCCTTTCCGCTGCGCGCGGCGCATACCCTGAAAAACGTTTGGTCTTGGCTTTCCAACCGCACCGCTATACCCGCACACGTGATTTGTTCGAAGATTTCACCAAAGTCCTCAATACCGTCGATGCGCTGGTGTTGACCGAAGTTTATGCCGCAGGCGAAGAGCCGATTGCCGCAGCCGATTCCCGCGCTCTGGCACGCGCCATCCGCGTATTGGGCAAACTTGAGCCGATTTACTGCGAAAATGTTGCCGACCTGCCGCAAATGCTGCTGAACGTTTTGCAAGACGGCGATGTTGTGTTGAATATGGGTGCCGGCAGCATCAACCGCGTTCCGTCTGCATTGGTCGAATTGTCGAAACAATCATAATAAACAGGCATATTTGCCTTTGAGGACACATAGGTCGTCTGAACAATATTTCAGACGGCCTGTATCAGTATTTAAGAAAGTAGAAATTATGCAGAATTTTGGCAAAGTGGCCGTGTTGATGGGTGGCTTCTCCAGCGAGCGTGAAGTTTCGCTGGACAGCGGTGCTGCTATTTTGGCTGCCTTGAAAAGCAAAGGTATCGATGCTCATGCGTTCGACCCCAAAGAAACCCCGTTGTCTGAATTGAAAACACAAGGTTTTCAGACGGCATTCAATATTCTGCACGGCACTTTTGGCGAAGATGGCGCGATTCAAGGCGCGTTGGAACTGATGGGTATTCCTTATACCGGCAGCGGTGTGGCCGCTTCCGCGCTGGGTATGGACAAATACCGCTGCAAACTGATTTGGCAGGCCGTAGGTTTGCCTGTTCCTGAGTTTGCTGTATTGCATGACGACAGCGACTTTGATGCTGTTGAAGAAAAATTGGGCCTGCCGATGTTTGTGAAACCCGCCGCGGAAGGCAGTAGCGTTGGTGTGGTAAAAGTCAAAGAAAAAGGCCGTCTGAAAAGCGTTTACGAAGAATTGAAACATTTGCAGGGCGAAATTATTGCCGAACGCTTCATCGGCGGCGGCGAGTATTCTTGCCCGGTATTGAACGGCAAAGGCCTGCCGAGCATTCATATTATTCCAGCTACTGAGTTTTACGACTATGAGGCTAAATACAACCGCGACGATACGGTTTATCAATGCCCGTCGGAAGATTTAAGCGAGACGGAGGAAAGCCTGATGCGCGAACTGGCCGTGCGTGGCGCGCAGGCAATTGGTGCGGACGGCTGTTCGCGCGTGGACTTCCTAAAAGATACGGATGGTAAGCTGTATCTTTTGGAAATCAATACCTTGCCTGGCATGACCAGCCACAGTTTGGTGCCAAAATCTGCAGCCCATACCGGCGTAGATTTTGCTGATTTATGTATTGAGATTTTGAAGACCGCTCATGTGGGATGATGCAGGCGCACTGGGTCGGCTGACCCGCCGGCTATTGTTGCTGATGGCCTTTCTGTTGATAGGTTCGGGCATAGCTTGGCTTTACAATTCCAAATATTTCCCTGTGAAACAGATTGCCATTCAGGGTAAGCTGAAATATGCTTCCAGCAAAGAATTGCAAACCATTGCACGAGAGCATATCAGGGGTAATATGTTCCGCGCCGATATTGATTCGGCGCAGGCCGCTTTTCAGGAATTGCCTTGGATTGACTCGGCAATGGTACGCCGACGTTTTCCGGAAACCGTGGAAATTATCCTGACCGAGCGCGTGCCGGTTGCACACTGGCGTGCTGGCGGCTTGGTAGACAGTAAGGGCAATGTGTTTGCCGCAAGCCTGAAACAGGACCTGCCTATATTTGAAGGGCAGCAGGGGACAGGCAAAGACATGGTCAAACATTATGCGGACTTTTCCGGTATTTTGAGCCCGTTGAAACTGACCATCAAAGAATTGATCTACACGCCGCGTTCGGCATGGCTGCTTGTATTGAACAACGGTATTACCGTGCGCTTGGGGCGTGAAAACGAAATCAAACGTTTGCAGCAGTTTGCCCAGATTTGGCCATCGCTGCTGCGTAAAAAACAAAGTCGTATCGAGTATGTCGATATGCGTTATAAGGATGGTTTTTCAGTCCGTTACAGGCCGTCTGAAAACCCTTCCGACAGTGAATAGCCGATTAGACGTGAAGCAATCTTGTTTCAAAAATAATCAAACCGTCAGTCAGACAACATAGCGAACGAGCAATTATGGAACAACAACAAAATAAATATATCAGTGCCTTAGACATTGGTACGTCCAAGGTCATCGCCTTAATCGGTGAGATTCGGGAAGATAACGAAATCCACATTGTTGGCTTGGGTCAAAGCCCTTCACGCGGTCTGCGTGCAGGTATGGTGACCAATATTGATGCCACTGCGCAAGCCATTCGTCAGGCGGTAGAAGATGCCGAGCTGATGGCAGATACCAAAATTTCCCACGTCGTCACCGGTATTGCCGGTAACCATATCCGCAGCCTGAATTCACAAGGCGTGGTAAAAATTAAAGATGGCGAAGTATCGCAAGCCGACATCGATCGTGCCATCGAAACTGCCAAAGCCATCAATATTCCGCCTGATCACAACATCTTGCATACCGTGGTTCAAGAGTACATCATCGACAACCAACCCGGTGTGAAAGAGCCTATCGGCATGAGCGGCGTGCGTTTGGATACCCGTGTACACATCATTACCGGTGCGAACACTGCTTTGCAAAATATCCAAAAATGTATCCAACGTTGTGGCCTGCAAATGGATCAAATCATGCTTCAGCCTTTGGCAAGCGGTCACGCCGTTTTGACTGAAGACGAAAAAGATTTGGGTGTGTGCGTTATCGATATCGGTGGCGGTACAACCGACATCGCGGTTTATACCAATGGCGCCATCCGCCATACTGCGGTTATTCCCGTTGCCGGTGATTTGATTACCAAAGACTTGGCACAGGCCTTGCGTACGCCGCATAGTGCAGCCGAGTACATCAAAATCCATTACGGTGCTGCGATTCCGACTATGGACGGCTTGGATGAAATGATTGAAGTTCCTAGCGTTGGCGACCGTCAATCACGTCAAATTTCACGCCGTGTATTGGCTGAAATCATCGGCCCGCGCGTAGAAGAGATTTTGGAATTGACGCTGAACGAATTGCGCCGTTCTGGCTTCCCTGAAGAAGTGCTGACTTCCGGTATCGTTTTGACCGGCGGTGCTTCTATGTTGACCGGTATTGTTGAGTTGGCGGAAGAAGTCTTCAACCTGCCGGCGCGTATTGGTGTGCCACAGGAAATGGGCGGCGTATCCGAGCGTATCCGCAATCCACGCTATTCAACAGCGATTGGTCTGCTTCAGACGGCCTATGCTGCAGAAGAGGGTGAACAAACCAGCCGAACTGGTGCGATTGCACTGAATGATTCAGGCAAAAAAATGGGTCTGTGGGAAAAAATCCAAAGATTCTTCAGAGACAATTTCTGATAAAAGTTTTCAGGGCAGGTGGTGTAGCAACCGTTTGTCCTGAATATTTAAGTGGAATTAAACGGTTTTAAATAATTGCTAAGTGGATAATTTAAAACTTGTATATTTTCTGTTAAAAAATGTAGTAAAAATATAACGCCGATAGCCGAATGGTGAGAAGATTTTTGCCAGTGTCTGGATACTTCTTATATAATACGGATAATGAGTTATTTTTGAACCGTCCTTAATAAAGCGGGGCGCGGAGGATTATTGAATGGAATTTGTTTACGACGTAGCAGAATCAGCAACGAGCCCTGCTGTTATTAAAGTTATCGGTTTGGGTGGCGGCGGCTGTAATGCCATCAACAACATGGTTGCCAACACTATTCATGGTGTTGAGTTCATCAGTGCCAATACCGATGCGCAATCATTGGCTAAAAACAATGCGGCTAAACGCATTCAATTGGGTACAAACCTGACTCGCGGTTTGGGTGCCGGTGCAAATCCTGAAATCGGCCGCGCCGCTGCCCAAGAAGATCGCGAAGCCATCGAAGATGCCATCCGCGGTGCAAACATGCTGTTCATCACTACCGGTATGGGTGGCGGTACAGGTACCGGCTCTGCTCCTGTTGTGGCTGAAATCGCTAAAGAAATGGGTATCCTGACCGTTGCAGTTGTAACCCGTCCGTTTGCTTACGAAGGTAAACGCGTACATATCGCTCAAGCAGGTTTGGATCAACTCAAAGAGCGTGTCGATTCCCTGATTATTATCCCGAACGATAAATTGATGACTGCCTTGGGCGAAGACGTGACCATGCGTGAAGCTTTCCGTGCAGCCGACAATGTACTGCGTGATGCGGTTGCCGGTATTTCCGAAGTGGTGACTTGCCCTAGCGACATGATCAACTTGGACTTTGCCGACGTGAAAACTGTGATGAGCAATCGTGGTATCGCCATGATGGGTTCAGGTTTTGCACAAGGTATCGACCGTGCCCGTTTGGCTACCGATCAAGCTATCTCCAGCCCGCTCTTGGATAACGTTACTTTGGATGGCGCACGCGGTGTGTTGGTAAACATTACCACTGCCCCTGGCTGCCTGAAAATGTCTGAATTTAACGAGATTATGCGTATCGTCAACCAAAATGCACACCCTGAAGTGGAATGCAAATTTGGTGCTGCCGAAGACGAGAGCATGAGCGAAGATGCTATCCGTATTACCATCATTGCTACCGGCTTGAAAGAAAACGGTACTGACAACCAACTGCGCGCTGCTGCCCGTACCCAACAATTGGTACGCGGTGCGGAAGAAGCGCCTCAAGCTCAAAGCCAAAGCAGTGCTGAAAGCCTGGTTCGTACCAACCGCAATATCCGTTCTATGAATCTGACTGCGGCTGATTTCAGCAACCAGTCTGTACTGGATGACTTTGAAATTCCGGCTATCTTGCGCCGTCAGCAACATACTTCTGAGAAATAATCAGGATCATGTATGAAAAGACCTGCCTTAAAGGCGGGTCTTTTTTATTAGCAAAATAAACTTAAGGCCGTCTGAAAGTTTTCAGACGGCCTTAAGTTTAAATAAAGCAAATAACAAACTTACCCTTTATTTAGGATTTGCTTGTTTTCACCCTCACGACGCAACTCTTTAGGCAAGACAAATACAATGCTTTCTTCTGCACCTTCTCCTTCGCGTATGGTCTCGTGTCCCCAGTTTTGAATGGTTTGCAAGACTTCTCGAACCAAGACTTCGGGCGCAGATGCCCCGGCAGTGACACCGACCTTGGTTTTGTTTTCAAACCATTCTTTCTTCAGATAGGTAGCATTATCGACCATATAGGCATCAACTCCGCGCAATGCAGCTACTTCACGCAAGCGGTTGCTGTTGGAAGAATTGGGCGAGCCGACAACGATTACGAGATCGCATTCTTCGGCCAATTCTTTAACAGCGGTTTGGCGGTTGGTTGTGGCGTAGCAGATGTCTTCTTTGTGCGGATTGCGGATATTGGGGAAGCGTTGATTTAAGGCTGCAATGATGTCTTTGGTTTCATCCACCGATAAAGTGGTTTGGCTGACGTAGGCAAGTTTGTCAGGATTTTTGACGTTCAGTCCGGCTACATCTTCCACTGTCTCAACCAGAAACATTTTACCAGGAGGCAATTGCCCCATTGTGCCTTCTACTTCGACGTGGCCTTTGTGGCCGATCATGATAATTTCGTAATCTTGCTCATCAAGGCGGGCTACTTCTTTATGGACTTTGGTTACCAAAGGGCAGGTGGCATCAAAAACGCGGAAACCACGTTGTGCCGCTTCTTCCTGTACGGCTTTGGATACGCCGTGAGCAGAGTAAATCAGCGTTGCGCCCTTTGGGACATCCGCCAAGTTATCGACAAATATAGCACCTTTTGCCCGAAGATTATCCACGACGAATTTGTTGTGAACGACCTCATGGCGGACGTAAATGGGTGCGCCGTATTCTTCGAGTGCACGTTCAACAATGCTGATGGCGCGGTCGACGCCGGCACAAAAGCCGCGGGGATTGGCAAGGATAATGGTTTTTTGAGTCATGTGCGTTCCGTTTTCAGACGGCCTTTGTGTCGTTTGAAGATGTTTTTTTGTGCAGCAAACCATCTAATACCAAGCAAACTGCGCCAACGCAGATAAAGCTGTCGGCAATGTTAAATGCTGGATAGAACCAGTTTTGCCAATAGAAAAGCAGAAAATCGACAACATGGCCGTGAATCAGACGGTCAACCACATTGCCAATCGCGCCTCCGATAATCATGGCTGCCCCCAGTTTGCCCCAGCGGCCAAACTCATCACGCAAAATGGCACGGGCCAAATATAGGCTGATAACGACGGCCAGACCTAAAAAGAAGAATTTCTGCCAGCCGCCTTGGTCGGCCAAAAAGCTGAATGCCGCGCCTGGATTATAGGCAAGGGTCAGGTCAAAAAAGTCTGGAATGATATTGAGGCGTTCGCCTTCGGTAAAGTGTTTCAAGATTTCCCATTTGCTCAGTTGGTCAAGCATGATGGCAACGAGGGAAAGTAAGAAAAAGGGAATTTTTGCAGTAGAGGATGAACTCATGTTTTCAGACGGTTTATGTAATAAAGGGCTTATTTTACCTGAAAGCAAGCTGGAAGTGTTTGCAATGGCATTGACGTTAAGGCCGTCTGAAAATAGAAACGCCGCCACTTGAATGTATCAAAGGGCAGCGTGGTAAGCATGTGCGGGCTTATTGGTTTTTAAGCAATGGGAAGCCCAGTTTCTCGCGGCTTTCAACGAATTTTTGTGCAACGATACGGCTCAGTGCACGAATACGGCCGATGTAGGTTGCGCGTTCGGTAACGGAAATGGCACCGCGTGCATCCAAGAGGTTGAACGTATGACCGGCTTTGAGTACAAGCTCGTAAGCAGGCAGGGCAAGACTGGTGTCTTCAACTGCAAGCAGGCGTTTGGCTTGTTCTTCATAGTCGTTGAATTGGCGCAAGAGCCAATCGGCATCGCTGTATTCGAAGTTGTAGGTGGATTGTTCGACTTCGTTTTGATGATAAACATCGCCGTAAGTGACGATGTTGCCATCAAGGGTTTTTGCCCAAACGAGATCGTACACGTTTTCCACGCCTTGAAGATACATAGCGAGACGCTCGATACCGTAGGTGATTTCACCGAGTACGGGAGAGCAGTCGATACCGCCGACTTGTTGGAAATAGGTGAATTGGGTTACTTCCATGCCGTTGAGCCAAACTTCCCAACCCAAGCCCCAAGCACCGAGAGTAGGGTTTTCCCAGTCGTCTTCGACAAAACGGATGTCGTGTACTTTAGGGTCGATACCCAATTCACGCAGGGAGTCGAGGTATAGGTCTTGAATATTGGCGGGAGCTGGTTTGAGCGCAACTTGGAATTGATAGTAGTGTTGCAGGCGGTTGGGGTTGTCGCCATAGCGGCCGTCTTTGGGGCGGCGGCTGGGTTGAACGTAAGCGGCAAACCAAGGCTCTGGGCCTAAGGCGCGCAGACAAGTGGCAGGATGGGAAGTACCGGCACCGACTTCCATATCGAAAGGTTGGATAACGGTGCAGCCTTTGTCAGCCCAGTAGTTTTGTAATTTGAAAATAATTTGTTGGAAGGTGAGCATGGTGGATGGAATAGGTTGGAATAAAGAGGGTATTTTACTGTTTTGAGCCTGTTTTGGATAGGCTGAAGGAAGCGACGCAGTTTATTTGCCGTCCAATAGGTCTGAAAAAGGGTCGTCTTCTGAAGAAACAGTGTATTTTTCTTGTGCCCACTCACCTAAATCAATGAGTTTGCACCGTTTGCTGCAGAAAGGGCGGTAGGGGCTGTCAGTGTTCCAAACGACTTCTTTGTGGCAGGTCGGACATTTTACAACAGGAGCGGTCATGCAGTTTCTTTCAGAGTTTGTGCAATGGATTGATAGTATTGATGCAAGCGGGCAACCTTGATTTTTGCTTCTTCCAAGCTATGGGTATTGTCCAATACATCGTTGGCATGAAGCAGTCTGTCAGATCGGGAAGCTTGGGTTGCCATGATTTGACGCGTTTGTTCTTCTGAAAAACCATTGCGTTGGTGTACGCGTTTGATTTGGACGGACTCCGGAACATCTACAACCAAAATGCGGTCGGTCTCCGCTTTAAATGCCGGATTCTCAATCAAAAGCGGTACATCGACAATGCCGTAAGTAGAGGAAGCAAGTTTTTGTTTCTGCTGTTGGATTTTGTTTAAGATTAACGGTAGAAGCAGATTTTCCAGTTGTTTTTTTGATTGAGGCCGTCTGAAAACTTCTTCCCGTAAAGCCATACGATTCAGACGGCCTTCGCTGTCAAAAACCTCATCACCGAATAGTTGGCGGATGGCAGGAAGAGCCTCGCCGTTTTCCTCGGTCAGTGAGCGGCTGATGGCATCGGCATCGATAATGGGTACGCCAAGCTCGGCAAACATTTGGGCAATAGATGATTTGCCACTACCGATACCGCCGGTCAAGCCTATCCATAATGTCATTATCGGAATCCTGATTGTACGAGCCACCATTGTACCAGTTGGGTAATAGGTGCATTGGCAACCAAAATAATCCATCCTGCTACAGCAAGGCTGGGACCAAAAGCAAAATATTGACCTTTACCGACGCGGGCAATGAGTGCGCCCACCAGTCCGACCAAGGCAGCCATGAAGATCAGAACAGGCAAAATTCCTACGCCCAGCCATGCCCCGAGCGCGGCCAAAAGTTTGAAGTCGCCATTGCCCATGCCGATTTTACCGGTCAGAAGTTTATAGACGGCGCATAAAGTATAAAGGCTCATATAGCCTGCGATTGCGCCTAAAACGGCTGAATGCAGGGGAACGAATGTGTCATTCAGATTAAACAGCAGGCCGATCCAAATTAGGGGCTGAGTCAGACTGTCGGGCAAATATTGCGTATCGGCATCAATAAAGGTCAGCGCAATCAATATGGCAGTCAGAATTAATCCGCCAATAGTCGCCCATGACCAGCCGTATTGCCACGCGACAATACCGAATAAGACGCCTGTCATCAGCTCAATCAGCGGATAGCGTATGCCGATAGCGGTTTTGCAGGAGTGGCATTTCCCACCCAGTAAAACATAGCTGAGGATAGGGATGTTTTGCCAAAGTTTAACTGGGCTTTTGCATTTTGGGCAGCGTGAATCCGGTTTGCGCAGATTAAATGGCTGTTTTTCTTCATCTGTCAGCTCGATGCCCAAATGCTCTTTAGAAAATTGTGTCCATTCGCGTTCCATCATTATCGGCGTGCGATAAATGACAACGTTCAGAAAGCTGCCAATCAGTAATCCCAAAATAACGGCTAAAGGAATGGCGAATGGCGCAAGAACGGAGAGGGTGTCAATGGCAGAGTAAATACTATTAAGCATATCAACCTACGACATTACCCAAGTTAAACAGCGGCAGATACATGGCAATCAGCAAGATACCGATGAGCGAACCCAATACCACCATGATGATAGGCTCCATCAAGGCAGATAAGCGGGAGACGGAGTTGTCTACTTCATCTTCGTAAAATTCGGCTGCTTTGTTCAGCATATCATCCAAAGAGCCAGACTCTTCGCCGATGGCCGCCATTTGGATCACCATGTTGGGGAACATATCTGTACTTTGCATACTGGATGTCAGTGACAGACCTTGGGTTACCTTGGCGCGGATGTCTTGAGTAGCTTCTTCATAGAGAATATTGCCGGATGCGCCTGCAACTGAATCTAATACTTCCACCAAAGGAACGCCTGCGGCGAAGAGGGTGGAAGTCGTACGCGCCCAACGAGCGATGGTCGCTTTTCGGACGATGGTGCCAAAAACAGGCAGTCTCAAAATCAAAGCATCGATTCGTTTTTGGAAGGTAGGCGATTTTTCATGGAGTTTGTACAGGCCGAAGGCGGAAACAATCAAAAGGATGATCATAATCCAGCCATAATCGACGAATAAATCAGACAAGCTCATGACAAGTTGGGTGAGACGTGGCAGCTCTGCACCCATATTGGCATAAACTTCTTTAAAGGCAGGCAGTACAAACATCATCATGATGAAGATAAGCGCAATCGCCACCACGATAATGGCAATCGGGTAGGTCAGTGCGGTTTTAACTTTTTTCTTAATGGCCTGGGTTTTTTCTTTATAGACAGCCAGTTTGTCCAATAAGCTTTCCAATACGCCGCCTGACTCGCCTGCGCTGACCAGATTGCAATAGAAACGGTCGAAATATTTTGGATATTTGGAGAATGATTTACCCAATGCGCTACCTTGTTCGACATCGGAGCGAACCTGCATCAGCATTTCAGTCATGCTCGGATTGGAGTGGCCGCGCGCAACGATTTCAAAAGCCTGCATCAGCGGTAAGCCTGCCTTCATCATCGTTGCCAGTTGGCGGGTGAACACTGTAATGTCTTCTTGGGTAATACGGCGTTTGCGTGCGGTTTTGACTTTGCTGATACGCAAAGGGCGAATGCCTCTGCGTTGGAGTTTTTTGCGAGCTTCTTCTTCGTCTTTGGCAACTACTTCGCCACGGACAAGACGTTCGGTCTCGGTATTTTTTCCTTCAAATGTAAAACGCTTGCCTTTGCTTCTTGAGCCGAACAGACTTCTTTTTTGCTCTGCTTGAGCCATGAGTTATCCCTTGTTAGTAAGAAATAAAGCGGACTGTTTCCCCGTGCCGCTTTATTTTAATTTTCGAAAATATGGCAGTTTAGTCATTGGTATGAGCAGTCACTTCTTCCAACGAGGTCAGGCCTTGCATGACTTTCATGAGGCCGGCGCGACGTAAGTCTACCATGCCTTCCTGATAGGCCATGTTCATGATATCAACTTCTGTACCGTTGTTCATAATGACTTTTTGCATTTCGTCGCTGACCGGCATGACTTCATAAATACCGACGCGGCCTTTAAAGCCTTTGCCGCGGCAGCTGTCGCAACCAACCGGGCGGTAGAGTTTCCAATCTTGAGCCAAGTCCGCATCGGTAAAGCCGGCTTTTTTCAATGCCGGAACCGGCGGACGTTCAACTTCGCGTTTGCAATTTGGACACAGTCTGCGCAACAGCCTTTGCGCCATAATCAGGCTGACCGAGCTGGCGATATTGAAAGGCGCTACGCCCATGTTCAAAAGGCGGGACAGCGTGGCCGGTGCATTATTGGTATGCAGGGTCGAGAAAACCATGTGGCCGGTTTGGGCGGCTTTAATGGCGATGTCGGCGGTTTCTAAGTCACGAATCTCACCGACCATAATAATATCAGGATCTTGACGTAAGAAGGATCGGAGTGCGGCAGCAAACGTCAGGCCTTGTTTTTCATTGACGTTGACTTGGTTGACGCCCGGCAAGTTAATCTCGGCCGGATCTTCTGCCGTCGAAATGTTGACATCTTCCGTGTTCAAAATACTCAGGCAGGTATAGAGCGAAACGGTTTTGCCCGAACCTGTCGGACCGGTAACCAACACCATGCCGTAAGGGCGGTTGATGGCCTCAAGCAGCATTTCTTTTTGGAAAGGCTCTAAGCCGAGCTGGTCGATATTGAGCGATGTACCATCGGAATTTAGGATACGCATCACCACTTTTTCGCCAAACAGCGTCGGCAAAGTGCTGACACGGAAGTCAATCGGACGGCCGTGTTTATGGAAGGCAATTTGAATTCTGCCGTCTTGCGGAATACGTTTTTCGGAAATATCCAAACGTGCCATCACTTTGATGCGCGATGCCAACTGGCCGCGCACAGCGACAGGCGGCTGTACGACTTCACGTAACTGTCCGTCCACACGGAAACGGACGCGCGCCATTTGCTCGTAGAATTCAAAGTGGATGTCCGATGCACCCGCGTTCAGGGCATCGGATAAAGTTTTGTGGATGAAGCGGGGGATAGGGCCATCTTCAGCTTCTTCGTTATCGATATAAAGCGATTGAGATTGCTGAGTTGCTTCATGTTCGTCGTTGATTTCTTTCAGAATGGTGGTCGAACGTTGACCCAGCCATTCCAGCAATGAGCTGAGCTGGTCGTCTGGAACCACTACCAAGTCGACACTTAAACCTGAAGCAAAAGCGATTTTTTGAAAGTTTTGGATTTGGGTAGGATCGGATACGGCGAAATAAACCTTGCGTCCGCGTTTGAAAATCGGAATGCAACGGTTTTGCACCATTTGCTCTTCCGTCAGAATGTCGCTGACTACATTATTGCGTGGGTAGTAGCGCAAATCCAAAAGGGGATAGCTGAATACGCGCGCGACTAATTCTCCCAAAGCTTTAGGGGAGATGATGCCGTCTGAAAACAGGTTGGGCAGGATTTCTTTGCCTGATTGTAAAAGGTTGTTGTAATGTTCCGCTTGTTGATTTGAGATGGTCTGGCTTTGAACCAAAACACGCAATAATCCGACACTCATTTTATTTTCCGTTTCTTGTGCAGTTTTCCCTTTAAATTAGAGGAAAGCCGTATTATTTTATCATTATTATGATTAAAGCATATATTTAATTATGCAAATCTGCTTAAGTTGCAAAGACATGCTTCTGCTTTAATTGTATTTTTATTTCAGACGGCCATTATAAAGCAAGGAGAATAGGCGTTAAACTCGATATTTTTGGATTATGATGAAAAAACAACAATTTTGTCGTATGAATCCAATCAATAACGAAATTATATTTCATGTTGCTATCCCTTGTTTGGAGATGGCAGAAAAGGTTGTTTTGATGGACAGACGGTTGGAATTTGAAATATGAAAAGGCCGTCTGAAACTGAGCAATCAGGTTTCAGACGGCCTTTTAACTATTTAAATCCGATAGGATTGATTAGGCTTTGTTTTTCAGACGGCCATGCAGTTCCTGTACGCTGTACACGCCCAAGTGTTCGCGGCTTTTTGCGCCTTCGCTCATGGCTTCGCCGCCGGCGATGGTGGTGTATTGCGGTACGCGTTGGGTGAGGGAAGTGCGGCGGATGCTGTGGCTGTCGGTAACAGATTGTACTGTGCTGCCGACGGTGTTGACCACCAGTGCGATTTCGCCGTTTTTAATGGCGTCCACGATGTGTGGGCGGCCTTCCTGCACTTTGTTAACCGCTTGCACGATGATGCCGTGTTCTTTCAAGTATTCAGCGGTACCGCGTGTTGCGCAGACACCGTAGCCGAGTGCTTGGAAGTTTTGTGCGGTTTTGACGATGAGCGGTTTGTCTTCGTCGCGTACGGCGAGGAACACTTTACCGGTTGTGCTCAAGCGTTCGCCTGCGCCGAGTTGGGCTTTGAAGTAGGCTTCGCCGAAGCTTGCGCCTACGCCCATGACTTCGCCGGTAGAGCGCATTTCAGGGCCGAGAATGGTGTCCACACCCGGGAATTTGATGAATGGGAACACGGCTTCTTTAACGGCGTAGAAGTCTGGGATGACTTCTTTTTCTACGCCTTGCTCTTTCAGCGAAATGCCTGCCATCACGCGTGCGCCGACTTTGGCGAGCGGTACGCCGGTGGCTTTGGATACGAACGGTACGGTACGGCTGGCGCGTGGGTTCACTTCCAGTACGAAGACCACGCCGTCTTGTACGGCAAACTGTACGTTCATCAAGCCGACCACGCCCAGTGCATATGCCATGGCTTTGGTTTGACGGCGGATTTCGTCTTGAATTTCTTCGTCCAATGAGTATGGGGGCAACGAACAGCCGGAGTCGCCGGAGTGGATACCTGCTTGTTCGACGTGTTGCATGATGCCGCCGATCACGACGTCTTGGCCGTCTGAAACGCAGTCTACGTCTACTTCGATGGCGTTGTTCAAGAAGAAGTCGAGCAATACGGGGCTGTCTTCGGAAACTTGTACGGCTTCGCGCATGTATTTTTGCAACTCTTCTGCAGAGTGAACAATCTGCATGGCGCGGCCGCCGAGTACGTAAGAAGGACGGACAACCAACGGATAACCGATTTCTTCGGCTTTCACGAGTGCTTCTTCTTCGTTGTGGGCGATGCGGTTAGGAGGTTGACGCAGGCCTAAGTCGTTCAATACTTTTTGGAAGCGTTCGCGGTCTTCGGCAGCGTCGATGCTGTCGGCAGATGTACCGATGATGTTCACGCCGTTTGCCACCAAGGCATTGGCCAGTTTGAGCGGAGTTTGGCCGCCGTAATGAACAATCACGCCCCATGGGTTTTCGGTGCGGACGATTTCCAATACGTCTTCCAAGGTCAGCGGCTCAAAGTACAGGCGGTCGCTGGTGTCGAAGTCGGTGGATACGGTTTCAGGGTTGCAGTTGACCATGATGGTTTCAAAACCGGATTCGCGCAGGGCGAGTGCGGCATGAACGCAGCAGTAGTCAAATTCGATACCTTGACCGATACGGTTCGGACCGCCGCCGAGAATCATCACTTTTTTACGATCGGAAGGACGGGATTCGCATTCTTCTTCGTAAGTGGAGTAGAGGTAGGCGGTTTCGGTGGCAAACTCGGCGGCACAGGTGTCGACGCGTTTGTAAACCGGATGCAGATTCAGTGCGTAGCGGTGTTCGCGGACTTCTTTTTCGCTTACGTTCAACAATTGTGCCAAACGTTTGTCAGAGAAGCCTTTGCGTTTCAGACGGCGTAAAGCGGCGTAATCTAAATCTTGCAACTGGCCGTCTGAAACAGATTTTTCTTCTTTCACCAAGTCTTCGATTTGCGCCAAGAACCAAGGATCGATGGCGCAGATTTCGTGGATTTCTTCCAGTGTGAAGCCTGCGCGGAACGCATCGGCTACAAAAAGCATGCGCTCAGGACCCGGATTGGCCAGTTCGCGGCGGATTTCCGCTTTGTCTTCGCTGCGAGGATTGAAGCCGCACAAGCCGGTTTCCAAGCCGCGCAGGGCTTTTTGGAAGCTTTCTTGAATGGTACGACCCATCGCCATTACTTCGCCCACAGATTTCATTTGCGTGGTCAGGCGGTCGTCTGCGGCGGGGAATTTTTCAAAGGCGAAACGCGGGATTTTGGTTACGACATAGTCGATGGAAGGCTCGAACGACGCTGGGGTGCGGCCGCCGGTAATGTCGTTGCGCAACTCGTCCAGCGTAAAGCCGACAGCCAGTTTGGCCGCTACTTTGGCAATCGGGAAGCCCGTTGCTTTAGATGCCAACGCGGAAGAACGGCTCACGCGCGGGTTCATCTCAATCACAATCATCTCGCCGTTTTCAGGGTTCACCGCAAACTGAACGTTTGAGCCACCGGTATCCACGCCGATTTCGCGCAACACTGCCAACGAAGCATTACGCATGATTTGGTATTCTTTGTCCGTGAGCGTTTGCGCCGGGGCAACCGTAATCGAGTCGCCCGTATGCACGCCCATCGGGTCGAAGTTTTCAATCGAGCAGATAATGATACAGTTGTCGTTTTTATCGCGTACAACTTCCATCTCGTACTCTTTCCAACCGAGAACGGACTGCTCAATCAGCAACTCATGCGTAGGAGAAGCATCAAAACCGCGTTCGCAAATTGCCAAGAATTCATCTTTGTTGTAGGCAATACCGCCGCCCGAACCGCCCATCGTGAAAGAAGGACGAATCAGGGTAGGGAAGCCGACCTGTTCTTGCGCTGCCAAAGCTTCGTTCATGGTGTGGCAGACAAAAGATTTCGGGCAAGACAAACCGATTTTTTCCATCGCTTCTTTAAAGCGGCCGCGGTCTTCTGCTTTGTCAATTGCGTCTTCGGTCGCGCCAATCAGCTCGACGTTGTATTTCGCCAATACGCCGTTACGCGCCAAATCTAGCGCGCAGTTCAGCGCAGTCTGACCGCCCATCGTGGGCAGAATCGCATCAGGTCGCTCCTTGGCGATAATTTTTTCCACCGTCTGCCACATAATCGGCTCGATGTAGGTAACATCCGCCATTTCAGGGTCGGTCATGATCGTGGCAGGGTTGGAATTCACCAGAATGACTTTATAGCCTTCTTCACGCAAGGCTTTGCAGGCCTGTGCGCCCGAATAGTCAAATTCGCAGGCCTGACCGATAACGATAGGGCCGGCGCCGATGATAAGGATGGATTTTAGGTCGGTACGTTTAGGCATTTTTACTTTCTCACACGATATTCAGGTTTTTAAATTTCATTATTGAGCAACTATTTCATAACCAAGAGTTTGCGTAATATGTTCAATAAAATTGTCAAGATTATCTTTCCCCCATTGTGAACAAACTACTATTTGCTCACCATTTTTTAATTGAATGATTTCTCCATTCTTAATATAAAATTTACCTTCTTTTTGATAATCCTTAAGCTCACCAAATATATTCAATACACCATTTGTTGGGCCTTGTAATTTTTTAGGGAAAATTTGACTCAATTTGGCAAAGTCGGTTTCTGGGTTGTCTTTGCAATATTTTCTAACAACTTCCAAAACCAAACGGCCTTTTGTTAGGTTGGGTTTGCCGTTAAATGTATATTTTGTATAATCTCTGCTGTTAAGTTCACGTTTTATTTCTTGATCTGAACTTTTCTTTTCTTTGATTTTTAGCTGATATTCTTCAGTCTCTTTGACGGGAATAATAGTATCTACATCCCAAATCAGCTCGTTGTTTATTTCATACTGAGTAATCTTGATACATTTGATATCTAAGCCCTGTTCATTTAACCATAATACAGAATTGGTTAATTCTCTAGAGAAATCTTGATTGACCAGAATAATTCTAATGTTATCAAAATCTAATTTATCTATTTCTTGGCCTAAGAAATCGGTAATCTCTTCCTGGGCATTTTCCTGTGCGTAATCTTGGTAATGCCTTACAACGTCTTGGATACTAAATAGCCTAATCATTGAGGCATAACGGATAGCTTGTAAGTCCATGTGGAAACCGTCGTCATTCCGCTTCAGTTCTATTACAACCAGTTTCCCAGATTTATCCAGTGCTAATAAATCTAACCGTTTTTTAGAATCTTCACATGGGGACAGTTCTTCGCCAATAATAAGTAAATCTTCGCCTAAAATTTTAGGATTGGATTTAATAATGTTCTGTACATCCCGCTCTTTTATGTGATTGTCTTTGAATGCTATTAAATTCTGTACAGTAGCAGTTTGATCAATTTTATTAATTTTAAAGATGCTCATATGGTTAATTTCGTTCCGCTGTTTTAGTGTTGTTCTATTATCTGTAGTAAGCGTAGCAAGCCCCGTAGCCCGCATGTAGGGTGTGTGCGGTACGCACGCACGCGTTCTCCATTTTCCCTGCAACTCCAACCCACCGCGTGTGTGCCTTGCGGTACACACCCTACCGATGGGCTCAAAGGTCGTCTGAAAAAACGTTCGCAGCGTTTGTTCCATATGCCTTTCGATAAAAAGCTACCTGAAAAATTCCTGCCGTTGATATTTTGGTGACTCTTTTTCAGACGACCTTTTGCGTTTTTATGTTGCACAGGCCGTCTGAAAACTTCCTTAAAAACTAGTGACAAACGTAATCAAGCCCAAAATGATGCCCGGGGCGTTCGCCAGCATGACGGGGTAGTCGCGTTTTTCTTTTAAAAAGCCGTAGGCAACCCATAATGTGCAGTTGATGGCGGCGACGAGGGGTTGCAGCGGCGAGCCAGGGTTGCCGGCAAGGTTGTTTTGGATTTGTGGGATATAGGAAACGTACATACCGACGGCGGTCAGGGTGGCAACGACGGAAAGAATGCGCATTTGTTTTTCTGTCATGGTTCTTCCTTTCTGATTCGAGGGTTGGGTTTCAGACTGTGTAGATGTTGAGAGTGTGCCTGAATTTATATTTTTTGAGGTTTGGTTTTCAGACGGCCTGTTGTTGAGTTGAGTGTGGCCGTCTGAAAAAATCAGCTTTATTGTTTTACTGCTTTGATATTGTCAATGAATTTGTCGAACAGATAACCGACATCTTGCGGACCCGGGCTGGCTTCGGGGTGGCCTTGGAAGCAGAACACAGGTTTGTCTGTCAGTTCGATGCCTTGCAAAGTGTTGTCGAACAAGGATTTGTGGGTAATGCGTGCGTTGGCAGGCAGGGTGTCGGCATCGACGGCGAAACCGTGGTTTTGGCTGGTGATGACGACTTTGCCGCTGTCCAAATCTTGTACAGGGTGGTTGGCACCGTGATGGCTGAAGCGCATTTTCAGGGTTTTTGCGCCGATTGCGAGGCTGATCAGTTGATGTCCCAAACAAATGCCGAAAATCGGTTTGCCGCTTTCCATCAGTTTTTGTACGGCTTTGATGGCGTAGTCGCAAGGCTCGGGGTCGCCGGGGCCGTTGGACAGGAATACGCCGTCAGGATTGAGCGCCAATACTTCTTCCGCGCTGGTTTGTGCGGGAACAACGGTCAGTCGGCAGCCGCGCGAGGCGAGCATGCGCAGGATGTTGGTTTTGACGCCGAAATCGTAGGCGACGACGTGGTAAGGTTGTTCGGAAGGAGTAACGAAACCTTTGCCCAATGCCCATTCGCCTTCGGTCCATTCGTAAGTTTCTGTGCAGGAAACTTCTTTTGCCAAATCTTTGCCGACCATGCTGCCGAATGCGGCAATCAGTTCTTGTGCTTTTTCAACGGTGGCATCTGCACCGGTCAAGATCGCACCGCCTTGTGAACCTTTTTCACGCAACAGGGTGGTCAGGCGGCGGGTATCGATGTCGGCGATGGCGACGGTTTTGTTGCGTACCAAATAGTCGTGCAGGCTTTCGGATGCGCGGAAGTTGCTGTGTAAGAGCGGCAGGTCGCGGATAATCAAACCGGCGGCGTAAACGCTGCGGCTTTCTTCATCTTCGGCGTTGGTGCCGGTGTTGCCGATGTGCGGATAGGTGAGGGTAACGATTTGTTTGCAGTAGGAAGGGTCGGTCAGGATTTCCTGATAGCCGGTCATGGAAGTGTTGAACACGACTTCGCCGGAAGTCGAACCTTCGTAACCGATTGATGTGCCGTGAAATACGCTGCCGTCAGCGAGAACGAGAAGAGCCGGAGTGGTCATGATGGAATCCTGTTTGCCTGATGATGGTCGGTTCGAAAAAAATGGGTCGGGCCGTCTGAAAAATAAAAATTGTTTACAAAAAAGACAGCCTTCGGAAATCTCGGCTAAAAAAAAACACGCTCCGCAGCTTTGATTTTGCTGTGTAACGTGCTTTTTCAGACATAGCGGTCTATGCCGTAGAAGCAGTGTATTTTAAGTCAAAGTAATAGGAATTTCAAGCGTAGAGCAAATAATCGATAATTTAAAAACGTTTTATCTTTACGGTACAGTCCCTTGCTTTTGGAATGCCTGATGAATAAGGTTGAACTAAATATTCAGTCAGGCCGTCTGAAAACTGAGCAGGCAGATTGTTTCATTTTTGTTGTGTTTGAAATGCAGGTGTAGGGAAATTCAGCCGAATCAAACATGAAACAGGTTGTTTATGCTAGAATCGTAACCTTATAAAAAATAAAAACAACGTCATTTTTAGCTGAGATTATCCGATGAAAAAAGAACACATTATGCAAAACGCTCCTTCAGGCCGCCATCGCCTTATTCATGCAAGCGTCGCTTCCGCTTTAGCACTCATCAGCTTTTCCGTTCAGGCAAATACGCAGCAATTTGCCCAAACTCCTTTTTACCTGCAAAACAAAACCGACGTCAGCGGCCAACCCAAAGTCAAACACAATATTATGTTTTTGATTGATGATTCGGGCAGTATGTTGGCTGATGCAAAGGGTGATTATCATGTCCGTGATGAACAAAAAAAAATCAATATTGCAAAATCGGCATTAAAGCAGGTTTTAGCGCAATATAAAGATCAGTTCAACTGGGGCTTGCAGACTTTGCACAATAATCCTCGGTATTGGAAATGGGATGAGAAAAAAAGGAAAGAGAATAATGCTATTTACGCATATGCAGAATTGCCTAGTCCCGACGATACCAAAGGCGATATGAAGGATTCTGAAGGCTTTACGGATGGTTCCGCAGGTCGCAACTGGGAATATGTCAGTAAGAAGGTAGACGAGATGTTGGCTTATCAAGGTACGCCGACAACGCGCCGTTATTATGAAGTCGTCAAAAATTTCGTCATCCCCAATATCAAATATCGCTGCCAGAAATCTTATGTTGTTGTGGTATCTGATGGTGATGCCAATATGAGTTGTAGCAATCAGGATGCCGGTGAGGATCCTCGCTTATCGCGCAATACCAGCTTCAACTACGATCGAGATTATTACTATTCAAACTACTACCGCGCCATCGAACATAGCGCGGATACACCTGCATACCAATATTTCGGGCCGTCTGCAGCGAAGGCTTATGACGATAAATATGGAAAAGGTGAATTTTTCAACGATGGTCGTGGTTTTAGTGGATATTTTGACCTGCCACTTTATCAATATGATGCCCATATCCCACCGCATGAAAAAAAAGTGATGTGCCAATATACCGATTATAAATTCGGGTATAGCGATTATTATCGTAGGAATATGTGGATAGGTAGTGGCGAAATCATTGTTCCTATTTGGGATAGAAACTATGGTAATGAGAAACGCGGTATGCGTTTCTTCAGTCAGACTTTGGCAGAAAAAGACATCAAAACAGAAAAAGATGGCAAAGATGATGCAGGTAAGAGCTGGGATGGTGATCCAAACGACCCTAAAGGTTTAGATTATAGTAAGCAATTGGTTCAGACTTTTACTGTGGGCTTTGGTGAGGGAATCTCTAAAGTCGGGAGAGAGTATCTGGAAAAGGGTGCCAGTCGCCCAGACTGGTATTTTAATGCCGCAAAACCTGAAAAGTTGCTCGATGCTTTCAAAACCATCGTCGATAATATTGAAAATGACAGCAAGAATACGAAATTTGAAGGAGTATCCTCTACTGCGCCGGCAACGACCAGTATGGGTATTCCCGATATGGCGGCAACGGTTCATTTGAATACCGGCTCTTGGAGCAGTCAGTTACGGTTTTATAAATTAAACCGCGATGGTACGCCTATCAATACGACAAAGTTTGACCAGCCATCATTTAATAACCGCCTCACTTTGGTTAATGATGGCAGTAAAACCTATTTCATCAGCGATAGAGTTGCAGATATTGAGGCTTCAAATGCCGATTTTGGCATTTCAGACGGCAGTGCGAAAGATAAGTTGGAATGGAAAAATGCATTGCTGAAATGGACTGGCCGAGAAGGTAGAGATGAAGTCATCAAAGTGGATGCGGAGACAAAAGGTTATAGCCAGTCTTATCGCATCCGTCCGACAGATTCTGCTAATTCAAGTAAAGATGAACGTAATTTAGGCGATATTTTAGATGGATCGGTTGCAGCTATTGGCGATAAGCGCGACAACCGTCAAGAGTTTTTGGTCGCCGCTGCCAATGACGGCATGGTACATATTTTCCGTAATGGTACGCCTAGCAATCCTTATGACTTGAAACTCAGCTATATTCCAGCAGGCATGGAGCGCGAGGACGATCAAGGTCAAGCAACAACTTTGGGCAAAGTTCTGAAAGATATTGCTCGCGATGGTTACGGCTCCAGCACGCCACACCGCTATATGGTCAATGGTGGCTTTGTTCTCCGTCAAACGCCTGATAAGCAAACCTTTATGTTTGGTGCGATGGGGCAGGGTGGGCGCGGTGCGTATGCGTTGAATATTGGTGCTGTGGCGAACAGTGATCGTAGTGGTTGGAATACAACCGTACCTTTGTTTGAAACAGAAAAAGGCTCTGGCAATAAGCTGGGTTATACCATTGGTTCGACACAAATTGGCCGTGTCTCCATTAAACGCAATGCTACTCCGGTTAATCTGGAATCTGACGTGCGTTATGCAGGCTTCTTGGCCAGCGGCTACCGTACTGAAGATGTGAACAGTGCCGACAATGAAACGGCTTTGTATATCTATGATATGACGGGTAAAGAAGCCGGTACGCAAGATACCGGTAAAAATGTTTCCAGTGCCGGCAAGCTCTTGGCTAAAATTCTTGCGCCGAATGGTAAAGGAGGCCTCTCTACCCCCACTTTGGTAGATACCGATTTTGACGGTATTGTCGATATTGCCTATGCAGGCGACCGTTATGGCAATATGTTCCGCTTCGACTTGAGAGGTAAAACCGAGTCTGAATGGTCAGCGCAAATGATTTTCCAAGGTTCGGGTAATCAACCGATTACGTCTGCGCCTGCGGTATCACGCCGCAGTAAAGATAAGTATGTCGTCATTTTTGGTACGGGTAGCGAGATTTATCAGAATGAATTGACCAATACCAATGGCCAAATCAATGCCGTTTACGGTATTTACGACGATGTGTCTACTGATGAATCCAAAAAAGCGGTTTTGGCAAAAAGCAGTGAGTTGGAACAGCAAACCAGAGAAAGTGACGGCGAACATATTTATGTTAGCGACAATAAGGTAGGCAAAGACAAAAAAGGCTGGAGTCTGACTTTAGACCCGAATGAACGTGTGACTGTCAAACCGACGATGATTTTGCGTACAGCCGTTGTAACCATTCGTAAGTATGAAACCAAAACAATTCATACTGACTCTTCCAGTACCGATGTTTGTTTGCCGGACAGTACATCCACACAAACGACAGCGAAAACGATTATTCTGGGCGTAAATGCCGAAAACGGCGGTCGTTTGGGCTTGCGTGATGCGCGTATCTCCAGCAAGGATCGTACATTTATCAAACGTGAAAATAATGGTCAGATTTATTACGCCAACGGTATGACTTTTGATGGCGTTATCAATTTTACTTATATGAATTCCAGCAAAGCTGACGATTCTCCGGTAACTGCCGATGGTGATAGCGGCGGCACGGGTACGGATAAGGAGTTGAACGCTACACCGAGCGTACCAAACAATAAATGTTTTGCAACCAAAGGCAATCGCAGTCTCTTGTCTAACCAATTGGTCAGCCTGGAAGTACAAGGCCGTACATGCGGACTCAAACGCATCAGCTGGCGTGAATTGTTCTTTTAATCGGTAAGGCTTAAGTATCGAGGCCGTCTGAATGTTTCAGACGGCCTTTTCTGTTGAGTAGTCATAATTGAGAGATGCCGGATTAAAAAATGGAAAATCTTGTTTGTGGACAAAACAAGGTTTGATCAAATTGAAAGCTTGGATAGAGCCAAACGGCAAGCTCTGGCCATTTCTTTTTCTGCTTTCTGTTATTGGGCTGAGAAGTTAAAAGGCCGTCTGAAAAGATATTTTCAGACGGCCTTTGATTTAAGGGGTATGAGCCAAGGAACGCATTGTTAGATGCTGTTTTTAATGATTTTCCGCAGGGTGGACAGTTGTCGGCGGCTGACGGGCAGCGGGGTCGGAATATCGAGAATTTTAGCGCCCCATGTGGATGCGTATTCGTCGTTTTCGTCATCGTCCAGTCGAATCAGGCTGTCGAGGGTGTGGCGGAAGACGAGGGCATTGCGATGGATGCGGATGACTTTGTCGCCAAGCAACTCTTCCCAGTAAACTAGGGTCTTCGGTAATTCGTAGCTGTGGCCGTCGCCGGTAAACAGATAGACGGTTTTGTGTTCCGCCATCAGGTAACGCGCCTGTTGCCATGGAATTTCAACCATGCGTTCGCGGTTGTACACTTTGAAATGGGTGAAACTGTCTGCTTTTTCGCGGTTTTTCTCGATGATGCGGTCAAGCGCGGTTTGCAGGCGGGTCATTTTGATTGGTTTGAGCAGATAGTCTGCGGCAGCCAGCTCAAACGCGCGCAGAGCGTGTTCTTCGTAGGCTGTGGTGAATACAATTTCCGGCTGGCGTTTGGCGGTACGCTTAATGCGTTCGACAAATTCGAGACCGTCAATTTCCGGCATGCCGATATCGGCAAAGACGATGTCGACTTCGTGGACGCTTAGCCATTCCAATGCTGGCATGGCATGGTGAAAGACGTTGAGCAGTACGACATTGCACTCTTCCAATAATACACGTAAGCGTTCTGCTGCTAATACTTCGTCTTCTACAATAATGGCACTTGGCATAGCGGTATTCTTTTTGTTGTATCGTGGGAGATCTGCCGCGCTTTGTCATCCTCAATAACGCGTCAGCCGTATGTTGTTACAACCTTGAAATTATCAGTTTGTGACAATTTTAGGAAATTTTTAAAATATACATGATTTTTCGCTTCTTGGGCATGGTTTGGGATGAGTCGGAAGATTACTTACATAATTTTATGAAATATTGTAATACCCAGAGTAATTTTGTTGTAATCATGCTAATTCAGTCCGTGATAATGGACGATTTTGGGATTTTGTCCATTTGCCAGTGTGCCACCGCCCAATCGAGCAATTCTTGAGGACGGTTCACAGCAGGTGCATTGGGTAGGTTGAGGTAGGTTAGGACTTGGCGGAGAAGTTGTTCTTTTTGATTCAAATCCAAAGCCGGGGCAAGGGTTTGTTTCGACCATTTTTGCCCTTGGTTGTTGGTCAATAGGGGAAGGTGGGCGTAGGCCGGTGTGGGAACGCCGAGGCATTGTTGCAGATAGATTTGGCGCGGTGTGGAAACGAGCAAGTCCTGACCGCGGACAATATGCGTTATGCCTTGATCGGCATCATCGGCAACCACGGCAAGCTGATATGCCCAATAGCCGTCGGCACGAAGCAGGACGAAATCGCCGATATCGTGTGCCAGATTTTGTGCATAATGTCCGACAATGCCGTCTGAAAAACCGATTACGCGATCGGGAACTTGAATGCGCCATGCCGGAGTTTTGTTTTGCGTGTCGGGTCTTTGCTGAGGATTGCGACAACGGCCGTTATACACAAACCCGTCTGCGCCATGTGTTGCCGCCGCCTGCCAGTCTTTTCGGCTGCAATAGCAGGGATACACCAGCCCGGCTGCTTTGAGGCGGTCGAGGGTGTCTTGATACAGGTCGTAACGGCAGCTTTGATAGGCGACTTCGCCGTCCCACTCAAAGCCGAAAGCTTCAAGCGTGCGCAAAATGTCGGCAGCGGCGCCGGGCATTTCGCGCGGGGGGTCAAGGTCTTCAATGCGGACCAGCCATTTGCCCTGATGAGCGCGCGCGTCGGCATAGGAGGCGACGGCGGTCAGTAGGGAGCCGATATGAAGCAGGCCGGTAGGGCTGGGTGCGAAACGTCCTATATACATGGCAGGGTGTTTTTGTAGGGCAGGGATGGTATGCCTGCACGGTGTTCAAATCGTGATAGAAAAGGGCGTGCCGTACACGCCCAAATTTGGGTTTCAGACGGCCTGAGACTTTTCAAAATGATTTAAGTTTCTCGGCCGTCCGTTCAATCCGCTTAAGCCAAGGGAGCAAGCAGTTTGGCGAAAGCGTCTTCAAATTGTTTCAAACCGTCTTCCTGCAAACGAGTTGCCAAAGTTTCGACATCAATGCCGAGTTTGGCGGTTTCGGCAAGCTGTGCTTGGGCTTCGTCCACACCTTCGATCAAAGTGGCTTTGGCGGTGCCGTGGTCGATAAAGGCTTTGAGTGTCGCATCGGGAACGGTGTTGACGGTATGGGCGCCAATCAGGCTGTCAACGTACAAAGTGTCAGGATAAGCAGGGTTTTTCACGCCGGTAGATGCCCACAGAAGTTGTACGCGGTTGGCACCTTGTTCGGCAAGTGCGGCAAATTCGCTGCTGCCGAAGTATTGCGCCCAATCTTGATAGGCGGCTTTGGCCAGCGCGATGGCGACTTTGCCTTTGAGGTGGTCGGGCAGGGTGGCGTCCAATGCGGCATCGACACGTGAAATAAAGAAGCTGGCGACAACTTGGATATGGGAAACGTCGTGTCCCGCTTCCAAACGTTTGGCAATGCCGCGCGTGTAGGCTGCATAGGCTTTGAGGGTTTGGGCGCGGGAGAAGAGTAGGGTTAGGTTGACGCTGATGCCGTCTGAAACGAGGGTTTCGAGTGCTTTGATGCCTTCGTCGGTTGCCGGTACTTTAATCATGGCATTTTTACGACCGATGGCGGCGTGCAGGCGGCGCGCTTCTTCAACCGTACCTTGCGCGTCTTTGGATAATTCAGGCGAAACTTCGAGGCTGACGAAGCCGGTTTTACCGCCGGTGGATTCGTGTTCGGCAAGGCACACGTCGCAGGCGGCTTGTACGTCGGCAACCGCCATGGTTTCGTAGCGTTGTTTCGGGGTCAGGTCCTGCTGTTTGAGTGCGGCTACTTCATCGGCGTACAGGGCATCTCCGGCAAAGGCTTTTTGGAAAATGGCAGGATTGGAAGTTACGCCACATACACCTTGCTTCAGCATTTCTGCCAATTCGCCGCTTTGTACCAGCGAACGGGAGAGATTGTCCAACCAGATTTGTTGTCCTAATGCTTTAACGTCCGATAAAATAGTCATCTCTGATTCCTTTTACATAATAGGTTTGTTTGTGAAGTGGCGGTAATGCTACGCCGATTCGATGAATTTGAACAGTTTACAGCCGATTAATTTGGGCAAAACAAACCTAAATTCAAGCACGAAAGGTGGCTTTGATGGCGGAAAACACACTTTATCTCGACTGGGCGCGCGATGTATTGAATACGGAAGCCGAAGGTTTGCGTGAAATTGCGGCGGCTTTGGATCATGATTTTGTCCGTGCGGCGGAAGCGTTGTTGCACTGCAAGGGCAGGGTCGTCATTACCGGCATGGGTAAGTCCGGACACATCGGCCGTAAAATGGCGGCAACCATGGCTTCGACAGGCACGCCTGCGTTTTTCGTCCATCCTGCCGAAGCGGCACACGGCGATTTGGGCATGATTGTGGACCACGATGTCGTGGTTGCCATTTCCAATTCCGGCGAAAGCGATGAAATTGCGGCGATTATTCCGGCGTTGAAACGCAAAAACATCACGCTGATCTGCATTACCGCCCATCCGACTTCGACCATGGCGCGCCATGCCGATATCCATATTACCGCGGCGGTTTCCAAAGAGGCCTGTCCGCTCGGCCTTGCACCGACTTCCAGTACGACCGCCGTGATGGCGTTGGGCGATGCGCTGGCAGTGGTATTGCTGCAGGCGCGCGCGTTTACGCCGGATGATTTTGCTTTAAGCCATCCGGCCGGCAGTTTGGGCAAACGCCTGCTGTTGCGCGTGGCGGATATTATGCATAAAGATGAAGCCTTGCCTGCCGTTTTGTTGGGTACGCCGTTAAAAGAAGCCATTGTCCGCATGAGTGAAAAAGGCTTGGGTATGTTGGCGGTAACTGATGCCGAAGGCCGTCTGAAAGGCGTATTTACCGATGGCGATTTGCGCCGTCTGTTTCAAGAACGCGACAGCTTTGCCGGTTTGAAAGTGGACGACATCATGCACGCTTCACCGAAAACCATCTCCGCCAACCGCCTTGCCACTGAAGCTTTGAAAGCCATGCAAAGCGGCCATGTGAACGGTTTGCTGGTGGTCGAAGAAAACGGCGTACTGATTGGCGCGCTGAACATGCACGATTTATTGATGGCACGAATTGTCTGAAACGACGGCAAAAACGTTTTCAGACGGCCTTATGCTAGAATAGGCCGTCTGAAATAAGGAAACCTTATGCAAAACCTCTCTTCCGACCTGCAACAACGCGCTTTAGGTATCAAACTGCTGATACTGGATGTGGACGGCGTTTTGACCGACGGCCGCATTTTTATCCGCGACAACGGCGAAGAAATCAAATCGTTCCACACTTTGGATGGACACGGATTGAAAATGCTTCAGGCCGGCGGCGTGCAAACGGCGATTATTACCGGCCGCGATGCGCCTTCCGTCGGTATCCGCGTGAAGCAGCTCGGTATCAACTATTACTTCAAAGGCATTCATGACAAACGTGCCGCCTACGCCCAATTACGCGAACAGGCCGGTGTGGAGGAGCATGAGTGCGCCTTTGTTGGCGACGATGTTGTCGATTTGCCCGTGATGGTGCGTTGCGGATTGGCGGTCGCCGTCCCTGAAGCGCATTGGTTTACTTTGCAATACGCCCATTATGTAACCCGACGTTCCGGCGGCGCAGGCGCGGTGCGTGAAGTGTGCGATTTGATTATGCAGGCGCAAGGTACGCTTGAACCTGCTTTGAAAGAGTATGTACGATGAAAATCAGATGGCGTTACGGAATCGCCTTTCCGCTGGTGTTGGCCGTCTCACTCGGCGCACTGGCGGCGTGGCTCGGCCGCATCAGCGAAGTACAAGTCGAAGAAGTTGTCCTCAATCCGAATGAGCCTCAATATTCGATGAAAGGCATCAACGGCAAACGTTTTGACCAAGAAGGCCGTCTGAAAGAAAATCTGAGCGCGGTCGATGCCGTTCAATATCCGAATAGCGCGGATGTGCATTTGGACAAACCGCATCTTTCGTTTTACCGCGACGGCAGCCTGTTGTACGAAGTCGGCAGCGACAAGGCCGCGTACAATATTCAAAACAAAAAAGTCGTTTTTGAACAGAATGTTGTCTTAAACAAAGCGGCAGATGCCAAGCGTTTGGCTGGCATCGTCAAAACCGAACGTTTGAATGTCGATACCGAAGCGCAATACGCCCATACCGACAGTCCCGTTACTTTCCAATACGGACAGTCCGGCGGTCAGGCAAACGGCATGACTTATGACCACAAAACCGGTTTGCTGAATTTCCCTTCCAAAGTGAAAGCCACAATTTATGATACAAAAAATTTGTAAAACCTTAGCCCTTGTTGCCGTTTTTGCCGCCAGCCCGGCCTTTGCCCTGCAAAGCGACAGCAAGCAGCCGATTCAAATCGAAGCCGACCAAGGCTCGCTTGACCAAAACAACCAAAGCACCACCTTTTCCGGCAACGTCATCATCAAACAAGGCACGCTCAATATCCGTGCCGGTAGCGTGACCGTTTCGCGCAACGACAAAAGCGAGCAGTTGATGAAAGCCACCGGTTCACCCGTCAAATTCAGCCAAGAGTTGGACGGCGGCAAAGGCGTAGTGAATGGCCAAGCCAATACAGTGACTTATTCTTCCGCAGCCAGTCTGGTTACCCTGACCGGTAATGCCAAAGTACAGCGAGGCGGCGATGTAGCCGAAGGTGCGGTCATCACGTACAACACCAAAACCGAGGTTTACACCATCAACGGCAGCGCTAAATCCGGTGTGAAATCCGCTGCGAAATCCGGCCGCGTCAGCGTTGTCATCCAGCCGTCCAGCACGCAGAAAAACAAATAAGAAAACACACAAAAAGGCCGTCTGAAAGAGGTTCAGACGGCCTGAGGTCAATATCGAAAGTCAACAGAATATGAGCGCAAACAACAGCCGTCTTGTGGTTCAAAACCTGCAAAAAAGTTTCAAAAAACGCCAAGTCGTCAAAAGCTTCTCCCTTGAAATCGAAAGCGGCGAAGTCATCGGCCTGCTCGGCCCCAACGGCGCGGGTAAGACCACCAGCTTTTACATGATTGTCGGCCTGATTGCCGCCGATGCAGGCAGCGTAATGTTGGACGGCCAAGAATTGCGCTACCTGCCCATTCACGAACGCGCCCGCCTCGGCGTCGGCTATCTGCCGCAGGAAGCCTCGATTTTCCGCAAAATGACCGTGGAACAAAATATCCGCGCCATTTTGGAAATCAGCATGAAAGACAAAAGCCGCATTGATGCCGAACTTGAAAAACTGTTGGCCGATTTGAACATTGAACGCCTGCGCAACAACCCTGCGCCGTCTTTGTCCGGTGGCGAACGCCGCCGTGTTGAAATCGCACGCGTGTTGGCCATGCAGCCGCGTTTCATTTTGTTGGACGAACCTTTTGCCGGCGTTGACCCGATTGCCGTCATCGATATTCAGAAAATCATCGAGTTCCTTAAATCACGCGGTATCGGCGTATTGATTACCGACCACAACGTGCGCGAAACCCTCAGTATCTGCGACCGTGCCTACATCATCAGCGACGGTACGGTATTGGCTTCAGGCAAGCCGGACGACTTGGTAAACAATGAACAAGTCCGTTCGGTTTACTTGGGTGAAAATTTCAAATATTGAGTTTAGGCCGTCTGAAAAGGTGCATCTGTGTTGAAACGAATTTTTTTGTCTTCCTTTGCCGTTTTGGCAGCTACTGCTGTGCATGCTATGCCCGAACAGTCATGGCAGGATATGGGTGTGCGCCAAGGCGTGATAGATAAAAATGGCAAGTCGATAACCGGTATCGTAACGGCGACAGCTATCGTGGATAAAGAAGGTAAATTGAGAAAAGCCCTTCACTGGAAAGCAGATGCGCCGGAATTGTTGAAACTTGCTCAGGAAGTAGGCTTGCCGGATCAAGTCGAGCCCTATAAAGAATGTACTTACAATCAAACAAGCCAACAAGAAGATTGTAAAACACTGGAAAGCCGTAAAAAATTCAGATTCTTTTATACTGTGTCAGATGAATTCAAGGGAAAGATAAAGGCGAAACCTGTCCACATTACCCCCCCACCTTATCCAGAGCTTTCTACAGAGAATGGTGAGGAAGGGACTGTGGTATTAAATGTCTTTATCAATATAGATGGCAAAGCATTTGTATCGGTAAAAAAGAGCAGTGGATACTCGCGTTTAGATGCTGCAGGACGAAAAGCGGTTTTGCAGACAAAATTTCAACCCGCTACCTATCGCGGGAAGCCTGTTGCCATGGTTTTTGTTCTGCCTATTACGTTTGCTTTACCGTTAGAAACCATCTCTACTGTTGAATAATTCATTTATCGGTTGATAAAAGAATAATATATTGAAATAATCATCCAATATATAAACAATATATTTGATACTTTCAGACGGCCTGTATCTGACGGGCCGTCTGAAATCCATAAAGCACATTTACTATCAAACATTATGTCTTCACTCGTCCTTAAACTCAAACAGACCCAGCAGCTCAACCAGCGGCTGCAGCAGTCTTTGCGCATCTTGCAGATGTCGGGTCTTGAGCTTGAGCGCGAAGTGGAAGACTGGTTGTTGGACAATCCTCTGCTTGAGCGTCCGGAAACCGATGAGTTTGCCGATAGCGGGCTCAACCGTGCCGTCACCATGCCGCGTGCAGGTCAGCAGTTGAGCGGCGACGATGCCGAAGATATTTGGAGCAACATCGCCGAAGAAGAGGATTTCAAACACTATCTGCATGCCCAAGTGTGCGAGCATCCGCTCTCGCAAGTGGAAGCGGCCTATGTTCACGTCTTGATTGATTTTCTGAACGAACAAGGCTACCTCACCGACAGTCTCGAAGAAATCATCGACCACACGCCGTTAGAATGGATGCTGGACGAAGAGGTCCTGCAAAACGCGCTGGATGTATTGCAAACCTTTGATCCGCCCGGCGTGGCTGCGGCCGACTTGACCGAGTCGCTCATGCTGCAATTAATGCGTTTGCCGGCTTCTCCGGCTAGACAAATGGCCGCGCATTTGGTGCAAAGTTCGCTTCAAGACTTAGGCAAAAACCGCAAACAAAACGTTTTGCGTTTCCGCAAACTCTATCCCGATACCGACAGCGAAACCATAGAAGCCGCGCTCGATATGATTGCCGGGCTCAATCCCTATCCGGCCTACGGCTTTGCCTCCGCTACGCCCACGCCTTATATTCAGCCTGACGTTTGGGTCAAAGAGGGCAAGGACGGCTGGGAAGTCATCAGCAATGAGGCGGCTTGGCCGAAGCTGCGGCTGAATCAGGAGTATTGCGATCTGATGAAATCAGCGGAAGAGGGCGCACCGGAGTGGAAGGAAAAAATCAACGAGGCTAAGCAGCGCATTGATTCTTTGGAGCTGCGCAAAAGCACAGTCCTCCGCCTTGCCGAGTATATTGTCAAAAATCAGGAAGATTTTTTCATCTTCGGCGAAATTGGCCTGTCGCCCATGCTGATGAAAGATGCCGCCGCCGAATTGGGTTTGGCGGAAAGCACCATTTCGCGCGCCGCCAACCAGAAATATTTGTCTTGCCCGCGCGGCCTGTTTGCGTTACGCTATTTCTTCACACAGGCAGTCAATGCCGACGATGATGGCGAAGGGTTCAGCCAAGGCGCAATCAAAGCCGTATTAAGCCAGCTGATTGAAAGTGAAGACAGCAGCAAACCCTATTCGGACGAGGCCCTCGTCAAATTATTAAAACAACGCGGCATTGAAATCGCTAGACGTACAGTTGCTAAATATAGAGAATCATTAGACATACCACCGGCACACAAACGAAAATTTACCGAGTAGATATATTCCGATCCGTTTTGACGGACTAATCAACCGAAGGAGCTGTATCATGAATCTGAAAATCACCGGTCTGAATTTTGATGTTACCGAAGCCATCAAAAACTATGTTTCCGACAAGTTGGCACGAATCAGTCGCCACGCCGACAACATCATTTCCGTGACCATCACGCTCTCGGTGGAAAAAGTCAGCCAGAAAGCCGAAGCCGATGTGCATTTGGCAGGCAAAGATTTGCACGTTGAAGCGATTGAACAGGATATGTACGCCGCGATTGATGTTTTGATGGACAAACTCGACCGCGCTGTTTTGAAGCATAAAGAAAAAAGTGGCGATGTCCGCAGTACTGTCAAACCTGCTGCCGAATAAAGCTTTTGTATGATAAAGGCCGTCTGAATATTCAGACGGCCTTTTGTTTTGCTAGAAGTTTTAGACTGGCAATCTAGTTACTCACTTTTTCGCCATTCCACGGTGCCACTTTAAACAGCAACAACATGCCCGGTATGCCCAAAGCGAAACACAGCCAGTAGAAATTGAAGTAACCCATCGCTTCAATCAAATAGCCTGCCGAAGCATTGATAAATGTACGGGGAACGGCTGACAGGCTGGTAAAGAGGGCCAATTGTGTGGCCGTGAAAGCAGGATTGGTTTCACGGGCCATATAGGCGACAAATGCCGCCGTACCCAAGCCTACGCCTGCTGCTTCTGCCCCAATCACGGCGGCAAGCATCATTTGTTCCGTCAGGGTAATGGTTTCAAACTTGCCAAAATTTGCCAACCAGGCAAAGCCTAGAATCGTTACCCATTGGGCTACGCCGAAAACCCACAAAGCCCTGTTGATACCGAGCTTTATCATCCAAATACCGCCTACAATACCGGCAATGACAGCAGGCCATAAGCCGGCATTTTTGGCAATGAGGCCGATGTCGGTTTTGCTGAAGCCCATGTCCAGATAAAAAGGTGTAGCCAAAGAAGTGGCCATGCTGTCGCCCAGTTTGTAGAGAAAGATAAACAGCAATACCAATATGGCCTGTTTGATTCCTTTGCGGGAGAAGAACTCACTGAAAGGGTCAGAGACTGTTTGGGCAAATGTACGCGACATAGATGGTGGAATGTCAGGCTCTTTAGCTAAAAACAGGGTCATCAGCAGACCGGGCAGCATAAATAGTGCAGTAATGATGAATACGTTGTGCCAAGGCATCAAGTCGGCCAAGATCAAGCTGAGCGAGCCAGGTACCAAAGCAGCGATACGGTAGGCATTGACGTGGATAGAGTTGCCCAAGCCTAATTCTTCATCTGACAAAATTTCGCGTCGAAATGCATCCAATACAATATCTTGGCTGGCAGAGAAAAAGGCGACCACCAACGATAAGCCCATAATTACATATAAATGCTGAGCAGGATTTAGGAAGGCGTAAATGAGCAAGGTCAGCAGCAAACCAATTTGCGTAACCAGCATCCAACCGCGTCGCCGTCCTAAAAAAGGTAATCTGACCAAATCAATGACGGGAGACCAGATAAATTTCCAAGTGAAAGGCAGCCCGATAAGTGCCATCAGGCCGATGGTTTTCAAATCGACATGTTCGCTGCGCAACCATGCCGGAATCAGGTTGATCAGAAAATAAAGCGGCAGCCCCGAAGTGAAGCCTGTAAAGATACAAATCAGCATACTGCGCGAGAAAATCTTGCGCCAAGTGCCGGATTGGGGTGCGGTTGTCATAGTGAAATCAATAAAAAAGAAAAGGGATATTGTAGCAAAGATGGGGGATATGGCGAATGAACTTCTGTTATCTTTATCGAATAATGAGAGGCCGTCTGAAACTGAATGGATAAAGTTTCAGACGGCCTTTTGTTGGAACAAGCCAATCAGGTTTTGAAATGTCCGTAAGACAGGCAGATATGTTTGTTTTACGGATATTTTATTTTCAGACGGCCTTCGATGCTGCGTTGCAGTTGCGGTAGAAGGCAATCAGACCGTTGGTGGAGCTGTCATGTGCAGGCGTGCCTCGTTCGAGTTCGGGTTCGATGGTTTTGGCCAGCTCTTTACCGTATTCCACGCCCCATTGGTCGAAGGGGTTGATACGCCAAATCACGCCCTGAACGAAGGTGCGGTGTTCGTAGGCGGCCATCAGCATGCCGAGGTTGAAAGGTGTCAGGCTGTCGATGAGCAGGCTGTTGCTCGGGCGGTTGCCGGGGAATTCTTTCTGCGGCGCAAGTCGGTCGCGTTCGTCTTGGGGCAGGGCGGCCAATTCGATTTGTACTTCGTCTAAGGTTTTGCCTTTCATCAGCGCTTCGGCTTGGGCGAAGGCATTGGCAACGGTAAAGCGGTGTTGGCGGTGGTTGCCGTAGATTGTGGTCATGGGGACGATGAAATCGACGGGAATCAGACGCGTGCCTTGGTGTAGAAGCTGGAAGTAGGCATGTTGGCAGTTGACGCCTTCATCGCCGAAGACAATGCCGCCGGTGGTGCAGGAAACGGGTTGGCCGTCTGAAGTACGCTGTTTGCCGAGGCTTTCCATATCGAGCTGGTTGAGCCACGGGGTAAAGAGGCGCATGTTGTGGCTGTATGGGACAACGGTTTGGCCGTCTGAATGTTGGAAGTTGTTGTACCAAACGTTGATGAGCGCCATCAGGACGGGAATGTTGCGGCGGAATGGTGTCTCGAAGAAATGGGTATCCATCGCGTGCGCACCGGCCAGCATTTTGCGGAACGCTTTTTCACCGACGGCAACCATCAGCGGCAGGCCGATAGGCGACCAGACGGAATAGCGGCCGCCGACCCAGTCGGACATGGCGAAGACTTTGTCGGGGGAGATACCGAAGTTTTGGGCTGCGGCCACATCGGCGGAAATGGCGCAGAAGTGGCGGTAGATGCCGGAATCAGGCAAACCTGCATCGCGGTACCAAGTACGCGCCGCATAGGCATTAAGCAGGGTTTCCGGTGTGCGGAACGATTTGCTGGCAATGCTGAATACGGTGGTTTCGGGGTTGAGGCCGAAAAGGGTTTGGGTCAGGTCGGCATCATCGGAGTTGCTGACAAAGTGGACGCGGATGTTTTGCCAATAAGGTTGCAGCGCCTGTGTGGCCATGCGCGGGCCTAAATCGGAGCCTCCGATGCCGATGTGAACCAGGTCGGTAATCGGTTTGCCGGTAATGCCTGCGTGGGTGCCGTCTAGGAGTTGGCGTGCGAATTCGAGGGTGCGGTTGAGTTCGTGATGTACATTGGGCACGATGTTTTCGCCGTCAACGTAAACAGGTTTGGCATTGGCAGGCAGGCGCAGGGCAGTGTGGAGGACGGCGCGGTGTTCGCTGGTGTTGATTTTTTCACCGCTGCTCATGGCCTGCATATATTGTGGCAAATCGGCCGCTTCGGCCAGTTTGCACAATAAATCAAGGGTGTTTTCATCTAGGCGGTTTTTACTGTAATCAAATAACAAACCGTGCAGAATTTCGTGCATATTGTTGAAACGTTCGGCATCTGCGGCGAAGCGTTCGCGCAGGGTAACGTGTTGAGTATCGGCATGATGGGCTTCCAAGGCCTGCCATGCGTCTGAGTATGCGGACATCTCGTTTCCTTATTATGTAACGGTAAACAAGCAGGGTATCTATTTTCTGCTTTTTGTAGTTGTTTGTAGTTTAACAAATTTAGACAACTTTTGGGAGATGGTAGGGTCGGTTTTATTTAAGAAATGTATGCAAAATGCAATAGAAACGGTTGATTATCATCAAGTTTCTGTAAAAAAGGGGGTATGACACCGATGTCTGCTGTGTTATCCTATGTAACATTATTGAAATCTTGTCGGGACGGGTCCGTAAGATGGCTACAATTTATGATGTTGCTGCTTATGCCGGGGTATCTCCCAAGACGGTCAGCCGGGTGATTAACGGCGATGCGCCGGTCAGTGATAAAACCCGTTCCAAAGTGGAAACAGCGATTGCTGCTTTGGGCTATATCCCGTCTTCTGCAGCGCGGATTATGCGGTCACACCGTTCTGGCTTAGTCGGCCTGATTACCGGCGCCATTTCGCGGACGGGCGAGAATACGGGCGGACACGGCATTCCGGATATGTTCTTGATTAAGGGCATTCAGCAGCAGATTCGCGCACAAGGCAAGATTTTGATGATTGCTGACATCGACAACAAGCCGGGGCAGCCCGGTCAGATGGAGCCGCTGATTCGTACCTTTATGGAGCATCGTGCCGAGGGAATTTTATATGTGACAGGTTTCCATCAGGAAGTATTGCTGCCGGAAGTGCCCAACCGTTGTCCGATGGTGTTGGTCAACTGTTTTGATTTGGCAGGTACACCGTCGGTTTTGCCGGATGACGAAGCAGGGCAGTATGGCTTGGTGCGCCGAATTATTCAAAGCGGACACAAACGGATTGCTTATGTGACTTTGCAGCCGGGCGTGGAAGCGACGAGATTGAGATTGGCCGGATACCGCCATGCTTTAGCTGATGCGGATATTGTCTTCGATCCTGATTTGGTGCAAACTGGTTATCCTGACTTCAGCAATGACAGCGGATCTTTGATTTCGGCTATTTTGAAACTGTTGTCTTTGCCGCTTCCGCCGACGGTCATTTGCTGCGGCAACGATGAAATGGCCGTGCGCGTGTACGGGATTTTGAGGACGCGAGGCGTACGGGTTCCCGAGCAAGTCTCTGTTGCCGGATATGATAACCACAGCGCGATTGCGGAGACGCTGTTTCCGCCGTTGACTAGTACCGAGCTGCCTTATCTGCGCATGGGCGCGATGGCGGCGGATTTGCTGTTTCAATACATTGAACACCCGACCGGTACGGCTCAGCCCATCAAGGTTGTTGGGGAAACCATCTGGCGTCAGTCTGTGATTAATAAATAGTTTCAGACGGCCTGAAAATAATAAGCTTTAAACAACACAAACACACATCAAAATAAGATTCATGTAAACGGTCAAAATAAAGGCCGTCTGAAAACGGAGTTGCCTCAGTAAAAAGGGCAGTCCAAATACAATAAAAGCGTCATACCGCTGAAATTGGAGTTTGTTGTTTCCATAGTTTATTACCCAGGAGTAGCCTTCCTATGAAAATCTCCCCACAAGTGGCGATGACACTTCGCCAGATTATGCTGATGAACTTCGGTTTTTTCGGCATTCAATACAGCTTCGGGTTGCAGCAAACTGCGATTAACCCGATTTTCAGTTTTCTTCATGCCGACCCGAGCCAATTGCCAATTTTGAATATGGCAGGTCCGATTACCGGTTTGCTGGTACAGCCGATGATTGGTGCGATGAGTGACCGCACTTGGGTGCCGGGATTGGGCCGCCGCCGTCCGTATTTCTTGATCGGCGCCATCGGTTGCAGCCTCTGCCTCTTTATTTATCCGCACGTTACCGCCTTGTGGGTGGCCGTATTGCTGCTGTGGCTCTTGGACATCAGCAACAACACGGCAATGGAACCTTTCCGTGCCTTTATTGCCGATACCGTTCCTGAACACCAGCAATCCACCGGTTTCTTGATGCAGTCTGTGTTTACCGGCTTGGGCATTACCCTGGCCAACGTTTCCCTCTATATCTTCCAACAAATCGGCTGGTTGCAACAAACTTCCGAAGCGGGCATTCCGTATTGGGTATTCGGTTCGTTTTATATTGGTGCGGTCTGCTCCATCGGTTCGGTTTTGGTTACCGTTTTATCAACGGCCGAACGCGAGCCCAGCCCTGAAGAAATGGCGGCCATTAAAGCCCAGCCGAGCGGTCCAGCCCATGCCGTTAAAGATATTATCGTTGCTGTCCGCGAAATGCCGACTGCCCTGTGGCAACTGGCCTTGGTGTATCTCTTCCAATGGTACGCACTCTTCATCTACTGGCAATATATTTCCCATAGTATCGTTCAATCCGTTTGGGATTCAACTGTTGAAAATACCGAAGCGTATAGTCAAGCGGTTGCATGGACCGGTTTGGTAAACGGTTTTTACAACGTGGTAACCTTTATCTCCGCTTTCGGCCTGATGTGGATGGCGCGCAAATACGCCGCCAAATATGTTCACGCCTTTGCCGTAACCCTTGCCGCGCTGGCATTGCTTACCATTCCGCACATCGGCAACAAATACCTGATGTTTGCCCCGATGATCGGTTTCGGTGTCGGTTGGGCAAGTATGATGGGCGTGCCGTTTATGATTGTGGTCGGCTCTATCCCTAAAGAACGTTACGGCGTGTACATGGGTATTGTGAACATGATGATTGTGATTCCAATGCTGATTGAAACCGTATCTTTCGGTTGGGTGTACAGAACTTTCTTGGGTTCAAACCCTGCCAACGCGATGACTTTTGCCGGTGTTTCCCTGGCCATTGCCGCAGCGGTGACCTTAACCATTAAAACTGCGGCCAAACCGGCTACTGCAGAATAATGAAGTTTTGATTTAAAACCAAAATGAAAAGGCCGTCTGAAACATGAAATGGTTTCAGACGGCCTTTTTGTCAGAAACGGACTCCATTTGCTGACCTGATTCAGTAAGCCTTATTGTTGCTGCACTACCGTTCATCACTCAAATTGGCTATGACTACCGATTTTGCTTTACAATATCCTTCTTTAATTTATTTCGTTTTACCATCCTGATGACAGAACACATTTCCGCTTCAAGCCCATCTCCTATCGGCGAAGACTACCTGCTGTTAGGTCAGTACGCCGAACGCGCCTATCTCGAATACGCCATGAGCGTGGTCAAAGGCCGCGCGCTGCCTGAAGTTTCAGACGGCCAAAAGCCCGTACAGCGGCGCATTTTGTTTGCCATGCGCGATATGGGTTTGACGGCGGGGGCGAAGCCGGTGAAATCGGCGCGCGTGGTCGGCGAGATTTTGGGTAAATACCATCCGCACGGCGACAGTTCCGCCTATGAGGCGATGGTGCGGATGGCGCAGGATTTTACCTTGCGCTATCCCTTAATCGACGGCATCGGCAACTTCGGTTCGCGTGATGGCGACGGGGCGGCGGCGATGCGTTACACCGAAGCGCGGCTGACGCCGATTGCGGAATTGCTGTTGTCTGAAATCAATCAGGGGACGGTGGATTTCGTGCCGAACTACGACGGCGCATTTGACGAACCGCTGCACCTGCCTGCCCGTCTGCCTATGGTGCTACTCAACGGCGCGTCAGGCATCGCGGTAGGCATGGCGACCGAAATTCCGTCACACAATTTGAACGAAGTTACGCAGGCGGCGATTGCGCTGTTGAAAAAGCCGACGCTGGAAACCGCCGACCTGATGCAGTACATCCCCGCTCCCGACTTTGCCGGTGGCGGTCAAATCATCACGCCGGCGGACGAATTGCGCCGGATTTACGAAACCGGCAAGGGCAGCGTGCGCGTGCGTGCGCGTTACGAAATCGAGAAGCTGGCGCGCGGGCAATGGCGCGTGATTGTGACCGAGCTGCCGCCGAACGCCAATTCCGCCAAAATCCTTGCCGAAATCGAAGAACAAACCAACCCGAAACCGAAAGCCGGCAAAAAGCAGCTTAACCAAGACCAGCTCAATACCAAAAAACTGATGCTGGATTTAATCGACCGCGTGCGCGACGAGTCCGACGGCGAACATCCCGTGCGCCTTGTGTTCGAGCCGAAATCCAGCCGCATCGATACCGATACCTTCATCAACACGCTGATGGCGCAGACTTCGCTGGAAGGCAATGTGTCCATGAACTTGGTGATGATGGGGCTGGACAACCGCCCTGCGCAGAAAAATCTGAAAACGATTTTGCAGGAATGGCTGGATTTCCGCGTCGTGACCGTAACACGTCGTCTGAAATTCCGTTTGAACCAAGTGGAAAAACGGCTGCATATCCTTGAAGGCCGTCTGAAAGTCTTTTTGCACATTGATGAAGTGATTAAAGTCATCCGCGAATCAGACGACCCGAAAGCCGACCTGATGGCGGCGTTCGGGCTGACCGAAATTCAAGCAGAAGACATTTTGGAAATCCGCCTGCGTCAGTTGGCGCGTTTGGAAGGTTTCAAACTCGAAAAAGAATTGAACGAGTTGCGCGAAGAACAAGGTCGTCTGAATATTCTTTTGGGCGACGAAAACGAAAAACGCAAGCTGATTATCAAAGAGATGCAGGCGGATATGAAGCAGTTTGGTGACGCGCGCCGCACGCTGGTGGAAGAGGCCGGACGCGCCGTGTTGACACAAACCACCGCCGACGAACCCATCACGCTGATTCTGTCGGAAAAAGGCTGGATACGTAGCCGAGCCGGACACAACCTTGATTTGAGCCAAACCGCCTTTAAAGAAGGCGACTGCTTCAAGCAAACCCTTGAAGGCCGCACGGTTTTACCCGTCGTCATCCTCGATTCATTGGGCAGAACCTACACGCTCGATGCCGCCGAAATCCCCGGCGGACGCGGCGACGGCGTACCGGTTTCATCCTTAATCGAGCTGCAAAACGGCGCGAAACCCGTCGCCATGCTCACCGGCCAGCCCGAACAGCACTACCTGCTCTCAGGCAGTGGCGGCTACGGCTTTATTACCAAGTTGGCCGATATGGTCGGACGCGTGAAAGCGGGTAAAGTGGTCATGACCGTGGACAGCGGCGAAACCGTCCTGCCTCCAATTGCCGTCTATGCTTCTTCACTGATTAATCCTGACTGCAAAGTCGTACTGGCCAGCAGCGACCACCGCCTCTTGGCGTTTTCCATCGGCGAGCTCAAAGTCATGCCTAAAGGCCGCGGTTTGCAGCTGATGTCGTTGGCCGAGGGTGTATCTTTGGAACACATTATGGTGACGACCTCTCCTGAATTTACCGTTGTGTCGGTCGGCCGACGCGGTGCAGAACATCAGGAAAAACTGCGTATTGCCGATATTGACGGCAAACGCGGTAAAAAAGGCAAGGTATTGGAAATATCAGGCCGTCTGAAAAGTTTGTCCTGAAACAAGAACAAATATATCTAAATAAATTAAATTTATACGACATTGCATGATAATAAAAAAAGGTTCACTTATGAACAGAGCCAATCTTCAAGAACTGGGTAATCTGAGGGAGCGGATTCCCGGTGTAATCAACATTGCCCGAATAGCCATCGTCTTACCGCTTTTGGTTTTGCACGCGTTCGGCAGCTACACAGGCGGCAACCTGATTGGCGTTTCGTTGCCGGACGTTGAGTTTTATATCTGGGTAACGCTGTATTTCTTCCTGATTATGCTCTCCGTGTTCCGTCCGGGCTGGCAGTGGCAGTCTTTGGATTTGCCCAATGCCAGTGCCGTGGTCGACATCACCATGATGATGGTTTTGGTGTATATCTCCGGCGGTACGGCTTCCGGTTTCGGGATTTTGGTTTTGCCGTTTGTCGCCACGTCGTGTCTGCTCAGTTATGGCCATTACCCCATGCTGTACGCAGGTTATACGGCAATGTTGTTTATTTTGAACCTGTTTTTAGACGGTAGTATGCGTTTCGATTCGTTTAATTGGGACGCGAAATCAATGGTGAATTCTTTGATGCTGATCGGCGCAGGCTATCTCGTGGCGATGCTGACATCGTTTGCCGCCCGTTATCTGGAGCAGGCCACAGAGTCCGCCAGCCGTCATCAACTGGCATACCGCCGTATCAGCGGCTTGAATCATTTGGTTTTGAACCGCGTGCAGGAAGCAGTTGTGGTGATTGATGCGACCCAACGCGTGTGGTTGTTTAACAAACAGGCAAAAATCTATTTCCCCAGCCTGATTATTGATCAGCAGGAAATCGTGTTTGGCGAGCTGGTGGCACGCTGGCAGCGCCAACCCGACAAACCTTTTGAAACCGATATCCATATTTTCCAACACGCCATGCATGTCCGTGCCGTTCCGCTGATTCAGGAGCAAACCGAGCTGCTGATGTTGTACGTCCGCTCATTGCGTGAAGTGGCTGCGGAGGCCATGTCCACCAAGCTGACTTCGCTTGGACAGTTGACTGCCAACCTTGCCCACGAAATCCGCAACCCAATGTCCGCCATCCGTCATGCCAGCGATTTGTTGCAAGAGGGCGATGAGGCAGATCCGCTCAAGGCCAAGCTCTACAACATCATCGACAGCAATATCCAACGTATCGACAAAATGTTGGAAGACGTATCCCTGCTTAACAAACGAGACAACATCAGCCGCCAGCCGATTAATCTGATGAAATTCTGGTTGGAGTTCAAGCAGGAATTTACCTTGAACAATCCCGATGCCATCGGCTGTTTGCGTATGAATATGGACGGCAACAATCTGACCGTATTGGTTGACCCCATGCATTTGCAGCAAGTGATGTGGAACTTGTGTAACAATGCTTGGCGACACAGCCGTCAGGACGAAAACGCCATTACCGTTCTTATCCGCTCTAGCGGCAGGATGCATATTTCCATCGTAGTGGCGGACAACGGCAAAGGCGTGCCGCCCGATGTACGAAATCATCTGTTCGAGCCGTTTTACACCACCGAAAAACAAGGCACCGGTTTGGGGCTTTACGTCGCACGCGAGTTGGCACACGCCAATATGGGGCAGCTGCATTATCACCCTGAAATGAACGGGTTTGAACTGATTTTACCGAAGGAGCAAGCGCAGGATGAATAAATTGCAAGAGCCGGTTTTGGTTGTCGATGACGAGGCAGACATCCGCGACCTGATGGAAATGACCCTGATGAAAATGGGTCTGCGCGTCGATACTGCGGCTGGTGTTGAAGAAGCCAAAGACAAGCTGGACAACAACGATTATTCGCTGGTGTTGACTGATATGCGTATGCCCGACGGCTCCGGCCTCGAGGTGGTCCAATACATCGACGAGTTGATGCTCGACACGCCCGTCGCCGTGATTACGGCTTTCGGCAATGCCGACCAAGCCGTTGAAGCCTTGAAAGCAGGGGCGTTTGATTATCTGCAAAAACCGATTACGCTGTCGCAGTTGCGTTCATTGGTTAAATCGGCAGTATCGGTTTCAGACAATACTGCCGAACCCACGCCGTCTGAAAAAGTCAAATCGCAGCCTGCGCCTGTTTCTGCCGCCCTGTATAAACCTGAACCTCAACCGGCCAAGCCTGTCGTTACGCCTCCTAAGAGCGTACAGAGCGAATTTAACCGGCCTTTGACTGTTCCGGAAGGGCTCAATTCCTTAAAAGAGCGTTTTTCGGCTGGCAGCATCAATCCCACTCTGCAACAAGACGCACCTATATTGGAAGGCGAGGACGATATGCCGCGCCTGTTGGGTACCTCGCCGCAAATGGTCGAAGTACGCCACCTGATTCGCAGATTGGCCCACAGCCTTGTTCCTGTTTATATTTCCGGCGAGTCCGGTACGGGTAAAGAGCAGGCGGCACGTACGATTCATGAGCTGTCCGACCGCGCAGACAAACCGTTTATTGCCGTCAACTGCGGTGCCATTCCTGAAAACCTGATGGAAAGCGAATTTTTCGGCTACAAAAAAGGCAGCTTTACCGGTGCGGATCAAGACCGTTTAGGTTTTTTCCAACACGCTGACGGCGGCACTTTGTTCCTTGACGAAGTTGCCGATTTGCCGCTTGCCATGCAGGTTAAACTCCTGCGCGCCATTCAAGAAAAAGCCGTGCGCCGTATCGGCGATGCGCGGGAAACCTCTGTGGATGTGCGCATTATTTGTGCAACCCATAAAAACCTCGAAGCTTTGGTTGAAAGCGGCGCATTCCGTCAGGACTTGTATTACCGCCTCAACGTAGTCTCCCTGCATATGCCGCCTTTGCGCGAAATGCGCGAAGACTTGGGCGCGCTGATTCTGTATCTGCTGTATAAACACCGTCACGGCAATCAAACCTACAAACTCAGCCCGAAAGCCCAAGAAGCTCTGTTGCATTACAGCTATCCCGGCAACTTCCGCGAGTTGGAAAACATCCTCGAACGCGCCGTTGCGCTGACGGTCGGCCAAGTGATACAAGTGGACGACTTGCAGATTCAAAATGTCCCACAGGTTAAGGCTGAACGCAGCGGCTTCTCTTTTGACGATATTGCCGAACCTGACGCGCGCGAAACTACGCTCAATCATAGCCCCATTCCGCCGTTTGATCCGCGTACCATGCAGATACAGGATTACCTCGACCAAGTGGAACGCAGCATCATCGAGCAGGCTTTGCAACAAACCCGTTACAACCGTACCCAAGCCGCAAAGCTTTTGGGCATCAGCTTCCGCTCTATGCGCTACCGCATGGAACGCTTGGACATCAATTAAAACGTTCAGACGGCCTGAGTTTTCAAGGCCGTCTGAAACATGGGCATCATGTACAAGATTTATTTTGACGAAACCGCATCTGCCGAACTTCGCAGCCTTGCCGCGCCTTTCGGGCTGACCGTTATCGACCGACAGCCTGAAGAAGGCAGTTTCCTTATCGCTGACGAAAGCGGCATCAGCTTGTGCCGCGCCGGTGAAAAAGGCCGTGTCCGCGTTGATTTTGATGGCGGTGCCGCCCATTACCGGCGCACTAAAGGCGGCGGCGAGTTGATTGCCAAAGCCGTCAACCACACTGCGCAACCGACTGTCTGGGACACTACCGGAGGACTGGGACGCGACAGCTTTGTGCTTGCCTCGTTGGGTTTGAATGTACACACTTTTGAACAAAATCCCGCCGTTGCCTGTCTACTTTCAGACGGCCTCAATAGGGCAGGGCAAAGTGAAGAGACACGGGAGATTGCCCAACGTATTACTTTGCACTTCGGTAATGCCGTTGATTTAATGCAGGAATTGGCAACGCAAAACGGCAGACCCGATGTGGTGTACCTTGACCCGATGTACCCGGAGCGTCGCAAAACCGCCGCCGTGAAAAAAGAAATGGCCTATTTCCACGACTTGGTCGGCGCGGCACAAGATGAAGCCGATTTGTTGGATGCGGCATTGAATACCGCCATAAAGCGCATTGTCGTCAAACGCCCGCGCTTGGGCGAATTTCTCGACGGGCGCAAACCTGCTTATCAATACACAGGCAAAAGCACGCGGTTTGACGTTTACCTTCCGACAAGGCCGTCTGAAGACTAGAAGCAAACTTGCAACATATCAAAAGAAACCTCCGACGTTATCAGCGCGGCGGCAAAGTGTGCTATAAATACCTTTTCCCAAACTTCATTGGAGCAAACTATCATGGAATTAGTATTCATCCGTCACGGACAAAGCGAATGGAACGCGAAAAACCTTTTCACCGGCTGGCGCGACGTTAAGTTGAGCGAGCAAGGTTTGGCAGAAGCCGCAGCAGCAGGTAAAAAGCTGAAAGAGAAGGGCTATGAGTTCGACATTGCTTTTACCTCCGTTCTGACCCGTGCCATCAAAACCTGTAACATCGTTTTGGAAGAATCCGACCAACTGTTTGTTCCGCAAATCAAATCATGGCGTTTGAACGAGCGCCACTACGGCCAGCTGCAAGGTATGGATAAAAAACAAACCGCAGAAAAATACGGCGACGAACAAGTCCACATCTGGCGCCGCAGCTACGACACCCTGCCTCCTCTGCTCGATCCTAAAGACCCGCATTCCGCCCACAACGACCGCCGCTATGCCAATCTGCCTAGCGATGTTGTACCTGATGGCGAAAACCTCAAAGTTACCCTTGAGCGCGTCCTACCGTTCTGGGAAGACCAAATCGCTCCGGCCATCTTGAGCGGCAAACGTGTATTGGTTGCGGCACACGGCAACTCCCTGCGCGCTTTGGCTAAACACATCGAAGGCATTTCCGACGAAGACATCATGGGCTTGGAAATCCCGACCGGTCAGCCGCTGGTGTACAAGTTGGACGAAAATCTGAAAGTGATTGAAAAATTCTACCTGTAAGGTAAAGGGAAAAAAGGACGTGTTGGACACGTCCTTTTTTGTATTTGTCTGTATCGAGGCCGTCTGAAGGCAGTTGATGGCGGGCGATATGAAAAAAGGACGCGTAAAGCGTCCTGTATGGAGATTAAATCCTGTATTACTGGTTTTTCTCGATGATTTCTTTGAGGTGGGGCATAGGGCTGTAACCGCTTTGGCTGCGGCCGTTAGGGAAGACCACGGTCGGCGTGCCGTTGAAGCCGAATTGTTCGCCCAATGAAGTGGTTTCCGCAACAGGATTTTCGCAGTTTGCTTTTCCGCTTGGGAGTTTGCCTTTGCGCATCCAGTCGATCCATGCCTGGGTCGGATTAGGTTGACACCACAACAGCTCGGCTTTGCGCGCGGCATCAGGGTGCAGGCTTGGAATCGGCATCATGAAGGTATAAATCGTGATGTCGGTCATTTTTTCAAACTCATGCTCCAAGCGTTTGCAGTACGGGCAGTCCGGATCGGAGAAAACAGCGACTTTCAATTTGCCGTTGCCGCGAACTTCTTTGATGGCTTTGTCCAAAGGCAGGGAAGCGAAGTCGATTTTGTTTAAATCGGCGGCACGTTCTTCAGTCATGCTTTGGCGCGTGTTGACGTTGATGAGGTCGCCAACGAGCATATAGTCGCCTTTGGCATCGGTATAGATGATTTGTTTGCCACTGACGACAACTTCATAAATGCCTTTAATCGGTGTTTCACTGACGCTCAAAACTTTCAAATCTTGGGCGGCATAGACTTTTTCCAAACGCGCTTTCAAAGAAGTGGCAACGGATTTGTCGGCAGGCGCTTCCGCTTTGGCGGCCGGAGCAGGTGCCGCGTTGGCGTTGGATACGGCAGGTTGACCGCATGCCAACAAAGGAAGGACGGCAAACGGTGTTAAGATTTTGATTAACTTGGTTTTCATGCGAGAGACTTGCGTGTGTTAAAAGTAAGGCATTGTATCAAACCTCCGTCATGTCTGCATTGTGCTAAGGCTCAAATTATCGTCTGAAAATAGCTTTCGGCTGTTAAAATACGAAAAAATAATTTGATTGTTTGTATGTTCTACCACCGTATTGCCGTAAACGTGCCGCTTTCAGACGGCCTTTTGACGTATTCCTATTCCGAGCCGCTTCCTCCGGGAACGCGGGTGCTTGTGCCTTTCCGCAATAAAACCGTTGTCGGGATTGTGTGGGAAACGGATATTGCGCCCGATATGGATACGGCGCGGATTTTGAGTGTTCAGACGGCCTTTGTAGAAGAAAAGCCGTTGCCTCAAAGCTGGCGTGATTTGTTGGCATTTACGTCGCGTTATTACCACTATCCGACTGGGCAGGCAGTATTTGCCGCGCTGCCGCAGGGTTTGAAGGAAACGCGCGCGGTGGAAATGCCGCAGCCGCCGTTGTTTTACGCGCTGAACGAAGCGGGTAGGGCGCAAACGCCGCCGCCGGCTCGGTTTAACAAAAAAGCGGCTTTGTGGGACGCGCTGCTGTCAGGCGGGATGACGATGGCGGCGTTGAAGCAGGTAAACGCACGGGCGGCGAAATTAATCGAAGATTGGGCGGAACAGGGCTGGATTGAAACAACGGAAGCGGCGAAGTCCGTTTTAGAGTCGTGCCATGGGCAGGCTTCGCACTCTGAATTTGTGTTGAATGCCGACCAACAGATGGCTTCCGATGAAATTCAGACGGCCTTCGGCAGTTTTCAGCCGTTTTTGCTGTACGGCATCACCGGCAGCGGCAAGACCGAAGTGTATTTCGATGCGATGGCGAAAGTGTTGGCGCAGGGGCGGCAGGTGTTGTTTTTGTTGCCCGAAATCAATCTTACTCCGCAGCTTTTGAAACGAGTGGAAAACCGTTTCGCCGACGTGCCGACCGCCGTGTTGCACAGCCAGATGGCGGCAGGCAAGCGCACGCAGGATTATTTGCGCGCGATGTTGGGGCAGGCGAAGCTGGTCATCGGTACGCGGCTGGCGGTGTTCACGCCTTTGCCTGATGTCGGGCTGATTGTGGTCGATGAGGAACACGATGGCTCGTTCAAACAGGACAACGAATTGCGCTACCACGCCCGCGATTTGGCGGTGTGGCGGGCGAAGCAGAGCAGCTGCCCCATTGTATTGGGCAGCGCCACGCCCAGCTTGGAGAGCTGGCACAAGGCACAAAGCGGCGCGTATCGCCTGCTGCAGCTGACTGAACGTGCCCATGCTTCCGCGCAACTGCCGCAAGTGGACATCCTCAACGTAGGTCGTCTGAAACTTGACAATGGCTTCTCGCCGCAAGCCTTGCAGCTTTTGAAACAGAACTTTGAAGCAGGCGGCATGTCGCTGGTGTACCTCAACCGGCGCGGCTTCGCACCTGCGCTGTTTTGCGGCGACTGCGGCCATACCTTCGGCTGCCCGAACTGCTCCGCCAAAATGGTGTTGCACCAACGCGCCCGCCAACTGCGCTGCCACCACTGCGACCACCGCGAACCCATCCCGTTCAAATGCCCCGACTGCGGCAACCAAGACCTGACCGCCGTCGGGCACGGCACGCAGCGCGTCGAAGAAACCCTGCGCGCCTTCCTGCCCAAGGCTGCCGTCGTCCGCGTCGATAGGGACAGCACCGCGCACAAAAACGACTGGGCGGATTTGTACCGCCGCATCGCCGACAACGAAATCGACATTCTGGTCGGCACGCAGATGCTCGCCAAAGGCCATGATTTCGCGCGGCTTAACCTCGTTATCGTATTGAACGCCGACGGCAGCCTGTACAGCGCGGACTTTCGCGCACCGGAAAGGCTGTTTGCCGAGCTGATGCAGGTGTCCGGCAGGGCGGGGCGCGCCGACAAATCTGGCAAGGTGTTGATACAGACCCAACTGCCCGAACATCCCGTCTTCGCCGCCGTTAAAGTGCAGGACTACGCTGTGTTTGCCGAAAACGAATTGAAAGAGCGGCAAATATTCGCCATGCCGCCTTTCGGTTTTCAGACGGCCGTCCGTGCCGATGCGCCGCGCGTTGCCGATGCGATGGAATTTCTCAACGCCGCCAAAGAAACCCTTACCCCGCTTTTGCCCGAAAGCGTCTCCCAGTTTGGTGCCGCTCCGATGCTGATGGTGCGCCTCGCCGAACGTGAACGCGCGCAAATCTTCCTCGAATCGACATCCCGACAGGATTTGCACCGCGCTGTAAGTTTGTGGGTGCAGGTGTTGCAGCAAAACCGCGACGGCAAAATCCGATGGTCGGTGGACGTTGATGTACAAGAGGTTTGATTGGAATGATTCAATCAATAAGGAAATAAAAGGCCGTCTGAAAATATTTTTTTCAGACGGCCTTAAGTTTTGAAATCAGTTTAGAAGAATTTTGCAGCGATATAGCCGAGTGCAAGCAGGCTTAAAACGGCGAATACGACGACAACCGTAAGTAGAAACTGTGTTTTCTTCTTCGTTGCAAGTGCGGCCAGCTCAGGATTCTGGCCTAACTCTTCGCGTAATTGGGATTCCAATTCGGCGCGGATTTTTTTGCGCAGTTTTTTCTCTTCCTGCTCGCGTTCATATTTGAGCTTGTGGGCAATTTCGGTTTGTTTTTTATGCTCGAAAGAGATTTTTTCCTGCCATTCAATGCGCTTGCGCTGGATGGCCAGCTCATTTTTTTCTGTTAAATCAAAGTGGCAGGTTTTACATTCCTGTGCATCCAATTCGTCAATTATCGTCATGCAGACTGGGCATTGGATAGGGTCGGGAGTGTTGACTGCCAATACGGGTTCTTCTTCGACCGCTTCCAACTCCATAGCCTGACGGACGATTACGTCCAAACCCAAATAGTTGAAGTAATGCTGCGCATTTTCGCGCTCGTCTTGGGTGCATTTCTCGGCCACAATGGCTTGCGGACGTTCGGACAAGGCTTGAATCAGGCTCTCGGCTTCGTTTTCAGGCAGGTTGTCATACAGGCAGGCATGGATGCGCTCCCTATCCGTGTTCGGCGGATAGGAAACGTATACGTCGAAAAATTTTTCTTGTTTGCTCATTGATATCCCATGAGTATTTCGACTGCGTCAACCAAATGGGTTTAGCCTAAGGTTTTGTTATTGTGTTTGAGCTGTCTTGGCTTATGATACGAGCCAGAACAGAGGCTGCAGTCTCAGGCAGACCAAGTACGGTTTGCCTTTGTGTCGTTAATCGGCTGGACAATAATTTTTTATTTATATGGAAATATGCATGTCCAATGTTATGTCTATTGTAGAGTAAATATTCACGCCCGATATTATTATTATAAGGTAAATCTGATATTGTTTAAAATAAATTCACACAAAAGGCCGTCTGAAGATACAGACGGCCTGTTTTTCATGAAGAAACGGATTGTTTATACGGAGAAGGACGAGCCGCAACCGCAAGTCGTTTCGGCATTCGGATTGCGGATGACGAATTGAGAACCTTGCAGGCTTTCGGTGTAGTCGATTTCCGCACCAACCAGATATTGGTAGCTCATTGGGTCAACCAAGAACGTCAGGCCGTTTTTCTGGATTTCAAAATCGTCGTCGTTTTTGATTTCATCAAAGGTAAAACCATATTGGAAGCCGGAGCAACCGCCGCCGTTGACGAATACGCGCAATTTCAAATCGGGATTGTTCTCTTCGGCGATCAGGTCGGCAACTTTGGTGCAGCAGCTGTCAGTAAAGATAATAGGGCTTTCGTCTGACATGATGTGATTCCTTTTATATGAATATTTTTACTATTGTCGCGCAAACCGTTAGTCAAGGCAAGTTTGTGCAGACAGGGTCTGCCAGCTTACATGGAGGGCATGGCAGAAATTTCAAGCACCAGTATGTCAGATTTAGATGCTTCTGCCAAACCATTCGACACGACCGATGATGGAGACGTCGTCGGTCGGGTTTTTCAAGTCGATTTCAAAAGTAGGGTAGGCCTCGTTGGCAGAAATGACGTTGACGATGCCGCCGGGTATCAGTTGCAGGCGTTTGACCAAAAGGTTTTCGTTGAGGCGCAAAACATAGAGGCCGTCGCGCGGCGTGGTTTGGCCGTGGTTGATGAGGATGGTGTCGCCATCATTCAGCACGCCTTCCATCGAGTCGCCTTTGACTGAAATAACGGAAAGGTTTTTGATGTCGCGCGTCACATAATTTTCAATCCAATAGCGTCGGAACGCCATGGCGAACATGGGCTGTTCATCTCCGACGAGCTGGCCGTGTCCGGCCGCGGCCTGGATGTCGTAACGCGGTACGAAGACAAATTCGTCTATATCGACAGGGTTGCCCAGTGTGTCGGTTGCCGTGGCTTTTGGGGCTTCGGAATCGGGGAAGGGGGAACCTTCGCCTGTCAAAAGCCAGTCTATGCTGCAGCCTTTAAGTTGTTTGATTTTTTTTAGCGTTTCCGATTTCGGCAGGCCGCCTTCGTTCCAGATACGGCTGAATCCGGCGATGGTCATATCGATGTCGGCGGCGATTTTGGCTTGGCGGGCTTCATCTTTCCATAAGAAAGCCAGGCGGTCTTTAAAGGTATCCATGTTTATGCCTTTATGAAGGTATGTTTTTTATATGGTTTGGACGATTTGAGTGTATTTTACCTTAGTTTTTATAAAATTGTAAGAAAAAAATTACTCAATCTAAGAAAAAGTATTGCATATTCTATTTTTTCTTAGTATTATTCGTTTTGTCTTAGATAAATCGATATTTCTAATTTTCTATTCGATTTTTCTTAGTTTAATTTTATTTGGTTTAGTTTTTCTGATTTAAACCTGCTATTATGATTATGATGAGAGGTGTGAAATGACTCGTTCGCGTAAAAATACTTTTTGGGTGCTGCTGGCGTTGGTACTGGGTTTTTTTGCTCTGCCTTTCGGATCTTCGGAGGCGCATGAGGCGGATGGTAATCTGACAGCTTCGGAATGCGAACGTTTGGGCAGCTTGAGTTTGGATCAGATGGACGGCAGGCTGCTGGCTTTTGCCAAAGAATGCGATATGGTGGAGGCTACCCACGATTGGGAGCAACAGTACGGCAACTTGAATGAAGAAGAAATGCTTGCCGGCGTGGTGTATGAGTGATGTTTGTGAATGAATTGATAAAGGCCGTCTGAACGATCAAAGTTTCAGACGGCCTTGTGTTTTCAATAAGATGATATTAAGGCATCAATGGTGCATTAGTCAGGCCGGTGGTTTCTGGCAGGCCGAACATGATGTTCATATTCTGCACGGCTTGACCGGCTGCGCCTTTAACTAAGTTGTCGATGATGGAAAGAACAATCCACACATTGTCTTGATCGGGCGCTTTTTGAACGCTGATACGGCAGAGGTTGGCGCCGCGTACGCTGCGGGTTTCAGGTGTCGAACCTGAAGGCAGGATATCGACAAAAGGACTGTCGCGGTAGTATTCGCGCAGTAAGGCTTCAGGATCGGAATGTTCTTGCAGGTGCAGATACAGGGTGGCGTGCATACCGCGTATCATCGGAACTAGGTGTGGCACGAAAATCAGGCCGTCTGAAACGTGGTCTTGCAGTCCGGACAGGGTTTGTCGGATTTCAGGCAGATGGCGGTGGCCGCCGACGCCGTAGGCTTTGAAGTTGTCGCCTGCTTCGCATAACAGGGCGTGGGTGCTGGCTTTGCGGCCAGCACCGGAAACACCAGATTTACAGTCGGCAATCAGAGGCGCGTTGGCTTTCAGACGGCCAGCCTGAAGCAGCGGCAATAAGGGCAAGGAAACGCAGGTAGGGTAGCAACCCGGATTGGCCACCAACATGGCTTTGGCGATGTCGTCTTTGTAAAGTTCGCACAAGCCGTACACCGCTTGGGAAACAAGTTGAGGCGCGGCATGGGTCATTTTGTACCATTTTTCCCATGTGGGGATGTCGCGGATGCGGAAGTCGGCAGACAGGTCAATCACACGTACGCCTTTTTCGATAAGGGCCGGTGCTTCTTTCATGGCCACGCCGTTGGGTGTGGCGAAGAACACGAGGTCGCAGCGGTCAAGCCCGGCATCTTCGGGCGTTTGGAATGCAAGGTCGTAAATGCCGCGCAGACTGGGGAAGTAGTCGGCAACCGCAATACCGGCTTCGCTTCGGCTGGTGACGGCAGTGACTTCTGCGTTGGGGTGGCTGCTGAGCAGGCGTAACAATTCGACGCCTGTGTATCCGGTTGCACCGACGATACCAATTTTAATTTTTGTGGTCATGGTGTGGCTCCTTTGTAGGGGTAACAATGCGTTTGATTATATAGTAATTAATTGCCGTCGGTCAGCGGTGCTTGTGCCAAGCTTTGCAATAGAGGGTTAAACAGGCCGTCTGAAATATGGGATTAACGACATCGGGGAGAGGATTTCAGACGGCCTGAAAGTTTGGGAAAACGCGGTTTGCGGTTCGATTTGTCTGTTGATTTGTGGTGGGTGTTTCGTCTTTATCCTATCCATACGAATACAAAATAAAAATGTAAAAAAAATGCCCCCGGGTTGGAGAACCGGAGGCAAGTATCCAAGGAGTAGCTCTCATCAATAAGAACTAGTTACTTGGTACTATATCCCTTGTTAGGATTGAAAGCAAGCGTTTTGCACATTTTAACATTTAAATAATTTTTTCATTCAAATTCAGTGAGCTATCAAACAGGGCTTGAATCTTGGGTTGGTGGCTGATGCCGATGACCAAAGTATCGGGCAAATGTTGCTTGAGGGTCTGCATCAACATCAGGGCGGATTCGTCATCGAGCTGGTTGGTAGCTTCATCTAGGAACAGGATTTGCGGTTTGTGCAGCAGTGCGCGTGCAAGGCTGAGGCGTTGCTGTTCGCCGCCGGAGAGGATGCCGTGCCATTCGTATGAAGTGTCCAAATCGTTCATCAACGTGTGCAGTCTACCCGTGGGGCTGTTTAGGCCGACTTGTTCCAAAACGGTTTGAATCAAATGGTCGTCTTGGCAGGCCGCATAGGGATAGCTGACAGTTTGACGCAATGTGTCCGCAGGCAGGTAAGGGCGTTGCGGGAAGAACAGGCGGTTGCCTTCGAGGGAAAAACTGCCGTGATAATACGGCCATAAACCGGCAAGCACGCGAAGCAGCGTGGATTTGCCGATGCCGCTTCGACCTTCAAGCAATACCCATTCCGGAGAACGGGCTTGGAGGTGAATATCAGTAAGCAGGGGGCTGCCGGTTTGGGTGTGGACGGTGAGGTTTTGCAGGACGACTTTGCCGCTATGATGCGGCAAATCTGTTTGGTGTGACTGAAGGGAGGGGCTTTTTTGTTCTGCTTGTTCCAAGGCCGTCTGAAAACCGGAAAGCCGTTCGATGACTGCCGCCCATTCAATCAGGCGGCGGTATGCGTCAGTAAACCAGCCGAAACTGTCTTGAACGCGGGCAAACGATGTGCGCGTCTGCATCATGTCGCCGAAGGTCATGGTTTTGGCGAGGTACATGGGCAGGGTGGCGAGGATGGGGATGAAGATGCTGATGCGCACATAGGTCGCCCAGAAGGTTTCTTGGCGGAATTCGCAGTTGGTCAGCCGTCGCCAGTTGTCGCGGATGCGGAGGTAACGTTGTTTCAGACGGCCTGTTTCCGCTTCGCCGCCGTTGTAGAAGGCGATTTGTTCGGCATGGTCGCGTACACGTAAAAGGGCTGCGCGGTAGTCGGCTTCGCGGTGCTGGCGGTCGATGTTGAGGTTTTTCAGTTTGCGGCCGACAAGATGGGCGATGACGGTGCTGAAGATGGAATAAATCAGGGCAACCCAGACGAGGTAGCCGTGTATGGTGATGTTGTGTCCGCCGATGTTGAAGGTCTGCACGCCGGAGAGTGTCCACAATACGGCAACGAACGCACTGAATTTGGCAATATTATTGATGAAGGAGCGAAAGAGGCTGATGCTTTTGTCGGCAAGGAGGTAGATGTCTTCGGCGATACGTTGGTCGGGGTTGTCCGGTTCGCCTGTCAGGCGCAGGCGGTAGTGTTTGTGGCCTTCGAGCCAGTTTTTTTGAAATTGATCGGTCAGATGGGTGCGCCAACGGAAGATGAGGCGTTTTTGCAGCCAGTCGCCGCAGACGATGCAGCCGATAATCATCGCCATGTAGCCGAGGTATTCAACGATGAGCGTGGGCATGGATGCGCCGTCAAACGCGGCGAGCGCATCGTAGAAGCGTTTGTCCCATGCGGCAATCCAAACGCTGATGGTGATGGAGAATAGGGTAAACCCTATCAAAACGGCGAGCATCAGCCATTGGAGGCGGCCGTGTGCCCCTGACCAAAAAGGGCGGGCAAGGTAAAAGAATTTTTTGAGCGTATTCATGATGAATGCTTGTGAATGTGCGTGATGGGCCGTCTGAAAACAGAATTTTGTTTTCAGACGGCCTTGTTTATAAGTAATGGTTGGTTTTTATATGCTTTTGAAGAGTAGAGGAAAATCTACTTTCGGTTTGCCGCTATTTACATTTTCCATTTCAGGCTGAACATGGCATTGCGCGGTTCGCCGTAGAAGCTGCCGCTGTTGGCGGCACGGCTGTATTGGTTTTCGTAGTAGCGTTTGTCGGTCAGGTTGTTGACTGCCAGCCCCAGTTGCAGGTTTTTGCTCGGGCGGTATTGAACGTTAGTGTTCCAAATGGTGTAGCCGCCTTGCTTGAGTGAGCCGGAAGAATTAGCGGTTTTGCTGCTGCTCTTCAAGCCAAGACCGACCGTCCATTTGCCGTCATCCACCGGCAGGACATAGCTGGTGTAGAGGCGGAACATATGCTTCGGCGTATGGCTGCTGAAGTTGTAGCCTTTTTGGCGCGATTCAACATTGCCGGTAACGCTGCTGCGGTTGGTGCTGCGGTTGAAGGTGTAGCCTGCGTAAACTTGCCAACGGTCGCTCAGGCTGCCGGAGATTTCGGCGTCCAGTCCACGGCTGCTTTGGTTGAGCGGTTCCCAGTAGGCGTGCGGTTTGGCATTGACGCGTTGGTTGTTGTTGTCTTTGTCGGTGCGGTAGAGGGCGACCGAGGTGTTCAGACGGCCTTCGTTCCATTCGCCTTTCCAGCCGAGTTCGTAGTTGCGTCCCATAATCGGTGGCAGCAGGTTGTCGTTGTAGTCGCGGTTCATCGTTTGTTTGAAGATGGACGTGTAGGCGGCGTAAACGCTTTGTTTAGGCGTGATATCGTAAGTGATGCCGGCATAAGGAACGAAGCGGTTGCGTTTGAGCGAGTCTGATGAACCTGCTGCCCCGTCTTTGAGGTCGCGATCCCAATAGTAGTCGCGTTTCCAGCTGGTGTAGCGTCCGCCTGCGATGATGTGCAGTTTGTCGGTAGGATTGATGCGCGCGCCCAGACCGAAGGCATGGGTAGTATAACGGCCGTTGCCGCCACGGGCTTTGGCTGTAGCGGCATCCCAATCGGGTTTGGCTTTTTCGCTGCCGTTGAAGGCATCTGCGTCATAGGTACTGCTGTCATCAAACCAGCGGTTGCTTGAGTTCACGTTCTCTTTGGAATAGCTGTGCATGAAGAAGAGGTCGTGATTTTGGCCGAAAGCGAAGATGCGGCCGGTCAAGTTGTTTTGGAAAGTGAACTGACGGTTGCCTGCATCGTAACGGTCGAAGCTGTATGTACTTCCCAGGCCGTCTGTACCGATGCCGTTACCTGTGCCGCCCAGCGTGTAATATTCTTTTGAACTGGTGTTCTTGCGCCAGTCCAGTTTGCTGTTCAGTTTCCAGTTGTCGTTGAAATAATGTTCAAACTCGGCAAAGAGATTGTATTTTTTCAGGCGGGCTTCGTTCCAATCCGCACCAAGATAGCGGCTGCGTTTCCACTCTTTGCCGTCTGCACGCATCGGTAGGCCGTCCGGATCGGGTGTTTCGGTTTGGTTGAGATAGCTTGCGCCCCAAGTAAGCTTGCTGTTGTCGCCGATGTCTTTATCCATCACGCCGTAAAGCAGGATGTCGCGGCCGCCAGATTGGTCTTTGAAGGTTTTGTTGCTGCCTACTGAGCCGACAAAGCGTCCGCGCAGGCCGTGTTCTTGGCTTAAGGTACCGGATGCATCAAAGACGCTGTTTACTTTGCCCCATGAGTTTGCCATCAAATCGGCGGAAAGCTGGCGTTTTGCAGTCGGCTTTTTGCGGACGGCGTTTACCGTGCCGCCGGGTTCGTTGTTTGCCTGTGTCAAACCTGCCGCACCGCGCACTACTTCAATGTGGTCGTACATTGCCATATCGGTTGCACTGGTCGGGTCGCCGGCCGGGCCGCCTAAGCCGAATCCGCCGGGAGAGCCGAGTTGCGTGGCAATGCCGTCTTCTTCAAACTGTTCGATAAAATAGCCGCGCGACATGAAATGCGTGCGTCCGCCGCTTTTGAAAACATTGATGCCCGTAGCGTTTTGCAAGGCACCTTCTAAGTCGGTAATGCCTTGGTCTTCAATTTGTTTTTTAGTAATGACGCTGACAGATTGGGGGATTTCCCGCGGAGAGAGGACCAGCCCCGTGGTTGAGCGCAGGGCGGATACTGTGTAGCTGTTTTGACTTTCAGTGCGCAAGCTTTTGTTTTTGCCGACAACGGTAACTTGTTCCACTTCAGCCTGCCGTACCTCTTTGGCAGCTTGTGCGGCTTGGGGCAATGCGGCAAGGCAGAGAGCAAGTGTGCTCAGTTTGAATAGTTTTTTAGAATGATGCATTTGATGAGGTCCTTGATAAAGAAAGATCTGTTTGTTTTTAAATATTGGCGGCAATATCTGTTTAAATTGAGCGGTTATTTTTTATAATCCGTTTTGTTTTAAAAATTAAATTTAAATCTCAGAATCATTTTATTTGATTCAATTTCGATTTTGCCAAACCATCGGGTCAAAAAAAGGTTGCCGCCGGAAAGGGAGCCGTTGGCAACGAATGGAGATGGTAATGCAATGAAAGCTAGATACAAAGGGTAGTATCAAACTAGCTATAAATAACTATATCGAAACGGTGAAAAAAATCAACAGGAATTTTTTTCGGTTGAGAAAATTTTTTAGACTGTTTGCTTTATATCAAGATTTAAAAAAAGGTTTGATTGGAAAAGGCCGTCTGAAAACGGAAAGAATCGGTTTCAGACGGCCTTTGAATCAAGTGGGATTAGAACTTGTAATCGACTTTGAACATGACGTTGCGCGGTTGGCCGTAAATATTGTTAATGCCCATTGTGCGAATACGGTGGTTTTCATAGTAGCGGCGGTTGCCCAAATTGCTGCCGATCAAACTGAGGTTGAGATTTTTGGTCGGTGTGTAATGAACATCGGCATTCCAAAGCAGGTAGCCGCCTTGGCCTACATTCCACAAACTGTTGGTTTTGCTTTGTACGGTCATGCCGCCGCCGATAGTCCATTTACGGTCGGTAAAGGGGAGGCGGTAGCTGGTGTACAGGCGGAACATATGTTTGGGCGTATGTTTGCTGAAGTTTGTGCCGATGGGGTAACGCGCCCCTTCACTTTCTTTATATTTGCTCATATTGAAAGCGTAGTTTGCCGATATTTTCCAATCTTCGGTGAGGTCGCCGGAGAGTTCGGCTTCAAAGCCGCGGCTTTGAACTTTGCCAATGGCCTGATATGCCCATTCGCCCATAGCGTTGCGTTTATCTAAATCATACGGACGGTTTTTTTGAATGATTTGGTAGAGGGCAAACGAGCTGTTGAGCCTGCCGTTGCCGAACCAGTCGGATTTGAAGCCGATTTCGGTATTGGTACCGGTAATCGGGTTCAGGAGGTTGTTGTCCATATCGCGGTTGGTCTGCGGTTTTTTGATTTGGGTGTAGTTGGCATAGATGCTGTGGTTTTTGTCGACATCGAATGTAATGCCCAAGTAAGGGACAAGGCTGGATTTTCGGTATTCGGACAGTTTGCCTGTTTTGCGGTTGTCGAAGTCGTATGCCCAGTGAGTGTAACGCAATGCGCCTAAAATGTGGAGTTTGTGCCAAGGGGTAAAGAGAACGCCTGTCGATACGGCATGGTTGGTGATGGTACGTTCGGTATCGGTATAGTTGGCGTTGCCGCTTGTCCAATCGGTGCGCGCCACGCTCTTCCAGTCGTAATCGAAAATATTGTATTCGTTAGAGGTACGGGCTTTCCATAGGTTGTAGGAGCTGTTGTTTTCCCGTGAATAAGTGTAGTTGGCAAATGCCTGCTGTTCGTTGCCTAAGGCTTGGAATTTGCCGGATACGCCGGTTTGGAAGGCAAATTGTTTGCCGGTATTGTCGTATTTTTGGATGTTGTCGGTTGCACCGGTAAAAATACCGTTCTGTCCGATGCCGGCGAACCTGCCGCCTGTATTGGCTGCGGTGGCGAAGTTTTGGGCGGATGAAGAACGGTTGTAGTTGAGCTTGCTGCTCCATTTCCAATTGTCGTTGATTTGATGGTCGAATTCGGCAAAGACATTGCGTTTGTACCAGCGAATTTGATTCCATTCCGCGCCCAGATAGGTATCTCTCGGAAGGTTAAGGTCAAAGCCATTGCCCATCGGTACGCCGTAAAAATCGGGTGTTTCTTCGGTGCGTTGGTACAGGCCGCCAAGTGTGGCTTTGCTGTTCTCGCCTATATCGGCCTCTAAAATCCCGTACAGCATTTGACCTTTGGTTGGGTTTTTGTCTTGGAAAGTTTTATTGCGTGTCAGGCTGGAAACCAAACGGCCGCGGACGCTGTGACTGCTGTTTAAACTGCCCGATACGTCGCCGATCAGGCCTGCTGCGCCGAAACGGTCGGCCATAAAACTTAAGGTTGCCTGCGTATTGGCGGTCGGACGTTTGCGTACGGCATTGATTGTGCCGCCGGGTTCGCTGTTGGATTGGGTCAGGCCGGTCGGGCCGCGGACAACTTCGATATGGTCGTAGATGGCCAAATTGCTCATGCTTTGAGGGTCGTTGTACGGGTTGCCGGACGAACCTGCAACGGTAGTGGATAAGCCGTCTTCTTCAATTTGATCGATGTAAAAGCCGCGCGACTGATAACGCCAACGGCCGGAATCGGGAATCACGTTGATGCCGGTTGTGGTTTTTAAGGCTTGTTCCATATTGGTCATGCCTTGGTTATCCAGCTGCGTTTTGGTAATCACGCTTACCGACTGCGGCGTTTCTTTCGGAGACAAGGCAAGCCCGGTGGTGGTACGCATGGCTGAAGTTGTGTAGGAGTCGCGGTTTTCGGTGCGGGTGGAACGGTTTTTGCCGGTTACGTTGACGGTTTGCAGCTCGGCAGTTTGTTCGGGTCGGGGTGTTGCCGTGTTTTCTGCTAAGGCTGCATAAGGCAGAGTGGCAATAATGAGTGCTAATGTTTTAAGGGTTGGGGCGTTCATGAACGTCTTTCTATAATTGAAATTTAATTGAACTAAAATAAGAATAATTATATTTTACGATAATTTTGTTATTTTGTAATTTAAGAACAAGGTTTTGAGGTTTTTTAGCGGATTTATGTTGTTTCTATGGTTTTTGAAGGTGTTTTTGAAATTAAACTAGCTAAGGGAATCAAGCGACAGGCCGTCTGAAAATTTTCGGGGTGGTTCGGCTATAATGCTGTTTTGGTTTTTTACGGCCTTTGCAAAAATATGGTTTTGTTATTTTAAGCTGAATGTGTACCCGATATGTTTGCAAAGGTTTTGGGGTATGAGGAGAATGAGATGAAGAAAGTTTTGGTGTTGCAACATGGAGATTTGGGCGCTTGCGACTGGTCGGCGTTTGGCGGTTTGGTGTCTGCGTCATCAGGGAAGTCGGTATTGCGTGTGCCGGTTGATGATGATTTTGAATTGACGGACGAGATGCGGGCTGCGTTGATTGCGCAGCAGATAGATGGCGCGGTGTTGCCGGATGTGGCTTTTGCTGATTTGGGGCTGATTGTCAGCGATATGGATTCGACGCTGATTACGATTGAGTGTGTGGATGAGATTGCGGCCGGTGTCGGGCTGAAGGATGAAGTGGCAGCGATTACGGAGCAGTCGATGCGCGGCGAGCTGGACTTTGAGCAGTCTTTGCGTAAGCGTGTGGCTTTGTTGGCCGGTTTGGACGAGCGCGTGTTGGAAAAGGTGTACGAGAATGTGTTGCAGCTGTCGCCGGGCGCGGAATTTTTGTTGGAAGCGTGCAAACGGAATGATGTGAAGTTTATGCTGGTGTCGGGCGGATTTACGTTTTTTACGGAACGTTTGCAACGGCGTTTGGGCTTAGATTTCCATTTTGCGAATGTGTTGGAAGTAGAAAACGGCAAGCTGACAGGCCGTCTGAAAGGGCGGATTATCGATGCGCAGGCTAAGGCGGATTTGTTGCGCGAATACCGTGAGTGTCTGGGTTTGGCTCCGTGGCAGGTGGTGGCGATGGGCGATGGTGCGAATGATATTCCGATGATATTGGAAGCCGGATTCGGCATTGCTTATCGGGCGAAACCGAAAACCGAAGCAAATGCGGATGCGTGTGTGCGCTTTGGTGGTTTGGAGCGGATACGCGGTTGGTTTGCGTAAACTGTTTGAGAATATTTGTCAGTCAGGCCGTCTGAACAATCGGGAAACCGGTTTTCAGACGGCCTGATGTTTTATAAGGCGATAAAACGGTAGCCTTCGGCATCGACTTCGAGAATGGAGGCGTAATTGTCGCGCCAGTCACCGAGTACGATGCGGGTGTAATCGGCGTTGCGGTGGATGTTTTCGCGGTGGGTATGGCCGTGGATGAGCAGGGGCGTGTGGAAGCGTTGGACGGTTTCGTGGGTAAAGGCCGGATTGACGTCCATGATGTCGGTGGTTTTGTGTTGTTTGTCCTGTTTGCTCTGCTTACGGATTTTGGTGGCGATGTTCAGCCGGAGTGTGAGTGGCAGGAACAGGAACAGGCGTTGCAGCCATTTTTGATGGACAGTACGGCGGAATTTTTGATAAGAATGGTCGTCGGTGCAGAGGGTGTCGCCGTGACAGAGCAGGGTGGGTGTGCCGAACAGGTCGATAACGGCGTACTCGGGCAGTAAGGTTATGCCGGTATCGCGGGCGAAGGCTTTGCCGATGAGGAAGTCGCGGTTGCCATGGATAAAATAGCAGGCGACGCCGCGCTCGGTCAGGCTGCGGATGGTTTGCTTGATGGTGTGAACCAAAGGGCTGTTTTCGTCATCGCCGATCCAAAAATCGAAAAGGTCGCCAAGAATGTATACGGCTTGGGCGTGAACGGCTTTTTCTTGGATAAATTTCTGGAAAAGTGCGGTCAGCTGAGGATGGGATTCGCTCAGGTGCAAATCGGCGATGAAGTAAATCGGCATGATGATGTGGGGCGTATGGGAAGGGTTTTATTATAACTTGGGTTGTCGCGTTTGGATTTGGGCTTGGTGTTTTTCGTTTGTAATGCAGTGATTTTATTGTTTTGATTTGGTGTGATAAAGGCCGTCTGAAACATCTTTTCAGACGGCCTTTTGGTTTATTGGGCTTTGCCCTGATAGGTGATTTGTTTCAGCGTCTCTTCTTGGTACAAGTCGCTGATGGGGACGGTATAGAAGAATTCGTTGCTACGGACAAAGCGGTTGACCAAGTCTTTGTCGAGATGGAGGACGTGGTGTCGCAGTTTGTTTAGGCCTTTGAATATCATGGTGCTCCAACGCATATAGCCGTCTGAATTGGGGCGGATGTCGTTCATGGCATCAAGGGCGAGAAGTTTGCGATTTTGCTCCTCTTTATCCAAAGGATGGGAATAGATGCTTTGGAAGTAAAACGGTTGCTCGGAGGATGGCGGCAGGCTGAGGGAAGAACCTACTTTGCCGATAGGGAAGTCGTCGCTCAGATAATGTATGGTGTGCAAAAATAGATTGCCACGGCGGTAATCGATTTTGCGCAGGGCTTCGATGGCGGCCAGCGCAGTATGTTGGTGGTCGGGATGCGCATCAATATTGGGGGACGGCGTCACGATAATATCCGGCTGGAACGTTTCTATCAGGTAGCCGAGATTGTCCACCAAGCTGTTCCAGGTTGAGCCGGGCTTGAGGTGTTTCGCCAATGAGGAGGTATTGGCACGGCGGAAAATATCGACGTCGGTTGTATCGATTTTGGTCGATTTAATCTCTTTTTCTGGATTTTGGCGCATGGCGGTCAAAGTGCTGTCGAAGTAACCCAGTTGCAGGATGTTTTCAGACGGTACACCGGCCAAAAGGGGAACGGTCAGGCTGTTCCAAACACGCATTCTGCCTTTTTGCAGATATTGTGCCTGGGTGTCGCAGTCGCACGTGCTATAAAGGTTGCCATAGTGGAAGCTGCCACCTTCGCTGGCGGTTAAGGTGCAGATCATTGAATTGGCGGCGTGTTTTTCATACAAACCGTATGCACTTAATTCGGCATCGTCAGCATGAGGTGCGAGGACAAGGATTTTTTTGCCGTCGAGGTTTTCTCGCGGATAAACAGAGAGTTCGATTTCTTGATCGGACAAGGTTAGGTATTTGCCTTCCAAGCGGATGGTTTTGTCGCTGTCGGAGAAGGTGTCGCTCAGATTGATATAGCGCACGCCTTTTGCGCCGTATTCGAAATATTGCTTCCATTTGCCCTTAGATGAAATGGTTTCAACAAAAGGTAATACCAGCAATCCTGCCCAAGTGGATTTGATACGGATTTTGGCAATAACGGTATCTTGCCCGCTGATAGTGGCAGGTAAAGTCAGGCTGCCACCCTTGAGGGTAGCATGCGCGGTAGAGGGGAGGGAGGGATAGTTATAGTCTTGGTGTGTGTTATAGGCAAACTGTTTTTTGTGAATAATTGAAGTAATAATAAACAACAAAATAAAAAAAGTCAGTATCAGCCCCGTCAGTATCAGAAACATTGTTGGGTTCCTTTATTGTTGTAACAGTCATGATAGTGCTTGTGGAGCTTATTTGTTTGTTTTTCTTACAAACGGTTGTTTTTCATACTCTAACGTCATTAAAGTGAACGTTTAAAATAAAACAGTTTGCGGGTTGATTATATATAAACGATCAAAATGTAGAAAGGCCGTCTGAAAAGTTTGAAAGAAATTTCAAAAATTTCAGACGGCCTTGATATTTTAAAGGTTAAGCCAATAAATTATGCTTCTTTTGTTTCAACTGCTTTCTGACGCAGACGCAGGCTCAATTCGCGAAGTTGTTTGTCGTCGACCACATTAGGTGCATTGGTCAGCAGACATTGTGCACGTTGTGTTTTCGGGAAGGCAATCACGTCGCGGATAGATTCTGCACCGGTCATCAGGGTAACCAGACGATCGAGGCCGAATGCAAGGCCGCCGTGAGGAGGCGCACCGAATTTCAGGTTGTCCAAGAGGAAGCCGAATTTCTCTTGTTGCTCTTCAGGGCTGATTTTCAGCGCGGCAAACACTTTCTCTTGTACGTCTGCACGGTGGATACGGATAGAGCCGCCGCCGATTTCCCAGCCGTTCAATACCATGTCGTAGGCACGGGCCAGGCAGTTTGCAGGATCGGAAACCATCAGGTCTTCATGACCTTCTTTAGGCGCGGTAAACGGATGATGTACGGCTACGTAGCGGTCGGCTTCTTCGTCGTATTCGAACATTGGGAAATCGACAACCCACAAAGGTTTCCATTCGTCTACGAAGTAGCCGTTGTCTTTACCGTGTTCCAAGCCGACTTTAATACGCAATGCGCCGATGGCTTCGTTCACAACTTTGGTTTTGTCTGCGCCAAAGAAGATGATGTCGCCGTTTTGCGCGCCGGTACGCTCGATGATTTCTTTCAGGGCATTTTCGGACAGGAATTTCACGATTGGAGATTGCAGGCCGCTGTCTTCGCCGTTGGAGAGGTTGCTCACATCGTTTACTTTGATGTATGCCAGACCTTTTGCGCCGTAGATGCCGACAAATTTGGTGTATTCGTCGATTTCTTTGCGGCTGAATTTCGCGCCGTTAGGCACGCGCAGAGCGACTACGCGGCCGCCTTTCATGTCGGCTGCACCACGGAAGACTTTGAATTCTTCGGTCTTCATTAGGTCGGTCAACTCGGTGAATTTCAAGTTGATGCGCATATCCGGTTTGTCAGAGCCGTAGTAGAACATGGCTTCAGAGTAAGGCATGCGTGGGAAGTCGCCCAAATCTACGTTCAAAGCATCTTTGAAGACTTGTTTGGCCATGCCTTCGGTGATGTCCATGATTTCATCCTCGTTCAAGAACGAGGTTTCCAAGTCGATTTGGGTAAATTCAGGTTGACGGTCGGCACGCAAATCTTCGTCACGGAAACATTTGGTGATTTGGTAGTAACGGTCGAAACCGGCAACCATCAACAGTTGTTTAAACAATTGTGGAGATTGCGGCAGAGCGAAGAATTCGCCCGGATGAACGCGGCTTGGTACGAGGTAGTCGCGCGCGCCTTCCGGAGTGGAGCGGGTCAGCATCGGTGTTTCGATGTCGATGAAGCCTTGTGCGTCCAAGTAGCGGCGAACGCCCATGGCCACTTGGTAACGCAGGCGCAGGTTGCGTTGCATGGCAGGACGGCGCAAGTCGATAACGCGGTTGGTCAGGCGAACGTTTTCGCTGATGTTTTCATCGTCGATTTGGAACGGAGGCGTAGCGGCAGCGTTCAAGACTTCGATTTCTTTGGCAAGGATTTCGATTTTGCCGGAAATCATTTTGTCGTTGGTCGTGCCTTCGGGACGGTTGCGTACGCGGCCGGTAATGCTCAAAACGTATTCGTTGCGGGAAGAGTCGGCAGCGGCAAATGCTTCCGGAGTATCAGGGTCGATAACGACTTGAACGATGCCTTCGCGGTCGCGCAGGTCGATAAAAATCACACCGCCGTGGTCGCGTCGGCGGTGTACCCAGCCTTTGACGGTAACGGTTTGGTCTAAGTATTGCTCGCTGATAAGGCCGCAATAGTTGGTACGCATAAAATCACCTTTTTATATTGTTCAATTTGAAAAGAAGGAAAGGCCGTCTGAAAAAAAGAAGACCTTAATTGTTGTGTTCGGTATCACCGTCTTTAGACGGTTTTTGGGCAGGTAGGGCTTTAACCGGTAAGTCGTCCGGCATGACCATGCCCAGTGAAATCACATATTTCAATGCCTGATCCACACTCATGTCCAGCTCGCAAACGTCGCTTTTTTTAACCATGATGTAATAGCCGCCGGTCGGGTTGGGCGTGGTTGGGACGTAAACGGAAATATAGTCGTCATCTTGTGGCAGGCTGCCTTTGAGTTTAGCGGGGATATGGCCGGAAACAAAGGCTATCGTCCAAATGCCTGGTTGCGGAAAGGGAACCAGTACGGGGGTTTTGAACGAGCGGCTGCTGTCGGAGAGCAGGGATTCGGAAACTTTTTTAACGCTGGAGTAGATGGATTTGACGACGGGAATGCGTCCTAAAAGGCTGTCCCATGCGCCGAGAATCCGTCTGCCCAATACGTTGGCGGCGAATACACCGGTAACGAACAAGACGACTGTGGCGGCGACGATGCCCAAGCCGGGAATGTTGAATCCCCAGAAATGCTGGGGCTGCCAGCTTTCCGGCAATAGGTTGATCAGTCTGTCGGCGGCGGAGATGATGTAGCTCATCGCCCAGATGGTTACGGCAATCGGCAACCAAACCAGCACGCCTGTAATCAGGTATTTCTTTAAAGCCTTGGCGATTTTTCCGCTTTCGGCTGCGGCTTCTGTCATCTTTGTTTCATTCCGGCAAGTTTTGCCCAAACTTTGCATTATACGCGTTTGGACGCTAGGAAACGAGTATTTTAAACGAATGGCTTGTTTTGTTTTATTGTTTCAGACGGCCGCCTTGATTGCACAGGTAGTCTGAAACAATATGGGGGGATTAGATTCCGTCCCAGTCGTTGAACATCAGGCCGAAGCCGATGCCGTTTTGTTTGTGGTTGTAGTCAATCAGGCTTTCGCCGTAGCCGTGGAAACCGCGGACAACGCCTTTGAGTTTGCCTTTGATGGGGAAAGTATAGGCCGCTTCAACGGCACCGCGTCCGCTTTTCGGATTGTAACGCAGGACGGAATAAACATTTTGCTTATCGTTGAAACGGTATTGGACTTTCAAGTCGCCGTAGCCCATGTATTTGTTGATGTCCGGATTGTCGTCGTCGTCCCCTTTTTGGTCGAAGGCGCGCATCCAAACTCTAGGAATAACGGTCAGCTTGCCCCATTCCATGCCTGCCATGGCGTAAACCCGGTTCCATGAGCGTGATTCGGGGCGGCTTTGACCGTTGGATTGGTGAACAAAACCTGCGCCAACCATACGTAGTTTGCCGCCGAAAGGCAGGTCTGCTTTAACGGGTTGGGTAATGAAGATTTCGGGTTCGTAGTCGGTATTGCGGAACGGAGCGGATTTGCGGCCTTGGTTGAAGATTTGCCAGTCGGATTTTTGGGTGTAGCCAAACCATACGTCGGCACGGGTCTTGAATAAATCTTCGGCAATCTTGCTTTTGAAGGAAACCTGCATTTTGGTTTCGAGGCGTTTTTGCTCGTTGAATTTTTCCTGTGTGGTTACGCCGCGGCTGGGGGATTCCGGGTAATAGTTGGGGCTGCTGTTGTACCAAACGGGCATGAGGTACATAGGGTTGTGCTCGCGTACGCTCAACAGGCCGCGTGTGTCGTTTTTATCCAAATCGTACATCAGGCTTAAAGGTGTATAGCTGTCGGCAGTTTCGCTTAATACGTCGTCTGAAATATTCGGATGGGTAGGGTTGTCGAATACGATGGCCGCTTCTTTTTTCTCGATGCTCTTGCGGACGCTTTGTTCGAGGTCAACTGGTGTTTTGGCGGTTTCGGTTTGCGCTTGCGGCAGTGGGGATTGAGGGGGGAGTTGCGCCGAGTAGATGTTGTCGTAACACGCCAAACGGGTGGCGTTGTCTTGAATGGTGGTGCAGTGTAGGGCGGTATCGGCGGCGGCCAGCGGGGCGGCAGCAATGAATCCGATACTTAGGGAATGTTTCAACATCTTGTTCATGAGAGTTTCCGTTGTTTTTCAGACGGCCTGATGAGAGGGTAAAGGTTTTATTTCGTCAGTTTGGGCTGTGAATACGGCAATGCCCCTGAAAGGCAGGACCTCAGGGGCATCGTATCAGCTCGATTCATCCTGTTTTGATTGTCAGGATTTTCGGCATCTGCGTCAGTATTAAGCCAAAGCTTTTACTTTAGCAGACAGACGGCTTTTATGACGGGCTGCTTTGTTTTTGTGGAATACGCCTTTGTCAGCGATACGGTCGATGACTTTAACGGATTCTTGGTAAACTGCTTGAGCAGCAGCTTTGTCGCCGGCTTCAACTGCTTTCAACACTTTTTTCACAGCGGTACGGAATGCAGTACGCAGGCTGGCGTTGTGGGCGCGTTGTTTAACCGACTGGCGGGCACGTTTGCGGGCTTGTGCGCTGTTTGCCATATTGAATATCTCCTGAAAAATAAATTCTGTAAACGCGCAATTTTAAAGACAGATTTCCTTGTATGCAAGCTTTTTCTCTATAAACGCGCGCAAATCAGCCGTATTTTGCCCAAAAACGACAGCCGGTGCAACGCTTTTGGGAAAAAGATGATGTTGCTTTGCCTTATTTCAATAAAAATCAGATGGATATTGCTTTGCGTTTGCTTACGTTTCCATTACAATAGCCTAACTCTGCGCCGGGGTGTTTATGGGGTGCAGGGTTTCTTATTTATTGACATCAACCACTCTTTCATCAGGAATCTGCCCGTATGAAAAAATCTGTATTAGCCGTATTGGCCGCATTGTCTTTGGCCGCGTGCGGCGGTGGCGAGAAAAAAGCCGAGCAACCTCAAGCAGGCAGCGCGCCTGCTGCCAATGCCGAGGCAGCCGCTACCGATACTTTGAATATCTACAACTGGTCAAACTACGTTGACGAAAGTACAGTCGAAGACTTCAAAAAAGCCAACAATTTGAAGCTGACTTACGATTTGTATGAAAACAATGAAACGCTGGAAGCCAAAATGCTGACCGGTAAATCCGGCTATGACTTGGTTGTGCCCGGTATTGCCTTCCTGCCACGTCAAATTGAGGCAGGTGCATACCAAAAAATCAATAAGGATCTGATTCCGAACTACAAAAACATCGACCCTGAATTGCTGAAAATGTTGGAAACCGCCGACCCGGGCAATCAATACGCCGTCCCATACTTTTCAGGTGTGAATACGATTGCGATTACGGCGAAGGGCAAGGAGCTTTTGGGCGGAAAATTGCCTGAAAACGGCTGGGATTTGCTGTTCAAACCTGAATACACCAACAAGCTGAAATCTTGCGGCATCGCTTTGTGGGATACACCGAGCGAAATGTTCCCAATCTTGTTGAACTACTTGGGTAAAGATCCTAAAGGCTCGAATCCTGAAGATTTGAAAGCGGCGGCGGAAGTGTTGAAGTCTATCCGTCCTGACGTGAAACGTTTCAGCCCTTCCATCATTGACGAATTGGCGCGCGGCGATATCTGCTTGGCGGCAGGTAACGGTGGCGACTTGAACTTGGCCAAAGCGCGTTCTGAAGAAGTGAAAAACAATGTCGGCGTCGAAGTGTTGACGCCGAAAGGTATGGGTTTCTGGATTGAATCTTGGTTGATTCCGGCCGATGCGAAAAACATCGTTAATGCCCACAAATACATCAACTACACGCTTGATCCCGAAGTGGCTGCGAAAAACGGTATCGCCGTAACCTTCGCACCGGCCAGCAAACCTGCACGAGAAAAAATGCCTGCCGAGCTGGTGAGCACACGTTCTATTTTCCCAAACGAGCAAGACATGAAAGACGGTTTCGTCATGCCTCAAATGAGCGCAGATGCGAAAAAACTGTCTGTCAACTTGTGGCAAAAAATCAAAGTCGGTTCAAATTAATATTGAGCTGATTGTTTGAAGCAAAGCAAAGGCCGTCTGAAATTTTTCAGACGGCCTTTTTTGATGTCCCAATCTTTATCGTTTCAAAGCCAAAGTCAATACGCCTGCGGTTACCAAGCCTAAGCCTATCCATTCCTGCATGCTTGGGCGCTCGTCTAAGAAAACGACGGCCATCAGGGCGACCAAGACCAGGCTGAATTTGTCGACGGGTGCGACTTGTGAGGCGTTGCCCAGTTGCAGGGCTTTGAAGTAGGCAAGCCAAGATGCGCCGGTAGCGAGGCCGGATAGGATGAGGAATGTCCAGTTGCGGCCGGTAAAGCCGTTCACACCCTGCCATTTGCCGGTGTAGGTTAAAAACAATACCAAAGCGGCGAGGATGACCAAGGTGCGGATAAAGGTGGCGAAATCTGAATCTATGCCCTGTAAACCCATTTTGGCGAAAATGGCGGTCAATGAGGCGAAGCCTGCCGATGCCAATGCCCAAAACAGCCATGCGTTACTGCTCATGTTTTATTCCTTTGTTTCAAATTGTTGACAATATGAATTCGCTTGTTGATGAAATATCGAAATTTTCACTGCGGTTTGTCTTTGGAAAACGCTATAATAGAACTAATATTCTTTTTCTTCCAGCCGTCTTTATTATATTGTTTCAGACGGCCTTTCCCTCTCTCAATAAAGGAAAATCATGAGCTTCAAAACCGATGCCGAAATCGCCCAATCCTCCACCATGCGTCCGATTGGCGAAATTGCCGCCAAGCTGGGTTTGAACGTGGACAATATCGAACCCTACGGCCATTACAAAGCCAAAATCAATCCTGCCGAAGCGTTCAAACTGCCGCAAAAACAAGGCCGTCTGATTTTGGTTACCGCCATCAACCCGACTCCGGCGGGCGAAGGCAAAACCACCGTGACCATCGGTTTGGCGGACGCTTTGCGCCACATCGGCAAAGACGCCGTTATCGCCCTGCGCGAGCCTTCTTTGGGTCCGGTGTTTGGTGTTAAAGGCGGTGCGGCAGGCGGCGGCTATGCCCAAGTTTTGCCGATGGAAGACATCAACCTGCACTTCACCGGCGACTTCCACGCCATTGGTGCGGCGAATAACTTGCTCGCCGCCATGCTTGATAACCATATCTATCAAGGTAATGAGTTGAACATCGATCCGAAACGTGTGCTGTGGCGTCGCGTGGTCGATATGAACGACCGCCAGTTGCGCAACATCATCGACGGCATGGGTAAACCTGTTGACGGCGTGATGCGTCCTGACGGTTTCGACATTACCGTTGCCTCCGAAGTGATGGCGGTATTCTGCCTTGCCAAAGACATCAGCGATTTGAAAGAGCGTTTGGGCAACATCCTTGTCGCTTACGCCAAAGACGGCAGCCCTGTTTACGCCAAAGATTTGAAAGCAAATGGTGCGATGGCGGCATTGCTCAAAGATGCGATTAAGCCTAACTTAGTGCAAACCATCGAAGGCACTCCGGCCTTTGTACACGGCGGCCCGTTCGCCAACATCGCCCACGGCTGTAACTCTGTAACGGCTACCCGTTTGGCGAAACACCTTGCCGATTACGCCGTTACCGAAGCAGGCTTCGGCGCGGATTTGGGTGCGGAAAAATTCTGCGACATCAAATGCCGTCTGGCGGATTTGAAACCTGATGCGGCTGTTGTCGTGGCTACCGTCCGCGCTTTGAAATACAACGGCGGCGTGGAGCGTGCCAACCTCGGTGAAGAAAACCTCGAAGCCTTGGCAAAAGGTTTGCCTAATCTGCTGAAACACATTTCCAACCTGAAAAACGTATTCGGCCTGCCTGTGGTGGTTGCCATCAACCGCTTCGTGTCCGACTCCGATGCCGAGTTAGCCATGATTGAAAAAGCCTGTGCGGAACATGGCGTTGAAGTTTCTTTGACCGAAGTATGGGGCAAAGGCGGCGCGGGCGGTGCAGACTTGGCGCACAAAGTCGTCAACGCCATCGAAAACCAACCGAATAACTTTGGCTTTGCCTACGATGTTGAGTTGAGCATCAAAGACAAAATCCGTGCGATTGCCCAAAAAGTGTACGGCGCGGAAGATGTCGATTTCAGCGCGGAAGCGTCTGCCGAAATCGCTTCACTGGAAAAACTGGGTTTGGACAAAATGCCGATCTGCATGGCGAAAACCCAATACTCTTTGAGCGACAACGCCAAACTGTTGGGTTGCCCCGAAGGCTTCCGCATTACCGTGCGCGGTATCACTGTTTCCGCAGGCGCAGGTTTCATCGTTGCGTTGTGCGGTAATATGATGAAAATGCCAGGCCTGCCGAAAGTTCCGGCTGCCGAGAAAATTGATGTGGACGCGGAAGGCGTGATTCATGGCTTGTTCTGATTTAGATTGATTTTGAAATAGATAAAGGCCGTCTGAAACCGAGGTTTCAGACGGCCTTTTATAATTTAAGTGAATTTCAACCGGCTTTTTAAGAAATTGAAGAAATTGTCTATCATGCCGAACATTGTATTGCGGTCTTCGCCAAACAAAGAAATGCTGCGGTCTTTGCTGATTCTGTCATAGGCGGCAAAAATGGTTTTCAGCTCTTCAGTGGTCAAGCGCAGTTGCTTTTCGTACAAGATGCGGCTTAAGAGCGTTACTTCCGTCGCGTTCAAATCAGGGAAGAGATGACTGATCCACAACTCCATGGTGTATTGGACGGATCTGCTGATTTTGTCTCTTTTTTTGCTTTCTTGATTTGTGTGTATCCTGTATGACAGCAAAGGCTCGGGCAGGTTGGCAAAGGTTTTGCCATGTAGGGCGCATTGCACCCACATATGGAAATCGGGCGCGGTCTCTGTCGCGGTGTAGTTTATCCCGAGGTTTTTAATGCTGTTGTGCCGCCACATGGTGGTGGGGTTGAACATGTTTTGGGCGGCAAAGGAGAGAAAAGCTTTAATGTCTTTGTCGAGCAGGGGGAGGTCGCTTAAAACGGGTTCTCTTCCGGTTTGGTCATCAAAAAAGATGGTAGCTTGGCTGCCGACAATATCGATTTCGGGATGGCTGTCTAAGAATTGAATTTGTTTTTCAAAACGATCCAAGGCGCAAATATCGTCCGCGTCCATTCGTGCCATATATTCGACCTCTACGTCTTTGAGCATATCCATGGCAAATTGGCAGGCAAACGGCTCGCCCCTGTTTTCCGGAAGGTGGAAAACCTGCAAACGTGAATCTTTAGCTGCGTAAGCTTCGAGGATTTCGCCGGTTTTGTCTGTTGAAGCATCGTTGATGGCGATGACGAAAAAGTCATGGAATGTTTGATTCAATACCGAATCCAAGCATTCGGGCAAATAAGCTTCGGCACAATAGGCCGGCAAAATAACGGCGAGTTTCATGTTTGCTTTCGATGTGTTTTGATGTGTAGTCGGTGGAAGATTTTACTATAAATTTCCCAAAAGCTAAGGCCGTCTGAAACCTTATTGCCAAGTTTTCAGACGGCCTTAGTGTGAATCCTATATACGGATTATTTAACGATTTGGTTCAATTCGCCTTTGGCGTATTTGGTTGCCATTTTTTCCAAAGAAATCGGTTTGATTTTGTCGGCTTGGCCTTCGCAACCGAATGCGAGGTAGCGGTCAAGACAGATTTGTTTCATGGCTTCGACGGTTTTGCTCAAGTATTTGCGCGGGTCGAATTCGGATGGGTTTTCTGCCATGAAGCGGCGGATGGCACCGGTAGAGGCGAGGCGCAAGTCGGTATCGATGTTGACTTTGCGGACACCGTGTTTGATGCCTTCGACGATTTCTTCTACGGGTACGCCGTAGGTTTCACCGATTTTGCCGCCGTGTTCGTTGATGACTTTCAGCCATTCTTGCGGAACGGAGCTGGAGCCGTGCATCACGATGTGGGTGTTCGGCAGAGCTTGGTGGATTTCTTTGATGCGGTCGATACGCAATACATCGCCTGTGGGCGGACGGGTGAATTTGTATGCGCCGTGGCTGGTGCCGACGGCGATGGCCAATGCGTCAACGCCGGTATCTTTAACGAAACGTACGGCATCTTCAACGCTGGTCAGCATTTGATCGTGGGAAAGTTTGCCCACTGCGCCGACGCCGTCTTCTTCGCCGGCTTCGCCGGTTTCGAGGTTGCCCAATACGCCGATTTCGCCTTCAACAGACACGCCGCAAGCGTGCGAGAAGTTGACCACGGTACGGGTGGCGTTGACATTGTATTCGTAAGAAGAAGGGGTTTTGCCGTCTTCCATCAGCGAGCCGTCCATCATCACAGAGGAGAAGCCCAGTTGGATGGAGCGTTGGCACACATCAGGAGATGCGCCGTGGTCTTGGTGCATCACGACAGGGATGTGCGGGAATTCTTCAACTGCGGCCAAAATCAGATGGCGCAGGAATGGGGCACCTGCGTATTTGCGTGCGCCTGCGGATGCTTGAACGATAACGGGGGCGTTGACTTGGTCGGCCGCCTCCATAATGGCGCGCATCTGTTCGAGGTTGTTAACGTTGAATGCGGGCAGACCGTAGCTGTTTTCGGCAGCATGGTCCAACAGTTGGCGCATGGATACGAGTGCCATGAGGAGCTCCTGAAGTAGTGAAGGGTAAATTTATCCGATAAATTATAATGTTTTTTGCTATGAAAAACTACAAGCTGCTACATTGTTTTTATATATTAACGAACAGGGTCTCGGTTTATAATGGCAGAGTATTGAAAACGGGTGTGCAAAATGGATAGGATTTCGGTGGCCGAGTGTGATAAGCCTTTGTTTCAAACGGTCTTGACGGTGCAGGTGGGTGATGTGAACTATGGCGGCCATTTGGCGAACGATGCGGTGTTGCGTTTGTGCCATGAAGTGAGGATGCGTTGGCTGGCGAAGCTGGGTTGGAGTGAAATGGATGCCGGAGGGGCTGGCCTGATTATGGCGGATGCGGCGGTGCAGTATTTGGCGCAAGGTCATCATGGTGATGAGCTGTCGGTAGAAATGGGGGCGGCGGGCGTGGCCGGAGTGGGCTTTTCTTTGCTGTACCGTATCCGCAGGATTTCAGACGGCCTTGTGCTGGCGAAAGTGCAGACAGGTATGGTGTGTTTCGATTATGGCAAGCAACGAGTTTGCCGTTTGCCTTCGGCGTTGAAAACGGCGTTGGAGGCCGTCTGAAATGGCGGAATCAAACCATTTTGCGCTCTATTTTGAACGCTATCTGAAAACCTTGCTGCAACAAGGCAAGTCGGAGCATACCGTTTCCGCTTATCGGCGCGATTTGAGTGAGTTGATGCGCCTGTTGCCCGATAATCTTGAAAACGGCCTGCCGACGCGCCGTGATTTTGTGGCGGTATTGAAAAAGCTGTCGCAAAAGGGCTTGAGCGAAAGCAGCTTGGCGCGGAAATTGTCGGTGTGGCGGCAATATTGCAGTTGGCTGGTGCAGATAGAAGTCATGGAAAGCGACCCGACATTTAATATGAAAGCACCGCGCCTGCCTGAACGCCTGCCTAAAGCACTGCCGCAAGAACCTTTAAACCATATCCTTGACCATGCGCCGGTTGATGATGAGTTGGACGTGCGCGATAAGGCTATGTTTGAATTGATGTATGGCAGCGGTTTGCGCCTGAGCGAGATACAAGGTTTGAATCTGGACGGTATTGTCTTGGACGAAGGTTGGGTCAGCGTAAATGGTAAAGGCGGCAAGCAGCGGCAAGTGCCTTTGGTGGCTAAAAGCATTGCGGCATTGCGCGATTATTTGGCAGTACGTATTGCCAAAGAGGGTGAGCAGGCCTTGTTCACCAATAAGAACGGCGGCAGGCTGGGGCAACGTCAAATCCAAAAACGCCTGCAGGCGTGGGCAGTGCGCGTGGGTAGTGCCAGCCATATTTCGCCGCACATGATGCGCCACAGCTATGCAACCCATCTTTTGCAGGCATCGGGTGATATCCGTGCTGTGCAGGAATTGTTGGGGCACAGCAATCTTTCTGCTACGCAAGTTTATACAAAGCTAGATTTCGACCATTTGGCGCGCGTTTATGATGAGGCGCACCCAAGGGCGAAACGGAAAAAATGATTTTGTTTGAATCAGGCCGTCTGAAAGAATGTTTTCAGACGGCCTGATGTTTTATGGATAAAAAATACAGATGATTTGAAACCATTTGAATTTTTATCGGTCTGATGAGGTTTCGATACTGGTTTAATGTGCGGATAGCATAAACGCCGGAAGAATAGGATGTTTTGTCTTACCGCTTATCTTTCAAAACGACCTTTTGTTTGATAATATTAGTAATGAGAGCTAATATCATATTATGATATGCAGCCTTTAAAACAGCAGGTCTATAAACTTTCTCTATAAGCATTAATGCTTATTTTGACTGTAAAACGACTTGCAAACGGGAATTGTTGCTATTAACATAACGGAATTATGGATAAAAAACGAATTTTAACTCCAGCCGTCGTGACTTCCGTTGCGTTGATTCACGTCGGCTTGGTTGCACTTTTATGGCACGCGCACAAACCGCCTCCTGTCGAAATGGCGAATATTGAATTTGTCGATTTAGGCGATTTCGGCGGTGGCGACGGCAGCCCTGAGGGCGAAGGCGCACCTGCAGCCCCTGAGCCCACCCCCGAACAACCGAAGCCCAAGCCGAAACCCAAACCTAAGCCTGTCGAGCCGCCCAAACCTGTTATCAAACCTGTGGTAACGAAAAAAGAAAAAGCGGATATCGTACAGCAAAAGGAAAAACCGAAACCTATCGAGAAACCTAAGCCCGAGCCTAAGCCGGAACCCAAACCTGAGCCGAAGCCCGAGCCAAAACCTGAACCAAAACCAGAGCCGAAGGCGGAACCTAAACCATCTCCTAAAGCATCTGAACACTCAGGCAGCAAAACTGGGCCGAATACTGCTGAAAACGGTAAAGGCAACGGAGAAGGCAAAGCCTTAGGCGGAGAAGGAAAAGGCAACGGCGGCGGTACGAAAGGTACAGGCAGCGGCCGTGGCGAAGGCAGCGGATCCGGCAGCGGTGGTGCGAAAGGCGAACATGGCTCCGGTACCGGTGGCGGAGGTGGTGGCAGCGGTACAGGTGCCGGCAGCAGTAAAGGCAATCCTGCAAAAGGAACCTGCCATATTCCAAGACCTCCGTATCCTTCACTATCCACTGAAAATGGTGAAGAGGGCTTGGTTGTTTTGAAAGTCTTGGTTGGTCCCGGCGGTAAAGTGGATTCAATTAGTGTTAATAAATCAAGTGGTTATAGTCGTCTGGATAATGCAGCGCGTAAAGCCGTTAAAGATGGTAGCTGTCATGCAAGCGTTTGGACTGAATTTAAAGTACCTGTCAAATTCACGCTCGAATAAGTATCTAGGCCTAAGCTGATTGATTGGAAAATATATGCTGTTGGGAAATAATTTTAAATGACCCGATAGAAATTTTAATTTTATTTTTAACTTGGAAAAATTATGGATTTAAGTTTAGTTTTCAAATCAGGTGATGTGGTACTGATTGGTGTATTTGTCCTGATGTTGTTGATGAGTGTGGTGACTTGGAGCGTTATTGTGATCCGCTGCATCAAATACCGCAAAGCGAAAAAAGGCAATGCTCAGGTAAAAGAGTTGATGCTGAATGCGTTTACGCTGGCTGATGCCGTACAAAAAGCCAAAGCGGTAGAAGCACCGATGAGCAGTGTTGCCGATGAGTCTCTGCGTGCATACCAAAACTACCGTCAAACGACGAGCAAATCGCTGATTGACGAATTGCCTTTGAACGAATACTTGGTCGTTCACATCCGCAACAGCATGTCCCAAACCATGCGCCAGTTCGACTACGGTATGACCGCTTTGGCCTCTATCGGTGCAACCGCTCCGTTTATCGGCCTGTTGGGTACTGTTTGGGGTATTTACCATGCCCTGATCGGCATCAGCGAAAGCGGCCAGATGAGCATTGCTGCGGTAGCCGGTCCGATTGGCGAGGCTTTGGTATCGACTGCTGTCGGCCTGTTTGTGGCGATTCCGGCCGTATTGGCGTACAACTTCCTCAATCGCGGTACAAAAACCATCGCGCAAGATATGGACGCATTTGCACATGACCTACATGTCCGCCTTCTGAACCAAAAGGATTAAACCATGGCATTCGGATCAATGAATTCCGGCGATGATGCGCCGATGTCGGATATCAACGTTACACCTTTGGTGGATGTGATGCTGGTGTTGCTGATTGTATTTATGATTACCATGCCGGTGCTGACCCACTCGATTCCTTTAGAGTTACCGACTGCTTCGGAAAAAGCGGCGAAAGAGGATAAGCAGCAGCCTAAAGATCCTTTGCGTTTGAGCATTGATGCCAATGGTGCTTATGTCGTTGGCGGCGATTCGGATAACAAAGTGGATTTGGCAACGGTAACTGCCAAGCTGAAAGAAGCCAAAGCGAAAAACGAAGATGTGATTGTGGCGATTGCGGCGGATAAAGCGGTTGAATACGATTATGTCAACCAAGCCCTGCAAGCGGCGCGCGAAGCCGGTATCAGCAAAATCGGTTTTGTAACGGAAACCAAAGCGCAGTAATCTTTTGAACACAGTAAAGGCCGTCTGAAATTTGAGTAAAGTTTCAGACGGCCTTTTGTTGTATTTGGTAACTATATGTCCAGGCTGTATAATTAGCGGATTAAATTGAATAATGACAATACAGGAACCACTATGACAGAAACCATCGAGCGCGACAGTATGCAATACGATGTCGTGATTGTCGGCGCAGGCCCGTCGGGTTTGTCTGCTGCCATCAAACTCAAGCAGCTTGCCGAAAAGAATGGACGCGAAATCAGCGTTTGCGTGGTGGAGAAGGGTTCGGAGGCCGGTGCGCACTCGCTGGCCGGTGCCATCATCGATCCGATTTCTTTGAATGAGCTGATTCCTGATTGGAAAGAAAAAGGTGCGCCGCTGACGCGTACAGTGACGAAGGACAGGGTTGTGTTCCTGACCGAGAAAAAAGCCTTCAACTTGCCGGTTACCCCGAATTTCGACAACCATGCGAACTATATTGCCAGCTTGGGCGAAGTCGTGCGCTGGCTGGCGGAGCAGGCTGAAAATATGGGCGTGGAAATCTATCCAGGCTTTGCCGCTGCCGAAGTGCTGTATCACGAAGACGGTTCGGTCAAAGGCATTGCGACCGGCAATATGGGTGTGGGCAAAGACGGCGAACCGACCGATTCATTTCAGCCCGGCATGGAGCTTTGGGCACAGCAAACCCTGTTTGCCGAAGGCTGTCGCGGCTCGCTTTCCAAACAAGTCATCGAACGTTTCCAACTCGACCAAAACAGCGAGCCGCAAACTTACGGCTTGGGCATTAAAGAAATTTGGGAAGTGCCGTCTGAAAAACATCAGCCCGGTTTGGTTATGCACAGTGCAGGCTGGCCGTTGGACAGCAAAACCTACGGCGGCTCGTTTATTTATCACTTTGACGAAAACAAAGTCGCTGTCGGCTTTGTGGTCGGTTTGGATTATCAAAACCCTTATCTGTCGCCGTTTGAAGAGTTCCAACGTTTTAAAACCCATCCTGAAATCCGCAAAACCTTTGAAGGCGGCCGCCGTATCGCTTATGGTGCGCGTTCGCTGATTGAAGGCGGTTTGCAAAGCCTGCCGAAACTCTCGTTTAAAGGCGGCGTTTTGGTCGGCGATGCCGCAGGTTTCCTGAATATGCCGCGCATCAAAGGCATCCATACGGCCATGAAATCCGCCATGCTTGCTGCAGAAGCCGTGTTTCCTTTGTTGGAAAACCTCGAAGAAGCGGAAAGCTTCGACAGTGGCAAAGAGGCCACCGATTATCAGCAACGCTTTGAACAAAGCTGGCTGTATCAAGAGCTTTACGCCGCGCGCAATGTCCGTCCGTCATTCAAATGGGGCGTTTACCTCGGCTCCGTCTATACCGGTATCGATCAGATGATTTTCAGAGGCAAAGCCCCTTGGACTTTGAAACATCACGGTAAAGATAACGAGCAACTTAAAAAAGCAGCCGAATGCAAGCCGATTGATTATCCGAAGCCCGACGGCGTTTTGACCTTTGACCGTTTGAGCAGCGTTTTCCTTGCCAACCTTGCGCACGAAGAAAACCAGCCCGACCATTTGGTGCTGAAAAATCCTCAGGTCATGATAGACGTAAACTACAAAGAATATGCCTCGCCCGAAACCCGCTATTGTCCGGCCGGCGTATATGAAATCGTCGAAGAAAACGGCAGCCCGCGTCTGCAAATCAATGCCGCCAACTGCGTTCACTGCAAAACGTGCGACATCAAAGACCCGACGCAAAACATCACTTGGATTTGTCCCGAAGGCGCGAGCGGGCCGAATTACGGCGGAATGTAATTGACTGTTTGAAGTCAAAAACTAAAGGTCGTCTGAAAAATTTCAGACGGCCTCTATCCTATTATTTCATCAATGGAAGCATTATGAATACACGCATTTGGCAGGCAGGCCGATTTGAAATCGCCTTGGACAAACCGAAAATCATGGGCATCGTCAATCTGACCCCCGATTCATTATCCGATGGCGGCACCTATTCGCAAAATGTCTCAATAGCATTGGCACATGCCGAGCAGCTGCTGAAAGACGGCGCGGATATTCTCGATATCGGCGGCGAATCTACCCGTCCGGGTTCGGATGGTGTTTCTCTCGAAGAAGAATGGGCCAGGGTGCAGCAGGTTTTGGCGGAAGTGGCCAAGTGGAATGTTCCCGTCAGCTTGGATACGCGCCACACGGCAATCATGGAAAAAGCCTTGGCGCAAGGCGGCGTCGATATTATCAACGATGTTGCCGCATTGAGTGATGAAGGCGCAGTCGCATTATTGGCGCAACAGCCGACGACAGGCATGTGTCTCATGCACATGCAGGGTTTGCCCAAAACCATGCAGCTTAATCCGCAATATCAAGATGTCGTCGAAGAAGTCGCGCGTTATTTAAAAGCACGCGCGGCAGAATGCGTTCGAGCAGGCATTGCCCCTGAACGCATCACGCTCGACCCCGGCTTCGGTTTCGGCAAAAACCTGCAGCACAACATTACCCTGATACAACATTTGCCTGAGTTGATGGAAGCAACCGGATTTCCACTCCTGATCGGCATATCGCGCAAAAGTATGATTGGCGAGCTGACAGGCGAACAAGATGCCGCCAAACGCGTACACGGCAGCGTCGCAGCCGCTTTGGCCACTGTCGCCCGAGGCGCGCAAATCATCCGTGTTCACGATGTCAAAGCAACATCGGACGCTTTGAAAGTTTGGGAAGCATTGGGCATATCGGCATAATGCCCGGATAGAAAACCGACAGGCCGTCTGAAACATTTGCCCGGCATCTTGAACAAGCAACAAGTTATGCTATAATCCGCTTCTACTCTTGACGGGTCTGTAGCTCAGGGGTTAGAGCAGGGGACTCATAATCCCTTGGTCGTGGGTTCGAAACCCACCGGACCCACCAAATATTAAAAATGCCCGAGGCTTTTGGCTTCGGGCATTTTTGTATTTATTGGTTTGTGGTGGGGTTAAGATTCAAAGAGTTATAATAATTAATTTAATTTTACATATCTATTTTATCATGATAGCATGGCGTTTTGTCAATTATTATTAATAAAATGAAAATTCATGTTTTATCCCTATTTCCTGCTCTAATATTTTTGCCAAATTATGCTTTGGCTGGTGATAGCAATGATGCAGAATTAATCCGGTCTATGCAGCATCAGCAGTCAATTGATGCAAAATTACAAATGGAATCAGATGTAATGCTTGAACGAGCATCTGAAACTATTTCTTATCTTCTCGAAAATGGTGAAATACCTTGTACACAAGTTAAGCATATTGATTTAACTAGTGGGACTAACAGAGCATTTTCTTTTTTGCCTAGTGAAGCAATTGAAAAAACTGGTTTTCAGTCAGGGATGTGCTTGGGTGCCAATAATCTGCAAAAGTTGCAAAAGGCCACTCAACAAATCTTACTCTCGCATGGCTATATTACTTCTCAGGCAATTATACAACCACAGGATATGACTGATGGAATATTGAAAATAGATATAATAGCAGGTGAAGTAGGGGATATTCGTTATCAAGAAAAGAGAAATAAAAAAACAGCTGAGGGAAGTATTAGTGCATTTAACAATAAATTCCCTTTGCGTAAAAATAAAATACTAAATTTACAAGATGTAGAACAAGGTTTAGAAAATTTACGTCGCTTGCCAAGTATAGAGGCGGATATCCAGATTATGCCATCCGAGGAAGAAGGTAAAAGTGATTTACTCGTAAATTGGCGACAAGACAAGCCGGTTCGAGTCAGTATTGGTATAGATGATTCTGGCAGTAAAACTACAGGTAAATATCGAGGTAATTCTTCCTTATCAGTGGATAATCCATTTGGCTTAAGTGATCTATTTTATGTTTCCTATGGACGCGGTTTAGCACATCAAACAGAGTTAACTGATGAAAATGGTATTGAAACTAAAAGCGGTTCTAGGAGTTATAGTGTGCATTATTCGGTACCGGCCCAAAAATGGCTATTCTCTTTTAATCATAGTGGTTACCGCTATCATGAGGCGACTGAAGGTTATACCGTAAATTATGATTATAATGGTAAACAATATGGTAACGATTTGACTGCGGAGCGTATGATTTGGCGTAATGGTCGTCATAAGGCTACAGTTGCTGCTAAATTATGGTCTAGACAGGTTTCCAAATATATTGATGATACGGAAATTGAGGTGCAGCGTCATCGCATGGCTGGTTGGGAGGCTGAGCTTCGCCATCGTGCCTATTTGGGATATTGGCAGCTTGAGGGCAAGTTATCTTATAAGCGTGGTACCGGTATGCGGCAAAGTATCCCGGTATCGGAAGAAGATGATGGTGCTGATGCCTCAC